>Ga0213833_1000124_pt1 | contig 144007 bp, 114 predicted proteins | sample SWATP21_FD_160575 | JGI IMG/M metagenome (GOLD analysis project Ga0213833, IMG submission 160575) | Coastal seawater microbial communities from Marineland, Florida, United States - SWA TP2 #1 | ecosystem: Environmental > Aquatic > Marine > Coastal | place: USA: Florida | collected 2016-08-14
CGACGTCAACATCCACGCAGGCCTCACGCTCACCTACTGAGCCGCCCGCGCAGCACCCAAGACGCCGCCCAAGTCCGGGCGGCGTCTGCGTTCTCGGTTGCCCCGAAGGCGGTCAGTACCGGGGGGAGCGCGCCCACTTGACCGCGCTGGCCACGATGTCGTCGAGGTCGGTGTGCTGCGGCACCCAGCCCAGTGCGCTCTGGATCTTGTCGGACTGGGCGTACAGGGCCGCAGGGTCGCCGGCTCGGCGTTCGGCGTCGGAGTAGGGGACGGGTGTACCCGCCGCTCGACCGACTGCTTCGAGGACTTCCCGAACCGTGGTGCCGTTGCCGGTACCCACGTTGTAGGCATCACCCGAGTCGCCCTCGAGCAGGCGGTCCATCGCCCGGAGGTGGGCGTCGGCCAGATCGAGCACGTGGATGTAGTCCCGGACGCACGTGCCATCGCGCGTGGGGTAGTCGGTGCCGAAGAGCTTGAGTGGCGGCCGCTTGCCCAGCGCCGCATGGATGGCGAGCGGGATGAGGTGCGTCTCGGGGTTGTGGGCCTCGCCCAGCGAGCCGTCCGGCATCGCACCGGCGGCGTTGAAGTAGCGCAAACAGGTCACGTTCAAGCCCTCGCGCTCGCGGCACAGCTCCAGGAACCGCTCCACCATGGCTTTGGTCTCGCCATACGGGCTCACGGGCGCGAAGGGGAGGTCCTCGGTGAGCGGCAGCTGTGGGGGTGTGCCGTAGATCGCACAGGTCGACGAGAAGACCATCCGCCGCACACCCGCGGACAGCATCTCTTGGACGAGGCCGAGCGTGCCGGCCACGTTGACGTCGAAGTAGCCAGCCGGCTGGTGCACGCTGTCGCCCACCACCGAACGCGCGGCGAAGTGGAGAACCGCGTCGAAGGGCTTGGTGCGGAGGACCTCACGGAGGGTGGCTCGGTCGCGAATGTCGGCTTCGACCAGCTGGCCCGTGACCGCTGCGGCGTGACCCGTGGAGAGGTCGTCGTAGGTGACCACATCATGGCCAGCCTGCGCGAAGACACGGGCGCAGACGCTACCGATGTAGCCAGCGCCACCAATGACCAGGACTCGTGCGGACATCTGCAGAACTCCATGTCGACCGGACCGTCTTACCCAACAGCTCGGGTCGACTTCATTGAGGGAATACTTTAAGGTGGGGGTGACGTGTCAAGTCCATCTCGGATGGGCGCGCTGCCGCACTCCTCGCCCGGGGGCGGCGCGTCTGCGCTGCAGGGTGAATCGTGGAGGATGAGATGGCACGCACCCGTTCGACTTCGTCGGGGAAGAAGGCTCGGTCCAAGGCTTCGACCAAGACCCGGTCCACATCGCGCTCGCGCTCGAGTGCCAAGAAGACGTCGACCGCCGCCAAGCGGACTCGGTCGCGCACACCTGAGAACACCGAAGCAACCGAAACCACCTCGACCGTGACCTTTGGTCGCGGACGCTGGGTGGCGCTGTTCGATCTCTGCGGTCTGCTCACGTCCGTGTATCTCCTGACTGCGCTCGCCTCCTGGTCTCCTACCGACTCCGGCTTCAGCCGGGTGGGCGGGCGCGAGGTGGACAATGCAGCGGGTCCCGTGGGCGCCTGGCTCGCGGACTTCCTGCTCCAGACCGTAGGCTATGGCGCCTGGACTGTCGCGGGGCTCGGCCTGCTGTTCTTGGTACGGCTCACGGGCCGCCGACCTGGAGGCTTCGCGCGGTTCTCGGGCGGTATTGGCCTCTTCTGGGTCATCTTGTGCGCTCTTGCACTGCTGTTCCCGATGCAGGGCGCGGCCGACTTCCCCGCCGGAGGGATGATCGGTCTCGACTCCACCGAGACCCTCCTCGCCCTGGTGGGCGAAGCCGGCGTCTGGATTGGGCTCGCCGGGGTCACGGCCATCAGCCTCACGCTCGGCTTGGGTGTCCACTGGGAGCGTCTGGTGGGCGGCGCTGCCACGGGCGTGTCCAGCCGTGTCCCGAACGTGGCCACCTCAGGCGCCCAGCTCGGCCGGCGCGCAGCTTCTGGAGCCGCCGGTGTCCGCAGTGCGCTCGACCGCCTCTGGAGCCGCGACACCGAAGAGGAGTGGACCGACGCCACCGGCGCATACGACACCGGCGACTGGACCGACGCCACGGGTGCCTACGACACGGGTGCCTACGAGACCGGCGAGTGGGACGACGTCACCGGCGTGGTCGACACCCACACCAAGCCGCCCACCCGCAGCTCCGTGGTGGCTCCCGCGGCATTGGTCGAAGAGGTGCCGTCCTCCGCTCCGCCCCCCCGCAAGCGCACCCGCAGCAGCGCCCGCAAGGCCCGCCCCGAGCCCCGCAACAGCACGGCCTCCGAGCGCCTTCCGGCCCTCCCCATCTCCATCCACGAGCCGTCGCTCGGTCCGCTCCCGCGCCCCACCCTCCGTCCCCCCGACGTCGGCCCGCGCAACACCGGCACGGTCAGCCCCACCCGCGTCGCCGAGCGTGAGCTCGTGGAAGTGGAGTGGGAAGCCACCGCCGCGCCCATCAGTCGCTCCACCGGCCCTGTCTCGGAGCCCGACTACCTCGACGCCGACTTCGCCAAGCCGCCCGCTGCGCCGCCCAGCCCCGTCCGCCAGACCATGGCCGACGGCGACTGGAACCAGCCCGTGTTCGAGAAGAACCCCACGCCGCGGCCGTCGCTGCCCGATGCCTTCCACGACCCACGCGCCAACCTCGACGACCTCGATCACGAGCCGCCCACCCGTCCGTCCGCCGCCCCCCCTCCGCCCGCACCTGTGCGCGAGCTGCGTCCCCGACGCACGCCCGAACCGGTCCACACTCCCTCGGGTCGGGTCGCTGTGGAACCTGGCGCGCTGGTGAGCGGTGGCGACGACCACGGTGGCATCCTCATCGACGCCGCCGACGACATCGCCTTCGAGCTGCCCCACCTCGGCCTGCTCGACCGCCACGAGCGCAGCTTCGCCAAATTCGACGAAATCGCGCTGCGGGGCCTGGCCGACAAGCTCACCGCCAAGCTCGAAGACTTCGGCGTGAAGGGCGAGGTCACGGCCATCCGTCCCGGCCCGGTCATCACCACCTTCGAGTACCTGCCCGCCTCGGGCATCAAGCTCTCCAAGATCACGTCGCTCGAAGACGACATCGCCATGGCCCTGTGCGCGCTCCGCGTGCGCATCGTCGCCCCCATCCCCGGCAAGGGCGTGGTGGGCTTCGAAGTGCCCAACGAAAAGCGTCTCACGGTGTGGATTCGCGACATCCTGGCCAGCGAGGTCTTCCGCGGCAAGGGACGGGCTCTGCCCATGGCGCTGGGCAAGAACGTCGAAGGCAAGCCGCTCGTCGGCGACCTGGCCAAGGCCCCGCACCTCCTCGTCGCCGGCACCACCGGCAGCGGCAAGAGTGTGGGCGTCAACGCGATGCTGATGTCGATGCTCTACACCCGCACGCCCGAAGAGCTGCGCCTCATCCTCATCGACCCCAAGATGCTCGAGTTCGAGCTGTACCAGGACATCCCGCACCTGCTGCACCCGGTGGTCACCGACCCCGCCCTCGCCAGCGCCGCGCTCAAGTGGGCCTGTGACGAAATGGACCGTCGCTACCACCTCCTCGCGCGCTGGAAGACCCGAAACATCGCGTCGTACAACGAACGCGTGAAGGCTGCGCTCGCCAACTGGACCCCCGAGACCGCCCGCAAGCACGCGCCCAAGAACTGGCCGTCCAGCGAGCCGGTCCCGCCGCCGCGTCCGCTGCCGTACATCGTGGTCGTCATCGACGAGCTGGCCGACCTCATGATGGTGGCCGCCAAGGATGTCGAGGTCAGCATCGCACGCCTCGCTCAGAAGGCCCGTGCCGCCGGCATCCACCTCATCGTGGCCACCCAGCGGCCCGAAAAGACCGTCGTCACCGGCATCATCAAGGCCAACCTGCCCAGCCGCATCGCCTTCCAGGTGCGCAGCAAGCTCGACGGCCGCATCATCCTCGACACCTCCGGCGCCGAAGCGCTGCTGGGCAAGGGCGACATGCTCTACTTGCCGCCCGGCACCAGCGAGCTCATCCGCTGCCAGAGCCCGTTCGTGGAAGACGACGAGGTCCGCCGCGTCACCGACCACCTTCGCTCGCAGGGGGCGCCGGTCTACGAAGCCGAGATCAAGCTCGACAACGGTGGGGACGGTGAGGAAGCCGAGATCGAGTACGACGAGCTGTACGACCTCGCCGTGGCCTACGTGGTCGAGCAGGGCAAGGCCAGCACCTCCATGATTCAGCGCCAGTTCAAGATTGGCTACAACCGCGCTGCACGCATCGTGGAAGTGATGGAGATGGAAGGCGTGGTGGGAGCTGCCGACGGCGCGCGTCCCCGCAAGATTCTCGTGGGCGCCCACTGAGCCGGCGTTGTCGGGGGCATGGCGTTATGCGCCCGACGCTCTTGTGAATGGACCCCCGGCCACTTCGTCGAGGCCGCCACGCGCCCGGTTTCCCCGGGCCTCGCTCGCACCTGGAGTTGCCTTGCTGTCTCCGCGCTTGCTGCTTGCCGCCACCTGCGCCCTCGGCCTCGCGGTCGCCACGCTCCACCCCACGGATGCGCTGGCCACCGACACCCCCGCCACCGTCGACGACCTCGTCACCGCCCTCCAGGGTCGGTACCAGGACACCAAGACCCTCCAAGCCAGGTTCGTCCAGCTCCAGACCTCCGCTGTGATGGGTGAGGTGAAGAGCAAGGGCAAGGTGCAGGTCGCCAAGCCCCGGAAGGCGCGCTGGGAGACCGAAGGCGCACAGGGCTCGCTGTTCGTCACCGACGGCGCCAAGATGAGCATCTACACGCCGGCGTCCAACCAGGTCATCCAGATGAACGACATGAGCCAGGCGAGCAGCGGCAACGTCGACATCCTGGCCCTCCTCGAAGACATCTCGAAGCTCGACGAACAGTTCGAGGTCACCATGAAGGCAGACGACCCTGCCGCCAAAGACCACATCGTGGTCGACGCCAAGCCCCGCAAGCCCGGTGGCTACTCCAACGTGCGCCTGGAGTTCCACCGCAAGTCGCTCGACCTGGCGCGCGTGGTGTTCACCGACAGCATGGGCGGCACCACCGACCTCCGCTTCTCCGACCTCAAGCTCGATGCCAAGATTGGCGACGACGCCTTCCAGTTCGTCCCACCCGCCGGCGTCACGGTGATAGACGGCGGGGCAATGTAGGTCCGACCGTCCTCCGGGCGGGCCACCCACGTCATCCTGCCCCGAGAGTCGCCGTGTCTACGCCCCAGACAGGAACGCCCCCCGAGCGCGTCCACCTCATCAGCCTCGGCTGTCCCAAGAACCGCGTGGACAGCGAGGTGATGGTCGGCAAGCTGCAGCGCGGACCGTTCGAGCTCGTCGAAGAACCCGACGACGCCGATGTCATCGTGGTCAACACGTGCAGCTTCATCGAGCCCGCCACGCAGGAGTCCATCGACACCGTCCTGCAGATGGCCCAGTTCAAAGACGGCGGGAAGTGCAAGAAGCTCGTGGTCACCGGCTGCATGGTCCAGCGCTACGGCACCGCCCTCGAGAGCGAGCTCCCCGAGGTCGACTTCTTCCTGGGCACCGGCGAGTACCACCGCATCGACGAAGTGCTCTCCGCCCGCGCCGCGAAGGGCCCCAAGAGCTTCGTCGACACGCCGCTCTACATCCACGACGAGCTGGCCCCACGGGTCAACTCGTGGCGCCCCCACAGCGCCTACCTGAAGATCAGCGAAGGCTGCAATCACCGCTGCTCGTTCTGCATCATCCCCACCCTGCGGGGCCGCCTGCGCAGCCGCACCATCGACTCCCTCATCACCGAAGCCAGTGCCCTCGCCGCACAAGGGGTGAAGGAAATCAACCTGGTGAGCCAGGACTCCACCGCCTACGGCCGCGACCTGGGCGACGGCACCGACCTCGGCGGCTTGCTGCGTGGCCTCGCCGGCATCGACGACCTCGCCTGGATTCGGCTGCACTACGCCTACCCCATCGGCCTCCCCGACAGCCTGCTGCGGGCCATCGCCGAAGAAGACAAGGTCGTGCCGTACCTCGACATGCCGCTGCAGCACGCGTCGGGCCCGATGCTCAAGGCCATGCGGCGCGGCGTCACCCGGGCTGGCCAGGAGCGCATCCTCGACCGCGTGCGGCGCTACGTCCCCGACATCGCCGTCCGCACCACCTTCATCGTCGGCTTCCCGGGCGAGACCGACGCCGACTTCGAAGAGCTCGTGGACTTCGTGAAGGCCCAGCAGTTCGACCGGGTGGGCGTGTTCACGTACTTCCAGGAAGACGGCACCCACGCCGCCACGTTGCCGGGTCAGGTCCCAGAAGAGGTGCGCCTCGAGCGCCAGGCCCGCCTCATGGCGGTACAAGCCGAGATCAGTCGGGCGCGCAACGAAGCCCTGGTCGGACAGGTGCACACTGTGCTGGTCGACGGTCCCGCCGAAGAAGACGACCGCATCCTCGCGGGCCGCCTGGCATCGCAGGCCCCCGACGTCGACGGCCAGGTGCTCCTCGATGAAGCCGACGAGGATGTCAAGCCCGGACAGTTCCGGCAGGTGCGTATCACCGCCGCTTCAGACTACGATTTGGTGGGCCTGGTCATCGACGACGACCACGCCGTGCAGGGAGACGCCACATGACACGGATTTCCATCCTCCGCATCGCGCTCGGCTCCGCCGTGTTCGCGACCACCGGCTGCGGCGCCGAGGGGGCCAAGGCCATCACCGATGGCACCATCGACACCTCGGTCGAGGTCGACGAAGACGCCCCTGTCATCGAGCACGTGCCCATCGACTCCGCGCAGCCCATCTCGCAGGATGTGGCCATCAACGCGCTGGTCATCGACGAGCTGTCGGCCATCGACACCGTGTCGGTCATCTACAAGCGCTCGGATGCCGCAGAGTGGACCAACGCACTCCTCGAAGAAGCCGACGACGACTCGGGCACCTGGACCGGCGTCATCCCCGGCTCCGACGTCAACGGCTCCAACATCTTCTACTACATCACCGCCATCGACAGCGCGGGCAACGCAGGCTTCTACCCACTCGACGGCGAAGCCAACCCCATCGGCTTCCGGGTCAACCCCGACGGCTGATGGGGCGCGCACTGCACGGGATCTGCGCGTACCGGTGGCGCGGGTGAGGTGATAGGCGGCCGCCATGTCCAGCCACCGCCCGCATGTCGTCGACTGTGCCCTGTCGCTCGTCCTTCCCGCGTACAACGAGGAACAGAACCTCCTCCGGGGCCTACCCCTCGCTGTCGAGGCGCTGGAACGTACCGGGCGCACCTTCGAGATCGTCGTGGTGGACGATGGTTCCGCCGACACCACCGCACAGGTCGTCCAGGCCGCCGCGCAGGCCGACCCCCGCATCCGGCTCGTCGCACATGTCCAGAACGCTGGCTACGGCGCCGCCCTCCGGAGTGGCTTCCAGGCCGCACGCGGTCGCAGCGTCATGTTCACCGACGCCGACCTCCAATTCGACCTGGGTGAAGTGGGCCGACTGCTGGCCCACGCCGACGAATTCGACATCGTGGCCGGCTACCGTGCGCCGCGTCGCGACCCCTGGAACCGTCGGCTCAACGCCTGGGCGTGGGGTCGACTGGTCAACGCCACCTTCGACCTCCGCATCCGCGACGTGAACTGCGCCTTCAAGCTGTTCCGACGCGAAGTGCTCGAGGGCGTCGACCTCCGCTCCGACGGCGCATTCGTCAACACGGAGCTCCTCGCCCGCGCCCGCTCGCGAGGCTGGCGCATCCACCAGGTGCCCGTGTCGCACTACAAGCGCCAGGAAGGCGTCCAGACCGGTGCCCATCCCAAGGTGGTGGCCAAGGCCTTCGTGGAGCTCGCCCAGCTGTACGGCGACCTCCAGCACGCGCGTCGTGGGGTGCGTCGGGCCGCAGCACGCACGGTGGTGCACTTGTCGGCCGTGGCTGCGCGCTGAGCCCTACCGCTTCCGCAACAGCGTGATTGCGGCGTCGAGCACGGGGTCGTGGCCCACATAGTCCGACGCCACCGCCCCGAGTGGGATGGGTGCGGGCGCTTGCGGATCGACCGGGGGGTCGGACAGCTCGGAGAGGTCGGCGAGGAGCTGGTCGCGGATGGTGTCGTCGGGGGCGTGCGCGCGAATCGCGGCTTCGAGGCGGTCGCGGGCTCGCGTGGCGCCCGTGCTGTCGACGGGGAGGTCGGGCTGGAGCGGGTGGTCGTGGTCGATGGTGCGGCCGTTGGACAGCCGGTAGGCCGCGGTGGTGATGCGCAGTGCACCGCCGTCTTCGAATTCCACGATGCTCTGGACCGAGCCCTTGCCGTAGGACGGTGCACCCACCAATGCACCGCGCTCGTGGGCTTGCAAGGCGCCGGCCAACACCTCGGCAGCACTGGCAGACTGACCGTCGATGAGCAGCACGACCGGGAGGGTGAGGTCGGTGGGGCTGGCGACCGCGGCCACAGTGCCATCGACCACCCCGCCCCGCGCCACGGTCTCGACCACCAGTCCATCGCCGAGGAAGCGGTCGGCGACCTCTCCGGCTTCGGACAGGAGCCCCCCCGGGTTGCCCCGAAGGTCGACCACCAGGCCTTTGGCATCTGGTGCCATCCGGCCGATGTGTTGGTCGAAGCGCAAGGCGGTGCCGCGGGTGAAGCGACCGATGCGGATGTAGTGGAGGTGGTGGGGGAGGGGACCACCGCCCACGCGGACGTCTTCGAAGGTGTCGCGCACCACGGCGAGCTCGAAGCGGGCCCCGCTGCCGTCGACCCCGGCGAGCAGCACCGGCGTGCCCATTGGGCCCTGGATGCGTGCCATCGCTTGGCCCACACCTTCGACCGCCTGCCCGTCGATGGTCTGGACCACCATGCCCACCTGCACCCCGGCGAGGTCGGCCGGCGCTTCGGGCACCACACGCGCAACGCGGAGGCCGTCGGAGTGGCGTTCGAGGTCGAGGCCCACGCCCACGCCTTCGCTCTCGGCTTCGTCGGCCAGAGCCCGCCACCGTTCGGGGGGGTGGTAGGTGGAGAAGGGGTCGAGGATGTCGGTCATGCCGCGCACGGCGCCGTGGGCCAGGCGCTCGGGCTCCACGGGGGTCACGTACCGGCGCTCGATGGTGGTGATGGCCCGCGCGAGGGTGTCGAGGCCGGCATAGTCGGACCACACGCCCGCCACGGCTTCTCGGACCACGCCTGCGCCCGCAAGCAAGCCCGTGGCAAACGCCCCGCCGACGATGACAAAGGCCCGCAGCCCGTCGCGCACGCTCACCGGGTGAGCCAGGGGAGGGGGTCTTGGGCCGAGTTGTTGTATCGGACCTGGAAGGTGAGGCGGTATCCCTCGGCGGCGGTGAGGCCCGTGTTGCCCACGAGACCGATGACCTGCCCGGCCACCACGGTGTCGTCGACGCGCACGCGCACGCCGCTCATGTGGGCGTAGACGGTGGTGTATGAGCCGTGCTGGATGGCGACGGTCTGGCCCAGCCCCTTGAGCGGACCGGCCATGCGCACGACGCCCCGGTAGACCGCCCGGACAGGCTCGGCGAACTCGGCCGCGATGTCGATGCCGTTGTGGTTGGACTGTCGGCCGGTGGCGGGGTCGACGCCAGACCCGAAGCGGCGGGTGAGGCGACCGCGAACCGGCCACGGAAGCCGTCCGTAGCTCTCACGGAAGGTGTTGGCGCTGCTGGGTGCGGTGGGGACTGCGGTGCGGCTGATGCCCATCCCACCCGCCCAGGCGTCGTTGGGGTTGACCGTGCTGCCGCCCCACTGGCCGGGCTGGGTGCGGGCGTCGAGCTGGCGGTCGAAGGCGGCGTTGGCGCGGTCCCACTCGCCGAGCACCTGCAGGGACAGCTCGCGGCGTTCGCGCACATCCTTGAGGAGGTCTTCGCGCACCGTGCGCTGTTCGCGGAGCTCGGTCTCTTTGATCTCGAGGTCGGCGCGGGCCTGTTCGAGGCGCCCACGGTCTGCGTCGAGCTCGTCGAGGGCGGCCTTTCGGCCATCTCGGACGCTCATGAATTCCCGCAGACGCCCGGCGTCGGCCTTCACCAGGTGCAGCAGGTATCGGCCGCGACGGCGCAGCTCACCGGGGTCGTCGGCGCCGAAGAGCACCTGGGCGAGCCCCTGGCGGTAGATGCGGTACAGCGAGCGGATCTGGCTGCGCACGCCCGACTCGAGGTCGCGCAGGCGGCGGTCGGCGTCTTGGACGGCAGCTTCGTGGCTGGCTCGCTGCTGTTGCAGCTCTTCAACCCGGGTGCGGAGGTCGAGGGTGTCGGCTGTGACCTGCGACAGCTGGGCATCGATGAGGGCGAGCTGTTCGAGGATGCCGCGCTCTTCGACCCGGGCTTCCGCGAGCGTGGCGCGGGGGTCGTAGGAGCCGGGGGTCTGGGCGTCGGCAGCTTGGAGCCCGATGCTCAGGGCGAGCACCGCGAGGCTCCAGCCAAGCACACGACGGACAGACATCCAGGCCTCTCTTCAGGGTGCGCTGGCGATGAATCGGGAGACCGCCACGGTAGCAGCCCCCACTCCCAGCACAAGGCCGATGAGCACGATGCCCGCCACCCAGGCGCCCGGAAGGAACGACAGCTCGGGGACCAGGCCCAGGGTGAGGGCGGCTTCCAGCCGGCTGGAGAGCACAGAGTGCGCGCCATACAGGCCCACCAGCGCCACCAGGCTTCCCACCAGGCCGTGCACGAAGCCTTCCACGATGAATGGAGACACGATGTAGGCGGTGGTGGCGCCCACGAGCTTCTGGATCTCGAGCTCGTCGCGGCGGTTGTAGATGACCAGGTAGACGGTGTTGGTGACGAGGAACAGGGCCGCCACCAGGATGAGCGTGCCCATCGTGGCGCCCAGGCCCTTCACCACCTTGAGGAAGGTCTCGAAGCGGCCAATCCACTCGCGGCCGTAGTCGACCTCGGCGAACTCTTCATCGCGCAGCCACGGCGACAGGGCTTCCATCTGGGCGTCGAGGTCGTTGCTGTCGACCAGCGTGATCTCGAGCGACGCAGGCAACACACCCGGCCCCAGCTCGTCGAACACGTCGTCCAGGCCATCCACGCGCTCCACCAGCCACGTGCGGGCTTCTTCTTCCGTGACGTAGTGCACCTTCTCGACCTTGGGGTCGCGGGCGATGCGGTCGCGGATGGCTTCGCGGTCGGGCTCGGGGAGGTCGGGCTGGAAGTAGGCGCTCACGTGGACGTCGCGGGTCCAGGACGACACGGCCGAGTTGATGTTGTGCTGCACCCACAACGACATGCCCATGAGGAGCAACGCCGCAGCGATGACGCCCGTGGACACGGTGTTCAGGTAGAGGTTCTCCCAGAGGGACCGAAACGCCCGCCGCAGGATGTGGGGCGCGACGTTCATCCGTTCCCTCCGGACTCGAGTCGACCCGCGCGGAACCGGAGCACCCGGTACGGGAAGCGCTGCATGAGGCCGGTGTCGTGGGTGGCCACCATGACGGTGGTGCCGCGCAAGTTGATGGCCTGGAGGATTTCCATCACCTCGATGGCCATGGCGCCGTCGAGGTTGCCGGTGGGTTCGTCGGCGAGGAGCACGGAGGGGTCGTTGACGATGGCGCGGGCCACCGCCACACGCTGCTGTTCACCACCGGACAGGCGATGCGGGAGGGCGTTGCCACGGCCGCGCAGGCCCACGATGTTGAGCACAGCCCGCACCTGGCGCTGGATGCGCTCGCGGGGGGCGCCCAGGACTTCGAGGGCCAGGCCCACATTCTCGGCCACCGTGCGGCTCTCGATGAGCTTGAAGTCCTGGAACACGATGCCCATGTTGCGCCGCAAGCGGGGGAGGTCGTGCTTGGGCAGCTTGGCGATGTCGGTGCCGTTGATCAGCAGCTTGCCGCTGGTGGGCCGCTCGGCGCCGTACAGCAGCTTGAGCATGGTGGTCTTGCCCGCACCACTGGGCCCCGTGATGTAGCAGAACTCGCCCTTCCCCACATTGAAGGTGATGTCTTGGAGGGCGGCGACATCGCGGTATGACTTCGACACACGGTAGAGGCGGATCATCGCCGGTCCTGGCGGGAGTCGGCCCTTCGAGTGCAGGGCGGCAGCGGTTCGAGTCCGCGAAATCGCGGCGAGCCTGCGGGCAATTCTGCCCGTAGGAGGGCACGGTCACACCCCGAGGGAGCGGACCGGCACGGGCTAACACGCACGCCGTCCGTCGGATACACATCCGCGTCTCTGGATGTCGTGGATGATAGCTTCGCTGCAACGAGCCCTTGCGGAGATGAGTCCCCCGATGTCCGATGAGCGCACTGTCGTCGCCGTGTACGGAGGCAGCTTCAACCCGCCCCACGTGGGCCACGCGATGGTCGCCCAGTGGGTTCTCTGGACCGGTCGGGCCCAAGCCGTGTGGCTGCTGCCCGTGTATCGACACGCCTTCGAGGGCCTGCACGACAAGGTTCTCGCGCCCTTCACCGACCGCGTCCGATGGTGCACGGCGATGGCCACCGACCTCGGTGAGCGCGTGCGGGTGTGCACCGTGGAGCGCGACCTGGCGCCCCCCAGCTACACCGTGCTCACCCTCGAACACCTGTCCCGAGCACACCCTCAGCACCGCTTCCGGCTGATCATCGGCGCCGACTCCCTGCCCCACCTGCCCAAGTGGCACCGCTGGCACGACATCGCCGCCCGGTTCGACCCCATCATCGTGGGTCGGCAAGGCCACCCAGCGCCCGATGCGCACCCATCGGTCGACTTCCCCAACGTGAGCAGCACCGACGTCCGGGAGCGCTTGCGGTCGGGAGCCCCCGTGAGTCACCTGCTCACGGCCGGTGTAGCCACAGCCCTCGGAGACTGGACCGGCTGAGCGCTCAGTCGCCGGGCGGCATGTAGATGGCCACGCCGGTGCCGCCTTCGTTGCTGCGGTTCAGCCCGCCCACCACCACGGCGATTCCGCGTGCGGGGTCGGTGGTGACCGCCGGGATGGCCACCGGTCCGGGCAGAGCGCCGTCGGCCGAGTCGACCGTGCACGACCCCACTTCGGTGAAGTCTTGCAGCTCGGGGTTGAAGACCTCGGCGCAAGCCACCGCGGCGTCGCCCTCCCAGAACATCGAGCCCAGGCTGGCCAGCCCGCCCACCACGAGCACCCGACCATCGGGGAGGAGGGTCATGGCGTGCAGCGCCCGGTTCATGTGCATGGGCCCCACCGAAGTCCAGGTGGTGCCGGTGGGGTCGAGCAGCCAGGCTTCGTTGGTGGTGGTGAAGGTGGTGCCGTCGGTGGTGGCGCCACCGGTGACCAGCACGCTGCCGTCGGCCAGTCCCACCATCGAGTGGTGGAAGACGGGTGAGGGGAGCGTGATGCCGCTTTCGGCCTGCCCCGTGTAGCCACCCGAGGTGGACACCACGCCGCACACATCGGTGGCGAGGTCGTCTGCGAACCGGATGCCGCCGCACAGGAGGACGCCGCGGTCGCCAAAGCGGGCCGCGCCGTGGTTGATCCAGTTGTCTTCTTCGGAGGGCTGCACCAGGCGCTGCATCTCGAAGGTGGTGCCGTCGAAGAAGTGGATCACGCGGTGCGTGGAGTACGTGTTGTTGTCTGCGTAGCGAGACGACCCTCCCGAGAGCACCACATTGCCAGCCGAGTCGGCCACGGCCAGGTGGTGGCTCGTGGGCTCGACCAGCGCGATGTCTTCGTCGACGACGGTGTCGGTGGTGGGGTCCCACAGGAAGGCGTGGGTGGTGACTTCGGTGTGGTCCCAGAAGTCGGTCGACCCACCCGCAACCAGGATGAGGTCGCGGTTGTCGTGGGTGCCGCCCAGGCGGGTGGCCGAGTGGCCCGCTCGCCCGTGGTCGGACAAGGTCGTCGAGAAGGTGGGCATCGAGCCCACAGTGGAGAACGCGAGGCCGTCTTCTGCACGGGTGAGGTCCAGCCGCCGCACGCTGCTGTAGGCCTGCCCGTAGACGGAGTCGCCTCGCCGCAAGAGCGCGGTGCCGCCAAACATCAGGAGGTCGCCGGTGCCGTCGGCCACGACCGCGGTCCCGAAGGCGCCCGACGTGAGGTTGTACAACCACCCGAATGCATCGGTGCGCGCCACAAAGATGTGGGCTTCGGCTTCTTCGCCGTCGAGGATGGTGACGGGCGCCGACTCGCCGAACGCGACGAGGGTGCCTGCAGCATCGAAGCCTTCGAGCACGATGGTGGCGTCTTCGAGCTCGGGGAGGCCTTCACCGCCGCGCCCGACCTCACCGCGCTGGAGCGCATCCATGCTGTACCGGGCCACCTCGGCGCCGGCTTGGTTGACCACCACATCGAGCTGGGCGACGTCGTCGAACAGGTTGCCTTGGTTGAGCGGCAGGACGATGCGCAGCGTGAGCTCGAACACGATGACGTCGACCGTGGTGCCGGCATCGCCGCTGTCGTCGGGTTCGGTGGTGGTGGAGCCGCCGCCGTCGTCCTTGCCACAAGCAGGCGCCACGAGGGCCAAGCTGAGCGATGCGGCGAGCCCGAGGACTCGCTTCCAACCGTGGGACGTGCGCGTGAACATGCGCGGAGGGTAGGTTTGGCCTGCAGCAGTGTCAAGAACAGCACCCCGACTTCCCTCCGCCGCGTGGTCACCACATGTCCGGACTCATCCCTCTCCTTCGCGCGCCCGGACTTGCGGGCCGCACCGATGTCCTCCATGGCTTCAGCACCCGGTTCAACGCCACTGGCGGGCGCCTCGACCTTGGCCGCGACACCACACCGGCACTGTGGGCCGAGGTCGCAGCGGCCGTCGGAGTCCCCGGAGGCGCGGTCGCACGGGTCCATCAGGTGCACGGTGCGGGCCTCTTCGAGGTCGATGGCGGCGGGGTGGCCGGCAAGGGAGATGCGCTCCTCACCACCACCCCCGGTGTCATCCTGGCTGTCCGCACCGCCGACTGTGTGCCCGTCCTCTTCGTCCTCGGTTCTCCCGTCCGAGCGGTGGCCGCGGTCCATGCCGGCTGGCGCGGAGTGGCTGCCAACATCCTCGGCGTCACCGTCCGTGCCCTGCGCACCATCGACCCCGGGGCCCCCATCCATGCGGTGGTCGGCCCGGCCATCAGCGGCCCCAACTACGAAGTGGGGGAGGAAGTGGTGGATCAGATCTGCGCCACGGGGGTTCCAGAGGCCTGCTTCGTCACGCGCCCGCCTGGCGCCCCCCGGCCCTTCGCCGATGTCCGCGCCGCTGCTCGATGGCAGCTCCAGCGCGACGGCATCACCTCCCTCGAGACCCTCGACCGGTGCACGTTCGACGACCCGACGCTGTGGTCCCACCGCCGCGACGGCCTGTCCCGCGGCAGCCTGGCGGCCCTCGTGGCCATCGCACCATGACCCGCGCCCTGCTGTGCCTTGCGCTCGTGGGCTGCGGCACCGACCCCCACCTCAAGAGCGACCGAGAAGCCCTGCGCGCCTGGGACGACGCCCAAGCAGCCGATGCGCCCGCCGACCGCCAGGCCGCCCTCGAGCGTGCCCTTTCCCACGACCCCGGCAGCGTGGCCCTCCGTCGCAGCCTGGCCTGCGAGCTGGGCACCGCAGGTGGATACGCCGAAGCCATCGCCGCCCTCGACGCCGTGATTCCAGCCGAGCCCACCCTCGCCCACCGCGATGCGATCTGGGACCGAGGCGCCCTCCATGCCCGCGCAGGCGACCTTCCCCGCGCCGCCGCCGATGTTGAGCGCTGCATCCAGCTCGGCACCGACCCCCGCGCCCTCGGGGCCGACCCCGCCTTTGCTGTGCTGTCCGCCCACGCCGAGTACGCACACCTGCTGCCCAAGCCGTCGATCCGAGCCACCGAGCCCACCCCTTCGCCGAAGGTGCTGGTCGGCGAGGCCTGGCGACGCACGGTGCAAGTGGGCGGCCCCCCCGGCGACCTGATGGTGGCCGCTGTGGGACCCTTCCCGCCCGGGATGGTGCTCACGGAAGTGGTGGAAGACGTCCAGAGCGCCGACGACTACCACGTCGCCCGCGAGCTCCGCTTCGAGTGGCGCCTGTCACTGCCGGGCAACCTCCATGTCCCGTCGATTCAGCTGGCGGCGAGCGATCTGTCCGCCGCACTGGCCCCCGTCACCGTGGAGGTGGTGGCCCTCGGCAGCACGTCTCCCAAGGGTGCGCTGCCCGTCGCATCTCCCCGGCTCCCGGTGCCGTCCACCTTCGACGCCATGCTCGGTTCCACCCACGGCCCCCACCTTCCCGATGCCCGGGTGGTCCAGGCGCCGGCCCACTGGTCGTGCAGCCTGAAGCCGGTGCCCATCGGTGCCGTGCGCTTGATTCGGCGGGAGAAGGGTCAGCCGCGGTGGTCGGGGTGGTTGGTACCGGCGGGCACGGATGCGGTGTGGTCGTGCCCCGACCAGGGAATCAGTCGCCCGCTTCGATGAGGGGCGCCTTGAGCGAGGCATCCGGACCGGCGGCCGTGCCCTTGACGTCGATGGTGAGCCGCATGCGGTCTTGGTTCTGGCGCTGCCCGTAGAGCGCGTAGTAGGGCTCGAAGCCGAAGTCGGAGTGGGTGATGGAGCCTTCGCCCACGAGGTGGAGCGTGCCGTCGGCTTCATTGGCCTTGACGCGGAAGGCCACCTCTTGGGTGATGCCCCGGAGGCTGAAATTCCCGATGATGACCTGGTGGTCGTCTTTGCCGGCACGACAGCGGGTGACCTCGTACCGAAGCTCGGGGAACTTGTCGGCGAAGAGCTGGTCGCGTGCGCGCATGTGTGTGTTGACGCGCTCTCGGTCGAGCTCGGCGAGGGGGGCGCCAAAGTCTTCGGCCTTGCGCTCAGCGGGGGCATCGGCATCGAGTCCGGCGACCGACACCTTGAACTCACCGGCACATTCGGTGCCTTCACCCCAGCGCAGGCGTCCACTCCAGGACCGGGCGACCACGACGTGGTGGTGGGAGCGACCGCTGTTTTCGGTCTCGGTGCTCTCGAAGACCAGCGCGGCGAGGCGGCCGGACGCGTGGCTGAAGGAGTAGACCTCGGGGAGGTCGAGCTCGACTTCTGCGTCGTCGCTCGGGGCGTCTTGGGCGACGGCGGCGAGCGAGAGGGCCAGCAAGGCGACAGACATGGCGGCTCCGGGCGGCGCGGCAGGGGGGAGGGGTGTATCCGACCGCGGCGAATGCTCACGCCCGATGGCAAAAGGAATGGTGGGGGATGGGGTCCCCCAACGCTCAGTCAGCGTCGCAGAAGGTCTCGCAGCCGTAGTGTTCGCCGGCGGTGTTGCCGGTGAGGTCGATGGCCGAGCAGGTGTCGACCGTGACGCCCGAGCCACAGGACATCCCGAAGCCCGTGGCCAAGGTGGACACGCTGGGGGCGGTGTCGGAGAGGGTGAGGGTGGCGCTCGACTCGAGCTCGATGCCGTTGCCCACCGAGCCCGCCAAATAGGTGTCCGACATCGAGACGGCGGCACTGCTGTTGGCGTAGATGCCGGCCCCGCCGGCGTTCTCGATGTTCGACCCCTGGATGTCGGCGATGACGCCGCTGCCGTAGAGGTAGATGCCGTCCGCGTAGACTGTGTCGATGACCGAGTCGACCATCGTGAGCGCCCCCACGCCGTCGAGGTTGGCGTTGTAGATCTCGATGCCGTGCTCCTGGACCACGTTCGAGATTTCCACGCCTTCCAGGTAGAAGTCGGTGGTGCCGTAGAAGGCGTAGGCGAAGACAGCGCCGTAGAAGGCGTAGCCGAGCTCGTTGTCGTTGATGGTGTCGATGGAGACGTCGATCATCTCGATGGTCATCGTGTCGGTGGAGCTGCCGTTGTACGAGTACAGCGCGGCCGACTGGCGGTTCGAGATTTCGTCGCCGTCCATCGACAGCGAGCAGGTGGAGATGTTGATGGCCTGCGACAGCGAGTTGGAGGTGTTCTCCGAGGTGAGGGTCTCGTCGACGTAGTAGTCGTAGGTGTAGGTGTAGAGGCCACCGCCGTCGATGACGTTGTCTTCCATGGCCACCCGGCCCGACGAGCAGCTCACCGCGGTGCCGCCCACATCGGTGAACTCGTTGTCGCTGACTTCCACGTCGACGTCGCCGGACACGTACACCGCCTGGCCGAAGTAGTTGGTCCAGGTGTTGTTGGAGACCACCAGCTCGGTGTTGTAGGCCTGCATGCCCAGCACGCCGTCGGCGAAGGTGTTCTGGGAGACTTCGGTGGGGCCCGACTCGTAGATGAACATGTCGGCCCCGGTGTGGTCATGGTACACGTAGTAGTATGTGTACGTACCGGCGTCATACACAGACGACTCGCGGTCGCTCACCCGCTGTCCGTCGGAGAAGGTGTTGCCCGTGATGGTGGACCCGCCGCCCTGGTAGTCGACGATGTTGCTGGCCAGCAGGCTGTTCGTGATGTTGCGGGGGATGGGCTGGGCGAAGGAGTTGCCCGTGGCGGTGAGGTCGCCGCCGAAGTTCATCACGCTGGCGCAGCTGTTGTTGGAGAACTCGACGCCCGCGATGTTCATGGCCGCCCGGATGCCCGAAGCGCCGTAGCCCAGGTTGTCGGTGACCGAGCCGCCGCTCCAGATGGCGGTGCCTTCCACGAACACCGCCGCACCGTAGCGGTCGACGATGGTGCAGGCGTCGTCGGCGCTCTGTTCGCTCAGCTCGAAGAGGCCGGTGATGTCGACGTCTTCCATCGTGACCTGCACGCCCGACGAGTAGATGCCGTGCTGGCCGTTGTCCTGGAAGGTGAGCCGCGCGAGGGCCGCCGTGCCTGCTTCACCGGCGAAGAGCACGAGACCGGCGTGGTTGTAGCCGACGAAGGTGGAGTCGGAGACGGTGACGGTGGGCGCCTGGATGAGCATGCCGGCGCCGGCCTGGGTGGAGTTGCCGTCGTCGTCGGGGACGTTCCATTCGTCTTCATCCATCTGGACCGTGACGGAGGGGTCGCCGGAGATGGCCGCCCCCGAGACGTCGACCGTGCCGTTCGAGATGAGGAATGCACCGTGGTACGCGCCATCCACGATGGTGACGTCGGTGAGCGAGGCGTCTCCTTGGAGGGCCACGACGCCGTACAAGGCGCCGGTCACTTCATCGCCGTCCAGGGCGAGGTCGGCGCCGTCTGCGAACACATTCACGAACGCGTTGCCGTAGAACGCGCTGCCCTCGGTGGCGATGAGCGAGCCTTCCGTGGCGTAGACGCCGTGACCATCGGAGAAGTCGTCGGGGATGCTGAGCTGGGTGCCGATGACTTCGGTGGCGGCGAGGGTGACCTCGGAGCCGTTGGAGACCCGCACGCCGTAGGCGAAGTTGTTCTGGATGACGGAGTCTTCGATGCGGACCGTGGCTTCGTCGATGCCGATGCCGCCGTACACGTTGGCCATGAGCTCGGCGTTGCTGATCGTGACGTCGGAGGCGCCCTCGACCGAGATGGCCCAGTTGGGGGCGTCGTAGACCTTGATGTCGCCCACGCCAACCCCGGTGACCTCCGTGCCGGCCACGCCCCCCACCACCACACCCGAGCGCGTGGTGGAGATCGTCATGCCGGACACGCTCGCGCCCGAAGCGGTGATGACCACGCCGTTTTCGTTGGTGGGCGGCACGAGCAGGAAGTCGGCCGAGCCCGGGCCCACGATGGTGACACGCTTGTCGACCACCACCGCTTCTTCGTGGCCGGCATCGGTCACGGTGGCGCACAGCTCGATGACACTGCCGTCGTCGGCGGCGTCGATGGCGTCGTTGATCCAGGCGTAGCCACCTTCCCCGTCGACCAGGATGCAGCCTTCTTCGTAGTCGGGGCCGGGGTCGTCGCCCGTGGTGCCGGTGGAGCCCGTGGTGCCGCCGTCGCCCGAGCCGTCGCCCTTGACTTCGTTCTCGGGCGTACAGCCCACAGCCACAGCCAAGGACAGAAGGGCGAGGAGGGGAGGGGAGGCGATGCGCATGGGAGGCTCCGAGTCGGACGGCGTGCCGTCAGTGCCGGGGAGGATACCCGGAGATGGACCGAGTGGGCGAAGTTCGAGGCCCACAGACGGAACCGGGATGATACCCGCCCGACCTTTCCGAACCGAACCATGCGCCCCTGCCCTGGAGGAGTCCGATGGACCGCGAGGCCCTGCACCGCCGCCTGGAAGAGATGAACGCCGCTGCCATGCAAGGGGGCGGCCCCGCTTCCATCGAGCGCCAGCACGCCCGAGGCAAGCTCACCGCCCGCGAGCGCATCGATCTGTTGGTCGACCCCGGCACCTTCCGCGAGCTCGACCGCTTCGTGGTGCACGACTGCGAAGACTTCGGGATGGAGAAGAAGCGCGTGCCCGGCGACGGCGTGGTCACGGGCCATGCGCGCATCGACGGCCGCCTCGTGTACCTGTTCGCGCAGGACTTCACGGTGTTCGGCGGGTCGCTGTCGGCCGCCTACGCCCGCAAGATCTGCAAGGTGATGGACCTCGCCGTGCGCAATGGCGCGCCGGTCATCGGTCTCAACGACTCGGGCGGTGCCCGCATCCAGGAAGGCGTGCGCAGCCTCGGTGGCTACGCCGACATCTTCCTGCGCAACACCCTCGCCAGCGGTGTGGTGCCCCAGCTCAGCGCCATCCTCGGCCCCTGTGCCGGCGGCGCGGTCTACAGCCCCGCCATCACCGACTTCATCGTGATGGTCGAAAAGACCAGCTTCATGTTCATCACGGGCCCCGACGTCATCAAGACGGTCACCCACGAAGACGTCACGAAGGATGAGCTGGGCGGCGCGGCCACGCACACCGAAAAGTCCGGCGTGGCCCACTTCGCCGTGCCCGACGAAGCCGCTGCACTCGCCCTTCTCCGCGAGCTGCTGTCGTACATCCCGCAGAACAACATGGAAGAGGCGCCGCACCGCCCCACCACCGACCCCCGCGACCGCGAAGACAAGAAGCTCGACGAAGTGGTGCCGGCCAACCCCAACCGCCCGTACGACATCAAAGATGTCATCACCTCCATCGCCGACGAAGGCCGGTTCTTCGAGGTGATGCCCGAATTCGCGCCCAACATCGTGGTGGGCTTCACCCGCCTCGGCGGCCGCAGCGTGGGGGTCGTGGCCAACCAGCCCGCGCACCTCGCCGGCGTGCTCGACATCGACGCCTCCGCCAAGGCTGCCCGCTTCGTGCGCTTCTGTGATGCCTTCAACATCCCCCTGCTGGCGCTCGAAGACGTCCCCGGCTTCCTCCCCGGCATCGACCAGGAACACGGCGGCATCATCCGCCACGGCGCCAAGCTGCTCTACGCATTCTGCGAAGCCACCGTGCCCAAGGTCACTCTGGTCACCCGCAAGGCCTACGGCGGCGCCTACTGCGTGATGAACAGCAAGCACATCCGCGCCGACTACAACTTCGCCTGGCCCACCGCCGAGATCGCTGTGATGGGCCCCGACGGCGCGGTCAACATCATCTTCCGCCGCGAGCTGAAGGACGCCGAAGACCCCATCGCCCGCAAGGCCGAGCTGGTGGAGTCGTACCGCGACACCTTCGCCAACCCCTACCAGGCCGCCCGCCTCGGGTACGTCGACGAAGTGCTGATGCCCCGCCACACCCGCGCACGGCTCATCGACGCCTTCGACAGCCTGGCCGGCAAGCGCGACCGCAACCCGCCCAAGAAGCACGGCAACATCCCGCTCTGAGGCACCCTCGGGCTGCACGGACACGATGCGGACAAGGATCGTCCGCGGAATCGTCCGCCGACGGCTACGCTCCGGCCGCCCACGCCTGGAGTCGCCATGGTCCGCTCGCGTCTTGCTGTCGTCTTGTTCTCCACCAGCCTCCTCACCACCGCCTGCGGGTCCGACGAAGAAAAGGACCCTGCCGGCCCGGTCGATGAGGACGGCGACGGCTTCAACGTCGACGAAGACTGCGACGACCAGGACGCCACGGTGTACCCGGGCGCCCCGGAAGACTGCGACACCAAAGACAACGACTGCGACGGCCTGGTCGACCTCGACGACCCCGACGTCATCAACGTGGCCAGCGCGTGGGCCGACAGCGACCTCGACGGCTACGGCGACCCCGACCGCCCCACCAACTTCTGCGCGTCGGCACCGCCGGACAACATCGCCGACAACACCGACGACTGCGACGACCGCGACAGCTCGGTGAACCCGGATGGCAACGAGGTGTGCGACGGCGCCGACAACGACTGCGATGGGCTGGTCGACGCCGACGACACCGAAGCCGACGCCATCCCCACCTGGGCCCCCGACGCCGACAGCGACGGCTACGGCGATGCGGATGCGGCGTTCAAAGCATGCGACAACCCGGGCTCCGGGTATGCCGAGAACGCCCGCGACTGCGATGACTCCACCTCCAGCGTGCACCCCGACGCCGCCGAGACCTGCGGCGATGGCATCGACAGCGACTGCGATGGCGCCGACGGACCCGACCGCTTCGAGGGCGATGCCGACCTCTCCTGCGGGTACGTGGGGTGGGACTTCGCGGCCGACGGCCTGGCCTCGGGCGACCTCGACGGGGACGGCAGCCCCGAGCTGGCGCTGGCCAACCCCGACGACGGCGTGGTGCTCGCAGCCGACATGCTCTCGGCCGACCTCGACAGCATCACCGGCGCCCCCACCGAGACCGGCTTCGGGCGGTCGGTGGCCGTGGGGGATGCCAACGGCGACGGCACAGCCGACCTCTTCGTGGGCGAGCCCGCCGGAAGTGGGCAGGTGGTCTTCCTCGCCGGCCCCATCACGGGCGAGGTGGACTACGGCGATGCGGTGGTCACACCCATCACCTTCCCCGGCGGACGAGCCGGCGCGGCGATGGCCTTCACGTCCGACCTCGGCGGCGACGGCGACCCCGACCTCTTCGTGGGCGCGCCGGGCACAGCTGGAGGGGCCGGTGCCGTGGCCGTCTGGACCGACGCCGCAGATGGCTCCACCTCGTCCATGCTCCAGCTCGAGACAGGCTTTGCCGGCGGCTCCCAAGCAGGCTCGGTGGTGCAGCCGGTCGGCGACATCGATGGCGATGGCATCGTCGATCTGGCCATTGGCGCGCCGGGAGCAGGTGTGGTTGCGCTGGTGGTGGAAGGCCTCGACGGTTCATCGGCCAACGGCACCGTGATGCTCGAGACCTCCGCAGAAGGCACCAACTTCGGAGCGGCGCTCGCCGGCGGACGCGACCTCGACGGCGACGGCCTGTCCGACGTGATTGTGGGCGCACCGGGCTTCGACGGCGAAGGCGGCAGCGTGTTCGTCTTCACCACCCCCTCGGATGTGGTGTCCGACGCCGACGCCTACAGCCGCATCGACGGCCCCGAAGCCGACGCCGCAGCGGGCACCGCGCTCGCAGCTGTGGGCGACATCGACGGCGATGGCTTCGTCGACCTCACCGTGGGCGCGCCCGCCACCAACAGCTTCGCGGGCCGGCTCGAAGTGGTGATGGGCCCGGTCCCCACCGGCGTGGCCGCCACCACCAACGACGTCGCGTTCCACCTCTCCGGCACGGCCGCCAACGACGAAGCTGGCGGCAGCACCCACGCCCCCGGCGACATCAACGCCGACGGCCACGCCGACTTCATCGGAGGCGCCACCGGGGCGGGCACCACCTGGCTCTTCCTGGGTGCACCGCTCTTCTGAGGCCCCGTCATGGCGAACGCGCTCCAGAAATTCCGGCCGGCCACACAGGCATGGTTCGGCCAGGCGTTCTCGGCGCCCACACCGGTCCAGCAGCGCGGCTGGGCCGCCATCTCGAAAGGAAACCACGCCCTGCTGCTGGCTCCCACGGGATCGGGCAAGACGCTCGCCGCCTTCCTGTGGGCCATCGACCGCCTGCACGCCCCCCGCCCCGACGACGCCCCGCGCGGCGTGCGCATCCTGTACGTCTCACCGCTGAAGGCCCTGGTCTACGACGTCGAGCGCAACCTCCGCGCCCCGCTGGCCGGCATCCGCCGCGCCGCCGAAGCCAACGGCACCGTCCTCCCCGACATCCACGTGAGCGTCCGCACCGGCGACACCCCCCAGCGCGACCGCGCCCGCTTCAAGCGCAAGCCCGGCGACATCCTCGTCACCACCCCCGAGTCGCTCTACCTCCTGCTTACCAGCCAGTCGCGCGAGGCCTTGCGCACCGTCGAGACCGTCATCATCGACGAAATCCACGCCGTCGCGGGCACCAAGCGCGGCGTGCACCTGGCCTTGTCGCTCGAGCGCCTGTCGCACCTCTGCGAGACCGACCCCCAGCGCATCGGCCTGAGCGCCACCCAGCGCCCCTTGTCGGTCATCGCCGAGTTTTTGGGCGGCGACCGCTCGGTCGACATCGTCGACACCTCCGAGCCCCCCGACCTCGACCTCGAAGTGGTCGTGCCCATGGAGGATCTCGACCACCCACCACCGCCGGAACCCGAGGTCAACCCCGACCTCGCCGACGCCGACCTCCTCACCACTGGCGTCCACCCGGTCAGCACGCCGGGCATGGACCGCGCAGGTGTGTGGCCGCACATCCAGCCGCGCATCCTCGACCTCATCGAGCAGCACCGTACCACCATCGTCTTCACCAACAGCCGGCGCCTGTGTGAGCGCCTGGCCCAGCGCCTCAACGAGCTGGCCGCCCTCCGCGGACACAGCGCACCCGTCTGCCAGGCCCACCACGGCAGCATCAGCCACGCCCAGCGCATCGAGGTCGAAGAAGCTCTCAAGCAGGGTCACCTGCCCGCCATCGTGGCCACCAGCTCGCTCGAGCTCGGCATCGACATGGGCACGGTCGACCTCGTGGTGCAGGTGGCATCGCCCCACTCGGTGTCCTCCGGGCTGCAGCGCATCGGACGGGCCGGGCATGGTGTGGGCCAGCGCTCCCGCGGGCGCCTGTTCCCCAAGTACAAGGGCGACCTCCTCGAAGCCGCCGTCGTCGCGCGGGGCATGCACGCAGGCAACGTCGAGGCCACCCATCCACCCCGCAACGCCCTCGATGTGCTCGCGCAGCAGGTCGCAGCGATGTGTGTCGTCGAAGACTGGCCGGTCGCGGAGCTCAAGGCCCTGGTCCGCCGGGCGTCGCCCTACAAAGAACTCGGAGACGACAGCTTCGAGGCCGTGCTCGAGATGTTGGCGGGCGGAGCCCTGCACGCCCTGTCCAACCCCGACCCCGACGTCCAGCGCGGCTTCGACCGCCTGCGCCCCCTCATCACCCGCGACCGCACGCACGACGTCGTCGCCACCCGAAAAGGCGCGCGGCTCACGGTCGTGGCCAACGCCGGCACCATCCCCGACCGCGGCACCTACGGCGTCTTCATCGCCCCCGACGGCCCACGGGTGGGCGAGCTCGACGAAGAGATGGTCTACGAGTCGCGCAAGGGCGATGTCTTCCTGCTCGGCGCATCGTCGTGGCGCATCGTCGACATCACCCGCGACCGCGTGAAGGTGGTCCCCGCCCCCGGCGAGCCGGGCCGCATGCCGTTCTGGCGTGGAGGAGAGCCGGGCCGGCGGGTGGAGCTCGGACGAAAGATGGGAGCGCTGGTCCGCGACATCGCAGCGTGGGGTGCGGAGGCCGAGGAACGCCTGGCCGAAGAGTGTGGCCTGGATGCCCTCGCAGCGGGCAACCTCGTGGGGTACGTGCGCGAGCAGCAAGCGGCCACCGCAGCTCTCCCAACCGACCAAAGCATCGTGGTGGAGCGCTTCCGCGACGAATTCGGCGACTGGCGCGTGTGCATCCTCTCCCCGTTCGGCGGACGCATCCACGCACCGTGGTCGCTCGCCATCGCAGCCGATCTGGAGGCCCACACGGGCGTTGAGGTGCAGTCCGTGTGGTCCGACGACGGCATCGTGCTGCGCTTCGATGAGTCCGGCGAGCCGCCTTCGGTCGAGGCCCTCTTTCCCGCCCCAGACGACGTCGAAGAGCGGGTGTTGGCCCAGCTGGAGCGGTCGGCTGTGTTCGCAGCCAGCTTCCGAGAGGCAGCCGGACGGTCGCTGCTTCTGCCCCGTCGTCGGCCGGGCCAGCGAACGCCCTTATGGATGCAGCGAATGCGGGCGCAGAGCTTGATGGCCGCGGCGTCGGCGCTGCCCAGCTTTCCCGTGATGCTCGAAGCCTACCGAGAGTGCCTGCAGGACGTCTTCGATGTGCCGGCGCTGGTGGCCCTCATGGCCGACATCCAGACCCGCCGCGTGCGCGTGGCCGAGGTCGAGACCGACACCCCATCGCCCTTCGCGCGGTCGCTGGTCTTCGCGTTCGTGGCCAATTGGCTGTACGAAGGCGACGCCCCGCTCGCCGAGCGCAAGGTGGCGGCTCTGTCGGTCGACCGCGCGCTTCTTCGGGAACTCCTGGGCGAAGACGCCCTCGTCGAGCTCATTCCAGCCGACGTCATCGCCGAGCTCGAGGCCCACCTCCAGCGCACCGACCCTGAGCGCCCGCTGCGGCATCCCGATGCGGTGGAAGACCTCCTGCGGGTGGTGGGAGACCTCACCACCCACGAGCTCCGCAGCCGAGCCGAGCCTGGCGCACCGGTGGATGCGTGGTTGACTCTCCTCTCCGACCAGGGTCGCGCAGTCGCCGCCCGCATCGCCGGTGAGTCCCGCTGGATGGTGCCCACCGATGTGGCCCGGTACCGAGATGCGCTCGGTGTCGTGCCCCCCGCTGGCCTGCCCAAGAGCCTCCTGAACACCGTGCCCGAGGCCCTCGAAGGCCTGGTGGCCCGATACGCCCGCACACACGCCACCTTCACCGCCGCCGACGTGGCGCAGCGCTTCGGGACCGGGCCGGGCGCCATCACCCCCGTGCTGGGCGTGCTGAAGGCGAGGGGACTGGTGGTCGACGGCCCTGCCGCGGGCACGTTCTGCGACCGGGAGGTGCTCCGACGCCTGAAGCGCAGCGCTCTGGCTCGCCTACGGGGCACCGTCGAGCCGGTGGACACCGCCACACTGGCCGCCTTTCTGCCCGAGTGGCACGGGGTGGCCGACCGTCCCGAGCGCGGTGGTGTCGGACGCCTGGTGGAGGTGCTCCAGCAGCTGGAGGGCTGCCCGCTGGCGTGGTCCGAGGTGGAGTCCTCGCTGCTGCCATCGCGGGTGCGTGGCTACCACTCCACCCTGCTCGACGGCCTCTTCGCGAGCGGGGAGTGGACCTGGGTGGGCGCGGGTCCTATCGGCCCGAAGAACGGTCGGGTGCGGCTGGTGCGCCGCGACATGCTGCCGTTGCTGGGCGGCAGCCCCGACCTCACACAGGTGGACGCCGAGCCGGAGGGCCCCCATGCCGCGGTGCTCGACCACCTCGAGACCCGCGGCGCATCCTTTGTGGCCGAGCTCCACCAGCGGTTCGCCGGCACCTTCGACCGAGAACAGCTCGACACCGCGCTGTGGGACCTCGCCTGGGCGGGGCTGGCCTCCAACGACACCCTCACGCCGCTCCGTCAGCTGCTCTCCCCCAAGCGCCGCAAGAAGAAGGCTCCCGCACGCGCCCGCTGGACCCGACCCGGCTTCCGCAGCGCACGTCGCACCAGCCCGCACACCATCGGGGGCCGCTGGTGGTCGACCCGCAGCTGGCTCGACGACCCCGAAGTGCGTCCCACCGAACGCGTGCACGCCCAAGCCGTGACCCTGCTCGAACGCTACGGCGTGGTGGGGCGCGAGCTGGCCACGTCCGAGAGCCTCACCGGTGGCTTCAGCGCGATCTACCCGGTGCTGCGCGACATGGAAGAGCTCGGGCAGGTGCGCCGGGGCTGGTTCGTCGCGGGCTTGGGTGGGGCCCAGTTCGCACTGCCCGGCGCAGTCGACCGGCTTCGTGCCGCCCGAGAGTCCTCTGGAGCGCTTGTGCTGGCCGCCACCGACCCCGCCAACCCGTACGGAGGTCCGGTCTCCTGGCCGCCACGAGGCGGCAGCCCCCGCCGCGAGGCCGGAGCGCTTGTGGTGGTTGTCGATGGCCACCTGCGGCTGTTCCTCGGCAAGGGGAGGGGACGTCTGAGCGCGTGGCCCGACCCCCGCAACCCTGCAGCACTCCAGCGTGCATCCACCGCCCTCGGCCAGCGCCTGGCCCGCGACCGCGCCACCTCTCCGGTCATCAGCCACATCAATGGGGAGCCGGTGAGCACAGACCCCATCGCAGCCGCCCTCGAGGCCGCAGGCTGGTCCCGCGACCGCGACCGCTTGCGGCTGGATGTCCCGCTGTGAGCGAAAGGGGAGGCGCACGGAGCCAGACCGGTTATGCACCGCCGCCGCCGCGGGTGGTCGACCAGCGCTAGGCGCTCCGCCAGTCTGGTCATCGCAGAAGACGCGCTCCTCGGAACGCGCTGCCCCGCTCAACGGATCGACCCCATCCTCGTTGCATCGTCTCCGAGGGTCATCTTCCATCGACGCTTTCGTCGATCAGACACTTCGCGAGAGGGAGCTTCAGAGCTCCCCGGGAGCACACAAGCCATGGTTCGCCTCCGGCTGACCCGCATGGGCCGCAAGAAGCAGCCCTTCTACCGCATCGTTGCCGCCGACTCCCGCGCCCCGCGCGACGGCCGCTTCATCGAGGCCATCGGCCACTACAACCCCATGAAGAACCCGGCCGAGATCAAGATCGACCTCGAGCGCGTGGACTACTGGCTGGGCGTGGGCGCTTCGCCCTCCGACACCGTCAACGGTCTCATCAAGCGTGCCCGCGGCACGAACGAGGCCGCTGAGGAACAGTCGTGAAGAACCTGGTCGAGTTCCTCATCACGCCCCTGCTCCAGCACCCCGACGACCTGTCCATCAACGTCGTCGAGGGCAGCGCATCCACTCTTCTCGAAGTCCGCGTCCACGACGATGACTACGAGCAGGTGCGCGGAGAAGACGGTCACAACTTCCAGGCCATCCAGCAGGTCGTGGCCGCTTCCGGTGGTTCCGTGAAGCCCGTCGTCGACCTCATCGAGCCGGGAAGCGCCGCCTTCGAAGAGTAGGTCCGTGACCCGTCACACTCGGCGCGCGAGCCGCGATCCCCGCTTCACCGAAGACGATGTCCGAATCGGACACGTCAATGGTGTCTTCGGGCTTCGCGGCGACGTGCGTCTGTACCTATACAATCCGGCCTCCGACTTTGTGGGGGCCGAGTTCGATGCCTGGCTGGTCGCCCCCGACGGCACCCGTCAGGAGATCCGCATCTGGGTGCGCCCGGGCAGCGGACGCCGCATCCTCGGCGCGATTGAAGGCATCGGCACCCCCGAAGCAGCGCGGGCCTTGAAGGACTACGAGCTGGTGGTTCCCACCGACTACCTGGAGGCAGACACTCCGGGTGAGTGGTACCACCGCGACCTCCTCGGCAGTCCCGTCACCACCGAGTCGGGCACGGCGCTGGGCACCATCAAAGACATCGTCGAAGGCCCTGGCATGGACACCTGGGTCATCCGCGGGGCCAGCGGAGAGGTCTGGGTGCATGTCCGCCTCGAAGACCTCCTCGAGGTCGCCCCTCCAGACCGAATCGTGGTCCGGGACTCCGCGGTGTTGCGCCTCTCCGACGCCGAGTAGACCTTCGTGCGCTTCGACATCCTCACGTTGTTCCCGGAGATGTGCGCACCCGCGCTGTCTCACAGCATCCTCGGTCGCGCCGCCGACAAGGGCACGGTGTCGTTCGGGCTGCACAGCATCCGCGAGCACGGACGCGGGCGGCATCGCGTGGTCGACGACACCCCCTACGGCGGGGGCAGCGGGATGGTGATGCGGGTGGATGTGGTCGACGATGCTCTGAGCGCCGTCCGTCGCCCCGACTCCCACGTCATCCTCACCGCCCCCAGCGGTCGGCCCTTCACCCAGACCCGGGCCCGAGCCCTGGCCCAGCTACCGCACGTTGTGATCGTTTGCGGGCACTACGAGGGCATCGACGGCCGCGTGGCCGAGCACCTGGTCGACGAAGTGCTGTCGATTGGCGACTACGTGCTCACGGGCGGCGAGCTCGCTGCGTTGGTCATGTGCGACGCCGTGGCCCGGCTGGTGCCCGGTGTGTTGGGCAACGCAAGCTCACTGCACGAAGAGTCCTTCGAGGACGGCCTGCTCGAAGCCGAGGCCTACACACGCCCCTTCTCGTACCGTGGCTGGGATGTGCCCGAGGTGCTCCGGTCCGGACACCACGGGCGGATTGCCGCATGGCGCGCAGACCGCTCCAAAGCCCTCACGAAGGCCGTCCGACCGGATCTTTGGCGGGCCCACCAGCACCGAAGCACCGGTTCGCAGCATCCAGTCGAGACGGACCACCCCACCGCCGTTGACAGTGCAGCAACGGCCGAATAGCCTGCCGCGTCTCGCCGCGTGGTGGTGACACCGCTCCGTTTCCCGCGCAGCTTCCGAGTCCCGAGACTTCCAGCATCCCGGTCCTCGAAAGCACAAGCCCGCAGCCCGGGCACTGCGCACCCCGAACACGAAGCCGGTTCATCCCCCTCCGCAGCACCCCCGGCAGCATCGGTCCTCGCGCTCGACCCCTTCTGCCGCGGCCCACGACCAGTTTTCGCTGTACCCGCAGCATCAGAGGAATCATGGCCACCATCGCCCAGCTCGAACAAGAGCTCTACGCAAACAAGTTCAAGATCGACATTCGCCCCGGCGACACGGTCCGCGTCCACGTCCGCATCAAGGAAGGCGACAAGGCTCGTACCCAGGTCTTCGAGGGAACCGTCATCGCGCTCAAGCGTGGCGGCCCCCGCACCACCATCACCGTGCGGAAGGTCTCCCACGGCATGGGCGTCGAGCGCATCTTCCCCCTCTTCAGCCCCTGGCTCGAGAAGGTCGAGGTCACCGGTCGCCACAAGGTGCGTCGCGCCAAGCTCTACTACCTCCGCGACCTCTCCGGCAAGGCTGCACGCCTCAAGCCCATCCGTGGCTGGCGTCCCCCCACCGACGAAGCCGCCGAGAACAAGCCCAAGCGTCGCCGCAAGGGTCGTCGTCGTCGCAAGATGCTTGCCGCCAAGCATGGCGCCGAGACCGCAGCTCAGTGAGCTTCGTCGCGTAGCATCGGCAGGATCCCGCTCGGGTCCTGTCGCCCCACAGGTCAGCTCCGGCTGGCCTGTTGCCGTTCTCCCCATGCCTCAGGCGGCGCCCGTGTCCGACACCGTCCAGCGAAGGGCTGCCCTCGACCGGGGCCATGCTGCCGAAGACCGCGTGGCCCGCACGCTCCAGGCCGACGGCTGGCAGGTGCTCGACCGCAACTGGCGCAACGGGGCAGGAGAGCTCGACCTGGTGGTCACCCGAGGCGGCGTGCTTCGGTTTGTGGAGGTCAAGCACCGCACCGAAGACGACGACCGGGTCCCGGTCTCGCCCGGCCAGGTCCGCCGGCTGCGCAGCACAGCCCGCCTCTGGATGCAGCAACAGGCCTCCGAGTGGTGGTCGGAGGCCTGCTTCTGGTTGGTGGTCACGCGCCCGGGACAGCCCGACGACTGGACCCTCGACCCGTTCTGATCAGTTGGCGGGGGGCGGGTTTTCGGGCGCGGGCTTCGGCGGCTTGTCTTCCACACGCTGCGCCTGAGCGCCTTCCCAGAGGAGGTCGCGCACCTTGAACTGCAGGGTGGTGTGGACCGACCACTCGAACGCACCGAGGCCCATGGCCACCGGGTAGTAGTGCTCGACACGCCCGCCCGAGTTCACGCCCACATCACCGGTGACGTTGAGCTGCAGGTACTCGATGAAGCGCCAGTTCACGCCACCACCCACACCCACGCGGGTGACTTCGGACATGGTGGCGGGTGCCGCGCCGCTGACGTCGAGGACGCTGGGCAAGTACAGGCCGCTGGGGATGTCTTGCCAGGTGCCGTAGCCGTAGCTGCCGTGCATATCGATGGCGACCATGGCGCCCTGACCGTACTCGTGCACGGTGTACTGCACGCCCACCACACCATCGACCGAGCTGGCCGGCCGGAACTCCATGCCCGAGGCGACCGTCTGGCCGTTTTCGTCGACCACATCCATCTGGATGCGACCCGAGCGAAGCAGCGACGCCTTGAAGTAGGGCTCGGCGATGCGGTGCTTGCTGCTGACGGCGGCGTTGAACCGGAAGGCCGGCGCACCCGAGCCCGAGCCACGCTTGCCCCGCGGACCGTACGACCAGAAGTTGGTCTTGTCGCGGAAGCGGTAGCCGGCATCCAGCACCCAGCTGACGCGGTCGCCGCGGCGGGTGTAGATCTCGCGGTGCATGGGCGCGCCCTTAAGGCCGATCCACACGCCGCCCATGCCGGTGCCACGCTCTGCCTCTTCGTCGGCGATGGAGCTGGTGCCCACCATGGTGCCGTTCTCGAGGCGGGGGTCGAAGGCCATCTGCTGGGCGTCGAAGAAGCGGACGCGGTCGCTCACGAGGTGCGGCAGCGCGATGTAGATGCCCAGGCCGGTCCAGGGGCTGTACGTGCCCGTGTACGTGATGGCGTGCGAGGTGAGGCGACGGCGGCCGACTTCGGTGTCGCCCTCCATCAGCCGGCCGGTCTCGCCACCGACGTCGTATTGGACCTCGAAGTCGCCCCGCCACTTGGGCGGAAAGCGTGTCGCGTCGGCAGCCTGCGCCTCCGGAACGACGGCCACGGAGAAGGCAGCGATGAGCGGCAGCGGAAGAGCCATGGGGGCACACCTCGGGCGGCAAGCCTACGGGGGGGCTCTGGCAGGGTCAAGAGGGGCCCCCTTGGTAACGGGTCTTTGCCCCATGGGCCCGCCACCTCGACAGAGGGAACCGACCCGTTCGCGGCAGCCGGCCGCCGTGCATCGTGCAGCTATCCCTGGTCGCGCAGGCCGTATTCCTTCATCTTCATCTGCAGGCTCTTGCGCGAGATGCCCAGCTTGCGCGAGGCATGGGTGACGTTGCCATCGGCCTGTTCGAGCACCCGCTGGATGCGCGCCCGCTCGAGCTGGGTGGTGTAGATGCGGACGTACTCCTTGAGCCCCATTTCGTCGGGGTCGGGCTCGTGGTCGACCTGGCCGGCCCCCAGCCCGGGAAAGTCGGTCAGCGACAGCCGCTCGGAACGCGCCAGCAGCACGGCCCGTTCCATCACGTTTTCCAGCTCGCGGATGTTGCCCGGCCAGCGATTGGCCATGAGGGCGGCCATCGCGGCGGGGGTGACGCCTTCCACGGATCGTCCGAGGCGTTCGTTGAAGCGGCGGATGAAGTGTTGGGCCAGGAGCGCGATGTCGTCGGCCCGATCCCGAAGCGCGGGCAGGTGGAAGGGGACCACGTGCAGGCGGTAGTAGAGGTCTTCGCGGAAGTCGCCGGAGGCTGCGGCCGCCTTGAGGTCGCGGTTGGTTGCCGCCACCACACGCACATTCACGTGGTGCGTCTGGACCCCACCCACGCGCTCGAACGCCTGCTCTTGGAGCACCCGGAGCAGCTTCACCTGCATGTCTTTAGGAAGCTCGCCCACCTCGTCGAGGAACAGCGTGCCGCCGTCGGCCAGCTCGAACCGGCCCGGACGCGACGAGACGGCACCGGTGAACGCCCCTCGTTCGTGACCGAAGAGCTCACTTTCAAAGAGATTGTCCGGAATCGCCCCGCAGTTCACGCGGATGAAGGGGCCATCGGCGCGGTCGGACTCGGTGTGCAACGCCCGGGCCACCAGCTCCTTGCCGGTGCCGCTCTCGCCCGTGATGAGCACGGTGGAGGGGGAGGCTGCGACTCGACCGATGAGGTCGAAGATGCCCTTCATCTCGGCAGTCTGGCCGATGATACCGAAGCGTCCGAGCTCCGCGGGAGCGGTGGGGTCGGGCTGCACGATGCGGCGGTCGGCGGCTCCGGTGGCCAGCGCCTTGCGGATGACCAGCTGCAGCTCGTCGGCGTCGAAGGGCTTGGTGATGTAGTCGTGGGCACCCTGCTTGATCGCTTCCACAGCGGAATCGACGGTGCCGTGGGCGGTGATGAGGATGACCGGCAGGCCCGGATGATGGGCGCGACAGTGGCCGAGAAGGGCCATGCCATCCATGCCGGGCATCATGAGGTCGGAGACCACCAGATCGACCGGCTCACGCTCCAACACAGCCACGGCGGCGACACCGTCCTCGGCCATCAACGGACGATACCCGGCCCGTTTGAGGTGCACCCGCAGCACTGTGCGGATGCTGGGTTCATCGTCCACGATCAGGATTCGTTTGGACATGGGCTCGAACATCCTCGGGCTCGACCACGTCCCCGTAGCACTCCCACCCGAATCGTGCCGCGGACCGCCCCCTCGGGTATCCTTCCGCGTCCATCGGCATCGGGTCGGGAGGTCCACCGGCCGCCGTCCCTCAACAAGTCCCACCCTTCGCGACACCCGGGGATTGCCGGTCACCGCCATCGGAGCTGTCATGCACGACTCACCGTCCACCTCTCCGCTCGCCCGCTGGGGACGCGCCCTCGTTGCCGGGCTCGGTCTCGCCATCGCCACCCCCGCCGTCGCCCAGGACAACATCACGCCGTCGTTCTCACTGCGCGACGCCGCCAACAAAGACTTCTCGGTGCTGGTGAAAGACGGCCAGCTGATGGTGGGCCCGAAGGGTTCCGAAGTGCCCAAAGACGCCGTCCTCATCAGCTTCTGGGCCACCTGGTGCGGGCCCTGCAAGCTCGAGATGCCCCACGTCGACGCCCTCGACAAAGAGTTCGAGGCCCAGAACTTCGAAGGCATCTCCATCAGCATCGACGACGCCCGCGCCTACAGCCAGGCCCGCGCATATGTGAAGGGGCGCAAGTTCCAGTTCAACGCCCTCTTCGACAAGGAATCGAAGGTGGTGGCGATGTTCAACCCGTCGAAGACGCTGCCCTACACGGTCATCATCGACAAGACCGGCAAGATTCGACACGTCCACACCGGCTACAATCCGGGCGACGAGAAGAAGCTGAAAGAAGAAATCCAGGCCATCCTCGCCGAAGGCTGAGTCCCCATGCGCCGCGCTGCCCTCGCTTTCGTCTGTCTGACTGCGTTGACTGCGCGGCCGGCCTACGCGTTCGAGCTCTGGGGAACGGGCCCGCTGTCCGGGTCCACCGTCCAGATCACCACGAACTTCGACCTTCGCTACCACCACGTCCCGGACAAGCACGAGTACTTCCCCGAGATGAACCTCCTCGACTATTACGAGGAGGTGTGGCGCAACAACTTCCTGGTCACGAAGGAAGGCCTGGTCATCGGCGCTCAAGTCGACCAGGTCGCCTACTTCGGCAACCGCTACTACCTCGATGGCGTCGAGGTCATCGAGCGGCCGCTGTACGGCGAGGGCATCCAGTCACCCTTCGACCACGCCCTCGTGCGCATGGAGAAGCTGTACCTCACCAAGCGGTGGGACAACTTCGAGCTGGGGCTGGGCGACAACTACGCGAGCTACGGCCGCGGCATCGCCCTCAATGTCATCAAGAACACCGCCATCGACATCGACACCTCGATTCGCGGCGCCACGTTCACCGCCATGGCGGGTGACTTCGAGATCTCCGCCATCACGGGCCTCACCAACCCGCAAGACGTCTCGATGTACAACCCGAACCTCGAGATCAGCCAGGACCCCTCCCACATGATCTCGGGCATGCGGCTGGCCCACTACGCCGTCGGTCCCGCACAGGTGGGGCTGCACGGCGTGGTCTACCGGTTCACGCGCGACGAAGACGTCGACCTGCCCAAGCTGCATCGCTACGCCGAGGACATCGACCTCCGCGTGTACGGCGCCACCCTCGACGTCCCCGGTGTGCTGGGCTTCGACATCTACGCCGAAGGCGACATCTTCGACTACTCGAGCGCCGAGATGATTGGCGACGAGACCATCCCGCAGCTGTACGGGTACGCCGGCTACGCCTCCGCCACCGCCTACCCGGGCAACGGCATCCTGCAGATCGAAGCCAAGAAGACCAAAGACACCGAACGGGTCAACACCTTCCTGGGTGCCGAGAACTGGGAAGCCGCCGCCGCCCCCACGCTCGAGTACGAGCTGGTCATCACCGAAGACGCCAGCGCCACGGTGAACAGCAACGACCTCACCGGCCTGTATGGGCGCTACGACCACAACCTCAAGGGCGGCGACCTCGTGCCCTACGTCTCGGGTGTGTACTTCCACGACGCCGAGATCGGTGGAGAGCACTTCAATGTGGTGCCCGAGAACATCGGCCACTTCATCACGGGCGTGCAGTGGTTCAAGGGCCGCCAGAGCCTGCAGCTCAACACGGGCTACCGCATCGATCAGCGGGTCGACATCGACTACGGCGCCGACCAGATGATGCACCTCGACGCCACGTGGATCATTCCGGTGAACCCACGGGACACCTTCGAGGTGTCGCTCAACGGCCGCAAGTTCCAGTGGGGCGTCAACAAGATCCAGCAGGACGACTTCCTGGAGATGAACAACGCGCTGGCCTACCACCTGGGCAGCAAGTGGGTGTTCATCGCGTACCAGGACTTCACGAACAACCCCATCATCTCGAGTGAAGGCAACCTCACCTTCATCGACCCTGCGGCCTACGGCCAGGACGAAGACAGCCTCTACGGCGCCCTCGAGGTCCTGGTGCACCCCAAGCCGTCCAGCACACTGCGGCTGTTCTATGGCGCCTACAAGGCCGGCATCCGGTGTGCCGGCGGACAGTGTCGCCAGCTTCCCGGCTACGAAGGCGCCCGCCTCACCTGGCAGTCCACCTTCTGAAGTGGGCGAGGGGAATCCGCACCCAGCCTGACGGGGTTCGGTGCGGCGCGACCTTGCATCCTCTTGACCAGCTGCGGACTACGTCCGCTCGCACCACGCTTTGAACCATCCGCCCGAGCGCCCCCGCGTCGGGCCACTGTTTTCTGGAGACACCATGGCACCCCTCGGACTTCTCCTCGGGCTCCTGGCCGCCGGTCCCGCTGAAGCCGCGCCCGTGAAGATTGCGAGCGCCACCGCCTCGGGCAGCATGGCCAACGACGACAACGGCAACTACGAAGTCAAGAACGTCCACGACGGCAAGCAGGCCACCTACTGGGTGGAAGGCGGCGAGGGCTCGGGCCTGGGCAGCTGGGTGCAGCTCAACTTCGACGGCCCCACCACGGTCACTGCACTCCGCGTGTGGAACGGCAGCTGGTACTCGTACGACTTCTGGCAGCGCCACAGCCGCCTGAAGGAAATGGAGCTCGAGTTCTCCGACGGCACCAAGGAGAAGATGACCCTCTCCGACGAGAAGCTGATGGAGCAGATCAACCTGCCCAAGGCCGTGAAGGCCGAGTGGGTGAAGGTGAAGATCAAGAGTGTCTACACGGGCAACACGTTCAACGACACCGGCATCTCCGAGATCCAGGTGCTCGACGACAAGCCCGAACCGCACGTGATGGTGTCGGCCTGGCGCTCCAGCTCCGAGTACCCCGAAGACGCCGACGGCAACTACAAGCCGGTGAACGTGCAGGACGGCCTGGCCGACTCGGTGTGGTGCGAAGGCGACCAAGGCGACGGCATCGGCCAGTGGATCGAGGCCGACTTCGGTGGCTCCCAGTCCATCTCGAAGCTGGCGTGGATCAACGGCAACGCAGCATCGTTCCCGCTGTTCATGAAGGGCAACCGGGCCAACGCGGTCACGCTCACCTTCTCCGACGGCAGCACCGAGAAGCTCACGGGCGTGAAGTCGAGCATCCGGAAGACCGAGGTCACCTTCCCGGCGCACACCACGTCGAGCGTGCGCATCACGTTCGACGGCGTGAGCAAGGGCAAGGAGTTCAACGACCTGTGCGTGAGCGAGGCGTACTTCTACCAGTAGGGTGAGGTGAGGGGGCTTCGTGAGAGGGCCCCCTCCGCCCGCGTTGCGGGCACCTCCCCCTGAAGGGGGAGGACTTCTTGTGACGAATCGATGGGTAGGCCCCACGAGACGCCAATGTCCTCCCCCTTCAGGGGGAGGTGGCCGCGCAGCGGACGGAGGGGGCCCCTTCTCCCCGACTCACACCCACAGCGAGTGCGGCAGAAACGGCCCCAGCGCCACGAGCCCACCGAGGTCGTGGAGGTCGTCGGGCTGCTCGGGAATGGTCCAGCACGGGGCACCTTCGGGACCGGCGGCCCGCAGTGCGACGATGGCGTTGCCGTGGTCGGCGGCCACCCGGGTGCGGTGTTCGTGGGCGGAGGTGAGGGCCGCACGCACGGTGGGGGCTTCGTCGAGATGTGCGTCCAGCGCAGCATCCAGGGCGGCCGACGTGTGCACCGGGGGCGTGACGGCTCGGTTGATCAGGAACCCGCCGAAGGGCATGCCTTCCTTCTGGAGCACATCCAGGAAGTACAGGGCTTCGGCGCGGGCGTTGGGTGCGGGCGACGTGACGAGCACGAAGCGGGTGTGGGGGTCGCGGAGCAGCCCGCGGACTTCCACCGAGCGGGCGCGCATGCGGTCGGCCAGGCCTCGGAAGGCGTCGAAGAACTCGGCAATCTCGCCGATGACGCTGCGACCGATGAGGCGCTTGAGCACCCGGGCCACCGCTTCGCTGCCAAATTCGAGGGCCCGCCAGCCGCCTTTGGTGGACGGCATCACGAGCCAGCGCAGCACGCCTTGGTCCATGAGGCCCGCCATGCGGTCGGGGGCCTGGAGGAAGTCGAGGGCGTGGCGTGTGGGTGGGGTGTCGAGCACGACGACGTCGTAGGGGCCGTCCTTCCACAGCTGGAGCAGCCGCTCCATCGCCATGTACTCGTGGGAGCCACCCAGCCGTGCGGACGCGGCCTGGTAGTAGCGGTTGCCCAGCACGCGCTCGGCTGCGGCGGGGTCGGGCGACCACTTGCGCACCAGCTCGTCGAAGGTGGACTTGGCGTCGAGCATCATGGCGTCGACCGAGCCCGTGACGCCGGGGACGGCATCTTCGAGCGGAACCCGCCGGGCGGTGTTGGTGAGCTCGCCGATGCCCAGGCTGTCGGCGAGGCGCCGGGCGGGGTCGATGGTGAGCACTGCGACCCGGTGTCCCTCTCGTGCGAAGCGAAGGGCGAGGGCGGCGCTCACGGTGGTCTTGCCCACTCCGCCGGAACCGCTACAGATGACCACGCGCGCACTCATGCGGACGCTCCGGGTGCGGGGGTGGCGAAGAGGGCGTCGGCGAGGGTGTCGAGGTCGGTGGGGGAGGACACGCGGTGCGGGAGTGCGGGGAGGTCGCGGACCGGGATGGGCATGCCACCCTGAAGGCGTGTGCGGGCGTCGTCTTGGCGGACCACGCGGCGCATCCAGCGGTCGAGGAGGTCGGTGGACTCGGCCACGGCACCGGAAGGGACGGCCCGGAGGCGGGGGAGGGCGTCGGCCCAGGTGGGGTCTGACAGCGGGCGCTCGCGCACCTGGTTGAGCACGCACAGCTTCACCTGCGCGCGGTTGTCGCCCAGGCGGTGCCAGAGGTCGAGCGTTTCGTTGACCGGCATCTCTTCGGGCAGGGCCACGAGCACGAGGCCGGTCTTTTCGGGGTCGTCGAGGACTTCGTGGACCTGCTTGAGGCCCTCGTACATGGGGCCGGCGCGGGTCATTTCCATCATGGCGCGGGCAGCACCGAGCATGGTGAGGCCGTGGCCGGTGGCCGGGGCGTCGACGATGATGCGGTCCCAGGCGGAACGGCCGTGGCGCTGTTCGCGCTCGAGGTCCATCACCTTGCCCAGCTGGAGGGCATCGTGGAGCCCGGGGACGCCTTCGATGAACGGGCCCATGATCCGGTTGCGGAACACCAGCTTGAACAGCCGACGGACCTTGATCTGCTGGACGACGTAGTCTTCGAGCGCAGCCTGTGGGGTGACCGAGATGGTGGAAATCTTGGGGGCCACGGGGACCGGCGTGTAGCCTTCGGTGGTGTGCCCGAAGAGGCCGGGAACCACCCGTGCGCCGGAGGTCTCGACGAGGATGGTGCGCTCGCCCATCGACGCGAACGAACGCGCGAGGGTGGCGGCCACGGTGGTCTTGCCCACGCCACCCTTGCCGGTGACCAGCAGGATGCGGGGCCAGCGCGAGGGGAGGGGACGGGGCGCGGTGCGCTGGGGGGTCACGCAGAGGCTCCGGACGGGGCATCGGGGTGGGAGAGGGCGTCGCGCACCGCCGCGAACACGCGACCGTCGACGAGCATGTCGAGGTGACCGGCGAGCGGCAGCTCCACAGACTGGGCGCTGGCTATCGCACTGCTGGCGGCAGGCACCACGATCTGGTCGGTGGGGGTCCAGATGCTGGTGACGGGCACCGGCAGGTGGGCGACGTCGGCGATGACTGCGCTCTCGGGCTCGAGGTCGCGGGCTTCGGCCTTCCGGCCCAGGTAGGCGGTGTGGGTGCCCTGCCAGGGGGTGCCGATGGTGACGAGGCGCCGAACATCGCCAGCGCCGTTCATTCGGGCGATGTACCAGCCTGCGATGAGGCCCCCCATCGAGTGGGCGACGATGTCGATCTGTGGCGCGCCCGAGACCCGCTTGAGCTCGGCGATGTGGTCGGCGAGGTGGCGGGCGTGACCAGCGATAGGGTTGCCCCACGGGCCGTGGTTGACGGCATGGGCCCAGCGCCAGCCTCGGGACCGGAGGTACCAGGTGAGGGGCCACATGGTGGTGCGGTTCATGTCGTAGCCGTGCACCAGGAGCACGGGAACCCGACCGGCGGGCGACCGACCGGGCTTGGGCCGTCCGGCGGGCAGCATTCCCAGACCGAGCCAAGGCACGACGGCCACGCTGGCGGCCCACTCGCGGATGAACCAGGCGAGGGTGTCGAGCCCACGGGACGGGGCTTCTGGGGCATACCGACGCGCAAACACCGCCGTTGCCAGGTCGAACACCGCAGCACCCGCTGCGACTAGCAGGAAGATGGCCAGCGCGAATTTCATCCCGGCACCCGTAGCCCCTGGCGGCGGGTTGTGCATCGCGGGCGTGCCCGTGAGGGTTGCCAGCTGTCCAAAGAAGTATAGGTGGCGGCCCCAAAGCTCTCGCCCGCCCTCGGAGGCGGAGGAACCATGCCTATCTACGAGTACCGGTGCCCGGACTGCGGCCACGAGTTCGAGCGCATCCAGTCCTTCCGCGACGACCCCATCAAAGACTGCCCCGAGTGCGAGGGCACCGGCGTGAAGAAGAAGATCTCGCTGTCGGCGTTCTCCCTGAAGGGCGGCGGCTGGTACAAGGATCACTACGGCTTGAAGTCGAGCAGCAGCGGTGGCTCCGACAGCGGCTCGTCGGGTGGCGACAGCTCGGGCTCGTCGGACTGACCGAGGCCGCTTCCAGGGCATCGGCGCACTGCTGATCCCCGACACACCGGATACGTCCGGCGACCACGGAACAGCTCCCGTGTCGCTGGAGGTCGGATGTCGTTGCTTCTTGATGGTCGTGCCACCGCTCGTGCGCTCGCCCCCGGTCTTCGTGAGCGGGTCGCCAAGCTCGCCCGTCCTCCCGGTCTCGCGGTGCTGCTGGTGGGCGAAGACCCGGCCAGCCAGGTGTATGTGCGCCACAAGCAGCGTCGGGCCGAGCGCCTGGGCTTCACGGGCGGCACCCACCGGCTGGCTGCCGACACGAGTCAGGCGGCGGTGGAGGCTCTGGTCGACCAGCTCAACGCCGACGACACGGTGGACGGCATCCTGGTGCAGCTGCCGCTTCCCGCGCACATCGACAGTGGGGCGGTGCTGGCGCGCATCCGCCCTGACAAGGATGTGGACGGCTTCCACGTGGTGAACACGGGGCATCTGGCCCAGGGCAAGCCGACGCTGGTGCCCTGCACGCCGCTGGGCGTGATGCGGATGCTGCAGCGCTTCGACATCTCGGTGTCGGGGATGGATGCGGTGGTGCTGGGCCGCAGCAACATCGTGGGCCGGCCGATGGCGATGCTGCTGGAACAGGCGAACGCCACGGTCACGGTGTGCCACAGCCGTACCCGCAACGTGAACGCCCACCTGAAGCGCGCCGACCTGGTGGTGGCTGCGGTGGGCCGGCCGAAGATGTTGGGCGTGGACCACATCCGCGAAGGAGCGGTGGTGGTGGACGTGGGCATCAACCGGCTGGACGACGGCTCGCTGTGTGGCGACGTGGACTTCGATGCGGTGAAGGACAGCTGCCGCGCCATCACGCCGGTGCCGGGTGGGGTGGGGCCGATGACGATTGCGATGTTGATGGAGAATACGGTGACGGCGAGTGAGCGTCGGCAGGGGTGAACGGCTCCACGTTCCGACCACCCCACGGCTCAGGCCTGGCGTCGCCGGCGGGTCATCGCGGCAGGAAGCACTGCCAGTAGACCGAGCACGGTGGCTGGGACCCCACCAGCTGAGGAACAGCCTCCGCCCTTGCCTTCACCACCTCCGGAGGCACCTTCGTCCGATTCGTCGGCGGCTCCGTCGCCATCACCGCCGCCCTCTCCGACGGCGTCTTCACCGTCGCAGTCCTGATCCAGGCCATCGCCCGGGGTGTCGGTAGCGTCGGGGTGCGTGCTGGCGTCCGTGTCGTCACAGTCGGTGCTGGGCGCAGCAGCCACGGCTTCCCCATCATCTGTGCAGTCAATGTCCTCGGACGACACCGTAGTGGACTCATCGGGCCGGTACCCATCGCCGTCCGCGTCGACGAAGCACTCTTCAGAGTCATCGCAGTTCTGGTCGAACTCATCGCCGGGAATCTCCTCGGCGTCAGGGTGAATCGATGCGTCGCTGTCGTCGCAATCCCTGTGCCCGAGCCCGCCGCTGGACTCTCCCGGGTCGGTGCAGTCCATGTCATCGGAGAGCACCCGCTCGGACGCACCAGGCGTCCAGTTGTCTCCATCAGCGTCGACGTAGCACTCCTCAAACCCGTCGCAGTCCGAGTCCACCCCATCGGCAACCGACTCACGCGCTCCAGGATGGACGTCGCGGTCGTCGTCGTCACAGTCACCTTCCGGAGTGGTGACGTGCGCCTCTCGGGCGTCCGTGCAGTCCACGTCGGACGACGTGCGCACATGGGCGTCGTAGCCGGTGCGGTAGCCATCGAGATCGAAGTCCTCAAAGCAGATCTCCCCACCGTCGCAGTTCTGGTCGACTTCGTCGCCTACGACTTCTCGAGCCGTGGGATGTGTTGCGGGGTCGGAGTCGTCGCAGTCGGTGGCGGGATCGGTGGCCTCAGCTTCGCCGGAATCGGTGCAGTCGAGGTCGGCGGAAGACACGACTGTGCCATCCGTCCGTGCGTAGCCATCGTCGTCAGCGTCGGTGTAGCAGAGCTCGGCGCCATCACAGTTCTGGTCGAGACCATCAGCGGCGAGCTCGACCTCATCCGGGTTGAACGCCGCGTTGGTGTCGTCACAGTCGCCCGTTGGAAGCGCGCTCGTTGCCTCGCCCGTGCCCGAGCAGTCCAGGTTGTCGGAGGAGACGGTGCTCAGGTCGTCGGGACGGTAGCCGTCGCCGTCGACGTCGGTGTAGCAAAGCTCCGTGAGGTCGCAGTCCTGGTCGACGCCGTCGCCGGCGAGCTCGGTGGCTCCAGGGTGAATGGTGGCGTCGGCGTCGTCGCAGTCGCCGTCGGGGTCGGTCGTCTGCCCTTCGCCCGAGTCGGTGCAGACCCCATTGGCGGTGGGCACCAGTAGCGAGGTATCCGCCACGTATCCGTCATCATCGGCGTCCACGATGCAGGTGTCCATCCCGTCGCAGTCTTGGTCGATGCCGTCCTCGGGCGCCTCTGAACCGCCCGGATTGCTGGTGGCATCGGAGTCGTCGCAGTCGTCCACGGGGTCGGTGTCAGCAGCTTCGCCGGAGTCGTCGCAGTCGGTGTCGGAGCTGGAGGTCGTGCTCGTGGAGTCTGGGCGGTAGCCGTCGTCGTCTGCGTCGACGTAGCAGGTTTCCACGCCGTCGCAGTCTTGGTCGATGCTGTCTCCCACACCCTCAGTTGCAGTGGGGTGGACCGTGGCGTCGGCGTCGTCGCAGTCGGTGTCGTCCGACACATAGGCGGAGGAATACGCGCATACCAGCACTTCGCCCGCGGCATCCCCGTATCCATCACCATCCGTGTCCGGGTACCCCGTGAGGCTGGGCCCGCCGATGGAGGCGTCGTTGTCATCGCAGTCGTCGGCGGAACCAATCCCATCACCGTCGTCGTCGCGGTACCCACGGTAGAGCGCTGCGAACTCGTGGCCGCCTACGAACAGGTCGTTGTAGCCATCGTTGTCGACATCGTGCCCAGCCGAGATGTCGTAGCCCGGGTTGGTGTATGCAGGTGTGGACGACAGCGTGTGGTCGGCGCTGCCACTGAAGCCGGAGCTGCTTCCGCCGAAGACTTGTACGCCCGAGCTCACGGCGGCGACGATTAGTTCGGGATAGGCGTCTGCATCGAGATCGTCGGCCTGCACCTCGCTCCCGAACTGGCTGAGCGTCCCGTCGCCTACCACGCTGTCTGTCTGGTACCAAGCCACGCCTGTGGTCGAGCCCATGTAGATGTAGACCGCACCGGACGTCTCGGCGTCGGGAGCTCCAACCACGATGTCACTGAAGCCATCTTGGTCGAGGTCGGCCCCATCGACTGCTTCACCAAACTCGCAGGTGGTTTCGGGGCACAGGAGCGTCTGGACCGGAGTGGTCGAAACACCAATTGCTCTACCATGGTGCACGTACACCGCACCTCGGCCGGTGCTGTACTCCGGAGCCCCGAGTGCGATGTCGTCGTAGCCGTCACCGTTGAGGTCGCCAACGCCGGCCATACCCCGGCCCATGTCGTCGCCAGGTGTGCCAACGAAGGATGTGGCGGTAGACGTGACCGTACCACTCGAGCTCCCGGTGTAGAGATAGGCCCGGTCAAACGAGTAGGCAGAAGCGAGAACATCGTCGTAGCCGTCCCCGTCCACATCACCCGCACCAGCTGTGCGCTGTCCCAGGTAGGTGTAGCCGGTGAGCTCGGAGTATGAGCTGGACGACGCACCGGACGCAGATCCGTAGTAGACGTAGGCTCGAGACGCCCGGTACGCCCCCACGATGAAGTCATCGTAGCCGTCGGCGTTCACGTCTCCGGCCTCAGCCACCGAGTACCCGAAGTAGTAGCCGCTGGTGCCTGTAAGGGTGGTGGCGGGCTCTAGTTCCAAGCCAGAGCTCGCGCCAAGGTAGACGAAGGCCCGCCCATAGGTGCCACCCAAGCTGGCCCCGACCAACGCGTCATCGTAGCCATCCCCGTCGATGTCGCCCACGAGCGCAACAGCCTCGCCATATCCGTCGCTCTCAGAGTTGCCGACTAGGGAGGTGCTGACGGTGAGGGCTCCTGAGCGGGTGCCCAGGTATGTAAGGACCGCTCCCTGGTAGTCGTTGTAGTAGTACAGCGAGAATGCCGCGTCGGGGAGGCCGTCCCCGTTGAAGTCCAGCCCACCCTGGATGTCCGTGCCAAATGCGCTTGTGGACAGCCCGCTCGTGTAGGTGGAGGCCGCCGACGGGGCAACACCCGCAGGGCTCCCCTTATGGAGGTGCACTGTCCCGTAGGAACCGTCGAATGGGGCACTGGCGAGCAGTTCGTCGTCGCCATCGCCGTCAAGGTCGCCCAGTACGGTGGCGTCGTAGCCGAAGTAGTCTTGGGTTGATGCGCCAGTGAGGGTGCTGGATGCCGTGGAGTCAACCCCGGTACTGTTGCCATAGTAGATGTACACTGCGCCTGTATAGGAGGCGGAGGACGTGTCTGTGGTCATGACATCGTCGTAGCCGTCTCCGTCGACGTCTCCGGCGGCACGCCCGTTCGACCCTCCCGAACCGAGCGAGACGCTCGAGGACCAGCCCGCTCCCGAGCTATCCGTGACCAGGACCACATCACCGTTGATGAGGTCATCGAGACCATCCGCGTTTACATCTCCTGCATAGCGAAAATCTGCACCATCGGTGGTGCTGCCGAGGATGGTGAGGCTCGAGTCCATTCCCGAGGCGCCACCATACGCAACGCCAACGTCGGCATCGCCGGTGTACGATGTACGGTAGCCCACGATGAGGTCGTTGTAGCCGTCGCCGTCCAAGTCTCCCTTCGGGTCGAGATACGCTCCAAAGTACGACGATGAGAAGCTACCGGGATGAGCGATGGCCAGATCGGCGTCTTCGCCCAGTCCGGCAGCCGACCCATAGTGCACGTCGAGTGTGTAGCCTCGCCCCACGACGAGGTCTTCGTAGCCATCGCCATTGAGGTCGGTCTCGCCCTGAACGCTCTGAATGGCCGTCTCGCCAGGATCGGTCAGGATTCGAAGCTGGCGGGCGGAGTCGAGCCCGGTGGCGCTGCCGTGGAACACATAGAGGGCCCCTGCGCCGGCTTCCGTCTCGACCACCAAATCATCGTACCCATCGCCGTTGAAGTCTCCCCCGGCCACCTGGATGCCGAAGTTGATGTACTCTCCGCCCAACAGGATTGTGCTGGCGGTCTCGTAGATCGGATCGACGGTCACGGGCCACACTGCATCCGCGACATCCACCTCGACGCGCAGATTTCCGCCTGCTCGGGTGAGGCGAGCGGGCAGGTCGGCACCACTGGCGTCCCAAGCCGCGATGCCACCGACCAACCAGTGGCGACCACCTGTGTCAATGATGCGGGCAGATGTCCCGTTGCCCCGAATGGAAAGGTCGCCAGCCACATCCATCTCGAAGAACAGGTGGTCTTCGGAGGATGGCGCTGACGCGACGGTCCAGCCCTGCTCGAGGCCGTTTTCGCGAGTGGTCCACCACTCGACCAAGCCGCCACCGCGATCGTACTCGACCCGCTGCAGGCAACCGGTTCGCGCAGTGAGCTCTGGCTCGCAATCCCGGACACGCGGAACAGCCGGAACGACCGCCCCGGATGAGCTGGTGCTACCCCACAGGACTGTGTCTACAGCGAAGGTCTCCCCTGCCGGACTGGAGATGATGGGGCCGGCAGTGTCGAATCGCACGGATGCGTTCGCAAGCGGGAGCCGAGCAGTGACGAGGCCATTGAGCTCCACGAGCGCCACAGCACCCACTTCTCCCTGGGTGTGGCCAACATCGACCGTTCCATCACCGAGCGTTGCAGAGTCGGTGGCCGAGGCACAGCCAGTGAGCAGGGCCAAGAGTAGGTGAGGGCGATGGCACATCATGAGAGCTTCCAGGCGGTGATTTCGCTAGAGAGCATCCATGGTAGTTTGAAGGAGTAGTGCCCAACCCGTACCACAACCACGTCACGTGAACGACACACTCAAGGCCTCCTGAGCGCAGTGATTTCGACAATTTCACTCGGCAATTCCGCGGACTAGGCGGCACATCGAGTTGCGCGGCACAAGATCTCATGGGTGAGAGGCGTTGCATCCGATTGACGCTGCGCCAGGGGGCGACCACGGCCGCGTCAGCGGGTTGGCCCCGCAGGGGACAACGGAGGCGCGCCGGGGAGATGCCTTGGCAGCTCGCCGGCTTCCCGGCGCCGACCCGAGGGGAGCACCCGGTGGCGGACCGACGGAGGAGGGGAGCCAGGCGCCCAGAGTCAGAGCATCGGGAAGCCGCTCTCGCCGTTTGAGCGCTCCAGCCAGCGCGCACCGAAGACAGTGGGTGGCAGGGTGGCCAGCAGGAAGGCGCCCATCCGCACGAGGCCGGGGGCGAGGTCTTTGCCGAACCAGGCGGCGAGACCGCACACGACCATCCAGGCAGCCCATGCGGTGGCGGCCCACACCCATCGGGCGCGGCGGACGGAGAGGGCTTCGGTGAGCCGGGGGTCGGATGCGGGGAGGTGGGCGTGCTCGGGGAGCTCGGGGTCGGGGAGGACCTCGATGCCGCGGCTCCACACGACAACGGCCACGCCACCGGCGAGCAGGCCGATGGGTGGGACGAGCGCGGCGCCGGACAGCTCCCCTTCGCCGAGGATGAACCAGGCACCGACGCCTGCGAGGCCAATCGCGGCGAGCCCCCACCCGACGGCTTGACCTCCGATGCGCTGGAGGCGCTGGTCGCGGAGGTCGGCTTCGCGGGTGAGGGGAGGGGACACGGCTACGCCTCTTCGACGGCCGCCCAGCCATCGCAGGAGCAGAACAGGTGGCGGTCGCCCCAGGCGTTGTCGACGCGGGCGACGGGCGGCCAGTACTTGCGGCCCCGGAGCCACTCGACGGGCCAGGCGGCTTGGGTGCGGGAGTAGGGGCGGTCCCAGGTGTCGGCGGTGAGGGTGTCGGCGGTGTGCGGGGCGTTGCGCAGGGGGCCGGAAGCGGCGTCGATGCGGCCTTCTTCGACGTCGGCGATTTCCTTGCGGATGGCGACCATGGCGTCGATGAAGCGGTTGAGCTCGGCGAGGTCTTCGGACTCGGTGGGCTCGACCATGAGGGTGCCGGCGACGGGCCAGGACAGCGTGGGGGCGTGGAAGCCGAAGTCCATGAGGCGCTTGGCGACGTCTTCGGCGCTGACGTGCTTGAAGTGGCGGAGGTCGAGGATGCACTCGTGGGCGACGCGGCCCTGGCGGCCCTTGTAGAGGATGGGGAAGTGCGCCTCGAGCCGCGCGGCCAGGTAGTTGGCGTTGAGGATGGCGATGCGGCTGGCTTGGGTGAGGCCCTCGCCGCCCATCATGGCGATGTAGGACCACGAGATGGGCAGGATGCTGGGGCTGCCCCACGGTGCGGCCGAGATGGTGCCGAGTGCGACCTCACCGCCCATGTCGACGATGGGGTGGCCGGGGAGGTACGGCGCGAGGTGGGCGCGGACGCCGATGGGGCCCATGCCGGGGCCGCCGCCGCCGTGGGGGATGCAGAAGGTCTTGTGCAGGTTGAGGTGCAGGACGTCGGCGCCGAGCTCGGCGGGCCTGGAGAGGCCCACCATGGCGTTCATGTTGGCGCCGTCCATGTAGACCTGGCCGCCGTGTTGGTGCACGGTGGCGCAGATGTCGCGGATTTCTTCTTCGAAGACGCCGTGGGTGCTGGGGTAGGTGACCATCAGGGCGGCGAGGTTGTCGGCGTGCTTCTCGGCTTGGGCCTTGAGGTCGGCGACGTCGATGTTGCCTTGGTCGTCGCACTGGACGGCCACCACGCGCATGCCGGCCATCACGGCGCTGGCGGGGTTGGTGCCGTGGGCGGACGTGGGGATGAGGCAGATGTTGCGGTGGGCCTGATTGCGCGCGCGGTGCCACGCGCGGATGCAGAGCAGGCCGGCGTATTCGCCCTGGGAGCCGGCGTTGGGCTGCAGGGAGACGGCATCAAAGCCGGTGACTTCGGCGAGCCAGCCCTCGAGGTCGTCGAAGAGGGCGTCGTAGCCCTTGGCCTGGTCGCGGGGGACGAACGGATGGAGGCCGCCGAAGGCCCGCCAGGTGACGGGAATCATCTCGGTGGCGGCGTTGAGCTTCATGGTGCACGAGCCCAGCGGAATCATCGAGGTGTCGAGGGCGATGTCTTTGACCTGGAGCTGGTGCAGGTACCGCAGCATCTGGGTTTCGCTGCGGAAGCTGTGGAAGCGGGGGTCAGTCATGAAGTCGGAGGTGCGGGCGAGGCCTTCGGGGAGGGCGTCGGCCATGGTGTCGGCGGGGCTGCCCTTGGGGGTGAGGCCCATGCCGGTGAGGCACGCGACGAGCTCGGCATCGGTGGTGCGTTCGTCGAGGGCGATGACCACGCCGGTGTGGGCTTCGGCTCGGATGTTGAAGCCGGCCGAGAGGGCTCCGGAGACGGCGGCGTCGCGGGCGGAGGTGTCGGAGTAGGAGAGGTGGACGGTGTCGAAGAGGGGACCGTCGGTGACGCCGAGGCCGTGTGCACGAGCGGTGTGGGCGACGAACGCGGCCTGGTTGCGCAGGGTGTGGGCTTGGGCGAGCAGGCCGTCGGGGCCGTGCCAGGCGCCGTACATGCCGGCCATCACGGCAAGGAGGACCTGGGCGGTGCAGATGTTGGAGGTGGCCTTGTTGCGCCGGATGTGCTGTTCGCGGGTCTGGAGCGCCATGCGGAGGGCGGGGCGGCCTTCGACGTCGCGGCTGATGCCGATGATGCGGCCCGGGATCTGGCGCTTCATCTTCTCGCGGGCGGCCAGGAATGCGGCGTGGGGGCCGCCGTAGCCGAGGGGCACGCCGAAGCGCTGGGAGTTGCCCACGACGATGTCGGCGCCGAGCTCACCGGGCGGGGTGAGGACGGTGAGGGCGAGGAGGTCGGTGGACACGCACAGCTGGCCCTTGTGGGCGTGCAGGGTGTCGGCGAGGGGCTGGATGTTGCGGATGGTGCCGGTGGTGCCGGGGTACTGGACGAGCGCGCCGTAGACGGACTTGTCGGCAGCGGCCTCGACGAGCGCATCGTAGGGGAGCACCTCGACGGAGATGCCCAGGGGCTCGGCGCGGGTGCGCATGACGGCGATGGACTGGGGGTGCACGTCGTCGGCCACGAGGAAGCGGTCGTGCTTCTTGCGCGAGACGCGGTGGGCCATGGTCATGGCTTCGGCGGCGGCGGTGGCTTCGTCGAGCATGGAGGCGTTGGAGACCTCGGTGCCGGTGAGGTCTTGCACCATGGTCTGGAAGATGAGCAGGGCTTCGAGGCGGCCCTGGCTGATCTCGGCCTGGTACGGGGTGTAGGCGGTGTACCAGCCGGGGTTTTCGAGGATGTTCCGCAGCAGCACGGAGGGGGTGTAGGTGTCGTGGTAGCCGCCGCCAAGCCACGAGCGGAGGACCCGGTTGCGGCCGGCGTAGTCTTCGAGGCGGGCGAGGGCTTCGGCTTCCGAGAGGGCCGCGGGCATCTGCAGCGGGCGCTCGGTGCGGATGGCGCCGGGCAGCGCCTCCTCCATGAGCTGCTCGAGGGTGTCGACACCGACTGCATCGAGCATGTGGGCGACTTCGTGGTCGCGGGGACCGAGGTGGCGGGTGACGAATGCCGTTGCCATGGAAATCTCCGGATCGTGCGCCCCGAAGCGCAGAGGAATGGACCGAGGGCGTAGGGTGCCAGAACCGGGCGGCCGGGTGTGCGCCAACTGCGGCAGGTCGGGTGAAGGCTGGCGAGAATAGCGCGTTCGCGGTCGTCTTCAGCCAATCTTCGCGGTGTGAACCTCCCGTGAATTGCGCAGGGTCTGGTGCGGCGGGTCCACGACTCGACTGGACGGGCCGTGTGTGGTTAGTTGGCGGCCCTCTCGAACCGGAGTCGCCCGTGTCCGAACTTCGTCGCACGCCCCTGTTCCAAGCCCACGTCGACGCCGGCGCCCGTATGGTCGACTTTGGCGGCTGGGAGATGCCGGTCCAGTACTCGTCGATGATGAAGGAACACCGCCTGGTGCGGTCGAAGGTGGGCCTGTTCGACGTCTCGCACATGGGCGAGGTTCGGCTGCGCGGTCCGAAGGCGCTCGAGGCCATCCGGCACATCGTCACCAACCGCATGAACATCGTGGACGGCCAGGCCCAGTACACGGCGATGTGCACCGAGAAGGGTGGCATCGTCGACGACCTCATCGTGTACCGCGTGGCCGACGACGACATCCTGGTGTGCGTCAACGCATCCAACCGCGACAAAGACTTCGCCTGGATCCAGGAACACAACCCCTTCAAGGGCGACGTCACGGTCACGGATGAAGGCGACCAGTGGGGCCAGATCGCGGTCCAGGGACGCTTCGCACCCGCCACGCTCCAGGCGCTCACAGATACTCCGCTCGACCAGCTCAAGTACTACTGGCACACCGCAGCCACGGTGGCCGGTGTCGAGGGCTGCATCATCGCGCGCACCGGCTACACCGGCGAAGACGGCTTCGAGGTGTTCACGCCGGCCGACGACACGCGCACGGTGTGGGATGGCCTGCTCGAAGCCGGCGCACCGCATGACGTGTCGCCCATCGGACTCGCTGCCCGCGACACCCTGCGCCTCGAAGCGCGGATGTGCTTGTACGGCAACGACATCACCGAAGACACCTCGCCCCTCGAAGCCGGCCTGGGCTGGGTGACCAAGCTCGACAAGCCGAACTTCGTGGGCAAGGACGCCCTCGTGGCCCAGAAGGCCGCCGGCATCCAGCGACGCCTGGTGGGCCTGATTGTGGAAAAGCGCATCGCCCGCCACGGCCACGCCATCCTGGTCGACGGCGAACCCCGTGGTGTCGTGACCTCGGGCACCCGGTCGCCCACTCGTGGCGACAACATTGCGCTCGCATACGTCCCGCGCGGCTACGGTCGGCCGGGCACGCAACTCCAGGTCGACGTCCGCGGTCGCATCGCCAACGCCGTCGTCCACAAGGGCCCCTTCTACAAGCGCGACTACTGACCTCCCACCCTGCTCGGAGCTTCCCATGTCCTCCCCTCGCAGCTTCCGCTACACCAAGTCCCACGAGTGGGTTTCCGTCGACGGCAACACCGCCAAGGTCGGCATCACCGACTACGCCCAGGGCGCCCTCGGCGACGTTGTGCACGTCGAGATGCCCGAAGCCGACGAAGACTTCGAGAAGGGCGCTGAAATCGCCGAGATCGAGAGTGTGAAGGCGGTGAGCAGCATCTACGCTCCTGTGTCCGGCACGGTCACCGAGGTGAACGAAGGCATCGAAGACGAACCCGAGCAGGTCAACGACTCGCCGTACGAAGACGGCTGGTTGTTCCAGATGACCATCGCCGACGCCACCGAGCTGGACAGCCTCTTGTCGGCCGACGACTACGACGCCTTCGTGGCGGAACAGGACTGAACACCGTGTCTGCATCGAATGAAGCCGAAGGGGGCCAGAAGAAGGCCCGGTTCGAAGACCTCCTCGAGTTTCCCACCTCCTTCGTCTTCCGTGTGGTCTGCGCTGCGCTCCCCCGCGTGTCTGCAGATGCCGTCGCATGTCTCGAGCGCCTCACCGGCACGTCGGCCACCGTGGTGAGCACCAACCCGTCTCGCACGGGGAAGTGGACGGTCTACCGCATCGAGACCACCGTTCACTCCGCCGACGAAGTCCGCACAGCCTACGACCAGCTCGCTGCTGTGAGCGGTGTGCGGATGGTGCTGTAGGTCAGCCGTCCGTGGAGACCGACCCCACCTTGTGTGGGGTCTTTTCGTTCTTGGAGACACGGAGGCCAAGAAAGTAGAAGCCTCCCCCGGACAGCGGAGCCCCTCCATTCAAGCATTGGGGGCTGCGCGGACCTATCCAGGGGAGGCGCGGCGAACGGTGTTCTTCCCGGTGGAGCGTCAGCTCCAGGAGCCGTTTTCTCCGCAGGGCTCGAGCTGAGCGCAGGCGGTGACACCAGGCAGTGGCTCGGTCCACACGTCGAGTGCGGTGGACTCGACCTGGACCGTGGTGTCGTCGGTGGTCGGTGCGATGTCCTCGTCCCAGTCCCAGCCCTGGGCGGCAGCAAGACCGGGCAGGGTGGCTCCAAGCACTGCAACCAAAGCGGCGGACGCGAGGGTGCGAGCAGAAGCAAGGAAGTCGAGGCGGGGCATGATGACCTTCCGGGGTGAACGCACCCGCCCACACAGCAAGCGCTGTGCCAACGTGTCGGATGGACTCTGCTCGAGCTGAGAACTGGGACCGCCTCGACGTTTTCGCACAAATCCGCGAAAACGACCACCCCATCGTGAAATTTCCACGCGGAAATTCCCGAGGCTGTCAATTGCGATGTGGAAAGCCCGGGTCGACCCATTCAAGCGCTGGACGACCGGGGAGACGGACGACGGTCCTGGCCGCGGGATCGGACCGCCACCCGATACAATGAAGGGGAAAGGCGAATTTGGAGCAGACCCGTGGATCTCGACCGCCGATTCTGGCCCATCGGGGCCCGGCGCAATTCGGCCGACCGGGTCCCCATCGTGGCCCGCGACCGCATCGCCGGCGGCACGTGTGTGCTCAAGCTCGCGCCCACCTCCAGCCCCGGGCTGGCCGATGAGCTCCGCCAAGAAGGCCGCCAGCTGGCCCTCTTGGAGCACCCGTGGCTGCTGCCCCTGCGGGCGCGCTTCGACAACGTGGCCGACCCCTGGGGCGAGGGGAGCGTGGCCGGGTTCGCCACCCCCTGGATCGACGGCGACCCCCTCACCACTGCACTTCAGGACGCCCCTCTCGAGGGTCGTCTCGCCGCCTTCGCCCGCTTGCTCGACGTGGTGGGCTACCTCCACCGGTCCGGGGTGCTCCACCTCGACCTCAAGCCCGACAACGCACTGGCGAGCTGGGACCCCCACGACCACACCGCCGACCTCACCCTCATCGACCTCGGCTCCGCCCGTCCGCTGGATGCCGGTCCGGGTGAAGCGGGCGGCACCCTCGGCTACGCCGCGCCGGAGGTGCTCTCTGGGCAAGCCGCGTCGGTGGCGGCCGACGTCTTCAGCCTCGGGACCCTCCTCTACGAGCTGCTCACCGACCAACCCGCGTTCGGGGGAGGGGACGGACCCGACATCCGACGCGCCGTCCTGGCTGGCGAGTTCTTCCCGGTCCGGGCTCTGCGTCCCAAGATTCCCACGGCCCTCGCCAAGCTCGCCGAGCAGATGCTCCATCGGCGCCCATCCCGCCGTCCCAGGGGCATCGCCGACATCCAGAGCGCCCTGTCCGACGCCGGCTTCGCGCCCACCCACTGCCCCGGTGCGCCCCCATTCGTGGGCCGAGCCGACCTCGAAGGCCACCTCCTGTCCCTGATGAACCGCAGCGAAGGAGGAGCGGTCACGTTGGTGGGTCCGGAAGGCGCTGGCCGACGCCGCCTGGCCCGACACGTGTTCGAGAGCGACCCCGCCCCGGGCCGCTCCCGCAGCTTCCTCGACTTGTCCCGTGGCACCGACCTCCTCCGCAGTGTCGACGGCCTGGCGTGCACACGGGCCGAGTCCCTCCCCGACCCCGAGTCCCTCCACGCGTGGTCCACCGCTGCAGCCCGGGTCTTCCGGAGCTGGCGTGGCCCGAGGCTGGCCGTCTTCCTCGGCGACCTCACCGAACAGCCCGCCCACATCCGCGGCGCCATCGCCGAAGTCACGGCGGGCCTGGTCGCGGGCGGGGCACAAGTGCTGTGGAGCGACTCCCTCGCCCCCGACGACGCCACCCCCCTGCACCTGCCTCCCCTCGACCTCGACGAAGCCGCCGACATGGCCGGACACTTCGGCGTGCTGTCATCCCGCAGGGTGGGCGAGCTCATGACCCGCACCGGTGGCTGGCCCGGCCCTCTGGTGGCCGCCCTCGCACCCCGCCCCACCGAAGCGGTCGACGGCGGACGCCTCCAGACCGGCATCCTCTCCGCACTCGCCCCGGGCATCCCCAGCGACGCCCTCGCCCACGTCCCCGAGACCCTCCAAGGCTTGCTGCGCAGCCTGCTCGCCGCCGGACTCGCCCACTGGGCCGCCGACGGACGCCTCTACGCCACCGTCCCCGACGTCACCCCGTCGGCCGAAGACCGCGCCCGCGCCCAGGAAGCCCTGCAGGCGGTCCCGCCCGAGCTCGACCTCCTCTGGGTGGCCCTGAGCGCTGCCCGCCTCGGCGACCTCCACCGTGCCACGCACCTCTTCGGCCAGCTGACCGGCTGTCCCGACGACCGCGTCACCGCCTGGACCGAGCTCGTGGAGCGCTTGTCGGCCGCTGGCGTGAGCGCAGCCCACCTCGCCCTGGCCCGCTTGCGAGAAGAAGCCGGCGACCTCGATGGCGCCATCGTCCTGTTGCTGGCGATGGAGACCCTCTCCGCGTCCGACCTGCTCCGCCTGGTCCGTGCCCTCCGACGCGCCCGTCGCCTCGACGAAGCCGAAGCCCACCTCCAGCGGGCCCTCCTGCGCGCCCCCACCGGCCCGTTGTGGCTCGAGCAAGCCCGCATCGTCTACGCCCGGGGCGACCTGGACGCCGCCGAAGCCGCGTGCGACCGAGCAGAGGCCGCCACCCCCGAGCTCGCCGACAGCACCTCCCTCGGCCTGCGCGTCCAGATTGCCAGCAAGCGCTTCGGTCGGGGCCTCCCTGTGCCCGAAGCCGCCCGGCTGGTCGAGAAGGTGGAAGCACTCGCGGGTTCCGACACCCTCCCCAGCCGCACGCTGTCGTCGGCGGGTCGCCTGCTCACCCGCATGGGCGACCTCGACCGTGGGGTGCAGCTGCTGATGCACGCCGCCCGCCGCGCCGACACCGAAGGCGACGCCCGTGCCTCTGCGGGCATCCGACTGAACGCCGGCAACGCCCTCCGACAGCTCGGCCGCGGCCGAGATGCACGCCGCGCCTACCGCGACGCCCTGGTCATCGCCGAACGCGCCGACGACCAGCCCCTGCTCCTGCGCCTCCGCTACTCCTACGCCGACCTCGAGCTCCAGGCCGGCCGCCTCCCCACCGCCGAGCAGCAAATCGCAGCCTTCCAGGCCCAGGCGCTGGCCCACCCCGACCCCGAGGTCCGGGCCCGTGGCAGCTTGCTCAAGGCACGCTTGCTCCTTGCCCGCGACCGTCCCGACGAAGCGCTCAGCACCGTCGACGCCCTGTCCGCCGACAGCACCGACCGCGAGGTCACCGAGCTGTCCCACATCCTCCGTGCCCGGGCCCTCTTGGCAATGGGCCAGGGCGAAGACGTCCTCGACGAGCTGGCCGACGTCGCCACCTCACCGGTCCCCACCGTCGCGGCGTTCATCAACACCATGCGCGCCCGGTCCCACCTCGCCCGCGCCCGCCGCATGTTCGCCGAAGCCCGCGCCGCCGTCCCCGACGCCCCCGACCCCCTCCTGCGCCTCGAGACCGGCCAGGTCCTGCTCGCAGCCGCCGGCGAAGACCTCGACCCCGACACCTTCCACCTGCGCCGCACCGACCTTGACCGCGCCGCCAAGCTCCTCCGAGGCGACCACGCCGCGCGCGCCGCCACCCTCCGCGACCGCCTCCTCGAAGGTCCGGGCGCTGCCCTCGACGGCATCGTCGCCCTCACCGAAGCCTTCCACGAGCCCGAGGAGTTCCCGTCGGCACTCGCCCGCCTGGTGAGCGAAGCCCTCGGTGCCTACCGCGTTCTCATCATGATTCGCATCCCCGGGCTGGGCCGCCAGATGACCTGGACCGAGCTGTCGGGCGCCGAAGCGGCGGGCATCGGCAACGAAGTGCTCCGCCGCATCCAGTCCCCCGACGACTTCTGGCTGGCCCACAACGCCTTCGCCGACCCCCACCTCCGCCAGACCTCCCAGACCGTCCGCACCTTCGAGCTCAAGAGCCTCCTGGCCGTGGCCATTCCGCGGGGCGACCGGGCCGTGGGCGCGCTGTACGTCGACGACCTCCACCGGGCCAACCGCTTCGGCGAACAAGACGTGGAGATGCTCCAGAGGCTCGCACGCGCGGTGGGCGCTCTGTTGCCCATGCTCAGCCGCGGTGCCCGCCGAAGGGAGCTCGACGAACCCCGCGAGACCCTCGGTGTGCTGCTCTCCGACCCCGAGCGCGTGGAAGACCTCGACTACGCCGTGTCGATGCTCTCAAAAGACCGTCCCCACAACCTCCTGGTCACCGGCCCCACCGGCGCCGGCAAGTCGGTCCTCAGCAAGCGCATCGCCACCGATGTCCTGGGCCTGCGCGGCATCGAGACCGTCGTGCTGCGGCGCGCCGACCCCCAGATGCTCATCACGCAGCTCACCGGTGCCCGCCGGGGCGAGTTCACCGGAGCCATGGACCGCGAAGGCGCCATCCAGCGCTGCATCCGGGAGCGCAAGGCCCTGTTCCTCGACGAAGTCCAGAACCTCGACGACGCCGGCCAACAGATCCTCCTGCCCCTCCTCGAAGTGCGCAACCGCCACTTCGGTGGCCTCACCGGTGCGTCCGTCGCCCTCGACGGCACCCTGCACATCATCCTGGGAACCAACGTCGACATCTCGGGCTCGCGGTGGAAGTCCCACTTCCGCGAAGACCTCTGGTACCGCATGTCCGCAGTGCACATCGACCTGCCCTCGCTCGCCGACCGCGGCCCCGAGTCGGTCTACCAGTACCTGCGCCGCATGCTCGCAGAACATGGCTTGCCCGCCCCCGAAGAAGTCTTCCACACCCGCGCGCTGCACCGCACCACCACCTGGACCTGGCCCGGCAACCTGCGCCAGCTCCAGGTCTTCGCCGACCGCTCGGCCAGCGTCTACCGCTCCACCGGTCGCAAGATCAACTTCGACGACCTCCCGCGCCTGGGCCTTTCTTCCAAGCCCAAAGCCAAGGCCACTCCCGCTTCGTCCGGGTCGAGCGCCACCGCCCTCGACGAAGCCATGGTCGACCATGTCCTCGGCGCTCTGGAAGCCGTGGGATGGGTCCAGAAGGCTGCTGCCGCCAAGCTCGAGATGTCGCCCTCGCGGCTCAACAAATTCCTCAACCGACACGGCCTCATCGACGAAGTGAAGCGACGCCGGTCAGCCTGGAGGGCCGGGGGAGGGGCCGACACCCCGCCGGGCTCCGGCACGCGGTAGGCTCTGCGCCGCTTCGAGGAGGCCGCCCCCGTGTCGTCCCTGTCATTCAAGTCGCTGAAGAAGTCGTATGGCGATGTCCACGTGCTCCATGGCATCGACATGGCGGTGGACGACGGCGAGTTCCTCGTGCTCGTGGGTCCGTCGGGCTGTGGCAAGAGCACCCTGCTGCGCTGCATCGCCGGCCTCGAGACCATCTCGTCGGGTGATCTGCACATCGGCGACCGTCGGGTGAACGACGTCGCCCCGCGCGACCGCGATGTGGCCATGGTCTTCCAGAGCTACGCCCTGTACCCGCACATGACCGTCCGCCGGAACATGGCCTTCGCGCTGGAGCTCCGCAAGACCCCCAAGGCCGAGATGGACGCCGCCGTCCAGCGTGCCGCCGACATGCTCGCGCTCGGTCCGCTGCTCGACCGCTACCCGAAGGAACTCTCCGGCGGACAGCGCCAGCGCGTGGCCATGGGGCGCGCCATCGTGCGTCGGCCCTCCGTGTTCCTCTTCGACGAGCCCTTGTCCAACCTCGACGCCGCCTTGCGGGCCCAGCTCCGCGTGGAGCTCAAGAGCCTGCACCACCGCCTCGGCACCACCATGGTCTACGTCACGCACGACCAGGTCGAGGCCATGACCCTCGCCGACCGCATCGCCGTGCTCGAGGGCGGTCACCTCCAACAGCTCGGCAGCCCGGCTGAGCTCTACGACGACCCCGCCAACCGCTTCGTGGCCGGCTTCATCGGCACGCCGTCGATGAGCTTCCTCGAAAACGTAGACGACAACGCCGTGATCGGTGTCAGACCCCACGAGGTCTTCCTCGACTCCGACGGTCCCGGCCGCACCCTCGACGCTACGGTGGAAGTCGTCGAGACCCTCGGCTTCGAGAGCTTCGTGCACGCGAAAGTGGCGGGTGGCGACACCGTCGTGGCACGTGTCGAAGGCACCCCGCCCAAGCGCGGCCCCACCACACTCCGTCTCGGCCGCACGTACCGCTTCGACCCACAGACCGGCGCACGCATCCGCGCATGATGGGAGACGCCATGCCCACCGCACTCCGCACCCTGCCCCTGTGGCTTCGCATCTCGCCGGCCCTCATCTGGGCGACCGCATGTGGCGGCGGCCTGGGCACCATCGACGAGAAGGACACCTCTGGCGACGAGACGCCCGTGGGCACCCTTTCTGTCGACCGCATCACCCCCGACTCCGGCCCCACCACCGGCGGCACCAGCACCCGCATCACCGGCACCGGCTTCACCGCCGACCTCCAGGTCACCGTCGGCGGAGAGCTGTGCACCGCGCTCACCGTCATCTCGTCGGTCGAGGTCGCCTGCACCACACCGCCCGGAGAAGCCGGTCCTGCCACCGTCATGGCCACCCGCGACGACGGCAGCGAAGCCTCCACGTCCTTCCGGTACACCGAAGAGTCCGACGCCGACACCGATGCCGACACAGACACCGACACCGACAGCGACACGGACGCCGACACCGATGCGGACACTGACGCCGACACGGATGCCGACACCGACGCCGACACAGATGCAGACACCGACGCCGACCCCGTCGACTACTGCCACCTGCAGTGGCCGTGCTCCCAGTCGCTGTCTGCCGGCGGCACGTCCGACGATGTGTACGTGTGGGTGTACCACTCCGGCACCACTGAAGGTGCCGGGCAGGGGAGTGGCGTGACCGTCGAACTGGGCGTGGGCGCGGACGGCTCCACCCCCTCGTCGTCGTGGGACTGGTTCACCGCGTCGTACAACGACGACAAGGACGGCCTGTCCCCCGGCGACCTCGCCAACGACGAATACGCCGGCACCTTCACCGCCCCCTCCACCTCCGGCAGCTACGACTACTGCGGCCGAGTCAGCGTCGATGGCGGCACCAGCTGGACCTACTGCGACTTCGGCAGCGCCGACTGTGGCGGCTCCGGCTCCGACGACGGCTACAGCCCCGCAGAGTCGGGCGACCTCACCGTTCCGTAGGCCTTTCCTGGCGTCCGTGGGCACAGATCGCCGAAACGCGACCCCGCGGACGCAGACCGACCCCCCAGCCATTAGAGCGGCGGTCCGCTGTGCACACCGCACAACGCGCCCCCTCTGGAGACCCAATGTCCCGCATCTGCCTCGGGCCGCTCGAGCGCGCCCTGGTGGTCGAAGAGCCCCACGACACCCTCGACGACCTCCTCCGTGGCCTCGGCATGACCGTCCACCGCAAGCGCGGCGACGCCCCCGACGAAGCCGAGCTCATCGAGCTGCTCCAGGAAACCCGCGCCCAGGTGCTGTTCAAGCGCTCCCGTGTGCCGGTCACGCGGGCCGTCGTCGAGGCCTGCCCCGAGCTCCTGGTCGTCCAGCTGTGCTGCATCGGCGACGACTCGGTCGACAAGCGGGCCTGCGCCGACCATGGTGTGGCCGTCTTCAACGACCCCGTCAGCAACGGCCGCAGCGTGGTCGAGCTCGTGGTCGCGCACCTCATCGCGCTGTCCCGTCGCCTCTACGAGACCGACGCCGTGTGCCGCGAGGGCGCCTGGACCAAGTCCAACAAAGAACGCTACGAGATCCGCGGAAAGGTGCTCGGCGTGCTCGGTCTGGGCAACATCGGCCGGGCCACCGCGCGCGTGTGCGAGCAGCTCGGCATGGAGGTTCGCTTCCACGACACCCGTGAGGTCGCCCGAGAGGTGGGCCGCGAGTTCGGCTGGACCTACACCGACACCATCGAAGAGCTCTTCGAGACCAGCGACTGCGTCACGGTGCACGTCTCCGCCCGCGACGCCGCCCGCCGCTCCAACGAAGGCCTGCTGTCTGGCGGCGTGCTCCACCACCTCGGCAAGCAGCGCCCGGCCAACTCGCCGCGCATCTTCCTCAACCTGTCGCGCGGCTTCCTCCACTCCACCGAAGACCTCCGCAGCGCCATCGAAGCCGGTGCCATCCGTCGCGCCGCGGTCGACGTCTACCCGAGCGAGCCCCGCGGAAAGGGCGAGCCCTGGACCAACCCCTACGGCGACCTCCGCCGCGTGGCCGTCACTCCGCACCTGGGCGCGTCCACCCAGGAAGCGCAGCCCCGCATCGCCCAGCGTGTCACCCGCACCCTCGGGGCCTTCTCGCTCCGCGGTGCGGTCCGCGACTGTGTGTTCGCCCCCCGCGCGAACCTGGGCCTCGGCGAAGAAGCCCGCGCAGCCGGTGGTGCCATCCTCGTGGTCGTGCACTCCACCGCCCGCGGCACGAAGCGCTCCATCGACGACGCCATCTTCGCCGCCGGCGCCTCCAACATCAGCAGCGCCCACCGCGACTTCGCCGAGTACGGCGTGGCCTTCGACGTGGCCGCCATCGACGCCCCGCTGTCCGAAGCCCAGCTCCAGGAGCTGTGCGAGGCCGCCGCCCGACTCACCGGCCGCGACGACGCGATTCGGAGCATCCGCCAGATCACGTGCTGAGCGGAGGGGCCCCCTCCGCCTGCTCCGCAGGCACCTCCCCCTGAAGGGGGAGGACATCGCCGTTCTCACAGTCCTCCCCTGTCAGGCAGAGGACATCGCCATTCTCACAGTCCTCCCCCTTCAGGCAGAGGACGTCGCCATTCTCACAGTCCTCCCCCTTCAGGCAGAGGACATCGTCGTTCTCACAGTCCTCCCCCTTCAGGGGGAGGTGGCCCCGAAGGGGTCGGAGGGGGCCCCAAAGAGGCCGCCGCACTCCCTACTCCTCGACCGGCGCCTCATCCGCCGCCGCCGGAACCTCTTCCGGCTCCGACTCCTCGGCCTGCGACCGCTCGTGCTGCATCCAGGCCACCAGTTCCTCGGCCTCGACCGCGTGGTCGACGTCGTTCCAGAGCAGCTCCGACAGCGCTTCACTGTCCGCCAGAGACACATTGCGGTCCAGCAGCACCGTGATGTACAGCCGCCGCAGCGACACCAGGATTTCGTCGGGGTCGTGCTTCACCACGAAGTGGGCGTTCTGGCTGCGCACCGGCCCGCCGCTCGAGTGCTTCATCAACCCCGCCTTCTTGATGGAATTGATGACCGCGCGCACCTGCTCGGACGGCACGAACGGATCCGTCTTCCGGCACCGCCGCGAGATGTCGCCGTACACGTACTGCAGCGTGTTCCGCTTCCGACGGCGCTCGCGCTCCTGCACGTGGTCCACAAACTCATGCACCACCGTGTGACGCGCCATGTGGCTCACCGGTACGATGCCCGCAGCCGCCAGCGCGTCGTGAAGCTCACGCGCCCGGCCGTTGTACGACACGTCGATTTCCACCGTGGGCGCTTCCACCACCTTCCGTTCCCGTGCGGGGGGAGGTGCAGGCGCCACCGACGGCGGGTCTTCCGAAATCGCCAGGCCCACGCGGTAGCCGCCGGCCTTCTGGTCGCGGTTCAGGCTCACCAGGCCCCGACCCCGCGCCGCTTCCAGGAAGCGTGCAAAGCCCGAGTAGCCGTACTCCGTCTCGTCGAAGGAGGGCTCCTTGCGCTGCATCGACTGCTTGATGAGCCCACCCAGCACCGGTGCGGGGTCGTCCTTCTGGATGCCGGAGAGGGTCTCCACCAGCAGACCGAACGCCTGAACCTTCGTCAGCGCATCCTTCTTGCCGGTGTCTTCGGGCTCTTCAGCAGGCGCCTCACGGGCCTCTTCCCGAGCCTCTTCCCGTTCCTTCCGGGCTTCGGCCGCCACCCGCTTTGCTTCTGCCTTCGCCTGCTTGATCAACGACTCGTAGAAGATGAATTCATCGCAGGAGTCCACCAGCAGGCGGCTGGAGCTGCCCTTCGTGCCGATGCCAATCACGCGGCGGTCGAGCTCCTTGAGGCGCATCACCAGCGGCGTGAAGTCGCTGTCGCCCGACATCAGCACGAAGGTGTCGATGTAGTCGCGCGTGAACGCAATCTCCATCGCATCCACCACAAGCGCGATGTCGGCGCGGTTCTTGTCCTGACCGCGGTACGACGTGAGCTCCACCATCGTGACGCCCTGCTCGAGCAGGCGCTGCTTGAACTTCGCGAAGCGCCCCCAGTCACCGTACGAGCGGTTCACCAGAATCCGCCCGCGGTCTTTGAGCCGCCGGAGCACCGCGCGGATGTCGAACTTGCCGAGGCCCTCCTTTTCAGTGCCAGCGGCGATATTTTCGAAGTCGATGAGGACGGCCAGGCGATGTTCCAAGAGGGGTCCTGAGTCGCGGGGAGCGAGGATTTGGGCGGGCTCTATGCAGCCACGGCCCGCTTCTCAACCCCGGTTCATCAGCATCCTGCCTGGTTGGGTTACGACCGCCCCCGACCTCGTGGAGTCCCGATGCCCCCCCAGACCTTCGACCGCTTCTCCGGCGCCTCGCGCTACATCGCCGACGACGTCCTGCTGTCCGACGTCAACGCCGCCATCGCACTGGGCCGACCCCTCCTCGTGCGCGGCGAGCCCGGCACCGGCAAGACCATGCTGGCCCACGCCATCGCCGAGTCGCTGCAGATGCCGCTCATGACCTGGCACGTCAAGTCCACCACCACCGCCCAGGAAGGCCGGTACCACTACGACGTCGTCCAGCGCCTCAACGACTCCCGCTTCGGCGACATCGACGGCATCGATGTCCGCGACATCCGCCGCTACATCAAGCTCGGCGTGCTCGGCCAGGCCTTCACCGCGCCCAAGCAGGTCGTCCTGCTCATCGACGAAATCGACAAAGCCGACGTCGAGTTCCCCAACGACCTCCTCCGCGAGCTCGACGAGATGGCCTTCTCCATCCCCGAGCTCGACGAGACCGTCCGCGCGGAGCACCGTCCCGTCACCATCATCACGTCCAACGCCGAAAAAGAGCTCCCCGACGCCTTCCTGCGCCGCTGCGTCTTCCACTACATCCGCTTCCCCAAGCGCGAACGCGTCAAGCGCATCGTCGACGCCCACATGCCCGACCTCGAAGACCGCCTCGTCAACGCCGCCATCGTCAAGTTCTACGAGATGCGCGCCGTCGGTGGCCTCCGCAAGAAGCCGTCCACCAGCGAGCTCCTCGACTGGCTCCTCGTGCTCGCCCGCGCCGGCGTCCGCCCCGAACAAATCGCCCGCAAGGTCCCGTTCATGTCCGTCCTCGTCAAGCAGGAAAAGGACCTCGAGCTCCTCGCCCGCAGATTCGGCGAGGCCTGAGCGGCCATGTTCGACCTCCTCCTCTTCAACCTGCGCCGTCGCGACATCAAGGTGGGCCTCGGCGAGTGGCTCGCCTTCCTCGACGGCGTGGGCCAGGGGCTCGTCACCGACCTCGAGAGCCTCTACCGCTTCGGTCGCGCCGTCCTGGTCCACCAAGAGTCCCAATTCGACGACTGGGACCTCGCCTTCACCGCCACCTTCGAAGGCATCGAGGTCGACGAGAAGCTCTCCAAGGCGCTCAACGAGTGGCTCGACCAGGCCCGCGAGAGCGCCGGCGACATGGTCGACATCGACCTCGACGACGACGAAATCCGCCGCAAGTTCTACGAGACCCTCAAAGAACAGAAGGAACGCCACGACGGCGGCAACCGCTGGGTCGGCACCGGCGGCTCATCCCCCTACGGCAACAGCGGCCGGGCCTCCAAGGGCATCCGAGTCGGCGGTGGGGGAGGGGGCCGACGCGCCATCCAGGTCGCCGGCGAGCGCCAGTGGGCCGACTACCGCGAAGACCGTCGCCTCGACCACCGCGACTTCTACGTGGCCCTGCGCGCCCTCCGCAGCCTCACCCGCGAAGGAGCCCTCGAGCTCCACATCGACGACACCATCCGCAAGACCGCCGACAACGCCGGCGACATCGACCTCGTCTTCCAGCGCAAGCGCGTCAACCGCGTCCACCTGCGGCTCATCATGGACACCGGCGGCTCCATGTCGCCCCACACCCGCCTCGTCACCCAGCTCTTCACCGCCGCATCCGAGGTCAAAGGCTTCAAGAGCTTCGAGCCCTGGTACTTCCACAACGCCCCCTACGGCACCCTCTACAAGTCATTCGAGACCCGCGAGCGCCGCTCCATCGAAGAGCTCCTCCGCGAGTGGCCCGAGAACACCCGCATCGTCTTCGTCGGCGACGCCTCGATGGCTCCCTACGAGCTCTTCGAGCCCTGGGGCTACAACACCTGGGGCGGCCGCCCGGCCCAACACTCCGGCCTCGACTGGCTCCGCCGCATCCGCGCCCACTGCAAGGCCAGCATCTGGCTCAACCCCGACCCCAAGCGCTGGTGGCGCCACCCCACCGTCGAAGCGATTGGCGCGGTCTTCCCGATGTTCCCGCTCACGCTCACCGGCCTCCGCGACGGCATCAAGGTCCTCCGCCGGGGCTACTGAGCGTTCTTCTGGGCGTGCCCCTCCCTCCGGTCGGGTCGGGCTCTCACTCCAGCTCGCGGCCAAGAACCCGGCGAGCCCGCCCTCGTGCCTCGGGACGCTCTCCCCGGGGCCGCTCGGCCCCGCTGCGCGTGGCGTGGCTGGCGCCACCTTCCGCTCCATCCCTCACGCCACGCATCTCCTCCATCCGGGCGCCCACAGCCCGCCGGACCCGCCAGTCCTTCACTCCACCGACTGAGCTCAGTGCCCTCTGTCGAGGTTGGCTCGGGGCTGACTGCTCGTACATCAGCGGGGGACTCCGTCCTCCCCGGGCCCCTCCGGCCGGGGGACTACTCGCTGCGCTCCGTACGTCCCCCTGGACCCCCTGTGCGGGCCCGGTGCCGATGGGCGATGGTTTGCAGGGTTCGACGGTGGGCGCTTGGTCCCGGGCCGGCTGTCGGGACCGGGCATCGATGGGCTCGGAGGACGACGAATCGATGGGCGGGCGCCAGATTCGTCGCTTTGTTCGCTGACGCTCACGCTCCGAACGACTCGGTCGAGGCTGCCCAAGCTCGTGGGCTCAACAGGCCCGCAAACACAGGCAGAGGGTGCCCACACACAAAGTCCTCCCCCTTCCAGGGGGAGGTGCCCGCGCAGCGGGCGGAGGGGGCCCCCAGCAGCCCCACCCCAACCTACCCCACCCCCTCCAACACCCCCCGCAGCGCCGCCAACCCCACCGGCTTCCCCAGAAACCCCGTCATCCCAGCCTCCGCACACCGCGCCCGGTCCTCCTCCATCGTCCCCGCCGTCAGCGCCACAATCGGCGGCTCGAACCCCGCCGCCCGCAGCCGCCGCGTCGCCTCCACCCCATCCATCTCTGGCATCTGCACATCCATCAACACCACATCCCAGTCCCCCGAAAGCGCCACCTCCACCGCCTCCCGACCACTCCCCACCACCTCCACCGACAACCCCATCGCCCCCAACATCCGCCGCACCACCTCCTGGTTCACCGGGTTGTCCTCCGCCAACAGCACCCGCAGGTCTGACCGCAGCGCCCCGGCCCGAACCGCTCCCGGTACCCGCGACACCTCCGTCGGCACCTCCACCACCTCCGCCGTCGGCGCCGCCACGTCGAACACGAACGTGCTGCCCCGTCCCACCGCCGACTCCAGCGTCATCGTGCCGCCCATCAGCGACACCAGCTGCTGCGCAATCGTCAGCCCCAGCCCCGTCCCGCCATACCGCCGCGTCGTGTTCTCATCCGCCTGCTCAAACGGACGAAACAGCCGCTCCTCGTCCGCCGGCGCAATCCCGATGCCCGTGTCCACCACCGACACCACCAGCCGCTCGTCCCGGTGCCGCATCTCGATGCCCACAGCCCCCACTTCCGTGAACTTGATGGCATTGCCCACCAGGTTCAGCACCACCTGCCGCACCCGAACCGGGTCCCCCACCACGCCCGGAACCCCCGTCGCGTCCAACGTCAGCGCCAGCCCCTTGTCGCGCGCCGACGGCCCCAACAGCTCCAACACCTCCGCGCCCAACGCCCGTGGGGAGTAGGCCACCAACCCCAGCTGCATCCGGCCCGCCTCCACCTTCGACAGGTCCAGGATGTCGTTGAGCAGGGCCACCAGCACCGCCCCCGACGCATGCACCGTCTCCAGCACGCGCCGCCGGTCCGGGTCCAGCGCCCCGTCCGCCAGCAGCACCTGTGTGAGCCCCAGCACCCCATTCATCGGCGTACGGAGCTCGTGGCTCATGTTCGCCAGGAACCGCGACTTGGCTTGGTTCGCCCGTTCCGCCACCTTGCGTGCTTCCGCCAGAGCAACCCGCTGCCGGCCGTTCAGGTCATGCAGAAACCAGAAGATACCCAGAAAGTAGAACAACAACCCAAGCTCGGCCACCGCCTGTCGAAACGGAATGTCTGGCGGCTTCGGCGGCGGCTGGGGCAGGGATGGAAACGACTGCAGAATGCCCAGGCCCAGCACCGCCGCCGCCACCACAGCCCCCATCCACAGCGCCGTTCGGGGCCCCCGCAGCGCCAGCGCCGACGTCGGCACCGCGATCAAGTACGCCACCGTCAGCGTCGCATCCACGCCGCCCGTCCCCCACAGCGCGTACAGCAGCACCACCAGCGACGACACCAGCATCGCATTGGCCACCGTCGCCACCGTCACGCGGCCATGCTTCAGCCACCCCAGCAGCCCGAACATCGTCAGCCCGAGGATGGTCACGGCAATCGCCGGCCCAATCGCCGTCAGCCACACCATCGCCACCGAGTTGACCGCGCAGGTCACCCCCATGAACAGCATGTGCCCCACCGTCAGCCGGGCCCGGTACAGCGACTCGAGGTCGGACCGCTCCTCCGCCGGCACCAGCCGATCCAGCCAGCTCACCGCATGCTTCAGCAGGGACCGCGCAGCCATTCCAGCCTGTGCTCCAACTGGGGGAGGGGACGCCTCCATCTTCGGCCACGGCGAGCCCATCTCACAGGACGACCGTCAGCACCGCGCCACATTGACGCCACCGTCACGCCACCCGGGCACCCACGCCTTGCATGCTGCGCTGCAACATGCGAGAAGGCTTGCGAACGGCCACCACGCAGCACGCGACCGGTTAGGCCGGCCCCCCAACCGCACCCGCGGCCATGTCGCAAGTGCGTAGTGGCGCGCTCTTTCGCGCCTCCCACACATCAGGAGACTTCGATGCAGATTCAGGGCAGCAAGTGGCTCGTCACCGGCGGTGCGAGCGGAATGGGCAAGCACTTCACCCTCCAGCTCGCGCGTGAAGGCGCCGACGTCGCGTTCTGCGACCTCAGCGAAGACGGCATCCAGGCTGTGCTCGCCGAAGGCGCCGAGCTCCCCGGCAAGGTCGTGGGCTTCTCCTGCAACGTGGCCGACTCCGAAGCCGTCAACAAGCTCATCGCCGATGTGGCCGAAGCTCTGGGCGGCCTCGACGGCATCGTCAACAACGCCGGCATCATCCGCGACGGCCTCCTCGTCAAGAAAGACCGCCGCACCGGCGAGCTCAAGCCGATGTCCGACAAGAAGTGGCAGCAGGTCATCGACGTCAACCTCACCGGCGTGTTCAACGGCGCCCGGGCCTTCGCCGAGTACCACATCGCCAACAAGCCCGGCACCGAAGCCGTCATCGTCAGCATCAGCTCCATCAGCCGCCACGGCAACATGGGCCAGACCAACTACTCCGCCGCCAAGGCCGGCATCGTCGCCATGACCAAGCTCTGGGGCGGCGAGCTCGCCCGCTACGGCATCCGCACCGGCTGCATCGCTCCCGGCTTCATCCGCACGCCCATCCTCGAGGGCATGCCCGCCGAGATGCTCGAGAAGGTCACCAAGCCCGTCCCGCTGCGTCGCCTCGGCGAGCCCCAGGAAATCTTCCTGGGCGTGAAGTTCATCGCCGAAAACGGCTACTTCACCGGCCGCTGCCTCGACATCGACGGCGGCCTGGTCATCTGATTCTGGAACCGGTCGGGCCCCTTCGGGTCCCCACCGGCCCGGTGAGCCCTTCGGTCTCCCCGGGGCCTCGGAGCCCGAGGTCTCCTCGGCAGAAGTCATCGGATAGGCGCAGGGCGGATTCCTTCGGGGGTCCGCCCGCTCGTGTTCTTGGAGCCCAAGATGTTCGGTCGTGTGGTCGTGGTCCTGTTTGGGAGCACCTTGCTCACCACCGCAGCCGAGGCCGCTTGCCTCGTCGATTCCGTCGAGTCCGTGGTGGTCGAGCGCACCGGCACCCGCACCGACCACATCCGCCTGTTCGTCGAGAGCGGCCGACCCGACTGCGCCTGGCTGCGCCTCACCACACCCGGGGGAGGGGAGGTGCTGTCCGCCGAAGCCAAGGTGCTCCGAGGCGACACCAAGAACGCCGCGTTCGGCCCACAGCACCTCGCCCGCGTCCCGTCCGATGGTGAGATCGCCGCGTACTACGCCATTCCCGGTCTTCGCACGGGCGACATCATCGCTCTCACCGTCGAGCGACGCATCACCGCCCACCACCGCTGGACGCCCGACGCCTGGGGTGCGCCGGGGTGGGCATCGCTGAAGTGGAAGGGCCCCGCCGAGCCCACCGAAGCCAACATCCCGTCCAACGGCAAGGAATGGTTCATCGAGCGGGCTGCGGTCGAGGCCGCAGGCGGCGGGGTGTTCGTCCAGTTTGGCGACGTCGCCAAACCCTCGCCGACCGCCACCCACACCGGCACCGCCACCGTCGACATCGAGCTCCGCCCCGAGCCCTCCCCACCCCCCGGCGAGCCCCCCTTTGGCGAGACCCGCACCGAGTGGCACATTCCCATCGGTCCGTCGGGAACCCACACCATCGCCTGGCCCGCCGGCGCCACCGACCGCCTCTGCCAGGCCGAGTGGTCTCCCGAAGCCCTCGTCATCCCCACCGACCACGGCTGCACCATCTCAGAAGCAGGGGAGGGGGCCCGCCTCGTGGCTGCTTGGACCCTTCCTCGGCTGCAGCTCGCTGGTGAGCTCGGTCCCGGCCGCCGCTCGAGCCCCGGCTACAGCGCCTGGACCGGCCCCGCCGACACCGGACCGCTCCCCCACACCGGCACCGTGGGCGGTGTGGGCCCCATCGACGTCACCGTCCGAGGCATGGGCGTCTCGTTCCGCGGACAGGTCCGCAGCGCCGAACGCACCCGCGCCCAGACCGGCGAGAGCCGGCTCAGCTTCACCGTTCCCGGTACCACCACCACCGACCCCCACGGCATCCCACCCCACGCCGGCTGGTGGGTCACCGCTGTGCACGGCCAGCCGCTGCTCGCCAACCGGGTCGCCCTCGTGGATGCCGTCGACCGCACCGCCCTGGCCGCCAGCGTGCCCGAGCCCGGCCTCCCCGCTCGAATCCGCATGCGCTCCGGCGACCCCGACATGATTCCCGAGATCCAGGCCCTCGTGCGCGAGCAGGTGCGGCATGGCGAGATGGCCGGCACCCGTAGCCTCCAGCCTCGTCGGCTCACCCACGCCCGCGCGTCCACCCACGCCACCGAGTGGGAGCTCGCGCTCATCACGGCCCGCTACCTGCGCCAGATCCGCCTCGACGCCGTGCCCATCCCGGTCCGCCCCGTCCACATCGGCCCCTCCGACCCCGGCATGCCTGCCGGCTTCGACCACGCTGTGGTCCGCGTGCGCCTCGCGACCCCCACCGCCGACGGCACCGACACCCTCTGGCTCGACCCCGCCTGCGCCGTGTGCGCTCCGGGCGAGCTCCGCCCGTTCTTGTGGCGCGCCGACACCCTCTCCGACGTCCTCCCCACCCTGCCCGATGCCCCCGCAGGCCAGCGCATCGAGCGCATCGAGGTCACCCCCGACGGCAACGAGCACGTCACCGTCACCTACTCGGGCACGGCCGCTCTCTCTTTGCGTCTCGGCCTGCTCGACCTCCCCGCCGATACGCGCCTGGCCGCCCTCGACCAGCAGCACGGCGGCAAGATCAGCAAGCACACCGGCCTCGGCGACCAGGGCGCCCCCATCGAGCTCCACCTCGACCGTCCCGGCGTCCTCGACCCCCCACCGCCCACCGACCGCATCCCACTGCCGGCCGCCGAACACATCCGCATCGACTGGGTGGGCGACCGCATTCGCGAGGTCCGTGTGTCTTCCACCGTTGCGGAGGTCCTGCTGGCACCAGCCGGTTCGGTAGAGCTGGACGGCACCGGACTGTCGTGGGAGCGCACGCTGGGTGTCGAAGCCGACGGCACGCGCGTGGCCCTGGAGACCCTCCGCTACGGTGCGCCCATCGTGTCCCGCGCGAGCATCGAGGCCCTCCGGTCACGCATCTCGGCAGCACCGCCTGCACCGCTGGACGTGCCGAAGGAGTAGGGGCCCCCTCCGCCTGCTCCGCAGGCACCTCCCCCTGAGAGGGGGAGGACTGTGAGAACAACGATGGCCTCCACCTTCAGGGGGCCCACCCGCAGCCCACAATCAAAGTCCTCCCCCTCTCAGGGGGAGGTGGCCCGCAGGGCCGGAGGGGGCCACCCGCAGCCCACAATCAAAGTCCTCCCCTTCTCACAGGAAAGATCACGTCACTTGATTGAAGCCGCAGTGGCAGAACCAAGCCTTGGCGTCGGCCGAAGTGATGAGCGCCATCGCCATCGCACGCCAGCGCTGGAGGCCAAAGCCGTGACGGCCCGGGAAGCCGGGTCTGGCGGGTCGGTACGATGAGAGCATCCAGGACGAGCTCCTCTGAGTCAAGCAACAGGTGGTCCGCACTCACGCGCGCCAGAGGAAGCCGCTGCCGGGCCACCACCCTCGGAATCTCATCCCTCCCCGGTCTCCGTCCCCCCGCAGAAGTCGGATAGGTCCCAATAGATGTCGTAGCATCCGTCCAACCCAGCATCAAACTCAAAGCCGTCGCACGCCGCCGTCGCCCCGTCTGCTTCAATTGCACTGTGCAGGCGGTCGACTTCGTCGACCATCAGAACGACGCAAGAATGGGCGGTGCACGGACGGTAGACCCCGCGGATGTCCTGGTTCGCACACGAGCCCAACACCTGGTCACGTCTCGCCTCGGCGAGGGCGACAGGTTCGGACGCTTCTGTACCCAAACAGGCGTGGTAGTAGGTCCCCAGCTCGTAGTAGTAGTCATAAGCCCACTCTTCGACCAGGTAGTCGTCGCACTCGTCGACACTTGGCCCCCGGTCTTCCAAGCGTGGACTGGTGACCCCGCTGTCCCCGGTCGTGGTGCCAGTGTTGTCGAGATCGACGCTGCCGCGGTCCTTCGAGTCGCCCGCGCAGGCATAGCACGCAGAGGTCATGACAAGTACCTTCATGCCCTCCGTGAATCTGCGCGCTACCATTGGATGCTCCAGGTCATCGGTAGATCCGAAACAGGTCCTCGGCCGAGTCACCCCAGCCCGAGGACGCCAATATCGCCCTTCGGTCCTCGACCTCCCGGGTACGCCGCCGCACGGCCTTCCTTCCGGGATGCCACCTGATCACCCGTCCTGACCAACTGATCAACCCACCTCGTCGGCCCACTCAGGGGGAGGTGGCCCGCAGGGCCGGAGGGGGCCCCGAGAACCAAAACAGGGAGCCCAACCGGACTCCCTGCCTCAACCGCCGCAGCCGTTCAGTTCTTCAGGTACGGGAAGCCCTTCGGCTTCACCACCCACACCGAGCACGTGCTGTGGTGCACCAGGCGCTCCGTGTCGCTGCCGAAGAAGAAGCCGCGGAGGCCACCCTTGCCGCCGTGCGTGGCGGCCACGATGACGTCGACTTCTTCGTCTTCGATGGTCTGGAGGGCCACGTCGACCCACTTGCCACCCGTCACCATCGGCGTCATCGGCACCGGCTCGACCTTCCGGCCACCCTCTTCGAGGCGGCTGTACTCCAGCTCAAACGCGGCATGCAGCGACTTCTCGTCGCGTTCCATGTCCTCGCCCAGGCTGTGGTCGTCGGGGTTCTCGATGATCTGCTGCTGCAGTTCCTTGTCGAGGTTGTGGCGCACGTGGAGCGCGATGATGCGCAGGTCGTCCGAGCGGTTCTGGGCTCCGAGTTGGATGGCAGCCGAGATGGCTGCGCGGCTCAGGTCAGAGAAGTCGACTGGGACGAGGATGGTCTTGACTTGGTACATGAGACGGCCTCCAGGGGTTGGCGCCGGTGTCCTACGCGAACTGATTCGAGCGGCCAAATATGGGGCGAACGGACGGTGATCCAGATCAAAGCGGGTTCTTGTCAATTGGATCAGATGGTTCGGCACCGGGCTCGAATGAGCCAGTCCGAAGGAAGCGGACCACGAGGTCGAGCACGTGGGCCTGGCCCATGATGAAGGGGTGTCTGGCCTTCACCACCCGAAAGTCGGCCGACCCCGGCAACGGCGCTTCGTCGATGCGCACCTTGCCGTCGTTGTCGGCCCCCAGCAGCGGGTTGTAGCCGCGCTCACCGTCTTTGCGGCCGCCCACCAGCACGCCCACCTCCACACTCCCCGACGGCGTGGGCAGGTGGTTGGGCACGCCGGGAAGCAGCGGTGCCAGGGGATCCCAGCCCAGCCGGTGCAGCGGCAGGATGCGGCGGACCTGTGCTGCCATCTCCGCGCCGTGGTTGGGCGGCGAGAGCATCACCGCCCGTCGAACCGGCGGACCATGCCGCAGGCTCGACCGCAGCACGAGTCCCCCCATGCTGTGCGTGACGATGTCGACCGGTCGACCACCCACACGGGTGGAGGTCTCGCGAATCTTCTGGGCCGCCCACTCTCCCAGGCGGTCGATGTCGGAGAGCTCGTACCGGGCCGTGGGGAGGTCGACGAGGTGCCAGCCCTCCTTCACGAGGCGGCTGCGCACCGGTCGCATGGCGATGCCTGTGCGCAGGAAGCCGTGAAAGCACACGGCCACCCGCCCACCCTTGTCAGACGGTCCAGACGACATCCCCACCCTTCGCCGAGAGCTGCACCACCGAAGCGCTGCCATCGTCCCACGTGATCACGGCCACCGGCACCACCGGGTTGGGCACCATCTGGACCCCCCGGGCGGCACGGTCGGCGCGGTGAACCAGCTGCATCGGCTTGCCATCGGGCAGGGCCATGCCCCAGGCGGCCATGCGGCGGGGGTTGTCTTCGTCGGGGCGCGTGAAGACCGCCCAAGCGCCGAAGCCACAGATGGAGGCGTCGAGCTGGCCCATCGGGATCTTGCGGTCGAGCAGCATGGGCATGGGCGTGGAGCCCGGCACACATGTGGAGACCTGGAGGCCACGGCCCGTCGCCGGAACCCACGTGAGCAGCAAGCCGCGGCTCGGGTTGGTGGGGTCGATGGGGATGGCGCCGCAGCCCTTGCCCGGGAAGTCGCCGGGGCAGCTGACCGGTCGACCCGATGCACCGGGAACGATGAGCTCGAGGGTGCCGCCCTTGGTGAGCAGGACCGGGTGGTGGTCGCTGGCGAAGCCACGAGCGGTGCGGGAGGTGGCCGAGTGGAGGTTGGTGAGCGAGCCATCGGCGCCCACCCGCAGCACGCTGAGCACCGGCCCTTGGCCACCGATGCCGTAGACATCGAACGCGCCATCCTCGGCGGGCTTCAGGAGCGGCCGCACCATCGGGCGGTAGGGGAGGTCGGTGCGGGCGGACGATGCGAGGCGGCCGTCTTCGCCGATGCGGAACACCCAGGTGGCCACGCCGCTGGCGCGCTCGACCAGCACCATCACCGAAAAACCGGTGGAGGTGGCCGAGATGGCGCTGGCCAGGACCAGGTCGCCAGGAACGGGGAGCACCGGTGCGTCGACGATGCCCTTGCTCGCCAGCGGAGCCACACCCGCCCGCAGCCAGGCACGGTTGTCGGAGTCGATGTCGGTCCAGACGGCGGCCAGGTGCGTGCCGTTGCAGGCCCAGCGGGCATCCTGGAGCAGCGGCGGCCCCAGGTCGGGGGCATGGATCCAGGCCAGGGGCTGGTATTCGGCCGGCACCTCGGCTTCGGTGAGCATGGCCTCTTCGAGGTCTGTGCCCTCGAACGTGGCTTCGGTGAGGTCGGCGCGCCGGAAGTCGGCGTCTTCCACCTTGGCGCCGTCGAGCTTGGCGCCCTTGAGGTCGGCGTGGGCGAAGCTGGCGGCCGAGATGTCGGCGCCCGAGAGGTCGGCTTCACGCAGCTTGGCCCGCGTGAAGTCCGTGCCCGTGAGGGTGGTGCCCGACAGGTTGGTGCCCTTGAAGCTGGCTTCCGGGAAGTGGCACCGCAGGAACTTGTTGCCCTTGGCGGTGGCGCCGGAGAACCGGGCCTCGGCGCCGTCGGACGCTTCGAAGGTGCAGCCCTCGAAGTTGGCGCGCTTGGCCTTGGCCTTGGTGAGGATGGTTTCCTTGAACGAGCAGCGGTGGAATTCCGTGTCGCTCAGATCCGCCTGGCTGAGGTCGGCCTCGTCGAAGATCGTGTCTTCCACCCAGGCGTCGCGCAAGCGCAGGTTGATGGCCATCGCACCGGTGAGGTTGGTCTCGGAGAGGTCCGCGCCGGTGAGGTCGGTGCGGGCGAGGATGGTGTCGGACAGGTCGCTGCCCGAGAGGTCGGCTTTCTCGAGCACCATGCCGGAGAGGTCGGCGCCGACCAGCTTGAGTCCGGAGAGGTCCGGGGCGAAGGCTTCGAGGCGACCGCGGTTGCGGCGCTTCTCGTTGAAGCCATCGATGTCGCCGGCCTGAAGCATGGCGATGAGTTCGTCCGTGAACGACATGGGCGTCCTTCCATTGGGGGGCGTGCGTCGCCGCCGGTATCGCGTCGGCTGCCCGCTGGCAGTCTCTCTCGCACAGGCCGTCAGAATCCTCGGTACTGGCGTGGGCGTGGGCCACCTGCACGATCGATGGACGCCTCGGGACGGCCATCCGGGCCCGTCGATGTCGGCTCCGACGACACACCGATGACAACCCACCCACATGAAAGTGCCCTGAACAGGCCAACATGCGACATAATGCCGGCAGCGCCCTCCCAAGCGTCGCGCACACCGTGTTCCGCCGTGGCTGCCCACCGGCCAAGAATGCGTCCACGCGGCGCTTTCGTCCCGACTTGCCCCCCCGGGGGCCACGCTCCCAGCGTCGCCCTGGTATCGTCTCCGCACCGAGGTCCCGATGAACGCCCTGATTCTTCTTCTCGCCGGAACCCACGTCGCCGGAGCCCAGGAAGACCCCCGCTGGGACTTCTCCAGTGAGCCCCAGGAGATCTACCTCCACGACTTCGTGGAGCTGTGGAACGACGCCGAGTTCGACACCGGCTGGGTGCCGTCCGGCAGCCCGCTCCAGGTGCGCTTCCAGATCGAGTCCACCGGTGGCGCCGAAGTGCAGATGGAAGGCGAGGGGAACATGGGGTGGCCCGAAGGCCTCACCGTCGCCCTCGACCCCATCGTCAACAGCGGCGAAATCGTGGTCGACGCCGCCCTCGAAGCCGTCACCAGCATCCGCTTCGACGTCGACATCTACTCCTGGGAGTCCGAGATCGACCGCCGCGGCATCGACGTCGAAGGCGAGTCCACCTTCTCCCCGTTCCTGCTCAACGGCGATGTCCCCGACATCGTCGAGGTCGTCTTCGAAGGCGACACCAACGAGCTCCTCAACTGGTCGTTCAACGTCTTCACGGGCGTCACCGCGGGCATCACGGTCGACCTCGGTCCCCAGGCCGTCACCACCTTCAACGGGGAGAACTGGTACGTCGAAGGCGAACGCGTCGACACTGTCGGCCAGGAAGCCTGGGTCGAGCCCCTCGGCGAGGCCTACCAGAACGTCGACGTCGAGTACGTGGCCCACTGGAACAGCGGCCTCGACCTCGTCCTCAACCCCGTCTTCGAAGTCTGCGTCGACATCGTGGGCTGCTGGGACCTCGTCGACCTCGAGCTGCCCATCCCGCTCGCCAGCGACGACTTCGACCAGTTCTTCCCCACCTCCACGCTGGCCTTCCCGCTGCCGGTCATGGGCGACCTTCCCGCCCGCCACGACTTCGGCACCATCGACATCGGCGCGTCGGCCGTGCTCGAGCTGCCCCTCGAGAACATCGGTGCCATGGACCTCGAAGGCACCGTCTTCATCGATGGAAGCGGCTACTTCTCGGTCTACCCCGAGTACTTCCAGGCCAGCGCGGCCGCCACCGACGGCGTGGTCGTCTCCTTCACGCCCGGGGCGGAAGGCGACTTCGAGGGCACCCTCATCCTCCAGTCGAACGACCCCCTCGAACCCACCATCGAGATTCCGCTCCTGGCCTCGGGCAAGCTGCCCTACTCCGACAACGGCTCGGGCGGCGGCTCCAACATGGGCGGCGAAAACAACGCCAACCAGGGCAACGGCTCTCGCGCCCAGCCCCAGATTGTCCGCACCGAAACGGGCGGCTGCAACTGCTCCACCACCGGCGACCGCAGTGTTCCCTCCAGCCTGGCCGTGCTCTTCCTGGGCGGCCTCGCACTGCTGCGGCGGCGACGCGACACCCGGGACTGATGCCTCGAACCACCCCGTCTTCGCTGCGCATTCGTGCAGCGGCCGCGAGTCGCCCGTCTCCACACCACGTCGAGTGTGAAGACGCCTGGTGCATCTACGACCACGACCACTCGCGGGGCGACGGCCTGTATGTGGTGTGCGACGGCGTGAGCACAGCAGGAGCCGGGCTCGCCGCGGCAAAGCTGGCGTGCAACCGCATCGGCCAGTTCGAAGAGCCCGGAGCCCGCCGCCACCCCGACACCCTCTTTCAGCTGGTGAGCGAGATCGACTGGGAGCTGCGTGGCACGGGCCGCCACGCCAAGTGCACCCTGGCCATGACCTGGGTGGATGGCTCGGTGGCGCACGTCTACACCGTGGGCGACTCTCCTGTGTACCGCCTCCGCGGCGGACGAGCCCGACAGGCCGGAGCCGAAAAGACGGGCACGTTCCGTCGTCTCGCAGCATTCCTGGGCATGGGGCCTTCCGTCTCCGAGGTGCTCACCATCGACCAGTGGCCGCTGGTGGCCGGCGACGTGCTGATGCTCATGTCCGACGGCGTCTTGGAAGCGCTCGACGAAGAAGACCTCGCCGACATCTGGGCCAACACGAAAGAGCCCGACGCCTGCGCCCACGACATCATCGCCGAAGTGGCGCGTGTGGGCGTAGACGACGACGCCACGGTGATTGTCGTCGAGATACAGGGCCGGCCGGGCGAACAGAAGGCCCAGAATCCCTACACCCCGCCGGACCCCCCTGCATGGCTGAGCCAGGCTCGACGACGATAGGCCGCCCGGGTCTCGCCGCGCTCTCCATCACCGCGCTGGTCTACCTGCCCCTGTTGTGGGCGGACTACGTCTGGGACGACGACGCTCTGATCCTGGCGAACACCGCCCTGGAGGGCATCGACGGCCTCATCGCCGCCTGGACCGGGGGCCTCTGGGACCACACCCCCAGCGCCAACCACCCCCCGCTGTACTACCGGCCCTGGATGCTGTGGAGCTTGTGGCTCGACCGCCTGCTGGGCCAGTCCGCCATGGTCGCCCACGCCCACAGCCTCGTGTGGCACCTCGTGTGTGTGCTGCTCACCGGCCTTGTGGGCCAGCGCCTCGGTGCCGGACGCACAGCGGCTTGGGGCGGGGCACTGCTGTTCGGGCTCCATCCGGTCGCCGTGGAGTCGGTCGCGTGGGTGAGCGCTCGCAACGACACCATGGCCCTGGCAGGCACACTGGGTGCGGTGTGGCTCGCGCTCGACACCCAGCGGTCCCGGTCGCACACGCTCGCTGGAGTGGTGGCGTGCGCGCTATTTGCCGCGGGCTCCAAGGAGTCTGCGTACCTCTTGCCGGTCGCGCTGGTGCCGGTCTTGTGGGCTGCGCGGGTTCCGTGGAAGGCCCCCACCGCAGCCGCCCTCACCGGTGTGGGGGCTGTGGTGCTGGCGCATGGGGTCGCCGGCGTGGGGTGGCCCGAAGGGGCTAGTCCTGCCCGCCTTTTCGCGGCCGCTCCCTCCTGGGTCGGCTGGACCCTCGACGCCCTGTTCTGGCCCGGCCACCGCGCTCCCGGCGACCACCTCCGCTGGGCCACCACCTTCAGCATTCCCGGCGTCCTCCTCGCAGCCACGACCCTGGGCAGCGTCGTGCGCTGGGGACCCCGCCCCGCCGTGGGCATGCTTGCCTTTGGAGTGTGCGGCGCGGCCACAGCCTGGCCCGCCGTCGCCCACGTGGGGTCGCTCGGAGACCGCTACGTCCTGGCGACTCTCGCCGGAACCAGCATTGCCGTCGCCCTCACCGCGGGGGCGCTCTCCAAGAAGTTCCCAGCACGCGCCGTTCTCGCCGGCTCCATCATCCCGCTGCTCGCCCTGGCTGGCCTCACGTCCGCCTCGATTCCCGCCTGGCGCGACGACCCCACCCTCTGGGAAGCAGCCCACGCACGACACGACAGCCCGCTCACCGCCGCGTCGCTGGCCAAGGTGGTCGAGCTGGAAGGCGACCTCGACCGTGCGGCGACGCTCTACCGAGCAGGCCTGGTCCACAACCCGCCCCCGCACATCTGCTGGAACATCGCCGCCATCGAGCTCAAGCGCGGCCAGCCGCAGGTCGCCGCGGTGGCCGGCCAGGTCGCCATGAGAACCTACAACTGCCCGCCCGATCCCGAGCTGGTCTGCCCGATGCGGTATGGCCAGGCCTGGACCGGCTCCTGGACCCCCACCGCACACAACGCCCACACCGACCCCACCGGCCTGTGCACCATCGTCGACCTCGCACTGGAGGCCCGAGCCGGTCGTATGGAGGCACTCGACCGCGTCACAGGAGGCAGCCCCGACCAGAAGCAGGCTCTGGCAGCCCGGCTGGTTCCGCTGCTCGAGGCTGGCCGCGACCCCACCACTGCCGAAGCCGTGAAAGCGTGGGCTTCGGGCACCACAACCGCACCAGGGGGATAGGCCCCGGCCAACCCGGGAGCTGGCGTGAGACTGGTGGTGACAGGTGGGTCGAGCTTCGTCGGCGCCCACTTCTGCAAAGTGGCCGCGCGCACCCACGACGTGCACGCGCTCTTCCACAGCTGCCCGGTCCGGCTCAATCGGGTCACCGGCCACCGGGTCGACCTCCGCCGCCCTCGCGACGCCGACCGCATCCGTGCGCTGCGTCCGGATGCGGTCGTTCACCTGGCCTGCCGCATCAAGGCGCCCGCCAAGGACGGCCTGTCCGCGTCCGAAGCCGCGGCCCGCATCAACCGCCAGATGATGGACTCGGTGCTGTCACTCGGCGTTCCCATCGTGTACGCGTCGAGCACTGTGGTCCACTGGTCCACCCCCACACCCTACGGTGCGTCGCGCCTCGAAGACGAACAACGAATCCGTGAGAGCGGTCTCCCGTACGCCATCCTGCGCCCATCCGCCCCGTATGGTCCCGCTCTCCCGCACCACCGCCCACGACACCGCGAGAGCTTTCACACGCTCGCCCGCCTGGTGCGCCACGCCCCGTTCGTTCCGGTGCTCGGCAGCGGCCACCAGCGCCGCCAGCCCATCCACGTCGACGACTTCGCCGACGCCATCGTCCGCCTCCTGGCTCAGCCGCTCCCCGACCGCGCGTTCGAAGCCGGTGGAGGCTCCGCCCACAGCATGCGCGAGCTCATCGCCATCATGGGCCACACCATCGGCCGCCGCCCCCTCGTCGTGCCGCTGCCCACCGCGCTCTTTGTGCAAGCAGCCCGCCTGATGCCCGACTTCGACCCCGCCCTCATGGCAGCAGCTTCCGAAGACGAGGTGGCCGACCCCACCGAGCTATCGGCACACACCGGCTGGGCGCCGCGCACCTTCGAGGAGGGAGCGAGGGAACTGATGGAGGGCTGCTGAGACGAGGAGAGAGGGGGCCAAGGACTGTGAGGACGACGATGGCGGGGGCCCCATCCGCCCTGCGGGCACCTTCCCCTGAAGGGGAAGGACTGTGACAACGACGATGTCGAGGGCCCCAGCCGCCCTGCGGGCACGATGTCCTCCCCCTTCAGGGGGAGGTGGCCGCGAAGCGGTCGGAGGGGGCCCGTCGCCCAGACCCCCCCCATTCAGCGTCCGCCCGCCACCGTAAAGCTCGACGTGACCGTGGCCGCCACCGGGTTGTTGTTGATGTCGCGGATGCCGTCCGCCATCACGTGCACCGTGTAGGTCTCGCCCGGCGTCAGCGGCTCTTTTGGCGCATACGACGCGATGGTCTCCTGGCCGCTGCCCCAACCATCCACCGGCGTGCCTGCGCTGTCGAACAGCTGGACCGAGCCGGCGAACACACTCGATGGCTCGATGAACTCGTCGAAGCCCACCCCAATCCGGATGTGGGGGGACACGCCCGTGGCGCCATCGACTGGACGGATGCGCAAGACCGAAGGGGCCGTGGTGTCGGGGGCTTCGGTCCACGGGACCACGAGCGTGGCGATGTCGTCTTCCGCTTCGTCGTCTACGCTCGCGACCGCCACGTTGCCGTAGGGGGTGACCGTGTCGAGGTCGCCGGGAAGGTGGACTTCACCGTGCAGCAGGATGTTGTCGGTGTCGCGGGCGTCGTACACCCGGCCGATGCTCGACTCGCCCACGAAGATGAAGCCTTCGTCGTAGAACACGTAGCCGCCGTTTCCGTCGCTCAGGTAGTCGGTGACGTACGTGGGCTGCGTGGGGTCGGAGACGTCGTACATCATGAAGCCGCCGCCGCCCTCTTTGCGCGCGAACAGGGCCATGTCGCCCACCAGGTTGCCGTGGTAGGCCTCTTTTCCCTCGCCCGTGCTGTCGGCGTTGGCGAAGCGTCCGCCAGGAATCGGCTGGGGGTCGTCGGGGACCGTGACGTCGTACAGCACCGACTCCCGACCCTCGGCCGACGTCGCCAGCAGCAGGTCGCCCAGCACGAACACACCAGCCACCCGGATGCCGGGGTCGAAGCGCGTGACCTCCACCGGGTTGCGAGGGTCGCGCGCGTCCAGCACCAGCACGCCGTTGTCGGCGGCACCCACGTAGAGCCACGGGTACTGCCAGAACACGCTCAGCACCACGCGGGCGTAGGAGTCCGGGTAGAACACATCTTCGAGCTCGAGGTAGGTGAGGGGACCCACCTCGTCGGGGTTCGTGACGTCCCAGGTCTCGATGCCCCGCACGCCGGTCACCACGGCATAGTCGCCCGCGATGCTCTCTCCATCCACCTCTTCGCCCTCGGGCAGGTGCATGAAGCCGATGGCGTGGGTCTCGCGCATGTACTGCGACCAGCCCTCGCCCCACTTGGTGGGCGCGCAGGGGTCGGCCATCTCGAAGAACGTGAGCCCCCCCGACCCGAACTCGGGCGACCACGGCATCACCAGGTGTCCGCGGTACGTGACCACGAGGTTGTGGTGCTCGTAGTCTTTGTCGGGGTCGCCGGCGAGAACGCTGCAGCCCTCCCACAGCTGGTCGGCTGTGAACGTGGTGGACGGCCCGCCCGAGCCGCGGAGCGCAGGCATGTCGGTGGGGTCGGCGAAGGCGAACGGCGTGGGCGATGCCGAGTCGGCTGGCTTGTCGGTGTCGGATCCACACGCAACGAGCGGAAGCAACGCCAGCGACGCCCAAGAGGAACGGGTGCGGGCGACGAACGTGAGCAGGGGGCGCGGCACAGCAGGCTCCGGGATAGCGGCGTGCGGACGGCAGTCTACCCTTGCACCCCCGGACCTTCGATGCACCTCACCGAGCTTGTGCGCCGCGCCATCCAAGAAGACGTCGGCTCTGGCGACATCACCACGCGCAGCACCGTCCCCCCCACCGTGCGGGGCACAGGCGTCATCCGCGCCAAGTCGCCCCTCATCGTCTGCGGGCACCGCGAAGCCCTCGAGGTCTTCAGGCAGGTCTCCGAAGCCATCACCTACACCGTGCTCGTCGAAGAAGGGGCCCATGCCGAAGCCGGCACGCCGGTGGCACGGCTCGAAGGCCCCCTCGCCGCCATCCTCACCGGCGAGCGCCTGGCCCTGAATTTCCTGATGCACCTGTCGGGCATCGCCACCCACACCCGTCACACCGTGTCTGTGCTGCCCGAAGGCGCCACGATGCGGGTGGTCGACACCCGAAAGACCGCCCCGCTCCTGCGCGAGCCCCAGCGGCGCGCCGTGTGCATCGGCGGCGGTGCCAACCACCGCTTTGCCCTGTACGACGGCATCCTCATCAAGGACAACCACATCGTGGCCGCCGGCGGCATCCGGGCCGCAGTCACCTCGGCACGGGCAGCCGCCCACCACCTCCTGCGCATCGAGGTCGAGGTGGAGTCGGTGGACGCAGCGCGCGAAGCCGTCGAAGCAGGCGCCGACGTCGTGATGCTCGACAACATGGACGACACACAGGTGGCCGAAGCCATCGACGCCCTCCGGGGCCGCGCCCTGTTCGAAGTGAGCGGCAACATCACAGCCGAGCGCCTGCCCAAGCTCGCCAGCCTGGGTGTCGACGTCGTGAGCATCGGTGGTCTCATCCACCAGGCCCGCTGGGCCGACCTCTCGCTCAAGCTCCTGCCGCTGGCCGACCCTGCGTCCTGACCCCACCCCCGAACCCGGGACAGGCAACCCCCGCATCCGGGTGGTAGGCTCGGGTCCCTCGGAGGATTCATGCTGTCGAGCTCCACCCGCATTCTTGCACTGACCGGCCTGCTCGCCGGGACGCTCCCCGGTTGCTTCGTGTCCGACGACCTCATCGACAAGGCGTCCGACAAAGACGGCGACAAGGTCCTGGTCGGCGAAGACTGCGACGACAACGACGACTCCGTGCAGCACGAGGTGGAGTGGTACGCCGACGTCGACGGCGATGGCTTCGGCTCGGGCGAGCTGCAGACGGGCTGCCCCGACCTCCGTCCGTCCACCAACACCTCTGAAAACGCCGACGACTGCGACGACAGCAACCCCAGCGCGTACCCCGGTGCCGAAGAGCGCTACTACGACGGCGTCGACCAGGACTGCGCGGGCGAAGACGCCGACGGCAACGGCTCGAACGACGACTTCGACCAAGATGCCGACGGCTGGGAGCGGGATCAGGACTGCGACGACACCGACGCCAGCTTGCGCCCCGACCCCTCCCTCACCGAGGTCCCGTACGACGGCATCGAGAACGACTGCGACCTCACCACCGGCGACGGCGACAAGGACGGCGACGGCTACTGGTCGGTCGACTACTACGACAAGGCGCCCAGCTCCACGCTCTCGCCGCCGGTGGGCTTCGACGGCGACTGCTACGACGACGCCGACGACCCCGAGCAAGCCGTCTCCGACCACAACGGCTTCACCAGCCCCGCTCCGGCAGACGTCCACCCCGGCATCACCACAGACATCCCCTACGACGGTGTGGATGCCGACTGTGGCGGCAACGACCGCGAGTTCGACGCCGATGGCGACGGCTTCCCCTCGGCCGCCTACCCCGACCGCGATGCTGTGGCGGGCACCGACTGCCAGGACTGCACCAGCGCCTGCGACGGCGAGCCTGACTGGTCTGGCGAGGTCGACTCCGATGAAATCTACCTGAACGCCGACGAGACCTGGTACGACGGCGTCGACCAGGACTGTCGGGGCATCGACTTCAACGAAGATGGTGTCGAAGACGACTTCGACCAGGACCGCGACGGCTACGCCGCCTCCGGGTACACCGACCGCTTCGGCAACGTGGGCGACGACTGCATCGACGGCCTCGACCGCGTCCACCCGGGCGCCGACGACGCCTGGTACGACGGCGTGGACTCCGACTGTGGCGGCGAAGACGACTACGACGCCGACGGCGACGGCTACATCCGCGACGAAGACTTCGGCTCCTCCACGGCCGGGATCGACGACTGGGAACAGCTCCCGGCCGGCGACTGTGTCGACAACCCCGAGCGCGGCCTCGCCGGAGCGCGCCAGGCCGCCAGCGACTTCAACCCCGCATCCACCGACGACTGGTTCGACGGCAGCGACCACGACTGCGCGGGCAACGACGACTACGACCAAGACGCCGACGGCCACCGCTGGGATGCCTTCGACGGCTCCACCTCGCTCCAGACCACCCAGGCCGGCCTCACCATCGTGGCCCACTCCGCCGCCCCGGCCGACGACTGCGACGACCTGGACGCCACCATCAACCCCAGCCAGTCCGAAGTGGCCGGCAACCGCACCGACGACAACTGCGATGGCGCGGGCGCACCGGAAGGGGTCCACGGCCTCAACACACCCTCCGAGCACGCCTCTGGCGCCATCGCCGGCACAACCGCCGAGGCCTTCGGCGTGAGCCTGGCTTCGGGCGACCTCGACGGCGACGGCCAGGACGACGTTGTGGTGGGTGCCCAGCGCCACTCCGACAGCGCGAGCAACGGGGGTGCGGTGAGCTGGTACGACGGCGCCGCCCTCAACGGCAGCCTCATCGACGCCGAAGACTTCGCAGGACGACTCGCTGGCGATGCCACCGACGGCTACATCGGCACGGTCACCAAGGTGGGCGACGTCGACGGCGACGGCCAGGCCGACCTCGTCACCGCCGGCTACTACGTCGATACCCGCGGAGGCACCGGCTACGACGGCGCCGCCTTCGTGCTCTACGGCCCGCTCTCCGGCAGCACCACCAGTCCGTGGGAAGAGGAAGCCTACGACAAGTCCGACGGCATCCTCGAAGGCCACACCAGCGCCCGACTCGGACGCGGCCTGGGCCTCTACGACGAAGACCAGGACGGCAAGGCCGAAGTGCTCGCCACGGCCTACTACGAGTCGTTGTACACCACGACCAACACGTACCACGGCGCAGTCTACATCTTCGACGCCGAGACCTCCGGCAACCAAACCGCCGACAGCGACGCCAAGGTGGTGTGGGGCTCACAGGCCTACGAGTACCTGGGCGCCACCACCCAGGTCGAAGGCGGCGACTTCGACGGCAACGGCTACCCCGACCTCCTCGTGGGTTCGTACCTCAGCAGCCGGAGCTTCAGCAGCGGCGGTGGTGCATACGTCATCGAAGCGCCAGTCGTCGACGGCTCTTCTGCCGAAGACATCGCCCTCACCGAGCTCAAGGCCGACGCCTCTGGCGACCGCTGCGGCTGGACAGGGACCATGGCCGACATCGACTCCGATGGCTACGACGACATGCTGGTGGGCTGCTACGGCTACGAGACCAACGCCGGTGCCCTCGCCGTGGTGTACGGCTCGGCGAGCCCGTCGGGCGACTACACCCCGTCCACCTCCGACCTCCTCGTCATCGGCGACTCCAGCACCACCGTCGAATACTTCGGCTACGCCGTCACCACCGGCGACGTCACCGGCGACGGCAACCTCGATGTGGTGGTCAGTGGTCGGTACTACTCCCCCGATGCCTCCACCATCTACGCCGGTCGCGTGGCCATGTTTGAAGGCGGCCGACGCGGCAGCGGCACGGTCTACGCCGACAACGCCGACGGCATCGTGCTGGGCGACACCAGCAGCGGCGGTCTGGGCTTCAGCCTCGACATGGTGTCCGACATCGACGACGACGGCACCGACGACCTCCTCATCGGCCGCGAAGGCGTGAACGTGGTGGGCGACACCTACGGCGACGTGCTCCTGTTCACCGGCGGCGAGTGGTAGGGGTTCCGGTCGAAGCGGCGCCCCGGCACCCCGGCTTCAGTCCGCGTCCTCGAACACCCGGTCCTGCCAGCGTGGGTCCAGCGCACTGTCCAGCGGTGCGCTGAGGCCCGGAAAGTGAGCGTGGCCACGCACCAGCGGCCACCACACCGCCAGCAGCAGAACAGCCAGCACCACGGCGTTCTTGCAACTTCGGCGGGCCACATGCTGGAGACCGAGGGCCGCCCCCACCAGCGTGAGCAGCCACACCGGCTGGAAGAACACCTCGGGCTTGGCCAGGCGCCAGAAGCCGGGCACCACCGCGTGGAGGGCCATGTAGACGGGGTTGGTGAGCGTGGGCTCCCGCGGACTGTCCCCCGGCAGCAAGACCGGTCCGAGGGACACCACGAACAGCACACCCCCCAACACAAGTGCCCGCCACACCCGGGGGTCGCGTCGACCGTGCCAGGCGCCGACCATCGCCAGCCCCACGGCGACCGGGTTGCACGCCCGCCACACCTCGAGGCGGTTCCAACGCAACGGCACCAAGGTGAACCCATCCAGCGCTGCCCGCTCCCAGAGGAACCGCTCGGGTGTGGCTAGCGCCGGCCCCCCAGCTTGGATGGCCAGCTGGGCCAACGCCACGGGAACGCCCACCAGCGCACAGCCGAGAGCCACCATCCCCACCTGCTTCAGGCGCCGCTCGCCCAGCCGCGGCAGCGCCTCCACACCCAAGTACACCGCACCGAGCACCGCACACACCACTGCGAAGTAGAGGTTGTACAGCGCCATCGCAAGGTAGGTGCCGGCGGCAGCCAGGGTCCACCACCCGCCGTGTCGGACCGACCGCACCCAACACCCGATGAACAGGGGAATGAAGGCTACACCGCCCTTCTCCACGGTGGTCCAGTTCAGGTCGCGGAAGAGGTGGAGCCCCATCCCGAAAGGGAACGCGGCCACCCAAGCCACCCAAGGCCGCACACCACCGTCTCGACGTTCGGTGAGGACCGAGATGGCCCACGCAGCTGCCGCCCACCCGAGGCCCGCCTGCAGGAGCCACTGTGCGTTGAACGCACCCATGGGACCCAACACGGTGGCAAGGGCCTCGGTGACCCACAGGTGCCCGGCGTGGACGCCGATGAGGCGCACGGCGTCGTCGGCCGGCGCGGAGAGCGGGTGGAGGTAGAGGCGCAGGTGGACGCCATCGAGGAAGAACAGCAGGCTGCCTTCTTTGTCGATGGTGGGGAAGTCGCCGAACCACGCCCGGGTGGTCCAGGCCAGCCACGGACTGGTGAACGCCACCACCACCGCCAGGCCCGCCCAAGCGCCTCGGAACACGCTGGACCGGCACCGCCAGGCCACCCCCAGCGCCACCAATGCCAGCCCAATGCAGAGCGCGTGCCCCGAGGGGTCGTCAGCGAGACCCGTGGGGAGCGACACGATGCGGGGGTCGGGGGGCGGTCCGTCCACGCGGGCGCTCGTATCCCGTCGGCTCCCATGCACGCCGCAGGATGGGATACCGCCCCGGCCGGAGGCCCTGTGTCCACACCCGACCCCACCACCTTCTGCAGCCTGTTGCTCACCTGGTACGACGCCCATGCCCGCACGCTGCCCTGGCGCGGGCCGTCGGTCACGCCGTACCAGACGCTCGTGAGCGAAGTCATGCTCCAGCAGACCCGCGTCGACACCGTGCGCCCCCGCTACGCGGCCTTTCTCGACCGCTTTCCCACCGTCGAGGCGCTGGCCCGCGCACCCATCGACGACGTTCTCGCCCTGTGGTCGGGCCTCGGATACTACTCACGGGCCCGAAACCTCCACGCCGCTGCCAACCAGATCGTCGATGCCGGCGCCTTTCCGGTCGACACGAAGGGGCTGCTCGCGCTCAAGGGCGTGGGCACCTACATCGCGGGAGCGGTGGGTTCCATTGCGCTCGGTCTCCCGGTACCGGCGGTCGACGGCAACCTCGAGCGGGTGTTGGCTCGGCTGGTCCGGTCCCCGGGCGGTCGCAAAGACATGACCGTGGTGGCGCAGGCCCTCATCAACGGCGCGCCCACCCGGGCGGGCGACCTCAACCAGGCCATGATGGACCTCGGGTCGGGCACCTGCACCCCGCGCACCCCACGGTGTTCGGCGTGCCCTCTGCAGTCCATCTGTGGTGCGGCACAGTCCGACGACCCCACCGCCTGGCCCGAGCGGAAGGTCCGCAAGAAGGCCCCAGCACGCGTGGTTGTCGCGGGAGCCGTGTTCGACGACACCGGCCGAGTCCTCGTCGCCCGACGCCCGGACCAGGGCCTCTTTGGAGGCCTCTACGAGCTTCCCGGCCAGCTCCTTCCGCCCCGTGCCCGCGGAACCGCCGCCGCACTGACCCGCGCCTGGGCCGACCGGATTGGCGGCGCATTCACTGTTGGCGCCAGCCTGGGCTCCGTCCGACACACCCTCACGCACATGAAGCTCACCGTGCACGTGTTCGAGGCCCGAGCCGAGCCGGGCAGCCAGCCGGTCGGGTTCTATGACCGCCAGGTGTGGGCCCACCCCGCCGACCTGGACTCGCTCGGTGTGTCCACCCTCACCAGAAAAGCGCTGTCACTCGTGTTTCCGGAGGGGCAGGCCAGCTTGTTCACGGCACGTGGTCGCCCACCAGCTCCGTGACAGCTTCCGCGCAGGCGGCCAGCTGGGCCGGGTCGACCGTGTCCATGGTGATGGTGACCGTCCAGGGGCGCTGGTTGAACTGGGGGTACGACCCGATGGCAACGGTGGGGAAGCGCCGCTGGATGGAGGCGAGGTCGTCGGCGAGCTCGGACTCTCCCAAGGTGGTGACCCGACGGTCGGAGACCACGGGGGTGCCGCCAAAGCGGTGACAGATGGCGTCGAACTTGAGCTTGAGCAGCGACGGCACTCCGGGAAAGACCACCACATTGCCCACCACCACCTGCGGAAATCGAAGCTCGCCGTCCCACCAGAGCCGGGCGTCTGCGGGGATGTCGGCCATGCGCGCGGCGGCGGGTGTGTAGCGGGGGCCCATGCGCTCTTTCAGCACGGCCAGCAGCTCCGGGTGCCGGTGGAGCGGACGGCCGAGGCCACGGGCGATGGCGGCCATGGTGAGGTCGTCGTGGGTGGGGCCGACCCCGCCGCTCGTGAACACGAAGTCGCAGCGCGCGCTCCACTCGGCCACCGCCGCCGCCACTTCGTCGAGAACATCCGGCAGCACCACAATCCGCCGAAGGTCGAGGCCAAGCGCACGACAGCGGGCGGCCACCCACGGTGAGTTGGTGTCTGTGATCTTCCCGGTCAGGATTTCGTCGCCGATGATCAGCATGGCGACGCGAGGGCGGGCGGGGAGCGGGCTGGGCATGGCGGCATCGTAGGCCGCCTCCGGGGGGACGCAACCTTCGGGTCCATTCCGGCCGAACCTGCTGCGCCGCAGGTTGTCGGGAGGGATGGAGCGAGGTTTCGTGTCTCGATTGCCCCCAAGATCCGAACAGTGGTCGCCGACCCCCAACTGGCCCTTGTACACTGATCCAGTCGGGGTGGTCCGTCCCGCGGTGGTACCGATCGGCCGCAGCGACCTCGACCCCCTCGATGCGCTCTTCGAACGGGTCCTTCCCTTGTCCAGCCCCTCCCAGCGCCCCCATGGGGTCCGCATCACCGCCCGGCTCTACGGAGCTCTGGTCTTCCAGACCGTGCGCTGGCGGTCGGGCACAGCGGTCGACATCGGAGGGGAGGGGGCCGAGGCCATCCCCACCCCATCCCGAGGCGCACTCGTCTCCTTGACTTGGACCGCCCCGGGCAATGTGCGCTTGCAAGCGCTCGACCACACCGCCACAAGCGGCGTGCTCACCCCCGACACCCCACACTGGACCTGGTCCGGCACCGACGGCATCACCCTCGACCTCGACCTCGTCGCCCGAAAAGACGCCCGCCGTCTCCCACTCCACGCCGGCATGGACCTCGGCCTCGCGGTGGTGGTGGCCGCGCTGCTTGTGTTGGTGATTCAGGTCAACCTGCTGGCCGAGCTGATCACGCAAACCACCCAGAGCCTCCAACACCATTCTCCCGACCCCACCCCCGAGTACATCGCCCGGCTGCTCGAACAAGACCTCGACGGCGCCGACCTTGGCGCGATGGAACGGGCCGAGCGGCGCGAACACGACCAACGCAACCTCAGCTTCTACCTGCCTTCGGGCAACGATGGGTCGTTCGACCGTGCCGGCGGTGGCGCACAGGTGGGCGACACTCCCCAACGTGCAGAGTCCACGCCCGACGAACCCGAGCCCCAGCCCGTCGATGGAGCCGATGCGTCCGACCACCTCGATGGCAACCCCGAGTCCATCGAGCTTCCCGACGCCCCCCCCGCCGAAGACGACCTCGTGGCCGACCTTCAGGCGCCCGAGCGCAAGCACGCAGACGACTTCGTGCACGTACCGCCCGAGGTGGAACAGTTCATCGGCTGGGGCTTCAAGGACTGGTTCGACGTACAGGATGCCCGTCCCGAACAAAAGGCCGAGTGGCAGGAACAGCTCGAGCTCGCCCGCGTGCGGTTGCGCATCGACCCCAACGACCCCTTCGCGCTCAACACGGTGGGGCTGTACGCCTACCTGGCCGAGAACCACGAGCTGTCCCGCGCCACGTACCGCCGCATGATGGAGCTGCACCCGAACACACCGGCAGCGTACAACAACTACGCACTCGTCCTGAAGCGTGAGGGCGCCTACCTCGAAGAAGAGGCCATGTATCGGCGTGCGCTGGAGCTCGATCCCGCCGACACCCATGTCCTCAACAACCTGGCGGTGTGCCTGGCGCACCAGAGCCGCTTCGACGAAGCCCTGAAGGTGATGGACCGCCTCGACCAGATCGACCCCGAGGACTCCTACGCCGACCTCCACCGCGCCAAGATCTACGCGGCCATGGGCAAGAAGCGCAAGGCGCTCCGCTTCCTCGAGACCGCCCTCGAGCAGTCTCCCGACCTCGACACCCTCCACCACATCGAGTTCCGCCAGGACCTCCGCCTCGACCCCGTCTTCGGCGACCTCCGCGACGACAATCGCTTCCGGCGAATCCTTCAGGATGCGTATGGCTCAGAAGCCGACTATCTTCTGAGCAGCGGTCGAAGAACAGCATCGGGTGGTCCACGTGGGTGACCTCTCCGTCATCGTGCGTCTCCATGGGTCCGTGGTCGAGAACCGCGTGCTCGAGGTCGCTCGTGTGGCTCGAATCGGAGAGTCACCCGGCGCCGACGTCCCCTTCCCGGGCGCCGACCTCCAGGTCACCCGCACCGAAGCCGGCCTGCACATCCGCGGTCGCACCCTGGCCGAAGGCGACGAGCTCACCATCCAGCTGGGCAAGATCGAGGTGAAGCTCGAGCACACGATGCGCACGCCGGTGCCCCACGAATGGACCGGCCAGTTCGACAGCCGCTTCCTGCTCGTGTTGGTCCTGGTCGCGGTGAGCGCCACCTGGCTCGATGCCTTCGATGCGTGGGCCACCGTCCACCTGCCCGCTGCGCGCGGCACCCATGTGGTCGACCAGCTCGTGCACAGCGTGTGGCCTGCCCGCCCCGACACCAACCCCGACGACCGACAAGTCGCTGCCGTGGCCGGCTCCGAAGCCCGCTTGCAGCCGGTCACCATCACGCCCATCGACGCCGAAGGGCCCCGCCACCACCCCGACGACCGCTCCACAGGCATCCGCTGGTATCGCTGGTACCGCGACCTCGTCCCGGGCGATGCCGAGCAGCTCGATGCCGCCGTGGCCGCCCACATCCAAGACCCCTACGACCCCGACGCACGCGCGCTCCTGGGCCAGGCCGCCTACAACGCCGACCGCTTCGAAGAGGCCGCGCGACAGTACGCCTTCATCGTCGAGCACCACCCCGAAGACCCCGACGCACGCCTGCACCTCGCCGCTGCCGAGATGCGCCGCGGCAACCACACCCACGAGATCCGGCAGCTCGAAGCCGCCCTGCGTCGAAGCCCCGAAGACATCGCAGCACGCGCCGCTCTCGCCGTTGCGCTCACCCGCCTCGAACGCCTCGACGAAGCCGCTGTTCCCCTCGACGAGCTGCGGGTCGAGCACCCACGCCACCCGCTCACGCTCCTCACCGAAGCCAAGATCGCTGCACTCGACGGTCGCGACGCCGACGCCCTCGACTTTCTCGACGACACCATGGACCTCCGCACCACGCTGAGCGCATCGTGGCGCCTCGAGCTGCGCCGCGACATCGCCCTCGACCCCGCCTTCGCTCGCCTACGAAAGGATGTGCGGCTCCGCAGCGTCATCAACCGCCACCTGGGTGCCGCCGGACCCCGCCCCATCCGCTGAGTCCCCCCCCGTTGCGGCATGCGATAGGCTGCGCACTTTCCGGTGCTCCAACAACCCGCGCCTGTGCCTGGCGCCGCACCGGCTGGAGGAGTGATGCCCACCGTCGCGGTCTACGCCGGGTCGTTCGACCCGATCACACTGGGACATGTCGACATCGTCCGCCGTGGCGCCACCCTGTTCGACGAAGTCATCGTGGCGGTCGGCCAGAACCCTGCCAAGCGGTACACCTTCGACCTCGCGGAACGCATCCGAATCATCGAAGACGCCCTGTCCGACGTCGCAAACGTGCGCGTGGACTCCTTCGACGGCCTCTTGGTCGACTACTGCCGCAAGGTCGACGCACGGGTCATCCTCCGCGGCCTCCGGGCGGTCACCGACTTCGAGTTCGAGTTCAAGATTGGACTCGCAAACATGGACATGGCGCCCAAGATCCAGACCGTCTTCCTGCTCACCGAGCCCCGCATGCTGTTCGTGTCGAGCTCGTTGGTCCGCGAGATCGCCAGCCACGGGGGCGACATCCGTCGCTATGTCCCCGTTGCCGCCGCGGAAGCCCTCGAGCGCAAGTACGGGAACACCCCCGCCACTGAGTAGCGGCCACCCAGCGCGCACCGTTGCAATTGCGGTGCCTGTCCCGGACGTGCACGGTCGGGGGCAGGCGCGATACCCCCGGCGGGTCCCCAACCGGGTTCAGTCCTTGCAGGCAGAGACCGATTGGGCCGACGTCGTCACCGGCTCGGAGCTACATCATGTGCGGAATCATCGGGTACACCGGCCATCGCCGGGTGGCCCCCATCCTCATCGACGGCCTGCGTAGGCTGGAATACCGCGGGTACGACTCGGCGGGCGTGGCGGTCCAGAACGGCCGCGACATCAACGTCATCAAGTCGGTGGGCCGGGTCCGCAAGCTCGAAGCCCGCGTGCCCGACGGCCTGCGGGGCAGCACGGGCATCGCCCACACCCGCTGGGCCACACACGGCGGCGTCACCGAAGAAAACGCCCACCCACACCTCGATGAGCTCAACCGCATCGCCGTGGTGCACAACGGCATCATCGAGAACATGACGGCCTTGAAGGCGAAGCTGGTCGCCGATGGTGTGCGCTTCCGCAGCGAGACCGACACCGAGATTCTCGCCCACCTCATCGCACACTTCTACGATGGCATGGGCTCTCTCGGCGACAGCATCAGCCCCGATGCCGCCGGCGACCCCATCACGGCCGTCCGCGCCGCCCTCAGCCGTGTCCGCGGCACCTGGGGCATCGCGGTGGTCTTCCGCGACCATCCCGGCCTCGTGATTGCTGCCCGCAACGGCTCGCCGCTCGTGGTGGGCATCGGCGACGGCGAGACCTTCCTCGCCAGCGACCAGCACGCCCTCGTGCCCTACACCCGCCGCGTGGTGTACCTGCAGGACGGTGAGCTCGCCCGCCTCGACAGCAGCGGCGTCCAGACCTGGCGGCTCGACGGCGACGAGAGCCAGGCCGACATCCAGCTTCTTGAAGAAGACTGGGGCGACGCCGAGCTGGGCGACTTCCCCCACTACATGCTCAAAGAGATCCACGAGCAGCCCGACGCCCTGCGCCAGTGCCTCTCCGGCCGCCTGGTCCACGAAAACGGCACCGCCAAGCTCGGCGGACTCGAGATTTCCCCCCGAGAGCTGGTCGACGTGCCCTACATCGGCCTCGTGGGCTGTGGCACCGCCTTCCACGCAGCACAGGTGGGCGCGGTGGCCATCGAGCAGCTCGCCCGGCTCCCGGCCACCGCCGAGATCGCCAGCGAGTTCCGGTACCGCAACCCCGTCATCGACCCCCGCGCGCTGTTCTTCGCCGTCAGCCAGTCGGGCGAGACCGCCGACACTCTGGGTGCAGTGCGTGAGATTCAGCTGAAGGGCGCCACGGTGATGGGTGCGGTGAACGTGGTGGGTTCGTCCATCGCCCGTGAGTGCGGTCGGGGTGTGTACATCCACTCCGGGCCCGAGATGGCGGTGGCGTCTACCAAGGCCTTCTCCAACATGGTGGTGGCGCTGAGCCTGTTTGCGCTCCAGATCGGCCGCACCCGGTCGCTGTCGCCCCACCGTGGCCGCGAAATCGCCGATGCCTTGGGGGCCATCCCCGACCGCGTGTCGCAGTACCTGGCCAACCCCGGCCCCATCGACGAGATGGTGAAGGCGGTGGTGGGCGCCAAGATGGTGCTGTTCCTGGGCCGCGGCGTGAGCGCATCGGTGGCCGCCGAAGGTGCACTGAAGCTCATGGAAGTGGCCTACATCCCGTGCATCGCGTACCCCTCGGGGGAGATGAAGCACGGCCCCATCGCGCTTCTGGAGAAAGACTCTCCCGTCATCGTGATTGCGCCCCGCGATGCCCACCGCGACAAGACGCTGTCCAACCTCCAGGAGTGTCGGGCCCGCGGTGCGAAGGTCATTCTCATCCACGAAGAGGGCGACGAAGCCGCCGACCTCGCCGACATCGCCGTGCCGGTGCCGGCCACCGTGGACTTCCTCACCCCGCTGCTGACCGTCCTCCCGCTCCAGCTCCTGGCGTACCAGGCCGGGCTGGTGCTCGAGCGCGACATCGACCGCCCGCGCAACCTCGCGAAGTCGGTGACGGTCGAGTAGTCAGGCCGCGGCCGAAGGGTCGAACAGCACGCCTTCGGCCAGCGGAACCACCGCGCCATCCACCGACCACCAGACGCTTCCGGTGGGCGTGGAGTGGATGCCGTGGGCGCCCGGTTCGGTGTTCAGGCTTGCAGGATGCGGGCTGCAGGAGCGGCCGGTGGGGTCGAAGGCGACCAGACCTGCACCCGTGAGGACAGTGAGAACACCGTCGTGCACGCCAATTGCGAGGGGCGCCCCGAAAAGGTTGTGGCGCCTGCGTGCGCGGAGGCCGCAGCCATCCCACGACTCCAACCAGGTGTCGTCGAGGCGGACCACGGTGTCTGTGAACGGGTGCGCCACCGCAGGGGAGGGGTCGGGGGGAAAGGGCAGGGGAGCGGGAGATAGCCCCACCACATCGCCCACCTCGGCACCTGCGGCTGGACGGCGTGCGAGGTGGATGCGGCGGGCGCTGGGAGACTCGGCCAGCGCGAGGGCCCGACCGTCGTCGGCAAAGACCAACGCACCGGCCTCGAGGAGCTCGCTGGGGAGACCGAGGGCCGCTTCCACCGCTTCCGTGGCGCGTCGCGCGTATTGTCCCGGACCTGCGAGCCAGAGACAGCCCGCTCCGGTGAACCACATCGCGCCGTGGGGGCCCACATCCCAGTGCCGGATGGTTCCGGGAACCCGACCCACCACATGCGCGCGGTGGTCGGGGCCGCAGCGGTAGGCGGTGTCGCCGTCGGTCCACGCCCACCCCGTGTGCCAGGGCCAGGGGCGAGCCCCGTGACAGACCGCTCCTTCCGGCAGGCCCAGCGGACCGGTGTCGAGGCGAATGAGCTGCTCGCCGCGCCGCTCCACGATGGCGTGCCCGAGGGTGCGACGCCCGCTGGGAAGGGTGGGGACCATCCGGCGCTGGCCGACCACCGCATCCCCCACATCCACCCAGCCACCATCCGGACGGGGGCACGCCGCGACCGGGTCGGTGGGGACAGACCCCGGCGCCCGGACCCGCACCACCTGCCGACCGTCCGCAAGGTGCGTCCACCACACAGCGTGTGCATTGGCCGACACCATCCAACCGAAGCCCGAACGCGCAAGCGACGCCGCGCCGGGTCGGAAGTGCGGAACCGCGGGGTGGTTCACTGCCCCCCCACCGCAACCAGCGAGCCATCCGTGAGCCCCACCACCACCAGTCCGTCGAGCATGATGGGGTCGGCGGAGGGGGTGGCGCCCAGCTGGATCGACCAGATCTCGCCGCCGTCGTCGGGGTCGAAGCGGTGCAAGCGACCGTCGGCATTGCCGATGTAGAGACCGAACTCGCCAAACGCAGCGGACGTGCTGGGGGCGCCCGCCACCTCGGACCGCCACAGCACGTCGCCCGTGGCGGGGTCGAGGCCCACCACTTCGCCGCTGCGGTCGGGAACCACGAGGATGCGCCCCAGAGCGGGGCCGGCGATGGGGTCTTCGGTGAGCGGAATGCGCCAGGCGACCGTGCCCGAGTCGGCTGCGATGGCCGCGACCCCACCGGGACGGCCCATGGCGCCGATGTATGCGGCGAACACCATGCCGTCGGCAGACACGAGCCCGCCTACGATGGGTCCGGGCAGGATGGCGCGCCACCGAGCGCGGGCACGGCTGGCGGCCACCACCTCTCCCGTGCGGGTGCCGAAGTACACGTGCATGTCGTCGGCCGACGGTGTGCCCAGTGCAGAGTCGCTGCCAGGGGCCATCCAGCCCGACTCTGCAACCACCTGGCCGCCGTCGGTCACCCAGACAAGCTCGCCTTGGAGGGGGAGGGGATGACCGGCGACCACCCCGCCAGCGACGTGGGTGCGGGCGATGGTGCCGCGCTCGAGCTCGAGCTCGAGGATGGTGTCTTGGGTGGTGGGAACCGCCACGCCCGACGCGCGGACCGACACGCCGGCCGAGGCCTCGACACGCGCCCGCCAGCGCTCGGCCCCGGCTGCATCGACGCTAAAGACCTCGCCATTGCCGGTGGTGTAGATGGCCTGACCGTCGGTCATGAGCGGATGGACCAGCGGGGTGCCGAGGTCGACCCGCCACGCCACCCGTGGGCTGCCGGCGGGGTCTTTGGCCTTGTAGCGCCGCGCGCCGCTTTCCCAGGCGTAGGTGGGGTCGATCTGCGCCGGGGTGTCGGTGGTGGTGGGCTCGGGCACGCTGCCGGTGACCACCCGCCGGTGCGTGGTGCTCTTGGGGCCGCACGCCCCCACCCACACGGTTGCCCCGACAATGAGCAGGGCGCGGACGGAACGGGGCACCAACGAAGTCGACATGGAGGCTCCTTTCTGCGCGCCGCGCCGCCGCCACACACAATTGCCAATGCCTTTACTGGACATCCGCCCGCGTATCGAGCATCCCGTGAACATGCTGTATTCCACGCGTATCTCTCGCCTTCGGGCTGCCGCCACCGCGGTCCTGCTCGGAGCCCTGGCCCTCGGGCCCCAGCCCGCGTCGGCCGAGCTTCCCGACAAGCTCCCCGACCACCCCATCCTCGCCGACGACGGGGAGACTCTCCGGGCGTCCGGTCCGCTGGTGTTCGCCCTCGTCGGCAACACCCGGGGGCCCAACACCGGCCCCGACATCGCTGCCGGGATGGTGGTGCACAAGGGCATTCGCGCGGCCGTGGTCGACGACATCGCTGCCAAGGCCGCCGAAGAGGGTGGGCCTGCCGTGTTGTGGATGCTGGGCGACCATGTCCGAAAGGGCGCTCCCTCCGAGTGGAAAGCCCTCGACAAGCAGCTGGCACGCATCCTCGATGGCGCCAAGCCGCCGAAGGGTGAGACGCCCCGCCAGCTCCGCGCGCTCCCGGTGGCCGGGGACCATGAAGCGGTAGGCGACGAGCGCTTTTTCGGCTACGGCGACACATTCCCCGAGGCGGGCGCCGACATCGGCTTCGGCCGTGTGGCCAGCTGGTACCACTTCGACCTCCAGTCCGACGGCTCCACCTGGCGGTTCATGGTGGTCGACCCGCGCCAGGAAGCCCTGGGCAGCCGGTGGACCGAACAGCTGGGCTGGATCGAGCGCACGCTGAAGGAACCCAAGTTCGACTTCCTCGTGGTGGTGATGCACGACCCGGTCTACGACCTGGGCGGACGCCAGCCCGAGATGAACAAGGGCGAGGGGCCCCTCGAGCTGCTCGCCGAGATCGAAGACCGCATCGGCGTGCAGCGCCTCAAGGCGGTCGTGTCGGCAGGCCACCACACCAACCAGGTCATGCTCCCCGACGGTCCGAAGGGCGCGCTGCACCTGGGCGTGGGCGGTGCCGGACCGGTCCAAGACAACCTGATGCGTTGGGCCGCAGCCGACAGCGCAGGACGGGCCGCCGAGGTCAACCTCGAGCCCATCTTCGACCTCGCCATGCTCGAGCAGATGGACCGCTGGCACCGCGACCACGGCCTCCCCGACGTTGCGGTGGACGAAGCGAAGGCCCGGGGCACGTTCGAGGGCTTCACCGCCGCCTACAGCGCCCGCCACTTCCCCATCGCGGGCTGGTGGACCATGCGGGTGGAAGGCGGCGTGATGGTGCTCGACTTCCACTACCGCAAGCTCGATGGCAGCTTCCTCAACGTGTACCGGCTGCAGCACCAGCCGGCGATTGGCTGGATTCCGTCGCGGCCTGCGAAGTAGGGGTCAGATGTCGAGGGCGGCCCGCTTTCCGAGCCGCGACATGGCACCCGCTCCGACCGCTGCCAGGCCCACAAAGCCGGCCACCACCGGCCCGATGACCGGCACAGCTGCGAGGATGCCCACCACCACCGCACCCGAGAGGGCCGCTGCCCACGGACGCTTGGGGGTGCCGGGCATGGCATCGCCCACCCAGCGGCACACACCGGCCATGCCAACCGCCCAGGCGAGCGCGAGCCCGGCCAGCACCGCCAGGCCGAGCGGTGCCGCCACAACAGACAACAGCGCGGCGGTTCCGGTGACCCCGGCAGCGGCCACCACGATGCCGCCCCCCAGCGCATACCAGCCGGCTCCTTGCCGGAGGGTGTCGGCCACGTTGCGGGTGCGGTCTTCGGCGAGGTTGACGCCGAGCACCATCATGGCGGCCAGGCCCAGCACCATCGACAGGCGCCGGGCCAGTCCTTCGAGGGTGCCCACATCCTGACCGGGTGCTTGAAGCCCCACCCGGTCGCCGTGCACCACCGCATCCGGGTGGACCGAGACCTCGCCCCCCAGGCTGAGCAAGTGCCCCTCGACCTGGGCATCCGGACCCACCCACACATCACCCCCCACCGCAATGACCGGCCCATCGACCGCACCATGGACGGTGAGGTCGCCATTCCAGGCCACCGCTTCTTCCCAGTGGGCATCCACCGGCACGACCACATCCGCGCCTGGAGCGGCGACGGGGGGCGGCTGCGGAGGCTGCTCGATGCGTGCGAGGCGGCCTTCCAGCACCTCGACGCGTTCGCGGAGCTGGTCGACCTCGTCGTCGGTCGGCGGGTGCGCCCATGCAGCCGTGCCCAACGCCACCGCACACAGGAGCGGAGTCACGCGGGCCTCACGCGCTTGCTGACGACCAGGAGCACGACCGCGGCGGTGATGGCGAGGCCGGGCGCGGCCACCCAACCACCCAGGCCGGACGGTCCGCCCACAGCGGTGGCAGCCATGGTGAGACCACGGCCCCAGGCGGCACCTTCTGCCACGAGGCCCGCGGGATTGCCGAGCGCCGCAAGCAGGAACCCCGCCGCAGCCAGCATCGCCATCGCAATCACGGGGGCGCGCCCGGCGGTGGACGGCGGGGGAGGGGGGGACGCCAGGATGGCGTCGATGAGGTCGGGCGGGGGCTCGGCCTGTTCGTCGGCCTCCATCAACATGGCGTGGAGGTCGTCTTCGGCGAACGCGCGCTGGCGACAGGTGGGGCAGGAGTCGAAGTGGGTGGCCAGAGCAACTGCGGTGGCGTCGTCGACCTCGCCCGCGAGGAACGCCGCCATCAGCTCCGGGGTCGGGTGCCGACCCCTCAAGCGCCCACCGTCCGGGCCCAGGCTTCACGGCGCTCGCGCGACTGTTCCGCGTCGAGGGCTTCGAGGGCTTCGCGGAGCTTGCGGCGTGCCCGGAAGAGCCGGTTCATCACGGTACCCATGGGAAGGCCGGTGAGGTCGGCGATCTCGCGGTAGAGCATGCCCTCGAGGTGGTAGAGCGTGATGATTTCCCGGTAGATCTCGGGAAGGGTGGCGAGGGCGCGGTGGACGCGGTCGGCGTCGTGGCGCTTGGCCGCGATGTCGAGGGGGGACGGACCGCTGCCGGCCACATCTCGTTCCTTGGACTCGGGGCGACGCTTGCGCCGACGGTGGACGTCGATGCAGGTGTTGCGCGCGATGGAGAAGAGCCAGGTCTCGAAGCGGTAGTTGTCGTCGTACCGGTCGATCTTGCGCAGCACCTTGAAGAAGGTGTCCTGCGTGGCGTCCCGGGCGTCCTGTTCGTTCTGCGTCATGCGGAGGCAGAAGCGAAAGATCATCGGAGTGAACCGCTGCACCAACCACTGTTGGGCAAGGGGGTCCCCGTCGCGCGCGGCGAGGATGCGGTCTTGGTCGTCGACGACGGGAGGGAGGACGTGGAGGGACAGCGTGGGTCTCCTGTGTTGAGCGCCCTCTGGCGGTGCGCCGGAGGTGCTGAGCATCTCGTCACGATCTGGTCGGAGTCCAGGGTCGAATGACATCTCGAGACGACTTGGGCGGGCATGCATGGGGGCGAAGGGGAACATCGCACCCGTTGGGACAGGTGGGCGGGCCAGACGCGCGAGCACGCAACGGTATTTCATGCCCGGGCGCACGGGTTGGCGTTCGATGAGTGCTGGTGCTATCGTCGTGCGAGAGCGGAGCGTGATGGACAAGGCCCGGAAACTGCGCCGATACGAGCGAAAGGACTACACCCAGCTCGTTGACTTCCCGGTCGAGATCGTGGGCCGCGACGGGGTTGTGCGGCGGTATTCCTTCGAGGAGTCCATCCGGCTGTACCAACGTCGCATCTCGTCGGCCCAGGCCCGCTACGCCGACGGCGATGTGGTGGATGCCGAAGTGGTGCACTGCCGCCAACGAATCGGACAGCTCCGGCGGTCGTACTTCGCACGGTACGGCTGGAGTGCGCTCCGGGTGGCCGACCGACCGGGCCTCCTGGCGGGCGAGTTTGCGGGCGAGGTGGCCGCCTTTCTACGGCGCGTGGCCGCCGAGTCCGCCGACGTCGACACCAGCTCGCCCATCATCCGGTTCGCGCTGCTGGAAGACCAGGAACACCACCAGCTCTACTTCATCCGCCGCGGCGAACACGACGACGGCCCTCTGTGGCTGCTCTACCTGTACCGCTTCTCCGCGTCGGGCGCGTGTGCGGGTCGAGAGGCGTTCTTTCGCGCCCTGAAGCTGCTCCAGTCTGTGGCCACCAGCCCCGACAGCGTCGAGCAGCTGCTGGGCTTCCACCACACGGCCGACTGCGGAATAATCCTCACCGGCACCGACACCCCGGAGGTGGTGCAGGCCGAGAGCCGCAGCGCAGACCGCGGTCCCATCGAGTGGCTCGACTTCGCTGCCGTCGACGGCGACCCCCTCCAGGCTGCATTCACCGCTCTGCGCCGCGGGAAGCTGTCCGATGCTCTGGCCCGCTTCACCGAAGCCTACGAAGCCCAGCCATTCCGCAGAGCCGCGTATGTGGGCGCGGGTGTGGTGGCCGACCAGCTCGGCGCGTTCGATGCCGCCGAGACCGCCGCGCTGATGGGGGTGCGCTACCTCCCCGAAGACGACCTCCTGCAGCACCATCTCGCGCTGGTCCACCTCCGGATGGGGCGGCTGGCCGAGGCCCGCGGAGCAGCGGCAGTTCTGGCTGAACGTCGGCCGGATGCACCCTCCAACCTGCTGCTGAAGGGCCTCATCGACCTCGCCGGAGACCGCTGGCCCGGAGGCGTCACGGCACTGTTCCGTGCGCATGCGGCGCTCCAAGAGTCCGACACCGACCTCACCCGAGCCGCACGCCGCGTGCTCCTGATCGCCGTGTGGGCCGCCGTCCTGGGCGCGGTTGGCTCGGTGGTCGCGCTCACACCATTCCTGGTTGGCGCCCTGGGCCATCCGGTGGGCACTGTGCCTGCCGCAGTGAGCCTCATCTTCGGGCTCACCATCGTCGCGGTCGCCGCTCTCGGGGTGCGCGCGCGGGTACAGCGCCTCATCACCGCTCCCAGCGGTTGGGGGCTGCGCATCAGCAACCCCCAGTCGCTGCGCACGGCGCCCAACGAATCCGAACGGACCGACCTACCCGCCTGACGACAGGGCGTCGGCGAGTGCCTTCAGCGTGCCCGCCTCCACGAGGAAGGGCGCGTTGGTGCCGGTCTCGCGGGCCACACGGTCGCCCGACTCGAGGGCCTGGAACAGCTCCACCACCGTCTCGGAGCTTCCAAACCGCGCTTGAACCCGACCCGTGGCCGAACCCTCGGGCTCGGGGACCACACCACCCCGCGCTGCCCGCCCGGCTTCGAGGGCGACCAACAGAGGCTCGGCACGGGCGTCGCTCCAGCCATTTTCGGTGCGCGAAGCATCCGCTTCCATGCCGTCGAGCGACACGGTCAGCTGCTGAAGCTGCGTGGGATACAGCAGCAGCACGCGACTCTCGGTGAAGGTGGACCGCGGGCTGTCGAGGAGCGCGATGAGGTCGGTGGCGGCGAGGGCCACGGTGCCCGGCTGTTCGGGACCGGACGCGAGCCACGCTCCGCCGGGCTCACGGGCGAGGCGGAGGGTGGTGGTGGAGCCGCCGTGGTGGATAGTGACGGCGCGGGCGGTGTCGGTGAGAGGAGGCGAGGTGTCGTAGAAGGCCTCGGCTTCGGCGTATCGGAGGGCGTCGACCACGGTGTGGAGGTGGGTCTCGGAGGCCCGCAGCCGGGGGGTCTGGTCTGCAAACCACCAGCCTTGGTCGTTGCGCTCGAAGGCGATGGCCGGGCGGTCGACCGACGCGCCGATCTCGATGCGGGTGACGTCGGTGCGCGGGAAGGCGACCACAGAGCGGCTGCGGAGCTGGTGGATGGACGCGGGGAGGGCGGTCTCGAGGCGGGTGCGGGTGGCCCGGACCGCTCCGGAGGCGTCCTGGACGTAGGTGGACGAGCCCACGGGGGCGTCTTCGCCGACGCGGTAGGTGAGGGGCTCGGCGCCGTCGAGCTCGAGGGTGACCGATGGCGCACCGTCGCCCAGGCCCACCCGGGTGGGGTCGACGTCGATGGTCTGGCCGAGCTCCACGTCGAGCACAGACCGCACCAGAGCATCGATGCGCGCACCGTCGCCCGCCACCTCGACGGGCTCCACCCACCGCCATGCACCGGCCTCTCGCCGGGCACGCATGGTGTCTCCGCCCAGGCGGACCGTGATCCCGGTCACCGTTTCTTCCGACCGGTCGCCGGCGGCCCGGGTCCAGCGCCGGCCATCATCGGGGTCGGCAGCCGGTGGCTCCAAGTACACGATGCCCAGCACGAGCAGGGCGAGCAGTGCCGAAAGGGCCACCAACCAGCGGCTTTGCCGTTCGTCCATCGCAGGATTCCTCGTGGGGATGACGCCCCCGGCAGGGCGGCCAAGCAGATAGTCCCCCGCGCGACGGACCGACACCCCCACAGGCGGTTCGCGGTGCTCGGTTGACCCATCCCAGCCCGCGATTACCCTGCCGGCCCACAGATCAGAGGTGCCACCATGGCCGAAGAATCCATCGAAAACACCGAAACCAACGACATTGTCGAAGACACCCCCGACACCGAGGCCGGCGAGTCCGAAGCGCCGGAAGTCGTGGAAGACGACAGCCCGCCCGTGGTCGAGATCATCGAGGAAGATCCCGCGCAAGCCGAGATCTCCCGGCTCGAAGGCGTCATCGACGAGCTGCAGGGCCGCCTCCGTGCCGTCAGCGCGGCCTACCAGAAGCAACAGGCCGAGGTCACCGCCACGCGCGAGCGCCTCCGTCGCCAGGCAGCAGTCCAGGAAGAGCTGCGGCGGGGCGAGGTGGTCGCGGGCTTGTTCGAGCCGGTCGAGAACCTGCGCCGGTCGCTCGAAGCCGCCAAGAAGGGCGCGTCCTCCGACGACACCGCACAGGGCCTCGAGCTCGTCCTCAAGGCCTTCATGAACAGCTTCCAGAAGCTCGGTCTCGAAGAGGTGTCGGGCAAGGGCGCCGCCTTCGACCCCAACATCCACGAAGCGCTCACCGCCATGCCGGTCACCGACCCCGCCCTCGACCAGGTGGTCATCGAGGTCTTCAGCACCGGCTACCGCATCGGCAGCCGCCTCATCGCACCGGCCAAGGTCATTGTCGGCGCGTACCAGGAGCCGGTCGGCGAGGCATGAGTCGCCCCGAGCCCCGCTTCCACATCGCGCTGCTCCACCCCGAGATCGGGCCGAACACCGGAAACATCGGTCGGCTCTGTCTCGGTGTGCGTGCGCGCCTGCATCTGGTGCATCCCCTGGGCTTCCGCACCGATGAAAAGGCCGTCCGGCGGGCTGGTCTCGACTACTGGAAGCACGTCGACGTGGTGGAACACGACAACGCCGACGCCTTCTTCGCATGGGTGGCCGACCGCCCCCTGCACCTGTTCAGCGCCCGCGGCGAACAGGCCTACATCGACTGCCCGTACGAGCCCGGCTCCGTCCTGCTCTTCGGTCGTGAGAGCCGTGGACTCCCGCAAGAACTCGTCGACCAACACGGCGCCTTTCGCATCCCGCTCGAGCCCGCCGTCCGCAGCCTGAACCTCGCAAATGCCGTCGCAGTGGTGGCCTACACCGCGCTGCCCAAGGTGGCACCCGAGCTGTTCGCACCCGCCGGCACCTGACCCCACACTCTCCGACGACGGAGCCCGTCATGGCCACCTCTGCCCCGCTGCACGGGGCCTCTGCCATGCCCACCGACCTCTACGCCGTCATCCTGGCGGGCGGTCGCGGCACGCGCTTCTGGCCCTTGTCTCGCCGCGCGCGCCCGAAGCAATGCCTCTCGCTTGCCGGCGAGCAGTCGATGCTCCAGGAGACCGTCCGGCGGCTGCATCCTCTGATTCCCGTCGAGCGCATCATCGTCATCACCGGTCCGTCGATGGCCCACCTGGTGCGGGAACAGCTCCCCGACCTCCCGGTCGACAACATCGTGGTGGAGCCCAGTCCCCGCAACACCGCCCCCTGCATTGCGCTCGGAGCGGTCGAGGTGGCCCGCAGGGGAGGGGGGCGCGCCGTCATGGCTGTCCTGCCCGCCGACCACCACATCGGTGCCCCCGCCGACCTCCGCCACATCTTGTTGGGCGCACGCGAGGCGGCCCGGTCCACCAACGCCCTCATCACGCTCGGCATCCGTCCGCGGTACCCCGAGTCTGGCTACGGCTACCTCCAGGTGGGCGTGGAGATGGGGGAATGGGGCGGCCGCACCTTCCACATGGTGGAGCGCTTCACCGAGAAGCCATCGGTAGACGTCGCCACCGGGTGGGTGGAGGCCGGCACGCACCTCTGGAATGCCGGCATGTTCGTGTTCACGGTCGACGCCATCCGCGACGCCATCCGCGAGCACCTGCCCAGCACCGCCATGGCGATGCTCGACCTCTCCCGCGACCGCTCCCTGCTGGAGTCGGTGTGGGAGTCCATGGACGCCACCAGCATCGACTACGGCATCATGGAGCGCAGCCGGCACATCCTCACCGTGCCCTGCGACCCCGGCTGGTCCGACCTGGGCGCATGGCCGGCGCTCGACGACGTCCTGCCCGACGTGGAGGGTGGAAAGGGCAAGGCGCAGCCGGTGCTCGCCGTGGATGCCGACCGCTGCACCGTGTTTGCACCCGGAAAGGCCGTGGCCCTCATCGGGGTGTCCGACCTGGTGGTGGTCGACACCGAAGATGCGCTGCTGGTGATGTCAAAGGACCGTGCACAAGACCTGCGCGGGGTCCTGTCCAGGCTCGACGACGAAGCCCCCCACCTGACCTGAGCCTCCCGGTCGGGCCACCAGGACAATATGGGGCATGCCATCCTCGATGGTGGAGGTGACCATGCGAACCCACGTCCTGCTCTTCGCCGCGTGCCTGCCCCTGGTGGCTTGCGGCGCCAAGACCCTCGACATCTCGGTCGAACAGCGCGGCTGTGAAGGTCTGAGCGAAGACCAGAACCAGGTGCCCACCCTGGTTCACGCCAAGGAAGGCAACAACTACGTCTTCTACCGCGACTGGGTGTTCGTGTCGTCGACCGCCGAGTTCGACCCCGAGTTCAACCAGGACCGCTCCGACATCGAGATTCGCGAGTACTGGACCGACGACACCGAAGGGGAGGGGGTGGACACCTGCTTCCGCCCCACCATCGTCATCAACGACCCCGAGCCGGGCAAGTTCACGCTGTTCTGGTACCTGGGCGACGACACCACCCCCTTCGACAACATGCAGATCGAAGTCGAGTAGGTCCCACCACCTGCCGCCCGCCGAGGCGCGGGCCCACACCGGAGCCTCCGTGCCCACCGCTCTTGTCACCGGCATCACCGGCCAGGACGGCAGCTTTCTTGCCGAACAGCTCATCGCCGACGGCTGGACCGTCATCGGCGTGATGCGTCGCAGCGCGTCGCCCAACCTCTGGCGCCTCGAAGGCATCCGCGACCGCCTGATCCTCGTGCACGGCGACCTCCTCGACACCGGCTCGCTCATCCGCCTGCTGCTCGAGCACAAGCCCCACCACGTCTACAACCTGGCCGCCCAGTCGTTCGTCCCCACCAGCTGGGAGCAGCCCGTCCTCACCGGCGAGGTCACGGCGCTTGGTTGCGCGCGACTGCTCGAAGCCGTCCGCATCGCGTGTCCGGAAGCCCGCTTCTACCAGGCCGGCAGCTCCGAGATGTTCGGCACCAGCGGCGGCGAGATCCAGGATGAGTCCACGCCCTTCCATCCCCGGTCGCCCTACGGCGTGGCCAAGACGTACGCCCACCACCTCACGGTCAACTACCGCGAGAGCTATGGCCTGTTTGCGGTGGGCGGCATCCTCTTCAACCACGAGTCCGAGCGGCGCGGCGAAGAGTTCGTCACCCGCAAGATCTCGATGGCGGTGGCCCGCATCCACCGGGGGCTCCAGAAGGAGCTGAAGCTCGGCCGCATCGACGTCAAGCGCGACTGGGGCTTCGCTGGCGACTACACGCGCGCCATCCACCGCATGCTGCTCCAGGACACCCCGCAGGACTTCGTCATCGCCACGGGGGAGTGCTGGAGTGTGGAGCAGTTCTGTGCGCGGGCCTTCGCGTGCGTGGACCTGGACTGGCGGGAGTTCGTCACCCACGACCCGGCACTGCTGCGGCCGGCCGAGATCATGTCGCTGCGTGGCGACCCCACCCGCGCCCGCGAAGCCTTGGGCTGGGAGCGGGAAGTGGGCTTCGATGCACTGGTGGAGCGGATGGTGCGCGCCGACGTGGACCGGCTCGGCACCTGAGCGTCAGTCTTCGCGGACGTCCATCACGCCGTCGCCGTCGATGTCGCGGCCGGTCTTGACCACATTGCCGGCGTCGTCGAGGTATTCCCAGAAGTCGATCTTCTGGTCGCCGTTGGTGTCGCGTTCCTTGCGGCGGACCCGGCCCTGTTCGTACGTCTTGAAGAGGTCGAACTGGCCATCGCTGTTGGTGTCGATGTCGCTCGTGACGCGCCGGCCGCCCTGGTAGTGGTCGACCCAGTCGACGATGCCGTCGAAGTCGCCGTCCATCTCTTCCTTTTCGATGGACCCATCGGGCTCGAACCAGGTGCGGACGTCGATCTTGCCGTCCCAGTTGAGGTCCATTTCTTTGCGGACCAGCAGCCGGGGCGCATCGGAGCGCTCGCGGAAGTAGTTGGTGACGTCGGCGACGCCATCGGCGTTGAGGTCGATGGTTTGGGCGATGAGGCCGTCGGCGTCGGGGGCTTCGGAGAGGACTCCTGCGCGGAAGTCGCCCGAGCCCGACTTGGTGCCACAAGCCACAGCCAGCGGCGCGAGCAGCCACATGAGCCGGAGACGGCCTGAGATGGTGTCGGGTCGAATCATGGCTTGGGGCCTCCCCGGTGAACGCGAGCGCAGGTGTGCGACACGAAAGCTTCCTGTGCTGAGCCTATCGGACCAAGAGCGGCGCCGAGTTTAGCCATGCTTCAGACTCTGTCAAACCTCGTCACCCGGAATGCCTGCCAGCCGGCTTCGGTCGGCCCCACCCATCACAGACACTTCCGGTAGGCTACTCCCCGCCCACCACCCCCCAGGGCCGCGGCCCCTTCGTTTGCCCCTCCATCCCGCTGGGAGGCCCGCATGGCGCACACGCGCACTCGGGAACCCGAACACATCCTCATCGTCGATGACGAACCCGTCATCCTGCAGATCCTCACGGCTGTGTTCGAAGGCGATGCCTACCGTCTCACCACAGTAGGAACGGGCGCGCAGGCCCTCCAGGTCATCGAGACGCAAGGCTGCGACCTGCTCATCACCGACAAGAACCTCCCCGACCTCAACGGGATGGCTCTGCTTCGCGCCTGCAAGGAGCGGGATCCGCTGTCCGAGGTCATCGTGATCACGGCCTATGGGTCGCTCGACACCGCCATCCGTGCCGTCGAGCTCGATGCCTTCGACTACCTGCTGAAGCCGCTCGACAATGTGTTCGACATCCGGAAGAAGGCCGAGCGCGCCCTCGAAAAGCGCCGCCTGGCCCTCGAGAACCGCCGGTTGCTGCAGCGCCTGGCCGTGCGCAATGCCGAGCTCGAGACCGCCCTGTCCGAGTCACGGTCGCTGCAGGCAGAGCTGATTCAGGCCGAAAAGCTCGCAGGCATCGGCACCCTCGCTGCCGGCATCGCCCACGAGGTGTCCAGCCCGCTCTTCGGCATCCTGGGACTGGCCGAAGCGGTCACCGACGAAACCGACGTCGAGGTCATCCACGGCTATGCCCGTGAAATCGTCGACTACTGCGACAGCATCCGCGAGATCGTGCAGGAGCTGTCTTCGTACAGCCGCGTAGGGGAGGGGACGCTCCTCACCCCGGTCAGCCTCGAACAGAGCCTCGAAGACGCCAAGCGACTGGTGGAGCGCTCTCTCGCGCCACGCGGGGTGGCCTTTTCGGTGGAAGCCAGCGGTGAGCTGCATGTTCGTGCGCGACCGAATGAGCTGCAGCAGGTGTTCGTGAACCTGTTGAAGAACGCGGCCGAGGCGGTCGCCGAGCACCGCTCGGAAGGCGGACGGGTGTGGGCGCGGGCCTGGCGTGAAGGCGACCAGACGCACGTTCATGTGCGCGACAACGGCCCCGGCATCCCCGAGAAGAGCCTGGGGCTGGTGTTCGACCCCTTCTTCACCACCAAGCCGCCCGGGAAGGGCACGGGCCTCGGCCTCAACGTGGTGTACCGCATCGTCACCAAGTACCAGGGCAGCATCGTGGCCGGAAACCACACCCACCCCGACGGCTCGGTCCATGGGGCCGAGTTCCGGGTGCGCTTCCCCACCGCCGGAGACCACTGACCGGTGCGGCTGGCGACCCGCCTCGTCCTGTACATCGCGCTGTCGTCCATCGTGCCGCTCGCGGTGTTGGGTGGGGGCGCCTCGTCGGTGGCTGCGAGCCGGGTGCTGGAGAAGACGGCCGACCTCCAAGGCCGGACGGCCGAAGCCATCGCGGTCCACGTCGACACATGGGTCGACCTCCAGCTCGAGCTGGTGCGGCAACAGACCCGCAGCCTGCCGCTCGACCGCCTGTCTCCAGAAGCGCGGGCGGCGGTCCCCAGGCTCATCCTCGAGCAGACACCCGCCGCTCGGATGGTGGTGCTGCTCGACGATGATGGCCGTGTGTTGGGCCAACCCGCGCTCCGAGGAGAACAGGGTGCGGGAGATGTTCGGGTGCGTGCCCTGTCTCGAGCGCTCACCGATGCGCCGCCCGATGCCTCCACCCATGGCCTGGCGGTCTCGCCTGCGTACCGGGTCCCTCCCGACAAGACACCCTCCCTCGCGCTGGCATCGGTCTCCAGCGAAGTCGGGCACGTGGGGGTGGAGCTGAGCCTGGCGCCCATCGCCGACCGCGTGCTGGTCGACCGCGACACCGGCGTGCAGGTGGCCATCCTCGACAGCGAAGGCGAGGTGGTCATCGGTGGGGGCGACCTGGTCGACCCGGCGGCCATCCTGGGCCTGCTGGGCGGTACCGCCGTGGACGTGCGGTATGAGACCGGCTCGGGCGTGGAGGTGGTGGCGGCCATGGCGCCGGTCGGGCCGGTGGGGTGGTCGGTGCTGGTGGCCGAACCCGTCGAGCGCAGTGCGCGGGCACTCCACGAGATTCGCCTGCGCACGGCCTACATCGCGGGCGTGGCGCTGGTGCTGTCGCTGGTGGTGGGGGCCCTGTTCTCCAGACAGCTCGCCCGGCGGGTGGAGGACCTCACCGACGCCGCACTTCAAGTGGCCGAGGGCGACTACGGGCGCACCGTGCCGCCGTCTCGTGAGACCGACGAAATCGCCGACCTCTCCCGCGCCTTCAACCACATGAGCGGGCGCCTCCAGGCCGACGCCGACCGCATCGCCCGCCAGAACGAAGAGATTGCGGCCTTCAACGAAGAGCTGCAGGAGCGGGTCGAAGAGCGCACCCGCGAGCTCCGCGCCACCCAGGGAAAACTGGTGCAGTCGGCCCGGCTCGCGGCGGTGGGTGAGATGGGCGCGGGCCTGGCACACGAGCTGAACAACCCGGTAGCGGGCATTCTCGGGCTCACGCAGGTGTTGTTGGCGCGCGCGGGCGATGGTCCGCAGGCTGCGCTGCTGAAGAATGTGGAGCAGCAGGCCCGGCGGTGTCGGGAAATCCTCAACCACCTGCTGGGGCTGTCCCACGACGCCAGCGGCATGCAGGTGGAAGATGAGGTCTTCGATCTGATGGCCCTGTTCGAAGACACCCTGCCGTTGCTCCGCGGCCCGCTGCGGCTCCGGGGCATCGAAGTGACCGTCGACCCCTCTGCGACACTCCTGGTGCAAGGCCGCCGTGCCGAGCTGGGACGGGCCCTCGCCCAGGTGGTGGCCAGCATCCGAGCGGCGGCCACCTGGGGCGGGCAGCTGCACGTGTCGGGCGATGATGCCGACCCGGTCTCCCTTTCGCTCACCCTCACGGCGGCCGTGGTCGACATCGGTAGCGACGACTGGAACGCCGCAGGGATGGGCCTGTGGGCCGCTCGACGGGTGCTGGATGATCTGGGCGGACGCCTCCACGACCCCTCGAACCCCTCCACGGGCACTGCGGAGTGGCGCATTGCCCTTCCACGGGCCAAAAAGGAGGAATGAGGCAACACCTGACAGTGCTGCTCGCCGCCGCAGTCGTCCTGGTCTTGGGGTACGGCGGCTACCACGTGTTGTTCGCCGAGGCCGAGTACCAGCGGCTCACGGTGGCTTCGGTCGCGGGCGAGGTCACGCGCACCGATGAACGGGGTGCGGTGGTGCCAGCGGGGCCCGGCGACTCTCTCCACGCGTCGGCTGCGATTCGGGTGGGGGCGGAAGGGCACGCGCTGCTCGTGGCTGGGGAAGGCGCCCAGCTGATGCTCGAAGCCGACACCACGGTGCGGGTTCTCGCGGCCAGCCGGCGGGGCGTGCAGGTGGAGCTGGATGAGGGTCGGGTGCAGGCCACGGTGCAGCCGGGCTCGCGGGTGCTGGGCGTGCGTGCAGGCAGTCGCACGGCCCGAACGGAAGCCGGTGCGTTTCGGGTGGCGCGAGATGGCGACGGCTATGTGCGGGTGGCTGCGGAAGCGGGTGCGGTGTCTGTGGACGGTCCGGATGGGGCCGAGGCTCTGGCGGTGGGACAGCGCCTGGACGTCGACCCTGGCGGGCGTGCAGCCATCTCCGAGGCGGTGTTGGAGGAGATTCTCCTCGAGGTCCAGTGGCCCGAGCCCACGCCGGGCGACACACCGGTGCCGGTCGATGGCCAGACCACCCCCCACGCCAAGGTGGCCATTCGTGGTCCGGGCGGCACCACCGAGCTCCGCGCCGATGCCAGCGGACACTTCGAAGGCACCATCCACCTGCCGCCGGGCGACCACGTCGTGCGCATCGACGCCGCCGACGACCTGAGCCCCGCCCGCACCGAAGAGCGCACCCTCACCCGGCCCGCCCCGGTGCCCGTGGCCACCACCGAAGTCCGGTTCGGGGGATGATGGTCGGCTGGACAGTGGCGGTGCTGGGGATGTCGGCGCTCGCAGCTCCAGAGGCCACGGTGCGTGTGGTGGCCGGCGAGCTGGGGGTGGGCGAGTCCGGTGTGGTGGAAGTGCTCGTGGTGGACGACGGACGCCCGCTGCGCGGAACCCTCACGCGCAACGACGGTGTGGCGGTGCAACGGGTGGGGCCGGGCCGGTTTCGCACCGAGGTGTGGTGGAAGGGCACGGCCCAGACCTGGCCAGCCACCATCACCACCGGCGGCAACACCCTCCCTGTCGACATCTTGGTTGACCTGCCGCCGCGGGTGTCCGAGGTGCAGTGGCCCGACCGCATGGTGGGCGTGGCGGGCGCGAAGGACCCGGTCGACCTGGTGGTGCAGTGGTCGGGGCAGAGCACCGTGGACGACCTGTGGATGGCGGCCGGAGCGGGCAGCATCAGCTCGGTCCGACAGGATGCGGCATCGGTGGTGGTGGGGCTCCAGGTACCCGCGGCGCCGTTTCCGCGGGCCGTCCCGGTGCTGGCGGTCGACCTGGCGGCACCGGGCGCGCCTCCCGCGCTCGGCACGGTCATCCTGCGGGCCCGCACCCAGATCCCGGTCCAGACCGTTCCCGGCACCCAAGTGACGGTGCAGGTGGGGGGACGCACCCTGGGTCCCGTGGTGGCCGACGACACCGGAGCCGCCACCATCACCGCATGGCTTCGTCCGGGCGACGACACCGCCAGGCTCCAGCTCGCCGACCCCGCCGGCAATGTGAACACCAGCACCATCCGGCTCGGTGGCGACCCCCGCCCCCACCTCGTGGGCCTCGCCACCCCCGGTCAGCCCGGCGAGCGACGCCCGAGCGTGGTGGTGGCCGCGACCACCGCCACCGGCCGACCATGGACGGGCCGCGCACCCACCTGCGCCACCCCGGCGGGCACCCACGTGGCCATTGTGCCGGTCGGTCCGGGGATCTGGCGAGGCCCGCTCACACACGCCGACCTCGAGCTGGGCACCCTCGAGTGCCACCTGGGCCTCGATGCACAGGCGGTGCTGCGCCTGCCACGCCCCCCTCCCCGACCCGCCGAGGTGGTGCTGCGGGTGAGCCCGCCCGAGCTGGATGCCCGCTCTCCCGATGCCTCCGTGCGCGCCTGGGTGGCCGACATCCATGGCGACCGCCTGCCCGTGGCGCCACCGGTGGTCACCGTCGACCATGGGGGCCTCGAAGCCGACTCCACTGCACCGGCCGGGGTGGCTCTGCACCGCTACGATGGCGAAGGTGCCGTCCCACACGGCAAAGACACCGTGCACGCCCAGTGGTCTGCGCCGGTGGGAGGCGGCCCGGTCCGCGACCTCGAGCTCCGCTGGACCCGCACCAACGACCGCCTGCAGGTGTATGGACGGGCCCTCGACAACGCCGGTCACCCCTTGCCAGACACCGCGCTCGTGTTCGCGCTGGGAGAGGGGAGGGCCGACGGGGCCCGAGGGACGACGGGGTGGTCGGAGGCGGGCTTCCCGGTTGCCCAGAGTCCGCAGTGGCTCACGGTACGTGGCGTGCAGTCGGGTCGGTCGGTGGGGGCCTGGGTGCTGCCGCGCGGCGGAGGCTCGGCCCCACCCCCATCCGCCGACCTCTCCACCCACACCACCGTGCGCATCGTGACGGGCCCTGTCCGACGTGTGGGCATCCAGGTCGACCCTCCCACGCTCCGCACGCTCGATGGTCAGGCCGCCACCGTCATCCTCGAGCTGCTCGACCGCGACGGCAACCCCGTCACCGACCTTCCCGTGGAGCTGTTCGCATCCCGCGGCAGCCTCACCCCACCCCGCGTGCGTCCCGACGGCACCATCGAGGCCACCTTCACCCCCGACCGTGCCGGCGACATCGGCAAGGTCGAGATTGTGGCCCGGTCCCCCGAAGACCACTTCCCCGCCACAGCCACCGAGCTGGAGCTGGTGGCCGAAGACCTCTACCGCGCGCCCGGCCTGCACATCGGCTGGCTGGCCGGCGGAGACGGTGTGTCGAGCCCCTGGGTGTCCATCGACGGCGACCTGCCCCTACCGGTGCTTCCCGAGCGTGTGCTCTTGCACCTGTCCGCCGGCTTTTACGGGCTCCGGGCCGAAGCCGCCGACCCCGCCACCGGCCAAGACCTCTCCGTGTCTGCCGACCTCGCCCCCCTGGGAGTGGGACTGGTGGCCCGACAGCCGCGCGGGCACCTCGTGACCTGGGCCGGCGCGTCGATGCTTGCGGTGCCGTACCGGGTCCAGGTGGCTGTGGACGCCACCACCGGGGTGCGGGGTCTGGCGCTCGCCCCGCCGGGTGCCCATGCCTACACGGGCGCCGGCCTGCGCACCCGAAATGGCGAGATTGACCTCTCCCTCGGCTACCTCTTCATCCGCACCGACGCCGGAGACAGCGGCTGGCAGGGCAGCGCCGGCGGCATCCTCTCCACCCTCGGGTACCGCCACTCCTTCTGAGCTCCCACACTCCGATGACCGCAACGCCGCCTCTGGCGGCTACACTCGACCTGACGTCCACCCCGGACCCCGATGCGTCTACCCGCTCAAGTTCCGCCTCCCGTCTGGCTGCTGCTGGCAGCCGGGGTGGGCTGTACGCCGGAGGGCCCAAAGCCCCTGCTCACGGGGGTGTTGCCGGACTGGGGCTACAGCGGCGCCGACACCGAGGTGCGCATCGAAGGGGACCGCTTCCTGCCCCGACTGGAAGCCCGTGGCGCTCAGGACATCTCGGTCGACGACCAATTCACGCTTGTGCTGGAGACCGACCCACCCACCCCGCTTCGGCAGACCGACCGCCTGTCCGACTCCGTGCTCGAAGCGTTGGTTCCCGCCGGCATCCCCCCCGGCCGGTACGACCTCCGCGTGACCGGTCCCAGCGGCGCCAGCGACCGCCTCGCGGGGGCGTTCACGGTCACCGACACACAAGCAGCCACCATCGGTGTGTCCATCGCTGCCGTGCGCTACGACGTCCGCGAAGACGCCCGTGTGGAGCTTCAGCTGCGCGACCTGTCCGGGGCCGACGTCCCGGCGCCCATCGACGTGGAGGTGCGCGCACTCGCGGCTTCGGGCGACCCCTCCGCGGTCGTCTTCCGGTCGGGCCTGGTCGACCAGGAAGCACTGGAGCCCGGCGTCATCCGGGGCAGCCTAGACAGCGGGGGCGGCGCCGACCTCTACTTCACGAGCACCGCGGTCGACGACGTGGCGCTGGAGATCATGGGCCTGGGGCTCAACGACCACATCTCGGTGGTGAGCCCACAGCTTCGGTTCGAGCCGGCGGCCATCGACGACCTGTCCATCGGCCTCCCCGACACCCCGCTGGTGGTCGACACCCCCACCGCCCTCGACCTCCAGCTGCTCGACGCCGACGGCAACCCCACGCGCGGCGAGCTCCTGGTCGCCACGGTCCAGGAGACCTGCAGCCCGGGCAGCAGCGGCTACACCGACGTGGTCACCATCCCCGACCAGATTACCCTCACCGACGTTGTTCTCACGGGTGCAACGGTGGGGGGAGGGTGCGCGGAGAACCGCATCCGCGTGGTGGGCGCGGTGGGCAGCGAGGTGTTGGTCGTCGAGACGCCCCCGCTGGAGGTCTTCCCGGCCGACATCGCGCGCTACGATGTGCTCCCGGTGTCCGAAGAGGTGGTGGCTGGCGAGGGTGTGCAGAACGTGGTGGTACGCGCCGAGGACACCCGGGGCAACCCCATCGCCGACCACGTGGCGTCGCTCACGCTCACCGACAACATCGGCGGCCTCGACCCCGAAGATGATGTGGGGAGTGCTGCGTGCGGGGCCTTTTTTGAAGGACAGACCGTCTGCTCTGTGGTGCTCGAGCGGGCCGGTAGCTCGGTCACGATTCAGGTCACAGACGACGACGGCATCACCGGGATTTCGCGAGACTTCAGCGTGCTGGCGGGTTCTCCGTCTTCCATCGACATCGAGCTCCCCGAAGCAGACTTCGAAGCGGGTGAAACATTCCTGGTGCGCACCCAGGCCCGCGACGACTTCGGAAACCCGGCCTCACTCGACGATGTGGGAGGGTCTGCCGCCGTCCTCCTCACCGACTCCACCGGTTCGCTCGGCTGCGCTGCGCGCTTCGACGGTCCGTCCAACGGCCTCACCTTCTCGTCGTGCTTCGTCGAGACGGCCGACCCCGCCGTCACCATCGACGCAGCCGTGCCCGCCTTGGGGCTGTCTGCCACGAGCGACCCCTTCCTGGTCACCAACGGCGAGCTTGCCGTGGTGGACTTCACGCTCGCATCCCATGCCCTCACCGCAGGCGACCCCCTCGACTTCCAGATCGAAGCCACCGATGCGTTCGGCAACCCCTACACGGTGCAGGCGACCAGCAGTGTGCTCGTGCTCGACCAAGGCGGCGAGCTCACCTCCACGTCGGTGGTGCTGGACGCCGACGGCGCAGGCAGCGGCACCGTCACCCTCGAGCGGGCCACACCGGCCAACCGCCTGCTTGCACGGGTGTTCGGCAGCACCCTTGGTGAGAGCGACCCGTTTTCGGTGGAAGCAGGCCCGCACGCGGGATTCTCGGTGGACGCCGGCAGCACCTGGGTGGCCCTCGACGACGCGGTAGATGTGCAGGTCACGGCGGTTGATGCGTACGGCAACCCGCTCGACGATGTGGACACGGTGCTCGACCTCTCGTCGACGGCGGGCGCTGCAGACCCGGTGTCGGCGGTGTCGATGGTCGACGGCCTGGCGGAAGGCACGCTGTACTGGGACACGGCGGTCCTCCAGGACACCATCGAGGTGGACGACGGCACCTTCGCGGGCTCGAGCGACCCCATCGATGCCGTGGACTTCGACTGCTCCGGACCACCGGTCGCCGACCTCACCGTGGCCGGAGACACCGACCTCCGGTTGTGCCTGGTGGCGGGCCAGACCAGCGAGGTCACGCTGTCGGCCGCCGGAAGCACCGCAGGCGACGCCTCTCTCGCGGCCTACCACCTCCACACGGGCGACTCCCCGTACACCCGGGACACCAGCGCCGAGTCGACGGAACGATGGGATGGACCGGGGGCACGCGTGGTTGAGGTGGTCGTGGTGGACGACGATGGCTGCGCCGACCTTGCGCGCGCCCGGGTGTGGGTGGGAGAGTCGGATGGTGAGCCGGTTGGTCCAGTCCAGGTGGTCCTCGACGACGACACTCTGACCGCCGGCTCCAGCACTGCGGGCGCCACGACCGCGCGCTTCGCGGCGAGAGACTGTGCCGGCGACCCATCCTCGGGCGGGATGTTGTGGGTTCGGTCCGACCTCGGCACGCTCGCGAGCGGCACCTCTGCGCTCACCGCCACAGGGAGTGGGCTGGCGTTGGTGCTCGACAGCAACGGTGAAGGCGACCTGGCGTGGTCGGTGGCGGCAGACACGGTGGCCGGCGACGCACGGGTGCATGCAGGCGTACCCGGGGGGGCAGCACACGGCATGGCCGAAGCCGCGGTCAGTGGAGATGCCCGGGCGCCGATTCCCGTCGAGGTGGCTCCGGTGGGTGCGACGGCAGCTGTGTGGTCCACCATCGAGGTCGCGTTCAGCGAGCCGATGTATGCCACAAGCGTACGTGCTACGGCATTCTCGCTCACAGACCCCGACGGCCTGCCGGTCACCATCACGGATGCCACCCTGTCGAGCGACGGCACGCGCGTGACCGTGGAGCCGGCGTTGGCACTGGACGGAAGCGCCGGCACCTGGACGTTCTCGGTGGACTCGACCCTGCGCGATGACGGGGGCGGCAACTTCCTCGACGGGGCCTGGAGCGGTGCGCCGTCCGACCTCACGGTGGAGCTGGGGGATGTGGTGGAGAGCGCGCCGGTCGTGTCGGCGTGTACACCGAGTGCCAGCGTGTTTCGGCCGGATGGTGACGACGGGACCGGGACCGATGCAGACCAGGTGTCGTTCGCGGTGACGGCTGCGTCCACACCTGAGTGGTGGTGGCTCGAGGTCCGCGATGCAGACGGAGCGGTGGTGGTCTGGCAACCCACGGCCGCCAGCAGCGCCACCGACACCCTCACCTGGGACGGACGGGGCACCGACGGCTTTGTTGTGAGCGCTGGAACCTACACCGCCACCGTGACCGCCCTCGACCCACTCCTCGCCGACAACACTGCGTGCTCCAATGTTCTCACGGTGGAGCACCCCATCGACGCTCCGGAGTCTCCATGACCGAAGACCCGACGCTCACCACGCGCCTGACCGATGCCGACACCGCGGAGCCGGACGTCCACGCCCAGTGGATGGAGACCGGTCGGCTGGCCGAGCTGGGCTTGTTGTCGGCCGAGCTCATCCACGAGCTGAGTCAGCCGGTCTTCTCGGCGCGGGCCTTGGTGACGATGATGCGGCGAGAGGCCCCCAACCATCCGGCGCTGCACACGCTGGAAGACCAGCTTCGGCACATGCAGTCGCTGCTCGAACGCTACGCGGTGAGCGGGCGCCGGTCGATGGGGCGTGCCGAGCCACTCGACCTCCGGGCCACCATTCGGGCCACCGCCGAGACCCTCCAGGCGCGGGCCCGCTCGCGGCAGCGCCAGCTCCGAATCATCGAAGACAACCCAGCACGCGCTATCTTCGCAGACCCAGTCGGGGTGCGCCAGATCGCCATCAACCTGATTGGCAATGCCCTGGACGCCGCCCGAGCTGAAGTGACGGTGTCCACTCGCGGGACGGTCCTGGTCGTGACGGACGACGGACCCGGTGTGCCGCCCGAGCTGGCCGGCCGCATCTTCGACCCCTTCTTCAGCACAAAGCCCCCCGACAAAGGCACGGGCCTGGGCCTGGCCATCGCACGCCAGCTGGCAGAAGACAGCGGCGCGGTGCTGGAGTGGGATAGCAGCGCCACCGGCACCGAATTCCGCGTGCACTTCCCGCTGCTGGGGAGCGCGACTGGGCGTGCCGACGGAACAGGATGACCACCGACACCCACACCAACAGTGATGAGGCACACCTCGCGCCTCTTGCCAACCGCTTCATGGTCGCGCTCGAGCGCCGCCGCGCGGGCCAGGTCGACAAGGCCGCAGACGAGCTGCGAGCCATCCTCCGGGTGGAGCCGCGCCTGGCCGAGCCCCACATGGAGCTTGCCAGCATTCACCTGGCCTTGGCGCAGCCCGACCGAGCGGTGGAACATGCGCGGGAGGCCGTGCGCCTGCTGGAGACCGGCTCGCGCTGGAACGAGGACCTCCCCGAGAACGTGGTGGCTTCGCTCGCCCTCAACCTGCTGGGCGAGTCGCTGCGCCAGGTGGCCGACCAAGACAGCGTGGTGTTCGGCGATCCCGAGCGCTGGAAGGAGCTGATGGCAGAAGCGCGGCTGTCCTTCAAGAAGGCGGCGGAGCTGGACCCCGACAACGAGCATGCATCCTGGTCGGCCTTTGGCTTCGGCCCGGAGCCCAAGGCCGATGCCGCTCCCACCGACGACGCAGAGGACGTTCCGCCGCTGGACCTGGTGGGCCTGGTGGCGCTGCATGACGAGCCGGCCGAAGGGTAGGCGCGCTACTGGGGTGCGTTGAGCAGGCCCGGGAACCGCACGCCGGCGCGGGGGTCGACGCCTTCGTAGACTGCGCGTGCGCGCCCCATCTCGACGGTGAAGTGCATGCCGGTGAGGTAGATGCGGCCGTCGCGGGCGATGAGCTCGGAGGGTGGGTTGGGGAACGGACCCGCGATGCGGAAGGCATCGACGACGGCGCGGTCGAGCTCGTAGACCCCGGCCTCTTGGGTGACCTCGATGCGTTCGAGTGCGCCGTGGGAGTCGAGCACCACATCGACGGCGGTGGTGTACCGCGGGCGGGCGAGGATGACGGACCGCGGCAGGTTGTCGATGTTCTGCTTCCAGTAGAAGTTCACCAGGCGACGGATGCGGTTGATGTAGCCGGCGCCGACGAGCTCGCGGGTGGACAGGCGGGTGCGGTCGCCGATCTCGACGTCGAGGAGGTCGTTGTTGGGGGCGCCGGCCAGCTGGGATGCGCGACTGGACGCCGGGACGGGCTTCTGCATGCCGTCTTTGTTCGACAGCTGGAAGGGGGAGGGGAGGGCGGCGAGCCGGCCGTCGCGGTCGGGATCGAAGCGGTCGTTGCCCACCTGCGCACCGGTGGAGGGCTCGGTGATGTTGAGGTCGACGGCGTCTTCGAACTGGAGCTCGTCGTCTTCGTTGTACTGCTCGGCGAGCACTTCGGGGTTGACCCGGTAGCGGGGGTCGCGGGTGTCCTTTTCGACGGTGCGGTCGTGCTCGGCGAGGAAGTCGTAGTCCTCGGGGCGTTCCTCTTCCTTGGGCGGCGGGGTGTCGACCAGCTGGCCATCGGGCCGCTCTTCCGGCGGTTCCTCTTCGGGTTCCTCGGGGGGCACGACCTCGACGACAAGCCGCACGGGAACGGTGTCGTAGGGCTGGGGCTCGACGTGGATGCCGGGCCACGCGATGGCGAGCACCAGCAGCGCAACCACATGCACAGCAAGCGACACCAGGAGCGCGACCACAAAGCCGGCTCCGGACCTACGATAGTGATGTCGCCGTCGGACGGACACGCATGCTCCCCGTCCAGCGTAGACCCCCCCCGGGGTGCGCGCAATCCGTCGGGACCGAACCGAGGGGTGGTGCTGTCAGGTGAGGCGGGACGGTGGGCGGGGTTCAGGCGCTCTGGGCGATGGCACCGAAGATGGCGGCGTCGAGCTCGGCCTGGAGGGCATCGTCGACCTCGAGCTCGAGGGCGGACCGCACCAGCCCGCCGACAGCGGAGTAGGTGCGGGTGAACTCGGCGCAGTCGGGGCAGAGGGCCAGATGCTGCTCAACGAGCGCGTGTTCGTGGTCGTCGAGCTCGCCTTCGACGTAGTCGAACAGGCGGGCTGCCACCTCTTCACAGGTGAGCACCGGGGTGGTGGGATTGTCGGCCATGGTGGCCTCCGGGCTAGCGGGACGTGCCGTGCGTCTCGCGAAGGTACGGATCCGATGCCTCGGCATTCGAATCGTTGCAACGAGACTGCAGGACAAAGGCATACGGAGAACGAACCGCGTGTGTGACGTCTTCCAATGTCGAAGAGGTGCGTGGTGACATGAACCTCGACTCCGGAAAATGCGGTCGGGTGCGCGGCTTCAGTCGCGACCAGCGAGGTACGCGGCGAGGGTCTCGCGGACCGACAGGCGCGCTCGGTGGAGGCGGGTCTTGACGTTGGGGACGGAGATGTCGAGGGCTTCGGCGATCTGCCGCATGGAGAGCTCGCGGTAGTCGGCGAGCACCAGGACCTCACGGTACTTCTCGGGCAGCTCTTCGACGGCATCGCGGATGCGCTCGCCGAGCTCGCGGTCGAGGGTGAGCTTGTCGGACAGGGGCTTCTTGTCGACGATGACCCGCTCGACCCGTTCGTCGCCGCTTTGGCCGGGCACCTTGACCTCGAGGGAGGTCTCGGGCTTGCGGCGCCGGGTGCGCAGCTTCATGAGGGCGTTGTTGGTGGCGATGCGGCCGATCCAGCTGGAGAGGGAGGCATCGCCGCGGAAGGTGTCGAGGCGCCGGTGGACGTTGAGGAAGGTTTCTTGCACCACGTCTCGGGCGTCTTGCTCGTTGCGGAGCATGCTGATGCCGATGCTGTAGACCTTGCTGGTGTAGGTGTGCACCAGCTCGGCGAATGCACCGGGCGCGCCAGCTTGGATGCGCGCGATGAGTGCGGCGTCGGCGCTCCGGTCGGGCGGCGAGACTGAGGGGGGCATGCAGATGCTCTCGGAGTGATGAGGTGGCCTGACGCGTAGATAACGCTACCGTCGTACGGACGTGGCCCGGAGGTGGACGTGACACGGGACGACAACGGTCAAAGCGGTGGTCGGCGCAGGCGTCTGCTGTCGGCTGGGCGGAGAATCCTGGGCGGCTTGCTCAAGCGCGGCAAGCCGGTGCCGGAGTGGGCAGAGGTGGCGTTTGTGGGAGTGGACGGACGTGTGCTGAAGTCGGTGGAGGTGGAGACGGGGGACAGCCTGCTCCGAGTGGCCCGCAAGAACGGTGTGGACATCTCGAGCTACTGCGGCGGGCAGTGTTCGTGCGGCACGTGCCGGGTGGTGGTGGAGCAGGGCGCGGAGGGGTTGACCCGGCGGACGCCGAATGAGGCGATGGTGCTGGGGGATGCGCAGGTGCGGGGGGGGGAGCGACTGGCGTGTCAGGCGCGGGTGGTGGGGGATGTGCGGGTGCGGTTGCTGGACTTGTTTTGAGTGGGGGGGGGGCGGTGTTGCGGGGGCGGTGCCAGGTGTTGCGTGTTGTGCCGGAGTGCCAGGTGTTGCGTGTTGTGCCGGCGTGCCAGGTGTTGCGTGTTGTGCCGGTGTGCCAGGTGTTGCGTGTTGCGCCAATTTACGGGATTGCCCCTATATTTGGCGGAGGTTGTTCGGCGGATTCGGGTGGATGGGCGTACCGGACGCCCTGAAGTGCCCGCGGTCCACTGAGGGGCACGCTTCTCGAGGGCGGGGAGCGGCGGCTGGACGCCCAAAGATAGGTACACATACGTAATCGGGCGCAACAAGCAACACCTGACACCGACTCGCAACACGCAACACCTGACACCGACTCGCAACAAGCAACACCTGACGCCACAGCAACGCGGGGCCACAGAGCCACACTTCTGGCACGGGGCGGTGCTCCGTTGGCGGGCTACGGCGGGCTGCCCCTGGACCGATGGTGGACGGGGATGCTTGGTGGAAGTGCCCGATGGTCACGACTCTCGACAGCGCGGCGGCGGCTGCTCGGCCGGAACGGGCCGGGGTGTCGGTCACGCTGATTCAGGCCCGCAACGCCGACGACCCTGCGCGGAACCATGAGCACGCGTGCTTTGCGGCGCGGATGGGGCTGCACCCAGACCAGGTGGTGTGTGTGTCCATCTTCGAGTCGGAGCTCACGGCGCTCGATCTGAGCGGAACGGATGCGGTGCTGGTGGGCGGCGCGGGGCAGTACAGCGTGCTGGATGCCCTCGACCCGGTGCGGCGGTTCGTGGACTACGTGGCCTGGCTGTCCGACAGCCCCGAAACGGCCGACCTGCCGGTGTTTGCGTCGTGCTTCGGCTTCCAGGCGATGGTGCTGGGCCTGGGCGGGACGGTCATCGAGGACGCCCCGAACGCCGAGGTGGGCTCCTACGAGCTGTCGCTCAAGCCCGATGGTGCCGCCGACCCCCTCTTCTCCGCGCTGCCCGGGCGCTTCATGGCCCAGCTCGGTCACAAGGACCGCGCAGACCATCTGCCCACCAGTCTCCTCGACCTCGCCCGCAGCGACCGCGCGCCGTTCCAAGCCGTCCGGGTGAGCGGGCGGCCCCAGGTGGCCACACAGTTCCACCCCGAGCTGGCCGCGGCAGACAACCGCTCCCGATTCCTGCGCTACATGCCCGAGTATGGCAAGCTGTTCGGCGCCGAGGCCGCACAGGAGCGCCTCGACAGCCACGTCCCCAGCATCGAGGCGAACGCCCTGCTGGACCGCTTTGTGGAGCACATCGTGCTGCCGCGGCGGCACGCGCGAGGAGAGGGTTGATGAGCAGCGGACGGGGTGCGGTCGCCGGTGGCAGCCCACTGACGGTGGAGGCCGGTCTGTCGGCCCTTCGACGCGGTGGCAATGCGGTCGATGCAGCGGTGGCCGCCCAGCTGATGGCCTGTGTGTCCGAGCCACTGCTCACCGGGCTGGCGGGAGCGGGCCTGGCGATGGTGCGGATGGGCGGTCGGGTCGAGGCGCTCGACCTCTTCTCTACAGTGCCCACCCTGCCGGCACACAGCGCACCCCAGCCCGAAGCGGTCACCATCGACTTCGGCCCCACAAGCCAGACCTTCCACGTGGGTGCGGCGTCGGTGGCGGCTCCGGCACTGCCGGCGGGCCTGTGGGCGATGCATGAGCGCCACGGCAAGCTGCCCATGGCCCAGCTGGCCGAGCCGGCCGCCAAAGCCGCCACCCGGGGCGTCCCGGTGACTGCAGGCTTCGAGCGGGTGCTGCGCCTGCTCTGGCCCATCCAGCAACGCGACCCCCGGTGCACCGACCTCTTCGGCCATCCCTCGGTGCCCGGCACTGCTCCCCAGCCGCTCCGAGAGGGCGACACCTTCTCCAACCCCGACCTCGCACGCACCATTCGCCAGTTCGCGGCGGAAGGTCCGGGGCTCTTCTCCGAAGGCAGCGTCGCTGAGGCCATCCTCGACGAAATCGGTGTCCAGGGCCGGCTGCGAGAAGCCGACCTCCTGGCCTACCGCCCCCGCCTGCTGGAGCCCATCGCCTACCGCTACCGCGATGCGGTGGTGTGGTTGCCGCCCACGCCCAGCCTGGCGGGGATGCTGGTCGCGCAAGCTCTGCGGGCCCTCGAAGACCACGGCCCGATGCCCAAGTACGCCAGCGCGCGCCAGATGCGGTTCTTGAGCCACGCGCTCGACCGGGTCGACCACACACGGCGGGGAGCATTGCGCAAGCGACTCTTCGACACCAGCTTCACAGATGGCTTCCTCACAGCGCTGTGTCTGCAGGAGATGGGTGAAGAGGCGGCACACGGCAAGGTGGACCCCCGCCGGCCGGGCAACACCACGCACATCTCGACGGTGGACGCCGACGGAAATGCCGTGGCCATCACCACATCCCTGGGGGAGACGGCCGGCTTGGTGGCCGGGAACACAGGCGTGGTGCTCAACAACCTGCTGGGCGAAGCCGACGTGAACCCTCCCGACGTGGACCTGGAAGCGGGCGGCCGCCTCATGACGATGTGCTGTCCCACCTTGCTGGAGCTGGGAGGGTCGGTGTTCGGCATGGGCTCGGGCGGCTCATCGCGGATTCGCTCGGCAGTGCTGCACGGCATCGTGTACTTGACCGACCATGGCCTCGCGCCGGAAGAGGCGGTGTCGGCGCCACGACTGCACGTCGAGGATGGCGTGGCTCACGTGGAAGTCGACGGCCGCTCACCCGCGACCATCCAGGCGCTCCGGGCCGGCCCGTGGCAGATCCGCACCTTTACCGGCGCCAACATGTTCTTTGGTGGGCTGCACATCGCCGGCCTCGACCGCGGCGTGTTCAGCGGTGCCGGCGACCCCCGACGCTCCGGTGCGTACGGCACGGCCTGAGCTTGGCTTCACCCGCCCTAGGGGAGTGCAGCGCAGGTGGGGTTGGGCGCGCCCGGTGAGCCGAGGTCGGTGTGGGTGTCCCACGCGAGTGTGGACGCACACCAGGCAGCCTTGGCGTCGTTGAGGTCGGCGTCGATGGCGCGGGCATCGAGCACGGTGGACACGCCCACGGCGCCTGGCCAGCTGCTGTTCCACCCCACCGAGTCGATGACAAGGCCGTCGACGCGCAGCTCGATGGCATCCGCTGCAGGGTGGGGCTCGGGCCAGGGCTCGACGATGGCATCGCAGGGGACGCCGGCTGCGGTGGCGGCGGTGGGGTCGTTGCACAAGACCAGCTGGCCATCGGCAGCGAGGGGAGGGGAGTCGTCGGATGGGACCCGCACGACTCCCCACGAGGTGTTGGTGTGGACGGTCCAGCCCGACAGGTTGAGCGGGGTGTCGGTGATGTTGGTGACCTCGAACCACGCGGCCGGCGCGCCGTCGGAGGGCAGCCGCATCACCTCGGACACCACGACCATGCCGTATTCAGCGGCATCTTCGTCTATGAGTCCGTCGCAGTCGTCGTCGACCAGCGCCGTGCCACCATCGGCCGAGCCGGGATGGACGAGGGGGTTGGAGTCGTCGCAGTCGGGACCGCCGACTTCGATGGAGGTGTAGCCGTCTTCGTCGAAGTCGGCGTCGTTGCCGTCGCAGTCCTGATCGACGCCGTCGTACCAGACCTCGGTGGCGCCCGGGTAGACGGAGGGGTCTTCGTCGTTGCAGTCCCAGCGGTGGTCGGTGCCGTCGGCGTCGGCGTCGAGGTCGTTGCCGTCGCAGGTCTGGTCGATGCCGTCGTACCAGACCTCGGTGGCGCCGGGATGTACGGTGGGGTCGGTGTCGTCGCAGTCGTCGCCGCCGGCATCGAGGTGGTCGGCGCCGTCTTGGTCGTAGTCGGCCAGCACGGTGATGGGGAGGCGGACGCGGAGCTCGGTGGGCCAGCTGCTTGGGGTGCTGGAGAGCAGGAGCTCGACGGAACCGTGGGTGGGGTGGTCGGGGGTGACCTGGACCGTGAGGGCGATGCTGTCTTCCGGCAGGACCTGGACCATTCCTTCGGGGATGGCGACGGGCACGGTGTTGGATAGCTCGGAGCCGTGGGCATCGAGCAGGCGGGCGGACTGCAGCTCGATGGTGGCGGCTTCCTGCCCCGAATTGCCGAGCTCGAGGGTGAGATCGGTGGGGATGTGGATGCCGCTCTCGACGCTTTCGGCCGTGGGCTCGGCAGTGAGTCGCGGCATGCCGACGGCTTCGACGGCGGACCAGTCGGCGCAAGCGGGAAGGAGCAAGATGGGGAGGAGGTGGCGCATGGGTCTCGGGAGTCTGCGGGGACGTATCCCGTGCGATGCGCCAGGGATGGACTGGAGGAGCCGTCAGGCTGTCCGCCGGGACGGCCGGTGGCCCGGAACGGGGCGGCGGCGGGACCAAGGACCGAGCGGCCCCGGGGATACACCGACGCAGGAGGTGAATCGCAGGGTTCTCGGCCGCGAGCCGGAAGGAGAGCCCGGTCCGAGCGCAGCGAGGAGGCGCCCAGAGCAAGGCGAAGGGCAGGGGAAGTGTGCCCTGAATGGGGCAGAGTACGCGAGGATGGCTGACTCGCGGCGACCGCCTCGGAGCGATGCTACGGGGGACCGCTGAACGGGAGGTCGGATGCGTGGAATCGCTCTCTTTGCGCTGCTGGGCTGCAGTCAGCGTGCGGCGGTGGACTCGGTGGAGGTGTACGGATTCGAGGCTCGCTTCCAGCACCTCGACGGGCCAGCGCTTGAGTTCACGCTCAACTTCGAGCCGGGGGACGGGACGCGCTGCATTCGCTTGAAGCACCTGGACGACGCCACTCTGGGCGGCCGGCCCGCAACGTATGTGGACAACGCGGAGTCGTATCGGGGCGACACACTGGAGAAGAAGTGCGAGTCGTGGGTGACGCTGCGGTTCGCGGACATGGGACCGACGGCGGACGATGAGACGCTGACCTTACGGATTCCCGGCGATGATGCGGACTTTGTGGTGACGTTCCTGGATGCGCCGCTGGCCACGCGCACGGTGGACTGGGATGGTGCGCTGGTGCCGGGTGAAGTGGCGACGGGCACGTGGAGCCGGCCGGATGACCCACCCGCGGATGAACCGGGCGTTCGGTGGTACGAAGCGACTGGACACGACACCGGTGCTTGGGCGCAGCAAGGCGACGCGGTGTCGCGCGATGGGGCGGACGTGCGGGCTTGGGTTCCGGCGGACGCGCAGGAGCCGGTGCGGGCGGAGCTCTACGACTTCTGGGTACCTCGGGTGGAAGGGTGCGCAGACGGGATGACGTGCGTGGTGTCGGTCTCGGAGGTGCCGGTGGCGCTTTGAGGGGGTGGTTCGGGGAGAGGTCTGGATGGGGGTGGGATTCTGGGGAGGTTCCGATAAGGTACATTATGTCAAGTAGTGGGTGGGGAACAGGGCCCCGGCGATGTGCGACGGCTTGTGTGGACGTGGCTGGGAGCTTGCCTGCTGCAGGTGCACTTCAGGCTGTTGCGTGTGGGTCCGGTGTGGCTGCGGTGTGGTCTCATCCTGGTTCAGTGTGGATCTGAATTGCTGCACCGGTGATCCAGGTGGCTGCAGTCAGCTTCCGCGTGGGTGCGACGCGGCGTGGATCTGCCGGAGACGTTCCCGCGCGACGTGGGTGTAGATTTCGGTGGTGCTGATGCTGGCGTGGCCGAGCATGGCCTGGACGGCGCGGAGGTCGGCGCCGTGCGTGACGAGATGTGTGGCGAAGGCATGGCGCAGGACGTGTGGCGACAGCTTGCCGGGAATGCTGGCCTGCTGGGCATATTGGCGGATTCGCAGCCACATGTTCTGGCGGGACATGGGCTTGCCTCGGCGGGTTGGGAACACCCATGGGTTGTGGGGTTCGACGTGTTCGAGCCAGCGATGCAGTGCGACGGTGGCGGTGTCGCCGATGGGGACGATGCGCTCTTTGCCGCCCTTCCCTCTCACGATGAGCCAGCCGTCGTGGAGGGCTTCGCGTGGGAGCGAGACGAGCTCGGAGACGCGGAGGCCGGTGGCGTAGAGCAGCTCGAGCATGGCGTAGTCGCGGCGGCCGATGGCGGTGGTGCGGTCGGGGGCGCGCAGGAGGGCTTCGACCTGGGCTTCGCTGATGGTGTCGGGGAGGTTGCGCCGGGGTGCGGACACTTTCCAGTTTTCGGTGGGATCGACGTCGAGCACGTCGTCTTCGACGAGGAAGCGAAAGAAGGAGCCGGCGGATGCGCGCCGCCGTGCGAGCGTGGAGCGTGCGAGGCCGTCTTGGATGCGGGCGTCGATCCAGGCTTCGAGGTGCCGACGGGCGACGAGGGCGGGGTCGGTGATGGGGAGGAGGAAGCCTTGGAGGTCGCGGAGGTCGTGGCGGTAGGCGGCGACGGTGTGCGGTGAGAAGGCTTGCTCGGCCCGGCACCAGGCGAGGAAGGCGTCGAGGGCGTGGTCGAATGGGGTGGCGACTCCCCTCCCCTCGCCTGGACTGGGCGTGCGGCTCACCGCTTGCGCCTGGACTTCTTGGGCTTCTTGCCGTCGAGGAGGTCGTGGAGGGCGTAGAGGGCGGCGTGGGCCTGGCGGGGTGTGAGGTCGTCGGGGTGGAAGCCGAGAATGGCCTGCCGGAGGCTGTCTTGAGGTGGCTCGGGCGCGGGTTCGGGGGCGGGCTGCGGGGCGCCGAAGAGGGACAGCTGGCGGGTGGGCGGGCCGTACTTGGGGCGTTTTTCGAGCTCGGCGAGGAGGTGCTGGGCGCGCTCGACGACGGTGGCGGGCATGCCGGCGATGCGGGCGCACTGGATGCCATAGGAGCGGCTGGCTCCCCCTTCTCGGAGGGCGTGCAGGAAGATGATGCGCTCGCCGTGTTCGCTGACGGCGACGTGGCGGTTGGCGACGGTGGTGCGGTCCTGCGCGAGGCTGACGAGCTCGTGGTAGTGCGTGGCGAAGATGGTGCGCGACTGGACGGTGTCGGCGACGGCTTCGGCGACGGCCCAGGCAATGGCGAGGCCGTCGTAGGTGCTGGTGCCACGGCCGATTTCGTCGAGGAGGATGAGGGACGAGCTGGTGGCGTGGTTGAGGATGTGGGCGGTCTCGGCCATCTCGACCATGAAGGTGGACCGGCCCCGCGCGAGGTCGTCGCTGGCGCCCACCCGGACGAAGATGCGGTCGCAGATGCCGATGCGGGCGCGGTCGGCGGGGACGTAGCTGCCGATCTGCGCGAGCAGGGCGATGAGGGCCACCTGGCGCATGACGGTGGACTTGCCGGCCATGTTGGGGCCGGTGAGGATGACGAGCCGGGTGCCTTCGTCGAGGATGAGGTCGTTGGGGACGAAGGGGGTCTCGAGGTCCATGGCTTCGACGACGGGGTGGCGGCCGCCTTCGATGTGGAGGACGCCGGGGTCGGTGTGAAGCTCGGGGCGGACGTAGCGGCGGTCTTCGGCGAGCTCGGCGAAGGTGGCGACGACATCGAGCCAGGCGATGGCGCGGGCGCAGGTCTGGATGCGCTCGACGTGCTGGGCGGTGCGCTCGCGGAGGTCGCGGAACAGGGCGTACTCGAGCTGCTTGCGGCGTTCGTCGGCGCCGAGGACCTTCTCTTCGAATTCCTTGAGCTCGGCGGTGATGTAGCGCTCGGCGCTGGTGAGGGTTTGCTTGCGAATCCAGTCGTCGGGGACGAGGTGGGTGTTCGCGTGGGTGACCTCGAGGAAGTAGCCGAAGACGCGGTTGTGCTTGATCTTCAGGCTGCTGATGCCGGTGCGTTCGCGCTCGCGGGCTTCCATGCGGGCCATGGCCCCCTTCCCTTCGCGGGACAGGGTGACCAGCTCATCCAGCTCTTTGTGGATGCCGGCGCGGATGAGGCCGCCTTCGGTGGTGGCGGTGGGTGGGTCGTCGACGAGCCAGTGGTGGACTTCGGTGGCGACGTCGGCGACGGTGTCGCGGGGGATGCGGTTGCGGAGCGCGGGGGTGTTGGCGAGGGCGGCGGCGACGTGTGGGAGGGCGGACAGCGAGGTGGCGAGGGCGACGAGGTCGCGGGCGTTGGCGGTCTCGAGGGCGACCTTGCTGGCCAGGCGCTCGAGGTCGGCGACTTCGCGGAGGCCATCGCGGAGGGGGGCTCGCAGGTGGACGTCGAGGAGGGCGTCGACGGCGTCGTGGCGTTCTTGGAGGCGGAGGGGGTCGGTGAGCGGGCGGAGAATCCACTCGCGGAGGAGCCGGCCGCCCATGGGAGTGCGGGTGCGGTCGAGCAGCCACAGCAGAGTGCCCTTGCGGGCGGTGCCGCGCATGGGGCGGAGGAGCTCGAGGTTGCGGCGGGTGGCGTCGTCGAGGACCATCTGGCCGCCGACGGTGTAGACGGTGAGGCGGCGGACGTGGTCGAGGCCGATGCGGGCGGTCTGGCGGGCGTACGAGATGACGGCGCCGCCGGCGGGGACGCAGGCATCGGTGGGGCTGGCGCCGTAGCCGAAGAGGTCGGTGACGCGGAGGGTCTGGCAGAGGGTGCGGACGGCGGACGGGGCGTCGAACCAGGCTTCTTCGACCGGGCTCTCGGAGATGCGGAGGGCCTGGATGCGGGGGTCGGCGAGGACGGCTTCGGTGGCGACGAGCTCGCGGGCTTCCATGCGGACGAGCTCATCGAGGGCCGCGGGGAGGTCGACGACGGTGGTGAGGCGGAGGTCGCCGGTGGTGGTGTCGAGGAAGGCGAGGCCGACGGGCTTCTTGGGACCCTGGACGTGGATGGCGGCGAGGTAGCAGGCCTCGCGGGCATCGAGGGCGTTGCTGTCCCATGGCACACCGGGGGTGACGACCCGGACGATGTGGCGCTCCATGAGCTTGGAGCGGCCGCCGGCGGGTGGTGCCTTCTGTTCAGCGATGGCCACCTTGCAGCCGGCGTCGACGAGGCGCCGGAGGTAGGTTTCGAGGGCGTGGTAGGGCACGCCGGCCATGGGGATGGGGTTGGGGTCGTTCTTGTTGCGCGACGTGAGCGTGAGCTCGAGGATGCCGGCGGCCTTGACGGCGTCTTCGAAGAAGAGCTCGTAGAAGTCGCCCATGCGGTAGAGCAGCAGGGCGTCGGGGACTTGGGCCTTGATGCGCAGGAATTGGCGCATCATGGGGGTGTCGGCGGCGCCGCCCATCTGACCTCCGGGGAAGGGCCGGGTGTGTAGCATGGGAGGGGGGTTGAGGGCGGACAGAGGATGTCCGGGGATCGTTGGGGTTGGGGATACCCCGTGGTTTGGCGCAACACGCAACACCTGGCACGGAGTTGCGTTCTGGTTGGGGCCCCCTCCGCCTGCTTCGCAGGCACCTCCCCCTGTGAGGGGGAGGGCTTTGGGGTCTGTGAACCGAGGACGCTGTGTTCGGTTGGTGGAGCGCACGACCTGTGCGGCGGGCCCCCGCGTTATCCGCTACAGCACGTATCTTGCGTGGTCGTTCTGGCGTCGAGGAGCTGAGGATGGGAACCATCGATGAACGCGTGGGCCAGGTGGTCCGGCAGCTGCGCGACGCGCTGGCTCGACAGTACGCGGCGGACTTTCAGGCGGACTGCCCCCAAGAGCTGCGGCCCGGTGCCACGGAAGCGGAGCTGGCGGGGGTCAGGGCGGCGCTGGGGGGGGCGATTCCGCCGTCGTACGCGGCGTTTTTGCGGCTGCACAATGGCTGGCTGCACTACAGCGGCGAGGCGATGCTGTTGCCGGCGGGAGAGCAGGAGGCGGAGTGGGTGCGTGCGCGTGTGGCGGCGCTCCGGGAGATCCTGGAGGAAGACGATGAGGACGATGTCTTCGACGATGCGTTCATCGTGCAGATGGGGCCGCACGAGCCCGACTTTGTGGTGATGAAGCTCGGGGAGCGGGGTCCGACGGGCGAGCTGCCGGTGGTGCAGTGGGACCTGGAAGAGGGTGAGCTGGGTGTGTTCGACAGCTTCCTGGAGTTTCTGGAGGACGAGCTGGAAGCGGCGCTGGATGTAGACGAGGAGTGATGGCAGCGAGGGGCTGTGATGGCGCTTCCGTCCGAGGAGCCTCGGCCCTACAAGGCGAACCGAATCCACTTGACCTTGTTGTCTTCGATGCGGACATCGACGTAGTCGATGTCGCCCCAGGGCTCGGGGCAGTCGAGGATGCGCACACCGCCGGGTCGGTCCTCGAAGCGGACTCCGAGGACGTAGGCCCACACCTCGGGGGAAGACAGCACCAGCGATGTGAGCTCGGGGCCGAGCTGGGCGAGCTGGTCGGGGGTGAGGTCGTCGGGGTGGAGGACGATGAGGTGGGGCTGCCGCCGGGCGTTGGTGTAGACCACCACTCCACCGCTTTCGGTGCGGGTGTACCGCAAGCGCTTCAGGACTTCGGTGTCGCCGAGGCGTTCTTGCACTTCCGTGGGGGAGTGGTGCTTCTGCACGCCGAAGAGGAAGGGCTCGAGGTAGCCGTCGAGGAGGTCGGGTGGGGGCTGGATGGCGTCGAGTGAGGTGCGGTGGATGGGGCGGGGGTCGAAGGTGTGGGCGACGAGGAGGCTTTCGGCCAGTGGGAGCTGGTCGGCGTCGAACTCTTCCCACGAGGCTTCGACGGGCACAGTGCGGGGACCACATGCTGTGGGGACCCGGGCCACGAACGCGGGGACCTCGATGGTCATGCTCATGGCTTGTTGTACCCAGGCCTCCAGTGGGGCTTCGCACTCTGCGCGTTCATCGATGGGAAGGCTCATGCACGCGAGGATGGTGGGCTCGAGCCGCTTCCATGCGGCGGTGGCGGCGCGTTGGGCTTGCTGGTGGCCGTGGTTGAGGCGCTGGAGGCGGAAGGTCTCGGCGCCGTCTTGCGCTTCGACGGTGCATGCCCGGTTTGCGGGGGTGTCGTCCTGGTCGAGGTCGGCGCCGACGTGGTCAAAGTCGGCCAGGACGACGGGTTGGTCGGCAGGCGGGGTGCCCGGGCTCGCGACCCGGTCGAGCGGCACGGAGCGGAAGCCGATGGTGACGAGGGTGTCGGACTCGATGACACACTCGGAGTACGCGGCGGCTTCGGCATCGGCGAGCGCGATGGCTGACCCGGACGCATCGATGCGGGTGCAGACGGTGCTCTTCACGATGGCGTTGAGGGAGTCTTGGACGACGATGGCCTGCGAGAGGTCGACGATTCCGGCGGCGACACGAAGCTCATCGAGGCACTGGCCGGTGGGGACGAGCTGGCCGATGGGAATGGTGCGGAGGACGGGGTCGACGAAGGTGACGCGGCGTTCGATCTGCGCGCTGGCCTTGAGGCGGCCCAAGCCCACCCGTGTGCGCACCCCACCCGACAGCGACGCGGCCACATCGGTGTCGGACAGCGCGGAGAGGATGGGCTCGACGCCGAAACAGTCGGCAACCACGGTGCTGTGGCCGCCTTCTTTGGAGGGGACGAGCACGGCACCGGGACGGTAGGCCTCGGACAGCGCGGGGACCGGCTCAAACCCCTCCCCTTCGACGACCGACTCGATGGATGGAACCGCGACCCCCGCCGCGAGCGCACCGTGGGGGGTGAGCAGAAAGCCGAGGATGGCGTACACATGGGCTCCCGCGGATTGTCGAAGGCCTGAGGGTTGTTCCCTGCGCGGAGCAATGTGGCCTGTTCGAGTGGGTTCGGCCAGCGGTGCGCCAGCGGGCGACCGGGGCCGCGCAGCGGGTTGGCCCGGCTTGTCCGGGACAACGGAGGCGCCCCGGGGCGCTTCCGAGGAACGAGGACGCGCGCCGGGTTCTCGGCGCCGACCCCGGGGGAGCACGCGGTGGCCGGAGGCGACGGAGGAGCCGGAGGACAGGCGCCCAGAGGGGTCAGGAGCGGCGGAGGACGAAGGCTTGGAAGGCGTCTTCGTGGGCTTCGGGCGGGGCGGACGACCAGCGCTCGGTGATGGTGAAGCCTTCGAGGGACTCGGCGACGGCCTCCCCTTCTTCGGGGAGCGGCGAGCACACGGAATACACGAGGACGCCGTCGGGGGCGACGTGTTGGGCGGCGGCGGCCAGGATCTGGCGCTGGCGGATGGCCATGGCGGGGGGGTCGGAGGGCATGCGGCGCCAGCGGATTTCGGGGTGGCGGCGGATGATGCCGAGGGCCGAGCACGGGGCGTCGACGAGGACGCCGGCGAAGGTGGGGGTGTGGGGCAAGGGGCCGGTGAGCCAGTCGTGGGCTTGTGTGGTGACGCGGGGGGCGACCTGGACGCGGCGACTCCCCTCCCCTACGCGCTCGAGTCGGTGGGGCTCGAGGTCGACGGCGTGCACGGTGTGGCCGTGGGTGGCGAGGCGGAGGGTCTTGCCGCCGGGTGCGGCGCAGGCGTCGAGGAGGCTGGACCGGGCGGGGACGGCGTGGTGGAGGAGGTCGGCGACGGCGACGGAGGCGGGGTCCATGACCCACCACTTTCCGGTGGAGAAGCCGGGGCGGTCGGCGATGCTGCCCTCGCCGGGTGAGAGCTGGAAGGCCCCATCGGGGGTGTGTCCGGCGGCGGAGGCGGGGCCGGAAACAACGCTGGGGACGGTGTCTTGGGGGTTGGACCAGACACCGCACACGGGGGCGGGCGTGCCGAGGCGAGCGACCCAGTCGGGCCAGTCGGCGAAGCGGGTGCGCAGCCAGGGGGGCAGGTCGAGGTAGGGGTCGGTGGGGGCGGTGGCGCCGGAGACCTTGCGCAGGACGGCGTTGACGAACTTGCTGGCGCGGCCGACCTTGAGGGCGCGGGTGAGGTCGACGGCCTGGTGGACGGCGGCGTGGGCGCGGGTGCGGCCGTAGAGGAGCTCGAAGGCGCCAAGGCGGAGGATGGCACGGACGGGGGGGTCGAGCTTGGCGATGGGGCGCCGCGAGAAGGGCCCGAGGGTGTGGTCGATGCTGCCCTGGCGGCGGAGAACGCCGAGGGCGAGGTGCCACGTGAGGGTGCGGTCGCGGCCGCGGGGGGCGAGCTGCTCGAGGAGGTCGTCGGCGTGGGCGCCGGTCTCGACGCCGAGGAGGACGCGGGCCGCGGCAAGACGGCCGGGGTTGACCCGGGGGGGACGGCGCTGGGCCATTGGACTTCTCGGTGACGCCGCGCGGGTGGGGCGTCAGGGCTCGGGAGGCGTGGACAGACCGGACTTCGACTCATTCACGACGTAGCCGAGGCGCTCGATGTTGATGACACGCTGGATGGCGGCGGCGGACTGGGCTCCGCGGAGGCGGTAGCCGTCGGCGAACCAGGAGGGCGAGACGCGCACGCCGAGGGTGGTGGCGAGGGCGCGGTCTTGCTGGATGCGGTTGGTGACGGCGGGGCTCTCGCGCTCGCGGTGGAAGCGCTCGCGATCGAAGCCGTTGCCGTCGAGGCTGATGGCGATGACGTCGAGGTCGTCGGTGCCGACGGTGACGCGGTGGGACCCCTGGATGCGACGCTGTTCGTCGCGCCACTGGACGGCGGCTCGGAGGAAGGCTTCGAGGCTGCCCTGGGACTCGGCGGCGATGGCGGCAGCTGCCCACGCATGGGCGACGGGGTCGTCGTCGAGCGGCACGATGCGGTAGATAATCTTCACGCCGCGGAGGTCGAGGCCATCGAGGGTGTCGACGACGGAGCGCACGCTGGCCGTGGCGGGGTCGATCCACACTTCGAGGGGCATGCCGTTGGGCTGGCCATCAGTGGGGCGGTCGTCGAGCTCGGGGATGGGCTTCCAGACGTCGGTGTAGAGGACCGCGCGGCGGATGAGGGTGGGCGGCTGACCGGCCTGGATCATGGCGACGGTGCGGTCGAGCAGCTCTTGGATGTTCTCGCAGCCGTCGGGCATCTCCATGATGCACGAGGCGAGGGTGCGGCCCTTGCATGGCTCGCAGGGGGCTTCGACCGTGTTGGTGACGGTGGTGATGACTTCTTGGTCGAGCGGGGTGAGCTCGCCATAGACCAGCACCTTTGCGGTGAGCGCTTCGCGGGTGACGATGTCGTTGAGGTCGACTTCGTTGGGCTTCTTGGTGCTCTCGGTGCCCTGGACGATGTTGGGCACGACCTCGCGGGCGACGGTGTGGGGGTCGTCGTCGTCGACGGGGATGCCCACGGCGGGTTCGTTCCCGCATGCACCAAGACCAAGCCACCCGAGCGCAAGCGATGTGCGCCCGAGGCGTGCAATCCACCCGGAAGCGGGTGCGCAGCTGCGATTGTGGACCACCTGGCCCTCCTGCCCGTGCCGCCGCCTGCGCTGGCCTGCCCTACGCAGAGCTCTCAGACGGTGGGACTTCCGTAGTCGTCAGGTCGGTCGGTGCTGCCGCCGCTGAAGGCGAGCTTGAGCACGGGAATGGCCAGCATGCCGCCCAACAGGCCAGCGCCGAAGGCCATCCACATGAGGTGGGGCACCGGCATGGCGGTCTTCAGCTGCCAGGCAGCGAAGTGGAAGTCGAGGGAGAGCTGGGCCACCCAGTTGGCGTTCTGGATGGTGAACAAGGCTGCGGGGACCGCGGCGATGACGAGGACGACCAACAACAGCCAGCGAAGAACGGACACGGAGCCTCCACAGGGACTCGAACGAACCCCGGGGCAGGGGCAACGGCCGCGACCATAACCAATGTGGGCGGGTGGGCGGAAGACACACCTGAATTCCACCCGGGTTGGTGCGGACGGAGAACGAAACACGCCCGAGCACATGGAGCGCTCGGGCGTGGACGCGAGCGACCGGGAAGGGCCGCTCGCTGGTGAGGACAGCGAAAATCAGTCGCCGCGAAGCTTGGCGCCGATGTCGCCGAAGACGTCGCCGAGGCGAGCGGAGCTGTCGCCCTGCTGTGCCATGTACTCCTGCACGGAGCCTTCGGTCTCACCGCGCTCGGCAGCGCCACGCTCGGAGAGGCTGATGCGGCGGTCGTGCTGGTCGATGCGGCGGATTTCGACGGAGACCGCCTTGCCCATGCCGTAGGTTTCTTCCCAGTCGGCCTCGCCGGCCACCATCTCGGACATGTGCACGAGGCCCTCGACGCCCTCTTCGATCTCGACGAACACGCCGAAGTCGGTGCGGCTGACGACCTTGCCCTGAACGACCTGACCGAGGAAGTACCGTGCCTGGACGGAGTACCAGGGATCTTCGCGGAGGTTCTTGATGGACAGGGAGAAGCGCTCGTTCTCGCGGTCGATGTTGAGCACGCGGGCTTCGACTTCGTCGCCCTTCTGGTACACCTCGGAGGGGTGCTTGACGCGCTGCGACCAGGAGAGGTCGGAGATGTGCACGAGGCCGTCGATGCCTTCTTCGATGCCCACGAACAGGCCGAAGTCGGTGATGTTGCGCACCTTGCCGCGGACGATGGAGCCGACGGGGTAGCGCTCTTCGACGAGGTCCCAGGGGTTGGTCTCGAGCTCACGCATGGACAGGGAGATGCGCTTGGACTCGACGTCGACGCCGATGACCTTGGCTTCCACCAGGTCGCCCATGTTGACGAGCTTGGAGGGGTGCTTGATGCGCTTGTTCCAGGTCATCTCGGAGATGTGGACCAGGCCCTCGATGCCGTCTTCGAGCTCCACGAATGCACCGTAGTCGGGCATGGAGACGACCTTGCCGCGGACGATGGCGCCGACGGGGTACTTGAGGTCGACTTCGTCCCACGGATCCGGACGGATCTGCTTGTAGCCGAGGCTGACACGCTGGGTGTCGGCGTCGAACTTGAGGACCTTGATCTCGAGGCTCTGGCCGACTTCCACCATCTCGGAGGGGTGGTTGATGCGGCCGTAGGTCATGTCGGTGATGTGGAGGAGGCCGTCGATGCCGCCGAGGTCGATGAACGCACCGTAGTCGGTGATGTTCTTGACCACGCCCTTCATGATCACGCCGACCTGGAGGTCCTTCAAGGTCTCCTTGCGCTGCTTGGCCCGCTCTTCCTCGAGGAGGACGCGGCGGGACAGCACGATGTTGCCGCGGCGCTTGTTGAACTTGATGATCTTGAAGTCCATCGCTTCGCCAATGACCTTCTCGAGGTTCTTGACGGGGCGAAGGTCGACCTGCGAGCCGGGAAGGAAGGCCTTGACGCCGATGTCGACGGAGAGACCACCCTTGACGCGGCTGATGACGGTGCCGGTGACGACTTCGTCGGCTTCGTAGGCGCGGGAGATCTCTTCCCAGGCCTTCATCTCATCGGCCTTGCGCTTGGAGACGCGCAGCTGGCCGTTGTCTTCGTCCATGGTGTCGAGGTAGACGTCGATGGTGTCCCCGACGTCGACGCGGATGGCGCCGTCCTCGTCGGCGAACTCGTGCAGCGGGATGACGCCTTCGGCCTTGTAGCCGACGTCGACCATGACCCAGTCGTCGTCGATGTTGATCACCCGGCCGGGAACAACGCTCTGTTCCTTGATGCGGCTGGTGTTGAGGTAGCTCTCGAAGAGAGCTTCGAAGTCGTCGCGACCGATGTCGGCGATGTTCGTGTCGAGGGACAGGTTGGTGTCAGACATGAAGTGTGATGGCCTCTTGGCCGCCGTCCCTCGGATTCACCCGGGGGGACGCGGCGAGCGTGAACGCAATGGGAAGGGAGCGAGCTGCCCAACGAAGGACGACCCTTCGTGAGCGCGGTGGCCGTGTTCCCAACACGGGCGCACCGGGGAATGTGGGCCGCACGGTGAACCACACGCGCGTGCGTGGGGGTGGGGTGCGACGGCCGGTGGGTAGCGGATGGACCCGGTTTGGTCAAGCTGTGAGGGGGTCCGAAGCGCGGATTTTGTCGACCTGCCGCAGGATTTCCGCGACGACGTCGTCGGGCGCACGGTGCGTGGAGTCGATGCGGACGGCATCGTGGGCGGCACGCAAGGGGGCGTGGGTGCGTCCGGAGTCCTGGGCATCGCGGGCGAGGATGTCGGCGAGGACACTCTCGACGGTGCGGTGGTCGCCGCGGGAGGCCAGCTCATCTCGGCGGCGCTGGGCTCGGACCTCGGCAGAGGCGTCGAGGTAGACCTTGAGGTCGGCGTTCGGGAGGACGACGGTGCCGATGTCGCGGCCATCCATGACGGCGCCAGCGGCGGCCTGGGCACGCTGGAGGTCGAGCAGTGCCGCGCGGACCGGTGCGAGAACCGCCACATCGGACGCAGCCCGGCCGGCCTCTTCGGTGCGGATGGCGGTGGTGAGGTCTTCGCCGTCGACTTCGACCCGAAGCAGCGCGCCGTTCCAGGTGAAGCGGAAGACGAGCGCGGCAGCGAGGGCACCCACGGCGGGACCGTCGCTGGTGGACAGGCCGGCACGGAGCGCGCGCAAGCCGACTGAACGGTACATGGCGCCGGTGTCGACGTAGGCGAGGTCGAGGGCGTGGGCGACCTTTCGGGCGACGGTGCCCTTTCCGGAGGAAGCGGGACCGTCGATGGCGATGCTGAGGGGGCGAGACATGCCGGTCGACCTATCGGAGACAACACACGGGGTGTTCAACCCTTGGGTGACGACGGGGGGTCAGGCCGGGGCGGGGGCTTCGACGGGGGTGGGGTCGGGGGCTGCGCTGGGGGCTTTGTCGGGGACGGCGAGGCCAGCGTGGGCCTCTTGGAACTCGCCCAGGCGGCGGTAGCGGGCGTAGCGGTCGGCGCGTAGCTCGGGGCCGGACATCTCGACGAGGGCATCGAGGTGGGCGATGAGCGCCTGGCCCACGGCCTGGATGGCGACGGAGGGGTCGCGGTGGGCGCCACCGGCGGGCTCACGGATGACTTCGTCGACCACGCCCACCCGGAGGCAGTCGGTGGCGGTGAGGCGCAGCGCTTCGGCAGCACGGGGACCCTCGGCCCGGTCGCGCCACAGGATGGCTGCGCAGCCTTCGGGCGAGATGACGCTGTAGATGCTGTTTTCGAGCATCACGACGCGGTTGCCCACGCCCAGCGCCAGAGCGCCACCAGAGCCGCCTTCGCCGGTGACGCAGCAGATGATGGGGACCTCGAAGGTGGCCATCTCGAGGATGTTGCGGGCGATGGCTTCGGCCTGACCGCGTTCCTCGGCGTCGATGCCGGGGAAGGCCCCGGGGGTGTCGATGAAGGTGATGATGGGCCGGCCGAAGCGTGCGGCGAGCTTCATCACCCGGAGCGCCTTGCGGTAGCCGTCGGGACGGGGCATCCCGAAGTTCCGCAGCAGGTTTTCCTTGGTGTTGCGGCCCTTCTGCTGACCGATGACCACGACGGGACGGCCGCCGAGGCGAGCGAGGCCACACACGATCGCGGCGTCGTCGAAGCCGGCCCGGTCGCCGTGAATCTCGAGCCAGTCGGTGAAGAGCTCGCCCACGTAGTCGAGGCAGTACGGCCGGTTGGGGTGCCGGGAGAGCAGGGCCCGCTGCCACGGGGTGAGGTTGGCGAAGATCTGCTCTTGGAGCTGGTCGGCCTGATGGATGAGCTGGTCGATGGATGCGGAGAGGTCGGCGCCGGTGTCGGCTTCGATCTCTCGCAGAGCGGTGATGCGCTTGCGAAGCTCGACGATGGGCCGCTCGAACTCGAGCACGGTGGTGTTGGACATGGCGTCTTCTCCGGACCGACCAGGGGTGGCTCCCCTGCTAGCACGTCCGGGGTGTCCGAGTCGAGGGGTCTGCGCGCCCGACCTACCAGGGGATGACAGCCGCCACGCACAGACCGCCGCCCACGACGGACAGGCCAGTGCCCACCCAGGCGACCTTGTTGACCTCGGAGGCGCGGGTCTCGACCTCACCCACGCTGGTGAAGGAGTTCATGTCGGCTTCGAAGGCCGACCGGCGCGAGGACGCGATGGCGAGTGCGACGCCGCCCCCGACCAGCAGGCCGCCACCGGCCGCGACCATGGGCCACGACACGCGGTGCTCGATGAGCGGAGCAGGACCGGGCGGCGGGGCGATGGGGTCGGCCGGGATGTCGGCGACTTCGGGCTCTTCGCCGGGCAGCGGACAGCCTTCTTCTTCCCCGCCGAGGGCGTCGTCGAAGCTGAACATGTCTTCTTCGGCAGGCGCTTCGGGCTCGGGGATGGCGTTGACGTCGAGGCCGTTGGGGCAGAGCTTCAGCCACTTGTACTTTTTCTTGGGGAAGGTGGCCCAGTCGCCGTGGATGCGGTCGTCGGGGCAGTCGACCTGGAGCAGGTGCGTGCCTTCCTGGATGCGGTCGCCGGGGCAGACGCGGCCGCCGTCGACGTAGAGCTTGGCGAGCCCGACCAGCGGCGGGATGTGGCCTTCGACGGAGGGGCGGTCGCGGACTTCCTTGCGGAGCGCTTCGAAGAGGTCTTGCGCCTGGCCATCCTTGGCGATGGCTTCGTCCCACTGGAGCTCGTTGTCGATGAGGAGCGCGGTGCGCCACTCGGACATGGCGCCTTCTTGGTCGCCCTGCATGTAGAGGCCCATGCCGCGGTAGTAGTGCACCTTTCCAACGATGCCGGGCACGGCCACGGTGTCGAGCTCGGCGGCGGCAGCTTCGGCGTTGTCGACGCTGGCCAAGGCGCCGTCGACGTTCTTTTCGACCAGGGCCTTCTGGGCGGCGGTGAGTTCGTCGGTGAGGGAGCCGGCGCTGGCGGCAGACGGAAGCAATGCCAGCCCGAGCATCCAACCGGCGGAGCGCTGGAGGAACCCACGGGAAAGTACACGGCGCGGAGACGTCATCGAAAGCCCTTGGATGTGCGTGCCACGGCCCGGACACCCGTGCGCACGCGGCTCGTCCCACCGTAGCATGATGGGGAAGTCCCCTCCCCTACCCTCAGCGACGAACGAGGTCGTCGTTGCCCGCGAGCAGCACGCTTCCACCGGGCGCATGGACGTCGAGCACACCGTGCGCCTGGCGGTCGAGGGACACGCCGGCGAGGCGAAGCTGTGCGGCAGCGGTGGTGATCTGCCAGCCTCCGGGCGGAACCGAGACGTCGACGTCGCCGCGGGCCACGACCGCGCGGAGAGAGGCATCGGCGTGAAGTGCGGCGGTGAGGTTGCCCTGGCCGATGCGGACGACGGAGGTGTAGCCGTCGTGGATCTGGACGTCGCCGCGGTCGATGCGGACGTCGGTCTCGGCGACCCCATCGAGGCGGACCGTGCCGCTGCCGAGGTCGACCGTGACCGGGAGGGTGGGCGGGACGGTGAGCGTGAGGTCGAGGCGGCAGGGCACCACGGGCACGCAGGGAGCCACGATGGAGAGCACACCCTGGTGGTCGATGGAGACCTCGGCGCGACCGCGGGCTCCGATGCCGCCCAGAGTATGGGTGCCGTGGACGCCGCCGTCTTCGTTGGCTGCGGTGTCGAGGGCGTGGACCTGGATGGTGCCGCCGGGCGCCTGGATGCGGATGGCGGTGATGTCGAGGGCGTCGTCCATGACCACTTCGCCGGTGCCGCCCTGGCACGCCGCACCTGCGCACACGAGCGCGGAGACGGCGAGGAAGCGAGCGGTGGGACGCAGCATCGAGGAGAGCTCCGGGGGGTCGACATGGGAGTCGGAATGCCGGCACTGATTGTGTACCGCGGGGGGACGAACGCAACCCGAAGCACCCGCTGTCGCGTCCTTCTTGCGACGGACCAAGCATCCCGTGGCGATCGTTGACGTGTCAATGATCGCGTTGAGGATCCGCTTTGAGGGTGGGATCCGAGACGGGGCCCCATAGCACCTCGGCCGCGCGCCAGGCCGCTTCGGGGGAGGATGCGGTCCAGCCCAGGCCCCGCGACCAGGTGCGTTGCTTGCGGGCGAGCCGCCAGGTGTCGCGGTCGGTGCGTCGCAGGGCTTCGTCGATGGGAAGGCCGTCGAGCACGTGTTCGACGAGGTGTCGGTAGGCGAAGGACCGCAACGCTCGGTGGTCGCGCGGCACACCTTCGGCAAGGACGCGGCGGGTCTCGTCGACGTAGCCCTGCTGGACCATGACCTGGATCCGAGCGGTGATTCGTTCCCGCAGGTCGTCGCGATCGAGCCAGATGACCTCGGCAGCGATCGGTGGGCGGGCGGGCGGTCCGGCTTGAACCTCGGACATGGGGCGGCCGGTGATGCGGTGGACCTCGAGGGCACGGATGATGCGGACGCGGTCGTTTTCGTGGAGCTTGGCAGCGATGATGGGGTCGACCTGCTGGAGGACGGACCAGGGGTGCGGCAGGGCTTCGAGCTCGGCGCGGATGGTGGGGTCGGGGGCGGGCAGCACGGCCATGGGGCGCACGAGGCCGGCCAGGTAGAACGGGGTGCCGCCGGCGATGATGACACGCTGGAAGTCGGTGCGGGCCTGGTCGACCGCGGCGAGGAAGTCGCTGACGTTGAACTCTTCTTCGAGGTTCCGGACGCTGATGCAGCGGTGGGGGACGCTGGCTTGTTCGTCGGCGGACGGCTTGGCGGTGCCGATGTCGAGGCCCCGCCAGACGGTCATGGCATCGGCGCTGACCACGCATGCACCGTAGGCACGGGCAATGTCGAGCGCGAGCCCGGACTTGCCGGCGGCGGTGGGGCCGCTGATGAGCAGGACGGGAGGCTTGGGGTCGGTGGGCATGGGCCGAGTGTAGCGGGGGGTTCAGGCGCGGTGGAAGCGGCGCTCGAGCTCGTGTGGGGACACGCGGATGCAGACGGGTCGACCATGGGCGCAGACGGAGAAGTCGACGTGGTCGAGGGAGCGCAGGAGCTCGCGCATCTCGTAGGGGCTGAGCGCCTGACCGGCCCGAATGGACGTGTGGCAGGCCATTGTGGCCATGGCCTTCTCGCGGATGGCGTGCAGTGGGCGGCCGGAGCCACCGTCGGCGAAGTCGTCGGCGAGGTCGGAGATGAGCTGGATGGGGTCGGCGCCGGCGAGCACGGCAGGGACTTGCTTGACGGCGAAGGTGCGGTCGCCGAAGGGCTCGACTTCGAGGCCGAAGGGTGCCAGGAGCGCGACCTTGGCTTCGAGGGCTTCGGCACGACCGGCAGCCAGCTCGACGATGGCGGGCGTGAGCAAGCGCTGTCCGCCCCCGGAGCGGGCCTCGGCGGTCTGCTGGAGGCGGTGGAGGGTGACGCGTTCGTGGGCGGCGTGTTGGTCGATGATGACCAGCTCGCCGGCGCCTTCGGCGAGGATGTAGGTGCGGGCGACCTGGCCGATGACCCGGAGGTCGGCGAAGCGGGGCACAGGGAGGAGCGCACCGGGGGCCTCGGGGCGG
>Ga0213833_1000129_pt1 | contig 135546 bp, 111 predicted proteins | sample SWATP21_FD_160575 | JGI IMG/M metagenome (GOLD analysis project Ga0213833, IMG submission 160575) | Coastal seawater microbial communities from Marineland, Florida, United States - SWA TP2 #1 | ecosystem: Environmental > Aquatic > Marine > Coastal | place: USA: Florida | collected 2016-08-14
CAAGAAGCTCGGCCTCGCCTACATCCACGACCGCAACGACCCAGCCGCCATCGGCGAGCTGCGCCAGTCGGTCAAGAAGAACCGCTGGGACCCCGAGGGCTGGCAGCTCCTCGGCCTCGCCTACTTCTCCTACGAGCGCTACGACGACGCGGAAGCGGCATTCCACCGCGCGCTGAAGCTGGAGCCCGAGTTCGCGCAGGTCCAGGTCAACCTCGGCTCGCTCTACATCCAGACTGGCCGGTACGACGACGCCGTCGCCATCCTCCAGAAGGCGGTGGACAACGCCGAGTACCGCGAGCCCGAGCGCGCCCGCCACAACCTCGCCTACGCCTACTTCACCCAGGGCAACCTCGCTCAGGCGCGCAAGCTCTACGGCGGCGTGCTCCGCAACTTCCCCCAGTTCTGCCCCGGCCTGCACGGGCTCGGCATGGTGGACGAGGCCGAGGGCAATCTCACCGACGCCCTGGGGCGCTACAAGGCCGCCCTGGAGTGCGACCCGCGCGACCTCAAGGTCCGCCTCTCGCTGGGCCAGGTCGAAGCGCGCCTCGACCTCGTCGCCGACGCGTGCGAGAACCTCGCTACCGTGAAGGACGCGGACCCGTACGGCGAGCTGCGCCAGGACGCGGTCACGCTCCTCGATCGGCTCGACTGCGAGGCGGTCAGCCGCCTCTAACCGCCCTCTTCCTCCCGGAGGTCCGATGGCCCGAGGACGCCACCAGCTCCTCGTGGACACCCTGCGCCGCTTTGTGCGGCGGGGCGCCGACGTGCACCTCGATCGCGTCCTCGAGAAGACGCGGAGCGAGGACATCGCCGCGGCGTTGGAGCAGCTCCCGCCGCGGGAGGCGCGGACCATCCTCTCCCGCCTGCTGACCCACCCCGAGCGGGCCGCCGAGGTGGTCACCGCCTACGACCACGCGCAGCTCGCCGACCTGTTCCGCGGCCTCGACGCGGTCGCCCTGAAGCCCGTTTTCCGTCAGCTCAGCTCCGACGACGCCGCCGACATCCTCGGGCGCCTGCCGGACGAGCTGTCCGACGCCATCCTCGCCGAGCTCGACGATCTCGAGTCCGAGGGGCTCGAAGAGCTCATGCAGTTCGCCGACGACACCGCCGGCGGGATCATGTCCACGGAGGTCTTCTCCCTCGACAAGGAGCTCACCGCGCGCGAGGCGATCGTCTCGCTCCAGGAGTCCGTCGACGCGGAGATGGTCTTCTACATGTACTGCATCAACGAGGAGGGCCACCTCGTCGGCGTGCTGTCCCTGCGGCAGCTCCTGACCGTCCCCCCCGCCACGCAGCTCAAGGACGTGATGGTCAGCGACGTGATCTCCGTCCCCGTGACGATGGACCAGGAGGAGGTGGCGGCCATCGTGGCGCGCTACGACCTCCTCGCCCTGCCGGTCGTGGACGAGTTCAACAAGCTCGTGGGGATCATCACGGTCGACGACGTGATCGACGTCCTCCGCGAAGAGGCCACCGAGGACATGATGCTCATGGCCGGCCTCGGCGACGAGGACCTGGCGCTGCGGTCCACGGGCACCGCCATCCGCACCCGCATCCCCTGGCTGATCATGGGGATCGTCGGCCTCATGGGGGCCGCGGCGATGATCCGGGCCTTCGAGCACAAGATCGAAGCCGTGGCCGCACTGGCGGCCTTCATCCCCGTGGTCGTGGGCCTCTCGGGCAACGTGGGCGTCCAGAGCTCCACCCTGGTGGTGCGCGGCATCGCCATGGGCCAGCTCGACGTGGGCGAGGTGGGCTCCGCGGTCTGGGGCGAGGTGAAGGTGGTCGGCGGCATCGCCTTCCTGTGCGGCTTCCTCGTGGCGGGGATCTCCTACGTCGTCGGAGGCCAGAACCTGATGCTCGCGGGGGCCGTGACCAGCTCGCTGTTCCTGTCGATGCTCGTCGCCGCCGTCGTCGGGACCGCGGTGCCCCTCATCGCCGAGCGCCTCGGTATCGACCCCGCCCTGGCGACGGGCCCGGTCCTCACGACCACCATCGACCTGGTCGGCGTCCTCATCTACTTCGTGGTGGCCAGCCTCTGGCTCGGGCTCTGAGGGGCCGAGGCTCGCGATGAGCGACGGGACCGTCGAGGCGGTGGTCCTGCGTCTGGCCCAGTTCGGCGAGGCGGACCGGATGGCGAGCCTCCTCTGCGCCGACGGCAGCCGCCTCGAAGTGCGCGTCGGCCAGGCGCGTCGCAGCCGCAAGCGCTTCGGCGGCTTCGACCTCTACGTCCGGGGCGACTTCCACTTCAGCCCCGACCGGCGGGGGCGCCCGCGCCTCGACTCGGTGACCGTGAATGACGGCTTCGCGGGACTCCGGGGCGATCTCGTGCGCTCGGCCCTGGCAGCCCACGTGGCCGAGCTCGCCGTCCAGGCGTCCCAGGAGGGGCACCCGCTGCCGGACCTTTTCGCCCTGGTGACCTCGGCGCTCACGGGGCTCGCCGACGGGGTCGCGGACGCCTCACCGCGGGGCTGGGCCCGGGCCTTCGAGCTCAAGCTCCTGCACGTCCTCGGACTGCGGCCGGCCCTCCTCCACGACGCGGCCAGCCGGGCCCCCATCGAGGCCGGGCCCGTCCGCTGGTCCACCACCCACGGCGGCGCCCTCGGCCCCGACGGGCCCACCGACGCCCGCTCCCTGTCGATCGAAGTGGGTACGCTCCGCCTGATGAACGCCGCCCTGCGCACCCCCCTCGCCGACCAGGGCGCCGTCCCCTGGACCGCCTCCGCCGCCGACGAGGCCGAGCAGGCCTTGTTCGCCTTCCTCTCGGTCCACGTCGGGCGGCGCGCGCGCGCCCGGACCTTCCTGGCTGAGGTCCTCGCCGTCCCGCTCCTCGCGCTGGTCGTCCTGAGCGGCTGCGCGGGCTACACCCCGCCCACCTCGGTGCGGGTCCAGGGCTGGCTCTACGAGAGCGCCGAGCCCACCGAGGACACGCCCGTCGTCATCGGCAGCGCGGCCACTGCCCTCGACGACAGCGGCGAAGTCATCGCCGAGGCCACCGAGCCCCTCAGCGACGCCCCCGGCTACGTGCGCTTCTCGGGCCTGGCCCCCGACACACGCCACCACCACGTCTTCCCGCCCCCGGACGGTGAGGACCACCCCGAGGTCACGGAGCACGTCGCGACGGTCGTCGTCGGCCAGTCGGCGAGCGACGACCTGTTCCTCGACGCCGGGGAGTTCCACATGTGGACGCGGGCGGCGGTGGACGGCTGGCTCACCGCCTGGGAGCTCACCGACCCGCTGCTCGAGACCCCCACCCTGGACCCGGACACGGACGATGGGGGCTTCGTCCGCGGGTTCGTGGTGAGCCCCGGAGATCACATCGGCACCCGCTTTGCCCTCACGACGGCGACGGGCCAGCAGCTCCGCGCCGTCTACCTCGACGCCGACGGTGCTCCCTCGGCGGAGCCGGCGCTGACGGAGTCCGGGGGGTTCTTCGTGTTCGGCGCCGATCCGGGGCCGGCCCAGCTTCGCGTCATCCTCGATGACGACACCCTCGGCGCGGACGCCCTGACGGTGTGGATCGCCGAGGACGCGGTGACGTCGCTGCCGCAGGTGTTCGTCGGAGGCTGATCGCGGCGCGCGCGCCGTGCGCTTGCCTACCGCACGACGTCTCGGCAGGGGACCAGATCCGTCCCGCGCGCGAGGCAGCCCTGCCCTAGACTGACCGCCCCAGGCACCCCTACGAGCAGAATGGAGAACGCTCATGGGCAACGCGAGGGCCGTGCGCCCCACGACCGACACGACGACGACCACGTCGCCGCCGACGGAGGACTCCGCCCAGCGGGCGTCGTTCTCCGACGGGCTGAACAGCAACAGCCCCCAGGCGACGTACGCCGCCCAGAACCCCGAGACCGCCCCCAAGGCGCTGAGCGCGAGCACCGGCGACGTCGCGCTCAAGGGCAAGAAGGGGTTCCAGGACGACGCGGGCAACAGCACGGGCGCCGCGAACGCGGGCATCGCCGCGAACACGAAGAAGAAGACCGCCACGCTGAACGGCGGCTACACCAAGACCGATCCGGCCACCGGCGACAGCAAGGGCGGCTCAGGCTCCGTCAGCGTCGACATGGGGGACAACGGCAACCTCCAGGGAGCTGGCGCCAGCGGCACCTACAGCAACAACGGCACGAGCACGACCGCGGGCGGGAACGTCGGCTTCCACGACACGGGCGGCGTCTCGCAGGTGGGCGTCAAGGGCGGCCACACCGTGAAGGGCACGGGCGGCTCGGGGAACGCCTCGGCCAACTTCGATGAGCAGGGGCGCCTCAACGGCGTCTCGGCCGGCGGCAAGGCGCAGGCGAACGGCGCGTCCGTGAACGGGTCCATGTCCACGGGTCTCACGACCTCCGCCCCCCGGCAGGTGGACGACCACTGGGAGGTGGACTGGGACTTCGACGCATCGATCGCCGCCGGCGCGGGAGCGACCAAGGGGGCCTTCGGCGGCAAGGCCGGCGGCGGCTTCAGCGGCAACCGGGGCGGCACCCAGGTCTTCTCGACGGAGGCCGAGGCGAACTCCTTCCGGGTCGCGTTCTCCGAGGGCGGTCCCGAGTTCGCGTCGCAGCTGATGAACGTCTCGGACCTGGACGACGGCGAGTCCCTCGGGGACAGTAGCTCCATGAAGGCGAACGTGGGCGTGTCGGCGAAGGCGGGCCACGTGAGCGTCGGCATCGACGCGAAGGGCAGCTCTGGCTCCGGCTGGACGGTGACCCGCCAGGGGGGCTCCTTCCTCCTCGTCGTGAACAAGGACAGCTCCCTGGGGACGACCTTCTCCGGCAGCGTCCTCGGCGCCATCAAGCTGAGCATGGGGGACACGAACCGCTCGGCGAGCTCGTTCGCCATCAAGTTCAAGGCCGACGACGTCGACGACAACCGCGCGCTCAGCAACTGGCTGAACAACGGCGTGGTCTCCGGCGGCGAGATCCTCTGGCTGGAGACGGGCCGGGAGCACGACGATTCGACGGGCGTCGCCATCCTCGGCATGCGGTTCGAGTGGGTGGGGACGACCGGCAAGAAGATCGTCCGCTACGCCGATGGCCAGACCGTGGAGACCCAGGTCGGGCAGAGCAACGAGGGCGTCTCCATCCCGCTGCTCGGCAAGCACGACGAGAGCCACAGGCTCACCGCCACCACCGATGCGGACGGCACCGACTTCTCCCTCAAGACCCGGGTCAAGTCCGACTCGGCGACCTCCGCCCAGAAGGCGATGGCCCAGGCGAGCGGCGGGAGCACCTGGGGGTCCTGGGACGGCGAGTCCTCGGGGCAGTGGTCCGTCACGAGCAAGTTCAGCGAGCGCCAGATCGGCGACTTCGTGGCGTGGGTCAATGGGGGCTCGGCGCGGCCGCGCTTGAACATGGTCGGCGGTGGCTGGCTCGTGGATCGCATGGCGTCCGCCGGAAGCGACAAGGAGCGCCAGCGTGACGCCCTGAACGAGTTCGTCGCGAGCTGCGGGGGCAAGGGCCTCGCCGTCATCCACGAGCACATCAGCGGCAGCACCCAGTCCTTCCCGGAGCTCGCCGGCGACGACACGTTCCTCGGCGAGAACGGATGGGGCGAGCTGTCGGCGAAGGCGGACGACTTCGAAGGACTCGCGGACGGTGAGTCGGCGGCGAGCATCGCGTCGGAGGCGGCGGCGATCGCGGTGGAGTGTGACGAGCGCATCGCGCTGCTCCGGGACCCCCAGAACTACCAGGATCTCGCGGACAACCTGCGGTCCCAGGAGGTCGACCGGAACTACTCCATGAAGTTCCGCATGGAGATGATCGCGAAGACGGCGAAGGCGAAGGCCGCGGAGCTGATCCTCGCCAACGTCGACCCCTCGGCGCAGGTGGGCGACGGCAGCCGTCGGCCGAAGCGGACGTCGAGCGACAAGGCGGCGGACGCGGCGCGCGCGATGGAGACCGAGCTCGGGTTCCTCGCGGCCCAGGTCGACGACCTGTACACGGGCATGCAGATGGACCAGGAGGCCTGCTTGCTGGCGAAGCGGGACTTCGACCGCAGCGTCCACATGCACACCCACCACCAGGGGGGGCGCCGCGTCTCCCCGAAGGACTACCTGGGCCACCAGAGCGCCGCGTCGGCCTGGGGGATCACCGTGTTCGACGGCAACTTCGTGGCCGAGTACGCCAAGGCCGAGTCCGCGGGGTCCAAGGGGGGCGGCGAGCTGGGCAAGGCGAACATCTGCCTCGGGGACGTCGCCCGGAACGAGGCGGACTACATGCGCGCCCTCGCCAACCCGAAGACGGCCATGCCCGTCATCAAGGACACGATGGCGCTCATCCGCGAGACGGCGAAGTTCTTCCAGTCCGCTCGGTTCCACTACGCCGACGCGGACCGCGTGTACCGCCAGATCGCCAAGGATTCCCAGGGCGACTACCCCTGGCCGAGCTACTACCCGTAGCCGCCCCGCCGGGTCGCGGCCCCGCGACGCGGATCAGAGCCAGATCCGCTCCCCCACGAACGGCCCGAGGTGGGCCAGGTCCACGCGGTTCGCGATGGCCTGGCCAAGCCGCTTCAGATCCCCGGCGGCCTCGACCGAGTCGAGCTCCTGCATCTCCGTGAGATCCAGGTCGGGAAGCGGGTAGCTCCGCTCAGGCCCCGTCAGCCACTCCATGCCTCGGTGGGAGAGCTCCATGTCGTACCGGACGTAGCGGAACCAGCGGGCCGGGCCCGGCGCGGGCGCCCCCTCCTCCACCACCAGATCACCGACCTCTCGGTCCATCGGGGGGCCGAAGGCGCACCGGCCCTGGGTCCGGCAGGTCAGGTCCTGGTCGAACGCGGCCTGGGAGAACAGGCCCCGCACCGTGCTGCCGAGGGTGTCGATGGTGAGGCGCAGCGGCTCGAAGAGCTTGCCCCGCAGGGACACGGCCTCGTCCGAGGGGGACGCGCCGAGGTTCGCCTGGCTGCCGGCGCCCACGGACACGACGAGCAGCTGGTCCTCGCTCGGCGTCCAGCCCAGGCAGTACGCGGGCTCGGTGGCCATCCGGGCAGCCAGCGCCGCCGGGTTGTTGTACCCGGTGGTCCCCCCGTCCACGAACAGGAAGGACTTGTCCCCGAGCCGGACCTCCTCCGGCGGGAAGTAGCCGGGCGCCGCCGTGCTCGCCCGCACCAGGGCCCACAGGGGGATGTCGAGGTTGCAGTCGTCTCGATCGAGGTCGTTGTAGACCGCGTCCGGGTTGCTGCTCACCGGCCACGCCGAGTCGGTGGTCGCGTTCTTCGCCACGAGGACGAGCAGGGTCTTCATGTGCTCGGGGCGCAGGCCGGTCTCCCCCAGGCGGTCCTTGAGGAGCCGCTCCACGCTGCCCCCGGCGTACAGGGACTCCAGCCACTGGGTCGGCGGGCGACGGGCGAAGATCTCCTCGCCGTGGTTGAGGAAGACGTGCTCGATCTCGGCGACCGCCATCCCGCGCGACAGGCCCGCGGCGATGATCCCGCCCGAGCTGCACCCGGCGATGAGGTCGAAGTACGCCGACAGGCGGAAGTCGGCAGGGTCGCTCAGGAGACCCGCGGCGACGTAGTGCTCTGCGAGCTGCGCCTCGAGCCGCCCGAGGATCTGCAGGCTGACGATCCCGCGGATCCCGCCCCCGTCGATGGAGAGGACGCGGCGCCGGGCGCTCCGGTCCCCATAGCGCGCAGCGAGCGGCCCCCAGCGTCGGGCGAAGTCCGGCCCGTCGGGGCCCCAGGTGTGTCCAGGTCGGCCGTACGTCATCGTGTCTCTCCCCCAGGAGCGGGGGCGCGGCGTGCGCCCCGGCTCGGACCTCGCAGGGTAGGATCCGAGCCCCGGAGGATCCATGCGCCCCCTTCTCGTCGCCGCTGCTCTCGCCGCCCTCAGCCTGCCCGCGCTCGCCCAGGCCCAGGCCGATCGTCCCGAGCTCTCCTGCACCTGGCGCTCCGGCAAGACCGGCGCGGACAACCCATTCGGTGACCCCGGCTGCCCCATCCGGCCCGGCTACCTCGACGACGCCGGGTGGCGCGCCCTCGACGAGCACGTCCAGCAGTACAACTTCGGCCTGTGGACGGCGGAGGAGGTGGCGGCGCTCGAAGCGATGCCCGGCGTCCAGGTGGCGGTGATGGCCCCGGTCCCGGGGACCGGCGAGCTCGGCGCGGTGCAGTGGCCGGACCGGGTGAACCGCGGGGAGATCTTCCTCGTCGCCATCGCGGACGCCGAGCCCGGCACCGACTGGGTGCTCCGGTCCGTCGGCGAGGTCCCCGAGGCCGGCATGCCTCCCATCGAGGGCCCCGCGTCGGCCGCGGCGCTCCCCACGTCGAGCGGGTTCTACCGGGTGCACCGGGTCGTGGGGGCCGACAGCTTCCGGGGACGGCGTGCGCTCTACCGGGGCGAGCGGGTCCAGCTGAACCCCCTGGGCCTGGAGGCGGAGCTCGCCCTCACCGCCGAGTCCGTCCCCCTCGAGGTCGCCCCCGGAGCCACCGGTCCGGTCGTCCTCGCGGCGGGGACCTACAGCGTGCGCACGCCGGACGGCCCCATCGCGGCCCCGATCGTCGTGAACCTGAGCCTGCAGGGCCCGTCCGCCGACCTGTTCACGCTCGAGGTGCTCCCGGCGGCCGGCGAGCCCGCGGTGACGTCAGCCCGGGACGTCCGCGTCGCCGATCGGGTCCTCTTCCGGGTCCTCGCCCCGCCCGCCATGGTGCGCGGCGGCACGTTCGTGGACCGCGCGCTGCCTCCGGGGGGCTCGCTCCTCCTCGAGGTGCACGCGGAGATCGTCTCCTTCTCCAACGACGAGGGCGAGGAGCTCGACCTGGGCCTCTCCACCCAGGGGTTCTCGGTCGCGGAGGGGGTGCCCGTCGTGTTTCCCCCGACCCGCCAGCTGCCGCCCTCGGTCGTCCGCATGAACGCGCCGCTGGAGATCTGGCGGCCGCTCCCCGAGCCCCCGGTCGACGCGGCCCCGGAGGAGTGAGGTGCCCCGCGCGATCGAGCTGATCGGGGTCCCCATCGATTTGGGCGCCGGACGGCGCGGGGTCGACATGGGTCCGTCGGCGCTGCGGATCGCGAACTTGACCTCGGTCCTGGAGCAGCTCGGGCACGAGGTCGTCGACGGCGGCAACCTCGACGTCCCCCAGCGAGAGGTCCTGAGCGTCGGGGACGAGGACCTGCGCTACCTGGAGCCGATCACCGCGGTCTGCCGGGATCTCTACACCGCGACCCGCACGGCGCTGGACGCCGGGCGGATCCCCATCACGCTGGGCGGCGATCACTCGGTGGCCATGGGGTCCGTGGCTGCCGCCGCTGACCACGCTCGCGCCGAGGGCGGACGCACCGGCGTCATCTGGCTCGACGCCCACGGGGACATGAACTCGCCGGCCACCACCCCGTCCGGGAACATCCACGGCATGCCACTGGGCTGCCTCCTCGGCGTGGGCGCCGACCCCCTGACCCACATCGCCGAGCGGTTCCCCGCCATCGACCCCGCGGACGTGGCCCTCATCGGCATCCGGGCCATCGACCCGCCCGAGGCCGAGGTCATCAAGGCGTCTGGCGTCCACACCTGGACCATGCGCGACATCGACCAACTGGGGCTGCGGGCGGTGATGGAGCAGGCCATCACGCGACTCATGGAGCGCTGCGACCGGCTCCACGTGTCCTTCGACGTGGACTACCTCGACCCGACCATCGCCCCGGGGGTGGGGACGCGGGTGCGGGGCGGTCCGAACTACCGCGAAGCGCACCTCACCATGGAGATCCTCGCGGACTCCGAAGCGGTGCGGTCGGTGGACGTGGTCGAGCTCAACCCCATCCTCGATCGGGAGAACATGTCGGCGCGCCTCGCGGCCGAGCTCCTTGCATCGCTGTTCGGCAAGCGCATCCTTTAGGGGTCCCGCGCGCTCAGAACCCCTGACGCGCGTCGGAACGCCGCCCCGGAGCCCCCGTGGAAGTCCTCAAGAACGTCCTGCTGAACTGGGTCTTGCCCGTCCTCGCCGCCCTGGGCGTGTACGTGGTCGTCCAGTCCCTGCGCGCGCCGGAGGTGCACACGGACGAGGCGGGGCACGCGCCCACGTTCACCCTCATGTCCACGGAAGGGGAGCGCGTCGCCCTCGACGACTTCCGCGGTCGGCCAGTGCTGCTCAACTTCTGGGCCACGTGGTGTGGGCCCTGCAAGGCCGAGATCCCCGAGCTCAACGAGTTCGCAGCGTCGCGGCCGGACATCGCGGTCCTCGGGGTGGCGGTGGACTCGGGGACGCTGCCGGTGCTCGCCAAGGCGCAGACGGACCTCGGCATCGAGTACCCCGTCATCCGCGGCAACGCGGGCGTCCAGCGCAACTACGGGGTGAAGTCGGTGCCCACCACGTTCCTGGTCGACGCGGACGGCGTGATCCGCGAGTCCCACGTGGGCCCGGTCAGCGCGAGACGCCTGCGGCGCTGGGTGGACTGAGCCGAACGCCGCCGTCTATCGTCCGCTCCGCGTGACCCACGACACCGCCAGCCGCGTCCGCTTCGTCGGGCGCTACGTCCTCGCCGCAGCCCTGATCCCCGTCGGGGTGGCCGTGGGCGTCGGTGGCCTCGCCCAGAACTGGTCCCGCTCTCTGCGTCGCCGGCCCCGCCGGACGGACCCCACGCCTCACGGCGTACCCGACGGCAGCGGCCTCCATCGCGTCGGGGAGACCTCCCCCTGACCGACCTGTCCGGTCCCTGGTTCGCTCACGGGCGTCCGGTCCTCGTCACCGGGGGCCGCGGCTTCCTCGGATCCCACCTCGCCCTGCGCCTGGCGCGTTCCCGGCCCGACGGGGAGGTGGTCTGCGTCGACGACGGCACGCGGGACTGCTTCGCGGCCCTCGGAGAGGCGCCGCCCCCGAACCTGCGCTTCGTCCGGGGCGACGTGCGGACGCCGGAGCGCTGGCTGGACGACGTGGGCCACCCGTCCGTCGTCGTCCACTTCGCGGCCCTCGCCGGCGTCTCGACGTACTACTCGCGACCCCGGGACGTCCTCGAGGTCAACGGCCTGGGGACCGCGCGGCTCGTGGATGCGCTCGTGGATGGGATGGCGCCCGAGCTGTTCCTCAACGTGAGCACGAGCGAGACGTACGGGCCGGACGCCGCCGGCGCGGACGAGGCGAAGCCGACCCCGGTCGGGCCGGTGCACGACCCGCGCTGGACGTACGCCGCGAGCAAGGTCTTCGCGGAGCACTGGGTGTTCGCGGTGTCCCGCATGACGGGGCTCCCGGCCGTCTCGGTGCGGCCCTTCAACGTGTACGGGCCGGGCCAGATCGGCGAGGGGGCGGTGCGGATCTTCTGCGAGCGCGCAGTCCGAGGCGAAGACCTACGGGTCACGGGCGACGGCTCCCAGACGCGGGCCTGGCTCTACGTCGACGACTTCGTGGACGCGCTCCTCGCCCTGGCCGCCACCCCGCGCGCGTGGGGGGCCACCTACAACGTGGGGCGCCCCGAGGCCCTGGTGAGCACGAAGGAGCTGGCGGAGAGGGTCCTCGCCCTCGCGGGGGCCGGGGGCGCCTTGCAGCTCGTGCCGCACCCGGGCCAGGACGTGCGCGAGCGCTGGCCGAAGACGGACGCGCTGCGCGGCGCGACGGGCTGGAGCCCGCAGGTGGGACTCGACGAGGGTCTCTCCCGTACCATCGCCTTCTGGCGACGCACCGTGGAGGGCGCTGGTGACTGACGAGCCCGAAGACAGCCAGGCGACCGATCCTGGACTCCCTGCGGTGGGCACGCCGACGGAGGCTCCGGCGGAGGAGCCCGCCGGTGCTGAGGCAGAGCCCCCCTCGTCCCCCGGCGCTCACCTCGGCCTGAACACCGCGAGCTCCCTGCCGGCCGTCGCCCTCGACTTCTTCTCGGGTCTGCCCCGCTGGATGAACGTGCTCGGCGGCGTCGTCGCGATGCTCTTGCTCGTGGGCGGGATGGTCGCGCTCTACGTCGGACTCGGCGACTTCCTCATCGTCCTGTTCCTGTCGGTCATCACGGCCTACCTGCTCGACCCCGTCATCGACCGCTTCGAGGCGGCGGGCTGGAACCGCTCCCTGGCGATTATGACGACGGTGGGGACGTTCCTCGCGGTCGTCGCCGTATCGATCCTCCTGATCGTCCCCTACGTCGTGAGTGAGGTCGGTCAGCTCACCGGCCAGTTCGACGACTATGCGGCGCGTGCCGCCGACTGGGTCCACGACGCGCAGGAGTGGGTCGTCGAGAAGACCGGGATGGAGAAGCCGGATCTCGGCATCGCGGAGCTGATTCGCCGAGCCCCCGAGGTCGTCCGAGACGTCGCCCCCGGGGCGCTGGACCCCATGAAGACCGGCGTCGGCTGGGCCCTGGGCTCCACGACCCGCCTCCTCGGCGCGGTCGTGCAGTGGTCGCTGTTCCCGATCTTCGTCTTCTTCTTCCTCCGCGACTTCGACCAGGGCAAGAAGTACCTCTTCGAGCTGCTCCCGTTCCGCGTCCGCCGCTCGGTCCTGAGCCACTACACCGAGATCGACCTGAAGATCGCCGCCTTCATCCGTGGCCAGGTCCTCGTGGCCGTGGTCCTGGCGGTGCTCTACAGCTTCGGCCTCGTCGTGTTCACCGACATCGATCTCGCCCTGCTCATCGGCGTCCTCGCCGGGCTCCTGTTCGTGGTGCCCTACCTGGGGACGATCCTGGGGATCACGCTGGGGACGCTCATGGCGGTCCTCAAGTTCGGCGTGTCGTTCGAGGTGGTCAAGGTCTGGCTGGTCTTCGCCGCGGTCCAGGGCCTCGAGGGTGCGGTCCTCACGCCGAAGATCGTGGGTGACTCGGTAGGCCTGCACCCGGTGACGGTGATGGTCAGCCTGCTGGTGGGCGCCTCGCTCTTCGGGGTGCTGGGGATGCTCATGGCGGTCCCGGTGGCCGCCTCGCTCGCCGTCGTGGGGACCACCGCGGTCCGCTGGTACAAGGACACGGACTGGTTCAAGGAGGGCAAGGCGGGCGCACCCACCGGCGACGACCTGCCGTGATCCCCCTGGAGCACCAGTGGCTGGGCCGCGTCGACTACCTGCCCACCTGGGAGCTCCAGAAGGAGCGACGGGCCGCCATCCAGGGCGACGCCTCCGTCCCCGATCTGCTTCTGACCCTGGAGCACCCTCCGGTGCTCACGTCCGGCCGCCGCGCGCGCGCCGAGAACCTGCGGGCGGACCCCGCGGAGCTCGACGGCGTCGAGGTCCTCGCCATCGAGCGGGGAGGGGACTGGACCTACCACGGCCCCGGCCAGCTCGTGCTCTACGGGGTCGTCTCCCTGCGGCGCCGGCGCCTCGCGGTGAAGACGTGGGTGAAGGTGCTCGAGGACGCCATGTGCGATGTCGCGGGCGACGTGTTCGCCGCGTGCGGCGCCGACCTCGGGGACGACCGCTTCGGCCTGCGCTGCGATGCCCCCGGCGCGTGGCTGCTCCGCGGCGACGGCACCAGCGCGAAGGTGGGCGCCGTGGGGGTGCACGTGGGCCACGGAGTCACGCTGCACGGGCTCGCGCTCAACGTGGACCCGGCGCCGTGGGGCTTCGACTGGATCGTCCCCTGCGGGCTCGACGGCGAGGAGACCACGTCCCTGGCGAAGCTCGTGGCCGCGGGGGGAGGGGACCCGGCAGCGCTCCCGTCCGTCGAGGAGATCGGCGAGCGCCTGGCGGACGCGGTGGCCCTGGCGATCGGCTCCTGACCGCGCGGGCGCGGGCCAGCAGCAGCCTCCGCCGTCAGCTGTGCTCGATCAGGCCCTTGCAGCGAGGACAGACCTTGTTGTGCGCGCTGACGGTGCCCTTCCACCCGCACTCGCGGCAGCGCCCTCGCCTCGACACGCTCGTCTTCGTGCGGAACGCGAGCTTCGCCTTGATCGCTCCGTACGCGTGCAGGACGAACCCGAGGGCGAGCAGACCGAGGATCCACTGCCCGTAGGTGAACGGCCCGAAGGCGGTGTCGAAGAACTCGAGGTTCGGCATGCGGCGATTGGACCAGGGGCCGCGCTGGCTGTCACGGCGAGCCGCGGGGCCTCCCCGAGGTGGCGTCCGGATGGATCACCTCGTAGATCACTGCGTCGCGACCCTGCCACGCCAGCCGCAACCCGGGGTCGTTGCCGAGGAGGGTGAGGGGATCGCCGGGGTAGGGGAGGACGAGGATCGCCCACCGCGCCCCGAACCGCTCGGCGATGGGCTTGCTCGGGTTGGCCCCCCATCCCTGACCGACCTTGTCGTAGAGATCCCACAGCTCGGGGTCGGCGAGGTGGAGGAAGTGGGGGTCCAGCCCGACCACGTACTCCCAGGCAGGGCCGTGGAAGACGAGCTCGGGCCAGTCGTTCCAGCTGAAGTGGTAGATGCGCTCCCCGGGCTCGATGTGCTCCGACGCCCAGCGCATCGCCGGGGCGAGGCGGTCCGGATCGGGCTCGGTGGCGGTCACGGCGGTGGTCGTCTGGTGCACGGACCAGGCGATTCCGGCTGCGATCACCGCCGTCCAGAGCCCGAGGACCCCGAGCCCCGGCGCCCCCCGCTCGCGACGCGCGTCGCGCACGGCCATCCCCAGCGCGAACGCCGACAGGGGCACCGAGTACTCGACGAACTTCGTGGACAGGACGGCGCCGACGGTGCCCCCCGCGGCGAGGAGCACGGCGAACACGGTCGCCCGGGACGCGGGGAGCTCCCGGGAGCTGCCGCGCCAGAGGAGCAGCGCCGCCACCACGAGCATCGCCAGCCCCCCGCCCCCGGTGCGCACGAGCGCGCCCAGGCCGCCGTCGAGCCACTCGGTCCCCACGGGGAGCGCGTCGCGGTTGGCGACCTTGAGGATCACGTGTTGCCAGAGGAACCGGAGCGTCCCCGGCGAGTGTGGATGGATCACGAACCCGGCCGCGAGCCCCGCGAGGGCGGCGACGGGGCCGGTCCACGCGGCCCGCGGGCGCTCGAAGCCCACCGGCTGCCGGGACACGACGGCGTGGAGGATCGCGACGGGCAGCACGAGGAGCGCCACCTGGTACGTCCAGGCGTAGATCCAGGACAGGGCGAACAGCAGGCGGGTGCGTCCCTCGAGGAGCGCGATGATGCACGCGAACAGCAGCGCCAGGGAGAGCCCCTGCGCCCGCGGCATCTCGAAGCGGACGAGCACGGTCCACGACACGGCGATGGGGGCCAGGGCGAAGAGGAAGGGGAGGGGCGCGCCCTGGCGTCGCAAAGCTCCGTACAGGGCGAAGAGGCCCAGGGCACCGAAGAGCGCGGCGCCGGCCTTGGCCGCCGTGACCCCCGGGAGGGCCGCGGCCAGCGGCGCGAGGAGCACGTGAAACAGGAGCTGATGGTCCACCCAGCCATCGCCGAAGATCGACAGGGGCATCCACGGCATGTCGCCCGCCGCGATCCGGCGCGCCTGGGCCACGTGGAAGAAGCCGTCCGAGCCGACGATGCGATCGTGCGAGAACTGCGCTCCGAACAGGACGATCGCCAGCCCGGCGAAGGCGGCGATGTCGCGGATCGGGGTCGGCTTTCGCGCGGGCTCCATTGACACCTTCGGCCTGGGTGGATATCACTCTGCCCCGCTGCCGCCCATGGGCGGCGTCGAAGGCCCGTAGCTCAGTGGGAGAGCACTACCTTGACGCGGTAGGGGTCACCAGTTCAATCCTGGTCGGGCCTACCAATCGCTGAAGAGGGTCTCGGACATCGTCCGGGGCCCTCTTCGCGTTCCGGAGCTGCGACCCGCTCACAGGGGCGCGGCGGTCAGATCCGCCCGCAGGGCGTGGAGCTGGACGATCCAGCCGGGATCGAACCCCTCGGAGCCCTCCAACGCGGCCGTCGCCTCGTCCACGGCGCGCGCCGCCTCGGTGTGCCGCAGCTCGCCCGCCTGGGCACGGACCCACGCCTTCGCCGCGCGCCCGATCGCGTGCACGGGGTGCTCCGGCGGATACGCGCCCGCCCAGCCCTTGATGGCCCGATCGAGCTGCTTCTCTGCGCGGCGGAACTCCCCGTCGGCCTGGAAGAGCAGGCCACGGCTGTATGCGGTGGTCGCGCGGACGGGGTGGCTTCGAGGCAGCAGGGACCCGGCGAGCATCGCCGCCTCGTCGAGGAGGGTCGCCGCCGCCTCCCGGTCCCCCCGATCGCCGGCGATGAGCCCGAGCTCGTGGAGGGCGAGGGGCAGGGCCCGCTGGGCGGGACGGTCCATGTCGCCGCCGCCGAGCACCCGAGCCCGCTCGAGCAGGGCGGCCACCTCGTCCGTGGGAGCCGTGGGGTGCAGGCTCTGGGCCCGAGCGACGAGCATCGAGGTCAGCCCGCCCTCGCCTTGGGGGTCCGCGGCTTCCAGCAGCTCCGTGGACTCCCGGAGCAGCGCCCGCCCCCGCTTCCGATCTCCGCGGCGGCACTGGGCGGACCCGAGGGTCTGCATGGCCGCAGCCCGCGAGGGGACGTCCTGCTCCCGCGCGAGCTTGCCGAGCAGGCCGCGCAGCTCCTTCTCCGGGGCGGCCGCCTGGGTCGACGCCTCGATCTGGGCGCGGAGCAGCTCGGCCCGCTGGAGCGCAGCCGCCGCGCCGGGGTGGCCCGCCTTGTGCGCCGCCGCGAGGAGGCGGGCGGCCCGGTCCACGTGGGGCCGCGCCGCCAGCGTGCTCTGGGAGTGGACGACGATGCAGGCCTCGTCGAGGGCGAGGAGTCCCAGGAACGGCAGCCCCTCGTCGGCCAGGCCCTGGGCCCCGGTGCGGCCCCGCTCCACCCACCGCATCGCCCCCGACAGGTCCCCGCGCCGCCGCAGCCGCTCGGCCATCCGGTGGGCCAGGCTCACCGCGGCATACGGCTGCTGGAGATCGTCGAGGACCTGGCTCGCCAGATCGGCCAGGGAGCCGAGGGCGGGCCCCGAGAGAGGTGCGGTGGCGGCCCAGGCCCGGATTCCCATCGCGAGGCGCAGGCGTCGCTGCACTCGGGCCTGAGGAAGCTCCCGGCGGCTCTCGAGGTAGGTGAGCGTGGAGCCGTCGATCGTGAGGCAGTCCTCGTCGTCCCGCTGGGCGAAGCCCGCCTCGACCACGTGATCGATCACGTCGCGGGGGACCTCCATGAGGCCCGCCACGAGATCCTGAGGGAGCGCCAGGCCCCCGGCGAGGGCCACGTAGAGCAGGACGTCGGCGGCACGCTCGTCTCCGAGCTGCTCCCATCCCAGGCCAAAGGCCTCCTCGACGCGCGCGGCTTCGGTGACCTCGGGCGTGCGGTCGCGGGGCGGCACCGAGACGAGCCGCAGCTGGAGCCGGTTGTCGAGGGCCGAGCTGAGCTCGCGCACGTCGGAGTCGGGGTTCGCCTCCAGCCACGCGGCGAGGACGCTGATCGCGCCTGCCCGGTTGCCCAGCGCGCTCGCGAGCTCGCGCGCGCGGCGCCTCTGGGTCCGGTCGACGGAGAGATCCGGCCGGTGTTCGAGGAGGCGACCCGCCGTCTGGCGCCGGGTGTAGAAGCGGGTGGCGGGCCGGGACGTCATGGGCGCATCCTATCTCCGGCGCCGCGCCCGAGGATCGAGGCCGCCCGCCGGACGACCGGGTCCCAAGGATCCTGACAAGTCGCTTGACCCCCATCCAGTGCTCATCTATAGACGCCGCCCGCCCGCGACCGGCCCACCGAAAATGGGGTCGCGCCGGCACCAGAGGAAGCTGTCATGCCGAAGATGAAGACCCACCGCGGCGCTGCCAAGCGCTTCAAGCGGACCGCCAGCGGCAAGTGGAAGCGCGGACGCGCCTACCACAGCCACATCCTCACCAAGAAGTCGACCAAGCGGAAGCGTGAGCTGCGTACTCAGGTCCTCGTGGACGAGTCCGACGCGCCCCGCGTGAACCGGATGCTTCCCTACAAGTAGGGAACGAGAAGGAATCCGCCATGCCTCGCGTCAAGCGCGCCGTCATCCGGCGCAAGCGTCTCCAGAAGCTCTTCAAGGCCAGCAAGGGCTTCTTCGGGGGCCGTAAGAACCTGATCCGTACCGCCATCAACGCGGTGCAGAAGTCCCGTCAGTACCAGTACCGCGACCGCCGCACGCGCAAGCGTGACTTCCGTCGCCTCTGGATCGTCCGCATCAACGCCGCCGCTCGGCAGAACGGGCTGTCCTACAGCACGTTCATGCACGGCCTGAAGACGGCCGGTGTCGAGGTGAACCGGAAGATGCTGGCGCAGATCGCCATCGACGACCCGCAAGGGTTTACCGAGCTGGTCGCGGTCGCCCGCGGGTAGCTCGTCACGACACCTTTCGACTGAGCGCTCCCGGGGTCACCCGGGGGCGCTTTTTTCTTTGTCGGCGCTGTCACCGATCCGGGGGGCACGTCGGCCCCGTCCCTTTCCCGGCCGTCGCGGTCGGGCCACCCTCATCCTCCCGCCAGCTCTCAGGAGAACGATGAGCACCGCAACCGCCACCCCCGTGGACACGGACCTCACGTCGAAGGCCCAGGATCTCGCCGCCGAGGCCCGCGCGGCCCTCGAGGCGGCCGACTCCGAAGCGAGCCTCGCCCGCGCGAAGGCCGACTACCTCGGCAAGCAGGGGAGCATCGCCGCTCTCCTGAAGCTGATCCCCACGCTCGCCCCCGAGCAGCGCCGCACGGCCGGCCGCGCCATCAACGAGGCGAAGGTCTCCGTCGAGTCGCTGTTCGCTGAGCGCCTCGCCGCGCTCAAGGACGCCGCCCTCGGCTCTGCGTCGGCCGCGCCGGTGGACGTGACGCTCCCCGGTCGCCTGCCCTGGACCGGCCACCTGCACCCCATCACCCGCGCCTGGCGGGAGATCACCGACATCTTCACGGCGATGGGGTACACCATCGAAGAGGGCCCCCAGGTCGAGACCGACTGGCACTGCTTCGAGGCCCTGAACATCCCCAAGGGCCACCCCGCCCGGGAGATGCAGGACACCTTCTACGTCTCCGACTTCCGCCCGGGCGCGGAGACCGCGGCGAACGCGGAGGAGGACGGCGTCGTCCTGCGGACCCACACCTCGCCGGTCCAGGTCCGCACGATGCTGCGGAGCAAGCCGCCGATCCGGATGATCTGCCCCGGCACCGTCTACCGCCGGGACAACGACCTGACCCACACGCCGATGTTCCACCAGGTGGAGGGGCTCGTCGTGGACGAGGGGATCACGCTGGCGGACCTCAAGGGCACCCTGGCCGAGTTCGCCCGCGCCTTCTTCGGACCGGGCACGAAGATCCGCTTCCGCCCGAGCTACTTCCCGTTCACGGAGCCGTCCGCGGAGGTCGACGTGACCTGCGCCGCCTGCAAGGGCAAGGGCTGCCGCGTCTGCAAGGGCACCGGCTGGCTCGAGGTGCTCGGCTCCGGGATGGTCGACCCGCTCGTGTTCGGCCACCAGGACGAAGGGGACTACGCCCCCGACTCCGTCCAGGGCTTCGCCTTCGGGATGGGGATCGACCGCCTCGCGATGCTCAAGTACGGCATCGACGACCTGCGGCTCCTGTTCGAGAACGACGTGCGCATGCTGGAGCAGTTCTGATGCTGGTACCTCTCTCCTGGCTGGCCGAGATGGTCGATCTGCAAGGCAACCCCGAGAAGATCTGTGATCTCCTCACGTCCGGCGGCATCGAGACCGAGGTGGCCGCGGACGACCGCCCCACCTGGGATGGCGTGATCACGGCGAAGCTCAACGCCGTCGACCAGCACCCGGACGCGGACCGCCTCACGGTGACGAAGCCGTTCACCGGCTCCGAGGAGCTCCAGGTCGTGTGCGGCGCGACGAACCACAAGGCCGGGGACATCGTCGCCCTCGCCACCGTGGGGACGAAGCTGCCCAACGGCGTGAAGATCAAGAAGGGCAAGATGCGCGGGCAGGTGTCCCAGGGGATGCTCTGCTCCGAGTCGGAGCTCGGCCTCTCGGGCGAGTCCGAGGGGATCCTCATTCTCCCGGCCGACACGCCCATCGGCGTGCCGCTGGCCGACGTCATGCCGGCCGGGGACGTGGTCCTCGAGTCCGAGCCGACGGCCAACCGCGGCGACTGCTTCTCGATCCTCGGGACCGCCCGCGAGCTCGCTGCCGTGTCCGGCTGGCCCCTGAAGGGCCGCGCCACCGGCGGGGAGGACCTCGAGACCGTGCGCTACGTCGCAGGCGGCTCGGAGTCCGAGGGCGTCGTGGGGACGGCCGGGAACGCCGTCCGCGTGGCCATCGAGGACGCCGACGGCTGCCCCCGGTACGCCTGCGCGGTGCTCGATGGCGTTACGGTGGGGCCGTCGCCGAAGTGGATGGTCCAGCGCCTCGAGGCCGCCGGGCTCCGCTCGGTGAACAACGTCGTCGACTGCACGAACTACGTGATGCTCGAGCTCGGCAACCCGCTCCACGCCTTCGACCGCCGGGATCTGCGCGCGGATGCGCTGCGGATCCGCCGGGCGGGGGGTGACGCGGCCGTGAAGACCCTCGACAGCGTCGACCGCGCCCTCGAGCCCGACGACCTCGTCATCGCCGACGGTGAGGGCGTCGTGGCCATCGCAGGCGTGATGGGCGCGGAGAACTCCGAGGTCCACGACGACACGACCACGCTGCTGCTCGAGTCGGCCCACTTCGATCCCGCGTCGGTCCGGCGCACGGCCCATCGGCTGAAGCTCAACACGGACGCCTCCCACCGGTTCGCGCGCGGCGTGGACCCGGAGCTGCCCGGGGCGGCTCTGCTGCGCCTCATCCAGCTCCTCCAGGAGACCGCGGGCGGCGAGCTCGACGGCGGGATCCTCGATCTCTACCCCGCTCCGGTGACCCGCGAGCAGGTCCACCTGCGAGAGGCCCGGATCCCGGGTCTCCTCGGCATCGATCTGCCGGTGGAGCAGGTGACGTCCCTGCTCGAGCGTGACGGCCTCGAGCCGCGGCGGACCGACACGGGCTGGACCATCGAGCCTCCGTCCTACCGCTTCGACATCGAGCGGGAGGTCGATGTCCTCGAGGAGATCGTCCGCCTCGTCGGCTTCGACTCCGTCCCCGAGCGCCTGCCCATGCAGCCGCTGCGTAGCGTCCCGCGGGTGGCCCCCGGGCCGGACGTGGAGTCGGTGCGCGACGCGCTGGTTCGCGCCGGGCTGTCCGAGGCGGTCCACTTCTCGTTCATCGACCCGGCGTGGCTCGAGCGGCTCCAGATCGCGGAGGACGACGACCGCCGCGTGCGCGCCGTCCGCATCGACAACCCGCTGAGCGAGGTCGGGGGCATCCTGCGGCCCGTCCTCATCGCCTCGCTGCTCGAGGCGACCGCCCGCAACCTGAAGCAGGGCGCGTCCGACGTGCGCCTGTTCGAGGCGCGCACCACCTTCCTCGCCCGAGAGGACGGCTTCGCGCCGATCCTCGCCAGCGAGGGTCGCCCGGGGGACAAGCCGCCGGTGGTGGAGCGCCGCGCCGTGGCCGGCGTCCTCGTGGGCTCCCGGCGCCCGGGGAGCTGGGAAGGGGAGGGACCGCAGGTCGACTTCTTCGACGCGAAGGGCGCCGCCGACGAGGTCGGCCGCGCGCTCCAGACGAAGGGCTTCCGCTGGACCGCCGACGGAGAGCTCCCGCCGTGGCTCGATGCGCGCGAGGCGGCCCTCCTCATCCGTCCCGGACGTCCGGTGACCGTCGCCGGCTGGGTCGGGCGCATCGCCGTGCCGGTCCTGCGGGCCTTCGAGCTCGACCGGGTGGTCTACGCCTTCGAGCTCGACGTGGACACACTCGCCCCGAAGCGGACGAGCGCCCCGAGCTTCACCCCCCACTCCCGGTTCCCCGGTCTCCAGCGGGACCTGGCGGTCGTCGTCCCCGACGACGTCCCCGCGGTCTGGGCGACGGAGACGGCCGAGAAGGCGGCACGCAAGGCGTCCAAGGGCTGGTTCCGGGGCGCTGAGGTGTTCGATGTGTATCGGGGCAAGGGAATCCCCGATGGCCACCGCAGCCTCGCCTTGCGCCTCCGCTTCCGCGCCGCCGAGCGCACGCTGAAGGACGGCGAGGTCGACAACGCGATGGCTCAGGTGGAGAAGCAGCTGCTGAGCCGTGACGGGGTCAGCCTGCGCGGTTAGAGTGCCCAACCGGTCGGGGGTCCCCCACGTCCCCGGCACACGGAGATCTGGTGAACAGGACCTCTCTATCGATGACGTTGTTCGCGCTGTTGCTGGCGGGGTGCCCGTCCGGTGACGAGTGGTCGCTGATCTCGATGGCCGACACGGACTGCTTCACGGTGAGCGTGTCCCCGAGCGCGGGCGATGACGACGACTCCGCGGCGGACGACGACGACTCCGCCGGCGACGACGACGACTCCGCCTCCGCGGACGAGGACGTCCTGACCATCGACCTGCACTCCGCCCCGGGTCTGTTCTCCGAGGACGTGATCGGGAGCGCAGAGATGAGCCCGTCGTCCGGCCCCGCGGGGACGGAGTTCGTGATCCGGGTCGCCCTGATCGATACTGGCGGCACCCAGGGCAATCCGACCACGGCGGTCGGGCGTGCCACCGTCACGGTCGACAACGGGGACATCGAACTGAACGAGCTGGAGATGGAGCCCTCGCCCGTGGACGAGCGGCTCTGGACAATCACCCTCGTCGCTGGCGGGGACCCGGAGCAGACGAGGCGCGAGGACTCGCTGTGCGTCGGGCTGTACACGGGAACGGAGTAGGGATGACCAAGGCGGACATCATCGAGGCGGTCTACGAGCAGATCGGCTTCTCCAAGAAGGAGGCGGCCGAGGTCGTCGAGCTGGTCTTCGAGACGATGAAGGAGACGCTCACCGAGGGTGAGAAGATCAAGATCTCGGGCTTCGGCAACTTCGTGGTCCGGCCCAAGCGGGCGCGTACGGGTCGCAACCACCAGACCGGCGAGCAGATCACCATCTCTGCCCGGCGGGTTCTGACCTTCAAGCCCAGCCAGGTCCTCAAGGACTCCCTCAACGACGGGTGAGCCCGGCTCCATGACGCCGCAGACCTGGGAGCCCCCGGACACCATCGAGATCCCGGACAAGGTCTTCTTCCGGATCGGCGAGGTCGCCGAGATCACCGGGGTGAAGCGCCACGTCCTGCGGTTCTGGGAGAAGGAGTTCCCGCGGCTGCGGCCGCCGAAGTCCAAGACGAACCAGCGCCGGTACCGCCGCCAGGACATCGAGCTGATCCTGAGGATCAAGGAGCTCGTCTGGGAGCGGAAGTTCACCATCGAGGGCGCCCGCCTCGAGATCAAGGCCGGCGCGGACCGCGACCGCACCCGCCTCAAGGGCCAGCAGGCGCTCCCCATCCAGGAGCCCGACCCGCAGACCGCCGACGTCGCCGTCCCCGAGCTCAAGGTCGACCCCACGATCGTCGGAGACCTCGTCACGGAGCGTCTCCCCGCGGTGGAGCTCGGCCCCCGCCGCCTCGACGGCTATCAGATCGAGTCGCTGCGCACGATGCGTGCCGAGCTCGAGGCGCTGCGTGACCGGGCGCGGGCCCTCCGTCAGGACCCCGAGTAGCCTGACCTCGCGGGCGCTCCCACGGACGCAGGGTCCGCTCGCTAGTCTCCGCCTCCAGCCACACCCGGAGCCTCACCGATGCCCGACGTCCCCCGCGGCGCACCCCTCGTCGATCTCCTCGTCCCCGTGGGCACGAGCCCCGCCCTGCCCGACGTGCAGACCCGCCTCGAGCTGAGCGGCGGCGCCGGATGGCGCCTCCACGCCGACGACGGGACGATGGAGCAGTCCGTCATCCCCACGATCCCCTTGCGCGGCAGCCTCGAGCGGGTGTGGGCGGCGCGGTCGATCCCGCTCCAGCCCGGCGAGCCCCTCCAGGAGGCGGTCGGCGTGGGGATGGAGGTCGCGATCACCACCCAGGCGCACCTCGCTGCGGTCGGGGTCTACGGCGTGATCGGGTGGGGCGTGGTCCTCTTCGACGAGCCGAAGTGGCTCTACGGGCTCACGCTGCTCGAGTGGCTCTACAACCCGCGGCTCGGCGCCGACGGCCAGCTCATCCAGCAGGAGCCCGACGCGGCGACCGCGGAGGCGAACCTGCAGGCGAAGGCCCGTCTGTTCCCGAAGCTCTTCACGCAGGAGGCCACCTCGCGGTTCATCACCCGCGTGCCTCCCGGCGCCATCCAGGAGGTGGAGACCCTCCAGGCGCTCACGCTCCTCGGGCCCGGCGGGGGGTTCGATCCCCGGTACTGGGCGTCGTTCGCGGTGCAGATGGCCCTGGCCGAGGTGCAGCACTACGTCCAGACCCAGGCGGGGCCCCCGAAGGCGCCGGGCGCCGCGCCCGCCCCCGGGATGGCTCCTCCTCCCCCGCCCGCCTCGCCGCCTAAGCCCCCGGAGCCCGACGACGGACTGACCCCGTTGCAGCGCGCGCGCCGGGACGCGGAGCGCAAGGCGGCCGAGGCGGCGGCGAACCCCGAGCCGGAGCCGGAGCCCCAGGCCGACGAGGAGATCCCGGATGGCGGCCCGGTGCGCTGGATCGACGGCGAGCGCCCGCTGCTCGTCCTCCCGGCCGATCGCCTCGACGATGGGCTGATCCGCAGCCTGCAGGGCGGCTCCCTCGAGGGACTGTCCCGCAGCGAGCGCCCCGCGGGTTCGCTCTTCGAGCGCTGGGCGGAGGCCGGCGGGCACTTCGTCACCGCGGTCCCGTTCCTGTCGCGCCTGTTCCTGGACAACGCCCCGCTGCACAAGGCCGCGTTCGCCGAGCGCTCCACGGACACCCCGGACGGCGCCTGGCTGGACTGCCACCTCCCGCGGGTCGGCAGGGTTCGCGCGGTGATGGTGGTGCGCCCCGAAGGCCGCAGGATCCTGCTGTCGTCGGACCGTTCGGCCTCGGCCGGAGACATCGTCAAGGCGTTCGGGTGACGCCCGACGGGTTGACACGCCCCGGGGCCGGGAGCATCCTCCGCGGGCTCTGGCGGATCCCCCGGGCTCGAGAGGCCCAAATCGTCAGGAATATCGGGGAGTAGCGCAGTCTGGTAGCGCACTTGACTGGGGGTCAAGTGGTCGCAGGTTCAAATCCTGTCTCCCCGACCATTCGATGCAGGCCTCGCCGGATCTCCGGCGGGGCCTTCGTCGTTCCGGAGGCCGCGTCCGGCGAGCCACCCGGTCCGCGAGGAGACCTTCAGCCCAGGCTTCGGAGGCAGTCGGGCAGATCGCGGCGAAATGACGCGGCGTCGTGGCCCCCGTCGAACTCGCGGTACGTGCAGGCGAACCCGCGCTCGCGAAGGGAGTCTCGCAGGCGCCGGTTCGCCGTCAGCTGGGACTCGCGCTGGAGCAGGCCGTCGCCATGGTCGACGTCCTCGTCGGTCTCCTGCGAGCCGACCGACAGGTGGAACGTGACGTCGGACGCTCGTGCCTGCCCGACCTCATGGATGAACGCGCCGTCCTCCCACCAGAACGAGCCGGACTGGCACGCCACTGCTTCGAAGGCGCCCGGACGCTGCAAGCCCGCGTGCGCGGCCGCGAGACCGGTGAGGCTCAGGCCGACGAGCACGGCCGGCGCCTCCTTGGCGATGTCGAACTCCGCGCGGAGCCACGGGAGCAGCTCGTCCGCGAGGGCGCGCGGGAAGTCCAGGTTGCAGAAGGACTCCCGCCACCGGGTCGGGTAGTCGATGTGGGAGACGTACACCGAGAGCAGGTCGGGGATCGCGCCGGCGGCCCGCAGCTCCTGCACGACGTCGACGGCCCCGAGGTCTCTCAGGTAGTGCTCCCCATCGAGGAACAGGAGCAGCCCCGGAGGACGGTGTCCCGGTCGGGGGGTCTGCACCCAGAGCGAGCGGCGGTTGCCGAGGAGCGAGCTGTCGAACTCGTACCGGCCGAGTCGAGGATCCGGCGAAGCGCTCATCCCCGCAGTATGCCGCCCCCGGCGGCGGCGCCGGCGCGGGGAGCCTTCTTGTACCGTGGCCTGAAGAGGCCACGAACCTGGTCGACGCTCCCGCTGGAGGACCCCACATGCTGACGACCCGCCTGCTCGTCCCGACCCTGTTCGCCCTGTCCGTCGGCCTCGCTGGCTGCTCCGGGGCGACCGTCACCTTGTTCAACGACGGCCCTGGCGGCGCAGACCCCATCAACTTCTACGTCCTCAACGTGGAGAGCGACGGGCCCGGCAACCTCGTGGAGTCGGCCGGTGAGCGGACGGTCTCCGTGCCGTGGGCGAGGACCCAGCAGGGGCAGGTCACCATCGAGGTGTTCTTCGAGGGACAGGTCCAGAGGAGCTACAACTGCACCGTCTGGGAGGATCAGAACTCCCCGCTGCAGATCATCACGTACTTCCCGGGCGCCGAGCGCTGCTTCGACAACTCCGACTGAGCGTCGGCCCTCAGCCCTTCCCGGCCCCGTTCCCGTCCGCCCCCGGGGCCTGCTCGCTCCGGTAGAAGATGAACGCGAGGAGCGCCGCGCCGGCTGCGCCCATGTGGAAGATCGCGTGGCCGGGGAAGCCGGACACGTCCCGGCAGAAGTCGGGGCCGCTGATGTCGGGGTTCCAGAGCACCCAGAGCAGCATCGAGCTGCCCAGCAGGAACAGCACTCCGCCGAACCACCACCACTCGCGCTCGACGCGGCGGTTGGCGGCGACGCTCACCCCGTCGACGACGACGGCCACGATCCAGCACCCCGCGCTGATCACGATCCCGTAGAAGCGCCAGCCCGGATCGACCCCGGAGACGATGCCGAGGGTGATGGCCAGCGCGAGCCAGAGGACCATCACCAGGACCGTGCGGACGGTCCGGTCCAGGCCCCAGGACGCGAACACCACGTAGGCCGCGTGGAAGAACATCCACGTGAACACCGAGAAGGCGTCGAACCACCCCGCCCAGGACTTCATGGACGCGTGCAGCAGCATGCTCGCCGGCCCCATGAAGATGACGAGGAGCCCGTAGGTCACCGACAGCAGGCTCGCGCCGCGCATGGGGCTCTGGGACTTCGTGGGGACGAAGCTGGTGTCCAGGCCTCCGCCGGCGAAGCCCAGGAACCAGAGGACCCAGAGCCCGGCCGCCACGAACCCGAGATCGGACCAGGTGGCCCAGGGCTGGCGCACCGCGCCCTCCCCGATCACCTCGCAGTACGCGTAGGCGGGCTCGTCACCGGCCGGGCAGCGCAGAGGCGGGGCGACGGCAGCCGCGCAGGCGTCGGGGGAGTCCGGTTCGCTCGATCGGCCGCAGGTGGTGTCCCACTGGCGGGGTCGGCAGTTGCCGTCATCGCAGAGCAACACCCCATTCTCGGGTGCCGCGTCACAGCCGCCCCACTGGGCGCCCATCGCCACGAAGAACACGGCGAGCCAGAGGACCGCCCAACCCAGCCCGATCACCCCCCACAAGTACCCCCGGTTGCCCTGCGCGAGCCCCACGATCGACCAGACGGCGGGGACGAGCGCGGCGGCGCCGAGGACGACGATCAGCACCACGGAGAACGCGTCCATGGCTGCCGACGGTACCAAGGGCGCCCACCCCCACCGGGCTGGCCGATCTGCCACGCTGGGCCCACGCCAACCCCGGCCGTCCCCGAAAGGACTCCATGACCACCGACCTGTGGATGCTCGTCTTCGCCGTCCTCCTTCAGTGGGGGCTCATCCTCGGCGCCGCCACCCCCAAGCTCCTCGCGAACGGCCTCGGCTGGGCCTTCGGCAACCGTGAGACGGAGGGGGTGGAGATCCCCGACTGGGCGCAGCGGGTCCAGAGGACCAGCGACAACATGGCCGAGAACCTCGTGCTCTTCGCCGCGCTCGTCCTCGTGGCCCACGTCAGCGGCGAGGCCGACGACCTCTCCGCGCGAGGCGCCCAGGTGTTCCTCGGCGCGCGCGTCATCCACGCGATCATCTACGCCGTGGGGATCCCCGTCGGCCGCACGATCGCCTGGGCGGTCTCGCTCGTGGGCCTCGGGATGATCATCGCCGCCCTCGTCTGAGCCCCTCCGTCCGCGCGCCCGCCGCGAGGGCCTGGGACCAATCCCGCCCCCGCCGCTGATAGACTCGGCGGCTCTGACGGTGGAAGGGAGAGGGCGTGGCTGACTATCGGGTCATCCAGCACGTGAACAGCGTGCTCTGCGACCGACTGCAGGAGATCTGCGACAGCCTCGAGCTGAACTGGGTGGGGATCCACAAGGACCTCGACACCCAGCCGAAGGACGACGAGGAAGCGACGATCTACTGCTCGATGTACCGCGTCGACGACATCGACGACATCGGGCTCCCCGCCTTCGCCGTGCGCCCCTACGTCAAGGGGCCCCAGCCGGCGGACCCGAAGCGGCAGGACCTGTCCCAGATCCCGCCGCGCTTCATGTACCTCTACTTCATCGTGTTCGTGGAGAGCCCCGAGCCCGACCTGTCCAACACGCTGCTCGGCGCGGTGATGAACGGCTTCCACCAGGAGGCGACGCTCATCTACCAGCCGAAGTCCTTCGAGCTGAACGGCCGCCTGTACGACTCCATGGGCCGACCCCTCAAATCCGACGGCCTCGACCTCGAGCTCGACGGGGGCGCGGACCCGCAGGCCAGCGCGAACAAGAAGATCGTGATGGAGCGCATCTCGGTGCAGCTCGTCGACGATCTCGCGTTCGGCGACGCGTGCCTGCTCTTGAAGGGCTTCGAGCGGAAGATCAGGCCGTACCTGACCTATCGGGTGTTCGCGAAGATCGACCAGCCCCTGAACATCGTGCCGCGCGTCGGCCGGGTCGGGGTCTCGCTGTTCGACGCCGACACGAGCATGGGTCGCTGACCCGATCCCGACGCGGACCGGGTCCTTCCAGAGTTGAGGCGGGCATAGGTGGCGACGCAAGGCGCGAGCAAGGTGCAGACGACGCGAGGGGGCAATCCCGCCCGGGGCGCTGTCCCGGAGTCCGAGGAGTTCGAGCGGCTCCGGCGGCGCCTCCAGCTCACGAACCTGCGCGTCGCCCGGCTGTACCTGCTGCTCAAGGGAAGCAAGGCGCCCACGCCCGACAGCCCCGAACTCGATGAGGACGGGGACCCGCTCGAGGACCTCTACGTCTCCGACCAGGAGTTCCAGCAGCACCTCGCCGCGCTGTCCGGCTTGCCCCCGACCCGCCTGCAGGACCCGGACGCCGCCGAGTCCCTGGCCGCCCTCGACCGCGCGGCGGCTGTCCTGTCGCGCCGCATCCAGGCCGAGGAGCTCGCCGCGGCTCGGTCCGGCCGCACCTCCCGCTTCGACCAGCTCTGCTCCCGCTGCAACCTGTCGCCTCTGGACCGGGAGGTGCTCCTCATCTCCTTGTCGCCGGAGGTCGACCGCCGCTACCGCCGGGTCTACGCCTACCTCCACGACGACTTCACCCGCGGGATCCCCAGCGTCGGCCTGATCGTGGACATCCTCGCGCCGCTCCTCGGCAGCACGGACCGCCTGGCGCTCATGTCCCGCTTCGAGGCCGGCGCGCCGCTCCTCCAGCAGGGCCTCCTCGAGCTCATGGCCGCGCGGTCGGACGACATGAAGCCCCTGTCCCAGCGCCACGTCCGCGTGAGCGACGCGACCGCGGGGTGGCTCCTCGGGGTGCCTCGCATGTCCGAGACCGTGGCGGATCGGGCCCGGTGGCTTGGCGTCCCCGACGCGCCACCCGAGTACACCCTCCCCGCCGGCCTCCCCGAGCGCCTCGGGCGCGTGGGCGAGTCGGTCCGCACCAGCCAGCGGGACGTCACCGTGTTCCTGGTGGGCCGCGAGGCTCGGGCCTGCCGCTCGGCTGCCGACGCTCTCTGCCACCAGCTGGGTCTGCCCATCGTGGCCGTGGAGGTGGGCGCGTTCCTCTCCGGGGGCGAGCACATGCTCGAGGACGTCAGCCAGGTGCTGAAGGACTCGTACCTGTTCGGCGCGGCGCTGCTCGTCCTCGGCTTCCCCGACGTGTCCACCGAGGAGCCGGCGGCCATGCGGAACCTCGAGGCCATCTGGCGCCGCATGCAGAACTACCGGGGGCTGATCGTCCTGCCCGCGTCGGACACGCCGCCGGCCTCCTGGCTGGCCGAGACCCGCCACTCGGTCCCCGTCCCCGTCGCCGACCCGAACTTCGGGGAGCGCGTGGTCGTCATCCGCAGCCTGCTGAACGCCTGCGACATCCCGGTCGACGTGGACGACGAGGAGATTCGCTCCCTCGCCAACCGCTACCGCATGAACCGGCACCAGTTCCAGCAGGCGGTGGCCTTCGGCCGCGACCTGGCGTGGGCGAGGGGAGGGGAGGACGCGGAGCTGGTCTTCGAGGACCTCGTCGCCGGCGCGCGCGCCCAGTTCAGCAAGGACATCGGCTCCCTGGCCCGGCGCATCGAGCCAGGCTTCAAGATGCCGGACCTGGTGCTGCCGGTCCGGGAGAAGAACCACCTCGTCGAGCTCATCGCCTTCGTCGAGCGGCGCGGGCAGGTCTACGAGCAGTGGGGCTTCCAGTCGAAGTTCCCCCGCGGCACCGGCGCGAAGGCGCTGTTCTTCGGGCGCTCCGGTACCGGCAAGACGATGGCCGCCGAGGTGATCGCGGGCACGCTGGGCCTCGATCTCTTCAAGGTCGACCTGAGCTCCGTGGTGAGCAAGTGGGTGGGCGAGACCGAGAAGAACCTCGGAGCGATCTTCGACCGCGCGGAGGAAGCCCAGGCGGTGCTCCTCTTCGATGAGGCCGACTCGCTGTTCGGCTCGCGCACGAACGTGGGCAACGCGGTCGACCGCTACGCGAACCTGGAGACGAACTACCTGCTCCAGCGCGTCGAGGAGTACGACGGCATCGCGATCCTGTCCTCGAACCTCAAGCAGAACATCGACGAAGCCTTCACCCGCCGCTTCCACTTCGTCCTCGAGTTCCCCTTCCCCGACCGGCCCGCTCGGGAGGAGATCTGGCAGCGCGCCTTCCCCAAGGACGCGCCTCTGGGCGAGGACGTCGACTTCGAGTTCCTCGCAGAGAAGTTCAAGTTCACCGGCGGCAACATCAAGAACTCGATCCTGCGCGCCGCCTTCCTCGGTGCGTCGTCCGACACGGGCGAGATCCGCATGATCGACATCCTCCGCGGCGTGGTCCGCGAGTACCAGAACCTCGAGCGCGAGGTCACGGAGCGTGACTTCGGCAAGTGGTGGAAGCAGCTCCGCCACCTCGTCGAGGACCCGAAGCTCATGCGGCGTAAGGAGAACCGATGACGAGGCTGCGTTCCCTCGCGGTCGTCACGATCGTGCTTGTCACCCTGCTCGGAGTGGCCTGCCCCAAGGGCGGCGGCTCGCGGGCGATCACGGGTCAGGTGGCCGTCAACCGGGACGGCAACGTCGAGCCGGTCGGGGAGGCCCAGGTGCGGGTCTGGCCCAAGGAACCGGGCAGCAAGGCGGAACCCTTTGAGTACGAGGCTGTCCAGAACCTGCGTGGGGTCACGCTGACCCGCGCCAACGGTCAGTTCGAGATCGGGGCGCTGACGTCGGCCGAGACCCACGCCGAGTACTCCATCCTCAAGGGCTGGAAGTACATCATCGAGGTGGAGGTTCCGGGCTACTACATCACGCAGGCGGAGTTCGACTACAGCGGGGGCCAGGCGTGGGTCGAGGTCGCCATCGACGAGAAGCCCGTGGACGTGCTCGACACGTCCGGCGGGGTGAAGGACAACGACAAGGAACTGCACCGCGGAGCGGTGCGGAAAGAGTAGCCCGCGTTGAAATTGCGGCCGTGCCCCTGTGTTATGGTCCGCAGCCGGATAAGGAGGGGCCCTGGTGCCATCTGCAGCGAGTATCTCAGCGATGTGCGGTGCCCCAACCGTCGCCGCGTATTCCCCCAACGAGGATCGGTCCATGCCCAACCCCAGGAGGCACATGTCCACCCGCAGCGCGCGCATCGCGCCCCAGACCTTCACGCTCCTGTTCCTGCTCGTCCTCTCGCTCGCGTTCACGAGCAGCTGTGACAAGGGACGCAGCTCGGACCTGATCGCGGGCCGGATCACCACCATCAAGGACGGCGAGGAGCGGCCGGTGGCTCAGGCCTCCGTGAAGATCACGCCGACCAGCGTGGACCCGGAGAAGAAGGGCGCCGACGAGCAGCCCGAGGATCCGAACAACATGACGGGCGTCGCGCTGACGAACGACACGGGCTTCTTCGAGATCGCCTCGCTGTCGTCCAGCCAGACCTTCCAGGAGTACTCGCTCCTGCGGAACTGGAAGTACGAGATCCAGATCCAGGTGCCCGGCTACTACATCTACAAGGGGCCCTTCTCCTACGAGAAGGGTGGAATCGAGCTGGCCGTTCAGCTCGAGCAGAAGGGGGCTGACGTCGTCGATGACTCCGGAGTGATCCTCATCGACGAGAAGGCCATCCAGTCCGGAGCGATCCGACGGGGGAACTGACGCAACGCGTCCAGGGACGACCTGAGCCCTGAGGGCTCGCCTTCCGTGCCAGCGAGGAACCACGAATGATTCATAGCGACGACGAGTACTACGACGACGACGAGTACGAAGACGACGAGTACGAAGACGGGGACGACGAGTACGAGGACGGCGGCGGCGACGACGACGACGACGAAGGCGGCAAAGGTCCGCTGATCTTCGCCGCGATCGCTGCGCTCGTCGCCATTGCCGTCGTGTTCGTCGCCATCAAGTTCCTCACCGGTGGCGGTGAGGAGGGCACGGCCGAGGGTGAGGTCGCAGACCTCGACGGCCAGGAGGCCGACAACCCGAAGGACGGCGGTGACGCGGCGGCGGACGCTGGTGCGGCCGACGCCGGCGGCGTCGAGCTCGGCTCCGACTTCGACTTCGGCGACCTCGGCGGCGGTCTCGACAGTGGCTCGACAGGGTCCTCGGGCTCGACCGGGTCCTCGGGCTCGTCCGGGTCCAGTGGGTCGGCGTCCTCGGGTTCGAGCGGCTCCTCCGGCAGCAGCTACAGCGGCTCGTCCGGGTCCAGCGGCTCGAGCGGCAGCAGCGGCTCGGGCAGCTACGCGGCGTCGAGCGGCTCCTCGGGGTCGAGCGGTTCGTCCGGCTCGGGTTCCTCGGGATCGAGCAGCTCGAACGACAGCGGCTACGTCGAGGGGCAGATCATCGGTGACTCGGGCAGCAACGACCCGGAGCCCGAGCCGGAGCCGGAGCCCGAGCCGGAGCCCGAGCCCGAGCCCGAGCCGGAGCCCGCTGCGGCCGAGCCGGAGCCCGAGCCCGAGCCGGAGCCTGAGCCCGAGCCAGAGCCCGCACCGGAGCCCACGAACCTCGACTACGAGAAGCAGACCATCGCGGCCCTCGGCAGCAAGGCGAGCGGCGGCGGGCTGACGTCCGGTGAGCTCGGACACCTGCAGGGCATCCCCGCGGACCACCCCAACTACACGATGGCGTGGGCGGCGGTGATGGCGAACGCCGAGTCGAAGCGGGACTACAAGGCCCACTGCGACGCGACCACGAAGATCATGGAGAAGCCGGGCAACCGGTACCACCCGGAGTACAACCTCGAGCGCGCGAAGTGCCAGATGCGCAACGGGGACCTCGCCGGGGCCATCGACTCCGTGGACCGGACGGTCGGCAACTCGTACGACATGAACCCGAAGTCGAAGACCTCGCGGCTCCTCCTGGCGTACGAGATCAAGGCGCGCTGCCGCACCAAGATCTACGACGACAACGCGAAGGCGAACTCGGGACTCGGCGACGAGGGCAAGCTCAACAGCGCCATCCAGGCCTGGAACGAGTACAAGAACTACGCGGCCGGGATCGGCAACCAGAACGCGCTCCAGAAGGCGGAGCGTGAGCTCGCCGACCTCGAAGCCCGTCGGGGAGGCTGATCCTCGGTGAGCGACCGTCACCCGCGGCCGTCCGTGCCTCGCCTCCCCCTCCCGCTCCTCACCCTCTCTCTGGGTGTGGTCTGCGCGGGCCTGTGGCTCTTCGCCGGCTGCCCCGGGGACGACGGCGACTCCTCCCCCGGCGACGGCGGCTCCGCAGCGAGCACTGACGCTGGGTCCACCTCCGGCGGCATCCAGGACAGCTGGATGTTCCGGGTCGTGGAGGCGCCGGAGCGACTCGCCCCGATGGAGAAGCAGGGAGAGATCGGCAACGCCTGGCTCTCCCTCTATCACAACGATCTGCGAGGGGCCGCGCGGTCCTTCGAGTCGGCGTGTACGCCGTCGGCCAAGCCCTACGCGGACCGGGCCGGCGACGGGTTCCCCTGCATCGGGTACGCGCGCGCTCAGCTCGAGCTCGCGCACGTCTTCGAGGAGAACGCCGACATCGATCGGGTCGCCCGACGTCAGTTCTACGCCCACCGGCGGGACCGGCCGGAGGACGTGCTCGCCTCGACCCACCAGGACTACTTCGAGGGCCTTACGCTGCTGCGCTCCGGGGACGAGGCGACGGGGCGTGAGCTCCTCACTGCCTACGTCGGGAGTGATGGCAAGGACGAGCTGCTGGCCTTCGTGGCCCAGAAGCTCCTCGATGGGTGGGGCAGCGACCCGCTCGTCGAGCGCATCTGGGGGACCTCCGGAGCCGACGCACCCGCGGACGCGACCCTCGGGTCGCTCCCGGACACCGCGGAGACCGCCGCGTACAAGGCGCGCCTCCAGTTCATGGAGGCGCTCGCCAAGGGCGACGTGGAAGGGGCCGAGGGACTTCTGCGCCCCATCCCCCTCGACAAGGCCGACCTGCTGGAGACCCTGGAGCAGGGAGAGGGCGCGGAGAAGCTGACCGTCTCCCTCTTCCACTTCGACTCGTCCTTCCTCCGCGCCTACGCCCGCTACCACGCCCTCGAGGCGGAGGGAGCCCTCGGCGGTGCGGCGGACCTGGAGCTGCTCGGGGCGGAGGCGCGGATCCTCCTCGGCCGGGACGCCAACCTGCCCTCCTCGGCGCCCTCGGTGGCGGACGGACTCGCGTTCGTCGTGTTCAGCGGATGGCTGACCCCCGACGACCGCCGGACCGACCTCGCCGGGGGACGGCCCGCCTCGCTCGTGCGCCTCGGGAAGGAGCACGCCGGGCTGTCGATTCCGCCCAAGGACAAGGTTTCTGACCTCGATGCGTTCATCGGTCTGTCAAACCAACTGAAGGGCCAGCTCCAGGAGGCAATCCGTGGGGTGGGACCGGAGGGTGGATCGATGGACACGGGCATGGGGCTCTCGGAGAGGTTCCTCGGACGGCTGCTCCTGGATGGGGCGCTGGACGTGATCTCCGGGATGGACGTGCGCCTCGACGCGAAGGAGGGCTCCGACATGGAGACCGCCGGCGTCGGATCGCGCGCCCTGCTGGAGGCAGCGATGGACAAGAACCCGTCGCCGCCGTCGCAGCTCCTGAAGCGTGCCCGCATCTCCTTCCGGAACGATCCCCCGCTTCTCACGGCGCTCGCCCGAGCAAATCTCGACACGAAGCGCCCCTATTACGCCAACGACTATGTCCGACCCCTTACGGAGGCCTATCCCGAACTGATTCCGGTTCGGGAGGGTCTCGCGGCGCTCGACAGCGCGTGGAACCCAGCCCGCGCTGGCGCCGTGCGGTGACCCGAAGAGACACCAACGAGGAAGCCCGATGAACCGATTTGCCGCTGCCGCCATCTGCCTGCTGCTCGCCAGCGCCTTCGCGCCCGCCGCGCAGGGGAAAGCCTTCATCTTCTACGAGGACGAGATGGGCCTTTCGGCCAACCCCGTCCACGAGCGGAGCATGTCCGACGTGCGGCTCAATGAGCTGATCCACGTCGCCCTGTGGGCCCCGAACTACGCGGACCAGCCCCAGATGGTGCTCGCCGAGAGCGCCGAGCTCGACGACTCGGGCCGCGTCCTGACCGTCAAGCTCAAGGACATGAAGTGGAGTGACGGCAAGCCCGTGACGTCCGACGACGTCGTCTTCACGCTCCAGACGTACAAGAACCCCGCCTCGCGCTCCCTGGACCGCAACCGCTGGGACTTCATCATGAAGGCCGAGGCGCCGGACCCGAAGACCGTGGTCCTGAGCTTCGCGCGGACGTACCGGGAGCCCCCGGCGGCCCAGCTCTACCTGAAGATCATCCCGAAGCACACGTTCAAGAGCACCGAGGTGGCCTACAACCACAGCTACCGCACGAAGCCGGTCACCGCCGGGCCGTTCAAGGTCGCCGAGAAGGACCACAAGAACTGGATCCTCAAGAAGAACGAGGCCGGCTCGCGTCCCCCCGCGCTCGACGAGGTCCGCTGCCAGGAGGTGCCGGAGAAGCGCACCCAGGCGGAGCTGATGTCCTACGAGTACGGCCACGCGATGATCGAGGTGGAGCCGCAGCAGCGCGCCGAGCTCGACGCCGACCAGTGCTGCACCCTCAAGCCCTACCCGAGCAAGAGCTGGTGGTACACGGGCTTCAACGGTGAGAACGCCCACCTGACCGACGCGAAGGTGCGCGTCGCCATGAGCCTCGCCATCGACCGCCAGCAGGCCCTGGACCTCATCGGCGAGGGCGAGCTCATCTCCGGGCCCTTCACCCTGAGCTCCCGCTACTACAACCACGACGTCGCGGTGCCCACCCAGGACATCACGAAGGCCACCTCCCTCATGGAGGAGGCGGGCTACACGAAGACCGGCCCCGACTGGACGAAGAACGGGAACACCATCGACCTGCGCTTCTTCTACGACGAGGCGCTCGGCGAGCAGGGCCAGACCGTGGCGACGAACATCGTCGGTCAGCTCAAGAAGTTCGGCATCAACGTCTCGAACCCGGCCGCCATCGGTGGTGAGTCCTGGGAAGAGCGCATCATGCAGAAGAAGGACTTCGACCTCGTGATGGGTGTCTGGTCCTTCGACGTGAACGAGGACATCGGCCAGCTCTTCGCCGCGGGCGGCGTGCGCAACTTCGTCGGCTACGCCGACGACCGCACCAACCAGCTCCTCACCGGCGCCTACGAGTCCCAGGACCCGTCGGAGCAGCAGGCGTACATGAAGGAGATCCACCGCCGCCTCGCGGACACGGCTCCCTACATCTTCATGTGGAGCCTGCGGAACTTCTCGGCCATCTCCTGGGACATCCAGGGCGCCCACCTCCAGGCCTTCTACTACTTCACCCAGTTCCCGGACTGGTCCCTGAAGGAAGACTGAGCCGCGCTGAGTGATCGAGGAGCGGCGGGCAGGACCGGCCCGCCGCTGGGAGGACGATGAAAACCGCCTGGCTCGTAGGCCAGAAGGTCGGGCACTTCGTGTCCGTCCTGTTTCTCAGCAGCCTGGTGCTCGCCGGGCTGCTGTGGTTTTCGCCGGGTTCCCCGGGGAAGGCGCGTGAGCCGGTCGACTTCGACGAGATCGCGGTCGGCGCCGAGGTCTGCGTCGCCGCCACGACCTGCGGCACCCTGAAGTCCATGCCGGCCAAGGCGCCGGACGACCCGACCGTCGACGACGGATTCAACTTCATCAAGAAGTTCGTCCAAGTCCAGCTGCCGGAAGGGGAGCAGACGGTCGAGTCCGGTGACGTGCTCGCGCCCGGCCCAAGCTTCCCGACCTGGTTCTTCGGGGTCTTCTGGAAGGGCGTCCTCATCTGGGACATCGGGCCCGCCTTCAACGGCGACCCAGTCCTCGACGTGGTGATGCTCGGGGCGAAGCAGACGCTCCCCATCGTCTTCGGCGCCCTCATCGCGGCCATCGTGGTGACGCTCGTCCTCGTCAGCTTCCTGACCTGGCTGCCCTTCCCCTCGATGCGGGGCCTGCTCCGGACCCTGCTGCTGATCCTGTCGATCTCGCCCGTGTTCGTCCTCGGGTTCCTGATGACGAAGGCGGGCGTGCTGCCCCACCCGGTCTTGTGGTGGGTCGCCCCCGCGGCGTGTGTGGGGATCCTGTTCGTGGGGGACAGCTCCCTCGGGGAGTTCCTCCTCCAGCTCGAGAACGAGTACCGCCACCTGCGCAGCCGGGACTACATCCACGCCGCCGGCCTGCGGGGCGCGAGTCTGTTCAAGCACATGCTCCCCGGGCTGCTCCTGCCGCTCTCGTCCATGAGCGCGGCGAAGATCGCGTTCCTGCTGGGCTCCGTCGTCATCGCCGAGAACATCTACGCCGTGCAGGGCCTCGGCACGCTGTCCCTGCGGGCCGCCACCAAGCCCGACCCCCTCCTCCTGCTGACGCTCACGGTGTTCATCACCTTCGTCGTCGCGCTGGTGACCCTCGTGCGGGATCTGCTGGAGATCGCCATCGATCCGCGCATTCGCAAGGGCGGGGGCCACTGATGGATCCGAACAACCTGATCCACCGGGACCCGGGGGAGGAGTCCGAGGACGCAACCCTCGCCGGCAAGATCGCCCAGGGCGCCCTCAAGGACATCATCACCACCATCCTGCGGTGGCGCCACGCGGACATCCGGCTGATCTTCGGGACCATCGTGCTGCTGCTCCTCGTGGGCTTCCGCATCGCGGCGATCTTCATCGACGTGGACACGCTGGAGACCCACCTCGACGTCGGCCGCTCGTCGGGCTTCTCGACCGGTGGCGGGTTCCAGACCACGAACTGCCGCCCCGTCGAAGGACTGCTCCTCGGCAACGACCGCAACGGCTACTCCCTGACGGCGACGCTCGTGGAGGCCACGCAGGCGTTCTTCCTGCCGGCGCTGCTCTCCTGCGGCATCGCCCTCTTCTTCGGGACGCTCCTCGGCGCCATCGCCGGCTACTTCCGGGGCGGCCTCCTCGAGTCGTCCACGAAGCTCCTCCTGACCGTCATCGCGAGCTACCCCCGCCTCATCCTGGTCATCGTCGCCGTCGGCTTCTTCGTGGCCTACCTGCACGATCCCGGGCGCGCCGTCGGCATGCGGCTGTTCCTCATGGCGATGATGCTGGGGGTGGCCTACGTGCCCGTCCTCGCCCTCGCCATCTACCAGAAGGTCGGCGCGTTCCAGCGGGAGCAGTTCATCGAGGCGGCCCGGGCGCACGGCCTCTCCGATGTCCGCATCCTCGGCTACCACATCCTGTGGGCGAACTGCATGCCGGTCCTCGCGCGGCACTTCTTCTACCTCTTCGGGTACTTCATCCTGGTGGAGACCTCGCTCTCCTACCTCGGTCCCGAGTACGGGGTCCCCGGCAGCATCCCGTCCTGGGGCAACCTGCTCGCCGGCTGCAGCAAGGGTGAGCTCTTCTCCGCCGCCGTGATGGCGCCCAGCGTCGCGATCGTCGGGTCCATCCTGGGGCTCACCTTCCTCGGCGACGCCATCGGCGAGCGCTTCGAGAGGGGGCGGACATGACGAGCGCGCCTCCGAAGCCCGTCGCCGAGCCCGGCGCCATCCTCACCGCCCGCGACGTGTGGGTCGGCGTGCAGGTGGGCAAGATCATCAAGCCCATCGTCCAGGGCGGCCGCCTCACGGTGCCCCAGGGCGGCATCCTCGGGCTCGTCGGCGAGTCCGGCTCCGGGAAGACCCAGTTCGTCCGCGCGATGATGGGCCTCTCCAGCCTGGAGCCCGGAGTCTTCTCCGGCTCCGCCATCTACAAGATCGGCGACCAGCCCGAGGTGAACGTCCTCGACGAGGTCGAGGCCTACACCCCCTTCCGCCCCCCCGAGGGAGACGAGCTGTTCCCCCAGCGCATGCGCATCGGGTTCGGCTGGCCCTTGTGGCGGCGGCGGTTCCGCAAGCGCCTCGATCTGCTGCGGCGCCTCGGGGTCGGCTTCATCTTCCAGAACCCGACGGGCGCCCTGAACCCGTTCCTCCGCATCGGCACCCAGCTGCAGGAGGCGGTCCTCGTCGCCCGGCCCAACGCGAACCGCAAGGAGAGCGAAGAGGGCGCGCTGCACTGGCTCGACCAGGTCCACCTCAAGGCGGACCAGCACACCCTGGGGCTCTATCCCCATGAGCTGTCCGGTGGGATGGCCCAGCGGGTGATGATCGCCCTGGCGCTCGCGTGCGAGCCGAAGTTCATCGTCGCCGACGAGCCCACCACCGGTCTCGACTCCCACATCCGCCTGGAGATCGTGGGGCTGCTCAACCGGATCATGGGCCAGGGGGCCCTGTCGGGGATCGTCATCTCCCACGACCTGCCCATGGTCGCGCGCCTCTGTGACCGGCTCACGGTCATGTACCGGGGACGGGTGGTCGAGGAGGGCCCCATCGAAGCCCTCGGCGATCCCGAGTCCGACTCCCACCCGTACACCCGGGAGCTGAAGGAGCGGGCCGAGGCGCTGGCGCGCGGCCGTCAGAAGCACAGCAAGGGCGGGGTCGAGAAGACGGGCGGCACCGGTGTGGTCGTGGGCAAGGGCTGCATCTACCGCTCCCGCTGCGCCATCTACCGCGACGGGCTCGTGGACAAGGAGCGCTGCAACACCATCCAGCCGGAGATGAACCTCATCGCCGACGAACACCGCGCCGCGTGCCACTGCGAGGACATCTCGGATGCACTCAAGCAGTCGGGCGGACTGTTCGGGGAGGCCGCCAGTGGCTGACTCTCGCGGCAACGTCGTCGAGGCCCTCGGCGTCACCAAGACCTTCCCCGGGAGCAAGGGACTGTTCGGCATCGGACCGAAGAGCGACCCTACTCCGGTCCTTCACGGTGTCGACCTGGTCATGGGCTACGGAGAGGTCACGGGCCTCATCGGTGAGTCCGGGTCCGGGAAGACGACGTTCGGCAAGTGCATCCTGCGCATCGTGGAGCCGAGCGGAGGGACCGTACGACTGCGCGGCGAGGACTGGCTCGCCGTTCCCCGGGAGGCCATCGCCGAGCACCGGCGCCACTACCAGATGATCTATCAGAACCCCTACGCCTGCCTGAACCCCGGCCTCTCGGTCCGCGCCCACCTGCGCGAGACCCTCAAGGTCTTCCACGGGATCGTCGGCAGCGAGGCGGACGACCGGATCCGCAAGGAGCTCGGTCGGTTCGGGATGGTGGAGAAGGCCGACAGCTACCCCGGCGAGCTCTCCGGGGGGGAGAAGCGCCGCATCTCGGTGGCGCGGACGCTCCTGACCGAGCCCAAGCTGGTTGTGGCGGACGAGCCCACGTCGGGCCTCGACGCGAGCGTGAAGGCGGACGTCCTCGACGCGATGCTCGACGCCCGGGACGCAGACACCGCCTATCTCTTCATCAGCCATGACCTCGACGTCATCCGCTTCGTGTCCGACCGGATACTCGTGATGTACCGCGGGAGGATCGTCGAGGTGATGGAGAAGGACCGCATCGACCCCGGGCTGCCCCATCACCCGTACACCGTGCGCCTCTTCGAGGCCGCGCGTGCGGAGGTGCCCGACGCAGAAGAGACCAAGGCGCTGGCGGAAGCGTCGAGCCAGACCATCGACCGCTCGGTCGGCTGCCCCTACCGGGGGCTGTGCTCGGTCTGGAACAGTCGAGGGCGTCCCGACGACGCCTGCGCTCGGGTTCGTCCCGAGCTGACCGCCGTGGATGGTCACCAGAAGGTGGCATGCCACGTACTCGTCGAACAGATCGGCGGCTCGTCCGCCGGAGCAGATCAGCAAGAAGCCGCGGAAAGCGGAACTCACCCCGAGGAGACGAAGCAATGAGGAAGATCGCGAACGCGGCCGCCGGGCTCTGCGTGGCCGGCGCTCTGGGCCTGGCCCTGGCGCCGACGGGGGCCCACGCCCAGGGGGCCACGGCCACCGAGCTCAGCACCAAGCACGAGGGCAACGTCCACTACCCGCAGCTGTCGCCGGACGGGACCGAGCTCGCCTACGAGGTGAACTACCCCGCGGAGAAGCGGACCGAGCTGTGGATGGCCGGGTTCACCGGGCGCAGCCTCAAGGGCGACCCCGCGATGCTCGTGCCGGAGTCGATGGGCGCGCCCAACCGCTACGGCGGGGGCAAGCGCATCACCCACATGTTCGGCTGGGCGCCGAAGGGCTCCGACCGCCGCTACGCCTACACGGTGAACAACTCCGACGGCCAGCAGCAGATCTACATCGACAACTGGTCCGACCTGCTGTCCCAGGGCGTGAACAAGGAGCCCACCTGGGATCCGATGAGCCCTCGGTTCGTGTTCACCAGCAACCGGACCGGCAACGGCGACCTGTACCTCTGGGACGAGGGCGCCGAGCTTCAGCTGACGTTCGACGAGACCCACGCCGAGCTCTACCCGCAGTGGGCGCCCGCCGGGGACAAGGTCGCCTTCGTCCGCGCGGGCAAGGGCGAGAGCCAGGTCATGGTGCTCGACATCAACCTGTTCTCCTCCGTCCAGCTCGTGAACTTCCCGGGCAAGGACGCCACGCGGCCCTCCTTCTCCAGCAAGGGTGACAAGGTCGCGTTCATGTCCAACAAGGGCCAGGACTCGGTCATGCAGTTCGGGCTGTGGGTCGTGGACGCGAAGCCGGGGAGCACGCCTCGCCAGATCGGCGACCGGGTGAAGATCCCCAGCAAGGGCGCCGCCAGCTGGACGCCGGACGGTCGCGGGGTCATCGCGGTCATCGACGACCCGGACAAGGGCGACCCCATCGCCATCTTCCCCATCGACGGCGGTGACCCGCGGATCCTGGAGACCGGCACGGTGAACAACCGGGATCCGCGGCTCCTCGTCGTGGACAACACCTGGCGACTGGTCTTCACGAGCCAGGGCTCCGAGGGCAAGGACGAGAAGACCTGGTACAAGCTGTTTGTGTATGACATTCCGCACTAGCGTGCGGACGTCGTAGCGCCGTGGGATATCCGCAATGCCTTCGGCAGTTCGGATATCCGTTCGGCCTTCGCTTCGGCGGGGTTGAGGCGGCGTGAGAGCCTGGGGGTTCTCGGGCGATGTGAGAGGCGGTCCCTTTGGGGGTCGCCTCTCGCGCTTGGGGGGAGCTTCGGGAGTGCGCCTCTTGCGCTTGGGCTCCTGCGGGGCGCGGGTTGATCGCTGCCCGTGTTGCATCCGTCCGCAGGGCCTTTCATGAACCCGAGAAGTTGGGCCCGGACGTGACCGCGTGACGCGGCCGCTTTGGTACACTCCGCGCCTACGCCTCCGAGGGACTGCGGAGGCACACCGTCAGACGAAGGGCCCCTCATGGTCTGGATCAAGAGACTGCTCCCCGCCATCTTCGTGCTCGTCGGCGCCGTGGCGTTGACGTTCGCGACGCCTCAGACGGCCTCTGCCCAGGACTCCTGGCAATACCACATGGCCCAGGCGAACAGCTTCTACCGGAACAAGCTGCTGCCGAAGGCGCTGACGGAGCTCAAGGCGGTCGTGAACGACCCCGAGGGCGCCAAGCAGCTCAAGGCATGGACGCTGATCCAGGAGATCTCGGTCAAGCTGAAGGACCTCGAGTCCCTCGTCTGGTCGCTGGAGCGGGGTCGTGAGCTCGCGAAGGGTCCCGAGGCCGCGCAGATGCAGGCCCAGCTCTACCGCCTCAAGCGTGCCTACGGGCGCGTCGTCTACGAGGCGACCGGCGGGTCCGGGAAGCTCTCGTCCCGCGGCGTGAAGCTGAAGGCCCTCGAGGACATCGACGATCCCGAGCAGAAGGCGTACTTCGAGAAGGCCCGGCTCGTGATGGGTCAGGTCGGGATCAGCAACGGGATCTACTGGCTCCCCGTCGGCGAGTACGAGATCGACGGCGAGGCCGTGAAGGTCGTCGGCGGCAAGGACACGAAGATCGAGGTCGCGCCGACCACGTTCGCCACCTTCGGCGTGGAGGTCGACCTCGGCGGTGGCGCGCGCGCCGGGCAGACCCCTACGGGCCGCCCCGCCGGCATCGGCATGCTGCACGTGGGCCTCGGGCCGCACATCCAGTTCGCGTCCGGCAACTCGCTCGTGATCAACGTGGGCCCGCTCCTCCAGATCGGTGCGCAGCAGACTCCGAACACCCAGCAGGACGTCTTCCTGAACGACACGCGCGCCCGGCTCAACGCCGGCGGACTGCTGCAGGTGGGCTTCGAGTTCTCCGTCGGCAAGATCGACCTCGCCCCGAAGATCGGCTTCCACCTCTCGTACGAGAACGCCTACTACTTCAGCGGCAAGGTCATCGCGAACCGCGCCGGTGAAGAGCTGCCGGCGACCGTGCTGGAAGGCGACTTCGTCGTCCCGGCCCTGTCCTTCGGGCCGCGGGTCGGGCTCAACGCCATCGTCTCCCCCGCCATCGTCAAGGGGAAGCGGCGCCCGCGCCTCTACGTCGGCGTGGCCGGCGGGCCGTCCTTCGCCAACCCCCTGTGGGGCGGCCTGAACGACGCCACCACCATCGGCGGCCGGCTGAGCGAGCGCACCGAGGGCCAAGACGATCTGTGGCCCGACGGATACAGCGCCGACGAGCTCACCCTCGTCGCCGTGGACAGCGAGGGCAACTACGTGGACACGAGCTTCAACTCGATCCGCGTCTACGTCGACATCCAGGTGATGCTCGGCATCCAGCTGCGCCTCTAGGAGCCCCCCCTTCGTGACCGTCCGCACCCTCGCCGCGCGCGCTCTTCCGGCCCTCCTGGGGCTGGTGGCCGTGCTGTGGGTGACCCCCGCCGATGCCCAGTCCTATCGGGGCCAGATCGCGCAGGGGTGGACGTACATGGAGGCCGGCAACTTCCGGAAGGCCGAGGAGGCGTTCAAGGCCGCCTTCGCCACCCAGGAAGGCAAGAACGCCGCGGAGACCTACTACGCGATCGCCGCGCTGTGGTGGGAGCGCCGCAACGCGATGGCGGCGAACATGTGGCTGTCGGACGCGGAGAAGGCGTCCCGGAACAGCTTCACCTGGGATGGCGGTCCCGATGGCGAGTGGGACTCCCGCATCGCCCAGCGTCGGGCCTTCATCGAGCGGAACTTCGGGGCGGTGCGCCTCAAGTCGCCGAGCCGGGGCAACCCGCTGCCGCCCCTGGCAGACCCCGCTCCCACCGATCCGCTCCTCAAGGAGTTCACCGACAACCTCCCCACCGTCATCCAGGAGGGGGTGAAGGAGAAGGTCGCCGTGCAGTGGGTGTTGCTGCCCGCGGGTGACTACTGGGTCGGCGACACCGTGATCCCGCTCGCGGCGGGCCAGCTGGACTCCTCGAAGGCGCCGGCGTGGGAGCTGCCGAAGGACGGGGGCAAGAACCGCCGCGCGTACGACGACCGGGTCGCCGCGATCGCGCGCGGGGAGTCTCCGGCGGCGCTCGCAGTGGCGCAGCAGAAGCAGGCGGAGCGGCAGGCGGCTGAAGCGGCCGAGGCCGAGCGACTCGCGGCCGAGAAGGCGGAGGCCGACCGCATCGCGGCGGAGAATGCGGACGCCGAACGGCTCGCCCGTGAAGAGCGGGAGCGCGCCGCGGCGGAGAAGGCCGAGGCCGAGCGGGTGGCGGCGGCGGAGAAGGCCGAAGCGGAGCGGCTGGCTGCAGCGCAGAAGGCGGACGCGGAGCGGAAGGCGCGGGAGCAGGCCGAGAAGGAGGCCGCCGCAGCGGCGGCGGCGAAGGCGGACGCGGAGCGCAAGGCGCGGGAACAGGCCGAGAAGGAGGCCCTCGCGAAGGCGGACGCGGAGCGCAAGGCGCGGGAGCAGGCCGAGAAGGAGGCCCTCGCGAAGGCGGACGCGGAGCGGAAGGCGCGGGAGCAGGCCGAGAAGGAGGCCGAGAAGCTCGCTGCTGCGGAGCGTCGCGAGCGGGAGCAGGCCGAGAAGGAGGCCGCGGCCGAGCGGGAGCGCCTCGCGAAGGCGGAGGCCCGGGCGGACGCGGAGGCCGAGAAGGCCGAAGCGGAGCGCCAGGCACGTCTCGCGGCCGAGGAGAAGGCCCGCGCGGAGCGCGAGGCCGCCGAGCGGAAGTCGGCCGAGGAGCAGCGCCGTAAGGACGAGTGGAACGAGGCGCAGGCGCGCATGAAGGCTGAGCAGCAGGCGGAGCGGGAGGCCGAGCAGCTTCGTCGCCAGCAGCTCCAGGAGCAGCGGGCGACCGCGTCGGCCGCGTCGGATGCCGTCTTCGAGACCCGACGCCTCGCCATGACGGTCGGCGGCGGCGGCTCCTCCGTGACCCGCCTCACCGCGGAGGGGACCGGCGCGGAGGCCGACTGGACCGCCAACGCCGGGTTGGACTACATCGTCCCCATCAAGGGCGCGACGGTGGCGCTCCCGGTCGGAATCTCCTGGTCCAATCTCCCGGTCAACGGGTGCAGCCACGAGCAGACCCGGGCGAACTCGGTGTCCCTGAACGTGGGGCCCCGCCTCGCGATGCCGCTCAAGGGTCGACTCTGGCTCGCGGGCCGCATCGGCGCCCACGTGGGTGGGGCGGCCTCGTTCCCCACGGGCAGTGTGCGGAACGCCTGCGCCACCGCATCCCTCGACGGGGAGTCGGACGGCGTGGCCTACGGCGCACGCCTCACGGGCGAGGACGGGAACACCGCCCGCCTCAGCCTCGCGGACCTGGGATGGACCGGATGGGCGCTGCTCGTCGGTCCCCAGGCGGACATCGGGATCCTCGGCGCTCCGGGCGCAGGACCCAGCTACCTCGGCGTCTCCTTCTTTGTTCGGTACGACCAGGTCGTCCCGATCATTCGCGGCGCTGCCTACTACTTCCAGCCAGAGGGTGAATCCTCTCTGCAACCCAGCAAGAAGACTCTGCCGACCGTGGCGGGTGCGGCGTCCATGCCGCGCTTCCAGTTCGGTCTGCAGGGCCGGATTCTCTTCTGAGCCGAAGGCGAGGAACTGATGATGACGTTCTCGAACCGCAATCTCCTCGGCGCCCGCTGTCTCGGCGGGCTGCTCGCGACCTTGTTCCTGATGCCGCTCGCCGGCTGCGGGGTCGTCTTCCACGTCGCAGACCGCGTCGACGCCGACGGTGACGGTTTCTTCGCCCTCGCCCCCGGCGAGCAGATCCGCACGGTGGACGAGGACGGCAACGTCACGATCCTCATCAGCCGTGAGGAGCTGAGGCTCCTCAACCTCGACTGCGACGACGAGGACGACGACATCTGGCCCGGCGCCGCCGAGCTGTGCGATGGCCTCGACAACGACTGCGACGCGAACCTCGCGGACTTCGAGGTCGACAACGACGGCGACGGCTTCACGGAGTGCGGGTTCAACCCGCCCGCCGACTTCACCGGGGACGACCCCAAGGACTGCAACGACGTCGGCGACCTCGGGGTCTTCCAGAACCCGGGACGCGAGGAGTACTGCGGTCACCCGCTCCTCAACGGGATGGAGCGCTTCGGCTACGACCCCGAGCGCCCGCGCCGCGGCATCGACGACAACTGCGACGGCCTCCTCTACGACGAGGATCTGGGCGGCCGCGAGGTCGACAACGATCAGGACGGTCACTACGACTGCGAGGCGCACGAGATGACGCCCGAGGCCACCGTCCCCGACGAGGGAGACCGCCTGGGCATCGACTGCGTCGACTTCGACGACGGCGTCCACCCTTCGGTCGACGAGGCCGACTGGCGCTGCACCGAGTACCCCGTCTCCGGCGGCATCGGCGACTACGACAGCGCCTGCCACGAGCCGGACGACCCGGACTACCGGTCCGACACCGTGACCTGGTACCTCGACCTCGATGGTGACCTCGACGGCGACCCCGGCGAGACCCGCGAGGAGTGCCAGGGCGTCCGCCCGGACGGGGAGGGCTTCATCGCCCCCGCTCCCTTCGGCAGCGCCGCCGACGGGACGCTCGCCTCGGGCATCGAGGACTGTGACGACTCCAGCCCGGGGCGGAACTCCCTGGACCTCGACTCGGACGGGTTCAGCTCCTGCGCGTCGCCGCAGCCGGACTTCTTCAACGGGGTCAGCTTCGACAACGACAGCACCGTCTACCCGGGCGCGCCCGAGTCCTGCGACGCCAAGGACAACGACCTGAACGGCATCACCGACGACGGGTTCGACCAGGACGGCGACGGCTCGTTCACGGACCCGGGCAACGGGAGCAGCGGCGGCGACGGCTGCCTCGCGGTCGAGGGCGGCGGCTACGGCGTCGTGGACTGCGACGACAGCGACCCCAGCAAGAACGAGAACGACGTCGACAACGACGGCACCACCTCGTGTGACACCCCCGCCGACTGTGACGACGGCAACCCCTCCATCTCCGCCACGGACGCGGACGGCGACGGCTCCACCACCTGCGACACCATCCCCGACTGCGACGACTCGAACGCCGCGCTCAACAACGACGACGCGGACAACGACGGCTGGACCACCTGCGCGGGCGACTGCCTCGACGACCCCACGAACAGCCTCTCTGCGCAGGTGAACCCGGCGCAGGCCGCCCAGTGCGACGGCTACTTCGACACGAACTGCGACACCGTGTTCGACCCGCTCGAGGTCGACGACGACGGCGACGGCACCACCGAGTGCCAGGGCGACTGCAACGACAACGACGCCACCCTCACGGGGACCGACGGGGACAACGACGGGTTCACCTCGTGCACGGGTGACTGCGACGACGGCGAGCCTGCTGCCTATCCGGGCGCCCCCGCGGTCTGCGACTCGGTCACCGACAACGACTGCAACGGGGCGGTCGACCCGAACGAGGCAGATCTCGACGGCGACGGCTTCACCGGCTGCACCACGGACGTCGACTGCAACGACAACGACCCCACCCTCAACCAGGCGGACGCAGACAGCGACGGCGTGACCTCCTGCGACGGCGACTGCGATGACTCGGACCCGGCGGCGTCACCCCTGATCGACGCGGACGGTGACGGCTGGTCCACCTGCCCGGCTGGCTCGGCCCCGGCGGACTGCAACGACGATCCCACCGCAGGCGGCGCGGCGGAGAACTACACCGACGCGGACGGCGACGGCGACACCACCTGCGGCACGGACTGCAACGACCTCGACCCGTGGGCGAACGGACTCGACACCGACGGGGACAACACGACCACGTGTGACTCCACTCCCGACTGCGACGACACCGATCCGGCGATGAGCCCGAGCAACAACGAGCCGGCCGCAGGCACCCCCGACGGCATCGACAACGACTGCGACGGCATCGTCGATGGCGGTCAGCTGGACGCGGGTGACATCGCCATCGTCGAGATGCTGATCTCGGGCACCGGCGGTGGATACGGCGACGGCGCGGCGGAGTTCGTCGAGCTCTTCTCGACGCGGTCCGACGTGGACGTCGACCTGCGCGGCATGGTCGTCACGGTGGACAACGTCGTCCCGGACCCCGGCTCGCCCGGGTCCTTCACCGTGGACACCATCACCTACACCATCCCCGCCGACCCGGACCCGGCGAGCGCGCTGACGGTCCCGGCGACGACGGGCAGCATCGCCAACGCGACCCGCGTCGTGCTCTGGCGCTCGGGGGCGGTGAACGGCTCCGATCCCGCGTACCCCGCCGCTACGGGTCTGGGCTACGTGTGGCAGGGTCCGCTGCTGTCGGACCTCGGTGGCACGATCGAGATCAGCCACGGTGGGGTCCTGCTCGACAGCGTCGACTGGTACCCGTCGGGGTGCGTGTCCGGCTGCGGCGGCTCGAACCCCGTCTACGACCTCGACCAGGATGCGGGCTCGGCCCTCGACCGGTCGCCGTGGCGCCCCGGGTACTCCATGGGGCTGGCGAGCCTGTCGGGCGCGAGCGCATCGACGAACGACTCGCCGGACAACTGGTGCGAGGAGCAGTCGGTGGCCAACACGAACCTGCACGGTTCGCCGACGGCGCCCCCGACCACGGCTCTCCGGGTCTGCCCCTAGCCCTGAGTGCCTCAGGGGCCCGATCTCGGCGTCAGCCGCGGTCGGGCAGCGGCCCGACTACTCCCCGGGGTCGCCGCCGCCCCAGTCGTTGCGGGACTTTCGGCTCGAGTAGCTGGCGGTGACGATGTACTGCCAGAACTTGTCGAGTTCGGACTTCTCGTCCGCCTCCTCGTCCTCGTCCTTGTCCTCGTCCTGATTCTTGTTCGCGCCCTGCTCTCGGACCTTGCGCGAGCTGCGGTTGCCGGCGTTGGCCTTGGCGCCCTTCCCCTTGTTCCCGCGGGGGGCCTTGCCCTTCTTCGCGGTCTTGCGGACAGGGCGGCGGGCGGCCTCCTGGGCAGCGTCCTGCTGAGCGCCGTCCTGGTTGGCGGCGTCCTTCTTCGACGCGTCCTGCTCTTCGCCGGTCTGCTGTTGCTTGCTCTCGTTCGAAGCCACGGAGCGAGGCTACACCGGCGCGCGGCCCTCGCGCTCGGTCCGGTCGCCGGCCAGCGCAGCGCCAACGGCCCCCCGGTATGCTCCTGCGGTGCCCGGACCGACCCGGGCCGTGGAGGTCCGTCGATGAAGCTCTCCCTGGTCCTGCTCGCGAGCCTGCTGGCGCTCTTGCCGGCCACCGCGCTCGCCCAGAGCAGCTCGGAGGATGAAGCCCTGCGTCAGCTGGAGTTCGCCCAGTCGGAGCTCCACGCGTCCAACTTCCAGAAGGCCCTGACGTCGACGGAGTCCGCGCTCCGCCTCCACCCGCCGCTCTACGAGGCGCTGGCCTACAAGGCGTTGGCGCTGGAGGGCCTCGGGGATCTCAAGGTGGCGGAGAGCCTGCTCGTGACCTACCGGGAGATGCGCGACGGGTGGGAGATGTTCCCCGAGGGGGAGCAGGTCCTCCGGCGGGTGCGGGAGAAGATGGGGGACCGGCTCGTGGAGCTCGAACGGATCTCCGCGCTCCCGTCGTTCGAGGATGTCTCCGAGCTGAACGACATGCCCTCGTTCCCTGAGGGGTCCGAGGAGTTCCTCCAGTGGTTCGTGCGGCGCCAGCAGATCGACGCAGCCAAGACCCGCATGGAGGTGGGCGGCGGCGTGCTGGCCGGGGGGATCGCCCTGCTCGTGGCGGGTGGAGTCACGGTGGCCGTGAGCTCCATTGCGTCGAACAACGATCCCAACAACCCGAACATCGAGGCGTTCTACGCCGGCGGCCTCGGCACGATGTTCTCGGGCACGGCGCTGACAGTGGTGGGCCTGCCGCTGACCATCGGGGGGGCGAGCAAGATCGCGCGCCTGAAGAAGGGTGGCTACCCCAGCAGCCAGGCCCGACTCGAGGCAGGCCCCGGCGGCCTCGCTCTCAAGTTCTGAGCCGATGAGCCTCTCGGATCCCCGCCTCGCGTGGAGCGTGGTGCTCGCCCCGCGGAGACCAGAGGGTGAGCCACCTCCGTGGCCCGAGCTCGTCTCCAGGGTCCTGGGCAAGGTGTCGCTTCCCGCCGTCGACCCCGTCACCCATGTCCTGCGCGGTCCGTTCCCCGTCGCCACCATCCACCGAGGGCGCGCCGCGTCGGGCGTGCGGCACCTCTTGTCGGGCACGGGTCCGTCGGTCGCGCTGACGGTCGTGGACCGGGAGGACGGGGAGGTCGAGGGGCACCTCCGTCTCGAACGGATGCGGGCCCGCCTCGCGGCGACGCTCCTCGGTCTCGACGTTCCGAAGGCCGGGGAGAGCACGGAGCTGGAGGCCACCCCGGAGCGCCTGGGCGCTCTCCTCCGCGAGCAGTTCGAGGCCGACGATGCGTGGGAGGTGCTCGGGCTCGTCGAGGTGGCGGCGGTCCTGTCGGAGGGGGTTCCCGAGGACCTGCCGTCCGCCGAGGGCTACCAGGACTTCGGCGATCTGCGGCTGGCCCGCGCCGTGGGCGTGGGCGGGGGGCACGTGGCCTTCCTCGCCACGGGCTTCCACACGAAGCCCACCGAGCGGCACGTGATGGAGAGGCGCCTCGACGTGATGGGCGCTGGATACATGGAGACGGTCCCGCCGTTGGCTGAGTTCGGCGCCCATGCGCTCGCGTGGGGGGCTGCGGCGGCGACCGGACTGCGGCTGAGTCAGGCCCTCGCGGGAGTGATCGGCGACGTGCGGCTTGCCGCATCCTGGGCCGTGTCCGGGGGCCCGCTCGAGGGCGGTGAGCCCGACTTCGACCGGCTGGCTGCGCGCCTGGAGGTCCTGCGGGTCCGGCTCAAGGAGGTCGTGGGTCGCCTCCGCCGAGGGCGCGCCGCGCTGGTGACGTCCGCGGAGCGGCTCGTGGGTGACGGGATCGCCGTGCCCCCGTCATCACCCCTGACCGAGGCGTCGTCGCGGGCGGCGCGCCTGGCGGACCGCCTCGCGGAAGAAGAAGAGCTGGGTGGTCGTTGGGCCGAGGCGCTGAGCGTCGCCCGGCGGAGCCGCTGAGCCAGACAGGCGAGGAGCCCGGGCGCAGGCGCGACTACGCCGGACGCGGGCGCCTCAGGGGAGGGCGGCGAGCAGCTTCTCCGCCTCGGTGACCGCCTTCTTGGCGTTCTTCACGTCGTCGGCGATGAGCGCGGAGATCTTCTCCAGCAGCGGAGCCACGTGGGGCATGAGCTCGGCCTGGACGTGGGGGCTGGTCTCGGAGACCGGCACCTCGGCCTCGAGGCCGGCCACGCCCTGGACCATCGTGGTGATCGACCAGCCGTGTTCGAAGCGCCGGTACCCGATCTTCCGCTCCGACTTCTTGTCGATCGCGTACGGCTCGACCCGAGCCCTCGCTCCGAGGCGGGTCAGCCGCCCGTCGAGCTTCTCGTACGCGCGGCCGAGCCGGCCGTAGGAGATCTTCAGCTGGTCGTTGTTCGTCTGGATCTGATCCAGCAACTTGCCGAAGTCCGCTGCCATGCTCATCCTCCATTGCGCCCGGTGGACCCGGGGGGAGCCGCAATGGTACTCGCGGGCGGCGACGCGGGCTCGCGCTGAGGAAAGTCCGCTGGGAACGCGCCCGGGTGTGGCACAATGCGGGCCCCCGTTTCTGCTACGGACAAGCAGCCCGGAGGAGTCCCAGATGGGCAAGCCGTGCGCCAAGCAAGGCGACCAGATCGTTGCCGTCGACATTCACCTGTATCCGGGCTCGCCGCCCGTGCCGGGGCCGCACCCCTATACAGGCATCATCCAGATGGTCACTCAGCCGAAGATCAACGTCATGGGCATGCCCGGGGCGACGGTTGGGACCAAGTCGATGAACTCCCCGCCCCACGCTCCCGCCGTCGATGGACCGACGAACATCGGCGAAGTCATCATGGGGAGCACCGGGGTCTTCTTCAACAACAAGATGGTCGCCCGACTGGGGGACATCGCGAACACGTGCCAGGTCGGTGGGCCGGCGCCGTTGGGCCAGGTCGTCTGCGGCGGCACGGTGATGGCCGGCGAGGTCGGCGTCGCGGTGGTCGTGGTGGTGATCCCGCCGGAGGTGGCCCAGGCCGCGCAGCTCCAGGCGACCCAGGGCCTCGAGGCTGAGGCCGCGGCCGCGGCGGCGGCGTCTGCCCTCTCCAACATCGCCAGCAACCTCGGCGTCTCCGAGCTGAGTCAGAACGCGAAGGAGGCGGCGTCCGCGTGTTCGGATGCGGCCAGCAACGTGGCGTCGGCCCTCGCCAGCGGCAACGGGAACGCCCTCGCGGACGCGATCTCCGCTGCGTGGGACGCGGTCGAGGCCGCGAACGCCGTCATGGAGGCGATCGAGAAGGCCAAGAAGGAAGCCGAGGCCATCCGGGGCGACAAGACCGCCCTCTTCCTCCGAGCGGCGCAGAAGGCGGCGTCCATCGCCAAGCAGCTGGCCGACAAGGCGGCGGCGAAGGCGGCGGCAGCGAAGGCGGCCGCAGAGCTCGCGAAGGCGGCGGTGGCCCAGCTCGGACCGATGGTCGAGGCGTTCGAGGACGCGAAGGAGGCGTACGAGGACGCCAAGGAGCTCTACGACGAGCTCAAGGAGAAGTACGACGAGGCGAAGGACGAGGCCGACGAGCTGCGTCAGGAGGCGGACCGTCTCAAGCAGGAGGCCGACGAGGCCGAGGAGCGGTACAACTACGCCGAGGAGAAGCGCCAGCGCATGTACAAGCTCCGGGAGGAGCGTCGGAAGGCCTGGGAGAAGAAGAAGGAAGAGCGGAAGAAGAAGCAGGAGGAGCTCAAGAAGAAGAAGGAAGAGCTCAAGAAGAAGAAGGAAGAGTCCATCCGCAAGTGGCGCGAGGCGCGCGAAGCCAAGAAGCAGGAGGGCTGAGCGATGTCCAACGCCGCGCAGCTCGAGGAAGAGGCGAAGCAGGCTGACGAGGAAGTCGCCGCCGCCGAGAAGGAGGTCGCCTCCGCCGAGGAGGAGGCCAACAAGGCCGACGAGGACGTCGCTTCTGCCGAAGAGGAGAAGGACTCCGCGGAGTCGGACCTCTCAGAGGCCGAGGCGGAGCTCGCCGAGGCCGAGGCCGAGAAGAACAGCACCGCTGCTGCGGCCGAGGCCGCCGAGTCCCAGGCGTCCGCCGCCGAGGCGAACGTGGAGGCCATGGAGGGCCCGCTGGGGAACGCCGAGGACGCGAAGAACGCTGCGCAGTCGGATGCGAGCGGGGCGAGCCAGGCGGTCAACGATCAGAAGATGACGATCGGCTCTGCGGCGGGCGACGCCCAGGCGAACGCGCAGGAGGCGCTCGCCGCGCAAGAGGAGGCGGCGATCGCGTCTGCCGAGGCGCAGGAGCAGTCGGCGCTGGCCCTCAAGGAGAGCCAGGACACGTCGGGCAAGCCGCCCGACCTCGTCGCGAAGAGCCAGGAGCAGGCCGAAGAGGCGGGCGCCGCGGCCGAGGAGGCCGTGGGGTCTGCCGAGGGCGCGATGGCGTCGGGCGAGGAGGCCCTGGCGGCGCAGCAGGAGGGGATCGCGGCGGCGGCCGAGGTGGGAGCGCCGGTGATGCCGCCGGGAGCGCCCGCGCCGCCGGAGCTCGCGGTCCCGGAGATCGCGCCGCCCGAGCTGCCCGAGGCGCCGGAGATGCCGGCCGCGCCGGAGATGCCGGCGATGCCCGAGGCGCCGGAGATGCCCGAGATGCCGGAGGCGCCGGAGATGCCGGCGGCTCCCGAGATGCCGGAGGCGCCGGAGATGCCGGCGGCTCCCGAGATGCCGGAGGCGCCGGAGATGCCGGAGGCGCCCGCAGCTCCCGAGATGCCGGCGGCTCCCGAAGCGCCGGCGGCTCCCGAGATGCCCGCGGCGCCCGAGGCGCCCGGAGCTCCAGAGGTTCCCGGAGCCCCCGAGGCGCCGGTGGCCCCCGACCCGGCCGGGGCGGCTGGCGCTGCGGCCGCTGGGGCAGCGGGACCCGCGGCGGCGGCAGCGGCTGGTGGCGAGGTCGCCGCGGCGGCGGCGGCCCCTGGAGCGGCGATGCAGGACGGGGCGCCCGCGGCGCCTGAAGCACCCGGTGCGCCCGAGGCCCCCGCCGCGCCTGAGGCTCCTTCCGCCCCCGAAGCTCCCGCGGCTCCGGAGGCCCCCGAAGCTCCCGAGGCCCCTGAAGCGCCCGAGGCTCCCGAGGCCCCTGAAGCGCCCGATGCCCCGGAAGCGCCCGAGGCTCCTGAAGCCCCCGAGGCCCCCGAGGCGCCCGATGCCCCGGACGCCCCCGAGGGCCCCGATGCCCCGGACCTGCCGGACATCGCAGAAGCTCCCGACGCCCCGGACGGTCCCGACGCCCCCTGAGGCGGAGCGCGCCCCGCGGGCGGCGGTGGCTCGACTGGCTCCGGGTGCTCCGGGCTCAGACCGCGATCTGGGTCCAGCCGTCGCTCCGTAGCTTGCGGAGCGCCAGGGCCGCGAGGCCGACCCTGGAGCCGAGCATCGCAAGCCAGAGCCCGAGGACTCCCCACCCGAGCGTGACCCCGAGCAGCCAGCCCAGCGGAAGCAGGACGAGGTACTGAGCCCCGAGTTGGACTCCGGCGGCCCATCGCGTCGCGCCGGCGCCGAGCAGGCTGTAGATCACGACGAACGGGATCGCGTCGACCAGGAAGCTGACCGACAGGACCCGCAGTGCGGGCCGCGCGAGGTCGACGACCACGCCGTCGGGTGTGAAGACTCCCAGGATCACGTCCGGCGCCACCTGGAGCGCCGCCGACGGAACCAGCAGCAGGACGAGGGCGATCCGCAGCGTCTGCCAGACCATCGCCCGCGCCTCCTCCGGATCGCCGCGTCCCAGCGCGCGCCCCACGAACGTGGCTCCGGCCAGACCGAACCCCAGCGCGGGCAGGAATCCCACCGACGCCAGCTGCACGAGGATGGTCCCTGCGGCGAGCTCCCGGGTCCCGATGTGCGAGTGGATCCGGCTGAACAGGAGGAAGCCGCCCATGAGGCCCACCCCCCGGACCGCCTCGGGCCAGGACAGGCGGGCGAGGTTCCGCGCGACCCCCATCGACAGGGCGGAGAACCGGAACGGACGGTAGCGCTCGCGGACCTCGCGGTTCGCCACCGCCAGGACCACGTAGCTGACGGTCCCCAGCGCCGCCGCCAGTGCGGACGCCAGGGCCGCCCCGCGCACCCCGAGCTGGGGCGCGCCGAGGTTGCCGAAGATCAGGATCCAGTTGAGGAGCAGGTTGCTCGAGTGGATGACGACCAGCGTCGCGAGGTACGTGCGGGAGCGTCCGATTCCGTTCCAGAATCCGCGGAAGCAGTAGTTCGCGGTAACGACGCCGAGGGCCATGAGCCGGATCGCGAGGTAGCTCTGGCCCCCCTCCAGCACCGTGGGATCGTCCGACAGCCAGCCGAAGATCGTCGGCGCGGCGAAGCTGAATGCCCCCCCGAGCGGCAGGGCGAGCAGCAGCGCGAGCACCAACCCCGTGTCCAGCGCCGCGCCGGCCCCGTCGGGCTGCCCTTCGCCGTCTCTGCGGGACACGATGGCCTGGACGCCGGTGCCGAGGCAGATCGTCAGGTTCGCGAGCACGAAGAACGTGAACGAGCCCAGGCCGACGGCTCCCTGGGCCGCGGGTCCGAGCTGCCCCACCATCGCCGCATCGACGACGTTGAGGATCATCTGGGACGCCATGCCGCCGATGATCGGCCCCGCCAGCACGAGGATGGCCCGCGTGCGCTCGCGATCGAACCAGGCGGTCACTGGTCGGCCTCCGGCGCGAGGTCGGCGCGGCAGTCGGCGCAGTAGCGCATGGGTAGGTGTCCAGCGAACAAGGTGGGGAAGAAGTAGAGGAAGAACGTGCGCGCGTCGACGCCGTCGTACATGGAGCACCAGGCGTTCGTGCAATGCCCGTTTGCGCCGTGGCCGGGGTCGCCCACGAGTCCGAGGGTGTGTCCGAACTCGTGGACGAGGACCGAGGCCTCCTGCCGGACGTCGGTGATCCAGGCGATGGAGCGGAGCTGGTCCTGAAGGATGAGGATCAGCGACGCGTCGTACCTGGGGGTCGGGCGCGCCATGACCTTGCGGGTCCACGCGAAGCCGCGGTAGCGCAGGTAGCGCGGCCCGTAGAGGACGTGGACCGTGACGGTGTCCGCGGGGGTGGGCTGGGCGTAGGACCGGACCTTCCTCGCGAGCCGCCGGATGCTCCGGGGCTCCTCCACCCAGTCCTCGGCGGGGATGAGGTCGTCGTAGACGAACGTGATGCCGCCGGGCTTGTCGACGATGTCGCGCAGGCGAAGGGCGAGCTTGCGCAGGGCGCGGGGGCGCGGGTGGGTCCCCTCGACCCGGTCGACCTCGAAGAGGAGGTGCGCCGGCGTGGGATCGAGGACGGCGGCGTCACGCCAGGCTGGCGCATGGGGCCCCGAGGGCCGGGGGAGGGTGGCGCAGCCCGCCAGGGCGAGCGTCGCGATGGCGAGCAGGGCGCGCACGGCGGGACGGTACCGCCTGAGACGCTGGAGCGCGTCAGGAGGGCTGCGCCTGCCGCGGGCTGGGCGGCCGACGGCCCTGGACCGGGTCGCCGCGGGGACGCATCCTGAGGGGGTGCGGTCCCTCCTCCTCGGCGCGGTGCTCTCCCTGACGGGTGTCCTCACGGGGTGCGACTGGGCCGCAGCCGATGGCCCCTGGAACACCGTCGAGGACGTCGAAGAGGTCGTCACCCACCTCGTGGGAGGGTCGGTGTGTGCGCCCAGCGGGCTTCACGACGTGCCGGGCCTGCAGGTGGAGGTCCGAAACGCGGAGGACGCGGTCGTCGCCGAAGCCGAGACCGACGCGCTCGGCGAGTGGGCCGTGGCCCTGGGGGCGGGGCGGTACACGGTCGAAGCCGGAGTGGGCGGCCAGTTCGCCGGGTTCGACTCCGTCGTGGTCGATGGAGACGATGTGGGCGGGCGGGTCTGCCTCCAGGGCGGCGCGCCCGAAGCGCTGGTCCTCGCCGGGCCGGCCGCCCAGGGGAGCGATCTCCTCCGGCAGCGGCTCTCGGGCCTCGGGCTCGCGCATGTCCACGCCGGCCCGTCCACCACCGACGACGTGATCCAGCTGCTCGCCTCGCCGGCCGGGCTCGTGGACTACGGGGTCGTGGCGTTGCTCGGCGATCTGGACCACGCCGCCCTCGCCGCGGACGCCGGGGCCCTGGGAGGGCTCCGCGATCACCTCGAGCGCGGACGGGCTGTGTACCTCAGCAGCCTCGCCTGGCCGGTCGCGGACGCGCTGGCGCCGGGGAGGCTGAGCGTGGAGGGCGAGGGAGCCGCGGGCTCGTGGGTGGAGGCGGACGCCTCAGACCTGTGGGCGGGGTGGCTGGACTGGCCGGTGGTCGGTGTGCCCGTGGCGAAGGATCTCCCCCTGCTGCGCGGGGCCGACGGCGACGCGCTCCTCACGGCGGGGGTCGAGACGACCGGCGGCGCCGTCGTGTCCGCCGACCTGTTGCTGCGCTGGGAGCAGGACGGAGGAACGGTCGTCCTCGCGTCGTTCCTCGCTCCTCCCCCGCGCGCCGATGGCTGGTGGATGGGGGAACCGGACGTCCCCGCGGGCTCCGACGGCGCCTGGGACGGTCGCGGCGCGGTCCTCGACCGGGTGCTGCTCCAGCTCTGAAGGGGCTGGCGTCGTCGCCCAGCACCACTCAGTGCGTCTCTCGCCGGCTCAGCCTCGAACGAGGCGGTTCGCGCGAGCCAGGCTCGTGTGCGTGCCGGCGTCGGTCCACCAGCCCGGGAGTACACCCCAGCCGAGGCGTCCCTGGGCGAGGTAGTGGTTGTTCACGTCGGTGATCTCGAGCTCGCCCCGTTCGCTGGGCACCAGGGTGCGGATCACGTCGAAGACGTCGGACTCGTAGAAGTAGATCCCCGTCACCGCGTAGGGACTGCCGGGCTCCGCCGGCTTCTCGTCGATGCGCAGCAGAGTGGGCCCGTCGAACCAGGGGCACCCGAAGCGGTGGGGATCGTCCACCTCGCTGAGGAGGATCCGGGCGCCGCCCACCGCGCGGAAGCGCTCGATCTCCGGCCCCAGCGGCGCGGAGAAGACGTTGTCACCGAGGACGACGACCACCGGCCCGCCGCGGGCGAAGCCCTCCGCGAGGCCGAGGGCTTCGGCGATCCCGCCGGCCTCGTCCTGCACCCGCCAGGTGAGCTCCACCCCGAACTCCCGGCCGGACCCCAACGTGCCGACCACGTCTCCCATGTGCTCCACGCCCGTCACCACGAGGACCTCGGTGACGCCGGCGTCGGCGAGGGCCCGCAGGGGGTGGAAGATCATGGGCACCTCGCCCACCGGGAGGAGGTGCTTGTTCGTCACGCGGGTCAGCGGCAGGAGGCGGGAGCCGGTGCCGCCGGCGAGGAGCACGCCGCGGACAGGGGAGGGGACGGTCACATGGGCAGGGTAGCCGGTCGCGGTCATGCTCCCCGGTGCCGGGCCGCGCGGGCCCCCCGGCGCCGGACGGGCGCGGTGTCCGGTCAGACGAAGCGGTGAGCGAGGGGACGGCCGGCGGCGAAGTCGACGACGGCGTCCACCGCGAGCTCGGCCATGCGATGGCGGGTCGCCACGGTCGCGGAGCCGATGTGCGGGAGCACGAGGACGTCGTCGCGGCCGAGCAGATCCGGGCGCACGTGCGGCTCGTCCCGGACGACGTCCAGCGCGGCGAAGGCGAGGGGACCATCATCCAGTGCGGCGAGCAGCGCGTCTTCGTCCACGAGCCCTCCACGTCCGGTGTTCACCAGGATCGCCCCTCGCTTCATGGACGCGAACGCGGTGGCGTCCATCAGGGACCTGGTCTCCGCGGTCAGCGGGGCATGAAGGCTCACGACATCGCTCGATGCGAGGAGCTCGTCCAGGGGCAGCCACACCGCGTCGACCGCGTCCTCCGCCTCCCGGGGGGCGCGCCGCGGACTCGCGTAGACGATCTCCATCCCGAAGGCCCGCGCGCGCGCGGCCACGGCCCGCCCGATGCGTCCGAACCCGACGATGCCGAGCCGCGCGCCTCGCAGCTCCAGCCCGGTGTGTGCGCCGAGGGACCAGACGGCCCAGCGTCCCTGCTGAACCGTCGCCGCGGCGGTCGGGAGCCTCCTGGCCGCCGCCAGCAGCAGGGCCATCGCCAGATCCGCCGTTGCGTCGGTGAGCACTCCGGGCGTGTGTGCCACTGCGACGCCCAACTCCCGGGCCGCGTCGGTGTCCACGTTGTCCAGCCCCACGGCCACCTGGCTGACGAGCCGCAGGCCCCGCTCCGCACCGGCCCGGAGCACATCGCCGCTCATGGGCTCGGTGAGCATGCACAGGACAGCGTCATGGCCCGGGAGGAGCGCCAGGAGTTCCTCCTCGCTCGGAGGGTCGTCCGACGGACGGCGGGTCACCGATGCCGCCGCGTCGAGCCGCGCCTCGAGGTCGTCGGGCAGGCGCCGCGTCAGCAGCACCCGCAGGGGCTCAGCCAAAGTCGAGCTCGTCCCGCGGGTTGTCGGTCTCCAGGGCCTCGAGGCGCTCGGCGATCTCCGCGAGCTCCTTCTTGTCGGGCCCGCCGGGGGGAGTCGGACGGAGCACCAGGTAGAGGTCGCCCTGGCGGGTGTCCGCGCCGCCCTTCGGCAGCCCCCGGCCCTTGAGCCGCATGCGCGTCCCGGACGCGGCCGCGCGGGGGATCCGCACCTTCACGGTGCCTGTCGGGGTCGGGACGGTCAGCTGCCCGCCGCGCAGAGACTCGGAGAACGACAGGGGAAGGTCCATCTCCAGGTCGTCGCGGTCGATGCGCACGAGGGGATGGTCGAGGACTTCGATCTTCAGAAGCACGTCACCGGCGGGTCCGCCGTCGGTGCCGGGAGCGCCCTTTCCGCGCAGGCGCATGGTGGTCCCGTCCCGCACACCCGCAGGGATCCGCACCTTCACCTTGCTGCCGGTGGGGAGCATGAACTGGGCCTCTGTCCCTCGGACCGCCTCGATCAGGGAGACCTGGCAGCCCACCTCCACGTCGCGTCCGCGCCGGGGGCCGCGCCGAAACCCGCTGGACGACCGGAACCCGCCAGGGCCGAACTCGAAGGAGAACCCGCCGGGCCCACCGCCCCCGGCGCCGAACATGCTCTTGAGCAGGTCGTCGAGGTCCATGGCCCCGCCCATGCCGGGGCCGCCGCCGCCGCGGAACGCGCCCCCGAAGGCGCGGGCCTGGTCGGCGTTGAAGCCGGGCCGGAACGCCGCGAAGCCGAACTCGTCGTACAGCTTGCGCTTGTCGTCATCCGAGAGGATGGCGTGAGCGGCGTTGATCTCCTTGAACTTGGTGTCGTCCCCGCCGGTCCGGTCCGGGTGATGCTCCCGGGCCAGCTTGCGGTACGCCTTCTTGATCGCGTCGGTGCTCGCGTCCTTGGCGACGCCGAGGACCTGATAGGGGTCACGTGCCTGAGCCATGGCGGGAACCTGGGGAGGAAGTGGGGAAGGTCAAGGGGTGGGAGCTTCCGCGACCCCACCCGCCTTCGCAGGACCGAAAAACCGAAAAAAACCGGAAAACCCGAAGTTCTTCAGGTTTCCCGGTTTTCAGGTTTTCCGGTCCAAGAGGCGATCACGCCCCTCGAAGATCTTCTACCGCGCGTCGAGCGCCCGCAGACGGCCGAGGGCCATCTCCTGGTCGATCACCGCGTCCTTGTACTCGGCGTCGCTCGGGCCGTACTCCAGGAGCGCGTTCTCTGCCGTCTGGAGCGCCGCCGAGGCCTCGCTCCGGTCCAGCGTGCTCGCGTCCTCCGCCGAGGACACGATCACGGAGACCTTCGTCGCGGCGACCTGGGCGAACCCGTGGCCGATGGCGTAGACCTGCTTGCCGCCCGCGGCGTCGATGACGAGCGCCCCCGGCTGCACCGACGTGATGTAGGCCACGTGGCCCGGCAGCACGCCGAAGTCGCCGTCGTGACCGGAGGCCACCACGGTGCTGACCTCGCCTGAGAAGACCTCCCGGTTCGGCGTCAGCAGGGAGAGGGTGAAGGTATCGGCCATGTCACTCGCCCTTCGCGAGCCGGACCGCCTTCTCCTTGGCCTGCTCGATGTCGCCCACCAGGTAGAAGGCCATCTCCGGCAGGTCGTCGTGCTGACCGTCGAGGATCTCCTTGAAGGAGCGGATGGTGTCCTCGAGCTTGACGTACTCGCCGTCCTGCCCGGTGAACTGCTTCGCCACGAAGAACGGCTGGCTCAGGAACTTCTCGATGCGGCGGGCACGACCGACGAGGGCCTTGTCCTCCTCGGAGAGCTCGTCCATGCCGAGGATCGCGATGATGTCCTGCAACTCCTTGTAGCGCTGGAGGATGGTCTGGACGCGACGCGCGGTCTCGTAGTGGTCGTCACCGACGACCTCGGGCTCGAGGATGCGCGAGGTGGAGTCCAGCGGGTCCACCGCCGGGTAGATGCCCTTCTCCACGATCTTCCGCGAGAGCACGGTGGTCGCGTCGAGGTGGGCGAACGCGGTGGCGGGCGCGGGGTCCGTCAGGTCATCGGCGGGCACGTAGATGGCCTGCACCGAGGTGATGGAGCCCTTGTCCGTCGTGGTGATGCGCTCCTGCAGGTTGCCCATCTCCGTGGCCAGCGTCGGCTGGTAGCCCACCGCCGAGGGGATGCGGCCGAGGAGCGCGGACACCTCGGAGCCCGCCTGCGTGAAGCGGAAGATGTTGTCGACGAACAGGAGGACGTCCTGGCCCTCGTTGTCCCGGAAGTGCTCGGCGATGGTGAGGCCGGACAGGGCCACGCGGGCGCGCGCTCCCGGCGGCTCGTTCATCTGGCCGTACACCAGGGCCACCTTCGACTCGGCGGTGTTGATGTCGGGCTTACCGCCGTCGAAGACGATGTGGCCGTGCTCGTCCTTCTTGGCCGAGATCACGTCCGACTCCATCATCTCCATCCACAGGTCGTTGCCTTCGCGGGTGCGCTCACCCACGCCGCACAGCACCGAGAAGCCACCGTGGGCCTTACCGATGTTGTTGATGAGCTCCATGATGAGGACGGTCTTGCCGACGCCGGCGCCGCCGAACAGGCCGGTCTTCCCACCGCGGGTGTAGGGCGTCATCAGGTCGATGACCTTGATGCCCGTCTCGAACATCTCGAGCTTGGTGGACTGCTGGGTGAACTCCGGCGGGTCCCGGTGGATCGGGGTGCGGCTCTCGGCGTCGATGGGGCCGAGCTCGTCGATGGGGTCGCCGGTCACGTTCATGATGCGACCGAGCACCCCGCGGCCGACGGGCATCGCGATGGGCTTGCCCGTGTCCTTGACGGGCATGCCGCGGCGGAGGCCGTCGGTCGAGTCCATGGAGATGGCGCGGACGGTGTTCTCACCGAGGTGCTGGGCGACCTCGAGGACGAGGTTGTCCTCGGCGTCGCTGATCGCCGGGTTGGAGAGGGTCAGGGCGTTGTAGATGGTCGGGAGGTGACCGGCGTCGAACTGGACGTCGACGACGGGGCCCGTGACCTGGACGATGCGGCCGTTGGCTGCGCTCATGGTCTCACTCCTGTGCGTGGCTCGCTGCCACTGTGCGAAGGGGGTTCGTGAATCGGAAGGGTCAGAGGGCCTCGGCGCCGGACACGATCTCGATGAGTTCCTTCGTGATCGCGGCCTGGCGGGCCCGGTTGTACTGGAGGGTGAGGTCGTCGATGACCTTCTTTGCGTTGTTCGTCGCCCCGTCCATCGCGAGCATCCGCGCCGCGTGCTCACCGGCCTCGGACTCCAGGAACACCTGGTAGATCCGGGTCCGCAGGAACAGCGGGAGGATGTCGTTGAGGATGGCTTCCTGGCTCGGCTCGTAGGTGAACTGGGTCAGGTGCTCAGGCTCCTCCGCCCCGTCGGCGAGCGACGTCAGCGGGAAGATCTGCTCGACGGTCGGCTCCTGGTTCAGGGTCGACACGAAGCGGTTGTAGGCGAGGTAGACCTCGTCGACCTCACCGGCCGTGAAGCGCTCGGTCATGTCGGCGATGAGCTTCGCCGCCAGATCGCTGAACTGGGACGGGTGCAGATCCACCTGGGCGCGGCCCACGGTGATGTCCTCGCGGCGGCCGAAGTGCTCGCGCGACTTCTTGCCGTACACGACGACCTCGACCTCTTCGAAGCGGCTGTCGATCTTCGTGTTGTCGAACAGCCAGCCGTCCACCTTGCGCATGAGCTGGCTGTTGAAGCCGCCGCAGAGGCCGCGATCGCTGCTGAGCACGATGACGACGGCCTTCTTGACCTCGTCGTGGGGCTTGAGCAGCGGGTGCTCCGCGTCCCCGATGCGCGCCATCAGTGACGACAGCACCGCGGTGACCTCGTCCGCGTAGGGCCGGGACTGGACCGCCGCGTCGACCGCACGCTTCATCTTCGCCGCGGCGACGAGTTTCATCGCGCGCGTGATCTTCTGCGTGTTCTTGACCGACGCGATGCGGGTCTTGATTGCCTTGAGTGAGGGCATCGATGCTCCTGTCCCCGCGCCGCGCGGCGCGGGTCAGCGTGTTCGCGGCGGGTCCTAGGCGGAGAACTGGGCGTCGAAGGCGGCGAGGCCCTTCTCGAGCTCGTCCTTGGTCTCGTCGCTGAGCTTGCCGGTGCTGGCGATGCTGCCGCCGACGTTCGGGTGGTTCGCCTCCATGTAGGAGAGGAACTCCGACTCCCAGCGGCCGACCGCGGAGACCGGGTGCTTGTCCAGCCAACCCTTGGTGCCCGCGTAGATGACCATCACCTGCTTCTCCACCGGCATGGGCTGGTACTGCGGCTGCTTGAGCAGCTCGACGAGGCGGGCGCCTCGCTCCAGCTCGCGGCGGGTGGCGTCGTCGAGGTCGGACGCGAACTGCGAGAACGCGGCCAGCTCGCGGTACTGGGCCAGGGACAGGCGCAGCGTGCCCGCGACCTTCCGCATGGCCTTGACCTGGGCGGAACCACCCACGCGCGACACGGACAGACCGACGTTGATCGCCGGGCGGATGCCCGAGAAGAACAGGTCCGCCTCGAGGAAGATCTGGCCGTCGGTGATGGAGATCACGTTCGTCGGGATGTAGGCGGACACGTCACCGGCCTGCGTCTCGATGATGGGCAGGGCGGTCAGGGAGCCGGCGCCGACGCTGTCGTGCATCTTCGCGGCGCGCTCGAGGAGGCGGCTGTGCAGGTAGAACACGTCGCCCGGGTACGCCTCACGGCCCGGCGGCCGGCGGAGCAGCAGCGACATCTCGCGGTAGGCGACGGCCTGCTTCGACAGGTCGTCGTAGATGACCAGGGCGTGCATGCCGTTGTCGCGGAAGTACTCGCCGAGCGTCGCGCCGGTGTACGGCGAGATGAACTGCAGCGGGGCCGGGGTGGACGCCGGGGCGCACACGACGGTGGTGTACTCCATGGCGCCGTAGCGGCGGAGGCGCTCCACGACCTGGGCGACGGTGGACTGCTTCTGGCCGACAGCGACGTAGATGCAGTAGCAGTTCTGACCCTTCTGGTTGATGATCGCGTCGATGGCGACGGCGGTCTTGCCGGTCTGGCGGTCGCCGATGATCAGCTCACGCTGGCCACGGCCGATGGGCACCATCGCGTCGATCGCCTTGAGGCCGGTCTGCAGCGGCTCGTGCACCGACTTGCGGAGCACGATGCCGGGGGCCTTCACCTCGACGCGGCGGGTCGTCTCGACGTTGTCGAAGGCAGGGCCACCGTCCAGGGGACGGCAGAGCGGGTCCACCACGCGGCCGAGCAGGTCCTTGCCCACGGGGACCTCCACGATGCGGCCAGTCCGCTTGACCGAGTCGCCCTCGCGGAGGTTCCGGTCGTCGCCGAGGATGGCGACACCGACGTTGTCCTCCTCGAGGTTCAACACCATGCCGCTGATGCCGCCGGGCAGCTCGAGGAGTTCGCCGGCGACCGCGTTGGCGAGGCCGTGGATGCGGCAGATTCCGTCGCCCACGGAGAGGATCGTGCCCGTCTCGGCGACGTCGACGCGGGTCTCGTAGTTGGCGATCTGGTCCTTGAGGATCTGGCTGATCTCTTCGGCGCGGAGGTCCATGGGGTGCCTTTCGTTGCGCGGTGCGTGCGCGGGGTTCCTGGGGTTCTCTGGTCTCTTTCGTGGGGCGCCGGCTAGGCGTCACCCACCGGGGTGCCGGCGGTCAGCTGCTCCCGCAGGAGCTGGAGCTGGGTGCGCACGCTGCCGTCGAGGACGAGGTCCCCCACGCGCGTGACGATCCCGCCGATGAGGCTCGGGTCGACGGAGCGGCTGACGACGACGTCGTTCGCCCCGGTGATCTTCTTGATGTGGTCCTGGAGCGCCTTCGCGGACGCGTCGTCCAGGGCCTTGGCCGAGGTGACACGCGCGCGCACGCGACCCATCCGCGCGTCGAACTGGTTGCCCAGCTCGTCGAGGATGGCGTCGAACGCGCCGAGGCGGTTCCGGTCGTTCAGCACCAGCAGGAAGTTCTTGCTGTGCGTGTGCATCCCGAACTTGTCGATGATGGTCACCAGGACCTTGGCGCGCTCCTCCGCCTTGAAGGCGGGGTTGAGCAGCGCCGCCTGGAGCTCGGGCGAGCCGGACAGCAGCGAGCCGAACCCCACGAGGTCCTTCTCCACGGTGTCCAGGGAGCCCTGCTCGGCGGTCAGCTCGACGAGCGCGGTGGCGTAGCGGCGGGCGACGGCGAGGGTGCTCATGAGCGGGCGGTCTCCTCGACGCGGCTCAGGTAGTCGCCGGTGAGCCGGGCCTGGTCGTCGTCGGTGATGTTCTTGGTGAGGAGGTCCTCGGCGATCTGCACCGAGAGCTCGACCGCTTCGGCCTTGAGCTCGGCGCGGGCGCGGCGCAGCTCCTCTTCGATGGTCCGCTGGGCGGCCTCCTCCATGGAGGCGGCGGCGCGCTCGGCGTTCGAGACCAGCGTCTTGCGCTCGTTCTCGGCGTCGGTGCGGACGCGGTCCTTGAGCTCGTCGAGCTCGGTCTCGAAGTTCTCGAGGCGGGCGTTCAGCTCGGCAAAGCGGGCCTCGGCGGCCTCCTTGGCCTTCGCCGACGCCTCGAGCTGCTCCTTCACCTCGCTCTTGCGGAACTTGAGGAAGTCGCTGAGCGGGCCGCGCATGGCCCAGTAGAGGATGCCGAAGAGCATCAGGAGGTTGATGCCGTGCCGGACGAGGCCGGCGATGTCCGCGTGGGGAGCCTCGTGACCGTCACCGCCGCCAGCGGCGAGGGCGACCGTCGGCACGAGGGCCAGCGCGAGGAGGAGAGCGGTGCGAAGCATGGTCATCTCAGTTCCCCTGGACCTGGCGGCCGAGGATCGTCGACGCGATGTTCGAGGAGAGGCCGCGCGCCGTGGCGTTCAGCTGCTGGCTGGCGGAGGCGCGCTCGCCCTCGAGGACCCCGCGGGCCTCGGCGACGGCCTTCTCCGCGCGGGCGCGGGCGGCACCGAGGATCTTCGCCTCCTCGGCCTTCGCCTCGGCTCGGAGGCGGGCGCGCTCGGCGGCGGCCTCCTGGCGGGCGGCGGCGACGCGGGCGTCGAGCTCGGCGACCTTCGCCTCGACCTCGGACTCCAGAGAGTCGGCCTGACCCTTGAATCCGTCGATGTTGCGCTCGCGCTCCGAGAGGTAGGCGAGCATGGGCTTGAGGATGATGGTGTTCAGCCCGAACACGACAATCAGGAACGGCACGAGCTGGACGAGGACCATCTCCAGCGTGACTTCATCGATCACGATCGGCTCCGCAGAGGTGGGGAATGCGCCGATGCAGGCTCCGTCGGGGCCCCTGCCATCGGGCGCGCGCCTTATAGGGGGGAGGGGAGGGCGAGTCAAGCCGTCCCGAGGCCGACCCGACTTCGACCCCAAGTCGCTCTCAAGTCGGCTGCGAGGGTGCCGAAATGGAAGGACGAGGCAGCGGATGGGGAAGCCCGGGCACCCGGTCTGATAGAGTGCGCGGGACCATTACTCGCGCTTGATCATATAAGTGTTGGGAATTCATGGGAAATCTCGCGTCCGGTTCCGACGAGCAGCGGCCTCCCTCGCCCTGGAGGACGCAACTGGCGCTCGCTCTCCTCGCCACCGCGGCGGTCCTCCTCCTCCCTGACATCGCAGCCGCCGCCGGCGACGCCCACGGCGGAGACCACCCCTCCCTCGGCGCTCGTCTGCCCTTGTGGTCGGTGGGTCCCTTCGTCGGGATCCTGCTCTCCATCGCGCTGTTCCCCCTCGTCGCTCCTGCCTTCTGGCACCACCACTACGGCAAGGTGGCCGCGGGCTGGGCGGTCCTCTTCGCGATCCCCTTCCTCGTCGGGTACCGGATGGAGGCGATCGACGCGATCCTCCACATCTACGCCGTCGACTACATCCCGTTCATCATCCTGCTGTGGGCGCTGTTCACGGTCGCGGGCGGGATCGTCGTGCGCGGCTCCCTGAAGGGCGCGCCGAAGGTCAACGTCACCCTGCTGGCCATCGGCACGGTGCTGTCGAGCGTGATCGGCACCACCGGCGCCTCGATGCTCCTCATCCGTCCCCTCATGCGGGCGAACGACTGGCGCATCAACAAGACGCACCTCATCGTCTTCTTCATCTTCCTGGTGAGCAACATCGGCGGGTCTCTGACGCCGCTGGGTGATCCCCCGCTCTTCCTCGGGTTCCTCCATAGCGTCCCGTTCTTCTGGACCCTGAACCTGTTCTCCCCCTACCTGCTCGTGAGCATCATGCTGCTCGTCGGGTTCTTCGCTCTGGACACCTACTACTATCGGAAGGAGCCCGAGGACGCGAAGCAGGCGATGCTCGCCCAGGAGTCCGAGCCGCTGAAGCTCGTGGGGACCCACAACTTCCTCTACCTCGGCGGGGTGATTGCGTTCGTCCTCTTCTCGGGCTCGGTCAAGCTCGGGGACGTCCACCTCACCGCGCACCTCCACGTGCCCATCCAGAACATCGTCCGGGACGTGGGCCTCGTCGCCCTCGGCCTCTTGTCCATGAAGACGACCCCGAAGGCGCTCCGCGAGGAGAACGGCTTCACCTGGGGGCCGATCGAGGAGGTGGCGTACCTCTTCGCGGGCATCTTCATGACCATCATCCCGGCGCTGGCCATCCTCGGCGCCGGCGTGGACGGCAAGCTCGGCTGGCTCGTGGCCGGCGTCCAGAGCGACGCCTCCTACTTCTGGGTCACGGGCGGCCTGAGCTCGTTCCTCGACAACGCGCCCACCTACCTCACCTTCTTCAACACCGCGCTCGGCGGCCTCGACATGAGCGCGGCCGAGTGCATGCAAGCCGCCGCAGGGTGCGGCGAACCGGAGAAGGTCGCGGTCCTCATCAGCGACAAGGAGCGCACGCTCCTCGCGATCTCGGCCGGCGCGGTCTTCATGGGCGCGAACACGTACATCGGCAACGCGCCGAACTTCATGGTCAAGGCCATCGCGGAGGAGGGCGGCGTCGCGATGCCGTCGTTCTTCGGATACATCGTCCGGTGGTCGCTCCCCATCCTGGTGCCGTGCTTTGTCGTGGTCACCTTCGTCTACTTCATGTGAGATGAAGTCATGAGCGAGAGCGAATCCGGTAACGACAGCATCGAGCTGATCGTCGAGGGTGACGAGAAGACCGTCTCCGGCTTCATCCGGGGCCTGTTCATCGGCGCCCGCAACCCCGACTGGCCCGTCTTCCACGACGAGCTCGGCATCAAGAGCGAGACCTTCGCCGAGCAGCTCAAGGGATGGGTCGGCCTGTCGGAGCCTCTGAGCCACTTCGTGGTCGATCGGGACGCCCTGGCGTTGGTGCAGTCGGCGCTCGCGGACCCCCGCTGCCACGGGATGAAGCTCCGGGCGGGGCAGGTGGTGACCGAGGCGTCCTTCGCCTTCGAGTTCAAGGTGTTCACCGAGGCGGCAGGCGCGCAGGTCCGGGCGATCTTCGAGCAGGTGCCCGGCGACGTGACCGTCGAAGGCTGGGATCCCCAGGAGACCCGCCGCCACGAGGACACCGAGGGCGTCGAGCTGTACTCACCGGTGCATCACTACCGGCTGGAGGGCTCGGGCCGGGTCTCCGGACCCTTCAAGCACGTCCTGTACGTCCACGAGCAGGCCCGCCGCGTCGAGCAGATCGAGGAAGAGAAGATGACCCTCGTCCTCGGGGCTTCGGTCCTCCCCGAGGAGGGCTGAGAGCGGCGCGAACGGCGGACGGAGCCCCCATGGGCCGGCCGCCCCAAGCTCAGGTGGACCACACCGGGACCCCCATGTAAGGTCGCGCGGCTTCGGAGGCAGGGTGAAGAAACCCCACCCTGTTTCGTCTCTGTTGAGGATGTGGAGAGCGGACGATGGGGTTCAAGCAGCAGGTCAAGGTCAGGTTCTCGGACACGGATCCGGCGGGAGTCATGTACTTCCCGCGGTTCCTCGACAGCTTCCACGGCGTGTTCGAGGACTGGTTCGACGAGGACCTCAAGATGCCGTACCGCTGGATGCTCGAGGACACCCGCGTCGGGTTCCCGACCGTCAACGTGGACGTCGACTACCGTGGCCCCTTCCGCTTCGGTGAGACCATGGAGGTCGAGCTCTGCGTGACGGAGGTGGGGGACAAGTCCTTCGCGTGCACCTACAAGGCCCGGCTGCTCGGGAACGAGCGGGTGCTCGTCCGTGCCGTGATGAAGGTCGCCACCGTCGACCTCGACGCCTTCAAGGCCATCCCGATCCCCGCGAAGCTCAAGCAGGCCCTGGATGCCCGGCTCGAGCCGCCCGTCCGGGATCTGCGCCCCGCCCGCACGGGGGCGTGAACCGGTGGCGGAGAAGCCCCGGTACTACAGCAAGGTCGCTGAGGAGCGCCTCGCCTTCGACCAGGCCGCGAAGCTCGACCGGCTGAAGTACACGGTCGAGCAGGCCCGGCAGGCGCCGATCTACAAGGACCGGCTCGACGGGGTGACCATCACCTCCCTCGAGGATCTGCGCTCCCTGCCCCTGACCTACAAGAAGGATCTGAAGGAGAACCCGCCCGAGGTGTGGCGCGCGGTTCCCCTCGAGAAGGTCTGGCACTACCACGAGTCGTTCGGCACCACCGGCAGCCCGGTGGTCGGGTGGTACTCGCTCGACGACATCGAGTGCGAGGTGGACGTGATCCAGCGCTGGCTCCCGGAGTTCGGGCCCGGCCAGACGATCATGAACCGCTACCCCTACAGCTTCCCCGTCCCGGCGCAGCTGGTGGAGACGGCGGCGCGGCTCATGGGGGGGGCGGTCGTCCCGGCCAGCAACCTCGTCTACAACGTCGGCTTCCCGCGGGTGCTCGAGCTGATCAACAAGCTCAACGTGAACGTCCTGACCTCGATGCCCCTCGAAGCGGTGCTCCTCAAGGAGGCCGCCCTCGAGCACGGGATGGATCCCCTCAAGGACTTCCCCACGATGGAGGCCTTCTCCTTTGCGGGCCGGATCCTGACGCCGTCGTGGCAGGCCACGATGGAGGACGACTGGGGCTGCACCGTCCACAACCTCTACGGCTGCACGGAGGGCGGGCCCTTCGCGACCAGCGGCGACGACGGGCACCTGCGGCTCCACGACGAGGCCTTCCTCTTCGAGATCCTCGATCCCGAGACGAAGGAGCCCATCGCCGTCCGGGACGACCACCCCGTCATCGGGACGCTCGTGGCCACGACGCTCATGCGCGAAGCCCAGCCGATGGTCCGCTACTGGACGGACGACCTCGTCAAGGCGTGGCGGGACGAGGACGGCAACCGCTGCATCCAGGTCCTCGGACGCGCGGGCGGGCTCAAGCAGTTCGGTGGGGTCGAGGTCTCGGACTTCGACCTCGAAGAGGAGATCCTGTCCTGGAGCCGGGAGTTCGGGAGCAACGTCTTCTTCGTGGTCATCACCCACAAGGGCTTCCTCGTGCGGGTCGAGGCTCGCGAGCCCGGCCGCGTGAACGCCGGCGAAGGCAGCCGGCGCCTCAGCGATCGCCTCGGCGTGCCGGTGAAGGTGGAGGTCGTCCCCCGGGGCGTCCTCGTGAATCACGTCTCGCTGATCACCTCGCCCCAGGTGTTCAAGCCGCGCACCGTCAGCGACCACCGCGTCGAGGACCGCAGGGTCATCAACCTGTCCGGCGGGCTCATCAACTTCTGGGCGGACTTCACCCCGGCGCTCATTGCGCGGTTCCTCCTGAAGTCGGTCAAGGACTGGGCCACGGGCGTCCGCTTCAAGCTGCTGGAGTAAGGTGACCGGCGTGACGACGCGCCCCCCGCTCTTCGCGCTCCTGGTTCTCGCGCTCCCCCTCGCCGGCTGCCCGGCCGCGGACGACGACGACTCGGCCGTCCCCCTGCCGCCCCCCGACTACGTCCTGCCGGACGGCGATGTGGCGGAGGTGGAGCCCAACGACGGCCCCGCCGAAGCCCAGGACCTGGGCACCGTGGACGATCCCTTCGTCCTCACCGGCAGCTCGGACGGCTGCGGCTCAGGGGGCACCTGGGTCGGCGCGGACGTGGACCACTTCACCTTCGCCTTCCCCGACGGCACCCCGCGGACCCTCCGCCTCGAGATGTGGAGCGGGGACGTGGACATGGCCCTGTTCGACGCCGACGGCGACCTCGTGATCGACGCGGCCGAGGCCGGGCTCGAGGACGAGCGGATCGAGCTGGCCCTCGACCCGGACACGGAGTGGGCGCTGCGCATTCGGTGCTGGCAGGGGAACCCCGGGACCTTGTGGCGCCTCGTCGTCCTCTGAGCGACTGCGGGCCGGACCCGCGAGACAGGAGAGCAGCGTGATCGAGCTGAACATCAACGGCGAGACCGTCTCGGTGGACGTGGAGCCGGACACCCCGCTGCTGTGGGTCCTCCGCGAGCAGCTCGGGATGACGGGCACGAAGTTCGGCTGCGGCATCGGCATGTGCGGCGCCTGCACGGTCCACTTCGCCGGGACCGCGGTCCGGTCCTGCACGCTCCCCGTCGCGGGGGCGGCGGGCGTCCCCATCACGACCATCGAGGGGCTCGCGGGGCATCCGGTGCAGGAGGCCTGGATCGCCGAGCAGGTCCCCCAGTGCGGGTACTGCCAGAGCGGGCAGATCATGGCCGCCGTGGCGCTCCTCGCCCACAACCCGCGCCCGGACGACGCCGCCATCGAGGCGGGCATGACGAACCTGTGCCGGTGCGCCACCTACGACCGCATCCGCAAGGGGATCAAGCGCGCCGCCGAGTCCATTCCGCTGCCGCCGCCTCCCGAGCCGCCGCCTCTGCCCGTCATCGAGCCCGAGCCTGCCGACGGTGAGGAGGGCACGAAGTGAGCATCGTCAACGTCTCCCGCCGCGACTTCCTGGCGGGCTCCGGCAGCCTCGTCCTGGGCATGTCGCTCTCGGGGATGCTCCGGGTCGCGGCCTTCGACGACACCGTCGTCCTCGGCAACACGAACGAGCAGGGCGCCGTCCACGACCTGAACGCCTGGCTGCGGATCGCGTCCAACGGCGTGGTGACGATCCGGGTCGGCGCCTCCGAGATGGGCCAGGGGGTGCACACGTCCCTGCCCATGCTGGTGGCCGAGGAGCTCGACGTCGCCTGGAACGACGTCCGCATCGAGAGCGCCCCGGCGGACAACGCGTACCGGCGTGAGTCGCCCGTGTTCCCCGGCAAGGTGCAGCTCACAGGGGGATCCGAGTCGATCCGGGGCTACTGGACCGTGCTCCGCAAGGCCGGCGCCACCGCGCGCGCGATGCTCATCGCCGCCGCGGCCGAGAAGTGGGGGGTGAACGCCCTGGCCTGTACGACGCTGGCGGGGAGCGTGAAGTACGGGGACAAGTCCCTGACCTACGGCCAGCTCGCCGCGGATGCAGCTCGGCAGTCGGTCGGCTCGGTGACCCTCAAGGACCCCAAGGACTTCAAGCTCATCGGCACCTCGCCGCCCCGGCCGGACCTTCCCCCGAAGGTCGACGGCACCGCGCAGTTCGGCATCGACGTGCAGGTCGAGGGGATGGTGAACGCCACCGTCGTCTCCTGCCCCCACCACGGGGGGACCGTGGCCAGCTTCGACGACACCGAGGCCCGCAAGGTCAAGGGCGTCACCCACGTCTTCCAGGTGGATGATGCGGTCGCCGTCGTCGCCGACACCTTCTGGCACGCGAAGAAGGCGGCCAGCAAGCTCGTCGTCACCTGGGACCAGGGAGAGGGGGCGGGCCTCGACGACGCCGCGATCCACCAAACGCTCCTCGAAGCCCTGGACAAGGGCCGCAAGCGCTTCGGACACGGCGGCACCCCCCAAGGAATGGACATCGAGGCGCTGTACGAGGTCCCCTACCTCGACCACGCGCCGCTGGAGCCCATGAACGCCACGGTCCACATCCAGGACGACCGGGTGGACCTGTGGGTGCCGACCCAGGCCCAGGCGCGCATGAAGCGGCGGACGGCGAAGCTGGCGGGGCGGCCCCAGAGCCAGGTCTTCGTCCACACCACCTTCCTCGGCGGTGGCTTCGGTCGTCGGGGCTTCGACGACTTCTGCACCTACGCGGTGAAGATCGCGGCCCAGCTCGAGGGGACGCCGGTCAAGCTCACGTACACGCGCGAGCAGACCTTCGCCCACGGCTACTACCGCCCGCGGACCCTGTGCCGGATGCGCGCGAAGCTCGGCGACGACGGGCTCCCGACCGACCTGCACGTCCAGATGGCCAGCCAGAACATCATGGAGCAGTACCTGCCGCCGCTGCTCCTGGGGCTGGGGCCGGTCACCGGCACCGTCCACGACGGGATGTCGCACGCGCCCTACGCGATCGAGCGCCAGCGGGTGGACTACGAGCGGGTGGTGCTGCCGATCCCCGTGGGGTGGTGGCGATCGGTGCACGGCAGCCACAACGGGTTCTTCCGGGAGTGCTTCCTGGACGAGCTGGCCCACACTGCCGGGAAGGACCCCATCGAGTACCGGCGCGCGCTGCTCGACAGCCCCCGCGACGAGGGGGTCTTCGAGCTCGCGGTGGAGAAGGCCGGGACCTGCCCCGAGGGCCTGCACCGGGGCGTGGCCCTGTTCGAGAGCTTCGGGTCGTGGGTCGCGACGGTCGTGGACATCGAGGTGCTCGACGGGGTGGTGTACCCCCGCAAGGTGGTGGCGGCGATCGACTGCGGGATGGTCGTGCACCCGGACACGGTGGAGGCCCAGGTCATGGGGGCGGCCACGATGGGCATCAGCTCCGCGCTGCACGGCAAGATCAGCCTCGTTGACGGCGCCGTGCAGGAGACGAACTTCCACACGTACCCGCTCTTGGGGCTGAGTCAGGCGCCCGAGGTCGAGGTCCACATCGTCCCGTCGGCCGAACCGCCCGGCGGAGTGGGCGAGGTGGGGCTGCCGCCCGCCGTGGGCGCGCTCTGCAATGCCATCTTCGCGGCCACCGGCGTGCGGATTCGGACCCTACCGGTCCGCGACCAGCTCAAGGCGTAGTTCCTCTGAACCCACACCGCGCCTCGCGCGCGGATTCGCCTTTCCCTTCGCCGCGACTCATGTAGAGTCCCGGCAGCGGGAGGCGTGACTCAGGGTAGAGTGACTATGGCGACGGCACAGCAAAACATTGGGTTGTTGGCGGTTCTGGTGGCGGTGGCGAGCCTCGCCGGCTGCCCGTCCGACGGCATTCGGCTCTACCACACCGAGCCGATCGCCCCCCAGCTCACCCGGGAGGCCGTCGAGAACCTGGAGCACATGGGCTCCGTGGTGACGGACACGGGCGTGAACTTCGCCATCTACAGCGAGAACGCGACCCGCATCGACGTCCTGCTCTTCGACGACCCGGAGGTCGAGACCCCCGCCCAGCAGTTCGAGATGCTCCCCATCCGCGAGGGCAGCCCCGTCTTCAGCCTGTACGTGGAGGGCGTGGGGATCGGCCAGCACTACGGCTACGTCGCCTGGGGCCCCAACTGGGAGTACGACGAGGACTGGTTCCCCGGCGCCATCAACGGCTTCATCGCCGACGTGGACGAGTGGGGGAACCGGTTCAACCCGAACAAGCTCCTCATCGATCCCTACGCGCGCGCTCTCCACCGGGACCACGACTGGAGCCGGGGAAGCACCGCCTCGGGCCCGGGCCGGACCTCGTCCACGTGGGCGGCTGGCGCGAAGTCCGTCGTCGTCCAGAGCGAGTACGAGTGGAGCGAAGAGGAGACCGAGTGGCGGGAGGCCCGGCGGGCGAACGATCTGCCCGGCCACGACTGGAACCAGCAGATCGTCTACGAGGTCCACCTCAAGGGCTTCACCGCCGACCCGGCGTCCGGCGTCGATCACCCGGGCACGTACCGCGGGGTGGGGGAGAAGGCGCAGTACCTCGCCGATCTCGGCGTGACCGCGGTGGAGTTCCTCCCCATCCACGAGAAGCCGCTCGACGGCGGCTACTGGGGCTACAACAACATCAGCTTCTTCGCCCCCGAGGTCAGCTACTCCTGGGACCAGCGGCCCCGGGAGGTCATCGACGAGTTCAAGTGGATGGTCGAGGAGCTGCACAAGGCGGGCATCGAGGTGTGGATCGACGTCGTCTACAACCACACCGGCGAGGGCGGACTCTGGCGCGAGCGCATCTACCAGGACGACACGTCCCTGGACCCGAGCACCGACGCCAACTTCTACAACTACGACCCCCACGAGACCGCCGGGATCTACACGTTCCGGGGCATCGACAACGCCGCCTACTACGCCCTGAACCCCAACGGGCTGACCTACTGGAACAACACCGGGGTCGGCAACCAGACGCGGCCGAACCACACCCCGATGCGCACCCTGATCATGGACTCGATGCGGTTCTGCATCGAAGAGCTGCACATCGACGGATTCCGCTTCGACCTCGCCGGCATCCTCGGCGAGCGGGACCTCGACTACAACAACTGGGACGACCCGGCGAACACGGTCCTGCAGGACATCAGCGACGCGGACTTCGTTCAGGACAACAACGTCCGCATCATCGCCGAGCCCTGGACGGCGGGTGGCAACTACGGCTCGCTCATCGGCGCCTACCCCAATGCCACGAACGGCCACGGCAGCGGCTGGGGTGAGTGGAACGCGCGCTTCCGCGACTGGTGGCGTGACTTCCTCAACGACGACAACTGGCGTCTCAACACGCCCATCAGCGAGGACTGGAACGTCAGCGCCGACGGTGGGTTCGTGATGACCGGCTCGTCCAGCTACTACAACCACAACGGGCGGAAGCCCTGGCACAGCCAGAACTTCATCACGATCCACGACGGGTTCACGATGTACGACCTGTTCACCTACGAGGAGAAGGTGAACGGCTGCAGCCCGCTCAACCCGGTGTGCTGCAGCGACCCGGCCTCGGCGTGGTGTGACCAGCAGTCGGGCGACGACCACAACCGGAGCCGGGACTGGGGCAGCTCGCCCGCGGGAGAGGCGACGAAGCGTCAGATGATGCGCAACGCCTACGCCGCGATGATGATCAGCCACGGCACCCCGCTGCTCCTCGGCGGCGACGAGTGGATCCGCACCCAGCTGGGCAACAACAACGCCTACAGCACCCAGGCGGACAACGAGTGGAACTGGTTCCAGTGGGGCAACTGGGCCCAGGACGACGCGCGCGTGCGGATGCACGACTTCGTCCGGCAGATCATCCAGGTGCGCAAGGACCACGAATACGCGTTCTCCCCCCTGGAGTACGGCGAGGGGGCGCCGTTCTCGTGGAAGAACGCGAGCAACTCGGGCGACCCGGACTGGGGCTCGCGCCACCTGATGATCCACTACTGGGACGACAGCTACGGCCCGGAGCTGGCCATCCTCGTGAACCTCGAGCGCGGCCCGGTGGACTTCACCCTGCCCGAGGGCCGCACCTGGCATCGCCTCGTCGACACCCAGAGCTGGTTCGACTTCGAGAACCCCGACGACAACGCCGACTTCTTCGACCAGACCGGCGCCGACTCTCGCGCGTCCTGGAACGCGTCGTTGGGCGCCGACGCGGTGCCCGTCGAGGGCGGCCTGTACGGCACCGCCGCCAACTCCATCGTCATCCTCGAGGCCCGATAGCTCCGTGACCCGCCCTGCTCCTCTGTCTTGGCGCGCCACGCGCCTGGTGCTCGCCGTCGTCGCGGCCTGGGGACTGCTCCTGGTGGGCTCCCCGGGTGAGGCGCGGGCGGACGCCGAGTACCGGCCGGCCAGCGTCGGCGGGTACTTCCGCATCATGGCGCGCCCCGACTTCCAGGGCGGCAACGGGCGGCTCGGCTACTGGAACCTGTACGGGCGCCTCCTCAACGAGGCTCCCTGGGCGGCGGTGGAGCTCCGGCTGCACCTGTTGCCGCACCAGCCCGGCACGAAGGAGATCTGGACCAACCTCGTCATGCGCATCGAAGGCGGGGCGGTGCGCAACGCCGAGGGGTCGGGCGGCAAGCTCGGCGAGTTCCAGTTCAGTCAGCTCTATGCAGAAGCGGGCAACGTCCTGCTGGAGGACGTCACCTGGCGCCTCGGGACCCTGCAGTACTGGTACGGCGACCTCGGCCTGTACGACATCCGCCCCGCGGAGCTGTTCTTCCAGACGGCGGGCCTGTCCCTGACCCTGAACAAGGGGCCGCTGGAGCTCATGCTCGGCGTCGGGGACTCCGGGTTCGCCATCCGCGGCTTCCAGTACAGCACCGTGGTGTCCGGCGGCGGTGCCTTCCGGCTGCGCGCGCCCCGGCACTTCGAGTTCGGGTTCGGGGGGCAGGTGAACTGGGAGCCGAAGGTGGCGGGGAACCGCAACGCGCCCCACGTGACCCCGGGGGTGGGATACGAGGAGTGGGTTCGGGGCGAGATCGTCCAGAACTACCTCCAGGCGAACCCGGGCCAGGAGGACTTCTTCCCCAAGCCCGAGGCCCGGGCGAATCTGTCCTGGAAGGGCGTGGGCTACATCGGCTTCGGGGACCTGGGCCCCATCCGGTGGAACTCGCTCTTCGCGAACGTCCAGCTGAACCACCCCGACCAGCGCTCGGTGGAGACCTTCGACAGCCGCGAGTACGACATCTACGTCGCCGAGCTGACGGACCAGCGCTACTCGCTCATGGTCGGCAACGAGCTCCAGCTGCAGATCGTCCCCCAGCGCTTCGATCTCTCCTGGGCCGTGCTCTACGGCAACCACTGGGATGACGACAACTCCATCGTCCCCACCGACCACGACCGGGACTACATCTCCACGGTGCTGCGGGCGCAGGTCTACATCACCCCGGTGGTGCACCTGCTGGTGGAGTCGAGCGTGGCCCGGGAGCACAGCCGCAACGGGAATGCGTTTCGCAACGCGGCGGACTCCATCTTCGAGAACACGGGGGGGATGGTGGACAGCCGCGGCCTGGAGTTCGGCGACGACGACACCCGCGTGACCTGGCAGGGCAAGGGCGGCTTCGTCCTGAACCCGCTCGGGGCCGGCATCTACGTGCGTCCGTCGCTCCGCCTGCTCTACGGCGTGCAGTACTCGACCCAGAACAACGCGTTCGGGAACAGCTTCGTGGAGACGCCGTCCCAGTTCGCCCAGTTCGAGACGGTCGACCGGCACTGGCACCACATGATCGCGGTCGAGGCGGAGGCGTGGTTCTGATGCAGGCATGGATTCGCTGGGTGCTCGTGGCGCTGGTGGCGCTGACGACGGGCTGCATCAAGCGCCCGGAGCCGCGGAAGGCCGCGGAGCCGACGCCGCTGGCGGCGGTGTTCCTGATCGATCAGGAGTCGGAGACCGAGGTGCTGCCGGGGCCTCCGGCCCTCATCGACGGAGCCACGACCTCCCTGGCGGAGCGCAACCTCGTGGTGCGGGCGCTGGAGCCGAGCGAGTGGACCGAGCGGTTCGCCTCCCAGCGCAGCACGCGGCAGCGGATGCTGACCCTGCTCGACGCGGTCGACGAGGACGTGATCCTGCTGGTGGAGACCCGGGCGCGCCTGGCCTCGCTCATGGAGGGCCGGTACACGTGGACGGTCCCGGTGCAGATCACGATGGTGCGGCGCGGGCGGTCGGACTTCCCGAACCAGGCGACCCTCGAGGTCCCGGTGTTCATGCGGTTCGCGCACCAGGATGCGGACGACGCGGTGGCCGCTGCGGCGCCGGTGATCACGCGGCGCCTCGCGCGGATGGTCGAGGAGCTCCTGAGCGAGGAGGACGCGCTGGGGGCCGTGGACCCGTCGGCCCCGGCGGATCGCCCTACGGGACGGGAGTCGGGCGCATCACAGACGCGGGAACTCCTGGGGCAGCGGGACGCGATCTACTTCGCCATGGTCGACCGCCACCGGAACGGGGACCCCAGCAACGACAGGGGGGCGGATCCGCGGGATCCGCAGGGGTTTCACGGCGGCGATCTCCGGGGACTGATCCAGGACGTGGATCGGCTCGCCGGGCTCGGGTTCAAGAGCCTGTGGGTCACGCCGGTCTGGGATACGCGCGACGAGCGCATCGGCGAGTGGGGCGCGTTCCACGGGTACTGGGTCGAGGACCCGGGCGCCGTGGAGCCGCGGTTCGGGACAGAGGCCGAGCTCATCGAGCTGCGGGATGCCCTGGCGGACCGGGGCATGGGGCTCATCGTCGACTTCGTTGCCAACCACGTGGCGCCGGGTTCCCCGCTGCTTGATGCGCACCCGGACTGGTTCCACGACCACGGCGACATCGAGGACTGGTCGAACGCCGAAGAGGCCGTGACCCACGACGTACACGGCCTGCCCGACCTCGCCCAGGAGAACCCCGAGGTCGCCGAGTGGCTGCTGGGCCACGCGCGCGGCTGGCAGGAGCGGCTCCGGCCGGAGGGGTTTCGCCTGGACGCCGTTCGGCACGTCGCGCCCGCCTTCTGGAGCGAGCTGAACGGGGCGCTGCGGGCCGAGGACGACGATGTCGCGCTCGTGGGCGAGCTGTTCGACGGGGACCCGCGGGCGGTGGCGCAGAGCTGGCGGGACGGGGCCTTCGGCGGGATGTTCGACTTCCCGCTCCACTACGCGCTGACGGATGTCTTCTGCGCAGGGGCCGCTCCCGGTCGGCTCGCCGCCATGCTGGAGCAGGACGCCCTCTATCCCGACCCGTCTGCGCTGGTCACCTTCCTCGACAACCACGATCTCCCGCGGCTCGCCTCGCGCTGTGAGGCCGGGGACGCGGTGGCCGCGCTCTCCGTCCTCCTGGCGCTGCGGGGGCGTCCGTCGATCAGCTGGGGTACGGAGCTGCCCCTGGACGGCGCCGAAGAGCCAGCCAACCGCGCCGACTTCGACTGGGACGCGGAGCGTCGGTGGGAGAAGCACATCGCCCTGGGGCTCCGGATGCGGGCTGCGTGGTCCGGTCTGCGAGCCACGGAGCGGGAGATGCTGGCGCTCGACGACGGGCTCGTCGCCTGGGTCCAGGCCGACGAGGACTCTGCGGCGGTCGTGGCGGTGAACCGGGGCGACCAAGCGCGTACGGTCGCGCTGCCGGACCTCGGCTCCTGGCAGGACCCCGCGCGAAGGAGCGGGGTCGAGGAGCTCAACGTGGCTCCCGGGGGAGTCGCGCTGGCGGTGACCGAAGGGGAGGGGAGCGCCCTGGCGGACTGGTTGGCCCGCGAGACGGGCGACGTCGAGGTGACGGTGCGGCTGGAGGGGGCGTCGATCGTGAAGGGCGACACCATCCTGCTCATCGGGGCATCCGAGGCCCTTGGCGGCTGGAACCCGCAGGAGGCGGTCCCCACGCGGATGGCGGACGGCGCCTTCGTCGCGACGGTCGAGGTCCCGCGGGGCCACGTCCTGGAGTTCAAGTTCGTGACCCGCCAGGACAGCGGACACCTCGTCTGGGAAGAGCGGCCGAACCGCTACCGCCTCGTCCAGGACGCCGGCGAGATCGTCGCGCGCTGGGAGGCCTGATGGCGACGGTCGAGCTCGCGGACGTCGGCAAGCTGTACGGCACCACGCGTGCCGTGCGGGGCGTGGATCTGTCGATCGCCGACGGCGAGTTCCTGGTCCTCGTGGGTCCGTCCGGCTGCGGCAAGTCCACGCTCCTCCGCATGGTGGCGGGCCTCGAAGAGATCAGCGAAGGAGAGCTCCGCATCGGAGGCCGGCGCGCCAACGAGCTCGCCCCGCGGGATCGGGACGTGGCGATGGTCTTCCAGAGCTATGCCCTCTACCCCCACATGACCGTGCGGGAGAACATGGCGTTCGGGCTCAAGGTGCGGAAGGAGGACCCGGCGGAGATCGCTCGCCGCGTCGCCGAGGCCGCGCGGATGCTCGAGCTGGAGCCGCTGCTGGACCGGCTGCCCAAGGCCATGTCCGGCGGGCAGCGCCAGCGCGTCGCCATGGGTCGCGCGATCGTGCGCCAGCCGGCGGTGTTCCTGTTCGACGAGCCGCTGTCGAACCTGGATGCTGCCCTGCGGACCCAGATGCGCGGCGAGCTCAAGGGGCTCCACCGTGACCTCGGGAGCACGATGATCTACGTCACCCACGATCAGGTCGAGGCGATGACCCTCGCGGACCGGATCGCGGTGCTCAAGCTCGGCGAGCTCCAGCAGGCGGGGACGCCGAGCGAGCTCTACGAGCGCCCCGCGAACCGCTTCGTCGCCGGGTTCATCGGTTCGCCGTCGATGAACTTCATCGACGGGGCGATGGCCGGGGGAACCTTCGCCGCCGACGGCTCCTCGTTGAGCGACGGGCACGATCTCCCCGACGGGGCCTGTGTCCTCGGAGTGCGGCCCCACCACCTGCGCGTCGTCGGCGGCGAGGAGGGCCTGCCCGGGCGCGTGGCCCTCATCGAGCCGACAGGCTGGGAGTCGATGGTCCACGTCGACACGGACGCGGGCCGGCTCGTGGCGCGGGTGGAGACGACGTCCCTCGACGGGCTCGCCGAGGGGGCGGGGATCGGCCTGCGGCCGACGTCCTCGGTCCACTTCTTCGCGCCCGGCGAGAACGGCGAGGCCCTCGCGCACCCCTGAGGAGACCGAGGGGGCTCAGACCGGCGGCAGGTGGCTGTCCCGCACGCCCCCGTAGCGGGGATCGTCGGGACTCTCGAGCAGCGCCGGCCCCGCCGCCTCCGGAGGCAGCGAGCAGACCAGCCGGATCCCCGTGTCCCCGTAGACGCTCGTGGCGGGCCAGCCGGAGCGGACGGTCAGGCGGGCGCCCTCGGGGCGGTCCCACCACGCGCCTCCGCGGAGGAGCCGCATCTCCCGCTTCGCGCTCTTCCAGCCGTCGCACCAGTCCCGCGAGCTCCCTGCGAGGTCGCGGATGCCGTAGGCGTTCACGTCGGTCTCGGACCAGCCCACGGGCCGCGGCTGGGGAGCCGACTCGAGCGTCCCGAGGACGAGGGCGTAGCCAGGCACCCACGAGTCTCCCCACGGATAGACCCGGGCGTCGGCGGTGCGGGCGGCGTACTCCCACTCCGCGTCGGTGGGGAGCCGGTACCGGATCCCATCGCGCCGGGTGCGCCACTCGCAGTAGGCGACTGCGTCATCGAAGGAGACGGCCATCACCGGGAGCGTCGGCTCCCACTCGTGGCCTGCCGAGTCCTGGGCGGGGAGCGTGAGCGTTCCGTCGTCCTTCCGCTCGAGGAGCTGGCCGGCGTTGGGCTCGTCGCGAGGGCTCCGCGCCCAGGCTTCGTCCGGGTCCAGCGAGTGCAAGAACGCGAGGTAGTCCTGCATCGTCACCGGGTAGCGCTGCATGGCGTAGTCGGGGAGCTGCAGGCGGACCGAGCGCAGGGCCCGCATCGCTTCGCGGTCGCCTCCGAGCATCGCGGTCCCGCCGGGGATCGGCACGAAGCCGTCGGGGAGCGACCCCTCCCGGAAGAGGCGCAGTCGCGTCGTGTGGCGCTCGCCGCGGCCCAGGCGCACCGTCTGTCGGACCCGCTGCCGGCCCGACATGCGCGCGGTCACCAGGTACCTCCCGGGAGTCAGCGGGATGTCCTCGGTGGGGGCGATGGTCCGCTCGAGGGTCGGACCTGGCTCCAGGCGCCGATCCCGCTCGGTGAGCGCGGACAGCGTGATCGTGGCGCCGGGGGGATCCGACTCGACCTGCAGCATCGCCGGCGCATCCAGCATCGGCGCCCATCGTCGGTCGCCGATCGCGCGCAGCTCACCCTCGTAGCGGACCGCGTCGAGCCGGCGGCCCGACCGCTCCGCCCGTTGGAGCCGGCCCCACAGGTGGCGGGCGAGGGACTTCCGGGCGTCCTCGTTGCGGGGGTCGGTGCGCAGCGCTTCCCGGAGCAGCTGCTCCATGGACGCATGCTCCCGCTCGGCGTCGAGTTCCAGGCGGGTCGCGAGGTCCTCGGCGGACCAGGCTGCGCGCTTGGCGTCGAGCGCGTCGGTTGCCTTCAGGCCCGCGATGGCGGCGGAGGCCTCCTGCCGTGCCTGCACGGCCCGCTCCTGCACCTTGCGCCATCGCTCCTCGTGGCTCCGCGCCTCCTGCACCGCGAGCGCCGCCGACTCCTGGTTGCGGCGCTCGGCCTCCGTCCCTTGCAGGAACAGCTCGACGGCGAGGAACAGGTCCCAGGCGGTGGGGTATCGATCCTGGGGGTCGCGGGCCATCGCCTTGAGGCAGATCTCTTCGGCCGCTTCGGGGATCGGCCGGTCCAGCGGCGCCACGTCCGAAGGGGGACGGAACCGCCCCCGGGTGACGGCGAGCATCACCGAGCGCGAGTCGCGGCCCGTGAACGCGGGGCGCAGCGCGAGGAGCTCGTAGAGGATGGTGCCGAGTGCGTACACGTCGGTGCGCACGGACAGCTCGCCCGCGGTTGCCTGCTCGGGGGCCATGTGGGCGGGCGTGCCGAGGACCCTCCCCACCGCGGTCTCGTAGATGGCGGCGTCCTCTCCGGTCTCGCCGAGCAGGTCGTGCGACGGGTGGGATCCGGTGGTGTGGGTCCAGGTGTCGTCGACGCGGTCCAGGCGGGCGAAGGTCGCGACCTCCTCCACGAAGGGCTCGGGCAGCTCGATGCTGGACGCGCTGAGGACGTCGCTGTCCAGCAGCGCGAGGATCCCGCCCGTGTCGTCCGCCTCGGGCTCGGGCAAGGCGGCGTCGATGTCGTCGGAGACCTGGGGTTCGAGCGTCTCCGAGCCGAAGAGCTGCTTGCCGGCGGTGGGCAGAGGCGGGATCCGCTTGGCGAGTCCCCAGTCCATCAGGAGGACCTCCCCCAGAGAGCCCACGAGGATGTTCCCGGGCTTCAAGTCGCGGTGGAGGACGCCGCGCGTGTGCGCGTAGTGGACCGCCTGGCAGACCTGACCGAACATCCCGATGAGGCGGGGGAGGGGGAAGCGGGGGATGAGGTCGTCGTCCCCCATGCGCAGGCCCCGGATGATGGAGTCGAGGCCCCGGCCGTGGACGCGCTTCATGGCGAAGAACAGCGAGCCCTCTTCGCTGAGGCCCAGATCGTAGACGGGCAGGATGTTCGGGTGCTGGAGCTGTGCGCTGAGGCGGGCCTCCCGAACGAACCGGATGCGGTAGCCGTCGTCGGCTTCGCGGTTCGGCAGGAGGACCTTGTAGGCCACCTCACGCTGGAGGGCGCGGTCGACGGCGCTGTGGATGGCGCCCACGCCCCCCTTCGCGAAGATCGCGTTGACCTGATACCGGGACGTCGTGGGGCCCCCGCCCCCCTCGTCGGACCCGCTCACGGGAGGGCTACCTGCTCTTCGCCAGGGCCTGGCAGTCGGGGGTGCTGGCGGCGCTCGCGCACGCCTTGTCACCGAGGGCGCCGATCCGCGGGGCCTTCGCGGTGACCGTCTTCTGGTTCGCGGCGCCGAGGCGGATGGACTGGGCCACGAGGAGGCGGGTCGCCTGACCCTTCTTGGCGGCGTCGGGCTGGGACGCCGCGTGCGTCAGGGCCTTGTCGGCGCCGTCGATGGCCTGGACGAACCACTGGCCGGAGGTGCCTCCGTCGCAGCCTCCTGCCTGGCACCCGGCGAAGTACGCGTAGGAGGCGCGGGACCAGCCCATGCAGGCGTCGAAGCGGTTGAGACCCTCACAGGCCCCCTTCAGCGCGTTCGCGATCATCTCGACCTTGCCGCGGACCTCGGGGCTGGACGCGTCCCCCGGGGTCTTCAGGCCGAGCGAGCGGTACCCGGCCAGGGCCTTGGCGACCGCGTCGCCCGCGTCGCCCTCGCCGAGGTCGACGTCTCCGAGGGCGAGATCCTGCGAGAGGCGCGCGGACGGAGCCGGCGCGGGATCGCTCGAGGTCGTGGGGGACGGAGCCGCGTCGTCTCCACCGCGGGTCACGAAGGCGTACCCGAAGCCCGCGGCCACGAGGCCGAGGACGGCGAGGGCGGCGAACAGGCCGGTGTTCGAGCCACCCTTCTTCGCCTTCTTGGCGGGGGGTGGGGGCGCGGGCTTGGCGGGCTCGCTCTTCGCGGGCTTGCTCTTGGCGGCGGGCTTCGCCTGGGTCACCCCCCGGGTGGTGATCGGAGCCTGGCCGGGAGACGGGGTCTTCGCCGCGAGCGGGGGTGCGGTGACGACCTTCTCGGTGGTCTTCACCGGCGCCGGCTTGGGGGCTGCCGCTGGCTTTGGCGCGGGGGCTGCTGCTGGCTTCGGCGCGGGGGCTGCTGCGGGCTTGGGCGCCGGGGCTGCGGGCTTCGGCGCTGGGGCTGGGGCCGGGGCTGCGGGCTTGGGCGCTGGGGCCGCCTCGGGCTTTGGCGCAGCGGCGGGCGCGGGCGCTGCGGCCTTGGGCTCGGGTGGTGCCGCCGGCTTGGGCGGAGCTGCCGGCGCCGGCTTGGGCGCTGGTGCGGGCTTTGCGGCGTCGGCCTTCTTCGCGTCGGCGAGGGCCTGCTCCCAGGCGGGCATCTTCTCCGCCTTCGGCGCTGGCTCGGCCGGCGCGGGCGCAGCTGGAGCAGGCTTCGCAGCCGCGGGGGGAGCCGGCGCGGGCTTGGCCGCGGGGGGAGCCGGTGCGGGCTTGGCCGCGGGGGCGGGTGGAGTCGGCGCCGGTGCGGGCTTGGCCGCGGGAGCGGGCGGAGTCGGCGCCGGTGCGGGCTTGGCCTCGGCGGCCGGTGCCGGCGCTGGTGCGGGAGCGGGCCTCGCCTCCGCCGGAGCGGGAGAGGGCGCTGGGGCGGGCTTTGCCTCGACCGGGGCCGGAGCCGGGGCGGGTGCGGGCTTGGCCTCGACGGCCGGCTCCGGCGCGGGGGAGGGAGCAGGCTTCGCCTCGGCGGGAGCAGGCTTCGCCTCTGCGGGCGCAGGCTTCGCCTCTGCGGGAGCAGGCTTCGACTCCGCGGGGGCCGGTGCCGGCGCGGCCTTTGCCTCCGCGGGGGCCGCGGGCGCCGGAGCGGCCTCGGGGGTCTCCGCGGGCGCATCGGGAGTCGCCGGCGCCGCCGGTTCCGGGCTGTCGGCGATGGCTGCGGTCTCGCCCGTCTTCGAGCCCACCGCCGCCATCTCGCCGGTCCCGCCGCGCTTCTTGCGCCGGCGCTTGATGGGACCTGTCTCCCCGGCCGGACGCTTCCGCCGCCGCTTCATCGTCCCGGTGTCGGACTGGCGCTTCCGCTTGCGCTTCTTTTTTTTCTTCTTCTCTTCCTCTTCGAGCGCGCGACGCCGGACGGTCTCCAGGGCGTTCTCAGCGGCGTCGATGTCCGTCAGGTCGAGCGCTTCCTCGTCCTCGATCGGAGGAGGCTTCGCCGCCGGCGGACGCGGCTTGCGCGGCTTCGGCACGAAGAAGCGGACGCGGAAGAGATAGTGGTCGCCGTCGTGCTCGCCCGGCCCCGCGAACCCGCCGCCCTTGCCAGCGGTGGTTACGGTCTCCGCCCAGTTCTTGGCTACGTCGAGCGTCGCGTCGGGCTTCAAGGGGGCGATGTTGCCGCCCTTGCCGGGTGCGTACAGCTTCCAGCTGAGGGCCTTGCCCTCTTCGTTGACGAGGGGCCGCTCGATCACCTCGGAGAGGACCTTCGCGGTCTCCTCGACCGTCGCCGAGGAGTCGACCGTTGCCAGGACCTTCGGTCCGGCGATTACTTCCACCAGGACCCTGACTTCGGACACGTCCCTCACCTCCCTCGGACAACGCGGTCTCGCAAGTTACCAGAGGGGGCCGGGTAGCGTCAGGCGGCGCCTGCGGTGTTCAAGTTGGTGGCGGACCGGGGTCTGGTCGGGCGATGGGTGGATTGGAGGCGTTCCACCCGAATCGACTCAACCTAAGCCCGGTCCGGCCGATAGGCCAGGGAGTCCCCCCACCCGGACGCCCGAACATCGAATCCGGTATTCTCTACCCTGTTCTCGTCTCGCTGGAGAAACCCCTGTGAATGCTGTGACTTCCGTCTTCCGACGCAACCTCGTTGTCCTCGTCGTGACCCTCTTCTCCACCCTCTTCGCGACCGGCTGTCCGGGGGACATGGACGAGGACGGAGTGACCGTGCAGGACGGCGACTGTGACGACGAAGACCGCACGATCTTCCCCGGTGCCCTGGACCTCGCGTGTGACGGGATCGACCAGGACTGCTCGGGCGCTGACCGGACCGACCGGGACGGCGACGGTGTCTCCGGGTGCGAGGGCGCCGAGCCCTTCGACTGCGACGACGAGGACGCCACGGCCTTCCCGGGGAACACCGAGCAGTGCGACGCAGTGGACCACGACTGCGACGGGGACCCGACGAACGGGCTCCCCGCCGTCACCTGGTGGCTCGACGAAGACGGGGACGGGTTCGGCGCCGGCGAGCTGACCGTGGACTGCGACGAGGAGACGCCGCCGTCCGAGAACCACGTGAGCGCGGACGACGGTGCCGAAGAGGACTGCGACGACGACGCGGCGGAGATCTTCCCCGGTGCGGTCGAGGTCTGCGACGCCATCGACAACAACTGCGACGAGGTCGTCGACGAGGGCTTCGACTCCGACGAGGACGGGGTGACGACCTGCGGCGAGGACGGGATCCTCGGCGGCGACGGCGCGGCCGACGACGACTGCGACGACTCCGACATCGACAACTTCCCGGGCAACTCCGAGGTGTGCGACGCGGCGGACAACGACTGCGACATGGTCGTGGACAACGGGTTCGACCTCGACGGGGACCTGGTGACGACCTGCGGTGTCGATGGTGTCCTCGGGGGCGACGGCGCGGCAGATGACGACTGCGACGACGCCAACCCGAACAACTTCCCGGGCAACAGCGAGGTCTGCGAGGGCCTGGACAACGACTGTGACGGCGTGCCGGACAACGGGTTCGACATGGACGGTGACGGCGTGACGATCTGCGGCGTCGACGGGATCCTCGGCGGTGACGGCGCGGCGGACGACGACTGCGACGACAACAACGGCGCGAACTTCCCCGGCAACTCGGAGGTGTGCGACGCGGCGGACAACGACTGCGACACGGTCGTGGACAACGGGTTCGACCTCGACACGGACGGCGTGACCACCTGTGGTGGGGACGGCACAGCGGGGACGGCGGACGACGACTGCGACGACGCAGACATCGCAAACTTCCCGGGGAACGCCGAGGTGTGCGACGCGGCGGACAACGACTGCGACACGGTGGCGGACAACGGGTTCGACGTGGACACGGACGGCGTGACCACCTGCGGCGCAGACGGCACGGCGGGGACGGCGGACGACGACTGCGATGACGCCGACATCGCAAACTTCCCGGGGAACACCGAGGTGTGCGACGCGGCGGACAACGACTGCGACACGGTGGCGGACAACGGGTTCGACGTGGACACCGACGGCGTGACCACCTGCGGCGCAGACGGCACGGCCGGCACGGCGGACGACGACTGCGACGACGCCGACATCGCGAACTTCCCGGGGAACGCTGAGGTGTGCGATGCGGCGGACAACGACTGCGACACGGTGGCGGACAACGGGTTCGACGCGGACGCCGACGGCGTGACCACCTGCGGTGCAGACGGCACGGCGGGGAACGCCGACGACGACTGCAACGACAGCCAGATCACAGTGTTTCCCGGCGCGACCGAGGCCTGTGACGGCGTGGACACCGACTGTGACGGGACCGTCCCGACGGCGGAAGGAGACGGCGACACGGACCAGTACCTCTCCTGCACGGGGTTCGTGGACCTGGGAGTTGGGCTCGTCGGAGGCGGGGACTGCGACGACGGCCTCGCCGCGGTCAACCCCGGCGCCACGGAGGTCTGCGACGGCATCGACAACGACTGTGACACCACGACCGATGAGGGGTTTGACGGCGACCTCGACAGCGTCACGACCTGTGGCCCTGATGGAACTCCGGGGAACGCCGACGACGACTGCGACGACGGGAACCCGGCGATCAACCCGGGAGCGACCGAGATCTGCGACCTGATCGACAACGACTGCGACACGCTCATCGACATCGCGGACAACAATTACGTCGGCTCCGACCAGGACGGCGACGGCGATGGTCCGATCTCGTGCGGCGGTCAGGACTGTGACGACCTCGATCCCACAGTCAACGGCGACGACCTCGACTTCGACGGCGAGACCTCCTGCGACGGCGACTGTGACGACGCAAACCCCACCGTGAACAACTCCGCTGCGGAGGCCTGTGACGGTCTCGACAACGACTGCGACGGCGGGGTGGACAACTCTCCGGTCGCTGACGCGGACGGCGATGGTTTCGTCGCGAGCGGTTGCGGGCTCGGAGGGGCCGACTGCGTCGACACGGATCCTCATGTCTTCCCCGAGGAGACCTACACGTCGGGGTGGCAGAAGATGTGCGATCCGGCCCTGCAGCCCGGGTATGGGACTTCGTGGGCCTACGGGCGTCTCAACACCCCGAGCTACTTCCAGGACCCGCAGACGGGGACCCACTACCTGTACTTCCGCGGGAACCACGATCCCGCCTTCCATCAGGTCGGGTACGCGACCTCGTCCGACGGAGCGACTTGGGGCGACATCCAGGGCCCGGTCCTCTCCGAGAGCTCTGACCTCGGCGCCTGGGATGGCCGGCGGATCAGCCACCCGACCGTGGCCTACATCCCCGGGAAGTCGCGGCCCTACATCATGGCCTACCACGCCCTGGACGACTCGACCTCGGACCGCCGCGTCGGCATCGTCACGGCGGAGACCGCCGAGGGTGACGTGGCTGACGGGACCTTCAAGCGCCAGGACCTCTCGGGCGGCGGGGTCAGCACCTTCGTCATCGACTACTCGGCGAACACGTCGGCCATCGACAACGAGCGGGTCCTAAACCCGTCCCTCTGGTTCGACACCTCCACCAGCATCCTGCACCTCTGGTACACGGGCCGATTCGGTGCGCTGAACGAGTTCGCCATCGCCCACGCCCAGTGCGACACGACCACCTCGGACTGCGGGAGCGGCTCCGACTGGGTCAAGACCGACACGTCCGCCAACGGGGACCCGGACGTCTGGCTGCTGGGCACCGAGGCCTGGGAGCTCAAGAGCAACGGCGGCTCGGATGTGCAGCAGACCTTCGTCATGGAGCACTCGTACCCGACGAACCCCTTCGGGTACGACGTCGAGCTCTGGTACACCGGCGCCGGGCTCGAGATCGGCTCCGCGCAGGGCGAGTTCGACGACGCGTCGACCTGGACCAAGAGCGCCGTGAACCCGGTCCTCGGACCGTCGCTGGACCCGGACCGCATGGACAGCCAGTCCACCACCGGACGCGGTGTCAGCTACGACGGCACCGCCGACGCCTACCACATGTACTACGGGGCCTCGGTCGTCCTGCCGTCCGACGGCGCCGGCGAGGGGACCGACCCGCTCTGGGGCCCGCGGAACTACTCGGGCGGCGCGAGCTACATCGGCCACGCGGTGAACAACGCTCCGGTCATCACGGTCGCGACCTCGTCGTGCACCCTGCTGACGGGCGACATCACCGACAATGCCCCCGACTCGGTGCAGATCAGGGTCTACGAGAACGGCGTCGAGGTGGTGTCCACCTTCTTCGGGACCGCGACCGGCAACGCGAACATCCCCGTGCAGACGACGACCTGGTCGACGCCGCTCCTGCTGAGCGGAGGCATTCACGACCTCGACGTCGTCGCCACCGATGCTGGCGGCGCCGAGCGGACGGCATCCGTCTCCGTCAACTGCCCGGTCGTCCCGAGCTGAGCACCGCCTCCGGCGTCCCCGCGTGCAGGCGCTCCTGACCTGGCTGGTCGGCTGGTCGGCGGCGCCGGCGCTCCTTCTGGCTCCCCTCCTCCTTGCTGAGCCGCGAGGTCGGAGGGTGAGCTGGACCTGGGCCGTGGGCCTCCTGGCGGTGGTCTTCCTCCTCCTCGACGCCCACGCGGTGCTGGCCGCGGCCGCGCTCGCGGGAGCGGTCGTCGGCTGGATCCTGGGGGGCGCCAGACCCCACCCACCGCTCTGCGTCCTCGCCCTCGCGTGTGGGCTCCTCGGCCTCGCGACCGTCGACGGTCCCCCCCTGGGGGGAGCGCCGATCGAGCGCGCCGTCGCGTGGGCGGTGTCGACTCCAGTGGCGCTCTGGGCGCTTGGGGCGGGCATCGCCGGACGGCTGGCGGTCGGAGGTGCGTTCCTCGCCTCCTTGGGTGCGGCCCTCCCGGTGGTGGTCGCAGTCGAGCGCGCGGGGCGCTCCCAGACGGTGGCCGCGGGTGCGGTAGCGGCGGTCTTGCTCGGAGCCGGGCTCGTGGTCCTGGCGGCGCGCCTCCCGCGCCAGGGTCGTCGCGCGCTGGTGGGAGCGGCGTTTCTCCCGGCGCTCGTGTTCCTGGTGCGTGGCCCGGCGTCGCCGGGGCCCTACGCACACCCTGCAGACCTGCCGGTGCGGGCTGCGGTGGAGGTGGAGCTCCACGTCACCGACACTGCGCTGCTGTCGTCGGTCGCAGCGCTGCCCGACGGACGCATCGCGTTCGGGGAGTTCGCGTCCGGGCGGGTGCACGTTCTCGACCCCTCCACCGGGGTGACGGAGCTGCGGGCCACGGTCCCTCTGCCACCGATCCACGGGGCGCGGACGAACTACGAACTCGGTCTCTGGGGGTTGGCCGCGGCGACCGACGGGGCCCTGTTCGCGATGGCGGTCCATCGGTGGGACGAGGCGGACCCGTCTCCCCAAGCGAGAAGCAGCCGCGTCGTTCGCATCGGGCGCGATGGCTCCATCGACGACGTGGCGACGGGGCTGCCCGCGGGGCCAATCCATGCAGGGGGCGCTCTCGCGTTCGCCGATGACGGCTCGCTGTATGTCGCGGTCGGCGATGGGCTCAGCCACGGCGCGCGGGGGGAGCGCGTCGGGACGGACCCCCTGGCGGGCACGATTCTGCGGCTGCCGGCCGGCTGGTCCGGCTCCCCGACAGAGGCTGAGGTGCACGCCCGCGGCTTCCGGAACATCTACGGGATGGCCTTCGGGGCCGACGGCGGCCTCTGGGCGACCGAGAACGGACCGGACTGCTGCGATGCGCTCTTCGCGGTCGCGTCGGGGGCGTTCCATGGCTGGCCCCCTGCCGCGGGCTCGGCCGAGGTGGATCCGGTCTGGGAGAGCGGGAGACAGCGGCTCGGGCCCACCGGCATCGTCCAGCTGGGGGCGACGTACGGAGAGGCGGCCGGCGATCTGCTGTTTGCCACCTGGCACACCGGCGCTCTGCACCGGGTCCGAGTGGACGGGACCTCGGTCCTCGAGCACGAGATCGTGACGGTCATGCCCACCTCGCGGCCGGCGGGGGGCCCGTACCGCTTCGCCGGGGCCTTCACCGGACTCACCCGGGCCCCCGACGGCTCGGTGTGGTTCTCCACGGTGAACGCGGTGGGGCGGATCGTGGCCCTCGCGCGATGAGCCAGCAGGTCTTCGTCGGGGGGCTGCACCGCTCCGGAACCACCCTGGTGGCTCGGTGGTTGGCGAGCGCCTCTGGCGCGTCGGGGTTTCGCGACACCTCGGTCTGGGAGGACGAGGGGCAGCACCTCCAGGACGTCCTGCTGCCGGCACGGCTGCTGGGCGGGCCCGGACGGTTCGCGCGACACCCGGCTGCGGTGGCGGGGCCGGTCGACGAGGCCGACGTCTCCACGCTCCGGGCCCGGCTCGAGGCGACGTGGGCCCCGCTGTGGGAGCCGGGGGCGCGCGTGAAGGTGGCGAAGTCCCCGCCGAATATGCTTCGCGGCCGGCTGCTGCAGCAGCTGTTTCCGGGGGCGCTACTCGTGGTCGTTCGCCGGCACCCGCTGGCCGTGGCCCTCGCGACGCGCGCCATGGCGCGTCGATTTCGCGAGCGGCCCCTCGCGGAGCTCGTGGAGCACTGGGTGATCGCCCAGGACCTCTTCGAGGCGCAGCGGCCCCACCTCGGTCCCCATGTCGTCCTCGACCTGGCAGGGTTGGAGGAGGGGATGGAGCGATGCTTCCGGGAGGTCGGGCTGCGGCTCGTCCCGCCCCCGGTCCCCCTCGTGGACAGCGATGAGAAGTACCGCATCCAGTGGAGCGCAGTCCTACGATCGAGGCGGTTTCGACGGCGAGAGCTCGGGGCGGTGGCGGCGCTTGCGCCGCGGGTGCGGGACCACGGGTACGACCTGATGGGGTTCGAGCAGGCGTCGATGCCGCTCTCACCGTCGTTTTCGGCGCGTTGACGCCCCCCGGGGGGTCGCATATTCTCGCGCCCCCTCGAACCTGGGTACCCCCATGTCAGCCGACGCGACGGAAGAAAACACCAACGATCCTCAGACCTCTTCGGTCGTTCGCCGCCGGCGACGCCGAGTGAGCGGTCCCGCCCCCGAGGCGGAGGCGAGCGCTCCCGGCGCTGCAGAAGCGGCTGACGATCAGGCTGCCCCCGCGGCCCCAGCCGAGGCAGCTGATGCGGCCCCCGAGGTGGCGCCGGAGCCCGAGGCGGCCCCGGCTCCGCAGTTCACCGTCACAGAGACCGAAGTGACCCCCGAGCAGCTCGTCGCGGCGGCGGACGGCCCCGGCCCGTCGGGCCCGGCGCCGGTGCAGCTCACGCCGGACGAGGCCGCAGCCAAGGTCGCCGCCGAGATGTCGGCGGACATGGAAGAGCTGATGGCGTCGGGCGGCGGGATGACCGACCTGACTCCCGGCGACCGCGTCCGCGGAATGATCGTCGGCATCACGTCGGATCACGTCCTCGTGGACGTGGGCGGCAAGTCCGAGGGGTTCGTGCCCCGGCGGGAGCTCGAAGGGGCCGACGGCCTCACGGTGAACATCGGCGAGGAGCTCGAGGCCCAGGTCGTGATGATCGAGGGCGACGGCGTCCACCTGTCGGTCGGCGCGGTGCGGGCGCATCAGCTCTCGGAGCAGCTCGAGGCCGCCGCTGCGAACAACCTGCCGGTCAAGGGCAGCGTCGTCGGATACAACAAGGGTGGGCTCGAGGTGAAGCTCGGCTCGCGACGGGCGTTCTGCCCCGCGTCGCAGGTCTCTCGGGACTTCTCCGAGGATCTCTCCCAGCACGTGGGCCAGTCCTACACGTTCCTGATCACTCGCTATGACCCCACGGGACGGCGCATCGTCGTGTCTCGCCGGGCATGGCTCGAGCGGGAGGCCAAGGAGCTGGCGAGCCAGACCCGGCAGCTCCTCGAGGTTGGTGCGGTCCTCGCGGGGACCGTGCGCAAGCTCACCGAGTTCGGCGCGTTCGTCGACCTCGGCGGCGTGGACGGCCTGGTGCACGTGAGCGAGGTCAGCTGGGACCGGATCGACAAGCCGTCCGACAGGCTCACGGAGGGCCAGGCGGTCCAGGTGAAGATCCTGAAGATCGACTCGTCCCGGGACCGCATCGGGCTGTCCATCCGGCAGGCCGAGGGGGACCCTTGGGAGGAGGTCGGCAAGACCTTCGTTGAGGGCGAGACCTACACCGGCCGCGTCACGCGCCTCACGGACTTCGGCGCGTTCGTGGAGCTGTCCAAGGGCCTCGAGGGCCTCGTCCACGTCTCCGAGGTGGACTGGAAGCGGATCAAGCGCCCGCACGACGTCCTCTCCGAGGGCCAGGAGGTCTCGGTCCGGCTGCTCGAGGTGGACAAGAAGCGCAAGCGCCTCGGCCTCTCGATCAAGCAGGCGACGGGTGAGGACCCGTGGGCCATGGTCAACGACCTGACCGTGGGCAACGAGATCGAGGTGACCGTCGAGAAGGTCGCGGACTTTGGCGTGTTCTGCACGATCAAGGCGGGCGTCACGGGCCTGATGCCGTCGAGCATGACGGACACTCCCCGAGGGACGAACCTCAAGCGCGCCTTCCGTGTGGGGCAGACGATCAAGGTCTTCGTTCACGAGATCGACAAGCGCCGCCGCAAGGTGACGCTGACGAAGCGGATCTCGAACGAGGGTGGCTCCCAGGACTACAAGGCGTACCTGAAGCAGCAGAAGAAGGAGCAGGGCTCCGGATTCGGCTCGCTGGCGGCGGCGCTGAGCGACGCCCTCAAGACCGACTGACCGAGGAGCGCTGAGGGACCCGATCTCGGCGTCGACTTCGGTCGTCGGTCGGTGCGACGCACTTCAGTGCGCCTCCCTCCGCTCCTTCCTTGTCTCTTTGACCTCGGCCGCCCCAGCCCCTCGGGGCGGAGGGGGACACCGATCTCGGCGTCGACTCGGTCGTCGGTCGGTGCGACGCACTTCAGTGCGCCTCCCTCCGCTCCTTCCTCGTCTCCTTGACCTCGGGCCGCTGCGCGCCCCTCGGGCCGCTGCGCGCCCCTCGGGCGCGATGGGCTGGCCGGTCTCTGCGTCGACTTCGGTCGTCGGTTGGTGCGACGCACTTCAGTGCGCCTCCCTCCGCTCCTTCCTCGTCTCCCTGACCTCGGACCGGTGCGCGTCCCTGCGATGGAGGCTGGGGTCCGGAACGCGAAAGGCCCGGCGGGTGAACCGCCGGGCCTTTCGGAGTTCGCCCGAAGGCGAAGGAGCTACTGGATGCCGAGGTCGAAGTACTGCACCGCTCCGGACGGGTCGAACATCAGGCTCTCGCCCGTGACCGTGTCCGCGGGGACCGTGAAGGTGACCGTCGAGACGGTGCCGCCGTCGAGGTCCTGGGTGGTGAGGTTGATGTCCTCGTTGCCGGCGTAGACGTCCGCGTCCACCTCGGCCTCGAAGTCGTCACCACCGGTCTCGAGCATCGCGGACTCACCGTCGAAGGTGCAGAACCAGAAGTCGTCCACCACGAAGGAGTCCACCGGCGCGTCCGACTCGGAGACCATCACGACCTCCACCTGCTCGCCGGCCTCGGCCGTCTGCGGGGTCACACCAACGATCTCGAAGTCGGCGGAGCCGGCGACCTGACCGCCAACACCCCAGAGATCACCACCCTCGTCAAATCCGTCGTTGGTTCCGAAGTACTCCTGGCAGCCGCTCAGAGCGAGCAGCGACGCACCAGCGATGGCGAGAGTAGAGAGGCGCAAGAAGGTCATTTGGTGTCCTTTCGGGTGGCAGGCTCTGAGTCCGATTTCGAGCCTAGCGCAAAGTCCCATGGGTGAGAGTGCAAAAGTCTGCCCGCGTCTGCGAGGTCCGTCGCCTTCGCGTGCGTACTCAGACTAGGTCCCTGGCGACGCCGAACAATGGGGAGTTTGCAAAAAAGTCGTTCAGCGGCTGTCGCCGACTGCGATGTCTACCGGGAACCCATCCACCGTGAACACCAGCCGATGCATCGAGTGCGCGGCGACCGCGGTGGGATCGAGGAAGAAGCGGTAGCCGAACCGCACCCGCCCGTGCCGCACATCGATCCCGAGGTCGAGTCCTCCTCGGAACTCCCGAACCTGGTCGAGGGAGCGCTGCGTCTCCCATCGACAGCCCTCGTCCTCACACTGGCCGACGAGGGCGTCCACCCCGTGCTGGAACCGGTTCCAGCCGAGCCTGAACCCCACGTTCGGGACGATGTAGTCGCGGCTCCCCTCCACGGGGATGGGGATCCGGTACCCGAAGTCCATCCCCGCATCGATCGACCACCAGAGGTCGCGGGGGCGCTGGTCCAGGGTGTTCCCGTCGTCGTCCTCCTCGCGGAACGGTGCGCGGGTTCCGATGAGCAGCTCGGCCCAGGGCTCCAGCCGCAAGGCGTCCAGGATCGCGACCCGGAAGCCCACCCGGGCGAAGGCGCCGATCATCGAGGGCCGGTTGTGGGCTGCGATCCCGCCTCCGGTCCAGAGCTGGAAGTGGGACGGCCGCAGCCACTTCCGGTCCTGAGGCGCCTCGAGGAGATCCGTGAGCGCTGCCGCGGGGATCACGAAGGACCTCCCCGCGCCGTCGTCGACCGCCTCGCGCCACAACCCCACGACCTCCCCGGCGCCGTTGACGACCGGAGCGCCGCGGTCACCCTCCCCAGGAGCCCGGTCGACGAGGTAGTCCGGGAAGATCCGCGCCTCCCGCTCCTCATCGGTGGCCAGTCGGGACGAGAGCACTTTGAGCGGCACCGGCGTGAACATGGTCAGAGCGCGCACGTCCTCGTCGTACACGGACAGCCCCACCGACCCTCCGTGGCCGAACGCGAGCAGCTCGTCCCCGAGCTCGGGCTGCGGCGCGAACACCGGCGACGGGATCCCCTCGATCGGTTCGTCCAGGGCGAGCAGGGCGATCTCGTGCAGCCGGTCCCAGGTCACGATGCGCGCGAGGCTCGTGTGACCCGTCCCGGTCTGGACCGCTGCGGGGTAGCCCACGTGCACGGTGTGCAGCAGGGTGATCACGTGGGTGCCGCCGTTCACGACGAGACCCGCGCCCACTCGGCCGGATGCGGACACACGGGCCACCTGGGGCACGGTGAGCTCCGTCATGTCGTGCAGCGGGATCGTCGGCACCGGGGGCGTCTCGGCGGTCGCGGACCCCCAGGAGAGGGTCACCGTCAGGGCGGCGAGCGCGAGCAACCGTGCGGTCATGAGGTCTCCGAGCCATGCGCCTGCGGCGCGGGGCGCCCATGATAGGGACCGTGACCGCCCGTGCTCGCCTCGGAGATCTCCTGCGCTGGACCCGAGCGCGCCTCGGCCTCGCGCGACCTCGCGGGCGCGACTGGCACCGCCGAGGGGTCGGCGGTCGATGGGATGTGGTCGGCCCCCTCCAGTTCGAGTTTCTCATTCGCCAGGGGATGGAGCCTCAGGATCGCCTCCTCGACGTCGGCTGCGGCTCGCTTCGGGGCGGTGTGCACGCGATCGCGTACCTGGAGCCGGGGCACTACTTCGGGATCGAGAAGGAGGCGTCGTTGCTCGCCGCGGGGCGCGAGGTCGAGCTCACGCGCGCGCGACTCACTGATCGCAATCCACACCTGCACGTGTCCGGAACCTTCGATGTCGACTGGATCCCCGCGCACATCCAGTTCGAGTACGCGCTCGCCCAGTCGCTGCTGACCCACCTGCGGCCCGGGTTGATCTCCCTGTGCTTCGAGCAGGTCCTCCCCCGGCTCACTCCCGACGGGGTCTTCTTTGCGACGTTCTTCGAGTGCCCGGACGGCGAAGACAGCCTCGGGCCCTCCCACGGATGGCGCGCCGACGAGCTCCAGCACCCGCGGTACTCCCTCGGAACGATCACCCGACTTGCCAGGGACGCCGGAGGGACGGTGGAATACATCGGCTCTTGGGGACACCCGCGCGACCAACGCATGATCGCCGTCCGACGAGCCGAGGAGGCCCACGATTCCCCCTGACCGACTGGTCCGCGTTGCCGCCGCCTATCACCTGCTGGTCGGGCTCGTGTTCGCGCTCTTCCCGAGCGACGCGCTGCGTTCGTTGGCTCTCGATCCGCCCAGGTATTGGGCTCTCTGGTACGCGGCCTGTGCGGTCCCCCTCGGCGCCGGCGCGATGCTGGTGATGGCCCTGAAGCGGCCGGTCCTCCGCCCCGGACTCCTCGCCGGCGTCGTCGTGCTCGACCTGCTCGTGATGACGCTCGGGATCTTCTTCGTGATCTGGGCCGAGCTGCCCTGGATCCTGCTCGGCCCCGCCATCGCGGGCGGTCTCTGGGCGTGGCTCCTGTGGGGGCTATACTCGCCCGAGTCGTGAGCGACCCGTCCCCCGACAGGCTGGATGCCCTCCTGGGCGAGCTGAAGACTCAGCTGGATGAGTCGAGCGCGGGCGTGCGCGTGACGACCGAGTGGAAGCGGATCAAGGCCGTCGTCGACGAACACGACGCCGATCGCGACGTCATCGCTGCCGACGCCGACCGCCTCGACGGGGCGATCCGGATCCTCGAGGCCCAGCGGGACATGCTCGCCCTGACTCGTGAAGAGATCGCGGAGCAGGACCGCCTGGCGGAGCAAGAGCGCGGTCGTCGTGAGCGGGAGGACCGCAAGATCGTGGAGATCGTGCGTGCCTGGCTGCCTCCGTACAGCGGCCTCGCCGTCGGAGGGCTCGTGCTCGCGCCCGTGATCGGCTGGCTCTTCGGCGAGTGGTGCCTCATCGCTGCCTTCCTGCCCCTGCTCGGCTTCCTCGAGATGCGGCGCCGGACCTCGCTCATGGAGGGCCGGAGCTGGGTAATCCTCAACGATCCCGTGCGGGAGCTGGAGGCGCGGGTGCGCATCTACCACCTGATCTCCGGCGTCGCCGTCGGCGTCGCGGTGGCGTGGTTCCTCGGTGCGCTCCTCACGGGAGAGGGCTAGATGCCTGGCGCCACCGTGACGCCCGGGCGTCCCACCACCATCGCGCTCGACTGCATGGGCGGAGACCACGGCCCGGTCGAGGCGGTGGAGGCGGCGGCGCAGCTGTCCCTCTCCCGTCCCGACTTCCATCTCATCCTCGTGGGCGACGTGAACGAGCTCGGGCCGCTGCTCGATGAGCGCGAGTACGAGCCCGGCCGCATCTCCTTCCGGCACACGCCCGACTGGATCACGATGGAGGACTCGCCGCGGACCGCGATGGACGACAAGCCCGAAGCGTCCGTTCTGGTGGCCTGTCACCTCGTGGCGGACGGGCGCGCCGACGCGGTGGTGACGGCGGGGAACACCGGGGCGGCGATCCTGGCGGCGGCCCGGAAGATGGGGCGTATTCCGGGAGTGCGGCGCGCGGCGCTCGCCGCGGTCACCCCCACCGAGCAGACCCACGGTCCCAACGAGGACCCCTTCGCGCTCCTGCTGGACGTGGGCGCCACCCTGACCGCCTCCGCGCGGGACCTCGTGACGTTCGCGATCATGGGGTCGGCGTACGCCGAAGCGATCTCCAACAACCCGCGCCCGAGCGTCGCCCTGCTCAGCAACGGCACGGAGGCCCACAAGGGCCCGCCGGAGGTCGTCGGCGCCCACGAGATGCTCGCCGAGCTGTCCGAGGTGAACTTCGCGGGCAATGTGGAGGGCCTCGACATCCCCCGCGGCTCCGTCGACGTGGTCGTCACGTCCGGGTTCCTCGGCAACGTGGTCCTCAAGATGCTCGAGGGCATCGGCGAGGTGATCAGCGAGCTCGCCAAGGACGCCTACGCCCGGCGCTTCCTGTGGCGGTTCGGCCTCACGATGCTCAGCTCCGGCCTGCGCCAGATCCAGCAGGCGCTGGACTGGGAGCAGTACGGCGGCGCGCCGATCCTCGGGTTCTCTCAGCCCATCATCAAGGCCCACGGCCGGAGCAAGGCGCGGGCGATCGGCAACGCCTGCAAGGTCGCGGTGAAGGCGGCCCGGTCCGACATGGGTCGGGTGATCGAGCGTGCGGTCGCGAAGGTGCCCTCGGTCGAGGAAGAGGGGACCCAGGCGTGAGCTGGCGACACGTCTATCGGTGGGACCTGGACAAGACCTACCTGGAGACCGACTTCGAGTCGGTTCGGCGCCTGCTGACCATCGCCTTCGAGAAGCCCGAGGAGAAGACGAACGTCCCCGGCTCGGCGGCGCTGCTGCGGGAGCTGAGTCGCGAGCGGGAGGGGGAGCTGCCGTCGCGGGTGGCGATCGTCTCGGGCTCGCCGCGGCAGATGCGCAAGACGCTGGAGGCGAAGCTCGAGCTCGACGGCGTCGTGTGGCACGAGTTCCACCTGAAGCCCCAGTGGGAGAACCTGCGGCGTGGTCGGTTCCGCGCCGTGCGGGAGCAGGTGGGCTACAAGCTGCCGCTCCTGCTGCGCTCGCGCCTGAAGACCGACGGTCTCACCGGGGTCCGCGAGACGCTGTTCGGGGACGACGCCGAGGTCGATGCGTTCATCTACTCGCTGTACGGCGATGTGGTGGGCGGCCGCGTCCAGGTGGACGAGCTCGTCTCCGTCCTCAAGGCGGTCGGGGCCTACGAGGACGCGATCGGCAAGTCGGTGGCCGCGGCGGAGAAGCTGCCCGCCGAGGACGTAGTCGAGCGGATCTTCATCATGCTCGACGCCCGCACGCCGCCGGCGTTCTTTCGGCCGTTCGGTCCCCGGGTGATCCCCATCTTCAACTACTTCCAGGCCGCGCTGGTCCTCTTCTCGGGCGGGCACCTGGACGCCGAAGGCGTGATTGCCGTCGCGCGGGCCTTCCTCGAGCGGGACGGGCGCAGCGCCGACGACCTCGCCAACTTCGTGCAGGACGTGGTGCGACGGGGCCACCTGCCGGGCAGCGCACTGCAGGACCTGGGACTCGCGGTGCAGGAGCTGACGAACGTCGCGAACGAGGCGGAGGTGATCTGGAAGGCCGTCCAGCGGTTCGTCGACCTGGGTTCGGCGAGGCGGTTCTTGCCTCCGCAGCCTCCCGAGATGGACTACGAGGCGCTGCTGACCCACCTGCGGTCCCGCCACCGCTGAAGGCGGTGCGGCCGGGGGACTCGCTCGGATCGGGCTGTTACCCTCCGCGGCCATGACGGACACCACCGCGACCATTGGCTTGATTCGGGGCGACGGCATCGGCCCCGAGATCACGGACTCGACCCTGCGCGTGCTCGACGCCGCCGGCGCCCAGGTGGAGTGGAAGGAGCTCCTCGCCGGGCAGCCCGCTACCGACTCCGTGGGGACCCCCATGCCCGAGAGCACCATCGCCGAGGCGAACGAGCTCGGCGTCGTCCTCAAGGGGCCCATGACCACGCCGGTGGGCGGCGGGCATCGCTCGCCGAACGTCACGCTGCGCCGCGCCATGGATCTCTACGCGAACGTGCGGCCGATCCGCGCGCTGCCCGGTCTCCGCTGCGTCGCGCCCGAGGCCGACATGGTCATCGTCCGGGAGAACACCGAGGGTCTGTACGCGGGCATCGAGCGGGAGACGGACGAGGGCGCCGAGGCCATCGCGCGTGTCACCCGGGATGGGTCCGAGCGGGTCGTGCGCTTCGCCTTCGAGCACGCGCGCGCCCACGGGCGCGACAAGGTCACGATTCTCCACAAGGCCAACATCCTGAAGAAGTCGTCGGGCCTGTTCCTCCGCATCGGCCAGGAGGTCGCGAAGGACTACCCGGATATCGAGTGCGCCGACCTCATCATCGATGCGGCGTGCATGAAGATGGTCATGTACCCCGAGATGTTCGACGTCGTGGTCACCACGAACCTCTTCGGCGACATCATCTCCGACCTGGGGGCGGGCCTCGTCGGCGGGCTGGGCCTGGCTCCGGGAGCGAACATCGGTGCGGGCAAGGCCATGTTCGAGGCGGTCCACGGCACCGCACCAGACATCGCGGGGCAGGGGGTCGCGAACCCGACCGCGCTCCTCATGGCGGCGGCCCAGATGCTCACGTTCGTGGGCCAGGACGCCGTGGCGCGTCGGGTGCACGCCGGAGTCCTGGCTGCCCTGCACAACCGGCGCACGCGCACGCGGGACCTCGGCGGCAAGCTGAACACCGCGGAGTTCACCGGTGCGGTGATCGCCCACCTGGGCGAGTAGGGCTCTAAGGGCGGACGCCGAACAGCCGCTCGAAGTTGTCCTCGAGCTGGGTCTGCGCCTCCTCGGGGGGGACGCCCCACACCTCCGCCGCGTAGCTGGCGGTGAGCGAGACATTGGCGGGCTCGTTCGTGGTCCCGGGCTCGGGACCCAGGTAGGGGCAGTCGGTTTCCAGGAGCACGCTCTCCCGTGGGAGGGTCTCCAGCATGCGGGTGAAGCTCTGGGAGCGTCGCGCGTTCGCGGGGATCGAGAAGTGGTGCCCCAGCTCGCCGGCGATGCGTCGCGCGAGCTTCACCCGGCCGCCGAAGCAGTGCCAGTCGACGCGCGTGGCCCCCATCTCCTGGAGGATCTCGAACGCTCGGCGCTCGCGCTTGCGGGTGTGGATGATGATGGGCTTGTCGGCGTCGAGCGCGACCTGGACGAGGGCCCGGAAGCGGGCTTCCTGCGCATCCCAGAACTGCTCGGGGACCCAGTACCCATCGAGCCCGATCTCCCCGACGGCGAAGGCGTCGTCCACGTTGTCCCGCACCCAGGTGACCGCGTCGTCCGGGTGGACCTCCGACGGCGACCGTGGGTAGTCGATGCCGGCCTCGACCATGGCGGGCATCACGGCGTCGACGGGGTAGAGCCCGAACGCGGGGCGGACAAGGTCGGGGTTGGCCGCAGCGAGGGCACGGACCGCCTCGTTGTCCTCGGGGTTCAGGCCGTTGGTGACGATCGTGCCGACGCCCCGCTCCCGTGCCCGCGCGAGGACGGCGTCCTGCTGCGGGGCGAGCTTGGGGTGGGTCAGGTGCGCGTGTACGTCGAACAGGGCCACAGGTCGGTCTCCGCGCGGGACCATAGTCGCTCGGGGCGTCGAGGCCAGGGGGATGCGCAGGACGTCCGTGTCCGGGTCGTGTCCGGGTTCGTGTCCGAGGGTGTCCGGGTGCCGGACACCTGGTCGGACACTCCAGCGCCGCCGTGGGCGGGGCTGGGCCAGCTTTGTCCTGTGATGTCGAGCGTTTGAGTCTTCGGTGACGGGTTGGCGCGGTCTGTGCTCTTCCCCTGGGCATGTACGAGCACCGACTCCATCGCCCCGGTCCCACGCCGTTGGTGATCCCTGCCGTCGCCTTCGCGCTGGGAGCTGGTCTGGGGTGGCCATGGCCTGCCAGTCCGTGGCTCCTGGGGACGGGCGCGGTGCTCCTGGGGCTCTCGGTGGTGGGGCCGCCGCGAACGAAGGGCCTCAGCTCCGGGGCGGCCTGGCTGGTCCTGGGCCTCGCGGCGGCCTGGGTGGCTCCGGCGGTGGGGCCTCCTCGGGCCGACCACGCCCGCGTCGTCGAAGTCCGCCTGGGCGCGCCACCCCTCGATGACCGTGCCCCTGTCCGACCCGCATCGGTCCTGAGCGTCTGGGAGCCGGGACGGGCCGCCGCTCGGTGGGACGGCGAGGTCGCGGTGAGGCTGCGGATGGCGCCGAGGCGTCTGGCGGGCCTCGGGCAGGGCGCGCGGGTCCGGTTGCGCGGCCGCTTTGTCCTGGACCGCGCGGGCACGACCGTCCTCCGAGCCGATCGCACCCCGGCGGTCGTGGTCGGACGGGCCGGCATGGGGCGTCTCGTGACGGGGCTCCATCACCTGCGGCGCAGGGTGCGGCGGGGACTCGGCTCCGTGGGGGCGCGGTCACATGGACTGTTCGTCGCACTGGTCCTCGGAGATCGAAGCGGGCTCGACCCGTCGGTCCGCCAGGCGTTCGCCCGCACCGGCACCGCCCATCTGCTGGCGATCTCGGGGCTCCACGTCGGGCTCTGTTGGGCCCTCGCGACGACGGCCGCGCGATGGGGCCTCGCCCGGCTCAGCGCTCGGCTCCTTCGCCGCGGCGTGGTGCGTGGCGTGGCGGGGATGATCGGGTGGAGCGTCGCTGCCTCCTACGTCCTGGTGGCGGGAGCCCCGGTCAGCGGACTCCGCGCCCTGGCCATGCTGGCGGTGGTCTCGCTCGCGGGGCTGAGCTGGAGGCGGGCGTCACCCTGGAACGTCCTCGCGGCGGCAGCGCTGGTGGTCGTCGCCGCGGATCCCGGCGCTCCGCGGGCCCTTGGCTTCCAGCTCTCGGTGGCCTCAGTGGCGTTCCTCCTGGCGTGGACCCCCCTCACGTCGCGAAGAGGCCTGACGCAGGGGATCCGGACGAGCGCGATCGGAGGCGCGCTCGGCACCCTGGCGACTGCGCCCCTCGTGGCCGCGGTCTGGGGGCAGGTTCCGCTGGCCGGGCTCTGGGCGAACGCAGTGGCAGTGCCGTTGTTGGGGGGCCTGCTTGTCCCGCTGGTCCTGCTGGGGGCGGTCCTCGGCGCAGTGGATCCGGCTCTGGGCGGCGCAGTCTGGCCCATGGCGGAGGCGGTCTCCTGGCTCGGACTGTCGCTCGTCGAGTGGCTGGCCGAGCCGTCACGGGCGCCTCTGGTTCCGTGGAGCCCTCGCTGGCCACTGGTGGTTGCGTTCTACGGGTTCGCAGGCCTCGCGGCGTCGCGGTGGAGGGCCCGGTGACCCGGCGTGACCGCATGAGGAGGCGGATGGCGTGGGTCGTGACCTGTTGCGCCGTGCTGCTCGCCGGGAGCACCCGCGAAGAGCCGCGCCGGCCGGACCTCTGCCTCACCGCGCTGGATGTGGGACAGGGTGATGCCCTGCTCGTGGAGCCGCCGGAGGGGATGCCGTGGCTCGTGGATGGGGGCGGGGCACCCGGCTCGCGGTACGACGTCGGGCTGCACCGGGTCGTGCCTGCGCTCCGGGCTCGGGGGATCGACCGGCTGGGGCTCGTGGTCATGACCCACGAGGACGAGGACCACGCTGGGGGTCTGTTCGCGGTGCTCGAGCAGCTCGAGGTGGACGCGCTCCTCGTACCCCGCCGTCGGGGCCTCGGCGCGACCGGGCGTTCGCTGGTCTCCCTCGCGGCGGGGCGTGGGGTGCCGGTGCTGGTCGCGGACGAAGGGGCGGAGCTTCCGACGATCGGCGGGGGAGCGGCGGCGAGGCTGCTGCACCCCCGGGGCGAGAGCCGGGGGCTGGGGACGAACGATGCGTCGGTCGTGCTCGCGCTGCGGTTCGGGGCGGTGCCCTTCCTCCTCACGGGGGACATCGAGGCGGAGGGGGAGGGGAGGCTGTTGGCCTCGCGGGACCCCCTCCGCTCGGCGGTGCTCAAGCTGGCCCACCACGGGAGCCGCACGTCGACCTCGGAGCGCTGGCTGGATGCGGTCCAGCCGCTCGTGGGGGTGGCGGGACTCGGCGCGGACAATCGGTTCGGGTTCCCCCATCACGCGGTGACCAGGAGGCTCCAGGAGCGTGGCGTCCCGTTGTTCAGCACGGCGGAGCGCGGCGAGGTGCGGGTCTGCTCCGATGGCCTGGGCCTTCGGGTGGACACCGGGGAGACCGGGCGGTGGGAGGAAGCCCTCGTCCTGGAGCCGGCGACGGTGGGGGCCTGGGCGCTCAGGCCCCCGGCGCATCGACCGGGGGAGGTCTCGGGCGACGTCAGGAGCCAGAGAGCCGCGCCGAGTGACTCGCTGCGCGGCGGCAGGGCAGCCAGGGCTCGCGGCGCGAAGAAGACGCAGCGGAGAGGGAGGCGCGAGTCGAAGCGTGCGGAGGACGAAGCGGTAGGGCGCCGGGCACGCCCCCCTCGCCGACCGGGGGCAGACGACAAAGTGGAGCCACCGCCGACCCTGCTCCCGGACCGAGAGTGGAGCCGGAGTCGGCGCGACCGGGGGCGTCCGCGGCCTCCGTGGAAGAGCCGCCGATGAAGTCAGCGAGCGAGCGAAGCCTCGATCCGACGGCGCAGCCGGGCATCCGCGGCCGCCCGCGGTCCGAGGCCGAGGGTCCCGTCCGCGTCGGCGGCCTTGCGGCGCCTCGACAGGTAGACGAGCCCGAACACGAACACCGGGATGGACAGCGCCTGGGACGTGGAGAGGGTCTCGCCGAGGAGGTCGGGGAGGACGAAGCCGCGCTCCAGATCGAGGCGAACCACCTCGATCACCGAGCGGAGCACCGGGTAGAGGACGAGCAACAGGCCGAAGACCTGGCCATCGAAGCGCTGGCGTCGACGGACGGCACGGAGGACCACGAACAGCGTCAGGGCGCCCAGGGATGCGTACACCTGCGTGGGGTGCAGAGGAATGCCCCGGAGGACCTCGGGTACCACGCCGCGGAGGAAGACGAGACCCCAGGGCCACTCCACCCCGGTCCCCCAGTCGATGGGACGGCCGTAGCAGCACCCGGCGGACAGGCAGCCGACCCGGCCGAGCGCGATGCCGATGGCGATGGCGGGCGCGGCGGCGTCGGCGGCGCGGGCGAAGTCCATCTTCGTGCGGCGGACCCACAGCCAGGACGCGAGGACCGCCAGGACGAGGCCCCCGTAGAGCACCATGCCCCCCTCCCAGAAGCGGGCCAACTTCAGCGGGTCCTCCAGGTACGCGTCGCGCTGCGCGGTGAAGAGGTGCCCGAGCCGGCCCCCGAGGACCCCGCCAATCACCCCGACGAACGCCGCCCGCAGGAGCCGAGTCGGCGAGTCCCCCGCGGCGCGCGCCTCCTGGGCCGCCACGAAGAGGGCGACGAGGATCGCGATCGCGAGCCAGGTGAACCACGCGGACAGGGCCACCTGTCCGAGGCCTGGCACGTGGGTGTGGACCAGCCAGGGCCTCACGGAGCCTCCAGCCCTGGGGGGATCGCCCGGCCCCGCACGGCCAGGGCTGCGAAACCGAGGAGGCCGCAGCTGATCGCCACATCCGCGACGTTGAACACCCCGAAGATGCCTCCTCCCAGCAACTCCACGAAGTCGGTCACCCGCCGGTACAGCAGTCGGTCGATGAAGTTGCCGGCAGCCCCTGCGAGGACGAGGCCGAACGACCAGGCGAGGGCGCGCTCGTCGGGGCGGAGACGGACGAACCACCCGAGAACCACGACGAGGGTGAGGAGGGAGACGACCGTCACCACCGGCAGGCGCAGCGGGTGTCCGTCCAGGAGACCCCAGGCCATGCCGCGGTTCTCCGTGTGGAGGAGCTCGACGGCGCCCGCCACGAGCGGCCGGCGCTCGCCGACGTCCAGGTGCGCGCGGACCCAGGCCTTCGTCAGCTGGTCCGGGATGCACACCCCCACCGTGACCGCGGCGAGGAGGCGAGCGTGGTGCCGGGCCGGGAGGCTGCGCAAGAGGCGAGGTCCGTCGGTGGGAGCCACGGACTGGTCAGCAGATGGACTCGTCCGTCGGGGGAGGTTCGAGGTCGAGCAGCGCCGCGATCGTGGCCTCGTCGGCGCCGGGGAAGGTGTACTGCGAGAACTCGTGAGGCGCCACCCACCGGGCATCGTGGACGCGGATCGGGCGGACGTCCTCCTCCATGGGGATCTCACAGCGATAGACCTGCATGTCGACGGTGTAGTGGTCGTACTCGTGCACGACCTCCATCACGAGCTCGCCCACGTCCACCCGCACCCCGATGCGCTCCCTCAAGAGCTCGCGCAGGACCTGCTCCGGCGACTTGCCGTCCGCGACCTTGCCCCCCGGGAACTCCCACAGCAGGGGCAGGGTGCTCGTGGGGAGCCGCTGGGTGAGGAGGTAGGCGCCGTCCCGGCGGATCTCCGCCGTGGCCACCCGGATCTTCTGGCCGCTGTACTTGGGCATCGTGTTCCGTTGCTCCAGGCCTCTATCCCGCGGAGGACGAGGGCGCGGGAACGTACCACAGGGGTTGCCAAACCCTTGCGCCCTCCCGCGCGATGGAAGAGCGGCAGTTTCCAGTATTCTCGCGCCGCCGGGTCTGCCGACCCTCGGAGGCAACATGTCCGCCCGCACCGCTCTCGCCGCTCTTCTCTTGCTGCTCGTCGCCGCTCCGGCCCAAGCCCAGGAAGCCTCGATCGACATCCAGCAGTTCAAGCCCGTGTCCGATGTGGACGGGTTCCTCCTCGTCCACGACGCGAGTCTGCTGCCGCAGTTCCGCTTCGGGGTGGGGCTGGACCTGAACTACGCCGTGAACCCCCTGGAGGTGAACGGCGTCGGCTTCGGGCGCCAGTTCGGACTCATCGACGGCATCGTCGGCGGGGACATCATCGGCCAGTTCTCCATCTTCGACTTCTGGGACGTGGGGATTCGGTTCCCCATCGTCCAGATCCCCGTGGCGACGGACTTCGTGGACAGCCCGGCCTTCCCCGGCGCGAAGGTCCCGTTCGGGATCGGCGATCTGCTTATCGAGAGCCGCGTCCGCATCCTCGACCCCGCCGAGAAGCCCATCGGACTCGCGATCAACCCGTGGGTGACCATCCCGACGGGGACCGCCCGTGCAGGGCTCGGCCGCGGACTCCCCGGGACCGGGATCAAGCTCATCGCGAGCAAGCGCTGGTCGCGGTTCCACTTCGCCGCGAACGCCGGCTACGCCTTCTTCGGGCGCGCCAGCTCCTTCCTCGGCGGGGGCACCCTCACGAACCTCACCACCGGCAACGAGTTCACCTACGGCGTGGGCGTCGGGGTGTCCCCGGTGGTCGACCATCTGGAGATCAACCTCGAGCTCGACGGCAGCCTGATCGCGGGGCCCAACGAGCGGGACGGCGCGGAGCGGTTCTTCAACCAGGCTCACTCCCCGGCAGAGGTGCTCCTGAGCCTGCGGGGCACCCTGGACATGGGCCTGACCTTCTTCGGTGGCGTCGGCAAGGGCATCTCCGGCGGCTACGGGACGCCCGACTTCCGGGTCTTCACCGGTGTCGCCTGGGCCAATCGGAACCCCCGCGACCGGGACAAGGACGGGCTGAACGACAAGGTCGATCCCTGCCCCGAGGATCCCGAGGACTTCGACGAGTTCGAGGACGAGGACGGCTGCCCCGATCTGGACAACGACCAGGACGGCGTGCCGGACGAGACCGACGGCTGCCCGATGGACGCCGAGGACAAGGACAACTTCGAGGACGGGGACGGCTGCCCCGATCTGGACAACGACAAGGACAACGTCCCCGACCTGAGCGACGCCTGCCCCAACGACCCCGAGGACATGGACGGCTTCAACGACGAGGACGGCTGCATCGACCCGGACAACGACGCGGACGGCATCCTCGACACCATCGACAGCTGCCCGCTCGCCCCCGAGGACGCGGACGGCTTCCAGGACGACGACGGCTGCCCCGACGCGGACAACGACGCGGACGGCATCCCGGACGAGGACGACCTCTGCCCGAACGACCCCGAGGATCTCAACGGGGTCAAGGACACCGACGGGTGCCCGGACGAGACCCTCGCGGTGAAGTCCGGTGACTCGATTGTCATCCTGGAGAAGGTCTACTTCGCCACGGGACGCGACCGGGTGCTGCGTCGCTCGAAGCCCGTGCTCGCCGCGGTGGCGAAGGTGCTCGAGGAGAACCCGAGCATCACCAAGGTGCGCGTCGAGGGGCACACGGACGACGTGGGCAAGGACCAGATGAACCTCGACCTGTCCCAGCGCCGGGCGGAGTCGGTGCAGCGCGAGCTCGTGAAGCAGGGCGTCGACGCGGTCCGCCTCGAGGCGGTCGGCTACGGCGAGACCCGGCCCATCGACACCAACCGGACCGAGGACGGGCGCGAGCGGAACCGTCGGGTCGAGTTCACCATCCTCGAGAACCAGGGAGCCCAGGCCCCGGCCCCTGGCTTCGGGCCCGCGGTGCCCAGCCCCGCAGTCCCCGGCCCCGCCACCCCTGCCCCGGCGACCCCCACCCCGGTCACCCCGGAGCCTCCCGCGATCGACTCGTCGAACCCGTGGGGCGTTCCCGCTGAGGAGCCGGCCCCTGCACAGGAGCCCGAGGAGCCCGCGTCGATCGACGAGGGCGCATCGGACCCGGCTGCCATCTGGGGCGTGGACCCGGACGAGGAAGAGGAAGCGACGCCCGAGGAGGCCGAGGAAGAGGCCGAGGAAGAGGAAGAGGCCGAGATCGCGCCGCCCTCCGGCCCCATCTGGTGGCAGTAGGAGGAGGGCAGACCTCGTCTCGGGGCGCTCGCCGTCCACGGGGTCGGTCCCCGGACCGGGCGCCGCACCTGGCCAGGGCGCTCAGCGCGCGGCGAGGGAGCTGATCTCGGGGAGCAGGGTCTCCGCGTCCTCCATCGCCCGTGGCGCCTCGGCGCCGAACCGCACCCAGTCCGCGCCGATCTCCACCGGGACGCGCGCCCCCTGCGAGAAGTGGATCACCCCCGCCGCGACGGCCGGCGCCGTCGGGCCTTCGTGGGGTGGGCGCGCCCGAGCGAGCATCCACCGCTGGAGGAGGCGCTCCACCGCCGTCCCGTCGAGAGGGGTCCCGGCGGCCGACCAGCCAGCGCTGGCCTTCGTCACCTCGACGGACCCTCCGGCCATCTCCAGCGCCAGTCCACGGATCGTCCCCGCGCGCTCACGCAGCCCGTCCCGGTCCAGCCACTGCCAGGCTCCGCAGCGGAGCAGGTCCGGCCGGGGGGTCTGTATGACCCAGGCGCCTTGGCTGTCGACCACCGTGGAGAGCCCGGCGGCGTCTGGAGGGCCGACCCGTAGCCTCAATCCTCCGCGCCTCCGGTCCAGGAACGTGAGCGCGACGCCAGTGGTCGCCTCGCCGCCCGCCTCGCCGTCCCGGCCCTCGATGCGCCGGCCCCGCACCCCGCCCCGCCATGCCTCGATGAGGTCGGCCACGGCGACGGGATCCGCCGGCAGCTCCCCCACCCACCAGCGCCCATCCCGCACGGTCAGCAGCGTGGGGTCGTCGCACAGCCCGATGGAGACGAGCCCGTCGGGGTCGAACCCGGGGAGCGCCTCGCCCCGTTCGCTCATCAAGCAGAGTCCCGCTCCGAGGACCACCACCAGGGCCAACGTCGCCGCCAGGGCCTTGTCGACGCCGGTCAGCCCGTCCTCCGCGAACCGCGTCCGAACGGCGCCGTCACGGCGGCCGCCCCCACCACCGCCGACAGGGCGTAGTGCACCCCCGCGCAGTAGAGCGCGAAGCCGCTGCCCTCCCGGCGCCACACGAACCCGAGGAACGGCGCGCTCGCGGCGAGCCACGCCAGCTGCGCCGGTGCGGCGATGGGCCACAGGGGAGGGAACACACCGAGCGCGCCGCCGAACGCCGCCGCCGCCGCGAAGCCCGCGCGCCGGTTCGCCTGCCCGGAGCTGAACCCCCGCCGCTCGGGCGCGAGCCGCAGCCACATCCTCGTCCGGTCCCAGTAGTTCCGCGCCACCGTGCCCATCCCGGGGAAGTGGTGCCGCCCGGCGATCCCGTCCGCGAACCGAATCCCGATCCCCGCAGCCCGCAGCCGGTCCGACAGCTCGTAGTCCTCGACGCTGCCCCCTTCGTAGGTCCCGTCGAAGCCCCCCAGCGCCAGCAGATCCTCCCGCCGCACCGCGCAGAGCGCCCCTTGCAGGTGGCCCGACTCACCCGTCCGCGCCCCGGTCTGTTCCCAGCAGAACCACGTCCACAGGGCCTTGTAGCGGGGGAACGCGCCCTCGTTGGCCGGCTCGGGCAGGTACCGCCCCGTCGCCGCGCGGACCGCGGGATCAGCGAACGTCTCCATCGTCGCCTGCACCAGGCCCGGCGCCGGCACCACGTCGCTGTCCACGAACAGGACGACCTCGCCCCGCGCGGCACGCACCCCGGTGTTTCTCGCCGCCGCGGCGCCCGCGTTCTCCGAGTGCTGCACGACGCGCGCTCCGTACCGCTCGCCGACCTCCGCGGTCCTGTCGGGGGAGGCGTCGTCCACGACGATCACCTCGAACCCGTCGGGGTCCGCGTCCTGTGCGTTCAGACCCTCGAGGCACGCCGGGAGGTGCGCCTCCGCCCGGTAGGCGGGGATCACCACGCTGATCGCCGGAGCGGGCACGGCTGGCTACATCGTCCCCGGGTCGAGGGTGCCGCCCCGGTCGGTCCAGTAGTTCGCCGTCAGCGGAATCAGCCGGAGCATGTCCTGCACGTCGATCTGCCCCGTCTTCACCAGCCCCGCGGCGTAGTGGGCCTTGAAGATCAGCTCGAAGGCCTGGTTCGCCGGCAGCTCGATCGCCCGGCGCACCAGCGGCCGCAGCCACGGGTAGCTCACCAGCAGCGGCAGGAGCTTCTGCATGTTGCACAGCTCTTCCTTCCGCTCGATCTGCAGCGGCGTGTCGATGAAGTAGCTGTACTGGAAGTCCTTGTCGCCGCCGTCCTCGCCGAGGAAGCCGTTCTCGATGCTCCAGCTCTCCAGGGTCGTGCCCGGATACGGCTGACAGATGGAGGCCCACGCGTGGTCCGCCCCCATCGCGATGTTGAGGTCCGCGGTCTCGAAGGCCATCTCCACCGTCTCGCCGGGGATGCCGACGATGTTGAACGTGTAGAGCTTGATCCCGGCTTCCTTGATGAGCTGCCCGGCGATGCGCATCCCCTCGTTGTCGAGGCGCCCCTTCTTGAGGACCCCGACGCGCAGCTCTTCGACCCCGCTCTCCAGCCCGATCTTGATGAGCTTGCAGTTCGCCTCCTTCAGCGACTGCACCAGCTCCTTCGTCACCAGGTCCGGGCGCAGCAGGCAGGAGAAGGGCAGGCCGATCTCCTCGCCATAGCGCCGCAGGAATTCCTTGCCCCACTTGCGGTAGTTGAGGACGAAGATGTCGTCGGCGAAGCCGATCTGCCGCACCCACGGGTAGCGGACCATCACGTCCTTCAGCTCGGCGATCATGTAGTCGACGGACTTCTGGCGGACGTACTTGCCCTTGCCCCGATACATCTCCTGCATCGTCACGTTGAAGCAGAACGTGCACTTGTAGGGACACCCGCGGGCGGACATGACCGAGACGGTCCGGCGCTTGCGGACGAAGTCGTAGTGGTCGTAACAGGCCCGATCCGGGAACGGCCACTGGTCCGGGTTCTGCTCGAGCCCGCGCAGGGGGTTGTAGATGGGCGTGCCGTCGTCGTCCCGCCAGCCGAGGTTGGGGATCCCCGCCACGTCCACGCCGTGTTCGAGCGCCCGCGCCAGCTCGACGATGCAGTCCTCGCCCTCGCCCATGCAGACGTAGTCCAGGCAGGCGTTCTCTTCGAGGACCTTCGGATAGAAGGTCGGGTGCGGGCCGCCCATGAGGACGATGGGCCCGAACCGCTCCTTGACCGCGCGCGCCACCGCGAGCTGCCACACGTGCTGGCCCGTGGTCGCCGAGAACGCGACCACGTCGGGGTCCTCGCGGCGGATGGACCGGACGATGTCCCGCTCTGCGGGGTCGATGAGCACGTGGGTCGTGTGCCCCTGCTCCTTGAGCACCGCCGACAGGCACATCGTGGCCAGGTTGGGGATGGGGTCCTTCTGGACGAAGACGAAGTGCAGTCCCATCGCTCAGTCCCAGAGCATCCGGCCGGTGGCCAGGTTGCTCGCGGCGCGCAGCGCCTGCGTCGGCCGCAGCCCGAGCAGAAGGTTCAGCTCCTGCGGGCCCTTGAACCAGCAGGCCTGGCAGCCGGAACGGTCCGGCAGGGCAGCGAAGGCCCGCTCCCACCCCACCGTCGGTCCGTGACGGTCGGCGGCGACGTACTCCTCCTCCGAGCAGCAGGGGACGACGTACCCCTCGGGCGTCACCTCGCAGAACAGGCGCCCGGCCCAGCACTTCACGCCGAACGGCTTGTTGGGCCAGGACTCTGCGACGGCCTCGAGGTACGCCCGCGAGCACGACACCGGCCGGCCCTGCATCTTCTCCGACAGCAACCACTCGACCGCCTCGGCCATCGCCTTCTGGCGCGGCACGAGGGAGGACTCCACGCTCGCCCCGCCGAGGCGCGTCTCCACCACCGGCTGGAAGGCCACCCCCGCTCCCAGCTCCTCGCCGAGGCGCAGCAGGTCGTCCATGAGGCGTCGGTTCCGGTCGTTCAGGACGCAGAGCAGGATCACGCTCACCCCGCGACTGCGCAGCATCCGCAGCCCGCGCAGGGCGGCGGCGTAGCTCCCCTGACGCCCGACGACCCGGTCGTGCTCGGCCTCGTCGCCGTGGATGGAGCAGATGACGAGGTCCAGCGCGCTCAGCTCGTCGATGCGCGACTCGATCCGCGTCCCGTTCGTCACCATCGACAGGTTGAGCCCGAGGGTCCGCCCCGTCGCGATGTACTCGCCGAGGGCGTTGATGAGAGTCGGTTCGCCGCCGTTGAACACCCACCACCGCGTCCCCATGCGTGAGAACGCGTGCATCATCCCGACCACCTGGTCCGGCTGCATGTGGCCCGACGGCACGTGGATCCGCGTGCAGAAGCCGCACTCGACGTTGCAGGCATACGTCAGCAGGTGAGTGACCTTCAGGGGGACATGGCGCCCCAGGCGGGCCCGGGCGAGCGAGCCGGCGATGCGCAGCGGATGGGGTGGGAGGGCCACGCCGCCAACATAGCCAGTCGCCCCGCGCCCTGGGTCACGGAGGCGTCCGCATCAGGGGTGCGGCTGGGCGTCCCGCTGCTCGCTCACCGCGTCGTACCGCTCCGCGACCGTCCAGACGCGGGGCTGCTCCGCCTGCGCGAGCTGGGACGTCACTCGCTCGATCGTCCCGAGCGCCATCGCGAGCAGGCCGGCGAGGAAGAAGGCGAGCGTCGAAAGGCCCGTCTCCCACAGGGCGCCCACCCTCGCTGTCGCGAACATCCAGAGGAGGACGAGTCCCGCAGCTCCCGACAGCACCATCGCGACCAGACCGACGGGCGCGAGCAGCGGCGCCACCCCGCTGAGCAGCCGAGGGAGGAGCACGACGCTGACGAGATCGTTGAGGCCCTGCAGGTACCGGAGCGCTCCGTAGCGGCTGCGGCCGAAGGCCCGGTGCGCGTGGCGGACGGGGATCTCGCCGACCCGAAAGCCCTGCCTCCACGCGAGGACCGGCAGGAACCGATGCAGGCCGCGGGACAGGCGCACCCGCCGCGCGACCTGTCTGGTCATGGCCTTGTACCCGCAGTTCACGTCGTGGACTCGCAGGCCACTCGCCGTGGTGCACAGGCCGTTGAACACCGCGGACGCGACCCGCTTGAAGGGGGTGTCCTGACGGTCGGTGCGCCACCCCTGGGCGAAGTCGAGGCGACCTTCTCGGAGCGGCGCGAGCAGGGCCGGCATCTCCTCGGGCAGGTCCTGGAGATCGGCGTCCATCATCACGACCCACCGGCCCGAGGCTTCGTGGATGCCGCACGCGAGCGCCGCCGACTTGCCGTGGTTGCCCGCGAGGCGCACGCCCCGGACGCGGTTGGACGCGATCGACGCCAGCACGTCGGAGGTGGAGTCCGTGCTGCCGTCGTCGACGATGACCAGCTCCCAATCGAGCCCCTCGCCGTCGAGCACGGCGCGCACCCTCTCGGCCAGCAGTTCGAGGGACGACGCCTCGTTCAGCGCGGGCACGATCACCGAGACGTCCCGGGTCGGGCCTCGCCCCCCATCCAGCAGGACCGGGCTCGTCACACGCGCCCCGAGAGAGCCACGTAGCTCCAGTTGGCGATCACGACGACCACGAGCGCCACCCGGAGCATCCGACGCTCCAGCGCTGTGGACCGCAGCCGCACCGCCGGGGCGCCGAGCTGGCGTGCCGCTGCGTAGACCCCCGCCGCGGCCGTGCTCACGCACAGCGCCGCGCCGGCCGGGTTCCAGAGCAGCGCGCCCAGCACGTCCCCATGGACCAGCGCGACCCACGACCGCGTCATCCCGCAGGTGAGGCACGGCAGGTCCGTCAGGAGGAGGAACGCACAGAGGGGAGGCAGACGCCCGAACGGGAACCACGCGGCCGTCGCGATCAGCCCCGCGCAGGCGAGCGCCAGCATCCAGCCGAGCCAGGCGGTCACGGGGCGCAGGTCGCGGACGGTCTCCAGGTGCACGGCGGGAGCTTAGTGGAGCCCGCGCGGACTGCCTCGGGCGGTTAGCCTCCCGTCCGTGGCGGAGGAGACCTTCCAAGAGCTGGCGATCCTCCTCCAAGGGCGACGGGAACGCCCGCGAGCCTGGCCCCGCCTGCGCCGGCGCGCCGCCATCGCGGTGGTCCTCCGGCCGTCGCCGGCTGGTCCCGAGGTGCTGCTCATGCGCCGTGTGGAGCGCGAGGGCGATCGATGGTCCGGCGACGTCGCCTGCCCCGGCGGCTTCGCTCACGGCGACGAGGAGCTCCTCGACACCGCGATCCGCGAGACCCAGGAGGAGCTCGGGATCACCCTGCGTCCCGACCAGCTGCTGGGGCGCCTGAGCCTGCGCCCGTCGCGGCCCTGGAACCGTCTCTCCCGCTTCCAGATCGCCCCGTTCGTGTTCGGGGTCGCCGGCGACTGCGAGCCGGGCGCCCTCGAGGCCACCGAGGTGGTGTCTGCGCGGTGGGTCCCCCTGTCCGTCCTCGCGCCCGGCGGCGCTCGGGAGCGGTTCTGGTGGGTCTGGCGCGTCTCCCCCTGGCTGTCCCTGCCGTTCCGCGTCTCGCGGGTGTGGTTCGAGGACTACGACGTGTGGGGGCTCACCCTGGCGGTGCTGGACGAGCTGGGGCGGGTGCGTCGCGGCTGAGCGCGATCAGGCGGCGCCGGCGATGAGAGCGCCGAGCGTCCCCGCCAGGAAGGGCACACCGAGCAGGCAGCAACAGCACCCGAGCGCTGGACCCCAGGCCGCGAGCTGCCCCTTCCAGCCGTCGGTCTGGTGCACGGTGCTGTAACCGATCCCCTGGACCGCGAGGATCCACAAGATGCTCACGAAGTTGACCAGGGGGATGACCTCCCAGAACCGCACGCCGCACGAGTAGAACGCAGCCTTCAAGGTCACTTCGAGTCCGCCCTCGTCGCCGCCGATGAGCACCAGGATCAGGTGCTGGATCACCGCGAAGAACACGACGATGAACAAGCCGATGGGCACCCCGAACCCGACGCTGGAGACGAAGCTCTGGACGAGACTCCCCGGCGTGACCTTGAACGCCTTGTCCAGCTCGGTGACCAGCTCGGGAGGCAGCTCCGCCTGGCTCAGGAATGGCTGGAACAGCTCCAGGAGCACATCGCCGTACGCCGCCAGCATCGCCGTCTGATAGACCCAGGCCATGAAGAGCGCCGGCACGAGCGTGGCGGACGCGAACGCGGCCGCCGCCCCCAGCCCTTCCTTGCCGTGCAGCGACGTGAAGAAGCGCCCCGGCGATGCGCTGACCGCCACCACCGTCCGCCACCACGCGAGCAGGTAGCCCGTCTCCTCCCGCGCGTCCCACGGGTTCTGCTCGAGGACCACGCGCTTCTCGGCGATGCACGTCGCGCAGATCTGGCGCTCCCCGTGCCGGGTGATGCACTCCGCGCAGGCGAACGTCCCGCAGTGGTCGCACGTGGCGACGGCCCCCGTCTCGGGGTGGATCGCGCACCAGGCTCCGGTGGGGCTGCTCATGGTTCCTCCCTCGCGCCGAAGAGGCGCCCGCGCAGCCTACCGGCCCCGAACCGGCCGGGCACTGGACGCAGCGGCCGTCCGCGCACCTCGCTGCTACGCTCCCGCCATGCGGATTCTGCTGATCAACCCGGCAATGAACCTCGAGACCCTCGGAAAGTTCCAGGGGCTGCTCGAGCCCATGCCGGTCATCGGGCTGGCCTACATCGCGGCGGTCCTCGAGCAGGACGGCCACCGCGTCCAGGCCATCGACCAGTTCACCTACAACATGACCGTCCCGGCGATGATGGAGCAGGTGGTCCAGTTCCGGCCCGACGTGCTCGGCATCGGGATGCTCACGCCGTCGGCTCCGGTGAGTCTGGAGATCGCGGATCAGACCCGGCGTCTCCTCCCGGAGTGCCGCATCGTCGTGGGCAACGTCCACGCGGACATCTTCTACAAGGAGATCCTCACCCGGTCGGCCGTCGACTTCGTGGTCCACGGAGAAGGCGAGTACACGATCCGGGACCTCGTGCGCGCGCTGGAGCGCGGGGACTCCGACTTCGCCTCCATCCAGGGCATCAGCTACATCGGCAGCGACGGTGAGGTCCACAAGACCGCCGCCCGCCCGGTCATCGAGGACCTGGACGCCCTGCCGTACCCGGCCTGGCACCTCTTCCCCTACACGCGGTACGGCCTGCTCCCCTTCGCAGACGTCGCCCGGCCCGTCCTCTCCATGACCGGGAGCCGCGGCTGTCCGTACCGCTGTGAGTTCTGCTCGCTGCTGTACACGGGAAGCAACTACCGCAAGCGCGACCCCATCAAGATCGTCGACGAGTACGAGTACCTGCACGAGCGGTACGGGGTGAAGCAGATCGGCTTCGTGGACCCCATCTTCCCACTGAACAAGAAGATCCTCTTCCAGTTCTGCGAGGAGATCATGCGGCGCGGGCTCCAGAAGAAGCTCGTGTGGCTGTCGGAGACCCGCGTTGACCGCCTGGACCGCGAGTCGCTGCGCATCATGCGCGCCTCGGGGTGCCGCCGGATCCTGCTGGGCATCGAGTCCGGCGTGGACTTGCTCCTCGAGAACGTGAACAAGACCTTCACCACCGAGACGACCCGTCGCGCCGTTCGCCTCATGCGCGAGGAGGGCATCGAGTCGGTCGGGCTCTTCATGATCGGGCTCCCCGGGGAGACCCCGGAGATGACCCGGCAGACCATCGACTTCGCGAAGTCGCTCGATCTGGACTTCGCGAAGTTCGCCATCACGGTGCCGTTCCCCGGCTCGCAGATGTTCGAGGACCTGCGCCGCGAAGGCCGCCTCGACCGTGACGACTGGGAGAACTGGACGACCTTCCAGCCCGACCCCGCGAAGATGATCTTCGTCCCCCGGGACACGTCCCCCGAGTTCCTGATCAAGATGCAGCGGCAGGCGCTGCGCGAGTTCTTCCTCCGGCCCAAGATGATCTACCGTCACCTCTTCGAGATTCGGACGATCAACGCGCGCCAGCTCGCCCACGGCATCAAGGGGATGTTCCTCTAGCCCCGTCCGTCGCTCTCATGCCGAAGGAACCCCGGGTGCCCCCGTCCCCCATCGGTCCGCGCTGCCTGCTCGGCCTCGCCCTCGTGGCGACCTGCGCGGTCGTGGTCGGCTGTTCGTCCGGTCGCGCCACGCTCCAGACCGACGTCGATCTCACAGCCCAGGGGGTCGCCATCACGGTGACCACCGAGGGGAAGAACACGTTCGGCGCTCACGGGATCGAGTGCACCGCGAAGGGGGACTCGTCGTGCGACTTCTTCCTCCCGGCGAAGCTCCTCCAGGGAGGATGGAACGAGCTCACGCTGGACACGAAGCGGCGGACGGACGAGCCCGTCGTTGCCCGCTTCTACGTGGGCGAGGAGCTGTTCGCCGCGGACTGTTCGGTGGCGGCGAGCAAGCTCTCGCCGGACCCCGCGGAGATGCAGGTCCACGTCGCGTGTCGGTTCCCCGAGGGGTTCTGGGGGGAGGTCGAAGGCAAGAAGCTCGACGGCGGCAGCGGCACCCTGCCCGGAGACCGCTGCCTCGGCGACGTGACAGCCTTGCAGGTCGACCCGCACCGCCCCCTCCTGCGCGGCGCTGTGCCCCTCGATGTCGTGAACGAGGGGGGGGGACGCATGCGCCGGCCGCTCCCCGTCGCGGTCCCGGCCCCCATCGTCCAGGTCTCCATCGACGACTGGGCGGACCCCTGGTTCGAAGAGGAGCTGCCCCTGCGACTCCGGGCCGAGCCGGGGGCCACCCTGCACGTGAACGGAACCCAGGTGGTGGGCGGCGACGGCATGACCGTGACCGTGCCCGTGGCCATCGCGCGCGGGGAGAACACCGTCACCGTGGAGGCGCGCCGGCCGGGGATGGCGCCCACGATCCACGAGCTCGCCATCGAGGGGCGGTATCCCGAGACCCCGCTCTACCTCGATCAGGACTTCAGCGGCGGGCCGGTGACCACGACCTCGCCCACCCTCGAGCTCACCGGGACCACCCACCCCCGGGCGAAGCTCTACCTGAATGCCCGCCTCGTGGAGCACACGCGGGGGCGCTTCGCGCTGCTGGCCGAGCTCGAGGAGGGGCGCAACGACGTCCAGCTCCTGGCGGTGGTGGAACGCAGCGGGGCGAAGGACGCACGGCCCCTCACCCGGGTCGACATCGAGGTGTTCCGAGAGCAGGCCCGCGACGTCCGGTCGATCCGCCCCGGCACGCCGCGGGGCAAGGAGCTCGCCTTGGCGGAGGTCGCGGCGGATCCCTGGGAGCACGTGGACGGCCGGGTGCGGTTCCCGATGGTCCTCGACGAGGTCGTCCAGACCCCGTCCCTGGACGGCTCCTGCTCGGCGCTCCTGCACGGCACGGCCTGCACGCAGCGGGTGTCGGCCCAGGTGATGATCGGCTGGGAGGTGCGCAAGGCCTACGTCTGCACCGGGGACGAGGTGCCGGTCGTGGTCGAGGCGGAGACATGCCCCAAGGCCGAGGCGGGGGATGAGCTCGAGGTCACCGGGACGGTCGCGGGGGCGCTCGGAGGGCGCCACCGGGGGGTGACGCGTGACCGGCCGCGGGTCGTCGGGGAGAGCTTCGAGGTGCTCGCTTCGTCCGAGCAGCTCCCGCGCGGCGAGTGGCACAAGCCCCTGCCACGCCTCCTCGCCGAGGGGGCACGGTGATCCTGCTCGCCGGCTACGAGGTCATCGAGCCCCTCGGGAAGGGGCGGACCGGGGAGGTCTTCCGCCTGCGGCGCGCCTCCGACGGGGCGCAGTTCGCCGTGCGTCGCGTGGCCGCACCTCTGGCGGCCCGCGCGGGTGTCGCCGAGTCCCTCCAGGAGCTGCCGACGCTGTGCGAGGGGCTGCGGTCGCCGTTCGCGGTGCCGGTCGCCGAGGTCCGCGTGTCCAGCGACGGCCTGCTCGTCTTCGAGCCGTGGGTCGACGGAGAGCCGATCGAGGCGCTGCTGGACGGCGGACCCCTCAAGGAGCACGTGCTTCGGGACCTGACCGAGCAGCTGTGCGCGGCGGTCAAGGATCTGCACCGCCGGAAGATCGTGCACGGGGACCTGAGACCGTCGAACGTCCTGCGGACCGACTACGGGCTGCGCGTGGTGGGCGCGGGGGTGGCCCTGAGGACGAAGCGGCGCAGCGGCCACACGAGCTTCCTCATGCGCGACCCCTACGACGCGCCCGAGCTCGACAGCGGCCAGTCGAGCCACAAGACCGATCTGTTCGCGGTGGGCTCCCTGCTCATGTACGCCGTCACCGGCGAGGCGGGGCCCTACGAGTACGCCACCCAGACCGACGATCTGCGGGATGTGCTGTTCGAGGCCATGTCTCCGGATCCGAAGGACCGGATGAGCAGCGTCGAGGATCTTCGGGAGCGGGTGCTGGCGAAGATCGGTCGAGAGGGGATCCAGCGCCCTCGCCAGCAGACCGGGCCGGTGATCACCTCCTGGGGGGCATCCACCTCCCAGACGGCGCCGGTGCCCCCGGAGATCGCGTTTCCCGAAGAGGAGGAGCTCGCGACGCGGGGGGAGGGGATGAAGGCGGTGCCGGACCCCGGCAGCTTCGCCACCCCCAGCCAGATCGCCCAGCCGGAGCCCGCCCCGGCGTTCGAGGTCGCCATCCTCGACGTACAGGAAGGTCCGAAGTCGGCGTTCCCCACGGACTCGCCGAACTTCGCCGAGATGGAGGCGGCGCTCCAGGCGGAGCGGGCGCGGCAGCGGAAGGCGGAGGCGGAGGGCAAGCGATTTGCCGATCCCGCGCCCGAGTCGGGACTCGAGCCGGTGGAGGAGCCGATCCTGGGCCGCTCGGGTCCCACGGTGACGGCGCGCAAGCCCGGCACGAAGCCGCGCGGCGAGTGGATCTCCGAGATCGGCGACGTCGTCGGGCCGCTGCTCCAGCGGTTCAAGGTGCCCCTGGCGGGTCTGGGGGTCTTCGTGCTCCTCGTCCTCGGGATCCGCGCGCTGCCCGAGCGGCCCGACGAGATGCTCAAGGTCGCGCCGGAGGGCCAGGTGACCGTGGGCGACCCGGAGGGGCAGCGGGACGAGCAGCCCGGCGCGACCGTCGCCGTGGCGCCGTTCCTCCTCGACCGCGGGGAGGTCACCGCGGACGCGTACCGGGACTGCATGGCGCAGCAGGCGTGCTCCAAGCCGTCGCTGCCCCTGCCGGCGGGCCGCCTGCCGGCGACCGGTGTGAACTGGATTCAGGCCCAGGCCTATTGCCGCTGGGCAGGCAAGCGGCTCCCCACCGAGAACGAGTGGGAGGCCGCGGCGCGGCTCCGGGGGAAGTGGCCTTGGGGCGACGAGGGGATCTCGTGCAGCCGCGCGCGCTACGGGCGATACCAGGGGGGCGAGTGCGCGGAGCCGGGCGTGGACGGGGCAGCTGCGGCCGTGCCGGGCGACGACGTGCTCGAGGCCTCCGGTCTGCCAGTCGACCTGATCGGCAACGTCTGGGAGCTCGTAGACACGGACTATTCCCCAGCTCGGGGGGCAGGCAGCGGCAGCGCGTCGGTGCCGGGGCAGACCACGCTCCGGGTGATCAAGGGCGGCGCCTGGAGCGCGTCGGCCGCGGAGCTGCGGCCCGGCGGGAGGGTGGGGGTCCGCAGCGACTACGCCGCCGCTGATGTGGGGTTCCGGTGCGCGAAGGACCTCTGAGGCCGCGACAAGGACGCTGGCTCAGGTGTCGTACCACTCTGGCTTCACGAGGTTCGTGTAGGTCTGCTCCTTGATGGGGTTGATGCGCTGCTTGAGCGAGTCGACCGTCACGCCGAGCGCGACCTTGAGCCACCAGGCGTACATCTGCCGCTTGTAGCGGTTGTCGGAGAGCAGGCCCTTGATGAGCCACTTCGGGGTCACGAACTTGCGGTTGATGTCGTAGAGCGCGCGGGAGATCTCCTCCCGCGTCATGTAGTTGCTCTCGAGCATCGGGGTCATCCAGTCGAACTCGGTGAAGTCGTCCCGGGTGATCCAGCCCTCCTGCAGCGCCTCGTCGAACAGGGGCGTGCCGGGGACTGGGGTGATGGGGTGGAAGGCGGGGTAGTCGACGTTGAGCTCCTGGGCGAGCTCCGCCTGGCGGAACATGGACTCCCGCGTCTCGTACTTCGTGCCGACGATGAAGGTCGCCTGCTTGAAGATCTGGGGGTACTTGTCGAGGATGCGGAACGTCTCGCGGAGCTGGTCGTTGTTGTAGAAGCCCTTGTTGAACTCCTTGAGGCGCTCGTCCTCCGCCCGCTCCACGCCGATGCACAGGTGACGTAGCCCGGCGGCCACCAGCTTCTCCATGATCCCGCGCTTCTCGTCGCGGATGATGCAGTCGCTGCGCATGAACGCGAACCAGGTGATGTCGAGGCCGAGGCGCAGGATCTCCTCGGCGAACTGGTCGTTCCAGCGGGCGTCGATGTTCCAGGACTCGTCGACCCAGACGTAGCAGCGCTTGTCGTACTTGTAATAGAGCTCCTGGATCTCCTCGATGCACTTGCTGACGGACTTCGTGCGCCAGCGTGGACGCAGGTGGATCAGCCCGTCGTCGTCTTCGTCGCGGTGGGCCATCTGGGTCCACCACACGCAGAACGAGCAGGACGCGGTGCAGCCGCGGCTGTGGTGGATGGTCGCGCCGCCCGGCGAGAAGCTCAGCTTGCTCGTCCCGTACAGATGCATGGGCACGAGGTCGTAGGCGGGCATCGCGAGGCTGTCGAGGTCCTCGATGAGGTGCCGGGGCGCCGTCTTGATCAGCGGGCCGTCGGGCTGGTCGCCCTCGCGGAAGACGATGCCGGGGACCGAGGAGAAGTCGGGCTTCGCCTGGCTGATCTCGTCGAGGAGGTGGACGAGGGTGGCTTCACCCTCGGCGCGCACCACGAAGTCGATGGGGTGCTCGCCCATGTACTTGTCGTACAGGTTCGTGAAGTGGGCGCCGCCGACGACGCGCCGGGCGCGCGGGATGACGTCCGCCGCCATCTCCACCACCCGCATGGCCTCGTGGGCGTAGAGGGCGTGGTTCTCACCGATGCAGAGGACGTCGGGGTCCTCCTCGCGCATGGCGTTCTCCAGCGAGCGCCAGCCCATCTTCATGGGCATGCAGTCGTAGATCGACACCTCGTGCCCGGCCGCGCGTGCGGCGGCGCCGAGGTACACGAGCGCCTGGGGGACCAGGTAGTTGTCGCCCTCGCTGACGAACGGCCAGTAGTACCGAGGGCTGAAGACGATCATCACGCGCATGGGCGCACGCTCCGGGGGATCAGGGGCGGAAGTCCGCGGATCGAGAGGGTAGCCGGGTGGGCGGGGGGTCGCTGCCGCAGGTCACGGCGTAGGATGGAGACGTGTCCGACGAGCCGTCCGATCTCCACGATCTGTCCGCCACGCTGAGCATCACGGATGTGGTGCAGAAGCTGGGGCCCATCGAGGCAGGGACCCTGCTCGCCACGGTGGCCGAGGCGCTGGCGAAGCCCGGGTCGTCGAGCCCCCTGCGGCCGCGTCCGCCGGCCGAGCGCTACGAGCGCCTCGACCTGCTCGGGCGGGGGGGCATGGGCGAGGTGTGGCGGGTCTGGGACAACGACCTGAACCGCAGCGTGGCGATGAAGGTCCTCGAAGCGCGGCACTCGGTGGTGCCGGGGCAGGTGGCCCGGTTCGTCGAGGAGGCCCAGGTCACGGCGCAGCTCCAGCACCCCGCCATCGTCCCGGTGCACGAGGTGGGGCAGCTCGAGGACGGCCGGATCTTCTTCACGATGCGCGAGGTTGCGGGCTGGACGATGCGCGAGCTCATCGGGGCTCGGTTCGGTCGGCGCTACGCGGACAAGGTGGAGCGCTGGTCCCTGCGGCGGCTGGTGGACGCCCTGCGGCGCATCGCGGAGGCCCTGGGGTACGCGCACGCTCGGGGCGTGGCCCACCGGGATCTCAAGCCGAGCAACGTGATGGCCGGGCCCTTCGGCGAGGTCTACGTCATGGACTGGGGGCTCGCCCGGGTGCTCTCGGGGCCCGACACGATCACGATCGAGGACCCCATCCAGACGGACCGGGTCGACATCACTCGGATGGGGGCGGCGATGGGGACTCCCCAGTACCTGTCTCCTGAGCAGGCGCGGGGCGACCGGGACGCCATTGGGCCGGCGGCCGACGTGTTCGCGCTGGGCGCCATCCTGTTCGAGATGCTGACCGGTCAGGTGCCGATCCCCGGGAGCAGCGGGCGGGAGTGCATCGAGCGGGCGATCCGGGGCGAGCGGCGTCCGATGGTCGGCGCCCTGCCCATCCCCGACGAGCTCGCGACCCTCTGCGACGCGGCGATGCAGCCCGATCCCATCTACCGCCCGGCGGACGCCGGGGCGATGGCGGAGCTGCTGCTGGCTTGGCTGGATGGCGTGCAGCGGGACGAGCGGGCGACGGCGCTGGTGGACGAGGCCGCGGGGCTCGAGCCGACGATCGCGAGCCTGTGGCGCCGGAGTCGGGCCGCGGCAGGGGAGGCAATGGATCTGCTGGGTCCGCTGCCGTCGTTCGCGACGGACGAGGCCCGGCGGCCTGGGTGGGCGAAGGAGGACGAGGCCGCCGAGCTCCGGCGCGAGGCGGTGGACGTGGAGGGGCGGTGGATCCAGGCGCTGCGCTCGGCGCTCCAGCTCGCGCCGGACCACGCAGCGGCCCATCGGCGTCTGGCGAAGCACTTCCGGGAGCGGCACGAGGAGGCGGAGGCCAGCGGCGATGAGGACGCGGCGGCCCGCTACGAGCTGCGCCTGCGGGAGCACGACCGCGGAGAGCACGCGAACTACCTGAACGGGACGTGCCTGCTGTCGCTGGAGACGCGGCCCGAGGGGGCGGAGGTCACCTGGGTGGAGCTCGCGGAGCGGGACCGGCGGCTCCAGCCCGGACGTCGGCGGATCCTCGGGCGGACGCCGCTGCACGACGTGGAGATCCCGCGGGGGAGCTGCGTGCTGGAGATCCACGGGGACGGCCGGGCGCCGGTGACGTATCCGGTGCTGGCGGAGCGTGGCGGGGTGTGGGACGGGGCGCGGCCGGGGAGCTTCGGTCCGTACCCCATCTGGCTGCCGAGCGACGACGAGCTCGCGGACGACGAGGTCTACGTCCCGGCGGGGTGGGCCTGGACGGGCGGGGATCCCGAAGCGGGCGAGCCGCTCCCGCGGCGGCGGGTGTGGATCGACGGGTTCGTGATGAAGCGGTTCCCCGTGACCCATGGGGAGTACCTGGAGTTCGTGAACCAGCTCGCGGCGGAGGGGAGGGGGGACGAGGCGGAGGGGCTGGTGCCGCGGAGGCCGCTGTCGGGGGAGGCGGGGGAGCCGCTGTACACCCGGTCCGCTGATGGTCGGTGGGTGCTCGGGGTCGATGAGGAGTCCCGCTCGATCCACCCGAATCAGCCGGCCCGCCTCGTCAACTGGGAAGCAGCGCGCCGCCTCGCGGCACATCGGGCGGAGACCTCGGGCGTACCCTGGCGCCTCCCCAATGAGCTCGAGTGGGAGAAGGCAGCCCGCGGTGTCGATGGCAGGCCCTTTGTCTGGGGACGGCATCGCGAGGCGTCCTGGGCCAACTCGCTTGGGGCCGTCGACGGGGTACCGGGCCCGTCACTCGTCCACGAGTGGCCGCTCGACGAAAGCGTCTACGGGGTGCGCGGGCTCGCCGGCAATGTGCGCGACTACTGCGCGAACCCCTGGACCCACGGAGGACCCCCGATCTCTCGTGGTCGCCTCGTTCTTCAGGGGGCGAAGCCCGACGCTGAACTCATCGCGCTCCGGGGCGGAGCGTGGCAAAGCACTGAGATGCTCAGCCGCGCCGCCACCCGGTTCGCCAACGCCCCCACGCGCCGGGTGAGCGCGGTCGGATTCCGGCTTGTTCGGTCAGTCAGCGGGTAATCGGCGCGCTCAACTCGCCGTCCAGGTGAACCAGGTCTTGCCCGACGTGTTGCTGATCGAGGTCGAGTCGAGCGCGTAGTCGGACGTGTCGACGCTGTCGAAGAGCGTTCCGTTCGGAGAGACAGGCTCGCCGTTCACGTCGTCCGTCTGCCAATACCAGGTCGGTCCGTCGAGCTCGTCACCGATGTCGAAGATGAGAGCGAAGGGGTTGCCGTTGTTGTCCTCGCCCTCCCAGACCGTTCCGGACGGGTCGCTGTCCTCCGTCCATCGAACGGTCTCGGGCTGAGTCTCGGGGCCTCCCCCAAGGCTCATCGCCTTCTGGACGATGGGGCTCGTCTGCCCCTGCGCCGGCCATGTCTCCACCTTGATCTTCAGGGTCACATCGGTGTTCGGGTCCGCCGGGTCGCCGGCGTTGTCCCAGTACCAGTACTCCGAGACCGAGGTGTAGATGCCGTAGTACTCCTGGGTGTTGTCCGGGACCACACCGACGACGATGGCGATGGCGAGGGTGATGTCCTCCTCGCCGTTGTTCTGCACGAACTCGTAGGCCGTGAATCCGTTCTCATCCCCGCTCAGCTGCCGATGGTGGTGCGCCACGTCCGGGTCGACCGAGGTGTCCCCGATGTACACGGTGGAGTCCGGGTTGAAGACCGCCACCTGCCCGACGCCCCGGAACCCCGACAGCGTCGGCGTCTGGTTGTCGATCCCGAGCACCGAGATCAGCTCCCGGGTCCGGTACATGACGTCGGCGTAGCTGCCGTTCACGAATCGCATGCCGCCGTCGTGCCGCACGGTCCACTGCTCGAGCATGGTGGTCAGCGCGAAGCTGAACGCCCCGTAGTGACGCTGCTGGACCCGGACGTCGACGGCCGTCTCGCTCTGCCGGGCCGCCATCATGACCCGCTCGAAGACGGCGAGGTCGTCGCTGGCGATCTCCACCGTCGGCATGTTGGGGACGAGGGCCCGAGCGCCGGCGCCGGCCTGGTAGCAGGTGTCGAGGATCATCGTGAGGTTGCGGGTGGCTTCGACCTTGCCGTCCTTGCCGGCCGCCGCTTCACTCCACCAACGCTGGATCTGCAGGAACGTCAGCAGGTTGCCCATGGGGGCGTCGTCGGGGTTCGTCGTGTCCGCAGGACACAGGGCGATCGTCGCCCCCTCCTGGCCCTGGGTGCCCCCGGGCATGAGGCTCGTGCCGTGCCCGGACCACACGAAGATGCCGTTGCTGCCGTCCACCGCGTGCACCGCGTCACCCAGGGCCTTGACCCCGTCACGCACGGCGTCGTGGGTGGCGCAGCCGAAGTTCCCGGTCGGGACGCCAGGGCAGAGGGAGGACGCCTGCTGTTCGGACAGCGTCGGGCTCGTGAGGACGAAGATGTTCTCGGGCTTCACTCCGAGATGCCCGGCGAAGAAGCGGAACCACCGGCGCACGTCGTTCAGCGCGCCGATCACGGGCTGGTTGGGGAAGTTGTCGTAGGTGTGTACACCGACGATCAGGGCGTAGGTAGCTCGCGGGCTCGGGCTCATGGGGTCTCCTCCTGCCCCGAACGGTACGCCACCGGGAACACCCCGGGGAGGGAGGTCTACGGATCGGCGGCGCAGCGGAACCCGACGCTGCTGTTGCCGAACTCCGGCGTCCTGCCCCAGCGGGAGAACGTGCGGATGGTCACCGAGTTGCTCTCGTAGCCCCCGCCCCGGGCCACCTTGCTCGAGCCGACCACGGGACCGGTGGGGTCCTGGGTCGGCGACTCGCCGTAGTAGTCCGCGTCGTACCAGTCGGCCACGTGCTCCCACACGTTGCCCGCCATGTCCCACACCCCGAACGGCGACCGGCCGGCGAAGCGCGGCTCGCCCACATCCCAGGGGCCGTCCTCGCCACAGCCGCCGCCGTAGATGGCGAGGCCGCAGTCCGGGTCGTCCTCGCCCCAGGGGTAGGTGCGGCCGTCATCGCCGCGGGCGGCGCGCTCCCACTCCGCCTCGGTGGGGAGGCGGACGCCGGCCCAGGCGCAGTACCCGTCGGCGCCGTACCAGGTGACCTCGGCGGCGGGCTCGTCCTCGTGGCCCTTCGTGACCTCCCAGACGCCCGTCGAGACCTCGACGACCTCGGGGCCGGCGAAGGCGCCGAGGCAGTTGAACCCATCGCAGTCGTTGCCCACCTCGTTGATGAACGTCACGAACTCCGCCTTGGTCACCTCGAAGGCGTGGATGCGGAAAGCGCTGACAGAGACGGTGTGGGCGGGCTGCTCGTCGCTGTCGCAGCCGCGGGTGCCGGCGGTGCAGCCCATGAGGACGTCGCCGGCGGGCACGGGGAGCATCCCGTCGTCGTCCAGGGTGGCGTCGTCGTCGTCGACCACGTCGTCGTCATCGACCGCGTCGTCGTCATCGACCGCGTCGTCGTCATCGACCGCGTCGTCGTCATCGACCGCGTCGTCGTCATCGACCGCGTCATCGTCGTCGGCCGCGTCGTCATCATCGACCGCGTCGTCGTCGTCCGCCGTGCACTGCTGGAGCGCTCCGCCCCGCGGCCAGCAGAGCGAGCAGCCGGGGAGCACGAGGGCTCCACTGACGGCCAGGAGCAACAGGGCGCGCATCGGTCCGACGCCAGCGCGGAGTCCGCAACGCCTCACGGCGGATCAGGCCTCGGCCTTGTCCTTGTCGACGAAGGCGATGACGCGGTCGTAGACCACCATCAGCACGATGGAGCCGAGCCCGATCATCCCGATGTCGATCCACAGCTGCTGGGGCGCGTAGGTCTCGTACAGGAGCTTCTGCGTCTCCATGGCCGTCTGGCCCAGCTCGCTGGAGAGCCGCGCCACCACGTCCGCCCGGTCGATGGCCTCGGCGGCAGTGGCGTCCATCCCCTGCTCCTCGATGAGGTACTTGCGGGCGAGGTTCGCCTTGTCCCCGCCCTTCTCGTAGGCATCGCCGGCGAGGTAGCTCCCCGCGATCCATCCGATGGCCACCGGGATGTTCGCGTAGCCCATGAAGAGGCCCTCCTGGCCCTTCTTCGCGAGGCTCGCCAGGTACTCCATCTTCTTCGGCGAGCTCAGCATCTCCCCGATGGAGAACACCGCGATGCCAGCGACGCAGATGATCCCCACCGTCGCGGTGCCGGCGATGACGGAGCCCAGGGTCGCCACGACCATGCCGATCATGATGCTGACCAGGGGGCGCACGAACGAGCTGATCCACGCGAAGAAGATCATCGTGGACACGATCAGCGCGGGGTTCAGGTTGATCATCCACTCGGGCGGCACCTGAGCGCCCTCGGCGGCCATCGTGACCAGGGCCTCGCTGTTGCTGGTGATGGTCGTGTAGAGCAGGGGGATCCCCGCAAGGACTCCGATACCGCCGGCCAGCCCCGCGAGGGTGCGCGCGGGCAGGCGCAGCGTGTAGCCCACCCCGGCCATGGCCAGCGACGCGACGAGCGCCACGACGAGGACGACGTTCCCCTCAGCGAAGAGGGACACGGCGACGGCCACCGCCGCGAAGTACGCCACCGCGACCACCATGTAGCTGTTCCAGGGCACCTCTTCGGCCGGCCGATGGTCAGGCCGCATGGCGAGGAGCACCACGACCCCGATGACGGCCCCCAGCACCACGCCGAGCACGAGGCTGACGATCCCCGGGACCACCGCTCCTCCCGCGGCACCGCCCGCGGCGGCGATGAGGCCAGAGGTGTCCACCCAGTCGTCGATGACGTTCGGCAGCAGGTCGAACACCTGGTTGAACATGAGCCAGAAGCCGCTGAACACCACGCAGAACGCGAGGACGCGGGTCTGGAACAGGCCCACGACGGACACCACGAAGACGGTGAGCGGGTCGGTGCCGCCCTTGTCGAACCGGTCCTTCATGGGGACGTAGAGGCCGAACGCGATGAGGCCGATGACCGCGGCGAGGGTCTCCACCTTGAAGGAGGTGTAGACGTCGCTGCTCTCCTGCCAGGCCAGGAAGTCCCGGCGGACCAGCCACGGGGTGACGATGAGCATCACCGCGCCCCAGAAGCGGCTGAGGATTGGGCCCACGGACTGGCTGAGCTCGCCCCAGGTCTCGGCGCCGCGCTCGCCCTTGCCCTCGTAGCCCTCCTCCTCGGTGGGGTCCTTGTAGAAGGGGAGCCAGAGGAAGTTGATGCAGACGATGCCGGCGCAGGCGAGGAAGACGAAGCTCCAGTCCCACTGGCGCAGGATTCCGGCGATGACGGGGCCGAGGAAGCCGCCGATGTTCACCAGCTGATAGAAGATGCCCCAGCCGACGGACGCGTTGCCCTTCTTCAGGGTCGCGGCGAGCGTCCCCTGGACGCCGGGCTTGAAGATGGCCGTCCCCGCGGCGAGGAGCATGCAGCCCCAGAAGAACCCGGGGAAGTCCATGCGGTAGCCCATCAGGGCGTAGCCGATGCACTTGAGGACGATGGCGGCGGCGATGGTCTTCTTGTGGCCGTACCGGTCCGCGAAGCCGCCGGTGAACATGGGCAGCACTGACTGCACGCCCGCCCACCACGCGTAGATGATGCCCTTCTGGACGTGGGTGAACTCGGGGCCGCCCTCGCTGACCGCGAGGACGATGTAGATGGAGGCGACCGCCCGCACGCCGTAGTAGGCGAGGCGCTCGAACATCTCCATCACGTTGACGATCCAGAACCGGTTGTCGAGCCCGACGAGCTGGTCCTTCAGGCTTGCGGTCTGCGCGTTGTCCGACATCGAGACTCCCTGCGGGGAGGCGGCCCGCCTCCGTCCGGCCGGCTCTATATCACGCGCACCTGCCTCGGTTGGGGCTGGGATGTCAGCGCCTCGTCACCCCTCTGTCGGCGCGCGGGCCACGGCGAGCCACGCGCGGGCGAGACCGCCCAGGGCGGGGTCTCGTCGGAGGGACGACTCGAGGTCCAGGAGACCCGCGTCGTAGGCGCCGCCGTCGAGGCGCGACGGGTCCGCCAGCGCCGACAGCGGCCCGTCGAGCAGGTAGTGCGTCCCCTCGACGCCCACGACCTCCCAGCCGCTGCGCTCCAGCAGCCGCCGCAGCTCGTCCCTGTCGTACAGACGGACCCACCGGGTGCCGGGCTCGTGGAGCGTTCGGCCCATCAGCGCATCGGGGCCGGTGATGGCCGCCGTCTCCGGGTCCGCGACGAGCGCGCCGGGCCATGCCTCCACCGACAGCACCAGGGGCGCGCCGGGCTTCATGAGGCCCCGCAACGCCGAGAGCACCCCCGCGGGGTTGGGCAGGTAGCAGAGGAGCTCGATGGCGAAGGCGGCGTCGTAGGGTCCGGCCAACGGGAGCCCGGCGAGGTCTTGCACGTCGCCCCAGAGGAGCCGTGCGTGTTCGTCTCCCAGGTGATGCGCCGCGGCCTCCAGCGCCGGCCGGCAGGCGTCCACTGCATCGACCCGGGCCCCCGCGCGCGCCAGCGGGACCGTGAAGCGTCCGCCACCGCAGGCCAGATCGAGGACCCGCGCGCCGTCTCCCGGCAGCTCGCCGAGGAGCTCGGTCGCCCGCGCCGCATACATCCGCGTCATCAGCCGCTTCCACGCGAAGTTGGGCGACGTCGGGTCGAGGAAGTCCATCCCGGCGGCCCAGTCGCGCCACCCCACGAGGAGACCCCGCAGGTTGCTCCCCACCGCCGGCTGGGGTGCCGCCCCGCGACCGGCGTGCAGGTCGATCAGCCAGTCGGGAGCGTGCTCCTCGATGGAGGCGGGCATGCCCTCAGCGCGGCGAGACCGCCAGGTCGTCCGGCAGCTCGAAGGTCACGGTGTCCCCCACCTTGATCCCGTTGGCGTCGAACCACCCCTGGTTCATCTCCAGGGCGTACGGCACGGGCTTGGGCGCGGGGTGCGAGTTCGTCGTCAGGGGCTTCATGTCCTCGAGGTGGACGATGGTCCCGCCCTTGTCGATGTACGCGATGGTCAGGGGCAAATAGGTGTTCTTCATCCAGAACGAGAGCCGCTCAGGCTTCGGATAGACGAAGAGCATCCCCTTGTTCTTACCCATCTTCCGCCGATACATGAGGCCGCGGGCGCGCTGGGCCTCCGTCGACGCAATCTCCGCCTTCACCGACTTGCCGGCCACGTCCACCGTGATGACCGGCAGACCGGCGTCCGACGTGGCGCAGCCCGCGGCCCGCATCGCGAACAGAGAGAGCCCGATCACGGCGAGGACAGCGAGGAAGGCGGGCATCGCAGCCCCGCGGCGGGTGGTCATCAAAACAACTTCCCCTGGCCCGTCGGCATGGGCGCGCCGAGGTGCTGGTACGCGAGGCGGGTGGCGACGCGGCCCTGGCGGGTTCGCATGAGGAACCCCTGCTGGAGCAGGTAGGGCTCGTAGACGTCCTCGAGGGTGTCCCGCTCTTCGGAGATCGCGGCCGCGAGGGCCTCGATGCCCACGGGTCCGCCGTTGAAGCGCTCCACGAGCACCGCGAGGATCCGCCGGTCCATCTTGTCGAGCCCGCGCGCATCCACGTCGAGGCGGGCGAGCGAGGCGCCCACGAGCTCCTCGGTGACCCGGCCGTCGCCCTCGACCTCGGCGAAGTCCCGCACCCGCCGCAGCAGCCGGTTCGCGATGCGCGGGGTCCCCCGGGACCGGCGAGCCAGCGCGATGGCCGCGTTCGGCTCGATGGGGACGTCCAGCACTCGCGCCGACCGCTCCACGATGCGCGCCAGGTCTTCGGGGGAGTAGAAGTCGAGGACCGCGACGTAGCCGAAGCGCGCGCGGAACGGCGCACTCAGCAGCCCCTCCCGGGTGGTGGCGCCGACGAGGGTGAAGCGCGGGAGGTGGAACTTGAGCGCCCGCGCCGCGGGACCCTGCCCGAGGACGATGTCGATCTCGTAGTCCTCCATCGCCGGATAGAGGACCTCCTGCACGGCCCGGTTCAGGCGATGGATCTCGTCGATGAAGAGGACGTCGCCCTCTTCGAGGTTGCTGACGATCGCCGCCAGATCCCCGCCCCGCTCGATCACCGGCCCGCTCGTGGCCTTCAGGCTCACCCCCATCTCGTGGGCGATGACGTGGGCGAGCGTCGTCTTTCCGAGACCGGGCGGGCCCGCGAACAGGACGTGGTCCAACGCCTCGTCCCGCTTGATGGCCGCCGCGATGAACACCCGCAGGTTCGCCAGCAGCTGGTCCTGCCCCACGTACTCGTCGAGCGAGCCGGGACGCAGCCGAAGCTCGTCGTCGATCGCCTCGGCGTCCGCTTCGAGGTGCGGATCCATCTCTCGGTCGTCGTGGTCCACTCGTTCGGCCTCAGGCGGGGCTCAGGACCTTGAGGGCCCGGCGCAGCAGGCTCTGCACGGAGTCGTCCGGCTGGGGAGCGACCGCCTTCATCGCCTTGGTGATCTCGCGCTTGTTGTACCCCAGCGCGGCCAGCGCAGCGGTGGCGTCTTCGACCGCCGGAGGCTCGGCGTCCGGCACGAGCGCCTGGCTCGCCGCGTCCGCGAAGTCCCGCCCCTGGGCGACGAGCAGCTTGTCCAGCTTGTCCTTGAGCTCCAGCACCAGCCGCGACGCCGTCTTCTTGCCCAGGCCCGGGACGCGGGTCAGCGCCGGAACGTCCTCGCGGGCGATGGCACCGGCGAGGGCCTCCGGGTCCGTGGTGCCCACGAGCGCCATGGCGAGCTTCGGCCCGATGCCCTGCACCGTCAGGACGAGGCGGAACACCGCGCGGTCGGTGCGATCGGCGAAGCCGTAGAGCGTGATGGCGTCCTCGCGCACCTGGGTGTGGACGAACAGGGTGACCTCGGTGCCGGCGGGCGGCAGCTCCATCATCAGGCGCGGCGCCACGAACACCTCGTAGCCCACCCCGCCTGCCGTCTCCACGACGACGCGGTCCGGCTCCTGCTCCAGCAGCGTCCCTCGAATGCGACCGATCATCCCGCGCTCTCCACCATCTCCGGTCTCACTCCTTGCGCTTCAGCCGCAGCGCCGGGTGCCGGCCGCCGCTGCGCCGCCGCCCCCCGGTCGAGCGCTCCAGCTCCGCCAGCTTGCCTGCGAACCGGCCCACCTGCGCGTGGCAGATGGCGACCGCCAGCGCGTCCGACTGGTCGTGGGGACCCTCGACGCCCGCGCCGAGGAGCAGCTCCACCATCTTGCGCACCTGGTCCTTGCGCGCCCGCCCGTCGCCGGTGACCGCCTTCTTCACCGCCGCCGGGGCGTACTCGTGGATGGGGAGGTTCCTCTGGGCCGCGGCCAG
>Ga0213833_1000133_pt1 | contig 132191 bp, 105 predicted proteins | sample SWATP21_FD_160575 | JGI IMG/M metagenome (GOLD analysis project Ga0213833, IMG submission 160575) | Coastal seawater microbial communities from Marineland, Florida, United States - SWA TP2 #1 | ecosystem: Environmental > Aquatic > Marine > Coastal | place: USA: Florida | collected 2016-08-14
TAGGGGGTCCAGGGGGACGTACGGAGTAGTCCCCCGGCCGGAGGGGTCCGGGGAGGACGGAGTTCTCCCCGGAAAACAGGGGGTGTTCGGGGGACGGAGTCCCCCGCTGATGCACGAGCAGTCAGCCCGGAGCCAACCTCAACCGAGGACACTGTGTTCTGTCGGTGGAACGCACGACTTGTACGGGTAGGAGACCCCTGAAGGGGGAGGACATCGTCGTTCTCACTTGAAGTCGTTCGGTTGGAGGAACGAGGAACGCATACCTGAAGGGGGAGGACTTCGCGGTGGAGGGCACTCTGGTGGGCCCCCTCCGCCTCGCTGCGCTCGGCACCTCCCCCTGAAGGGGGAGGACATCGTCGTTCTCACCTGAAGTCGTTCGGTTGGAGGAACGAGGAACGCACACCTTGTGCGGGTAGGAGACCCCTGAAGGGGGAGGACTCTGGGGCTCGAAGTCCTCCCCCTTCAGGGGGAGGTGGCGGCGAAGCCGGCGGAGGGGGCCCTGCCGAGGAGACCGCCTGCGGGCTCCGAGGCCCCGGGGAGACCGCCTGCGGGCTCACCGGGCCGGACGCGGCGCCAGACGCGGGAGGCCACCAAAACAGTCAGGCCCACACGTCCATCGCCGCTGCGGCCGCTTCCCGCACTTCCGGGGCCGGGTCGTCGAGCAGGGGGCGCACGGCCAGGCTCATCGACGGTCCGCCGAGGGCAGCCAGGGCCTGCACGGCTTCCAGGCGCACCCGGGTGTCGGCGTGGCGGACGTTGCGCTTGATGGTCTGGGCCATCGACCGCCAGGCGGTGACCCGCGCGATGCGACAGCCGGCGGCCAGCTCCTTGGGGTCGGTGGACCGCAGCATCTGGCGCACCCGGTCGCGGCCGTTGCTGTCGAGCTTGTGCCCTTCGAAGCGCGCCGCTGCCCGGTCGACGTCGGACAGGTCGAGCGCCGACCACGGGTTGTCGGGATCGTCTTCTTCCATGCCGTGGTCGTCGAACGTACGTTTCTTGGGAATCAACGCCCGGTGGGCCTTCTCAGACGTGCGGTCTTTCGGCGGCGTGGCCGGCAGAGCCGTGGCGGGGGCGCCCGCTTCTTCCACCACCCGCACATCGGCATCGGGCACTGCGCGGGCCAGAGCCACCGCCACCTCGATGAACCTGGGCAGCGGCACAAACAGCTGAATGCGCGCCAGCACGGGCGGTTCATCGTCGATGAGGTCGAGGCCACCCGGCAGCAGCGAGCGCTCACGGCGGGTGAGGGGAGTCGGACGGCGGAGTTCGAGCGTGGGCATGGGGCACCCTACACCGCGCGTGGGTCGGAAAGTGGTGCACTATAGTGCGTGTCGAAATGCTTGCAGTGCTGATCTTGCGCACTATACTGCGAGAAAATCAGCGGGTCGCGGGCCTGCCGGGCGGACATTCGCCAGAGCGTTCCGCGTGGCATGATTGCGCCGCCTCACCCCATCCTGATCCCACGGAGCCGCCATGGCCGAGTTCGACTACCCCGCCGTCGACTTCACCACCCACCCCGACCGGTACAAGCACTGGAAGCTCGAGTACAACGGCGCTGTCGCCACGCTCACGATGCAGATCCAGGAAAGCGCGCCGCTGTGGGATGGCAAGTACGACCTCAAGCTCAACAGCTACGACCTCGGCGTCGACATCGAGCTCAACGATGCCGTCACCCGCCTGCGCTTCGAGCACCCCGAGGTCCGCGCGGTGGTGGTCACCGGTGGCTACGACAAAATCTTCTGCGCCGGCGCCAACATCCGGATGCTCGGCATGTCGCCCCACGCCTTCAAGGTGAACTTCTGCAAGTACACCAACGAAACGCGCTGCATGATCGAAGAGTCGAGCGAACAGGCCGGTCAGGTCTACATCGCCGCCCTCAACGGCACGGCGTCGGGCGGTGGCTACGAGCTCGCCCTCGCCTGTGAGCACATCTACCTCATCGACGACGGCAACGCGGCTGTGTCGCTTCCCGAGGTGCCCCTGCTCGGCGTGCTTCCCGGCACCGGCGGCCTCACCCGCCTCACCGACAAGCGCAAGGTCCGCCGCGACGTCTCCGATGTGTTCTGCACCAAGGCTGAAGGCTTCCGCGCCCGCGACGCCAAGAAGTTCCGCCTCATCGATGGCTCGTTCCCCCGCTCCAAGTGGAACGCCGGCATCGAGTCCGAAGCCGGTCGCATCGCCGATGAAGCCGCCGCCGCCATGCCCAAGTCTGGCGACGCCGTGAAGCTGCCCGGTGTGGCCATCACCCACGCCGACGACGGCTGGTCGTACCCCTCCGTCTCCGTGCGCATCGACGGCCGCATCGCCCACATCACCATGAAGGGCCCCGACACCGAGCCCTCGCGCTCCGCCGACACCTGGGGCCTGCGCGCCTTCCGCGAGCTCGAAGATGCCCTGCTGCGGCTCCGTCTCAACCACCTCGAGGTGGGCGTCCTCATCGTGAAGACCGAAGGCGACCAGGGCGCTGTGCTGGCCCACGAGGCCTGGCTCAACGAGAACCTGCAGTCCGACGACTTCTTCTTCCACGAAGTCCGCGCCTACCAGGCCCGCGTCCTCCGCAAGGTCGACAACATGGCCAAGAGCGTCTTCGTGCTCATCGAAGAGGGACACTGCTTCGTGGGCACGCTGTTCGAGCTCGCCCTCGCCGCCGACCGCTCCTACATGTTCATGGACGACGACGGCGAAAACAGCATCCAGCTGTCCGCCGCCAGCTTCGGCCCGTTCCCCATGGCCGCCGGCTGCACCCGCCTGCAGGCCCGCTTCCCCGGTGAGCCCGAGCTCATCGAGAAGGCCAAGGGCGCCATCGGCGACGACCTCGAGGCCGAAGACGCCTTCGAGGAGTACGGCCTGGTCACCATCTCTCTCGACGACATCGACTACGAGGACGAAGTCCGCATCGCCATCGAAGAGCGCGTCAGCCTCTCCCCCGATGCGCTCACCGGCATGGAGCAGAACCTCCGCTTCCCCGGCCTCGAGTCCGCCGAGACCCGCATCTACGGGCGCCTTTCCGCGTGGCAGAACTGGATCTTCCAGCGGCCCAACGCCGTCGGCCAGCGTGGCGCCCTCACCCTCTACGGCCACCCCGAGCGACCCGTCTTCGACTTCCGGAGGACCTGAACATGAGCATCAACTACGACGAGCGAATCCCCAACAACGTCGACCTCTCCAGCGACCGACGCCTCAAGAAGGCGCTGGAGAAGTGGCAGCCCGCCTTCCTCGACTGGTGGAAGAGCGTGGGCCCGCAGGTCTTCTCCAACAAGGAAGTGTACCTGCGCACCGCCGTGTCGACCGAACCGGGTGGCTGGTCGCAGTTTGGTCATGTTCGGATGCCCGACTACCGGTGGGGCATCTTCCTCTCGGCGCCCGAAGAGGGCCGCGTCATCCCCGGGGGCGACCACGCCGGCAAGCCCGTCTGGCAGGAAGTCCCCGGTGAGTACCGCAACGCCCTGAAGCGCATCATCGTGGTGCAGGCCGACACCGAGCCTGCATCCGTCGAACAGCAGCGCTGGCTCGCCGACACCGCGCCGTCGCTCTACGACTGCCGCAACCTCTTCCAGGTCAACGTGGAAGAAGGCCGCCACCTGTGGGCCATGGTCTACCTGCTGCAGGCCTACTTCGGCCGCGACGGTCGGGAAGAGGCGGATGCACTCCTCCAGCGCCGGTCGGGCAACGAGGACACCCCCCGCATCCTCGATGCCTTCAACCAGCCCTGCGAAGACTGGCTCACCTTCTTCTGCTTCACCACGTTCACCGACCGCGACGGCAAGTACCAGCTCGGCTCCCTCGCCGAGTCGGCCTTCGACCCGCTCTCCCGCACCTGTCGCTTCATGCTCACCGAAGAAGCCCACCACATGTTCGTGGGCGAGACCGGCATGGAACGCATCATGCGGCGCGCGGTGGAGCTGTCCAAGGAAGCGCCCAACGGCGACGCCCGCGAGCTCGGTGGCATCGACTTCCCCACCATCCAGAAGTGGATCAACCACTGGTACACCTACTCGCTCGACCTCTTCGGGGCCGAGATCAGCACCAACGCCGCGGACTACTTCGCGTCGGGTCTGAAGGGTCGGTGGCAGGAAGCCAAGCGCTACGACGAACACACCGCGCTTGGTCAGTCGAAGACCATCCAGCAGCTCCAGGACGGCAAGCTCGTCGACACCGACGTGCCCCTGCGCAACGCCATGAACGAAGTGCTGCGCGATGAGTACGTCGCCGACTGCGAGCGCGTGGTCAGCAAGTGGAACCGCGTGCTGTCCAAGATGGACACCGACTTCCGCGTCAAGCTGCCCAACCGCAAGTTCCACCGTCGCCAGGGCATCTACTCGAACGCCCACTTCGACCCCGACGGCAACCCCCTCACCGACGACCAGTGGAACGCCCAGAAGGACGGCTGGCTGCCCAGCGCCGACGACCGCGCCTACGTCAAGTCGCTGATGAAGCCCGTCCACGAGCCCGGGAAGATGGCCAACTGGATCGCCGCACCCAAGCGTGGCATCAACCGCCAGGCCGTCGAGTTCGAGTACGTGCGCACCGACGGCTGAAGCACCGATTCATGGCCGCTCCGGAGCCCGCACGCGGTCTCCTCCGGCGGTTCGGCGAGCCCCTGACGGGTCTCGCCTCAAGCGGGTGAGCCCCAAGGGTCTCACCCGCTCTGCGTTTCGGGGGTGGTCCGCCGGCGCCGGGCCCACGCGAACAGGCCGAGGAACCCTGGCAGCGCCCAGCCGGAGTCGACCGCGACCCCCGAGTCGTCGGAGCCAGTGCAGCCGTCGGCACAGCCTTCGGCACAGCTCTTCTTGGGTTGGCCCGTGTCTGCACCGCCGCCCGAGTCTGCGGGTGGGGCGGTGTCGAGTGCGCTGGTGTCGACCGGGGAGTCGTCGCAGCCGGGGCCGTCGTTGTCGCAGCCGGGGCGGGAGCTGCGGAGCTTGCCGCGCTTGGAGCGGGCGTCGCGGAGCTTCTTGCGGGTGGGCTTGTCGACGTCTTTGGCGGCAAACAGGGTGAGCTCGGCGGTGCGGATGAGGTCGCCGCTCTCGCGGAGGTCTGTGGCATTGGCGAAGGGCGGCTCGATGATGGGCGCCCCGGTGTAGGGATGGAGGTGGTTGGGCTGGTGGAGCTCGCGCTGGATGAAGCTCTGCGAGAAGAGCCGTGCGACGTCGGTGGTGAGCACGTAGTCGCCGTCTTCCAGTTCGGTGCCGCCCGCGGTGATGCTGCGCAGGCGGTACTGCAGGTGGAAGGTGGTGTCGGGGGCGTACGTGCCCGTGACCCGGAACGGGTGCTGGTCGTTGTCTTTGGGCGAGAAGATGTCGATGACACAGGGGGTACCGCCCTTCACGCGGATGCCCCTGGGGCTCATCAGGTTGAAGGTCTCGTCCACCCAATAGATCTGGTCTTCCTCATCGTCGAGGCAGAACTGGAACCGCACGCGCTCCACGTCGAGGTACACGCGCTCCAGGTGTAGGTTGGGGTCGGACGACTCGGCCACCAGGAACAGGGTGACGGGTCGGCAACCCAACATTGCCAGCGAACATGCCAAGGCACCGGCGGTGCGCATCATGCCAACCTCCGCTCGGGGAGGGGTTCGTATCTCTGAGGGGGGGGAGGTGGTGGTGGATTCCGGGCGCATCCGGACGCGGGTCAGGGATGCTGTGGGGAGTGGGTGGCGACCGCGGCACAGTGACTCCCCCCCCATGGCCCGGGCACCGATGCAGGCGGTGGGTTCGTCGTGTGGCGGACCGGGGTGTGTGGCTCAAAGTGCCCAGGTTGTGGGTGTTCTCGTGTCACAAGTTGTCTGGGGCCCGTGGCGCGTCGGCATTCGACCCGGCCTGCTGTGCCAGAATCCGCCGGCTCGCGGCACACCACCCCCGCGACGACAGGAGGCGTGCGTGCACAAGTGGATTCTGGCCCTGGTCTCGAGCTTGCTGGTGGGCTTCGGCCCATTGTCCAAGCGGGAGAAAGAAGACATCATGGGCTCGGGCACCATCTCCATCCCGCGGGCGTTCTGGCCCGCGTTTGGCGTGGAGTACGAGCACAAGGTGGTCCCGCGCTTCGGCGTTGCGGGCTTCGTGTCCGGCGGGCGCTTCGACCCCGTGCTCTTTCGGTACTTCATCCGCGACACCCCGGCCTACCAGCTCACCTTCGACCACTGGCGCTTCGGTGCGCGCACCTCCTGGTACGCCGTGGGCGACTTCCACCACGGCATGATGGTGGGGCTCAGCGGACGGGTGGCACGTGCCAGCTACACCACGGAAATCGAGGGGGAGGGGTTCTACGAGGGCTACCTGTACTCCGTCGTGGCCGGGCCTCACGTGGGGTACAAGCTCATCCTGTCGCCGGGCCTCACGCTGCAGGTGCTGGGCGGCGTGGGCTACCACTACCTCACCGACGCCCAGCTCACCCAGAACGACCTCGAGAAGGTCGATGACTTCCCGCGGCTGCTGCCGCCGGTCGCGCCGTTCGGCGACATCGGCCTCGGCTGGAGCTTCTGAGCGCGAAGTGGGGGTGCGGCCGTCGGTCCGCTTCCTGCCTGCGTGCGACGGGGTATGTCGCGGTGGAAGCGGCTCCCCGGCCTGTCGACGCTCGGAAGCGGCTCGGTGGCGCACCCAACGGATGGGAGGAACGATGCTCCACGGTGCCCTTGTCGCGGCTGTTCTGAGTGGTGCTGCCTGGTCGGCCGAGACCACAGAGCCTGCAGAGTCGTCGTCGAAGCGGGAAGCGCTGGAGAGGCCCGACCAGGTGGTGTTCGGGCTGGTGCCCTCGATTCCACTCTTCGGCATGGGGGTGGGCTTGGAGACTGCGTTGGCGCCCCGGGTCACCCTGAAGCTCGGGGCAGGGGCGGCCTACGGGTACTACGACTTCACCCTCGTCGGCACCGCGCACCTTCGGTATTGGCTGGTGGGCCAGCTGGCGACGCCGGGGCTCGGGTTCGGGTTCGGCTCCCAGGCCCTCGGGCTCGTCACCCCGCCCCAGCAGTCCAGCCTCGACGTCGAGGCGTCCAAGACTCTCACGGTCGGGGTCTACCCATTCCTGGCCCACGGGTGGGAGTCGGGCTGGCACGTGTCCTTCGGAATTGGCCCTGGACGGACCGTCACCGATGGGGGCTCCGGGGGTGTCGCCATCGAGGCGCTCGTGGGGAAGGCCTTCTGAGTCGACGCGCGCGCGCCTTCTGGGTATCGGTGGATGCCGTAGGGAGAGCGCGATGGTGTGGGCATGGATGCTGGTCGCAGGGTGGCTCGGGTCGGAACACGCGGGCCACGGAAGTGCGCCTGCGGGTGTGGTGCGGAAGACAGTCGCCGGCCAGGTGGACTGTGGGCCGAACTACCTCCTGCCCGACGACACCGCGCGCCTCGGCTCGCACACCTTCGTCATCCTCGGCAAGGATGGTCCGGAGCACATCTGGGGTGCCCACCGCTCGGGCACGCCGCCGCACAACTTCCAGTTCATCTGGCGGGTGCGCCTCGACCCCGATGAGATGGCCTTTTACGAGCAGGTGGCTGCGCGGTCGTCCACACTGCCGGCGTTCACCACCATCCAATACGCCGAGACGGGAAGGCAGCTGAACCGCACGTTCTTCTGTCTCCACGAACAGGAACAGATGGTGGGACGGCTGGCCCGTCGGGATGATGCGTTTGCACCGCTGTTCCCCATCCATGCATCTCTGTTGGCGAACGCCCAGCACGAGGCCCTCTTCAAGATTGGCGAGAATGTGGTGCACGGGGGCGGCTTCGAGCTCGAACGCTCCGATGTGGAGCTCGTGCTGCACCGCTACCTTCCGGCCTACGTCGACCCCGATGCATTGCGTCGAAACGTGGCTGCGCACCCCGAGCTGCGCGACCGCCTCACCCACGCGCCCCTTCGTCCCGACGAACCCGCAGACACGGCCGGTCGCCCCGACCACGCGCACGCCGAAGCCGTGGCCACCGCTGCCGACCACCGCTGTCCACGCAACTTCAAGCTGCCCCAGCAGCCGGTCGCCCGCACGCCCCACACCTTCGTGCTCCTCGGTGATGGCGCCGATGGCCGGGTTCTCGCCGTGCACCTCTACGACCCCGCACCCCACAACTTCCAGACCTTCATGTGGCTCACCCTCGATGCGGATGAACGGGCGAGGGTGCAGGCGGCGCGTGCAGAGACGGGCTTTGTGTTGCTGCAGACACGGGTGGAAGGGGAGGGGACGGTCGAGGACTCCGCATTCTGCATGTCGTCTCTGCGGACTGACCTGGCGGCTGGCGGGTGGTCGGTTCGGGGAACGGTCTACGGCGGTGCGACTCTGCAGCCGTATGTGCGCGGGACGGCCCACGGCGTGGTCGACTTGGGAGCAGCGGACGTCGAGGTGCTCGTGAACCGCGAACTGGCCAGCTTCCTCGACCCGGCCGAGGTGGTGGGCGAGCCGTAGTGCGCCCCGTTCAGGTGCCTCGGCTGGGAGGGGCTTCACGGAGGCGGTCGAACAGCGGACCCACGCCCTGACCCCACACGATGACGGCGTCGGCGACGGGGTTCCCGGCGATCTCGGCGAGCTGCGGACTCAGCTGGAGGATGGCCTCGGCGGCGCCCAGCGCGTCGGAGAGCTGGGCGCTGAAGCGGTGGTCGTCGTGCACCCGTGCAGCGGCGATGGCGAAGCCGGACGCGCTGGTGCTGGCGTCGAGAATGGGGATGATGGGGCCGCTGTCGACGTCTTCGAAGGCCTCGGCGCCGGTGGGCCACTCTCGGGAGTAGCCGAGGCCCAGGACAGACCGGCCGAGGGCCTGTCTCGCGAGGCCGTACTGTTCTTCGGCCAGCTCGGGGGCCACCACATCCAGCGCGCTCACCACGAACCAGATGGAGCTGCCTTCGGGGCCGTCCATGGTGGCACCCTCCATCGTGAACTCGCTGGCGAGCATGCCGGTGTGTGGGTCGATGAGCGTGGACCGGACCGCCCGCTCGAAGTCGGTGAAGAGGACGCTGTGGTCGACGCCGTCGAGCTGCTCCTGCGCCCGGAGGCCGAGCATGGCCATCGCGTGGCAGAAGAGCCAGCCTTCGTCGGCGTAGGACTCGGCGAAGGGCAGGTCGCCGCCGCTGCCGAGGTTGTGGGTGACGAGGCGGGCCCGACGTGTGGTTTCGTCCTTGAGCTCGGGTCGGTCGTCGCGGACCATCCGGCGGGCGGTGACCATCACCAGCACCTCGCCATCGACGAACAGGCTCCGACCGGTCCCCACGGTGGCGTCGGGCTGCCAGTAGCTCATGAGCCAGTGGTCCTGGCCGTGGCGTGCTTCCGCTTCGAGCGTGTCGTCGATGATGGCGTCTATGGTGCGCAGGTGGTCGTGGGCGAGCGTGGGCTCGGCGATGGCTCGGTCGGCCAGGGCCAGCACGAGGAAGGTGCGCGACATGAAGTCGTATTCGGGGTTGAGCGACCGCATGGCGACCACCCGCTCCCCTGGAAGGCCCTGCGCCCAGTCGGCTTGGAGGGCGTCGAGTCGGACGTCGGGAGAGGGGGCGAGTGCGGGCAGACCGAGGCGGACCGAGAGGAGGGTGCCGCCGAGCGCCAGGAGCGCAAACATGGAACGTCGCCAGCGACGAAGGACGGGGGACATGGACACCTCCGAGCACCTCCACCGTAGTGTTGGGGGTGTGCCGGAGGGTTGCAGTGCGTTCGCGTCTGCGTTGCGATTCTGTGCAGCGAACCTACGGCTCGATGAGTCCGCAGGACTGGCTGTTGCCGGTGAGGGCGTAGAGGTCCATGGCGAGGATGCGGAACTCGAGCCACTGGGTGTAGTCGGTGGCGTACAGCGAGCTGTCGTCGAGGCCGTAGCCACCCACGTCGAAGCTGAGGCGGTGTGTCTCGCCCGGCGTGAGGGGCAGCTCCAGCGTGCTGCTGTGGGTGGTGATGTTGGTGAGCGTGCCCACGCTGGTTTCGTCGAGTCGGACGTCGAGGGTGGCGTTCTGCAGATACGGCGTGACAATGAACAGGGCGTCGGACAGCAGCAGCGTGATGGCCCCGGTGTCGGCGTCGACGCGGGGCTTGGCCTTGGCGTTGAACAGGAAGGGGAACGTGTCTGCAGATTCGAGGGCGAGCACCACGTTCTGTTCGGGGAGGTCGGTGAGATCGGTGCGTGCGTGGCCGACGGCGTGCTCGGAGACGGCGATGAGGCCCTGCAGCGTGCCTTCGAAGTCGTCCACCGTCGCCCCACCTTCCCAGCGGGCCAGGCCGTTTTCGGGGAAGCGTGCGGCGCCGAGCAAGGAAGCGACGGCCAGGAGGTCGTTGGTCTGGTTGGTGGCGACCTGCTGGTAGTACTCGGCGGCCGACCACTGGCCCATGCTCAGCATGGAGCTGGCCATGGCCTGGTTGGCGATGATCTTGGCTTCGATCTCGGTGAAGTAGGTGCTGAGCACGTCGTCGAAGTCCACGTCGGCGTCGGTGGCGTTGACGGCTGTGGTGGCGAGGATGGTGGCGCAGCCGGCTCGGCACCAGGCCTCGACGCGCTCGGTGCTGCTGTCGGCGTTCGGGTCCACCCAGTCGGGCAGGTACAGCGAGCGTGAGTCGGTGGACGGGAAGGCGTCGCAGACCTCGGCGGGCAGCGCGTCATCGCCCACCGCGCCGGCCACGCGCAGCCAGGTGCCCAGCTCAGCACACGCTCCGCACTGGGCGTCGGCCACACCGTCTTCCGCGTCGTCGTCGGCGATGGTGGTCCGACAGGCGGTGCCGAGGGTGTCGACGGCTTCGGCGAGGCCATCCTCGCACCACGTGTCGACGTGGGCAGCCGGCAGGGCGCGGCGGAGGACCTCGGCTTGGGCCTCGCGCTCGGTGGTGTCGGTGGCGTCGCCGGTCTGGACCTCGACGGAGGGGTCGTAGGTGGACAGGCCGTCGGTCATGCGGTCGATGTAGGCGCCGTTGGGTCGCATGCCCATCATCTGGACTTCGTACTCGGAGCCGTCTTCCATGCGGTAGATGCCGTCGGCGAGGTTGGTGCCGAGGGGGTCGTTGGCGGCGGTGTACTTGGCGGCGTCGTGGAGGATGGCCAGCTCGACGAGGCTCTCGCGGAACTGGTCGTTGATGTTCTCGGCGTCGGCGTCGGCGAGGTCGACCAGAGCGCCCACCAGGTCGAACGCAAGCTCGAGGCGGGACAGCCACCGCAGCGCGAGAGCGTGGCCGTCGACCAGTGCAAAGCCCGTGGTGTTGGAGATGGCCTCGTTGGTGACCCGCTGACCGAAGCAGTCGGTGTCGCCGGGGAAGGTGAGGCCCGTGCTCTCGCCGCCCAGGACGCCGGGAAGGCGGGTCACCACCTCGTCGACGCTGCCCAGCACGCACGACCACATGAGGACGTCCTGCTCCGGGGCTGGTGAGGCGCCGCTGATGAGCAGCTCGAGGGAGAGGTCGCCGATGCCGGGGATGGGTGCGGAGCCGTCGCCGGGGACGAAGTGGACGTCGTGGTTGGGGGCGCAGAGGGGGTCTTCTTCTGTGCCGTGGATGAGGCCGGAGATGGCCCCCACCGCGGCTGCGTGGCCGAAGGCGGCGAGGTCGCTGTCGCCAGGCCAGTCCGCGCGGGAGGGAGAGCCCCAGCGCTGCCACATGTGGCCCGAGCTCCAGGAGTCCTGGAGGTAGTGCTGGGCCACACCTTCGAACATGTAGGCCTCTTGTTCGCACTGGCGCACGACGGCTTCGATGGCTTCATCGTCGGCGGTGGACAGGGCGTGGAGGCTGCTGTGCATGGCGGCGCAGCGGTCGGCGGTGTCGAGGGCGAGCTGGTGGTACCAGCCGTAGGCGGCGCCGGACTGGGGCAGGAAGTGGGTGCTGTTGAGGCCGGCGACCAGCCAGCTCACGAGGGTCTCGGACAGGGGACCCCAGCAGGTGGGCTCGGAGGCGCCGTCGATGGGACAGGTCTCGTTGCCCCCGGCCCAGCCAGACAGCGACCACGCAAAGTCAGGGAGGTCGGCGTACATGGCCAGCTCGAAGGGGCGGGTCTGGACGGCCTGGACGTCGGCCCAGTCGGCGGCGGGGGCCACGGTGTCGAAGTCGCCGATGTGGCCGGCCCACCAGGCGGACAGCTCGGAGCCGTCGGTGTAGACGTCGACTTCGGTGACCTCGGTGTCCACGCCGTACGCTGCGAGGGCGATGGCGTAGATGTCGCGGTGTTCGTCGGTCCAGACCTCGCGGGCGGCGAGCGGTCCGACTTCGCCGTCGGCGTGGGAATTCCAGGCGAGGGCCGGCTGAGCTGCCAGCAGGAGGTGGAGGATGCTCACAGGCCCTCCCAGCCGCTGAAGCAGACGGGGTCGATGGCGAATGTGCGCACGTAGGCGTCGGCGGGGTGGGCGCCGGCGGAAACGGCGTCAGCGAAGGTGTCTGCACAGGCTTCGGGACAGCAGGGTGCGGCAGCCGAGGGGAGGACGGTGGGGTCGTCGCAGGTGGGCGCGCTGGCCACGCAGGTCTGGAAGTCGCCGTCGGTGGCTGCCAGGCAGGCCGACACGAGCGAGGTGCAGTCGGCGCGTGCGGTGAGGGCGTCGTGGCGGTCGGGGTTGTAGCGGATGGGAGGCGCGTTGTGGGCGCCTTCGATGGGGGCGTCGGTGAGGGCTGCGGGCAGGTCGTCGAGGGCAGGCGCGGGCGTGCTCTCGGCTGTGGCCGTGGTGCCGGTGGGGTCGGTGGTGCCGACATCCGCTTGCTTGGCGGTGTTGTCGGTGCTGCAGCCGATCATGAATGCGAGCGCGAGGGTGGCGCGGGTGGTGGCGGGGTGCATGGGTCCTCCCGGATGCGACGGTAGCACGTCGCTCTGGTGGACTTCGAGGGCTGCTTCGGCGGCTCGGGCCGGGGCCGGTGTCAGGTGTTGCGTGTTGCGTCGGCGTGTCAGGTGTTGCGTGTTGCGCTGGATGACGTGGTTTTACGTATGGATTGCGGGGCTTCCTCGCTTTCTGGGAGACGATTCGGCGTGCCGAACTGCGGACCAGGGCCGCTTGAGCGCGGCTGAGGCTCGGTGCAGGGTGTAGTCCTGGGTGTGGTTGCGTGGTTTGGCGCAACACGCAACACCTGGCACCGGGGCGCAACACGCAACACCTGACGCCCCACACACCCCACACCTTGGTAAGGGGGGCCACGACGATGCGGTCTTGTCCCGACCTCTGAACGACCAGGAGCGACAGTCCCATGACCTCACAGATCCCGCCGTTCGCTGGAGTGGGGCTGGTAGCCCTTGCTGTCGTGGTCCTCGCCGGTTGTGCCGGGGCGGATGCGGAGAAGGAGAACGCCGACTCGGCGGCTGGCGACAGCTGCGCGGGCCTGGTCGAGGCGGCGTGCACATTGCCGTTCCCGTCGACGGCCATCCAGGAGCCGGATGCCTCCACAGCGTCGGGCTGGCGCAACGCGGTTCCTGTGGACGGGCTGCCGGACGACATCGACGGTGTGCCCTTCCAGCCCGACGCCTTCAACCGCCGCGATGGCGTGTCGGGCTGGGGGCCTTTCGTGGCGATGCTGCCCGGCGCGACTGCGGCTGGCGCGCCCGGTCTCGACGCCCTCGCCGACTCGCTGGGGGCCGACGCACAGGTGGTGGTCATCGACGCCGACTCCGGCGAGCGCATCCCCGCCTGGGTCGAGCCCGAGGCCGACGACCCCTCGGTCCTGGTCATCCGGCTGGGTTCCCCGATGCGTCCAGGTGGCCGCCATGTGGTCGCATTGCGCGGGCTCACGGATGCCACCGGTGCCGCTGTCCCCGCACCCGAGCCGTTCGCGTCGATTCGTGCCGGTGGTGGCGAACGAGGAGAGCGCTTCGAGGCCGAGGTGCTCCCCGTCCTCGAAGCGGCGGGCTTTGAGCGCGCCTCGCTGCAGCTCGCGTGGGATGTTGTGGTCGCGTCCACAGCAGACGCCGAGCTCGACGGTCGGACGATGCGCACCACCGCGCTGGCCGAGCCCACCCCGAGCTACCGCATCGACACCGCCGAGGATGCCGACTGCTCCGACCCCGACGTCCATGTCGGCCGCATCATCCGCGGCACGTTCGAAGCCCCCCGCTTCACCGACAGCGATGGTCCTGGCGCACGCCTCGTGCGTGGCTCAGACGGGCTTCCCGCCCTCCAAGGTACCGGCTCCGCGCGCTTTGTCGCCCAGATCCCGTGCTCGGTCATGGCCGCATCCTCGCCAGCGTTCGTCCTGCAGTTCGGACACGGCCTGTTCGGCTCCCGCGACGAGTCCACACAAGACTGGCTCGGTGAGATGCTCGACCGACACGGCTGGGTGAGCGTGGCCACCGACTGGGCGGGCATGGGACGCGACGACGTGGTGACCATCACCAACATGCTCGGCGCCGACCTCTCCGACTTCCCGGTGATTCCCGAGCGCACCCTCCAAGGCTTCGTCCATCAGGACGCCCTCGCACGGCTCGTTCGCAGCGAGTTCGCCTCCGACCCTGCCTTCATGCTCGACGACCAGGCGCTCATCGACTCCGAGCGCATGGGCTTCTGGGGCATCTCGATGGGGGGCCTCCTCGGAACCGCCTACGTGGCCGGCGCCGACCACCTCGACCGCGCGGCCATCAACGTGTCGGGCGGACCGTTCACCACGTTGCTGCCCCGCAGCATCCACTTCGAGCCCATCCTCCCCATCCTCACCGACCGCTACCCGGACACCGTCGACCGCGCGGTGGCGACGGCTGCCCTCCAGACCCTCTGGGACCCCGCCGAAGCGGGTGGCTGGGTGGGGGCCATGACCCAACCGATGCTGCTGCAGACCGGCGTGGGCGACGCACAGGTGGCCCCGGTGGGCGCCCACAACCTGGCGCGGGCTCTGGGAGCAACCCAGCTGCACGCCCACCGCGACATCGTGGGGGTCAGCACCGTCGAGACCCCTGGCACCGGCTCCACGCTGGTCGAGTGGACCTACTCCGATGGCTCCTCCGACATGGTGGGGGCCACGCCCAACTCCCGCGACACCGACACCCACCTGTGCGTGCGACGCGACGCCCGCGCCCAGGACCAGGTCCGCGCCTTTCTCGAGGATGGCGTGGTGGACGATGTATGCGAGGGCCCGTGTGTGGGCACCGGGGCCGGCGACTGCGAGGCGGATGACTGAGCCGGTCGGCCGACGCTCCATGGGTTGATCACACTTTCGTCTCCACACCCATCCGTAGGAGACTGCAGCAAGGGAGGTGGACGATCTACACCACGCTTCAACGCTACTTCTGCGAGCGATGTCTCCGCAGCTTTGCTCGACCGGGAGACTGCACAGAGTGTGTCGAGGAACCGCTGCTCGACCTGGACAACCAAGACGTCCGGCAGATGCTCGCCGACCTCGACGACGAGCGACGTCGCAAGCGGCTGGGGCTGTGCACGGCCATCGCCGGAGGGCTCACTCTGGCCGTCTTCAGCGGGAGCACTGCACTGCGGCTGCACTGGGGTGAGCTCGAGCTGTCCTCGGGCTTTTTCAAGGGCTTCGTGGTGATCTGGGGGCTCGCGACGGCGGGCCTGGCAGCCACGTTGGCCAAGCGCTTCCCCGCCGAGATGCGCAGCCCATTTCACGATGAGGGAATGTGGCGCGAGCCCGATGACGCCGTGCGGGCGGAGTGGCAAGCGCAGCGGTGGGACGACACTCTGGAGGCGGTGGGCGTTCGCCGGCCCGACCGCTCGGAACGTGCGGACCCCACCTGACCCGAGAACCACGAACAGCCCCGGCCGGGGCTGTTTTCGCGGAGGAGACCGCAGGGCTCCGGAGCCCCGGGGAGACCGCAGGGCTCACCGGGCCGGGCGCGACGCAGACGCGACCGGGTCCAGATGACTGCTCAGCCGATGAGGGCGCGCAGGCGGAAGCGGAGGCGCTTGACGCCTTGGCCGCGGAGCTGGCACGCGCGGGACTCGGTGACGCCGAGGTCGGACCCGATGGACTTGAGCGTGCGGCGGAAGATGTAGTACTCGGTGACGGCGAAGCGTTCCTTCTCGGGCAGGTACTGGACGGCTTCGGCGACGGCCTTGCGCAGTTCCTTGTTGCCGAGGGTGTCTTCGGCGGTGTCGCCGAGCGCGCTGAGGTTCTCGACGAGCAGGCAGGAGTCGTCGTCGTCGCCGGTGGGGGCGTCCAGCGAGAGCACCTTGGCGATGCGGCTGTCGGAGACGTAGCGCTCGAAGGCCCGGGGGTTCATGTCGAACTGGCCGCGGAGCTCTTCATGGGTGGGGGCGCGGCCGAGGCGGTGGGTGAGGGCGGAGCGTTCCTGCTCGAGGCGGTTGTGCTTGCGGCGGACCGACCGGGGCACGATGTCGTCGGCGCGGAGGGCGTCGATGATCTGGCCCTTGATGCGCATCTCGGCGTAGGCGCGGAAGGGGACGCCCTTGGAGGAGTCGAAGCGGTCCCAGGCATCGAGCAGGCCGATGACACCGATGTTGATGAGCTCGTCGACCTCGACCGATGGTGGCAGGCGCTTCACCAGACGCTTCGCGATGGTCTGGATGAGCGGCAGGTGCGTCATGACCAGAGTGTTGGTGTCGGTGATCTCGGAGGTCGGGGTCGCGGCGGAACGGTTGGGTCGGGGGGCGACTGCGGTCATGGTGGACTCCGGCGTGAGGACGCCAGGAGTCAATGCATTCCGCGTGCCAGGTCTGAGACCGCGAAAATGCTGGATCTATGGCGATTCAGGACACGGTTGAGCCGTCTCCGGATTGATACAGGTCTCGCTTGCGACCCACCGACCGCCGTGTCGATCCCCGACCGCCAGGGAGTTGTCGCGGGTTACCCACGCTCCCCGAGTCCGCGTCCCACCGATTTCTGGAGTGTCGCCCGTGAACTCCCCTGCCCAAGACTCTGCTGGCCTCATCTACGACTGGAACGAGCTGGACCGCCGCGGCCCCATCCTGCGGCAGCCCCCCAAGTTCGTCGACGAGACCATCCGCGATGGCATCCAGAGCCCGTCGGTGCGCGACCCCTCCATCGAACAGAAGATGGAGCTGGTGCGGCTGATGGACCGTCTGGGCATCCATGTGGTCAACCTCGGGCTGCCGGGGGCCGGAAAGCGGGCGCAGGATGATGTCGAGCGACTCCTCCGAATGATCGTCGACGAAGGCCTCTCGATTCAGGCGAATTGCGCAGCGCGTACGGTGGCCCGCGACATCCAGCCCATCATCGACATCTCGCAGAAGGTGGGTGTGCCCATCGAGGTCACGGCCTTCATCGGGTCCTCGCCGATCCGGGCCCAGGTGGAGAACTGGCCGGTGGAGCGCATGACTCGCCACACCGTCGAGGCCATGGACCTCATCGTGGCCAACAACCTGCCGGCGTCGTTCGTCACGGAAGACACCACCCGCTCGCACCCCCGCACGCTCGACACTCTGTTCCGGGCGGCCATCGACCACGGCGCCACCCGCCTCGTGCTGTGCGACACGGTGGGCCACGCCACCCCCGACGGCCTCGCCAACCTGCTGCACTTCACGAAGGGCCTGCTGCGGGCGATGGGCGTGGAAGACCGCGTGCTGCTCGACTGGCACGGCCACAACGACCGCGGCCACGCCCTGCCGCTGGCGCTCATGGCGCTGGAACATGGGGTCGACCGCGCCCATGGCTGTGCGCTGGGTGTGGGCGAGCGGGTGGGCAATGCGTCGATGGACCTGATGCTGCTCAACCTCGACATGCTGGGCCTGCTCGACCCCGACCGGCACGACCTCTCCTGCCTGGTGGAGTACGTGGAGAAGGCGTCCGAGTACACCGAGGTTCCCATCCACCCCAGCTACCCCCTGTCGGGTCGGGATGCGTTCCGCACGGCCACGGGCGTGCACGCAGCCGCCATCATCAAGGCCGAAAAGACCGGCAACCTGGCGCTCGCCGACAAGGTGTATTCGTCGGTGCAGGCCCGCCGGTATGGGCGCGAGCAGTCCATTGAGATTGGGCACTACAGCGGTCGGTCGAACATCATCTACTGGCTGGGCAAGCGCGGCTACGAGCCCACGCACGAGCGGGTCGAGGCCATCTTCAAGTACGCCAAGTCCAACGACCACACCCTCACCGACGACGAGGTAGAGGGCATTCTCGCAAAGGTGTGAGGGTCAGTCGCGGCGCCGACGCCTGCGCATGGCCCATCCACCCAGCAGGAACGGGACGGTCCACACCCAGGCGGCTGCTCCGAATTGGTCGGCGGTGACGTACACCTCGTAGGCGGGCACCGAGCTGTCGGGGATGAACCGCTGGTCGCGCAGGTGGTGGGCCTTCTGGAATGTGCGCCACCGGGTGATCCACACCTCGCTCGGGTTGAAGTCGTTGAGCATGCCCTTGCGCACGAGGGCGTTGAGGCCCGACCACGGCACCTTGGAGGTTTCGTCCCACAGGATGGAGGCATCGACCAGGAGGTGCTTTCGGGGCTCGAGGGTGTCGAGCTGGTTGGAGTACTCGAGCACCCAGGCATCGCCGCCGGCTTCTTCGAGCGCCACGCGTACCCGGGCCTGGTAGAACTCGGGCGTGCGGTTGGGCTCGTAGAGCGGGATGCCGAGCTTGGGGGTGGTGCGGGCCACGCCTTCGGGACCGGTGGCGGTGTCGGTGATGGTGAGAACGGCGGTCTGGACCTCGCCGGCGGCCGTGTGGGCGGTGATGGCCTGCGGGAGGACGAGGTCGGTGGCCTGGTAGCGGACGACGAGGGCAGGGGACGCGGTGCCCACCCGGTCGCCGGTGAACCACATCACCACGAAGCTGCCGCCGTCTGCGGCGTGGTCGTAGAGGCCGTCGACCACGCCGGTGGGGACGGTGAAGCCGCTGGACTCGAGCGACGCCACGGCGGACTGCACTGCCCCCGGGCCGAAGCGGGTCCAGTTGGCGCTGGCTTTGGTCTCGTCGAAGAAGCGCACTTCGGCGAGCGCGCCGGTGTCGCCGACGGCAGCGCCACAGCCCGAGCCTCCGCAGCCTTCGATGGGTTCGTAGATGGGGTCGGACACCCGCAGCAGCTCATCGAGCAGGGCGGGGTCGGCGGTGACGGGCTCGAGGAGGATGTCGCCGGGGATGGGGAGAATCCAGGCGCCGCCCACGTTCTGTCCGCTGTCGGCGGCAGTCTGGAGGACGGCGGTGACCTCGTCGCCCTGTTGGAAGAGCAACGCCCGGACGCTGGCGACCTCTCCATCCCCCGTGGGTGCGCCGACGAAGCTGCCGTCGCCTGTGACGAACGCGCCAGCAGCGTGTGCAGAGACGGGTGCCAGGGACGCGAGCAGGCCGAGAGCGGCGGTGCGGAGGGCGTTCATGGGGAGTCCTTGGCGAATTGGGTGGGGCGCACGAGCGGCGGCAGGAGCTTCAGCCCGATCCAGATCTGGCTGCGCTGGGCGACGTTCATGTCGGCCAGGCCGGCAAAGCAGTCCACACACTGCACATTGCCGAAGGAACCGTAGGTGGGGATGGAGACGGTGTAGGCGAAGAACGGGACGAGGTCCCAGTCTTCGTGCACGTTGATGGGCACTTCGAGACCGATGGGGATGGCCACCTCTTCGATGGTGACCGTGGCGTAGAGGCCGGTGCCCAGCGCGCCTTCGTTTTCGTCTCCGGTGACGCCCGGGTTGACGACGTCGATGTCTTCTTCGACCAGTTCGGCCGGAAGCACCCAGTCGAGCGGCATCTGATGGACCTGGTACCAGACGTTGGCCACCGGACGGAGCTTGACTGGACCATCGCCGAGCTGTCGGCTGAGCAGGAGGCCTCCCCCCGCGTACCGCACGCCACCCTGCGCCGTGAGGGCCAGGCTGAAGGGGGCGTCGGGGTGGCGCCGTTCGTCGAGCGCGCTGTATTTGACGTGGCCCGCGATGGGCGACGCGCCGAGCTCGAAGCCGTACCCCAGACCCACCCGGACGACGACATCACCGGTGAGTTGGTCGGGGAGGTCGTCGGCGGACGACACGGTGTAGTCGCCATCGGCCCCGTACAGCTCGGCATCGACGGCGGTGGTGTTGATGCCCCCCGCAAGCTCGATGGCCACCTTGCCCTGGTCGAGCGAGTGGGCGTGACGGAGGGACGGGGGCGCACACGCAGACACGATGCCCAAGACAAGCCCGCCCAGTGGCAGCCTGCCAACCCCCCAACCATGCTTTCGTGGGTCCATGCAACCTCCATGTCCCCGTCTGACGGGCAGGGTATCCGACTTTCCCGCACCTCGCAGGGGGACGCGGTCGCCTTCAGGCCACGTTAGGATGACCGGGCATGGCATGGAGGGTGGAATGACAACGCTGGGGAACCTGCGACTCGCGCTGATACTCGTGGGTGCGGTCGGCTGTGTCGACTCGAAGGACTCGGGGGACTCTGGTACCGACGGGGGCACGGGCGGTGGCGGAGACGACGTCCGGTCGATCGATGTGGGCGACTGCCCGGAGTCTGGCCTGGCGGGGGCCTCCGAGCTGCCCTTGGTCACGGCCCGGCACGCCAACGGCCCGTTCATCATGGGCACCACCGACGACCCCGACGCCTCCCCCGAACACGACGTCTCCCTCACGCGACGCTTCCTGATGTCGGTCACGGAGGTCACCCAAGGCCAATGGACCAGCCTGGGCTTTCCCAACCCCAGCCAGAACAACACCTGCGCCGACTGTCCGGTCGAACAGGTCACGTGGCACGAGGCGGCCGCGTTCGCCGATGCGCTGTCCACCAGCGATGGCCTGGCCACCTGCTACGTCTGCTCGGGCGAAGGCGCAGACACCGAGTGCACCGCCCCCACCGACCCCTACGCCTGCGAGGGCTGGCGGCTGCCCACCGAAGCCGAGTGGGAGTCTGCCGCTGCGGTCGACAGCACCACCTTTGCGGGCAACGACGACTTCGAGCTGGTGGCCTGGACCGCCGAAGCTGTCGGCAGGCCCTGTCCGGTCGGCGCCCTCCAGCCCACCTCCCTCGGCGTGTACGACCTCTCGGGCAACGTCTCCGAGTGGGTGCACGACGGCTACGCGGCCTACTCCTCGGAAGCCCAGACCGACCCCGTGGGCGACAACTCCGCGGCCGAGCGGGTGGTGCGCGGCGGGAGCATCTTCGAGGTGGCCGACCGCGCCGTGGTCACGGCTCGCGTGGGCGAAGACGGCACGCAGGTGGTGCCCTGGCGGGGCTTCCGGCTGGTGCGTACCGTCAACTGATGGGCGGTGTGGGCACGTCGTAGTGCAGCACGGGGTTGCCATCTGGATGCACAATCTGGCGCACCAGGACACCCCCGCATGCCTCGATGACCTTCTGTGAGGCGATGTTGTCGGGGTGGGTGGTGACGAGGGCGACGTCTACGCCGTGGCTTCGGCAGGTGTGGAGGGCCCAGCGCAGCATGGTCCTGGCGACCCCCTGTCCTCGATGGGTGGGCGCGACGCTGTAGCCGACATGCCCGCCGCGCTTGCGAAGGGTGTCGTCGAGGTGGTGGCGGACGTTGACCACACCCTTGAGCACGCCGTTTTCTTCGAAGAAGGCGGTGGTGCACGGGACCCAGCCGGGCTGGAGGCGCTCGCCACGGGACCAGGCTGCCAGGCTCGCCACCGCCTGGTCGTGGGGGGTGTTCTTGGGCGGAAAGAACGCCGGGATGCGGTCTTCGCCGGCTTGCGCGAAGTCGGCCAGGAAGACGTGCAGAGCGGTGGCGTGATGGGGTGCGAGCGAGACGATGGGCATGGTGGTTTCCTCCGTTCGGTCACGTGTCTATCCCCATGTCTTGCCGCACAGGACCACGCCGACTTCGGCGGGTTCGGTTAGACGCGCGCCATGTCTACGGCACCTTCTTCGGATGGGTCCGGGGCCGAAGCCCCCCCGTCCACAGACGCCCCGGGCCCCTCGGAGGCCCCCGTCATCCCGCACAAGCTCGCGTTCGACCGCATGTCCTCGGTCGAGGCACGGCATCGGTCGTCCATGGTCCGCCGGTTCGGAGCGCTCTACCACCTGTCGGGCCTGGGCTTCCTCATGCGGCGCCTGCGCCTGGAAGAGCACAGCGCGGAGAACATCCGCCGTGCGTCGCAGGCGGGCACGGTCGTGTACATGCTGCACACCCGGTCGTTGCTGGACTGGGTCGCGCTCAACAAGATGCTCAACAGCCGCCGGCTGCCCCTGGCGCGGTTCACCCATGGCGTGCGCACCACGCTGTTTCAGCCGGTCGTCCAGGCCCTCTCCACCTGGGGTGCGGCGATCCAGCGGCGGCTGCGCAACGGTCCCGAGCCCGACCCCCTCGAGTCTGGTTGGCTCACCGAAGCGCTCGCCAGCGGCATGACCACCTGCATGTTCGCGGTCCGCCCCCACCTGCTGCGCACAGGTCGCGAGACCGCAGGCCCCGACCCCATCGATGCCCTCCTCGAGGCCCAGCGTCGCTCCGACCGCTCCATCCAGGTCGTGCCCGTTGTGGTGATCTGGAAGCGCCGTCCCCAGGCCGCGCGCAGTGAGGTGGAGCGGTTCGTGCTGGGTGCAGAAGACGAACCCGGGCCGCTCCAGAAGCTCGCCATGGTGGCTTCTCGCTCCGGCGACGCCATCGTGCAGGCCGGTCAGCCGGTCAACATGCAAGAGCTGCTCGACCGCCTCCAGGACGAACCGCCCCGCCGCCAGTCTCGTGCGGCCCGGCTCCTGCTCCGTCGGTACCTGTGGCGCGAGAGCCACACCATCCGCGGTCCGCGCATTCGCCCCTACAGCTGGGTGCGGCGCAATGTGCTGTCGTCGCCCGAAGTGAAAGAGGTGGTGCGCGTCGAGGCGGCCGAGACCGGCAAGTCACCCGCCGCCGTGCAGTCGCAAGTGGAGCGCATGCTCGACAAGATGTCGGCGCGGATGTCGTTCCCGTTCGTGCGCTTCGCCGACCACTTCTGCCGGTTCCTGTTCACGCGCATCTTCAACGGCGTCGACATGCGCCCCGAGGACGCCGAGCGGGTGCGCGAAGCCCTGCGCGCGGGCACGCCCATCATCGTGCCGTGCCACCGCTCCCACCTCGACTACATCCTCATCTCGTGGGTGTTCTGGCAGCACGACCTCCACATCCCGCACGTGTGTGCCGGCGACAACCTGTCGTTCTGGCCGCTCGGTGCCATCCTCCGGCGTGTGGGTGGCTTCTACATCAAGCGCAGCTTCAAGGGCGAGCGGCTCTTTCCGGTGGTGTTCGAGCGGTACATGCGGCAGCTCATCCGCGACGGCTTCCCCATCGAGTTCTACCTGGAGGGGGGGCGCAGCCGCACGGGCAAGCTCTTGCCAGCCCGGCACGGCGTTCTCAGCATGGTGCTCGACGCCGCATCCAACCTGCGCCGCGACCGCGACGTCACCTTCCTCCCGATGGCCATCTGCTACGAACAGATCGCCGAGGCCAGCGCCTACGCGCGCGAGCTGTCCGGCGAAGAGAAGAAGGCCGAAGACATCGGCCAGGTGGTGAAGGCGGGCAGTGTGCTCCGCCAGCGGTACGGCAAGGTGTACCTGCGGGTGGGGGAGCCGCTGTCGGCCCGCGAGGTGTTCGACGCCCAGCCCGACGACTGGAAGGCGCTCCCGAAAGAAGCGCGGCGCGAAGCTCTGCAGCGCACGGGCGAGCGGCTGATGTACCGCATCGCCGAGAAGATGATTGTGCTGCCCACCGGGCTTCTCGCCACAGTGCTCCTCGCGCAGAGCCGGCCCATGCTCCGGTCGGATGAGGTGCGCCCTCGCGGGGGCCGCTTCCTCGAGCTGTTGCGCCGCAAGGGAGCGCCGGGCTGCGACCGCGACCTCCTGGCCGACGAAGTGCTCACCTCTGCCCTCAACCGCTTCGTGCGGAGTCGGTACGTGCAGAGGGTGGAGGTCGACGGCATCCCACGCCTTCGGGTGTCGCCCGACAGCCGCATCTCGCTCGAGTACTACAAGAACGCCACCATCCACTTCCTCGCGCCGGCCAGCCTCCTGGCGGCATGTGTCCGGGCAGCGCTGCGCCGGGGCACCCTCGACCGCACCGAGATTGTGCTGCAGTTCCAGACCCTCGTCTTCCTGCTGCGCTACGAGCTGCCCTTCGACCCCGAAGCGTCGCTCGACGACCTGGGTGAGGTCGCGCTCGAAGACCTCCTCGAGTACGGCGCCATCCGTCGCTCCGACGACGGCGAGTGGGCGGTGGCCAACGCCGCGTGGCTCGATGAGCTGGCTGAGCTCACGCGGAACTTTGTCGAGAGCTACCACCTGGTGCTGCGGGCGCTGAGCGCGCTTCGCGAGCGGGACGCCACCCGGAAAGACTTCGTGAAGCAGATCCAGGCCTGGGGACGGCCGCGCCTCGGCGCCGATGAGCTGCTCCGGCCCGAAGCCCTGTCCATCGTCAACCTGAAGAATGCGTGGAAGGCCTTCCGTGAGGATGGCATCGCGGTGCCGCGGTCGGATGGGTCTGGCGTCGAGCTCGACGACGCCGCGGTGGCCTCCTACCGGCGCCTCCTCCACGGATTCCTCGTGTGACCGACCCGGACGACACGCGTCCCTTCCCCAAAGTCGACGCTCTGTTTGGCGGCGAGCCGGCGCTCCCGCTCCTCGACCCCGGCCCACGGCTTCGTCGGATGGTGGTGCTGCTGGTGGTGGCCATCCCCCTCGACCTGCTCGGCATCACCTGCTTCACCGGGGTTCCGGGCGCGCTGCTCACCTTGTGGGTGTACCTGTCTGCCGACAATGAACAGGCTCTGGTCGACGCTGGACGGTACCCCGAAGGGCCGGCTGCGGACCGCCTGGCCCGCATCCGCAAGGTTGCGCTGTGGGCGATGGTGTTCACGATTGTGTCGCTGGTGGTGCAGATCGTGCTGTTCACCACCACCGACTTCTACGGGATGCTGCTGCTCCCGGTGGTCGACCGCCTCCTGGCCAGCTGAGAACGACAAACCCCCGGCGGCTGGCCAGGGGTCTGGATGAAGGACCGGTGGGGGCTACTCGGCCGAGGCGAGCACCTTGGCGAAGGGCACCACGGTGGGCGAGACCTGCACGGCCTTCTTGCGGTAGACCTGCGCCTGGGTGGCATCGCCCTGTGCTTCCGCCACCTCTGCACCGATGGCCCAGGAGGTGCCGGCTTCGGGGGCCAGCTCGATGGCCTTCTTGGCGTGTTCCATCGCCATCGGCAGGTTGCCCGTCAGCACGTTGTAGCGAGCGAGCGCCACGTAGGTGCTGCCGCGGGTGCGGAAGTAGGCCTGTGCGAAGTCGAGTGCAGCACGGGCCCGGTCGAGGTCGGGCTTGGCTTGACCTTCGCGGCCGGCATCGATGGCGAGCTTGGCCGCGGCCAGCTGCGCGAAGGGGTCGTTCGGGTTGGCTTCGGCACGTGCCTTGGCCAGCCGGATGGTGGGACCCAGCTCGCGGAGGGCGAGGGAGTTCTCGGCCCATTGGTCGTGCAGCGTGAGGTTGGACGACAGCTCGAGGCCGCGGGTGAGCAGCTTGTCGGCCGACGCGCGGTCTTCACGGGCGATGTAGGCCTGGGCGAGGGCGGCGCGGCGGATGGGGTCGGGGCCGGTGTGCCACTCGCGGATGATGGCCTGACGGAAGGCTTCGTCGGCGAGCTGCGGGGCGCCCTTCACGACTGCTGCGGTGCCTTGGATGTCGGCGACGTAGGGGTCGAGGTCGAAGGTGTCGCGGTAGAGCTTCTCGACGGCGTCGAAGTTGCCCTTGAGCAGCTCGATGCGGGCGAGGTAGCCGTCGGCGGCGTCGCAGCTGTCGGGCTGCTTCTTCACCAGCGCGCCGGTCTCGGGGACCTTGGGAGCGGGGGCACCCATGGCGACGTCGTGTTCACGGATGCCCTGCACTTCGACGAAGCCGATGTCTTCGGGCTGGAAGTAGTAGTCCTGGCCCTCTTCGTCGGCCTTCTCGAGGATTTCGCCGAGCTCGGCGCGCACTTCGGGGGTCCAGTCCCACCAGGAGTGGTACAGCGACGAGGCCTTGGTGAGGGCGTCGGTGGCGGTGGCGGGCTTGCCGTAGTCGAGGACACGGGCGCCGTACTCCATCCAGCCTTGGCAGCCGTTGGGCTCGAACTTGGCTGCGGTGTGCCACGCTTCGAGGGAGCCTTCGTAGTCGCCGGCGGCTTCGCGGGCCTTGGCCACGGCCTTCCAGGCGGCAGCGGTTCCCTTGGGAAGGGTGGTGTCCTTCTGGACCTCGGCGACGGCGTCGGTGGGCGCTTCCATCGACTTCTTCAGAGCCGCTTCGGCGTCGGCCAGCATGAGCGGCACGGGGTCGTTGCGGCGGGGCTTCTCGACCCGCTTGAAGGCGATGGCGCCGGTCTTGTTGTTGCGGGCGATGTCGTAGCGGCCGATGACGTTGCGGCCGAGGGAGACCTTTGCCGTCAGTTCATCACTGTCGACCGAGTCCCAGATGTCGGGGCCACCGTCCACGATGGCGCGGACCGGGAAGCTGTCCTGGCCGAGGCCGAGGGTGAGCATGCCGGTCTTCATGCCTTCGCGGGGCATCGTGTCGAGGTCGGCGGGGACCATGGACCGGGCGACGCTGCTGAAGAGAGTCTGGTAGTCGATGGTGACAGTCGAGAGCGCGCCTTCGACTGTTCCTACTGTCTGAACATTGGCCCGGGACAGCTGGTACGACTTCCCTTGCTTCATCACGATGGAAGGATTGAAGTAGGACGCCGGAACCTCCTGCGCCGCCATGTCGCTGGTCGGTGCGAAGGGCGTGTGCACTCCCGACACCAGCGCATCTCCGCCATCACCCCGCGCAAACCGCACCACACCCGCAGACGGCACGACGGCCCAGGCGAGTGCGGGGTAGGCATCGAGGCCGATGTAGCCGTCGATGCTCAGCACGTTGGGGCGACCGATGGAGGCGTTGGAGTTCCACCGCGCGATGGACTCGCCACCGGTGGTGAAGACCTCGGCGCCCGAGATGGTGAGCTCGCCCACCTGGAGGGTCTCGACCGTGGCGACGTTGATGCCCTCTTCCACTTCCTTGGCTTCGAGACCAAGTGCCGCGGCACCGGGGCCGGTGAGGGCGATTTCGTCGACACCGGGAAGAAGCGCCAGGAACAGACGTGTCTCGCCCACCTGAGCGGCGACGACGGGCACCATCTCGTACCCGGGGACGTCGTAGAGCGGGACCTCGACGTTCCCTTGGATGTCCAGCGTGCCGGCGTCGAGTTCGATGACCTTCGGCTTCTTCGCGCCGAAAGCAGGCATCGCGACGACGCCGAGGGAAGAGACGATCAAGGTGCGCAGGATGGCTCGCCGCATGGGCTTCCTCGTTGCGGGGGGTCGGGTCGGCTGGCCGGGGGCCGCCGAGGACCGGGACGATACATGACGCGGGACCCGCAAGAAACGGTCCCGTGCGAATGGACGGGCCGCCGTATCTTCGGAGGTCTCGGGGGGCAACGACCCGGGGGGCTTCTGGTTGGAGGTGGCTTGCCGTCGGTCAACCTCGGCGATAGCCCGCGGCACCCAACCCGGGAGGCTGGTGATGGCGGCAATCTTCGAGGTTTTCGGACGCATGATCCTCGACTCGCGGGGCAACCCCACCGTCGAGGTGGAGGTGGTCACCGAGGATGGTGAGGTGGGCCGCGCGGCCGTGCCCAGCGGTGCGAGCACCGGTGAACACGAAGCGGTGGAGCTGCGCGATGGCGACGCCGACCGCTGGCGGGGCAAGGGGGTGTCGCGTGCCCTCGAGAACGTAAACCGTATCGCCGAGCACCTCGTGGGGCTCGATGTGCAGGACCAACGTGCCATCGACCGCCTGATGATCGACCTCGACGGCTCCGACAACAAGGGTCGCCTCGGTGCCAACGCCATCCTCGGCGTGTCCCTGGCGGTCGCCCGCGCCGCAGCCCGGTCGCTCGACATCCCGCTCTACCGACACATCGGTGGTGTCGGCGCCCACGTCCTGCCCGTCCCCATGCTCAACGTGCTCAACGGTGGCGCGCACGCCGACAACAACGTCGACATCCAGGAGTTCATGATCGCTCCGGTGGGCGCCGAGTCCTTCGCCGAGGCGCTCCGGATGGGCACCGAGACCTTCCACGCGCTGAAGTCCGTGCTCAAGAAGCGCGGGCTCGCCACCTCTGTGGGCGATGAAGGCGGGTTCGCGCCCAACCTGGGCAGCAACGAAGAAGCGCTGGCCCTGCTGGTCGAGGCCATTGAGGCCGCCGGCTACACCGCAGGCACCGACATCCGGCTGGCCCTCGATGTGGCAGCCAGCGAGCTGTACAGCGATGGCACCTACAAGATGGGCGCCGACCGCCTGTCTTCTGCCCAGATGGTCGACTTCTACGCCGATCTGTGCGAGCGCTACCCCCTCTACAGCATCGAAGACGGCCTCGACGAAAACGACTGGGAGGGCTGGAAGCTCCTCACCGAACGCCTCGGCGACTCCGTCCAGCTCGTCGGCGACGACCTCTTCGTCACCAACACCGTCCGCCTGTCGCGGGGCATCGAACAGCGCGCCGCCAACAGCATTCTCATCAAGGTCAACCAGATCGGCACGCTGACCGAGACGCTCGACGCCATCCGCACGGCCCACCGCGCCGGCTTCACGAGCGTCATCTCGCACCGCTCGGGCGAGACCGAAGACACCTTCATCGCCGACCTCGCCGTTGCCACGAACGCCGGCCAGATCAAGACCGGCGCGCCGTGCCGCTCTGAGCGGGTGGCCAAGTACAACCAGCTGCTGCGGATTGCCGAAGAGCTGGAAGACTGCGCGGTCTACGCCGGCGAGCGGGTCATCCGCACGAGCTGAGCCTCAGGCGTCGTCGACGGGTTCCGGTGCGGGGCCCGTCAGCGCCTTGGCCCGCGACAAGCGAAGGCGGCGCGCACGGCGGGCGAGCACGTTGTGCATCACACGCGGCATGAAGGGGCGGAGCCACAGTGCCAGGCGCTCCTTGCCGGCGATGATGACCTCCATCTGCTTCCAGGCCGTGGCCAGCACCACACGCTGCGCCACCCACTCGGGGGTGAGCCGGCCGTCCTTGGTGTCGAGGTTGCGGCCTTCGTCTTCGGTGGACGCGGGTGCGTTGCGACCGAAGTCGGTGGACACGTACGACGGCATGGCCACGGTGATGTGGATGTTGTCGTCGGCGTGTTCGGCGCGGAGAGCTTCGAACCAGCCCATCACCGCGTGCTTCGAGGCGGCGTAGGCGGTGCGGTACGCGGGGGCGACCCGACCAGCGATGCTGCTGATGACCACCAGCTGGCCCCCACCGCGCGAGATCATGCCCGGCAGCACGGCGCGGGTGAGGTTGGCCGGCCCGAAGAAGTTGACCTCCATGATGGCCCGCTCTTGTTCGGCGGACGTGCCGAGGGCGCTCGCCCGCTGTCCCACCCCGGCGTTGTGCACCAGGACAGTGGCTCCGCCGAGGGCTTCCACCTGCGCGACGGCGTCGTCGAAGGTGTCGGGGGCGGCCAGGTCGAGCGGCAGGACCACATGTTCCGGTCCGCCTTCCTGCCGACAGGCCACGGCAACCTCTTCCAGGGCCTCGGCCCGTCGTGCAGAGAGCACGAGCCTGGCGCCGGCTTCGGCAAAGGCGTGGGCGAGGGCTTCTCCGATGCCCGCCGACGCACCGGTGATCCACACGGTCTGGCCGTGGAAGTCTGGAACAAGCGGCATGAACGTCACTCCCCGGGGTGCATCCGACCCCACCGACCCGCTATCTTCCCGCGGCTATCACACGCCGGGGTCTCGCTGGAAGTGCACAAACTTCCTGCGCGGCCACCATGCAGGAGACGACATGACCGCCGGGCCGAAGCCCCCCGCAGGCGCCACCTTGCCCATCAACCTGGGCCTCAACGACGGCACCTACTGCCCCCAAGCGGTGGCCGACACCATGGTGCGGCTCGCCACCCGGACCGGCCTGCGCAACTACACCGAAGGCTCCAACCTGAGGCTCCGGCAAGCCATCGCCGAGAAAGACGGCGTGCACCCCGACAACGTCTTCCTGCACAACGGCTCGGGCCCCATCCTCAAGATGGTCGTGCCCTTCCTCGTCAGCCGCGAGATCAAGCGGTCGCCGGTTCGCATCATCAAGCACCTCACCGTGAAGAAGGGCTACCCCCTGGTCACCCCGCGCCACACCTACTCCAAGGTGCCAAAGAAGGGGGCTGCCGCAGGCCTCACCATCGAGATGGTGCCCCTCGAGCCCGAGACCGGCTTCACCCTCGACCCCGCCCACATCGAAGCCGCCGTCCGCAAGCGCGACAGCTTCGTCTACATCTGCAGCCCCAACAACCCCACCGGCAACGTGCTCATCACGAAGGCCGACGTGGAACGGCTGGCCCGCGCCTACCCCAAGTCCATCTTCTGGATCGACGAAGCGTACGTCCAGTACGTCGATCCCGCGAAGCACGACTACGTCGCTCCGCTCGCCGGCAAGCTCCCCAACGTGATGGTGGGCCGCACATTCTCCTTCGCCTACGGCATGGCCGGCCTGCGCCTGGGCTACCTGCTCGCCGACAAGGCTCTCGTCACCGCGCTCAACGCCCAGCTCACCAACTACCGGGTGGGCACGCTCCACGAAGAGCTGGGCATCGCCGCCATCCAGGACGAACAGCACCTCCCCGACCTCTGGGAGCGCTGTGCCGAGGCCCGCTCGGTGCTCATCCAGGGCTTCTCGCGCTTCGACGGTGTGGAGATGTTCCCCAGCCAGACCAACTTCGTCCTGGGCCGCTTCACCGATGGCCGCACCGGCGCCTGGCTGCGCGCAGAGCTCGAGAAGCGTGGGGTGCTGATCAAGAAGTTCGACGCCTTCGCCGACCAGAACTACGACGAATACTTCCGTCTCACCGTTGGCACGCCCGAAGAGAACGCCTTTTTGGTGGCGCTCGCCGGCGAAGTGCTGGGCTGAGCGGTCAGTCCACCCATTCCTCGATGAGCATGAGGTCGTCGTCGAGCTCGTAGCCCTGCTTCTTCAGGGCGCTGCGGGCGTCGCGCGGCAGCAGTCGACCGGGCGGGCGCGCGAAGCCTTCGACGGTCCGGTCCTCGAAGCCGAGGAGGGGGTCGGGTGCGCGGGTGGTGCGGACCACCACTTGCACCAGGCGTTCCTGGGTCTGGCCTTCGTTGGTGAGCGGGTAGACCCACCACACGGTGTCGGTCTCCGCGGCGGTCTGCTTGAGCTTGGGCCCCAGGTGAGCGGTGCCCCGGATGCGCACGCCGCGATGGTCTTTCGTGATCGAGTCCACCGTCACGTCCACCACTTCGGGGCGGAATCCGGGCGGAGCGCCATGCTCCCACCACCACAGCCCCACCCCCGTGACCACCACGAACAAGCACGGCAACAACACCACCACAACGAGCTTTCTCATCAACCCTCACTCCGGCGACGGACGATTTCCCGGGTGCTTGGACACCCTAGAGTCGTGTCGGTGCCGTATAGTCTCGATTGAGATGCGTGCCCGCCACGACCCGAGGATGTGGCACGGGAGGAATCGACGATGATGCGTGGACTGTTGACGAGCATGGTTCTGGTGTTCGGCGTAGCGTGTGGTGCCGGTGGCTCCGACCCCGCGGGCCTTGGTGCTGGCGGTGAGAAGGCCGACGAACCCGGATATCCGGGCGGCTCCGACGACGGCGGCGGCACCGGCTCGCCCCCCGAGATCACCGCACTCGACGTCATCTACGACGACTACGCCAGCCTCGGCGACGTCCTGCGGGTCGAGATCGAGTACACCGACGCCGACGAAGATGTCTTCGACACCGAGTCCGGCGCTGGCGGCTCCGTCATCCTGTCGGTCTCCGGTGAGGGCTCCGAGCCGGAAGAAATCACCGCGAGCATCGGCTCGGCCACAGGTGGCGCGTCCGACGCCTTCATCGACCCCGACTCCGGTGCTGTCGTCATGGTTCTCGGCTCCATCGACGCCGAGGTCACCTACGACCTCGGCGTGATTCTGGTCGACATGGAAGGCAACGAGTCCGCGGAAGCCACCGGCTCCTACGCGCCCTGAGCCGCACCCGCTCTCCGAGCCAGCTCCGTGCGCCACGCCTGGATGGACCAGGGAGGCACGTTCACCGATGTCGTGACGGTGGACGCCTCGGGCACCTGGCGTGTGCGGAAGGTCCCGTCTGACCACGCCGATCTCCACGCGCTCGCGGAGGGAGCGGCCGATGTTCGGCGGGGCACCACGGTCGCCACGAATGCGCTGCTGGAGCGGTCGTTCGAGCCTGTGGTGCTGCTGACCCACCCCGGCTTCACGGATGCGGTCGACTTTGGCGACCAGGTCCGGCCCGAGCTGTTTGCACGCACCGTCCGACGCACACGCCCGCTCGCACCCCTGGTGGTCCCGCTCCCCGGGCGGCTCGGTCCGGATGGGTCGGTGGAAGCGGCGTTTGCCCTCGATGAGCTCGCGTCGCTCCTGCCGGCGGATGTGGCCCACCGACCGCTCGCGGTGGTCACCCCCCATGGTCCGCGCGCGCCCGACCAGGTGGCCAAGGTGGCCGACCACTGCCGCAGCCTCGGCGCCTCCCACGTCACCACCGGGCCCGAGGTGGCGCCCACAGCCGGCTTCTTCGACCGGATGCGCACCACGGTCCTCGACGCCGCGCTCACACCGCTCCTGCCGAGGATGGCGGGGTGGTGGATGTGTTCCGATGGTGGGCTCGCCGGCCACGACAGCCCCGAGTGGCGGGGGAGTCGGGCGGTGCTCTCCGGACCGGCCGGAGGCGTGGTGTCCACCGCGGCACACGCGCGTCGGACGGGTCGAGCGTGCGGGTTCATCGGCCTCGACATGGGCGGAACCTCGTCGGATGTGTGTCGGGTGGCGCCGGGTGGGCAGGTGGCCACGGTCGACCAGCTCGAGGTGGACGGGCTGGTGCTGGCGACGCCGTCGGTGCGGGTGGACACCATCGCGGCCGGCGGAGGCAGTGTGTTGGGGGCCCAAGGAGGTGTGTTCACCGTGGGACCTCAGAGCGCGGGCTCGACCCCCGGACCGGCCTGCTACGGTCGCGGCGGACCTCTGGCCCTCACCGATGTAGAGGCCATCCTGGGGCGGCTGCCAGACTTTCCCCCCATCGCCGGTCCCGCTCGAGACGCCCCCCTCGACGTCCAGGCGTCGGTCGACCGGATGCTGGAATTCGCGGGCGACCAACCGGTGGAGGCGGTGGCTGCCGGCTTCCGACGCGTGGCGCACAGCCGGATGGCCGGTGCGGTTCGGCGCATTGCGGCCGAGGATGCCGCCAACCCGGCCGACCACATCCTGGTGGCCTTCGGAGGAGCCGGCCCTGCCCATGCTTGCGGTGTGGCGCGCGAGCTGGGCATTCGCGAGGTGCACGTGCCGGTGCTCGCGGGGGTGTGGTCGGCGGTGGGCATCGGGATGGCGCGGTCCCGCGTGGAGCGGCGGGAGGCGGTCCAGGGCTCGGTGGTGGAGGCCGTGGCACGGGCGCGCGCGGCTGCGAAGGAGACGGGCACCGAGACGCTCACATTGATGGCTCGGCCGGTCGGTACGATGGGGCTCTTGGAGCTGCCGCTGACCCTCGCCGAGGCGCACCGGGCGGATGCGGCGGGTCGGGTGGAGCGCTCGGTCTCGGGTGTGACGCGCCTGCTGCTGGAAGGGGACCTCCGCGCGGCCTTTGACACCGAGCACAAGCGCCTTCATGGCTTCGTGCGGCCCGAGCTGGCGGTGGAGGCCGTGGCGGTGCGGGTGGTGGTGGAAGGCGATGCGCCCCACCTCCCACCGGTGGTGGTGGCTGCTCCGAAAGGGGAGGGAAACACCGCGCGGGCCTGGTTTGACGGCCGGTGGCGCGCGGTCCCTCTGGTGCGCCATGGCTCCACAGACGTCCTCGACCTGACCGGCCCCGCCCTTGTGCTGCTTCCCGGTGCCACGGTGGTGGTCGACGCTGGGTGGACCGCTCGGAGTGCTGGTGACCACCTGGTCCTGGTCGACCGGTCTGCGCACGAGGTACCGTCGACCACCGAACGGCACCCCGTGCACACCGCGGTGTTCGGTGCGCGGCTCGCAGGCACGGCCGAAGCCATGGGCGAGACGCTGGCCCGCCTGGCACGGTCGGTGAGCATCCGCGAGCGACGGGACTTCTCGTGTGCAGTCTTCGACCGCGACGGGCGGCTGGCCGTCAATGCACCCCATGTGCCTGTCCACCTGGGCGCCATGGGCGAGACCGTCCGCACTCTGCTCCATCGGCGGCGCGACACACTGCAGCCCGGCCAGGTGTGGGTGACCAATGACCCCTATGCCGGGGGTTCACATCTCCCCGACATCACCGTGATGCGGCCTGTTTTCACGAAGTCGGGTGACCTGCTGGCCTTCGTGGCCTGTCGGGGACACCACGTGGATGTCGGCGGCATCCGGCCGGGCTCGATGCCGCCAGACGCCCGCACCATCGACGAAGAAGGGGTGGTCATCGGCCTTGCCTTGCTCGTGGACGCACTCGGTGAAGTGCACCTTCCGCCGCTTCCAGGCTGTCGCCAGCCCCATGATGTGGCTGCGGACCTGCTTGCCCAGGCTGCAGCCTGTGCGGTGGGCGCACGGGGTGTCGAGGCGCTCGCGACCGAGCTCGGGCCGGCGGGGGTGCGGGCGCAGCTCGGGCACCTCCAGGCCGTGGCTGCAGATGCGGTGTGTGAGGCGCTTCGCGGGCGCGACGGGCGAGTGGCCGCCATGGAGGTGTTCGACGATGGCACCCCGCTGCGCGTGAACGTCGAGCTCACCGAGGATGGTGCTCGGGTGCACGTCCACATCGACGCACCGGCCCATCCAGGCAACCTCAACGCGCCCGGAGCCGTCGCGCGCGCCGCGGTGCTGTACGTCCTGCGGTGTCTGGTGGGCACCCCGGTGCCGCTCAACGAGGGCGTTCTCGACCGGGTTCGCATCACGGTGAACCCGGGCGGTCTCTTTGATCCGGGGCCGCCGCGGGCCGTCGCGGGGGGCAACGTCGAGACCTCCCAGAGGCTCGTAGACGCCCTGTTTGTCGCCCTTGGAGCCGGGGCCGCAGGGCAGGGGACGATGAACAACCTCACGGTCGGTACACCCGCCGGCGCGTTCTACGAGACCATCGGCGGAGGTGCGGGCGCCACCGACGAAGGTCCTGGGGCGAGCGCGGTGCAGGTCCACATGACCAACACCCGTGCCACCGACGTAGAAGCCCTCGAGCGGCGCTTTCCGGTGCGGGTGGAGCGCTGGGCCCGTCGCTGGAACAGTGGCGGAGCGGGGCGGCATCGGGGCGGCGACGGCATCACCAAGGTGTGGCGATTCCTGGCCCCGTCCGAAGTGGCGCTCCTGGCGGGCAGACGGACCGCGGGCGCACCCGGGCTGGCGGGGGGCGGTGCCGGTGCCCCCGGACGAGACCTCTGGAAGCGCGGAGACCGTTGGCAGGCTGCCCCGTCGGTCTTCCAAGCCCTGCCTGGCGACCTCTTGCGCATCGACACCCCCGGCGGAGGGGGCTTCGGGCCGACCGACGACTGACGGACACTGGTCACCGGCACTGGCCCCCCCCCGTCCCGCCCGGTGGGCAGTTGCGCTGGCATGGGCTGTGCTTGGCGCTCGCCGTCGATCGACGTCGGGGCGAGTGGCATGGGCATGGCACCCACAGTGCGCGGTGGTTTTCCGAGGTTCGGGGTGGAGCCCGTGCCCTGGTTGGCGGTGGGTCTGGTGGTGGGAGTGGCCGTCGTCGGACCGCTGGTGACCTGCCCGGCTGCTCTGTGGGTGGGGGCCGTGGCGTTGATGGCGGTGGGAGCGCTCGGGGGGGCGAGTCGGTGCAGTGGGGTCGCGTTGGTGGTCGCGGCGGTGGTGTGGGGAGGTGCACTGGGCGCACCGCAAGCGCCTTCGGCCGTGCGGGACTCGGTGGTTCAAGGAGAGGTGTTGTCGGTGACCGGGTCGAGCGCGGTGGTCGACACACCGGACGGCTCTGTACGGTTGTGGTTTCCAGATACGGTTCCGGCGATTGGCTCGACGGTCTCGGCGCGGACCCGACCGGTGGCCGCACGACCCCGCCTGCCGGGCGCACCGGATGGGGGGCTTGCAGACCGTCGCACCGGCCGACCGACACGACGGGTGGTGGACCATGTGGTGCTCGGAGCCGAAGCCCCGCGGGAGGAGATGCCCGACTCCTTCGCGAAGACGACCCATGGCACGCTGCTCTGGACGCTGGCCACCGGGCGGAGGCACACCCTGGACACCCAGCTAGTCGACCTCCTCCGACGCACCGGGACCGCCCACCTGTTGTCCATCAGCGGGCTGCACATCGGTCTGGTGGGTGCGCTGGGCTGGGGGCTGGTTGGGCTGCTCGTGCGCGGTGTCGCATGGCTTCATCCGGCGGGTCGCTGGCCGGGGCGGCTCTTGTGGGTGGCCGCGGTGGCGGGGGTTGGTGCGGCGGTCGCCTATGCCGACCTGGTGGGGTGGCCGGTGTCTGCCCGGCGTGCGGTGGTGATGGGCGTGGTGGTCGCGCTGGCGCGGGTGTCTCGACGACCTTCGAGCCCATGGTCGGCGCTCGGGCTCGCTGCCATCTTTGTGGTGTGCGCGGACCCGGATGCGGTCGCGGGCCTGGGCTTTGGGCTCAGCTTTGGTGCGGTGGTGGGGATCTTGGGAGTCACGCCGCGGGTGCTTCGGTGGCTGCCGCCCGACCTGCCCTGGCTGGTGCAGAAGGGGGCCGAGGGGCTGGCGGTGTCGGTGGGTGCCATGGCGGGCACCCTGCCCCTGACCGCGTGGTGGTTCCAGTCCGTTTCGCCGCTCAGCCCGGTGGCGAACCTGGTGGCGGGGCCTCTGGTGGGTGGTCTGGCTGTGCCCGCAGCCCTGTTCGCAGCGCACGGTCCAGAGGTGCTGCACGGTGTGGCCCTGGGGGTGGGCAGCACGGCGGTGTCGGTTGCCGTCTTTGCCCTGGAGCTGGTCGACATCGCTCCGTGGGCGCCTGCGGTCGGGCCGGCCGGGGCGGGATGTCTGGGGCTGGCCCTGCTGGTTCGTCGGCGGACCATCTGGGCGCTGGGGGCGACGGTGTTGGCGCTCGGGACCGTTCGACCGGCCCCTTCTCCCACCCTCGAGGTCACCTTTCTGTCGGTGGGACAGGGCGACGCGGTCTTCGTCGAGCTGCCCGACGGCCAGCGGTGGTTGATCGACGGCGGTCCCCCCTCCAACCGCGTCCTGGAGTGGCTGCGGAGAGAAGGGCACACCCACCTCGATGCGGTCTTCCTCACCCACCCCGACTCCGACCACCTCGGCGGCCTCGAGCCGGTCGTGAACAGCCTGTCCATCGGTCGATTCATCACGGCGCGGCCCCCTCGCACCGACGAGCTCACCTACGGTCGCGTGTGGCGCACGCTCTTTCAGCGCGGCATTCCGGTAGACGATGTGGAGGCCGATGTCGGACCGGTGGGACAGCTCCTCCACCCGGTCGAAGGCTGGCGAACCGCAGCCGGTGCAACCCGTCGCCCCCGAGACAACGACGACAGTCTGGTCCTCTTGCTCGAACACGCAGGCAAGAGGATTCTGCTCACGGGCGACATCGAGCGGCCGGCAGAAGGCTGGCTCGAGCACTCGCTGCCCACCGTCGACGTTGTCCAGGCTCCCCACCACGGCAGCCGGTCGTCGTCGAGCGATGGCCTGGTGGTCGCCACCGATCCGGAGTGGGTGGTCATGTCGTGTGGTGTGGCCAACCGGTATGGCCACCCCCATCCACGAACCCTGGCCCACTGGCGCGGCCGGAAGGTCGTGCGCACCGACGTCGATGGAACCCTGCGGATTCGCGTCGAGCCCGATGCTTTGCAGGTCGAGCACTGGTCGCACGACCGTGGCTACCAGACCGTGCAGCCGTTCCAGTGGCGTCCGCGGCCGCCGTAGGGCACTAATCAGACCGGGTCGCCTGACTGTCGTGTTGGGCAAAGCGACCTTTACGTGAACGGAAAGAATTGTCTGACCAAAGCTTACGTTCACGGAAAGGTTGAGTTACCGTCCGGGCATGAGCACGAACGCCCCCACGAAAAAGACCCCCTCTTCCCTGCGCATCGCGCCGGGTACGGCACAGGTCTCGAAGGCTCCCGGGCCGGGTGAGGGGCCGCTGCTGCGCGTCGGTGAAATCGCCCGCCAGACCGGCAAGACCACACGTGCGCTCCGGTTCTACGAAGAGCTCGGGCTGCTCGTTCCGGTCCGCCGCACCAAGGGTGGCTTCCGCCAATACGACCGCACCGCGCTGGTCCGGGTCTACTGGATCGACCGTCTCCAGGAGCTCGGCTTTTCTCTTCCCGAGATCGGTGAGTTCCTGTCGGCGCTTCGCGAAGAAGACCACGGCCCGGCGGCCATGGAGTCTCTGCGGGCCTTCTACAGCCGCAAGCTCATCGAAACCCGTCAAGCCATCCTGCGCATGAAGGCCCTCGAGTCCGAGCTGCAGGAAAGCCTCGGCTACCTGTCGGCCTGCTCCACCTGCGCTCCCGACACCCTCCGCACTGCCTGCCGCTCCTGCAACGACGAAGCCCACCAGGAGCGGCCCCAGCCCGCCCTCGTGGCCGCCGTTCACGGCCCCGGCTGAATCCACCTCGCGGCACTGCCGCCGGAGTTCCCATGAGCAGCGACCTGCGACTGCCCCTCTACTTCGACAACAACGCCACCACCCCCTGCGACCCCCGCGTCGTGGAGGCCATGGTGCCGTACCTCTTCGAGCACTTCGGCAACCCCGCCAGCCGCAGCCACGCGTACGGCTGGGCCGCCAAGGAAGCCGTCGAGATTGCCCGCGAGCAGGTCGCCGAGCTCATCGGTGCGTCGCCCAAGGAAATCGTGTTCACCTCGGGCGCCACCGAGTCGAACAACCTCGCCATCAAGGGTGTCGCTCGGTACAACGCCAAGAAGGGCAAGCACATCATCACGGTGGCCACCGAGCACAAGGCCATCCTCGACAGCTGCCACGCCCTCGAGCGCGAAGGCTTCGAGGTCACCTACCTGGGCGTCGATGCCGAAGGCCTCATCTCGCTCGACGAGCTGCGTGCGGCCATCCGCCCCGACACCACCCTCGTGTCGGTCATGTTCGCCAACAACGAGATCGGCGTGGTCCAGCCCATCGCCGAGATTGGCGCCATCTGCCGTGAGAACGGCGTGCTCTTCCACTGCGACGCCGTCCAGGCCCTCGCCTACGTCCCCATCGACGTCAAGGCGATGAACATCGACCTCCTCAGCATCACCGCCCACAAGATGTACGGGCCCAAGGGTGTGGGCGCGCTGTTCGTGCGCCGCGGCCGTCCGCGGGTGCGGGTGCAGCCCATCATCGACGGTGGTGGTCACGAGCGCGGCATTCGCTCCGGCACCCTCCCCACGCACCAGCTCGTGGGCCTCGGCAAGGCCGCCGAGCTCGCCCGTCTCGCCATCGAAAGCGGCGAGGTCGACCAGATCCGCGCCCTCCGCGACCGCCTGTGGGCCGGGCTGCAGGAAAACCTCGACGAGCTGTACCTCAACGGCTCGTGGGAACACCGCCTGCCCAACAACCTCAACGTCAGCTTCGCCTACGTGGAAGGCGAGGCCATGATGATGGGCATCAAGCAGATTGCCTGCTCGTCGGGCTCGGCCTGCACCTCGGCCAGCCTCGAGCCCTCGTACGTGCTGCGCGCCATGGGCGTCGACGTCGAGCTGGCCCACACCTCGATCCGCTTCGGGCTCGGCCGCTTCAACACCGAAGCCGAGGTCGACCACGCCCTCGAGCTCATCACCGAGAAGGTGCGCTTCCTGCGCGAGATGAGCCCGCTCTACGAGATGGTCAAAGAGGGCATCGACCTCAAGTCCATCCAGTGGACCGCCCACTGATCCCGAATCTTCGTCACTTTCAAGAAAACAGCCAACCCCGGAGGTCTCCCATGGCGTACAGCCAGAAGGTCATCGACCACTACGAGAACCCGCAAAACGTCGGCAGCATGGACAAGGCCGACCCCCAGGTCGGAACCGGCCTGGTGGGTGCCCCCGCCTGCGGCGACGTGATGAAGCTCCAGCTGAAGATCAACGACGACGGCATCATCGAAGATGCCAAGTTCAAGACCTTCGGCTGCGGCTCCGCCATCGCATCCAGCTCGCTCGTCACCACCATGGTGAAGGGCAAGTCGGTCACCGAGGCCGAGCAGGTGAGCAATGCGGAAATCGCCCGTGAACTCGCCCTTCCCCCCGTGAAGATCCACTGTTCCGTGCTCGCCGAAGACGCCATCAAGGCCGCCATCGCCGACTACCGAAAGAAGCACGCCGACGCCTGAGCCCGCCGCCCACCCACGGGTCTGTATCTGGAGCCCCCATGGCCATCACCATCAGCAGCGCCGCCGCCCAGCGCGTGCGCACCATCAAGAAGAAGCGCCAGACCCCCGAGGCCGTGCTCCGTGTCGGGGTGCGCGGTGGTGGATGCTCCGGGCTCACCTACTTCATGGACCTCGTGGACGCGCCCGAGCCCAAGGACAAGATCTTTGCGTTCGAAGACCAGGAGGTCACGGTGGCCGTCGACCGCAAGAGCTACCTCTTCATCAATGGTTCGGAGCTCGACTTCGAAAAGACCATGGTGAAGACGGGCTTCGTGTTCCGCAACCCGCTGTCCAACCGGTCGTGCTCCTGCGGGGACTCCTTCACCCTCTGAGCCGCCACCGCTTCCTCTGTACGCCCGGAACCCCTCGTGGGACCGGGCGTTGCGCCGTCTTCAACGAGTTGACCCCGCCATGCCTCGCCCCACCGTGGTCTGTTGGAATTGCCGTGAACCCGTCGGGGGCGCGGTCTGTCCGGGCTGCGACAAGCTCCAGCCACCGCCCAAGGTCGACCACTTCGCCCTCCTGGGGCTCGAGCGTCGCTGGGGCATCGAGAAGAAGGCGGTCGAGGTCGCCTGGCGCAAGCTGGCCCGCACCACACACCCCGACCGCTTCGCCGGACGACGCGCGGTGGAACGGCGGATGGCCCAGCAGTGGACTGCCCGAGCCCAAGACGCCCGCACGGTCCTCAAAGACCCCCACCGCCGCGCCCTCTACCTGGCCACCGGCACACCCGACCTCCCCGAACAGGGCGGCCCGGATGTGGGGCCGGCCTTCCTCGAGACCGCCTTCGAGCTCCAGATGGCGGCGCGTTTCGGTGAAGACGGCGTCGCCGAGCGGGTCGAGGCCCTCGCCAGCGAACAACAGGCCGCCCTCGAAGCCGCTCTGACGGCCTGGGACAGTGGCACCGGCACCCTCGACGAAGTGCCGGCCCTCATCGCTCGGTTGCGCTACCTGCGCACCGCCCGCGGACTCGCCCGAGAGGCCGCACAGAACTCCTAGGAGACCCGATGGCCAACATCGGCATCGACCTTGGCACCACCCACTCCCTCGTGGCCGTGGTGCTGTCCGGCACTCCCCGCGTGCTGCTCGACGACGACGAGCGGTCCCTGCTGCCTTCGGCGGTGCGGGTGGGCGACGATGGAGTCCCCAAGTCCGTGGGCTACCCCGCCCTCGCCAGCGCGAGCGAGCCAGGCGGCACCACCTTCACCAGCTTCAAGCGCTTCATGGGACGCGGCGCAGCAGATGTCGCCGCCGAAGCCGCGCTGTTCCGCTACCAGCTCGTCGACGACGACCAGGGCATGGTGCGCTTCCAGGTGGGCCCCCGCACCATCAACCCCGTCGAGCTGTCCAGCTTCGTGCTCCGCCTGCTCCATGCGCGGGCCGAAGAGTGCCTGTTCGCCCGACCCGATGGGGCGGTCATCACGGTGCCCGCCTACTTCGACGACGCCCAGCGTCAGGCCACCCGCGATGCGGCCCGGCTCGCCGGCATTCCGGTGCTTCGCCTGCTCAACGAACCCACCGCCGCTGCCCTCGCCTACGGCCTCGACAAAGCCCAGGATGGCCAGCGCGTGGCCGTCTACGACCTCGGTGGCGGCACCTTCGACATCAGCATCCTCGAGCTCTCCGACGGCTTCTTCCAGGTGCTGTCCACCGCCGGCGACACCAAGCTCGGCGGCGACGACTTCGACCAGGCCCTGGCCCGCCTCCTGCTCAACCAGGCTGGCCAGACCAACGCCGACGGCCCCACCTTCCGCACCGCCGTGCGCGCTGCCGAAGCCGCCAAGCGGGCCCTCACCGACACCGACCACACCCTCATCCAGGTCGAGCTCGGCGGGCAGAAGATCGAAGCCGGCCTCGACCGCGGCACCTTCGAGCAGCTCATCACACCCATCGTCGAGCGCACCCGCGGCGCCTGCCTGCAAGCCCTCGAAGACGCCGAGCTCACACCGGCCGACATCGACGAAGTGGTCCTGGTCGGCGGCTCCACCCGCGTGCCCCTCGTTCGTCGATTTGTGGGTGAGCTGTTCGGGCGTCCCCCGCACGCCGAGCTCGACCCCGACAAGGTCGTGGCCCTCGGCGCCGCCATCCAAGCCGACCTCCTCTCCGGCTCGTCCGACCTCGCCGACGACCTCCTGCTGGTCGACGTCCTGCCCCTGTCCCTCGGCATCGAGATGATGGGCGGCACCACCGAGCGCATCATCCCGCGCACCACCAGCATCCCCGCCACCGCCTCCCAGACCTTCACCACCCACGTCGACGACCAGACCCACGTCTCGGTCCACGTGGTGCAAGGCGAGCGCGAGCTGGCCAAAGACAACCGTTCCCTGGCGCACTTCAAGCTGGGCATCCCGCCCATGCCCGCTGGCATGCCGCGGGTGCGGGTCGAGTTTTCCGTCGACGCCGACGGCATCTTGAAGGTCTCGGCCGAAGAAGAGCACACCGGCGCTGCCGCCACCGTCGACGTCCAGCCCTCCTACGGCCTCTCCGACGACGAAGTGGAGCAGATGCTCGACGACGCCATCGACCACGCCGAAGAAGACATCGACGAGCGGCTCCTCATCGACGCCCGCATCGAAGGCGAGCAGATCCTGCACTCGCTGCGCAAGGCCCTCGCCACCGACAGCGACCTGCTCGAAGGCGAAGAAGCCGGCGCATTCTCCACGCTGGCCGACGACCTGGAAGCAGCCCTCGCAGGCACCGACCGGCGACGCATCCAAGACCTCGGCGACCGCCTCGACCAGCTCACCGCACCGTTCGCACAGCGTCGCATCGAGCGCGACCTGGCTCGGGCCATCCATGGCCGCATGGCCGACACCGTGGCCGACAAGCTGGGCCTCGACGAAGCCTGAACCCGCTCCGGGATCAGCCGAGCGGTAGAGTGCCGCCATGGCCCGCTCGCTCTCCAAGTCCACCACCCGGGGCCTCGCGGTCGCCGGGTCGCTTGTCTTGTGGGCCCTCGCCACCGCCATCCGGTGGGCACACCTGCACGAGGTCACGCTCGGCAGCGACGCCCTGGGACAGTTCCTCGCAGCATGGACCGTCCTGTCCGGCGGCTCGCCCGTCCCGCCCAACCCGGAAGGGGGCCACAGCCTGTGGGTGCTGGGCCTGCCGTGTGTCCTGCTCGGCCCTTCTCTCGAAGGCGTGTTCGCGGTGCGCTTCGCCATCGGTGCGCTGGTGGCGCCGCTCGGTGCGTGGGCGGCGGCAGTGTGGTCCCCGCAGGGCTGGCATCGTTGGGTTGCTGGCGCCACGACCGGGCTGGTGCTGGCCTGGGACCCCGGCCTCGTCGACACCCTCGTGGTCTCCTTCCGCGGCTATGGTGCGCCCGAGCTGGTGGCGCTTGCCGTGTTGGCTGCGGGGGTGGGCGGTCGGGCGGGCGCAGGCATCTGTGCAGCGGCCGCAGTGGCAGCCACCGGCCAGCACCCGATGGCCACAGGGCTTGGCCTGGGACTGGTGGGGCTCGTGGGGCGCTGGAAGAAGGACGAGTGGCTGTGGGCGCTCGGCCTGGGTGTGCTTGCAGCGCTGCCGAGGCTGCACTGGCTGTGGTCGCTGGGGCAGTGTGGCGCTGGGCTCACCGAGTGCCTGGGGACCGTGGCCACCGGCAGCGCAGAGCCCGATGTCGACCGCTGGACCATGCTGAAGCGGGCGTTCTGGGACCGGTTCGTGGTCGAGACGCACCCGGGTGCGGCGGCTGTGCTGGCCGGTGGCATTGGTGTCGCGCTGCTCGACCGGCGGTCAAGGGTGCCTGGCCTGCTTGCTCTCCTGGGCGGGCTGGGCGTCATCGTCCTCGGCCTCACCATCCAGGGCTTCCGCCCGTACCACCTGCGGGCGGTGATGCCGCTGCTCGCGGTCGCGCTCGGTGTGTCGGTGGGCCTTCGACCGTGGCTGGTGGTTGGGGTTGGCGCTGCGCTCGTGGTGGGCGGAATTCGCTGGGTGGCTCCGCCGGCCCCCGATGGTGGGGTGCGGGGGGTCGATGCGGTCGGAGCCGTGCTGGCCACAGTCGACGAACCCGTGCAGGTAGAAGCGGCCTGGTTCGGAGATCCGGTGGGCCTGGAGCCTGGAGCGGTGGTGCTGTCTGCGCGCCAACATGGCCTCGACCCAGGCGGCCAGCTCCGGGTGGATGGCGGCGGGACCACCGTGCTCATCGTCAACCTGGCGGACACGGACGCGCCCGGGTGGATGGTCGACCTTCCTCGCCAGCCAGACCTCGACGTGGCCGCACACGGCGCCTTCCCCGATGTCCGTGTCCTCCGCGCCCGCACACTCGACGAAGCCAGCAGCTGGCTGAACCACACAACCCCCCCGCCAGTGGTGGTGGGAGGGTCGTTCGATTGGGTGAAGGCCTTCCGTCCGACCGCCGAGGGTCACCGGTCGCTGTAGCGGTTCGGCGCACCTGCCAGCCGCCGAACCGCCAGACCCTACTCCCGTCGACGACCGATGAGGCCGACGAGGCTCACCAGGCCGAGCAGGCCGAAGGCGCCGGAGCCGGAAGCGGCCGTCACGCTGCAGCCGCTGGAGACCGTTCCGCTGGCAACCTCGGGCTCGGAGCCCATGGCGGCGGGGGCCAGCGCGGACTCGGGCTCGGGAGCCGGCGAGAGCTTCGTGACCTCGTCTTCGGGGGCATCCTCGGCCACCGCGTCGCGACCATCACAGTCCTGGTCGATGCCGTCGCCCGCGTAGTCGGGGTACATCGGGTGGCGGTGGGCGTCGGTGTCGTCGCAGTCTCGGCCGCCGTAGGCCGCCGCAGCGTAGCCATCCCCGTCCTGGTCGAAGTCGTCGTTGCCGGCACAGTCGGAGTCGATGCCGTCGTACCAGTCGTCCTCGGCGTCGGGCGCCACATCGGCAGCCCCGTCGTCGCAGTCCAGGTCGGCCGGCCAGCCGTCCGCATCGCTGTCGGGGTAGTCGAAGCCGTCACAGTCCACGTCGATGGCATCGCCACCGGACTCGACGGCATCGGGGTAGATGGCGGCGTTCGTGTCGTCGCAGTCACCGCCGGCGTACAGCGTGGCGTCGAAGCCGTCGCCGTCCTGGTCGTAGTCGCTCTCGTAGTCGCAGTTGGCGTCGATGCCGTCGTAGAACACGTCCACCGCACCCTCGTGGATGTCGGCGTTGACGTCCACGCAGTCTCGGCCGTGCACGAAGCCGTCCCCATCGCGGTCGGGCAAGGCCCACGCGGTCCCACCGCCATACATGCCGGCGTCGGCTGCGGTGCCGTCGGGGTCGAGCTCGTCGTCCACACCCAGGTCGAGGCCGGCCGAGATGGCGGTCAGGGCGTAGTCTCCGGCGTCGGCGTCCGCGAAGCGGGGCGGTGCGAAGACCTCGTTGGGGTCGTAGGTGGGCGTCCCTTCGATGGCCTCAGCAGCGTCGACCGCCCAGATGAGCCCCTCGCGGTAGCTCACGGTGGACTGGGGGCTCACGGCCAGCGCCGGACCCTGCGTGTCGGCGATGATGACGCCGTTGTAGGTGGCTGCAGCCGGGCCGTTGTGGGCCGACGTTCCTTGGGCCGAGGCCATCCGCGTGAACGTGGAGAACGCCACCTCGAGGCCGCCTTCCTGCTGGTAGATGGCGGCGCCTGCCTGGAGGGCGTGGTTGTCGTCCCACGCAGCGTTGCGGATGTCTGCGCTGCCGCCGCCCTGCCAGAAGACGCCGCCGTACTGGGCGTCGCCACCGATGGCGGTGGAGCGGACCATGGAGAGCGTGCCGGACTCCAGGCGCACGTGGCCGCCCTCCGGGGCCTCGTTGTCGGCGAAGGCGATGTCGGTGGCAGCCACGTTTGCGTCGCCAGCGATGCGGATGCCGCCGCCGCGGGTGCCGGATGCGCCTTCGATGCTGCTGTCGGTGAAGATGGCCGACCCGCCTTCGATGTTGACCGACCCGGCGCCGCTGCCTGCCTGCGTGTCGGCGGTGAAGAGGGTGGCGAAGTTGGCGTCGGCGCCGCGGCTCCAGATGGCGCCCGCGCGGGACCCTTCACAGTTGAAGATGCCCACCATGTCGAAGTCGGCGGTGGCTCCGGGGCCGAGCTGGACCGGCGCTTCGGCGTCTCGCCAGCCCTCGATGAGCACGGTGTCGAGGATGCTGGTGGCGCCCGGCCCAACGCGGACGGCCGGCGCGCCGGTGGAGCCCGGGTTGGAGATGCGGAGGTCTTCGAGGGCGAGGCTGCCGCGCTCGACCGAAGCCCCCTCGTCGGTGATCTGGACCTGGATGACCACCACGTCGGCGCCGGCGTCGGTGACACGGATGCCGCGGAGGAAGGTGTCGTCGAGGCTGTTCTGGGATGTGATGGCGATGGGACCCGAGCGGGCGATGGCAGCCGGCGGGTACACGCCCGGCGCGATCTGGATGGTGACCTGGTCGTCGGGGCTGGTGAGGTCGATGGCCTCTTGGAGGCTGGTGTAGTCGGCGCCGCCATCGGGATTGACCGTGACCGTCACCTCGGCCGCTGCTGCGACGGATGGCATGGACACAATCGCAAGGGCTGCCGCAACGCGTGCTCGGGACATGCTTCCTCTCCATGGTCCCCGCGCCGCACCGAGGACCGCGACCTCTCGTCGCTTCTGTCCCGGGGATCGGGTTCATGTCCGTCCACCATGACCCCCCCCTCCCGATCTGGATATGCTCGCCGCGTGAATGAGCCTGCCGCGCACCCGGAATTCATCGGACCCTACCGAGTGGTCCGTCCCGTGGCGCGCGGCGGAATGGCAGCGGTCTACGAGGTCGTAGAACCCGACACCGGGCGGCATCTCGCCCTCAAGCTCCTCGAGCGGCGCTTCCGTGGGCACCACCGCTTCGGCCGTGAGTACCGGGCCCTCACGCGCCTCGACCACCCCAACATCGTGCGTGTCTATCGCTTCGGTGTGGCCGACGACGGCACGCCCTTCCTCACCATGGAGCTGCTCGACGGTGTGCCCGCGCAGGTCCATGCCAAGCGCCGTGGTCGCCCCGGCACCCCTGAACGAAGCCGCGAGGCGGTGCGCATCATCGGCGAAGTGGCACGGGCGCTGGCCTACTTGCACAGTCGGGGCATCGTCCACCGCGACCTCAAGTCGTCCAATGTGTTGGTGCTGCGCGACGGCCGCGTGAAGGTCCTCGACTTCGGCACGGCCCGACTGGCCGACGCCGCCGAGGCCATCACCCGCCATGGGGAGTTTGTGGGCACCTATGCCTATGCGGCGCCCGAACAGTTCAATGGGGGTGGTGTCGACGCCCGCACCGACCTCTACTCCCTGGGCGTGCTGTTCTATCGACTGCTCACTGGCCACCGTCCTTTCGACAGCGACGACCCCGAAGAGCTCCGGCGCCTGCACACACACGAGGTCCCACTCAACCCGTGCCAGCGGGTTCCCGGCGTCCCATCCGAAGTGGGCGACGTGGTGATGCACCTGCTGCAGAAGGTGCCCGACGAACGACCGCACTCGGCCGCACAGGTGGTGCAGGCCCTCGAGCGCCACTCCGGGGACCGGCCCCGCAACACCTCCCTTCCCGAACCCGACATCGCCGGTCACGCGGGCATTGTCGACCGCATGCGCGCATGGCTGGGGCGGGCCGCCGAGGTCCGTGGACAGGTGGTGGTCGTGGGTGGACCGGCCGGTGTGGGCGCTGCTCGCGTGCTGCGCCAGGTCCAGGTCGACGCCGAAGGCCTCGGCTGGACGGTCGTGCACACCGCCCTCACGCCAGTGCCGGGCATTCGAGGTCTCGCAGGTCTGGTGCGCGCGGTGTGCCGGTGGGGAGGCGTGCGGGCCGACCCCGAGCTCGGCTTTGTGTTGGCCGCAGTCACGCGTCCACCCAGCCCCAATGCGCCCACCGTCGAGACGCCCGACCGCCTCGTGCGTGTGCTCCAGCGAGCGTTCGAGCGACGGGGGCGGCCGATTCTGCTCACCGTCCGGGGCCTCGACGACGCCTCCCCGGATGTGTTGGCCATCTTGAATCGGGTGTGTGGATGCGGCGCCGACGTCGCCATGGTGGGCACCATCGCCGCAGACGGCCCCACCCTGCGCACCACCTTCTCCACCGCGCTGCCCCACGCCCGCTGGGAGTGCATGGCGCCGCTCGGACGCGCCGACTGCTACCGCCTGGTGGGCGATGTGTTGGGCATCCGCTCTCCTCCACCGCGTCTCGTTGAGCGGGTCCACGAAGCCACCGGAGGACGGGCCGGCTTTGTGGTCGAGGTCATGCACGCGATGCAGTCCGAGGGCCTCACCGGCGCCGACGAACGCACCCAACCCATCGACCTCTCGGGCGGCCGCATCCCGCTTCCGCCGGCCGTTGCCACCACCCTGCGCCGCCAGCTCCGTGGGGTGTCCACCCGGTCACTGCGGGTGCTCCAGGTTCTCGCGCTGGCGGGCGAGTCCGTCGGTGCCGATGTCGTGGCCGAGGTCATCGGATGCGCCGCGCTCGAGGCCACATCGGTGCTGGGCGAGCTGGAACAGGCCGGCATGGTCGAGTCGGTGGCCCGGGGCGCTGCATGGCGGCTCCCACTCGAGCTCTTGGGCGAGGTGGTTCGGGCAGGGCTGCGCACCACACGCCGAGATGTGTTGGTGCGCACGCTCGCCACGGCTCTGGCGCGTGCCACACCCGGTCCCGGGCTGGTGCGGCTGTTGCTTGAAGCCGGCCAGCTCGCCGAGGCGTCGCGTGTGGCGGTTCGTTGGGGCACCACCGAGCTGGAGCGGGGGCGGTCGGATGTGGTGGCCCCGGTGGTGGGGCGTGTGGTCCATGCCTGGCAGCAAGGCGACGACGGCATCGGGTGTCCCGGTCCCCTCCTCCAGCTCCAGGCCACCGCTCGTGTCGACCTCGAGCCGGGTGGGTCGCGCACGTCCGAAGTGTTGGAAGCGGTGCGACAACGCCCCGATGTGCCCCGCGCGGCTGCGGCCTTTTTGTATGCCCGCCACCTCCGCTGGCGCCCCGACCTCGACCGTGCCTCTCGTCAGCTCGAGCTCGCCCACGGTCTAGCTCGCCAGGCCGACGACCTTCCAGCGTTGATGGGCATCGGGCTCGCAGAAGCCACCGATGCGTTGGGTGCCGGACGCTTCTCGGCTGCCGAGACCGCCTTGGACCGCATCGAGTCCCACACTCGCCACACCCGCGATGGCGAGCTGGCGCTGCGACTGGCGGTGGCCCGAGCCCGTCTGTGCACTCTGCGAGGCGATGGCTCGACCGCTCTGGCTGTGCTCGACGCCCGCTCCGACGACCTCCGCTGGGCCAGTCCGAGGCTCCGCAGCGAAGTGGCCGCCGCTCGTGGTGCAGCGCTGGGCCAACAGGAGCGGTGGTCCACCATGATGGACGACGTCGTGAGCCCCGCCCTGGCCAACGTCCGGGTGTGGGGAGACCCCGTGGCCCACGCCTTGTTGCTCGCAGAGGCCGTGGGTGCGCGAATTGCGCTGTTCCAGCTGGGTGAGGCACGCGACCTCCTCGAAGAGAGCCGTGCGGCGGGCTTGCGCGGACTGCCGTGGTTTCGGGTCCGTCGGGCGCGGTTCGACGGCCTCCTCCTCGAGCTCTCTGGTGCCGTCCAGCGCTCGGTGTCCACCTTGCGCGACTGTGCCGACATGGCCGCCCGCCTGGGGCTTCGCATCGAAGAAGCCCGGGCGCGTGCGCTCCTCGGACGGGCCCTCATGCGACACCACCGACTCGACGAAGCGGTGGCCTCACTCGATGAAGCAGCCCGCCTGGCGGCCGATCTCGAGCCCGGTCCGCACGCCGACGACATCGCGTTGTGTCGCATCGAAGCCTTGCTCATGAAGGATGCCCGCCCGGCGGTCGAGACCCGGGTGCTCGTGGCCCGGGCGCGTGGGGTGGCGCGATCGGCGCGGCCGCGTGTGCGTGTGCGTGCGTGTGCGGCGCTGCTCGAAGCCGGGGTGCTCCGCGACGATGAGCGCATCGAAGTGGTCGAGATTGCTCGAAAGGGGCTCGGTGCGCTTGAAGCAAGCTTGGAGGGCGAGGCCCGCGCTGCGTTTCGGATCCACCCGTGGCGGGTGGTGGTGGAGCGCTCTGCCACACTCGCGGCAGCAGGTAAGGGAAACCCCTGAATCGGAGTGTTGGAGCACTGTATAGCCCCGGGGGCATGCGGTGTCGCGGAACGCTACATTGGGCCATGGCGGGAGTAGGTGACGGGTGTCCCAACACGACAGCGGCGGGAGTGACCAAGACGACGCACATGAGGCCGTTCGGATCGGTGTCGACCGAACAGTCGTTATCGGTGGATGGCTGTCAACACGCTCCATTCAGTGTTGCAAGTCGAGACATCCGGTCCGAAATGCACGCTCGGTGGGGTGAAGGCAACGCTGTGCCGGTGCCCGCAAATAGGGGGGGACACCGACCTATCGAGGGCATTTCACGGGAAGTGTTGGCGAACTGACGCCATTGTGTTGACACACAATCGCACTCGACGTACTTGGAGCGTGCATACTCCGTCGCGTCTATGTGTACGGGCCATCGATTCGACAAACCCTGAGGGTGCGGATGAGTCGGGCTTGCACACGGAGACAATGCGGAATGCATGTCAATGTGCCGGCGCTTGCCGGGCTGTCGGTTCGCCCGTGGTGAACAGACCAACATTGGAGTGCCTCCCTGCTGGCCGGTCGCATTGCGACAGTCGGCTTCGGAGGTGGCTTTCATGGTCTGGCACCACAGCACCGTCACCCTTCAATGCCCCGGCAGCTCAATTCAACTCGGCAGCGCAAGCTGCTTTCGCGTGATTCTCGGAGACCACCAATGCCGCGGAAACGCAAGTCGTACCCTGAACTCGAAGCTCTACGCCATCTCTTGGGCAAAGTCCCCGACCACGAGGTGGCCGCACGAGCCGGAACCAGCGCATCCATCGTGGGCCGCTACCGGCGCTCGCTGAAGATCGACGCGTACGATGGCTACAAGTTCGGAACTGGCGTCAAGAAGCCCGAAGATGGCGCAGAGCAGGCTGCTCCCGTCGTTGAAGAGGCTGCCGCCGCCCCCGAACCGGTCGCCGAACCCGCAGCAGATGAACCGGCCACCCCCGGCCGGAAGTCCAAGATCACGCCCTTCCACGACCAGGTCGGCGCCATTCCCGACAAGGAAGTCGCTGAGCTGGCCGGTGTGTCCACCGAAGCCGTTCGGATGTACCGCCGCCGTCGTGGGATTGAACTCAACGTGGAGAAAAAGGCCGTGCAGAAGAAGAAGCGCAAGCCGTCTCGTCGCAAGTCCCGTCTCGACCCCTACTTCGACGAGCTGGGCAAGGTTCCCGACGCCGAAGTCGCCGCCAAGGCTGGCGTCACGCCCGAAAACGTGCGTGCATACCGGTCCCGTCACGGCATCAAGGCGGAATACCGTGGTGGCCGTCGCAAGGCCGACGCCCCCGCAGCAGTGGCTGCAGCAGCGGTCGAGGTCGCCGCTCCGGTCGAGGTCGCTCCCGTCGAGACCGCTCCCGTGGAAGCGGCTGTCGTCGAGGCCGCCCCCGTCGAAGCCGCCCCCGTCGAGGCGCTCGTCGAGGCCGACACCCCCACCAGCCAGGCCTACTCCATCTCGGTGGTTGGCTCGGCAGACGTGTGGGTGCTCTTCGCCGACGACGTCGCCAAGGCCGCCATGCGTGCCATGGGCTCGCTCGAGACCATCGCTCCCGGTGGTCGCATCGGCAGCATCACGCACCTGGGCCGCGCGCTCGTCTGAGCCCGCAGGCCTTCGGGCCCGCCACGTCCCCACACCGGAGTCTCCCGACTCCGGTGTTTGCGTTCTTGCACACCGGTCAGGATGGCGGCTCACGGCGTCTTGAGGTGGCTGTGGTGTGACGAGGCCCCGAGGCGCCCGAATTCGGCGTGCATCCCCCTGAAGAAGGGTGGTAGGGGGCGCGCATGGAACCCACACGCCTCTCCGACTACCTCCCCGCCGACCACCAAGCCGCCATGGAGGCCGCCGTCACGCCCGTGGCAGCCGAGATGAAGGGCTCGATGATCCTGAAGATCGCCGGCGAGGTCCGCGCACTTCAGGCGCAGGGGCGCACCATCGCCAACTTTACGGTGGGCGACTTCCGCCCGGCCCAGTTCCGGGTGCCGGCAGCCCTCACCGAGGGCGCACAGCGCAACCTGGAAGCTGGCCACACGAACTACCCACCCGCCGATGGCGTGCCCGAGCTCAAGGCTGCGGTCGCACGGTTGGTGAGTCGTGAGTGGGGGATGGAAGTAGGGCCCGACTGGGTGTGTGTGGGCAGCGGTGCCCGTCCGCCCATCTACGCGTCGTGGCGCTTGTTCGTGGAGCCGGGCGACCGCACCGTCAGCTTCCTGCCCATGTGGAATGTGGGCTACTACGCACATTTCACCGGCGCCGACCACACCTTCGTGCCCACCTCTGCCGAGACTGGCTTCTTCCCCACGGTCGACCAGGTGCGGGAAGCCATCAAGGGCGCGCGTCTCGTCATCATCAACAGCCCGCTGAACCCCACGGGCACGATGATCGACGCAGAGGTCCTCAAGGGAATCGCTCAGGCGCTCGTCGAAGAGAACGCCGGCCGCGAGCGTCCCTGCATGCTGCTCTACGATCAGGTGTACTGGGCCATCACCGCCGAAGGCCGGGCCCACGCCAACCCCTGTGTCCTCGTGCCCGAGTGCACACCGTACGTCATCCACGTCGACGCCATCAGCAAGTGGATGTGTGCCACCGGTCTTCGGGTGGGTTGGGCCGTCCTCCCCCCCTACCTTCAGGGCAAGATGAAGGCCCTCATCGGGCATATGGGCGCATGGGCACCCCGTCCCGAGCAGCTGGCCGCCGCCGCGTTGATGGACGACCCCGACGCCCTGCAAGCCTGGCTCACCGACCTCAACGCACAGGTGGCTGCCCGTCTCGACCGACTGTACGCAGGCATCGCTGCATTGCGTGACGAAGGGCTGCCGGTCGACGCCATCGCGCCGCAAGGTGGCATCTACCTGAGCTTCCGGGTCGACCTCATCGGCAAGGGCTTCGACACCAACGACGCCATCCGCAAGTGGGTTCTCGACGCCGCGGGTGTGGCGGTGGTGCCCTTCCAGGCCTTCGACATGAAGGAAGACTCCGGCTGGTTCCGCATGAGCGTGGGTGCCGTGGGGATCGACGACATCGACGGTGCAATCGAGCGTCTCGGTGCAGCGCTGCGGGGCCTCTGAGCCCTTTGCACACCGGATTCGACGGGCCTGCCCTGCGGGTTAGCGCCCGTTCGCCGCGACGATGCCCAGTCGAACGGAGGTGACCGTGGCCGCTTCGATGACTTCCCCGGTTGGGCGCTTTGCCGACGACTCCGCATTCCGAGTCACGGTGGAACACGTTCTCCGTGAACTGTTGGATCAAGTAGACGAGATCGACTTCGACCTCGATCCCCGGATCACGCCAGGCAACTTGCAGGTGGTCTTTGAAGACGACGGCAGCACGTTTGTGCTGTCCCAACAGACCCCAACCCACGAGCTGTGGCTGTCGGCCAACCTCACCGCCTGGCACTTCCGGCTCATCGGCGGGGAATGGGTGGAACGAGACACCCAAGAGCCCATGCTCACGGTGCTTGGGCGACTGTTCTCGCAGAAGGTTGGCGACGACGTGGCCTTCTCCCTGGCCTAGACGACCGGCGGCAACGCCGACGCGGTCGTCTCAGCCGGACCATCGAGGCGGACGGCGGGAGCAGCGCGCAGGTCGGGTCCGTCGGTTCTCGACAAGCCGCGATTGTGTGCATTCTGGTGGGGAGCCGGTGTGCGGTGATAGGGAGCGCCGCATGTCGGACGTCCAGCTGCCACCACGCTACCGGGCCCCATCCCTCGTCGGGGAGGGCGCGACCGGGGTGGTGTACCGGGTCCACGACATCGAGGCCGACGAACCTGCGGCCATCAAGGTGGTCCGCCCGCACCTCTCCATCCTCGACCGCTTTCGTGCCCGCTTCGCCCGCGAGGTGGCACTCTCAGCGAGCCTGGTGCACCCCAACATTGTTCCGGTGCGCGACTTCGGGCGCCTCGAGTCCGGACAGCCCTATGTTGTGATGGACTACGCCGACTCGGGCTCCCTCTCCGAGCGCCTGGCCGAAGAGCTTCCGCTCGGGCGTCTCTTGGATTGGATCGACGACGTCCTCGATGCCCTCGGACACCTCCACGCCCGCGGGCTGGTCCACCGCGACATCAAGCCGGAAAATGTCCTGCTCAAGGCTGTTCCCGGCTCTCGAGCCCAGGCCTGGGTGGCCGACTTCGGGCTCGCCGGAGCCCGCACCGAAGTGGCCTTTACCGGGGAGTCGGTCGCAGGCACCCGCGAGTGGATGGCCCCCGAACAAGCCGCCGGTCGTGTGCAGGAGCTCGGCCCCTGGACCGACCTCTACGCGGTTGGGTTGGTGCTCAATGTGGCCCTGGGTGGAAAGCCTGTCCGGCTCAAGCGCTCGGCCAACGGGCGCTTCCAGCCGGGTTCGGTCGTGCTGCCCGACTCCGTCTCCGAGCGCCTCGCCCGCGTGGTGTGCAACCTCCTGCACGTCGACCCCCGCCAGCGCTACGACCGCGCCGCCGACGTCCGCCGGGCCCTCCATGCCGCCCGCGCCGAGATGTCGCCCGGGGCCGAGTCCCGCACCGTCGCCACCACCCTGCTCCCCACCACCACCACCACGTTCCCGATGCCGCTCACCCAGCGCGGCATCGCCACCGTGGCCAACCTGCTCCCCGAAGGTGCATCCGCCGGCTCGGCACCGCCCGCTTGGAACCGCGTGCCGCCCGGTCCGCTCTTCGACACCGTCCCCGCCCATCCCGGCATCGGCGCCCCCACCCACGCCCTGGGCGTCTACTCGCTGCGCGACCCACCCCCGCCCCCCCGTCCGCATGTCCAGTCGGTCATCTGGGAGTCGGTGCGCGCCGTCATCGACCAGGCGCGTCCCCGCGTGCTCCTGCTGGTGGGCCGCGACGGCAGCGGAAAGGGGCGCCTCGCCGACACCACCGCCGAGCTGCTCGATGCCGGTGGGTTCATGGAGTCGGTCACGCTGCGGTACCACGACCCCCCAGAAGTCGACGATGGCTTCCGGGGTGCGGCCCTCGAGCTGCTGGCGCCCTGGAACGATGCCCGCGAAGAGGCCATCCACCGCATCACCGGCTGGCTTGCACGCGACCGCGGCGTGGGCCGTGAGGTGGTTGAAGACGAAGCCGAAGCCCTGGCGCGCTGGTGTGGGTACCGCACGCCCCGCGAGCCCCCCCTCAACGCGGGCCTGGGCCTCGCCTACCTGCTGCGCCACCTCGATGCGCGCGGCTGGCGGGGCGGTTCGGCGCTCATCATCCAAGACGCCCACCACGCCAAGGGTGGGGCCGAGGGCCTCCACATCTGTCGGGCGCTGCTCGAAGAGGCCGTGGGCGTGCGGCCTTTGCTGGCCATCGCCACCCTGTCTCGGGCCGCCCTCGACGACCCCGAGCTGGCTGCGGATGTCGCCGAGCTGGTGGAGCTCGGAGCGGTTCGGGTCGACGTAGACCGCCTCGACGACAGCTCCATGGCCGAGTTCCTCCACGCGTCTCTGCAGGTCGACACCGGGCTCGCCGCGGAGCTGGCGGTGCGCTGTGCCGGCAGCCCCACCTTCGCCACGCTCCTCATTCGCGACCTGGCCGTCCGCGGACTCCTCCAACGACGCGACGACGGCTGCCTCGTGCTCGCCGACGACCAACCCGACGTCGACCTCCTGGTCCCGTCCACCCTCGACGACCTCGCCGCCCGCCGGGTCGACGGCGCCATCGCGTCCACCGAAGACCCCGCCGGCTGCGCCCGCGCGCTCGCCACCGCCGCCCTCGCCGGCCAGGCACCACCCGCTATGGTCGTCCGCGCGGCCAGCGGCGAAGCCCTCGACCTCCTCCTCGGCACCGGCCTCGTCTCGCAGCGGGGCTTTCGCCTGGTCTTCGAGGCCCGCGTCATCCGCGATGTGGTCGTCCGACGCGCCAATGCCCAGGCCGACCGCGCCGACGTCCACAGGCGCCTCGCCGATGCCTGGTCCGAAGTGGGCGAGACCGCCGGCGCCAACGTCGATCTGAGCGTGGGACGCCACCGCCTGGGGGCCGGGGCACACGCCGACGCCGTCGTCCCGCTCCTTCGCGCCGCACGGTCCAACCGCCGCTCCGGTCGGCCGCACATGGCCCTGTTCGCCGGCCGGCTCGCCCTCGTGGCCGCCACCGCCACCGACCGCCAGATGGCCCGTGTCGAAGCCCGCCAGCAGATGGCTGCGGCCCTCCTCGAAGAAGACCAACCCGAAGCCGCCGCCGCCCTGTTGTCTTCCGAAGGCGGAGAGTGGCGCATGGACCGCCGTTCTCGCGCACGCGACAGCGTCCTGCGGGCCCGCGCGGCGATGGAGACCGGCGACCTCGACCAGGCCGAAGCCCTCCTCGACCGGGCCGCCGCCGCGTACGAAGCCACCCGCGACCGCTCGGGGATGGTCGAGACCGCTCAACAGCAGGCCGCTCTCAGGCGTCTGCGCGGCCACCCCATGCGGGCCGCCGAGCGCTACACCCGCGTGCTCCGCCTCACCCGCGACCACGAGCTCAACGAACGGGTCGAGGCCTTTGCGGGCCGGCTGCAGTGTCTGGTTGCCGCGGGCCGAGTCGCCCGTGCTGCACGCGACCGTCCCCGCCTCCAAGAAGCCGCCCGACAGAGCCAGGACACCCGCAGCATCGCCCTGTCCTCCTTTGCCAGCGGGCTCCTCCACCTCGTCGAAGGCGAGCCGCAGCCCGGCGAGCGCCACCTCCGCACAGCCCTCGCGCTGGCCGCCACCACCGGCGACGACCGCTTCCAGGTGCAGTGTCACAACGTCCTCGGCGAGATTGCCCGCCAGGTCGGCGACCTCGGTGCTGCCAAGCAACGGTACGTCAAGGCCGCCCGCATCGCCCGCCGCAAGAAGTGGGGGCCCGCCGCCGCTGTGGCGCACCTCAACCTGGCTCTGTTGCACCTCGGCTCCGACGACACACAGGCGCGCTGCGAGCACCGTGCCGCCGCCGAGCTCGTCGGCACCGACTCCAGCCACTGGGTGCGCATCTTCGTGGCCTTGCTCTCCGCCATCTGGGCGGCCGAAGACCGCGACATCACCGCGGCCAGCGGGCACATCCAAGACGCCGTCGAAGCCGGTCTCGCCCGGATGCCGCTCCCCGATGCCCGCCAGCTCCTCGACCGGGTGGCCCGCCACGCCCGGGCTGCCGGTGCGCGCTACCTGGAAGCCCGTGTGTTGGAGCTGGCCGGTGGGCTCGTGGTCGACCCCTCTCGCGAAGAGCCATCGGCGGAAGTTCCCGTCGTGGCACCCGAAGACCCCGCCGACCTCCCCACCGTACTCATGCGCGCCCCTGTCCTCCAGGACTAGATGCTCGGGACGACCACCTCGGCGTTTCCGCCGTCGTCATCCAGCCCGGTCCCTCGCCGTTTTGACCCCTCCGGCCCCCTGGCGTACGCTCTTTTTCCTCACGAAATCGCGCCACAGGCTGCTATACGGCGCGTCGTCGAATCGGCTCGGGTGCCCCACCCGGTCCTTCCCGATGTCCTGGAGTCCCCTTCATGCGTCGCGCTCTCCTCCTCACGTTGTTTCTCACGGCTTGCCCCGAGCCCGTGGCCTCCTCCGAAGCCACCATGACCCCCGGCGCTGGCGGTGCGCAGAACGCTGGCACGCCCGGTGGCGGCGGAGCTGGCGGTGGTCAAGCAGGCGCCCCCCCCACCCCCGGTGGTGGCGCATCGGCGCCCGGCACCCAACAAGGCGGCGGCACCGCAGCAACCGACGGCGGCCAGCTCCCCAATGGCGTGGAAGTGCCGGCAGCAGGCACCTTCGGCTCGATGGTCCCCGACGCCGAGCTCGACCCCCGCTACGAACAAGACAGCATCACCGGCGGCCATGTGGTCAAGGGCACCACCATCTGCCCCGACTGCGCCGGAAAGATCCTCATCCGCGTGCTCCCGCCGCCCCCCGACCAGGGTGGGGTCGATGAGGAAATCCACCTCATCACCACGATGTCCTTCGATGCTGCGGGCGACTTCGAGCTCAAGATTCCGGCCGACTACGACTCCGTCGTGCTCCAGGTGGTCGACGACGCCGACGGCAACGGCAAGCCCAGCGCCAACGAGCGCATGGGCATCGCCTCGGGTGGCCCCACCAAGGTGAAGGGTGGCGTGAGCGGCATCGAGCTCACCGTCGGTGTCTTCCCCGACCAACCCGCCATGGATGGAAGCGGCCAGCCCATGCCGTCCGACCCCACCCCCGGCGCCACCCCCGACGGCACACCCCCCGCCGGCGGTGCCCCCGATGGCTCCTCGCCCGGTGCAGTTCCCGCGGATGGCGCTCCCCCCGCCGTCGCCCCCACGCCCGGCGAAGCCGGCCCGCCCCCCGAGATGCAGGACCCCCCTCCCGGTGGCTGAAATCCGCGAGCCGGGGCTGGGTGAGGCCGAAGCCTACGCCGAGCTTCTGTGGCAGTCATTCGGCCTCGACCAAGCCTTCTGTGAAGCACTGGTCGAGCGCCACTTCCCCGACCGTGTGCGGGTCTTCGTCGATGAAGGCCGCGTGCTCGGCGGCTTGTTCGCCGACCCCCAGGGCCAGTCCTGGGGCGGTCGGGTGGTCCCCGCTGTGTGCATCGGAGGGGTGGCCATCGACCCCACCATGCGTCGGCGCGGCGTGGCAACCCGCCTCCTCACCGCCGTTCTCGACGAATTCCGGTCGGCTGGCACGCCGCTGGCCGTCCTCCACGCGTCCAACCACGCCCTGTACCGAAAGCTCGGCTTCGAGCACGCCGGCCTGCGCCAGGTGGTGTCCTTCCACCCCCGCGACCTCACCGGCGACCCCCGCGCATGCACGGTCGAGCGGGTCGGCCCCGACGGCCATGCAGCCCTCAAGGCCCTCTACAACAGCGCTGTCCTCCCGCACCGCGACGGCGCTTTGCTCCGCTCCGACCTCCGCTGGCAGCGTGCCCTCGCGCTGGATCGGGGGGGGAGTGCGTGGTGTGTGGCCACCCGCGACTCCCGTGGCCACCTCACGGGGTACGCCGCCTGGACCACCGACGGCCGCCTCCCGGGTCTCACCGCGCGCCTCGGCGATGTCGTCGCCACCACCGCCGCGTCCGCCGCTGCCCTCCGCGGCGTGCTCGCCCAGCTCGAAGCCACCGTCTCCAGCATCCACACCGCCATCGCCCCCGACGACCCCCTGTGGTGGCACCTCCAGCACCCCCGCGCCACCCCCGTCTCCACCGACGCCTTCCTCGTCCGGGTGCTCGACCCCCTCCGCGCAGTCGCCCGCTGGGGATTCCCGAACACCACCGCCACTGCGTCGTTCACGTGGTCCGACCCCCGCTTCCCACAGCACGACGGCGCCTACACCCTCCGCGTCCGGGATGGGCGCGGCACCCTCGAGCCCTCTCGTGGCGGCGGCCCCACCCTCGGTCCACGGGGCCTCACCGCGCTGCTCTCGGGGCGCGTGAGTCCGCTCCAGCTGCCGGTCCTCGACCTGCTCGACGGCGCTCCCTCCGAAGCCTGGGCCCGCGTCTTCCCCCGACGGACCGCCTACCTCCGCGACATGTTCTGAGCGGATGTGGGGACCGGTCGCGCCCAAGGTCGCGCCCGGCCCGGCGAGCCAAGGTCTCGCCGGGACCTCGGAGCCTGCGTCTCCTCGGTGAAAAAGCCTACCGGCGCTTGGGCGGAGGCCCCTGTTGTCCCTTGGGCTTCTGGCCGGGGGGCGGACCGAAGCCGGGTGGGCGGAGGCCGTGGCTCGGGTCGCGTTCCGCTTTCGCGACGTCTGCCAGGAACGCTCGGGACAGGTCGGTTGCGTCGTCCAGCGCTGTGCGGGCGGTGGTGGTGTCGCCGGATGCCAAGGCCAGGCGGCCTTCCAGTCCCCGCAAGATGCCGGCCCGGTTGGGGCACGCCCAGTCCTGGTTGTGGAGGGGGCGCTGGTCGGCCAGGAGCTGGGCTGCCTGTCGGCCATGGCCTCGGCTCGCCAGGATGCGCACGCCGGCGTTCCGGAGCTGCTTCACGTTGTAGAACCGGCTGCCGTGGGCGTGCTGGTTCACTGCGGAGACTGCTGCGCGGATGGCCCGGAGCGCGCCGTCGGGGTCGGTGTCGGCGAGGCGAGACAGCTGGTCGGCGAGCTGGCCAGCCCAGTCCACAAAGGCGCGGTCGTCGGCGCCCATCATCCACAACACGCCGATGGCGCGCGGCCCCGGGGAGGCTGCGGTGTCGATGAAGCTGTCGCCGGTGGGCAAAGCCACGAGGTCGTCGACCCGGATGGGGACGGGGGTGGCGGCGCGGGTGGTGGCCAGGGCGAGCAGCATGCCCTTGGGGGTGCCGGCGGAGCGGGCGGCGGCCACGCGTTCGGTGAGTGCGGCGTGGTGGCGCTTCCAGGCGGCTTGGTCGAAGTAGCCCCAGGATGGGGTGAGGCCGAGGGGGTCGGCGATGGTGCCCCAGGCGGCCCACTGGTCGACCCGGAGTGCGTGCCGCTCGTCGAAATTGCGGAACTGGTCGATGTCGAGGGCCTCGGGAGGGGCCTCGAGGCGCGACAGGACAGGAGTGGGGTCCTGACCCTGGAGGAGGGCGGCCACCACACCCACGGCATCTGCGCCGGCCTGGATGGGGGTGCCCTGCAGGGCGTCGAAGAGGGCCGTGTCGCGCTGAATGGCCCGTGTGAGGGCGTTGTGGAGCCCCATGGCCACACCGCCCCGGCGTTTGGGGCTGGCCTTGGAGAGGTCGCGCGAGGTGGCGACCAGCGCGGCGCGGGCTCCGGGGAGGTCGCCGCTGGCGGCTGCGAGGCGGGCCCGGTCTCGACCGAGCCAGGCCAGGTGACCCATGAGGCGCATCCGCACGCCGTCCCAGTCGTGCTCGCCATACCAGACGGCATCGCCCACAAAGCCGCCGGCGTCCCACGCCCACACCTCGAGGTCGGGCGGGAGGGGCGGGGCCTTCTGACCCTGGTCGAGGTCGGGGCGGGCGCCGTCGAAGGAGAAATCTGTGGCCGACCGGTCGGAGGGCGCCAGGCTGCTGGATGGGGTGGGGGAGCCACAGCCCACGGCCCAGAGGCTGGCGAGGCCGGAGACCAGCTCGCGGCGGGTGGGGGACGAGAGGCGGCTCACGAGTCGTTGTCCTTGGCGCAGCGGAAGCCGGAGGTCTTTCGACGAATCTCGGTGAGGAACCGGTGCCGCTCGCCCCCGGGGTTGGGGCGCAGGTCGAAGAAGTAGCTGCCGCCGCGCACTGCCACGTACAGGCCGGGCTCGGGGGCGCGGACCTGGCGCTTGCCCGCCGGATGGGCGGTGGTGGCGGCCTCGGTGGCCGTCATCAGCGACCAGGTGTCCACCCGCTGGTCGGCCGTGTACTCCCAGGCGTTGCCGAACATGTCGCGGGCGCCGAAGGGGCTGTTGCCGGAGGGGAATGCGCCCACGGGAGCGGTGGTGAGGAAGCCGTCGGAGTCGTCGAAGTTGGGCGGGGCCATCTGGCCGTGGTTGAGGTGGCTGTCGGCATAGGTGTTGCCCCACGGGTAGTCGCGGGACTGACCCCAGGGCCCCAGGGCCGCCAGCTGCCACTCGGCTTCTGTGGGCAGGCGCTTGCCCGCCCACGCGCAGAACTCCCGGGCGTCGTACCAGCTCACGAGCACGACCGGGTGCTGCTCGGTCCCTGTGGGTGGTGCACCGTTGGCCCAGTTCCAGCCGTCGTCGGCCCAGGACTCCGACACATGGGGCGGGCGATAGCCGGACTCGGCGATGAAGCGCGCATAGTCGGCGCGGGTGACCTCGTCGCGGTCCATCCAGAAGGCATCGACCCACACGTCGGTGTGGTCGATGCCGTTGCCCCCGTGAAACTCCCAGGGGACGGGGTTGTCGGGCACGCCAGCAAGCTCGCGGGCGTGGGTCTCGCCCGGTGGTCCGCCGGCTGCTCGGGCCGCACCGCCCGCACCGTGGTCGGCTGCTCCGCCGTCTGCCGGGGGGGGAGCGGTCGGGGCCGGGGCCTCGAAATTGGCCACCGGGGGCGGCGTGCGTGGTCCGAACACCAGCCAGCTGCCGGTGACGTACACCATGCCGTCGCGGGTGTAGACGGTGGGCTCGGGGCCGGAGGGCTGGTCGCGGTCGGGACGGCGCCCCTGCTGTGGGCCGCCGGGTGTGCCGGGCACCTTGCCGTTCTTGCCCGGTCGGCGGGTCTGGACGGGGGTGGTGGGCTGTGGTTGGGCGACCGGAGCGGCGGTGGGCTCGGCCTCGGGTGGGGTGGGGCAGGCGGACAGGAGGAGCACGAGGGCAACGAGGGGCCCGCTCCGGACCATCGGGCCACCATAGGGAGGACCCCAGCCACCCACGCGCCACTCATCTCGTCCTCCCCCTTCAGGGGGAGGTGTCGGTGCAGCCGACGGACGGGGCCCCTCGGCTTGCGCTCCGGCATCGCCCTCCCTCATGGCGCCTCCCACACACAGCGAAAGCCCACTGTGTACGCCACCCGCTCGGGTCGGGCTGGCTCCCGATGCTGGCAGCTGCAGTAGCTCGGGAGGTTCATGAAAGAGCCGCCGCGGAGGGTGTTCCAGGGTGTGTTGGCCGTGGACAGGGGAGCGGTGGTGCCCGTGCCGCCCCATGCGCGCGCGTGGTAGCGGTCGGCCGTCCACTCCCACACATTGCCCGCCATGTGCAGCGTGCCCGAAGGGCTGGCCAGCGCCGCATCTTGCTCACTGGCTGGAGCGGTCTCCACCCGGGTGAGCGCGCCGAATTTGCCCCCTGCGTACCAACGGGCATCGGCCGATTCGTCGTCGCCCCAAGGGAACCGCCGGTCGTCGGTGCCACATGCTGCCCGTTCCCACTCGGCTTCGGTGGGCAGCCGTCCGCCCGACCAGGCGCAGTATGCTTCGGCCTCGAAGCGGGTGACGGCCACCACCGGGTGGTCCCCGGAACGGCCGGCTGCACGGTGTTCTGCGCCAGCGCCCCCCGGGTTGGCCGCGAGCCAGGTGCGGCCGTCGTCGGTCCACCAGCGGGGAGCGGTGTAGCCCCCGGCGGCCACGAAGGCAGCGTACTCGTCCACCGAGACCTCGGTGCGGCCGATGCGGTAGGCCGGCAGCTGCACGGTGCGCTCGGGGGCGTCGGGCTCGCGCGCGCTGCCCTGTTGAAAGGTACCGGCCGGGATGACCACCGCATCTGCCGGCGGGTCGGCCGTCGCAGGGGAGGGGACCGAGATCCCGCCCACGACGATGGCCGCGACGAGCGGACCGAGGGCGGAGCGGCCGGCGATGCCGGTGGCCACGGGTGGCGTGGAAGGGCGAGTGGGTGGCAACATCGCGGGAGAGCTATCTGTTCTGTCGTGCGGAGGCCGGGTCTCGCACCGCGAACCGGCCCCAATTCGATCTCGCCTCCCCGGGTCCCCGAATGTCCCTGCTGCGCATGTGTGTCGTTGGTCTCTTGCTCATCGGTACCGCGTGTGGGTCGGAGGCCCCGGTCGCCGAAGCCCCCACCCAGCCGTCCACCACCGCGCCTGCCCAGCCTCGCGGACCACAGCGCGGTGGGCCGCCCGCACCCCAGAAGCGCCACCACGCCAAGGCCGGTGGCCCGCAAGGACCCCCACCACCCGGAGCATCGGGCGCGGCGCTGCAAGACCCCTCTGGCTTCCCTGAATTCCATGCCTGGCCCGCTCCCGCCGGCCCCGCAATTCAGGGCACGGGCAGCTGGTCCGCGCCGGTGAAGCTGTCGTCGGGGGCCGGGGGCGGCTACCGACCCCAGGTGGCCGTGGGGGCCGATGGAACGGCCCATGTGCTGTTCTACAGCCGCGAAGATGCGGGCGACCTGATGGTGCACCGTGTGTTGGCGCCGGGGGCGTCCTCGTTTGGACCGGTCGCCCGTCCCGGCTTCTCCAAAGGACGCAACTGGGGCCCCGACCTCGTCGTTCGGGGAGATGGGCGGGTGTCGGTGGTCTTCGACCTGGCCGACCCCGGACCCGCGAGCCAGGGCTACTTCACCGAGTGGACTGCAGGCAGCTGGTCCGACCCCGTCCCCCTCACGTCGGCCGACCCCGATGGCGAAGTCGGCTCGGGCCATGTGGCGGATGGTGCCGGGGACAGCCTCGCGTACGTCTGGATCGGAAAGAAGGTGGGGATGGCGCACCGGTTCCGGGCGTGGTCGCGGTGGTCGGTCGATGGCTCCTGGCAGGACCCCATCGCGCTGTCCGACGGCTCGGCCGACGCCTGGCACACCAACGTCGAGCGACGCCCCGACGGCAGCATGCTGGTGGGCTTCGACATCGGCACGGGCGGCGCCGAGACCACCCTCTACATCGCAGAGGGGCGCAACGGTCGCTTCAGCCCGCTGGAAAACCTCACGGCCACGGGCGGGCCGGGGGAGCGCCCGCACTTTGCGTTCGTGGCCGATGGGAACGGTGGGTTCGTCGACCACGTCACGTACTTCCACAAGGTGGCCGGCAAGCCGGTTCACGTCTACACCCGCACGGGCGCTCCCGGACGTTGGGGCCAGCCCGAAGAGCCGTCGAAGGGCTATGGCGGCTTCCACTTCGACCCCGAAATCGCCGCCGACAGCGCGGGCCGGGTGTGTCTGGTGTGGGGCTGGGACGCCGGCAGCGAGGCCGAGCTGGTGTACGCCATCCGGTCCCCCGACGGCCGCTGGTCCACCCCGAAGCGTGTGGCGTCTCTCGGCTCGGGCAAGCCCGGGCTCGCCAGCCTGGTCGCGGGTCCGGACGGAGCCTTCCATGTGGTCTGGAACCAAGGCGTGCGAGGCAGCAACGAGGTCTACTACGCCCGTCTCGCGCCGGGAGCCTCCTGATGTCGCACCGAACGGTCTGTGTCCTGGTCGGCCTGATGGGCTGTGGCTCCACCCCTCCTTCGGCGCCCGAGCCGGCCCCCACGCCGCAGGTCCCGGGTCCCCCGCCGGCTCAGGCCTTCCACGCCACGCCCGACTTCCAGCTCGAGGCACCGCCCGACGGACCGCAGCGCAGCATCGTCATCATCAGCCTCGACACCGTGTCCGCGCCCATTCTCTCGCTCTACGGTGGGCCCGCCGAGACCCCGGTCGTGGCCCGGCTCGCCGCTGAGGGCACCCGCTTCGCCGACGCCGCCACACACTTCCCCGAGACCTGCCTGTCGCACTGGACCATGCTCTCGGGCGTCTACCCGGAAGCCCACGGCAACGCGCCCGCCCACGCCGGCTCCCGGTACACGGGCCCCACGGTCGCCGAGGTCGCCCAGAAGTCCGGCTACGCCACCGGCGCGGTCATCGGCGGCGTCACGCTCCAGGACAAGGCGTGTGGTCTGTCCCGCGGCTTCGACCACTACGACGACCAATTCGCCTTCGACCCCACCGACATGCGGCGCCCCGCCCACGACGTCACCCAGCGTGCGGTCCAGTGGATGAACGGCCAGGACCAGCCCTTCTTCCTGTTCGTCCACTACTTCGACGCCCACTTCCCCTACACCCCACCCGCACCTTGGGATGTCCGCTACGACCCCGACTACACGGGGGCGCTCGACGGCTCCGACGCCACCCTCCGACCCTACCGGGACGGGGACCGCACCCCCTCTGCCCGCGACGTGGCCCACATCGAAGCTCTGTACGCCGGTGAGGTGAGCGCGCTCGACGCCGACCTGGCCCCACTGGTGGCAGCGATTCCCGAAGATGCCGTGGTGGTGGTCACTGCCGACCATGGTGAGAGCTTTGGACACAACTACTGGTTCAACCACCGGGGTGTGCTCTGGGACGACGTGATGCGTGTCCCGTTGGTGATTCGCGGCCTCGACCGACCGGCCGGAGCGGTGGTGGAAGGCGGGGTGGGACTGGTCGACGTCGCCCGAACCGTGCTGTCCGCCGCCCACTTGCCCGCCGACACCCGCATGGCCGGCCGCGACCTGGGCACCGTCGACCCTGCCACCCATCCCGTGCCCCAGCTGGCCATCACCGACCCCTGGGTGGGCAGCGCCTGGTTTGCGGCGCGCCTCTCCGGACACAAGCGCATCGACCGCCCCGACACCACGACCCCGGAGTGGTTCGACCTGCTCACCGACCCCCGCGAGTCGAGGCCCACCCCCCTCCCGGCCGACCACGCCCTCCAGGGCGCACGTTCCACGTGGGACACCGCCATCGAACGCTGGGCTTCTGCACAGGTGGAAGCGCCGGTGCGGACCGTGCCCGACGACGAAGCCAAGAGGCTCGAGATGCTGGGCTATGTCGACCCCACCAAGCCCCCGCAAGGACCGTCGAAGGCCGGTGGTGGTGCGCCTCCTGGCGGTCGTCCCCACGGAAAGGCGCCCGGCCAGCGTCACGGTCCGCCCAACGGTGCCCGTCCGCCGGGAGCGGGGGGCTGACACACATTTCATGCCCACCCGGACGTCCGCTGACCGCGTGGAACATGGGGGTGCGGTAGCCTCCGCTCGGACGCAGGAGTGGACGTGACGGCTTTTCGCATCGGTCCGTTCGAGCTGACGGAACGGCTCGGACGTGGGGGGATGGGCTCGGTGTGGGCCGGCATGCACATGGCACGCCGGGTGCCGGTGGCGATGAAGGTGCTCCACGCCCGCTTCGCTCAGGACACCTGGTTCCGTTCATCGTTCGCGGGCGAGGTCCGCGCGGTGGCTCGGCTCGACCACCCCAACATCGTCACCATCCTCGACCACGGTGTGGTGGGCGTGGACGACGCCCGCACCTTCCCCGCCGACCAACCCGAGATGGGCGCGGGCAGTGCCTGGCTGGCCATGGAGCGCCTGCCCGGTGTGCCGCTCACCCGGTTCAAAGGGCGCGCCACGTGGGAACAGCTGCTGCCCTGGCTGCGCGACCTGCTCGCGGGGCTCGGCCACGCCCATGCCCGCGGTCTGCTCCACCGCGACCTGAAGCCCGCCAATGTTCTGGTGCATGGCGAGCGCGCTGTGTTGGTGGACTTTGGCCTGGCGCGCGAGCTCGACGGCGAGCCCGACGAGACCCACGACGGCCTGGTGGTGGGCACCTCCGCCTACATGGCCCCCGAACAGTTCGAGGCCCACGACGCCTCCTATGGTCCGTGGACCGACCTCTACGAGCTGGGCTGCATGGTGTGGGCGCTGCTCACCGGACAGGCGCCCTACGGCCAGCGCCGACCCCACCTCGAGCTGCACCACGCCCACGCCAACACCCCCCTCCCGGTGCTCCGACCCCGCATGTGGACGCCGCCCGGCCTCGAGGCCTGGCTGCGCCGGCTGCTCGAAAAAGACCCCCTCGACCGCTACCGCTTTGCTGCCGATGCGCGGCTGGGCCTCGATGCGGTGGCGGTTGGTGATGTGCCCGCCGCCGGGCGCACCGTGCCCATGGTGGTCCAGGTGCCACCCATGCCCGAGCGGTGGCCGGCCCGCATCCGTCGGCGCGACCGTGCCCCCGAGCTGATCGGCGCCGGCTTGCGGCTGTTCGGTCTGCGGCGTCCCCCCATCGTCGGCCGCGACCCCACACGCGAGCTCCTCTGGGAGGCCTTGCGTACGGTCCACTCGGGCGAGGCGCGGGCCGTGCTGTTGCAGGGGCCTGCGGGTGCTGGAAAGAGCCGCATCGTGGGCTGGCTTGCCGAAGCCGCCCACGGAACGGGCACAGCCACGGTCATCTCGGCTCGCCACGGCGAAGAACCGGGGCGCGGAGACGGCCTGCTGCCAGCCATCTGCCGAGCGCTCGGGCTGGTGGGGGGCGCGGCCGAGCTCGCTGCCGGACGACTCGATGCCCTGGCCCGCCGCTGGTCTCTGTCGAAGACTGTGCTGGCCGACCTCGAAGCCATCCTCCTGCCACGGCACTCTCCCCGTCGCGCGCCGGTGGGTGTGCGTCGAAACAGCTTGCTCATCGCTCTCCTCGAGCACATGGGCAAGGAACGCCCCGTCGCCCTGTGCCTCGACGACGTGCACTGGGGCCCCGACTCCCTGGCCTTCGTGGCGCAGCTGCTCGACCGCCCTCCGGCCCTGCGGCCACGGGTGCTCGTGCTCATGACCGCCCGCCCCGTGCCCGCGGGCACCACCACAGGCGCCTTGTTCGACCGCATCCTCGCCGCACGCGGCACCGAGCGGGTGTCGGTCGGCTTGCTGCCGCCCGGCTGGCGCACGGCCCTCATCCAGTCGCTCATTCCCGTGGAAGCCGACCTCGCCCGGCGCCTCGAGACCCGCGCTGGCGGCAACCCCCTCTTCACGGTGCAGCTGCTCGGAGACTGGGTGGAGCGCGGCCTGCTCGTTCCGGGGCCCGATGGCCTCACGTTGCGTCCGGGGTCCGACGCCGAGATGCCGGCCAACCTCCACGATGTCTGGCAGCGACGCCTGGCGCGCGCCTTGGTCCGTCGGTCGCCCGGAGAGCGTCAGTCCATCGAACTGGCCGCGATCCTGGGCACCTACATCGACCAACAGGAGTGGGAGGATGCCTGTCTCATCGGTGGGCTGATGCCGTCGGGGGGGCTCGTCGACGACCTGCTCGCTGCCGGCCTCGCCCAGCCCGACCCCCTCGGCCTGGAGCACGGCTGGGGCTTCGTGCACGGCATGCTTCGGGAGAGCTTGCTGCGGTCGGCCGAAGAAGAAGGTCGGGCGGTCCGGTGGCACGAGGCCTGTGCCGCGATGCTGGCCCGACGCGTGCACAAGAACCCCCGTGCTGCGCTGCGACTGGGGCACCATCGGGTGGCTCTTGGCGACCCTGCCGGTGCCGTGGAGCCGCTCGGGACCGGCGCCTGGGCGGCCGTGCGCGACAGCGAGTACCTGCTCGCCGAGCGGGGCCTCGACGACCGCGCCGCTGCCCTCGACGCCCTGAACGCACCCCCTGCAGACCTCCGACGGGGGCAGGGCTGGCTGATGCGGGCCCGGGTCGCCCGTCGCCGTGGCGACCTCGAACGCGCCCAAGACGCCACCAGGGCGTTGCTCTCGGCCTCGCGCGACCCCTCCGTGCAGCGCGGCCAGGGCTCGGGTGCCTGGACCGACCTCGCAAGCCAGGCCCACCGTGAGGCGGGACGACTCGCGCAGCTTCAAGGACAGCCCGCCGCAGCCATGGACCACGCTCGGGTGGCCCTTTCGCTCGCACAGCAGCGTGGCGACAGTGAGGCGCTCGCCTGGTGTCGCCGCGACTACGGCCTGCTGCGCGTGAGAGCGGGCGCGCGTCTGTCCGAGGTAGATGGCATCCTCGCGGGTGCCCAGGCCACCTTCGAGCAGGTGGGCGAGACCTTCGGTGCGGCCGACTGCATCCGCGCGCGGGCGCTGGTGCGACACCGGGAGCTCCGTCCGGGCGATGCCGAGCCACTCCTACGGGCCGCCCGACGCGCGCTCCGCCGGTGCCTGGCTGTCCAGGAGCCGGCCCACACCCGGGTGGGCCTGGGAGACGTGGCCCGGATGGCCGGCCGCAGCGCCGAGGCCGTGCGGTGGTATCGCGCAGCTCGAGAGCGCTTTCAGCACATCGGTCACCCCGGTCCCATCCGGCTGCCGTGGTGGGAGGCCGCGGTCCGTCTCGACCGGCGGGATGGCCGAGGGGCTCGGGAGGCCATCGACGGTCGACCGCACGACCTCCTCGACTTCGCACGCGTCATCGAAGCGCGCGTCTGTCTCGCCGAAGGCAACCCGGAGGGCGCACGCGCTCTGCTCGACTTCCGAAGCCGCGGTCCCGACCCCGAAGTCGCCGAACAGGCCGAGAAGCTGGCCCGTGAAGCGATGGGGGTGGGCGCCACCGACCTCGGACGGAAAGCGGCCCGTGTGGCCATCACCACCTGGGGGGCGTTGGGATGGCCCGCACGGGCGCGCCGGGTCGGACGTTGGGTGGGGGGAACGTGAGGGCTCACTTCCCCCCGAAGCGCTCTGCGATGGACACCCGGGGTGTCTCGAAGATCGATGTCACGAGCACTGCACCGGTCGCGCCGCTCAGCAAAGCCACGCCGGTCAGCGGGGAGAACGCACCCAGTGCGAGCCCCACCGCCAGCAGCGCCACCATCACCAGCAGAAGCTCCGGGCCGTACGTCCAGATGTCGAGCTTGGCCACGGGCGTGGAGCCCTGGATGTCCTCATACATCTCGACGGGCAGTCGATCGATCGGGGATGCCTTCATTCGGACCTCGAGGGACAGGGGGGCTACCGGCTGCGACAGGGCTACGCACCCGGCTCGGTCGTCCCGTGCCGCTGAACACCGGTCGGTGCTCGGGGACGACCACCACCACCGATGGATACGGATCGAAGCGCCATGAAGTGGACCCACCAATCGCCGATTCGCTCGCACCCCTTGTGCCGCGTCAGTGTTGCGGCACTCGCCGCCTGGCTTGTCTCGGGATGTGCCGACCCTCCCGCCTCCGAGCCCCCGTCCAGCCCTCCCTCGGTGCCGGAGTCTGCGCGGCTGGCACCCAGCCCGTCCAAGGTCGCCCGCACCGAATGGGACGCCCGCCTGGCCGCTCCCGTGCCCGCCCCGGCCTCCTGCGTCGAGAAAGACGACGACGGCGACGGCTTCATCGATGCCCGTGCGTGTCCGGACGGCGCCGTGGAGCGGCTCGACTGCGACGACACCGACCCCTCCGTCACCCCCACCACAGAACGGTGGGTGCGCCCCGGTCCGTTCCTGATGGGACAGGGGGGCGACGACGCCGGCCACGACGAAGGCCCCGTCCACGTGGTCACGCTCGCGGGCTACTGCCTCGACCGCACCGAAGCCTCGAATGCGCAGGTGGCCGCTCGGGCCATCGATGGCTGGACCGCTGGTGCCGACGATACCCTGGCCGCCGAGCTCTCCCCCGACCAGGCCCGGGCCTACTGCGCTGCCTCCGGGAAGGTCCTCCCCACCGAAGCGCAGTGGGAGAAAGCGGCCCGCGGCGGCTGCGAGCTCGGTGCAGATCCCGATGCCTGCGACAACGACGACCTCCGGCGCTACCCCTGGGGCGCCGCGAGTCCGTCCTGCGACCGCGCCAACCACGCCCGCGTGGCCATCGGCGGACCCCAGCCCTGCACGGGTGCCCCCATGGCGGCAGACAGCCTGGAGAAGGGCGCCGGACCCTACGGCCACGTCCACCTCGCCGGCAACCTGTGGGAGCCCGTCGCCGACGTCTGGCACCCCACCACCTACGGCTCTGGCGAGCCCCGCACGGATCCGGGGGGTCCAGCGGGCGACGGTCCCGGCGTCATCCGTGGCGGAGCCTTCGACACCTTCTCCACCAACATGCGGGCCACCAACCGCATGTCCACGCTCGTGGCAGGCTCGCGCACCGGCGTGCGGTGTGCCCGACCCACCGTGTCGCCCGTCCCCGACGCCGTGTCCGTGCTCGACACCGTCACCTTCCGCGGCACCGTGCGGAACACCGACGCCCTGTCGGGCAAAGCGGTCTATGTCACGGCGTTTTCAGTGAGTGATGGCCAAGGCACGCAGGTGCGCCCGGGGGCCTCGCCGCTCGCCGAGGTGCGCATGGTGCCCTCGGGAACACAGGCCCAGCCCTTCGAGCTCGAGGTCCCGGCCCTTGGTCAGGTGCTGCTGTTCGCATCGCTCGACGCCGGCACCCCCGAGCCCGGAAAGCCCGCCAGCGGGTCGGGTGGGGTGGGACGCCTCGACGGGCCGGTCTCCACATCCGCCGACCAGGCCGACCTCACCATCACCCTCCAGCCCCTTCCCGGCCTCCAGGATCTCGTGGGCCCGGGCAAGCATGGTCCCAAGGGCAAGGCGCCCGGTCGCCAGCGCCATGGTCCACCACACGGGGGAGCGCCCGTTAAGCCCGGCAGGTGACACCCTCCACGCCCGACCCCCGCCCCCGCCTTCTGTGGTGGACCGGCCTGGCCATCCTGTTGTGGGTGGCCGTTGTGGGGTTGGTGGCGCGGGTGTTCTGGCAGAGCATCCTGTTTGCTGTCGCCGCGCAGGGGCTGCTCTTTGCAGGCGTGGTGCTCGGCACCGCCATTGTCGCCCGCCGTCGAGATCCGGCGGAGCCTGTGCCCGAGCCCCCTGCGCCGCCGGAACCCGGCACGCCTCGAAAGCGGGTCCCTCGGCTCGAAGGGGCGGCTGCGTCGGTGCTCTTGCCCGCCAGCCTGGCCGTGCTGGTGGCGCTCGGCGGCCTGCTCTACGTCCTGCCTGCGGTCGACTTCACCAATGCCGAGCGTGTCGGTGTGGCCGTGGTCGTGGCGCTCGGCGCCGGGCTCGCCCTCCTGGTGGGGCACTACACCCGCGCGCCCGGTCGCACTCTGCACGAAGGCCCCGGACTCCACGCCTGGGCCCGCAGCGTGGTGGGCATGTGTGGGGTGGCCCTCGCAGGGCTGGCGCTCGACACCCTCGACCAGCCTGCGGTCGCCGATCTCGGCACCATCATCCCCGCCCTCGCCGGCACCGGCCTGGTCGAGGCGCTCGGGTTGGCACTGTTCGTGGGGGTGCTCGCCAGCGCCGTCGAGCCCTTGGTGCGCACGGCGCCGTCGGTGTGGTCATGGTGGAACCTTCGCGATGCGCAGCGGCCCACGCACCTTCCGGCCGCCAACGCCTTCGTCATCCGGCTGTTCTTCTCCGAACCCAACCCCATCCGGAGCGTGTTCGCGGTCCTCGACAACACCCTGGGCATCGACATCCGGTCGAGCTGGGCCCTGTCGTTCGTCCGGCGCGCCATCGAGCCCGCCATCGTGGCTGTCCTGGTACTCGGGTGGCTCACCACCGGGCTGGTGATGGTCGACACCGACGAACACGCCGTCCGGGAGCGCTTCGGCCGCGCCGCCGACAGCGAGGTGCTCGGCCCGGGGCTGCACGTCATCTTCCCGTGGCCCGTCGATCAAGTCCGGCGCGTGTCTACCGAGCGGGTGCGCATCCTGGTCATCGGGCACGAAGAAGAGGACGAACCGGTTCCCGACGCGCTCCTCGCTGCCCTCGACCCTGGCGACGCCGACGACCTTGGCGACGAAGACGCCCTCCAGGACGCCAAGACCGACGAACCCGAGAGCCGGCTGTGGGCCCGCCAGCACGCCGACGAGGAATACACCCTGCTGCTCGGAGATGGCCGCGACCTCGTCACCATCGATGGCTTGCTGCACTACCGGGTCCATGACCCGCGTGCCTGGCTCTACGGCATGCAGAACCCCGAGGCCGCCCTCCGCAGCCTGGCCTACCGGGCGGTGATGGAGCGCATCATCGCCCAGACCCTCGACGATGCCCTCGGCCAGGACTTCGCCCAGCTCGCCGCCGACCTCGAGGTGCGCATCCAGGCCGAAGCCGACCTCCACAAGCTCGGTGTCGAGGTGGTCGACGTCACGCTCGGTGCGCTCCATCCCCCCGTGAGCGTGGCCGAGGACTACCAGGCCGTGGTGAGCGCCCAGATCAAGCGCGACACCGAGCGCATCGCCGCCGATGCCTACCGCACCGGCCGCCTGTCCGAGGCCCGTCGCGAGGTCGACCGTGACGACTCCCTCGCCCGGTCCTTCGCAGCCGAGCGCCGAGCACGGGCGGTGGGAGAAGCCGAGGCATTCCTGGGGCTGCGGGCGAGGGTGCGCACGGCCGAAGCCGACTACCGCTTCCGCCGCCGAATGGAAGCCCTGGAGAAGAACCTCACCGACCGCCGTGTGGTGGTGCTCGACCACCGCCTCGAGCGAGATGGCCTGGCGGTGTGGCTCGAGCCCGGCCGGTAGGACCTCAATCCAGCCAGAGGTCGATGTCCTCTTCGGTGTCGATGAGGCTCTTGATGGTCTGGTTCAGCGCGCTGTCTTCGGAGATGGGGAGGTCGGTCTGGACCGCCAGCCAGCTGGCTTGCAGGCGCTCGGTGCGGTGCCCGTCGGACAGGCTCACCGCCAGGTAGAACGATGCGTTGGTCTCGATTCCCAGCGCTTCGATGGGGGCGAGCAGCCAGGTGCGCTGCAGGTGTGCCCATCCGTTGGCGGTCTCCACCCACCGGTACTCGCTGCGGTACGACGACTCCACCTTCGCCAGCCCGTAGTCGGCCAGTGCCTCGATGTCGGCGGCCCCCCACAGGCAGTCCCGCTCCACATGGCACCGACCATCGGTGTCCCAGGTGCGGTCGTACTCGATGTACGTGTTGCCGTACACGCGGGTGGCGTCGCCCATCGCCACCACATCCACCACCGGCTTGATCTTGTGGCCGATGCGGGTGGCCACGGCGGCGCCCACCAGGCCGTCGATGTTGAAGGTGCGGTGGTCGAGGGCGTTCACGCTGGTCCTGGACAGCCCGGTGACCCGGTAGCCTTCCGAAGCCTCGGCATAGCCGTTGTCCAGCCACCCCTGGAGGTCTTCGAGGCCGTCGGCCAGCGCTTCGTCGGTGCCGTCGCGGGTCTGGTCGAACAGGAATGTGGTGAGTTCTTCGAGCTCGCGCGGGGCATCGGGCGGGCCCTTGCACCCGATCAACAACGTGCACGCGAACGCGAAGTGGACGGTACGGGGCTGCATTCCGTCTCCCGGGCGGGGTCGGCTGGGGCCACTCTACCGCTTCCCTCGCAGCATCGACAGGGGCTTGCGTTCGGTCTGGCACCGACCGGCTCGTTAGGCTCCGTGCGCCCGGCGCCCGACACACGCGTTGGGTGGGAGCCCCCATGTCCGACCCCACCCCCACCCCTCCGCGAGCACTCGACTGGCTGCGGGTGAGCACCGGCCTCGCCGCTGTGGTGGGCATCGCGCTGTCGGCCACCGGGGTCCAGGTCGCCGAGGGCGAAGCCGCTGTGGTCACACGCTTTGGCGACCCCGTCCGCGTGCTCGAAGACGCCGGCCTGCACTGGAAGGCCCCGTGGCCCATCGACGACGTCGCGCGGGTCGACCTTCGGCGGCGCACCTTCGAGACCGGGCACGCCGAAATGCTCACCCGCGACCGCAAGAATGTGGTGCTGGTGGGCTTTGCCATCTGGCGGGTCTCCGACCCCCTCCGCTTCCACAAGAGCGTGGGGTCGGTGGACGACGCCGAAGAAAAGCTCGATGGCCTCATCACCAACGCCCAGATCGGCGTGCTGGGACGGTTCGACCTCGCCGCGCTCACCTCCACCAACCCCGACAACCTCCGCACCGCCGAGATCGAGACCGAGCTGCTGGCCGCCACCGTGGGCATCGCCAAAGAACGCTACGGCATCGACATCCTCACCGTGGGCTTCCAGCGGCTGGGGCTGCCCGAAGACAACGTGGCCGCGGTGTTCAAGCAGATGCGTGCCGAGCGCCGCCAGTTCGCCGCCCGCTACGAGGCCGAAGGTGCCGAAGATGCCGCGCGCATCCGCTCCGAGACCGACCTCGAGGCCGCTCGCATCCGAGCCGAAGGTGCCGAGGCCGCCGCCCGCATCCGTGGCGAAGCCGAAGCCGAGGCCGCCCGCATCTACGCCGACGCCCACCGCACCGACCCCGACCTCTACCGCTTCGTCCGCTCCCTCGACGCCCTCGACGACGTCGTCGGCAACGACACCACCGTCATCTTGCGCACCGACAGCCCGCCGTTTCGACTCCTCACGAGCGAGGGGCGCTGAGTGTCCGACCGCCCTGCCACCCTCGCAACCGAGCTGTCGACACTGCTCGAACCCGTCGGACGCGCCGCATTGGTTGCCGTGGAGCGCCTGCACTGGTGGCTGGCGGTCTTGTTGGTGGCCTACGCCGCGTCGGGCATCACGCTTGTCCAGCCCGATGAGGTGGCCCTCACCTACCGCTTCGGTGCGTTGGTGGGTGAGGGGGCCGGTGCCATCCAGCCGCCGGGGCTGCTCATCGCGCTGCCGCGTCCCATCGACCGCGTGGAGCGTGTGCCTGTGGCGCGGGTGTTCGAGACCGAGCTGCGTGCCCTCCACTTCACCGAAGGGGCCGACAAAGTCACCCGCTACCTGGTCACCAACCGGGCCACGCTCGACCCCGAGCGCACAGGCTACGCCCTCACGGGCGACCAGAACATTGTCCACCTGGCGATGGTCGCGCGCTGGCAGGTGGGCGACCCCATCGCGTGGTCCCGAGCGGTCCACGACCCCGAGAATCAGCTGCGGGTAGCGGTTCACCAGGCTGCGGTGGCGGCGCTCGGAGGGCTTCCCGTCGACACTGTGCTGTCCGACGGCCGCCAGCAGCTCGTCGAGACCCTCACCCGCGATGCCCAGGCTTCGCTCGATGCCTGGCAAGCAGGGGTGTCCATCGTGTCTCTCGAGCTGGTCGACCTCGCACCGCCGCAGCAGGTCAAGGAAGCATTCCGTGATGTGCAGACGGCCGCCATCGAAGCCGAGACCCGCGTGCGTTCGGCCGAAGAGTACCGTGCGGTTCAGCTGCCCAAGGCCCGGACCGACAAGCGGCGGGCGGTCCAGGCCGCCGAGACCGACGCCCTCGAGCGCGTCCAGCAAGCGCGCTCCGAGGCCGAGGCCTTTGTGGCCATCGCCGAAGAACACCGCAAAGACCCCACCGTGGTGCGCGAGCGGCTGTACCGGGAGGGCATCGAGGCCGTGCTTCGCGATGCGGGCAAGGTGGACTTCGTGCCGCCGCCGCCCGGGGCTCGGTACCCCGGCACCCGCCTGACCGTGCCCACGGGCCGAGCACCGCGGGCCGGAGGGCGCAATGAGTAGGGCGCGCACGGAAGCGGTCATGACCGCGGAAGAACGGCGTTCGGTGGGCCTTCGGCTGGCGGGCGACCTCGCCGGCGGTGGCTTGCTGTTGGTGGGGCTGGCCCTCGAGCTGTGGCGCCCCGACCAGCTCCGCATCGCGGCCGCAGTGCAAGGCATCGCGGCGCTGGTGGTGGGGGTTCCTGTGCTGGTGCGTGGGCTGCCGGCCCTCGTCGCGCTCAAGCCGCGGGCCACCACCGACCAGCTAGTGTCGCTGGCCGTGTTGGCCGCGTGGGCGCAAGGGGCCTTCGTCACCGCAACCTTGGTGCCCCTCATCCTCGACATCGGCCGACTGTTCGAAGAGCGCACCTCGCTGGGCGCCCAGGCTGCCATCGCCGGCCTGCAGCGCCTGGAAGCCCGGCAGGCGGTCCGTGTGGGCGAAGATGACGTAGAGACGGCTGTTCCGGTCGATTCGTTGGCGGTGGGCGACCGGGTTCGGGTGCGTCCCGGGCAGGTGATTGCCGTCGACGGCGAGGTGGTGTCAGGCCATGGTGCGGTCGACCAGGCCCCCATCACAGGCGAGAGCCGGCCCGAGGATGTGGCCCCGGGGGCGCCTGTGTTCGCGGGCACATTGAATGTGTCCGGGCTGCTGGATGTTCGGGTCACCGGGTTGGGTGGCCAGACCGTTCTCGGGCGCGTGGCGGCCTTGTTGCGCGAAGTGGCCGAGGCCCGTCCGCGATGGGTGCGCTCGCTCGAACGGCTCGGCGCCGCCTATGTCCCGGTTGTGCTCACAGTGGCCGCCACCACGCTGTTCTTCACCGAGTCGGTCGACCGTGCCATCGCTGTGTTGGTCGTGTCTGCACCCACCGCTCTCGTGGTGGCAGGACCCGCGGCGATGGTGGCCGCGCTGTCGGTGGCCACACGGCGCGACATGCTCATCAAAGAGGCCGACTTCCTCGAAGCGGCCACCACCGTCGACACCTTGGTGATCGACAAGACCGGCACGCTCACCACCGGTGCGTTGGTGGTCGCGGCGGTGGAGCCGGCCGCAGGGGTGTCGCAGGCGGATGTGTTGCAGGCGGCGGCAGCGTGTGGGCACGGATCGCTCCATCCGGTCGCGCGCGCGGCGGTCCAGGCTGCGCGCAATGCAGGGGTGGACACCCAAGCCCCCACCCAAGTCACCGAGGTGCCTGGCTTGGGCACTCGCGCGCTGCTCGATGGCCACACCTTCCGCCTCGGGCGGGCGTCGTGGCTGGTCGAGTCGGGGGTGGATGTTCCCGACAACACGTCCGGCACTGCAGTGTCGCGAGACGACCGCTTCCTGGGCTGTCTGCAGCTGTCGGATTCCGTCCGTCCAGGCGCTGCCGATGCGCTCACCCAGCTCCGTGCGCTCGGGTTGCATCGGGTGGTGCTCGTCACCGGCGACCGACGGGTGGAAGCGGAGCGAGTGGCTGCGCTGCTTGGCATCGACGAGGTGGTTGCCGAGGTGCTGCCCGAAGACAAGCTGTCCGTGGTTCAAGCGGAACAAGCGCGCGGGGCGCGGGTGCTGATGGTGGGCGACGGCGTGAACGACGCCTTGGCCTTGTCGCAAGCCGACGTGGGCGTGGCGCTCGGTGCCCGGGTCAACGACATTGCGTTGGGAGGGGCCGATGTGGCGCTGCTCACCGACGACCCCGGACGCATTCCGGAGCTGCTGCGGCTCGCGCGTCAGGCGCGCCGGACCGTGTGGCAGAACCTGGCGCTGGCGCTGTCTCTCGTGGTGCTGCTGGTGTGGCTGGCCGCCCGCGGCACGATCTCACCCCTCCTGGGTGCGCTGGTTCACGACCTGAGTGCTGTCTTGGTGGTCGTGAACGCGGCGCGGATGTTGCGCAGAGAGGGCACCGCCGAAGCGGCACCTTCATCCGTGCTGGCCACCGAGTGAGCGAAGGGGAAGCTCACCCGGCAGCGGGGCTTCTTCAGCCGATGGGCAGGGCCTGCATCCAGTGGGCGAGGCGCTCGGCCTCGCGCACGGTGAGGTCGGCGGGAAGCTCGATGTTGACCGTGAGGTCTGCCCGGAGGCGCAGCGAGTAGGACTGGCCGTTGCTGGCTGCTGCGGGTGCGGGTGCGGGTGCGGGAGCTTCGGCTGCGGGAGCCGGTGCCGGTGCGGGAGCCGGTGCGGCCTTGGCGGACTTTTCGGCTGCGGGCTTCTTCGGCGCGGGTGCGGCGGCCACCGGGGTGGGGACCTTCGACCAGGCAAACCGCGTGGGGTATCCACGACGGCCCACGATAAGCGAACCATAGCCTGCTGCTTCGCCAGCCCGGAGGGCGCCACGAAGGTGGGCGGCGTTGAAGCGCCGGCCGCGGCTGTCGCTCATCCCAAGGTCGAGAAGGTCCGCTGCGGGCGTCTCTGTACCTTGCACGTCTTCAATGGAAATCTGCTCGAGAACTTTCTGAAAGTCGACCGAATAGTCGCGGGGCATGGGACCTCCTGATTCGGTTGCGAGCTTAACGGGAATATCCGGGGATAGGGAGGACAGACCCCATATTTTGTAGAAAACGGGTGGTGGGACTCCCCGCGTTGCCCGGTGGTCGATTAGCCGGGGGGCCGTGTTCGAGGTCTGGATGCTTCATTCCCCCCGGTGGATGGCCCTCGTGGCCGGTCTCGTGTGCAGTGGCATCGCGGGAATCGTCAATCAGGTGGTCTGGCAGCGGGCCCTCAAGGTGGTGCTCGGCGGCTCCGAGACCCTCTCCAGCATGATTGTCGTGTTGGTCTTTCTCGGTGGTCTGGGCCTCGGGTCGGCGCTGGCAGCCCGGCGTGCCGAGACGGTCCGCAACCCGATGCTGGCGCTGGCGCTGGTCGAGCTGGGCCTCGCTGTGGTGAACGGGGTGGTGGCGTTTGTGCTCGGCCTCGACATCTCCGAGACGGTGTACGCGGTCCAGCGTGTGGCGGTGGGGGTGGGGTTGCCCTTGCGCCTTGTGTATGCGGTGGGGGCCACGGCCTGCCTGTTGCCGCCCACTCTGCTGATGGGGGCCACGATCCCGCTGGCGTCGGAAGCGGCCCAGCGGCAGCTGAAGGCCACAGACTCCGCCCTTGTGCCCATCCTATTCTTTGTCAACACAGCCGGAGCGGCGCTGGGTGCGCTGGTGGCGAGCTTGTGGTGGCTGCCGTGGTGGGGGCAGCGCAATGCACTGTTCGGGGCGATTGCGCTGAACGCCATGGCTGCGGGCATCGTCGGGGTGGTCGGTCGGGGGCCGGCGGTGGCCGCCAAGATGGTGGACGCCTCCGCAAAGGTCCGCCGTGCATTGTCCCGCGAAGAAATGCTGGGCGCAGTGCTCGGTTTTGTGTCGCTCGGGTATGAGATGCTCCTGTTTCGGTCGCTCTCATTGGCCCATGGCCCCCTGCCGGGCACCTTCGCCCTCGGTCTCACCGCGTTTCTCGTCGCGTGGGCCATCGGGGTGGCGGCGTCGTCGCGGGTCCCCGTCTCAGAGGCGGTCGTCGCGTGGGCGACTGCTGGCGCTGTCGCGCTCGCCCCGGCTGTGCTGGCTTGGGACCGCGCCCGACACACGGGCGACTACGGCGATCTCGGCCTGTTGGTCCCCGCGGTCATCGTGTATGGCCTGCCCGTCATCGGGTTTGGCATCTTGTATGGGCGGCTGGTGTCCCGTCGCGCCACGGACTGGGGACGCGATGTGGGCCGGTATGCCGCGCTCAACACGCTTGGATCGTGTCTGGGTGTTCTCGTCTTCACATTGGGTGTGTACGAGCTGCCGTTGGCTTCCGGAACCACCTTTGTGGCCGCTGTTCTCGTCGCCATCGGAGGGGTCGAGGGGGCGGTCTTGTTCGCCGGAAGGTCCGAGCGCGGGTTGTCTCGGGGCTTGTCGGTCTTGGGCGCATTTATGGCGACTGGTGCCGTTGTGGCCGGCTTGTCGTCCCGAACCCACACCGATGCCGATGGCCTCGTCACCTACTGGGGCAGCGACGGTGTCGTCGAAGTACAGCCCGACGGTGATGTCTACCTGGATGGGTTGTGGCACACCCGGCTCACCGATGGTCCCGACGGCCATGTCGGACGACCCTACACTTGGGTGATGGCCGCCGCGGCGGTCCTTGCGCATCCCAACCCACACCCCGAGCGCGCGCTGGTGATTGGGGCTGGCGTGGGTGTGTCGGGGGTCACGCTCGCTGGCGTGGATGGGTTGCAGGTCGATGGGTACGAGATCAACCGTACCCTCAAGCGGGTCCTCGAAGACCTCCCCGGTCGCACGCTCGACGCACTCCACCACCGCTCGTTGCGTTGGATCTGGCACGACGCCCGCACCGGCCTCGCGCTCGACGAGACCCGCTACGACATCATCTTGTCGGCACCCCTCCACCTTCGACAGGCCGGCTCCAGCCTCCTGCTCAGCCGGGAATATCTGCGGCTCGTCAAGTCTCGAATGGCGGAGGGTGGGGTCCTGGCGGTCTACTCCAACGAAGGCCCGGGCGCCCAGACCCTCCTCGTGCAGGCCACCCTCGCCGAGGCATTCGCATACCGCACCTCCTGGTACGACGGCATCGTCACCGTGGCATCCGACCGTCCCATCACGGTCACGCCCGAGCTCCTCGAGGCCCGGATGCAGCGCGACGACCTGCTGTACCGGCAGATGCGTTCGCTGGACGCAGAGCTCGCCGACGAAGGCGGACTCTACGCGCTGTGGGATGACGAAGAGTATACCCAGATTATCGGCGACCACGTCATCCTCGACGACTGGCCCCTCGTCGAGCACCCCGAGGTGGCCGACGCCCTGGTGCAACAGGTCCCCGTCGGCCAGCGCACCACCCCCTGACCTCCTCCGGAGTCCGCATGTCTCGCGCCACCGCATTCCTCCTCGCTGCTGGCTTTGGCTCTCGCCTCCGGCCCCTCACGCTCGCCCGACCCAAGCCGCTGCTGCCCTTGTGCGGCCTGCCCATGCTCGACCACGTGCTCGCCCACGTCCGCCAGCACGGCCACACCCACGTCCTGGTGAATGCCCACCACCTCTGGGAGCAGGTGGCGGCGTGGGCCGAGGTCAACGGCGTGCAGCTCCAGGTCGAGCTCCCCCACATCCTCGGAACCGGTGGGGGGCTGAAGGCTGCGTCCGACCGCCTCGCTGACCGATTCGTGGTGGTCAACGGCGACATCCTGAGCGACGTCGACCTCACCGCGCTGCTCGATGCCGTGCCCTCCGGCGGTGCGGCCATGGCTCTGCGTGCCGACCCCACCCTGGGTGCCCGTGCGCCCGTCGAGGCCGATGAAGAAGGCGTGGTCGTGCGCATGCGGGAATTCGCCGGCACGCCCGGCATCGGCATCGAAGGCACCCACTTCACCGGCATCCATGCTGCCGACCGCGACACCCTGTCCGATGTTCCCGATGGCTTCGGCTGCATCGTCCGCACGGCCTACACCCGACGGCTGCCCGCGCGGGTCATCCGGTCGATTCTCCACGATGGCCGCTGGATCGACATCGGCACGCCCGCCGACTACCTCGCCGCCAACCTCGCGGTCCTCGACGGCACCCTCACCACCGCGCTTCCGGTCTGGGAGCACGGCACGGGCACCCCCGGTGAGGTGTGGGTGGGCAGCGGCGCCACCATCGAGGGCACGGTCCGCCACAGCATCATTGGCGCGCGGGCCACAGTCCCCGCCGGAGCTTCCCTCACCGACTGTGTGGTGTGGGATGGCGCCACCGTGCCGGAAGGACATCACCACAAGGTGGTCATTTTCGACAACGGCATCCTACAGGTCGATCAGAACGGGTAGCATCACCCTCCTCGGAGGTTGTCATGCGTGCATCTGTACTGTCCCTGTGGTGTCTGGCCACGCTCTCTCTGACCGCTGGATGCTCGGAAGACGAAGGCAAGGACGACGGCTCGGGCAGCACCACCACCGACGGCACCACCGAAGAGGCGGACGCCGACACCGACGCCGACACGGATGCCGACACCGACGCCGACACCGACGCCGACACGGATGCCGACACCGACGCCGACCCCTGTGCATCCGAGGCGGTGGGCGACATTCCCGAAGACGCCGAGTGGATTGTCTTCGACGGCAATTCCGACGCCACGTTCAGCCTTGCCGAGCCCGTGCTGTCCGCGAGCTGGGAAGGCAGCTACGGCACCTACAACCTCAACGAGGTTGGAATTGCCGGTGGCCAGGGCTTCCTGCTCGAGCGCCCCGGCACCGTGGTGGCCGCACAGGTGCAGTGGGCCAACCTCCCGGCCGAGCTCGAGCCCATTCCGCTCGCCATCTGGCCCGACTTCGGCAGCGACGGCTACATGTGGGACCTCGAGAACCCCACCGCCGAGCCCATCCGATGCCTGACGGCCGACGACAACGGCGAGTGGGTCGACTACGTGCTGCCCGAGCCCATCCACGTCCCCCAGCCGCTCCACGTGTTCGCCGGCTACACGAAGGATGAGGGCGCCGACAGTCCCGCGATTCTCCAGGAAGACCACTGGTTCGACGGCGACCCTCCCTACTCCGGCATCCGCTTCCTCGACGTCGACGATGAGCTCTTCTACCTGGGCATGGCGAGTCCCTGGTACACGTGGCGCATCCGGCTCGCGGTGGTCTACGACGACGAAATCGCCGCCGAAGACAAGCCGTTCTGGCCGCTCGTGCACGAAGTGGACGACATGGGCGTGTCCGCGTCGAGCCGCGTGGCCTGGGGCGACTACGACAACGACGGCGACGACGACTTCATGACCAACGGGCCGCACCTGTGGCGCAACGACGGCGGCACGTTCTCGCGTGTGTCCACCGAAGCGCTCCCGAGCGGCGTCGGCAGCGGCGGCGGTGTGTGGGGCGACTACGACAACGACGGCTGCCTCGACTACTTCGGCCAAGGCACGTACTACACATACGGCGACCTGCTGCTGCACAACAACTGCGACGGCACCTTCTCCGATGCCACCCTCACCGCAGGCATCCACGACATCCAGACCGAACGCGACTGCAACGGCGACGGCCTCGAAGAGCACTCACCCACGGAAGGCTCGGGCTGGTTCGACCTCGACAACGACGGCTGGCTCGACCTCTACATGGCCAACTACGAGTGCTCGAGCGAACACGACTACTACGTCAACTACGACGACCGCGTGTGGCGCAACAACGGCGACGGCACGTTCACCGACTGGACCGACATCTCCTACATCCCGTCCACCAACGAAGCGGGCCGCGGCGTCACGGTGGGCGACTACGACATGGACGGCGACATCGACGTCTTCGTGTCGAACTATCGCCTCGACCGCAACTTCTTCCTGGTGAACTGGGGCGACAACACGCTGCGCAACCGCGCCGACAGCAACGGCACCGAAGGCAACCTCGCACGCGGCGCCTACGGCCACACCATCGGCGCGGTGTTCGGCGACATCGACAACGACGGCGACTTCGACATGGTGCACGCGAACCTGTCGCACCCGTTCTACTACCACTTCTCCGACACCACCGCGGTTCTCATGAACAACGGCTCGGGCAACTTCACCGACCAGGCCGACAGCCGCGGCATCTACTACCGCGAGACCCACTCCAACCCCACGCTCTTCGACGCCGACAACGACGGCGACCTCGACCTCTTCATCACCGCCGTGTATGCCGGCCGCGACAGCGACTTCTACGAAAACGACGGCCGGGGCAACTTCACGCTCCGCAACTATGAGAGCGGGCTGGTGCGCCAGAACGGCTGGGGCGCCGCAGTGGCCGACCCCGACAACGACGGCGACCTCGACCTCATCTCGTACCAGATGTTCGAGAACCACGCCGATGCGGCCAACCAGTGGGTGAAGGTCACCGCGGTGGGCGGGGCTGGTGATGGCGGCCTGGCCAACCGCAGTGCCATCGGGTCCATCGTGCAGGTGCAAGCCGGCTCACTCAACCAGCTGCGGATGGTGAGCGGTGGCTCGGGCACGGGCGTGCAAGACAGCCTCACCCAACACGTGGGCCTGGGCGCCGAGACCGTGGCCGACCGGGTGACCGTGTGGTTCCCGGGCGGCGCTGAAGTGGTGGTGGACGATGTCGACGCCGGCACGCGCCTGTGGGTGCACGAAGACGGCCGCACGGCCACCGGCGACACCCCACCCGAATGGTAGGGCTCAGCCGCCGCTGGTGATGGCCCCGTCGGCGACTGCATCTCCGCTGAAGGGCTCCAGCTGCCACTTGAGCGGCCGCGGGATGCTGACGCGGGCGTGCCAGCCGTCGTCCTTCCAGTCTTCCCGCAGCACTTCGCCGTGTTCGTGCACCATGGCGGCGAATTTCGACTCGGTGTGCGGCACCACCACCTCGAGCTCTACCCAGTCGGCGTTGCGGCGGCGGACCACGAGGGCTGCGAGGTCGTCGGTGCCTTGGCCGGTGTGTGCGCTGATGGTGACCGCATCCGAGAACAGGCCACGCAGCTCCACGAGGGTGGTGGGGTCGACGTCGCGGTCGCACTTGTTGAGCGCACCCACCACGCGGTCGAGGTCGACGCCCAGGTCGGACAACACGCCGTGCACCGCGGCCACCTGGTCGAGGGTGTCGGGGTGGGAGGCGTCGACGACGTGGATGAGGAGGTCGGCGTGGAGCGCTTCGGCGAGCGTGGACCGGAAGGACGCCACCAGGTGGTGGGGCAGGTCGCGGACGAAGCCGACGGTGTCGCTCACGGGGATGTCGACGCCCGGACGCACCGACCAGCGGCGGCTCACGGTGTCGAGCGTGGCGAACAGTTGGTCGGCTGCGTAGGTGCCGGCGTTGGTGAGGTGGTTGAGCAGGGTGCTCTTGCCGGCGTTGGTGTAGCCCACGAGCCCGATGGTCCAGACGCGGTTGTTGCGGGCTGTGACCTGCCGTTCGCGGCGCTTGAGCACCTGGTTGAGCTCGGACTTCAGCCGCGAGATGCGCTTCTGCACGATGCGGCGGTCGATCTCGATCTGCTGCTCACCCGGACCGCGGGTGCCGATGCCGCCGGACTTGCCGCCACCACCACCGGCCTGGCGCTCGAGGTGCGACCACATGCCACGCAGGCGGGGGGCGGTGTACTGCAGCTGGGCGAGCTCGACCTGGACCATGGCCTCGCGGGTGCGGGCGCGGGCGGCGAAGATGTCGAGGATGAGCTCGCTGCGGTCGATGACGCGGCAGCCGAGGCGCTGTTCGATCTCGCGGATCTGTGCGGGGGACAGCTCGTTGTCGAAGACGACCAGGTTGGCGCCCTGGTTGACCACCTCGAATTGGATTTCGTCGATCTTGCCGCGGCCCAGGTAGGTGGCGGGGTCGACGGGACGCTGTGCGGCGCCGTCTTCGCGGGCGAGGCCACGCCGCTGGTACACCCGACCGAGGGCCAGGCCGCCCGCAGCCGAGACCAGGCTGGCCAGCTCGTCGAGGCGGGTGTCGGGGGAGAGGTGGCCGTCTTGCGGGTAGAGGCCGGCGAGGATGGCGCGGTCGCCCGAACCGGTGTTCTTGCGGGCGTCGAGCATGATGTGTTCCGGGATGTGGGGGGGGCCGCACGAGGCCCGATGCCGCGTCCCTAACGAGTCCGACCGTCGGCGGGTTGTTCTGCCACGTTCCATCGGGTGGGTGCGCGCTCCCGTCGTCCGCCCACCGCCACATACACCACGAACACCGCCAACAGCAGCATCCCGAGCACGGCCTTGGCTGCGGTGGGGACCGCCATGTTCGGTGAGATGAAGCCCTCGACAGCACCGAGCAGGAAGAAGCCGGGAACGGCCCCCAGCACGAGCAACAGGGACGTGCTGGCGGCATCGGCGGTGCGGGTGCGGAAGTCGCGGCCATCGTCGCGGAGCATGCCTCGGGCGAAGGCCAGGCCAGCGCCTCCGCAGAACACGATGAGGGTGAGCTCGAGGGGGCCGTGGGCGGCGGTGAACGCGAGGATGCGGTCGAAGAGGTGGTACCGCGCGGCCATGGAGAAGAGCGTGCCCACCATCAGTCCGTTGGTGAGAACAACGTACAGGGAGCCGGTTCCGGCGAGCACCCCGGATGCCCAGGCGGTGAGGCCCACCGCGGCGTTGTTGAGGGCGATGGCGGCAGCGAGCACGGCGGGCGGGGCCTCGAAGGCCACGGAGTCGGTCCAGAGCTCTCCGTTCTGCACGGCTGTGAGGGCCTCTTCGCCCACAAATGCGAGCGCGGCGGCATCGGACTGGCGGGCGAGCAGAGCGCCGATGGTCACGCCCAGCCCGAAGACCAGGCCGCTGGTGACCATGGCGGGCAAGGCCGAACGGACGGCTCGGGGCCAGGCGGACAAGCCGCTGCGGACGCGCTGGACGATGGGTGGCGGAGGCGGACGAAGGGCCCGTGCCCCCATGACGGCCTGGCGGGCCAGCTGGTGGGTGGCGCGGGTGTTGGGAAACCAGGTGCGGGCTGCGGAGAGGTCGGAGACGATGGCGTGCTGGAGGGCGACCAGGCGCTCGATGTCGTCGAAGGTGAGGGGACCAGACGGCCGCTCGACCAGCCGCGCGTGGTGTTCCCACCGTGTCTGGCGGTCTGCGCAGAACCGCGCATATGGGACCGGTGCGCTCAAGAGTCGGTGGGTGGGACGAGACCGCGTGCGAGGCGAGCGAGCGGAGTGGGGCCGTCGGGGAGCCAGTCGGGCCACCGGTGGTCCATCCAGCCCACCATGCGTGCGGCCAGAGCCTCCCGTGCCGCGGGGTCGAGGATGGTGGAGCGGCTGGCCCACGACTCGAGCAAGGCCACTTCGCCGGCGGTGGCGTCGTTGGGGAGGCGCATGCGGGGCGCGGGCCGGGGTTCGGGGAGGTCGTGGACGACGCGGGTGCCTGCTGCGAGGTCGCCGAGGCGTCGGCCGGCCTTGCTGGTGCCGACGAGAACGGTCCCCAGCGCGAAGCCGTAGGGCAGGTTGTCGACCGGCCGGAGCAGGTTTCGGAGGAGGGCGGCTCCGGCGGTTGGGGGGCCACCGTCGGCCCCGACCACCCGGATGCCCATGACGCGCTTGCCCATGGTCTGGCCGTCGCGAATGGCCTCCTGCACACCAAAGAGGAGGAATTGCGAGAAGAACCAGCCGGCGGCGAAGAGGCCGAGCACCTGCGGGGAGGGGAGGCGGCCCGGGTACATCAGCGCCAGCACGCTCGCCACGATGAGCCAGAGCAGGAGGAGCACCAGCATGTCGAAGATGTAGGCGGCGGAGCGGCTGCCCACCGAAGCCACAGGAAGGTCGACCCCCACATCGAGGCCGGTCTGGACACGCAGGTGTTCCGCGTCGGACATGCTGCCCTCCGAGTGCACATGCGGGTTAATCCGCTGCGGCCGACACGGGAGTCGGTCGTGGGGTTCGGATGGATGGGCTGGTTTGCGTGGTGACGGGCGCCACATCGGGCATTGGGCTGGAGACGGCCCGCGCGCTCGCAGGAAAAAGTGCACACGTTGTGCTCACGGCCCGCTCGAAAGAAAAAGGCCAGGCTGCGGTGGATGCCATCCGGGCCAGCCATCCCCATGCGTCTGTGGAGGTCGAGCTGCTCGATCTGGCCGACCTCTCCACGGTCCGCCATGCCGGCCGAGCGATCCGCCAGCGCCACGACCGCATCGCCGTTCTGGTCAACAACGCCGGCGTCTACCAGACCGAACGCACCGAGACCGTCGACGGCTTCGAGTCCACCTTCGGCGTCAACCACCTCGGCCACTTCCTGTTCACGCACCTGCTGTTGCCTTCGCTGGTGGAAGGCCCCACGGCTCGGGTGGTGAACGTGTCGAGCGAAGCCCACCGGGGCAGCGACGGCCTGTTCTTCAACGACCTCCAGTGGTCCACCCGGCGCTTCTCGGGCTTTCGCGCCTACGCCGACAGCAAGCTGGCCAACCTCCTGTTCACCCGCAGCCTGTCGAAGCGCTTCGACCCCGCCCAGCTGGTGGCCCATGCGGTGCATCCCGGAACGGTCTCCACGGGCCTGTTCGACGGCGACCGACCCATGTGGTTCCGGCTGGGGATGAAGGTGGTGCGCCCCTTCCTGACGGATGCGTCTGCAGGGGCGGCCACATCGGTGTTTGTGGCCACCGACCACAAGGTGGGCCAGATGACCGGCGGCTACTTCGCCAAGGCGCGCGTGAAGACCCCCACCCGTGCGGGCCGCGACGACCTCGTGGCGGGTCAGCTGTGGGACCTCAGCGCCGAATTGCTCGACATCGAGGCTTGAGGCGGCTCGGGGGGCTCTGCCGGTAGGTGCAGCTCGAACACGCACCCGCCGCTCGGGGCGGACTCGGCCACGAGCGTGGCGCCCACATCTTCGAGCTCCTGTCGGCTGATGGCGAGGCCCAGGCCGGTGCCGCTGGCTTTGGTGGTGAAGAAGGGATCGAAGGCCCGTCGGAGCTGCTCGGCGTCCATGCCCGGTCCGTCGTCGGAGAGGCGGATGACCAGGTGGTCGGCGAGGGTCTCGAAGCGGATGTCGACGGTCTTGGCTCCGGCTTCGGCAGCGTTGCGGAGGAGGTTGCGGACGGCGCGGCGGACGGCGTCGGTGTCGAGCTCGACGGGGGCGGGGCGAGGGCCCAGGACACGCACCTCGAGGCCCATCCGGGTGAGGGCCGGGCCGTCGGTGGCCAGGACGTCTTCGACGACGGCACGGGGGTCTTCGACATGGAGCAGGGGCTGTCGCCCGCGGGACAGCTCGAGGTAGCGGGCGGTCAGCTCTTCGAGGCGGCGAATCTCGGTGGAGATGGTGTCGAGCATGGCGCGCTGCTCGGCGTCTTCGATCTCGTCGGACAGGATGTCGGCGTTGAGGCTCATGGCGTTGAGCGGGTTGCGCACCTCGTGGGTGATCTGGGCGAGCATCTGTCCGACGAGGGCGAGGCGTTCGTTGCGGGCCAGGCGGGCGCGGTCGGCCTCGCGTCGGGTGACGTCCTCGCCGACCACCAGGCGTCCTTTGCCGCCGGCGAGGGGCACCACATCCACATCGAAGAGGCGCTCACCCTGCCGCAGACCCTCGTGGCGCCCGGGCGGCAGGGAGACGAGGGCGCGGGGAAGCGGGCGACCGGGGGCGGCGTCCCACAGATGGGCGGCGGCGGGGTTGGCGATGCGGACTTCGGCGTCGTCGAGCACCACCAGGCCCGCACGGATGGTGTCGAGGATGCCGCGGAGCTGGGATGTGAGGACGTCGAGGGTGCGCGCGCGTTCGGACAGGCTGCGGTCGCGCTCGGCGACGGTCTCGGCCATGGCGTTGAACTCGCGGGCCAGGACGGTGACCTCGTCGTCGCCGCGCACGGGAAGGCGCCCGGCGTAGTCACCGGTGGCGAGACGCTGGACCTGGACGGTGAGCTCGCCCACGGGGCGCAGTGCGACGAGCGCAGCCGCGGTGAGAACGCCGGACAGGACGATGGCCAGCACAGCCAAGGCGCCTGAGACCCGGGTGGCGGTGGCCTGGGCGCGGGCGGTGAGGCGCGACAGGTAGGTGATGCGTCCGTCGACCACCTGGGAGAGCTGGCTGATGCGCAGGACGAGCTGGGTGCGGCGGGCGTCGAGGTCGGCGAGGGTGCTGCCGCTGGTGGCGCCGTCGGTGGTGGCGGACGCGGCCCAGGTGGTGAAGGCGGCGTCGTAGCCTTCGCGGGCGTCGTCGATGTGTGCGAGCAGACGCTCCGCTTCGTCGAGTGCGGCCCGGTCCCCGGAGGACAGCTTGGTGGGGTCGTCGAGGCGGGAGACCAGCCTCTGGCCGCGCTCGACGGCGTCGGAGATGCCGCCGCTGTAGAAGTCGTGGTTGGCTCGGAAGCCGGCCACGGTCTTGGGGGGACTTCGCGCGAGACGGTCGTGCTCGCGGTCCATCTGACGGGCGATGGCCTCGAGCTCGGCGGCCAGGCGGGCCATGGGCAGGTAGCCGCGGTCGAGCAGGGAGACGTTGTGACCGATGGCGTCGAGCTGGAGGAGGCTGTGTCCGAGGGCTGTGGCCGAGGCCACCAGGGACAAGAGGAAGGCCAGCAGGATGCGCGTGCGGATGGTGCGTGGTGGACGCGGCGTGGTGGCGCTCATTTCGGGCGCCAGGCCTCCGCCCGACCGAACACCTCGGGGAGGCGCCCTTCGGCGATGGTGAGCCGGAGGTCGTCGCCGGCCTGGAGGTCGAGGGTGCCGCGGGCCCAGACGGTGAGGTTGTCGATGCTGCGCACTTCCAGGGAGTGCGGGCCGGGCACGAGGCCTTCCAGGAGGATGGGGCGGTCGTCGTGCAGGAGGGCCACGCGCTTGCTGTTCACGATGACCGAGAAGCGCTGCCCGGGGGCGGCGGACAGGTGAACGACGGGGGCGTCGGCGGTCTCGGGGGGCGGTGGGGTGTCGGTGGTGAGGGAGTCTTCCCCCACGAGCAGGCGGACGGTGCCGGTGGCGGGCACCTCGATCTGGATGCTTCGCGACTTGCCGTAGCGAAATACTTCAAAAGCGTGCAATCCAGGGGAGACGTCGGGGAGGCTCACGGTGCCGGGTCCGTAGGTCTTCACGACCGGCACCCCAGCGAGCCGAACCTCGGTGGCCACGGCGGTCTCGACGCGAACGGTACCGGCGGATGCGCTTCTTGGTACCAGGCTCGTGGAGAGCAGTGCAGCGAGCAGGGTCGGCAGACGGGGCAGTCGAATCACGGCGGACCTCGGTTGGGGCCGCCCACCGTATCGCGTGCGTGCGCTGCGCGTGGTTGACGGGACCCCGCGCCCACACTATGCCCGCCCGGCAATTCTATGGAGTCGGGTGGGGCGAGCATGTCGCTCCACGATTGGTCCCCCGGGGTCCACACCGCCTCCGCTTTCCATCCCCCGGTCCCATCGCACGCCTGAGGGTCTTGGCGGCCAACAGCACCAGCTGACGGTGTGGAGCCCAGCCGAAGCCGGCTTTTCGCGCTCCCGAGCTCCGTCGTCACCGGTGCCGAGCCCCCATCCCCCGGTCCGAGGAGTCGCGACCCATGCAGTCTTCCGCTGCCGCCATCGAATCGCCCGCCGCCAACTGGCGGACCCTCATCCGCCCCGAGCGGGTCGAGATCGACTCGAAGTCCTCCAGCACCTACGGCAAGTTCGTCGTGCGCCCGCTGGAGCGCGGCTACGGCAACACCCTCGGCAACGCGCTGCGGCGCATCCTCCTCTCCAGCCTCCAGGGCGCGGCCATCACCAAGGTCGAGGTCAAGGGTGTGCTCGACGGGGTGGGCGCCATCCCCGGTGTGGTCGACGATGTCGCTGACATCGTGCTCAACCTCAAGGGCGTGCGGATGACCACCGACGCCACCGGCGCCATCCAAGGCCGGCTTCGGGTGCGGGGCAACGGCGGCGGCATGACGCCGGTCACCGCGGGCGACCTCGTCTTCGACGGCGACATCACGGTCACCAACCCCGACCACGTCATCGCCACCCTCACCGGCTCCGGCTCCCTCGAGATCGACGTCGTGGCCGAGATGGGTCAGGGCTACGTGCTCGGCGGCGACGCAGGCCTCGGCGACGGCGCGCTCCGCCTCGACGCCCGCTTCAGCCCCATCCGCAAGGTGCGGTACACCGTCACCAACGCCCGCGTTGGGCAGCGCACCGACTACGACCGCCTCACCCTCGAGGTCTGGACCGACGGCCGCGTCCTCCCCGAAGATGCCCTGGTCTACGCCTCCCGCGTGTACCGCGAGCAGCTCCAGGTCTTCATCAACTTCGAAGAGGAGGAGGAGCCGGAACCCGGCGCCGTCGACTCCCCGAGCTGGCCCGAGTGGCTGTCCCGTCGCGTCGACGAGCTCGAGCTGTCCGTGCGCTCCGCCAACTGCTTGCGCAACGCCAACATCGTCCAGGTGTGGCAGCTGTGCGAGAAGACCGAAGCCGAGCTGCTCAAGACCAAGAACCTCGGCCGCAAGTCCCTCAACGAGATCAAGGACACCCTCGCAGAGATCGAGCTGTCCCTCGGCATGGACCTCGCCGGCTTCCCCAAGGACTGATGCCGCATCCGAAGGGGAGCGGTGGTCGCTCTCGTTCGGTCCTGCGACTCAACTGATTCTGCGACACCCTCGAATCCGCGACTCCACCGCGCGGTGGTGCTATCGCCCGAACCGGACCCGGCACTCGCGAGTGCCCGGAGGAAGAGATGCGAACGCTGACCCCTGCTCTGTTGACCGCTGCCGCCCTGCTCTTCGCTGCATGCGACGGTGGTGCCGGCAACGCCACGCCCGACGCCGGCAAGACCCCTGCCGCCGCTCCCGCTGCCACCCCCGCCCTCGACATCGGTGAGACCATCGCCGACGTCGATGGAGTGCCTGTGGGCTCCGACGAGTTCCAGGAAGCAGCCGCCCGCAAGAAGCCGGCGGAAGGTGGCGAGCTCTCGATGGCAGAAAAGCGCGAAGTCCTTGACCGCCTGGTCGACGAGAAGCTGCTCTACAAGGCCGCGCTCGCCAAGGGCCTCGACAAAGACCCCAAGGTCCAGAAGGTGATGGTCAACACCCTGCTCCGGCAAGAGGTGTACGCCAACGTCCGCAACTCCGACTTCACCGATGAGGAGCTGCAGGCCTACTACGAGTCCCACAAGGACGACTTCGTGGTGCCCGAGAAGGTGCAGATCAAGCGCATCCTCGTGAAGGTTGGCAAGGAGCGCACCGAAGCCGAGGCCCAAGGCATCGCCGGTGAAGCCCACAAGCGCCTGAAGAAGGACCCCTCCGCCTTCAAGGACGTCGCCGCGAAGATCTCCGAAGACCCCTACCGCCGTCGCGGTGGTGATGTGGGCTTCGTGCCCCGCAGCGGCAAGCCCGGTCTCGCCTCGGCCGTCGTCGACAAGGCCTTCACCATGGGCGTCGACCAGCTCTCCGAGCCCTTCGTCACCGACGAGGGCGTGAACATCATCTTCGTCGCCAACAAGCGCGAGCGGGTCGAGCGCACCTTCCAGCAGATGAAGGGCTCCGTGCTCCGCAAGGTGAAGAACGAGAAGCTCAAGGAGATGTACGAGTCGTACGTCGCCGACCTCCGCACCGGCGCCAAGATCGCCATCGACGAAGCCAAGCTCGGCGAGATCGAGGTGAAGTCCGGCCGTCGTCCCATGGGCCAGGGCGTGAAGCTCGGTGGTGAGGACGAAGCGCCGGCTCCCGAGATGGACGGTGGCGCGGGTGAGTGAGCCTGTGCGACGACACGCCCGCGCGCTCGTGCTCGGGACTCTGGTCGCCCTGACCGGAGCCCTCCTTGCGCCGGTTCCTGCAGCACACGCTGCGGTGGTCGACCGCGTGGCGGCTGTCGTAGACAACGAGGTGCTCACCCTCTCCGAAATCTACGAGCTGGGCGGTGACTACATCACCCAGGCCATGGCTGCTTCCGGCGGAGGGCCCGCACAGCGGCGCAACCTCGAGCTGGAAGTGCTCGACACCCTCATCCTCCGGCGCCTGGTCTCCCAGGAGATGCTGCGCCTGGGGATGGATGTCACGGAAGACGAGCTCGACGGCTCCGTGACCGACATCGCCCGCCGCAACGGCATGGAGCTCGACACGCTCCGCCGCGAGGTGGAGTCCCAGGGCCTTCCGTGGGACGCCTACCGCGAAGAGATCCGCGAAAACCTCCGGCAGGCGAAGTTCAACTCGTACGTCATCCAGCCGCGCATCTCGGTCAACGAAGATGAGCTGGTGGATGCCTACCGGCGGATGTTCGCTGCCCGCGACCAACCCCGCATCGTCGACCTCGGGGCCATCTTCTTCAAGGTGCCCCCGGGTGCAGAGCCCGAAGTGGTCGCCGAGGTGGTCACCCGCGCAGAAGCTGCTCGCGACCGCGTCCAAGGTGGCACGGCCTTCAGTGTGGTGGCTGCGGCCGTCGATGAAGGTGGCTTCGGCAGCAATGGCGGCCGGATGGGCACCTACCAGGAAGGTCAGCTGCAGGCCGAGATGGAGTCGGTGGCCTTTGCCCTCGAGAAGGGTGGCGTGTCCGACCCCGTCGTCACGCCGCGTGGGGTCTTCATCTTCACGGTCTTCGACGCCCGCCAGAAAGAACCGCCGCCGATGGACTCGGTGCGCGACCAGCTGCTGGATCAGGTGTACTCGGGCCGCATCGAAGAAGAAACCGACCAATGGTACCGCCAGGCGCGGCGCCGGTCGGCGGTCGAGATCAAGCTCGAGGTCCCGGGCGCACAGTGAGCGTCTCCGCGAGCACCCCGCTGGTGCTCACGCCGGGTATGGGCATCGGTCCCGAGGTCACGGCGCGGGCGCTGGCCACGATGGCGGTCGACCGACCGGTGGTGCTGGTCGGTCGCGCCGGTCCCATCACCCACGCACTGGATGCTGTGGGCCTGGCGGCTGCTTCCGTGGACGCGGTCTGCGCCGTGCCCAGTGGCTTCGCCCTCTTCGACCCCGGCGACCGACCCGGTGAGCCCACCGAGGTGGCGTCGGTGCGGCTGGCAGCCGAAGCCTGTCTGGCAGGCCAGGCGGCCGCTCTGGTCACCGGTCCCATCCACAAGGCGCGGCTCGTGGCGGGCGGCTTCACCCATCGGGGCCACACCGACTACCTGGGCCATGTCTGCCGGGTCGACGACCCCATCATGGCCTTTGTGGGCGGGCAGCTCCGGGTGGCGCTCGTCACCCACCACATGCCGCTGATGTCGGTGGGCGCGGCTCTGTCGATCACGCGCATCGTGCGCACGGTACGGGTGGCGCTGGATGCGCTCCGCCACGACCTCGGCCTGCGCGCTCCCCGGGTGGCGGTCTGCGGGCTCAACCCCCATGCCGGCGAAGGGGGTGTGCTCGGGCGCGAAGAGCTCGACATCATCGGTCCGGCCTGCGACCTGCTCCGCCAGGAAGCGCCCGGGGTGGTGGGCCCGGTCTCTGCCGAGACGGCCTTCTTGATGGGCCGCCGCGACCAGACCGACCTCATCGTCGCGATGTACCACGACCAAGGCCTGGCTCCGCTGAAGGCGGTCGACTTTGGCCGCAGCGTGAACTGGACCCTCGGCCTGCCCATCATCCGCACCAGCGTCGACCATGGCACGGCCGATGCGCTGGTGGGCACGGGGCGCGCCGAACCCGACAGCATGAAGGCGGCGCTGTCGCTGGCGCAGACCATCGTGGCCCGCCGCTAGTTGCAGGCGGCCACGTCTCCGGTTTCGTAGGTGGCTGCGTTGTCGGCGAATACATCGTCCAGCACGGTGGAACAGCTCGGTACGCTCGAGTCGTCGGCCCATGGGGACACACCCTCGGGCCCCCAGGTGCGGCAGTCGGTCCAGGTCTCCGAGTCGGCATCTGAGATGGCCAGGAGCATGTGGACGTCGGTGCGCTGCGCGCATCGGTAGCGGGTGTTGCTGCCGGGGTCGCCAAGGTCGGCGGCCATCTGGATGGTGCTGTCGAAGCAGTCCCAGGTGGCATCGGCGGCGGAGTAGTCGACCTCGAGGTCGTGGCGCTCGATGGCTTCGGGACGGGTGGCCATCCACAGCCGTGCGGTGCCCACCCACGCATCTGCGCGAAGCGCCACCGACCAGCGCCCATCGGTCTGGTCGCACGTGAGCGAGAGCCCGGTGAGGGTGGGGTCTTCGCTCTCGAAGCGCAGCACACCGGAGTCGGGCTTGGGGGACAGTGGCTGGCAGCCCATCAGTCCAACCACCAAGGCGAGCGGTCGCATCACAGCACCCCGGCGGCCACGGCGTCGCGGCAGTCGTCGGGCGGACGCGGGTACACAGACCCCCAGGTCACGCAGTCGACCGGCTCGGAGCCGCCCTTGTACACCTCGACCACAAACCGCATGCGCCCCATCGACTCGGTGCAGGGCACCAGCGAGCGGCTGGTGGCTTCGTAGCGGTCGGCACACTCGGTGAAGGTGTCGCACTCGTCGACGTCGGCCACCTGCCAGTCGGCGTAGCGAATCTCCCAGTGGCCGGCGGGGTCTCGGTCCACCAGCGACAGGGTGTGGGCCTCGGACCAGTCGTCGTCGGACTGGGGCTGCACGTAGACCACCACGCGGTTGGCCGTGCCTTCGAGCACCACGTCTCCCCACCACTCACCGAAGCCCGTGCAGGTGCCGTCGGGGGCGAAGGAGGGGTCGCAGCACTCGAGGATGATGCGCTCGATGGACGGCACGCCGGAATACCGTGCTGTTCGGCCATCTGTGCTGTTGCACAGGCGGTCGGTGGGCGCGCAATTGGTGCCCACACCGCAGCCTGCGAGAGGCAGCAGGCCCGCTCCGAGCCAGCAGATGTGCATCAAGCGCCGCAAGCGTGGACCCCGTGGTGCAACCGTGCCTGCGGACCGTACCCCGCTGCCACGCGAGGTGCGGGCTCGGCTCACGCGATGCCGCGCTGGGAGTCCTCGGCGGGGGTGTCGGTGGCGTCTTCGGCGCGCAGGCGGATGCGGGTCATGAGCTGCGGGTGCTTGGCCTGGACGCCCTCGTAGACTTCGCGGAGGCGGTCCATGTCGGTGGCGACATCGCCGGTGGGGTAGACGATGGCCCGGATGCCGCCTTCCTTCTTGGCGTAGTCGAGGAAGCCGCAGATGAGCGGAACGCCGGCCTGGGTGGCCATGTGGTAGAAGCCAGACTTCCAGTAGTCGCGCTTCTTGCGGGTGCCGGCGGGCGCGATGGCCAGGTACATGCCGTCGCGCACCCGGAACTGTTCGGCAATCTGGCCCACGGTGTCGGAGCGCTTGCTGCGGTCGACCGGCACGGCGCCGAAGTAGGTGACGAAGCGCTTGAACGGAAAGACCACCGTTTCCTTCTTGGTGATCCACGACAAGCGCACCCCCATCGACCACGCGATGATGACCATGATGATGCCGTCCCACAGGCTCGAGTGGGGCGACGCGATGAACATGGCCTTCGGGATGTCGGGGTAGGTGCCCACCGCTTTCCAGCCCATCATCTTGCGCAGGGTGCGGCCGAGCCAGATGCCCCAGCCAGGTGCGCGTGGGCCGGCGTGGTTGTGGCGGGCCAGTGCGCTGTCGAGCTCGGCATCGGACGACATGTGGGGCTCCTCCGGAGGCACAGTGGGGGAGCGTGAACGTCGCACGCGCGACTCTGTCGAGGGCTGGCGTTCGGCCACCCTTCGGTCACTGTTGTGTCATTCCGGGGTGGTCAGAGCCGCCAGACGCCGGCGAGCTCCGATGCGATGACGGGCGCCCACATGTCGTTTCGGGGGTACTCGACGAACACGGTGGGGCGGAAGAGAACGCCCCAGGCGCGGTCTTTTGTGGGGGCCGCGCCGATGGTGAGCCGGGTGCTGGGGGCGAAGCGGATGCGCCCGGCCATGGGTACCGTGTCGAGCTCCCCGTCGACGATGACGTACGTGGGCACGGTGTACTTGTGGAAGCCGATGGCTGCGCCCAGGTCGACACCCATCCGGAAGCCCTTCTTGGCGGTTCGGTGGTAGCCGACGGTGCCGCCGGGCAGGCTGGCCCAGTGCACGCCGGGCACCACGTAGGTGGCGAAGTCGGGGCCGCCTACGAAGGCGTGGGTGGCGGAGCGGCCCTTCCGGCCGTCGCGGGTGGACTCGGAGAGGGTCCAGTGGAGGCTGGCGCGGGCGCCGGGTCGGTAGCCGTCTTCGAGCATGGGCCCACCGGACAGCTCGACGGCCGTGGCCACCGTGAGGAGGGCGAGCGCGGGGGTCATGGGGTGCTCCCGATGAACTCGAGGACGGTGGCGGCGTAGGCGTCGGGCTCGCTGAACATGGGTGTGTGGGCGCTCTCTTCGAACAGGACGTTCTCGACGCGGTCGGACGCGATGCGCAGCTGGATGTCGTCGTTGAGGGTGGGGGGCACCACGAAGTCGTAGGCGCCGCCGATGAGGAGCGTGGGCAGCGTGAGCTCGCGGTAGTCGTCGCTCCAGCTGCGCTCGAGGTTCTCTTCGAGCAGGACCGTGGCGACGGGCCCGATGGACGCGAGGTTGGTGAGCGACGAGTTCTGCCGCTCGAGCAGCCAGCCCATGGCGTGGGCGCCGTCGGGGTTTTCGAAGACGACTTCGTCGATGAGCTCGGTGGCGTTGTGGGCGGCCTCGTTGAGCTCAAGCATGTCGTCGACGTTCTTCGGGACGACCTGGGCCTTGTTGGCGAGGTCTTGGATCTCTTTCCAGGCTTCGCGGGCGTCTTCGTCGAGGTCGCCAGCCAGCCGTTCGTCGGCGTGGGTGAGCAACATCTCCCTGCTGTCGGCGTGCAGCTTGGGGATGTCGTGGGCGCCGTTGACTTCGATCCAGCCGGCCAGGCGCTCGGGGGCGTCGGTGGTGAAGAGCACAGAGGGGCCGAGCATGCCGCCCCAGGAGTGGCCCATGAGCCAGAGCTGGGGGTCGCCGGCGCGGTCCTTCAGGTAGAGCTCTTCGATGACGTCCATCACCACGAGCACGTCGTCGGTGAGCAGCTCGAGGGAGAGGTCTTCGGTGGGCGTGGTGCCTTCGCTGGCGCCGGAGCTGCGCTGATCCATGTAGATCATCACGGCGTTTTCGTGGAGCGTGGGCGCCGAGGGGGCCAGCTCGTACGTGGCGCTTCCACCGCCCGGTCCGCCGTGCAGGAACAGGATGAAGCGGTTGGACGTGCCGTCGCCCACGGCGTGGATGTAGAGGTCGGCGTCGCCGTTGCGCACGAAGAAGCGGTCGTCGATCCAGCCGGGCTCGGAGGCGCAACCGGTGAAGGCGAGTGCGGTCAGCAGGCACAGGGGTCGGTTCATCGGGGCCTCGCGGGGGCGCAAAATACTACGACGGGGGGGGACCGGAGGCAGCGATTCGGTCGACCACGGCCTTGCCGGCGCGGGCACAGTCCTTCACGCCCACGCCGTCGAGGTGGTTGCCGACGAAGAACAGGCCTGGATGGCGCTTCTCGGCTGCGCGGACCTGTGCGACCCGTGCGGGATGGCCGACCCGGTAGCGGGGAATGCCGGCGGGATGGCGGTACACGCGGACGAAGTGCGGTGCCTTGCGCTCGGGGCCCAGGCAAACGGTGGCGGCGCGTCGGGACAAGGCGATGAGCTCTTGGTCGGAGCGGTCCATCACCTCGGGGGCGATGGCCCCGCCCAGGATGGTGCGCAGGAGGACCTCGCCGTCACGGGCCTGTCGAGGGAAGATGCTCGACGTAAAGAGCATGCCCAAGACGCCGTGTGCGCCGATGCTTTGCGCTTCGCCGCGGGCCAGCAGGACGCCGAAGCCGTCGGGTTCGATGGACCAGCTGTCGGGCGCCCAGGCGGTGCTCACCACGGCGACCGGACCGTAGGGGATGCCGGCGAGGGCGTCGCGGGCGGCAGGGTCGAGCTTGTCGATGATGCGGGCCTGGGCCGGTGCGGGACAGGCCAGGACCACGTGGCGTGCGGTGAGGGTGTGGGGGGCGTCCTGCTGGTCGGTGGCGGTGACCTCCCAGTGGTCGGCCTTCCGCTCGAGGGACACCACGCGACGGCTGCAGGTGAGGCGGTCGCCCAGGCGGTGGGCCATGGTGGTGGTGAGCTCGCCGGCGCCGCCCGGGAGGGTGTGGAGGTGTCCGGGAGGTGCACCACCACGGCCGATGCGGGCCATTGCGAGGAAGAGGCTGCGGTGCTCGCGCTCGAGCTCGAACATGCGGTTGAGGGCGCCGCGGAGCGAGAGGTCGTCGGGGTCGGCGGCGTAGATGCCGGCCACCATCGGGCCCACCATCCGGTCGACGAACTCGGTGCCGAGCCGCCGACGGACAAAGTCGCCCACGCTCTCATCGGCTTCGGGGTCGTCGGCTTCGGCGCTGGCGCCGCGGGGCATCAGGGGCTCGAGGGCCATCCGGAGCTTGGCGGAGGTGCTGATGAGCTGGGTGCGCAGCAGCTTTCCAGGGCCGAGGGGGGCGGGCTGCATGCGGCCGTCGGCCAGGATCCAGCGCGTGCCGAAGCGGTCGTTGGCGGGCACCAGCCGGGGGGTGAGGCCGAGGTGGTCGAGCAGCTCTTGCATGGCGGGTTCGTTGTCGAGCCAGCCGTTGGCGGCGCGGTCGATGACTCGGCCGTCGTGCAGGTCGGAGCGAACATTGCCGCCGGGGGCATCGCTGGCTTCCCAGACCTGGACGGTGTGGCCGGCGTCGTCGAGGAAGGTGGCGGCGGCGAGACCGCTCACCCCGGCGCCAATCACACAAACGTCGATCATGGGTGACCTCCTGCGATGAGGCGGTGACCGGCGGCCCGCAGCTCGGCTTCGATGTCTTGGCGGACGTCGTCTTCGGGAACCTCCCACTCGGCGTCGCGCTCGGCCTTGCGCACCAGGGTGGCCAAGAGACGGGCGAAGTCGACGCTGGGGGCCAGCGGAAGGAGCACGCGGGCCTTGTCGATGCCGGTGGCTTGTTCGAGGGCGTCGGCGGTGACGGTGCGCAGCTCGGGCCAGGACGTGGTGCAGCCCACGGGCACGACGATGACCGACCGGGCCCCCTTCTTCTGGCAGAGCGTGACCGCGGTGGGGACGTCGGGGGATGGCGCGCTGCCACCGGCCAGCGCAGGAATCCAGGCTTGGACCACCGGTCCGCCGAAGCGCACCTGCTGCTTGAGGCGGGTGGCGGTCTCGGCGAGCTCGGCCAGGAAGTCGTCGGCGGCGCGCGTGCCAGACTTGGGCGGAGCGGCGCTGGCCAGGACGAGTCCGGTGGGGCCTTGGTCCTGCAGGTCGATGAGGGCTTCGCGGACGCGCAGGGCCAGCAGCGAGAGCAGGCCGTCTTCCAAGCCCCACGCTTCGAGGGCGGTGGCAGGATTGGGGCGGCCGGACAGCGCCTTCCAGGCGTCCTTCAGGGCGGCGTGGCTGGCTTCGGGATGGCGCTGGGGATGCAGTGGGACGAGCACCACCTGGTCGGACTTGCCGAGGGCGGCGCGGGCGGACCGGGCATCTTCGCCGCCGTTTCGGAAGACGGGGTGGACCTTGTAGCGCTTGCCGAGAACCTGCTGGACGAGGCGTGCTTGCTCGCGGGCGTCCGACAGCTGTGGGGCGGGGCCGCCGATCTGACGACACACGGGCACCACCCGCCGGGCCGCCCAGTGGCTCCACACCCAGGCCAGCAGGAAGACCAGCGCGCCGGGGAGGGGAGAGGTGGTGGGGTCGCGCGCGAGGCGCTCCAGCCACGGACGGACATCGGCTTCAGCTTCGGGTCCGCCCCGGTCGAGCAGCCAGACGTGGGTGGTGGGCATGGGCGCCCTCCGCGAGAAGCGGGTTCAGACGGTGCTGCTGTACCGCGGCCCGGAGGCCTTGGGAGCGGTCATGCGGGGGTCGAGCACCATGGCCACGTTGCGCACGAGCAGGGCGCGGTCTTCCGGGACGGTGAGTGTGCGACCCGCCCGCACCACGAGGCCGTCGGCTTCGAGGGGGGCCATGCGCTGGAGGTCGGGGTCGAAGAGGGTGGGGTCGGCGTTGTGTCGGGCGGCCACGGCGTCGAGGTCGACCTTCAGGTTGCACATGAGCGACTGGATGGCATCGCGGCGGAGGCGGTCGGTGGGGGACACGCGGCCGGCCTTTTCGATGAGGGTCTCGTCGCCGCCTTCGATGGCCTTCCACCAGCGCGACAGCTTGGTGCGCTGCTGCACGTAGAGGTCGGGGAACTCGCTGATGGCGCTCATTCCGAGGCCGATGAGGGGCAGCTCGGAGTGGGTGGTGTAGCCCATGAAGTTGCGGTGCAGGGCGCCGGCGTTCTTGGCGATGGCGAGCTCGTCGTCGGGGAGGGCGAAGTGGTCCATCCCGATGGCGACGTACCCGGCGGCCAGCAGGGCCTGGTGGGCGTCGAGGAACAGGCGCGCGCGCTCGACCGGACCGGGGAGGGCGCTGGCGTCGATCTTCTTCTGGTGGGGCTTCAGCCAAGGCACGTGGGCGTAGCCGAAGAGCGCGAGGCGGTCGGGGCGCAGCTCGAGGGTCTCGGCGAGGGTGGCCGAGAAGCGCTCGGAGGTCTGGTGCGGGAGACCGTAGATGAGGTCGAGGTTGAGGCCACGCATGCCGTGGTGGCGGGAGCGTGCGAAGACGGCGCGGACGCGGTCGCGGGCCTGGGGCCGGTTGACGGCGGCGAGCACGGTGTCGTCGAAGCTCTGGACGCCGATGGACAGGCGGGTGACGCCGCAGGCCGCGAGCGCATCCACGTGGTCGTCGGACGTGACCTCGGGGTCGACCTCCACCGACAGCTCTGCGCCTTCGACGGGCCGGAAGCGTGTGCGGAGGAGCGCCCACAGCTCGGTGAGCTCATCGGGGGTGAACCAGGTGGGGGTGCCGCCGCCGAAGTGGATGCGCACCACATCGAGCTTCTCGGCATCGTTGTGGAAGCGCATGCCCTCGACTTGCTTGCGCAGGGCGTCGAGGTAGCGTCGGCCGGGCTCCCGTCGACCCGAGACCACCATCGTGCACCCGCAGAAGCTGCACTGCTCGCGGCAGAACGGCACGTGCACATACACGCTCGCCGGCCCCTTCACCTGCGCGATGGCGTCGGCGAGGGCGGTGTCGGGGAGGGTGTCTTTCCACTCGGGAACGGTGGGGTAGCTCGTGTAGCGCGGACCGCGGCGGGTCCACGACAGGAGCAGCTCGGGGGTCAGGTCCACCGCCAGCTCCGCACGGCTTCGACGGCTGCGTTGACGCCGGGGATGGGCGTCTTGGGGGTGATGCCGTGGCCGAGGTTGAAGACGTGGCCGGTGGGGCCCGCCTTCTGGATGATGGCGTGCACGCGCTTCTCGATGTCGTCGTGGGGGCCGTACAGCGCGATGGGGTCGAGGTTGCCCTGCACGGGAACGCCCTCGCCCAGGGCTTTGCGGGCCTCGCCGATGTCGGTACGCCAGTCGACGCCGTAGCCGTCGGCTTCCACTTCCTTGAGCCAGGGCAGGAAGGGGGCGGTGTCGCGGGTGAAGTAGAGGCGGGGGGCGCCCTTCACGCGGGACAGGGCGCGGCGTGCGGCCGGAAGGGCCCAGCGGCGGAAGTCTTCGGGGGACAGTGCGCCGGCCCAGGTGTCGAAGAGCTGGACGGCGTCGGCACCGGCCTCGACCTGTGCCTGGAGGTGGTCGCCCACGGCATCCGCGAGGTGGTCCATCAGCAGCTGGAACGTCTCGGGGTCGTTCATCATCATCTTCTTGGGCTCGATCCAGTTCTTCGAGCCCTGGCCCTCGACCAGGTAGCAAGCGAGGGTGAAGGGCGCGCCGGCGAAGCCGAGGATGGGCACGCCAGCGGCTTCGCGGGTGATGGTGAGGGCGCGCAGCACCGCGGGCATGTCGCGGACGGGGTCGATGGACTTGAGGCCCTTCACATCCGCGCGGGTGCGGACGGGGTCGGGGAAGCGCGGACCCATGCCCTTTCCGAACTCGAGCTTGCGGCCCATGGCTTCGAGCGGCAGGAGGATGTCGCTGAAGATGATGCCGGCGTCGAAGCGGAATCGACGCAGAGGCTGCAAGGTGACTTCGCAGGCGAGGTCGGGGTCGTGACACACTTCGAGAAACGACACACGGGAGCGGATCTCCCGGTACTCGGGCAGGAAGCGACCGGCCTGGCGCATCATCCAGACCGGGGGGCGCTCCACCTTCTCGCCGGCGAGGGCGCGCAGCAGCAGCGGACGCTCACCCTTGGGCGTGGCGCCGAGGGCCTGGGGGGCGGACGTGGGGCTGGGGGCGTCGGACACGGGATACTCCGGATGCACGGGGTCGGACCTCGCACGGCGGCGGTCGACCTGTTCGGGGGCCCCGGTGTAACCCTCGCGCGGGAGGTGGGGACGTGTCTCGGCTGACGTGGACCACCCTCGCGGTGCTCGGCTGGCCCTTTGTGGGTCTCGTGGGCTTCGCGGTGGCGGAAGTGCTGCCCGAGGACCACATCTGGGCGCAGGCCACGGCTGCGTTGTTGTGGAGCCTGCCACCGTGGCTGGGGCTCATCTGGCCGGTGTGGACCGCGGTGGTGGCGCGCTTGCTCAAGTCTGAGCGACCGTGGATGCTGGTGTCGTTGGTGGGGCTGGTGGCCACCGGAGTCCCGGTGCAGTGTGTGCCGGCCGCGTCCACGCCGACTGTCGAAGATGCCGTGAGTGTGGCTGTCTTCAACGTCAACGCCTACTCTCCGCATCCGTCTCCCGAGCCCCTCTTCGCGACGGTGGACGCCTTCGCACCTCACCTCGTGGTCATCCTTGAGCGGCGCTTCGACGACATCCCCGGCTACACCCGCGTGGCCGACGACTTTCCCGGGCAGTGGCCCCGTCCGTCCCACCACTCCGCTGTCTACGCCCGCGATGGTCTGGCGGTCGACGCCCGCATCACCGAACAGGTGGGCTCCGACATCCAGGCCATGCCCATCGCCATCGCCTGGCTGCCCACCGTCCAGGCCTGCGTTCTCGCCATCCACGCCCCACCCCAGGTCCCCAAGAACGCCACGGGCATGGGCCCCTACGTGGCCTGGCTCACCGAGCGAGTGGCCGACGGGCGTGTGGTGCACGACCTCGCACCGTGTCCGACAGGCAGTGCGGTGGTGATGGCCGGCGACTTCAACCATGTGCCGGCGAGCCACCCCATGCGCAGGCTGCGTGCCACCGGCCTCGACGATGTGCTCATGGGCACGGGCCTGGCAAGCCTCACGTGGCCGTCGGGCGGAGGCTGGCTCGACTTCCCGGTGTTCCGCCTCGACCATGTTCTCGCGGGGCCGGTGCAGATCACGCACCTCGAAAAGACCCGCATCCCCGGCTCCGACCACCAGGGCTGGGTGTTTCGGGTGGGGGCTCAGCCCGCGCGCTGAGCCTGTGCGTCGAGCAGCGCCACGAGAATCTCGGCCTGGTAGATGGCGTCGTAGTCGGCGCGGTGCTTCTGGGTGAGGTCTTCTTTGGAGATGGGCAGCCGCTCGGCCAGCACTTCCTTGTTGCTGTCGAGCCAGTGCACGCCCAGCACGCCGGTGGCCATGGACTTGGTGCACAGCGCCTTGTAGCCGAAGGGGTTGTCGCGACCGACCTCGGCGTAGGTCCAGGCCACGAACGACCAGTCGAACGGCGCGTTGTGGCCCACGAACACGGGCTCGGTGCCGGGCACGGTGTGGGCCTTCACCCAGTCGGCGAGGGTCTCGCAGAAGGTGGGGCGGTCGAGGCCCTCGGCCTTCAGGCGGTCTTGGTCGAGGCCGTGGATGGCGGCGGCGCGGGCATCGTGGCGCGGTGCATCGGGCTTTTGCTCCAAGTAGAGGCACTCGCCGATGGTGAGCCGACCGTTGGCATCGGGCGCGACCACCACAGCGGCCAGAGAGACCATCGCGTACAACCCGGGGACCGGCCCGTTGCACTCGATGTCGACGCAGAAGTAGGTGGCACGGGTCTCGCGGTGGACGGCTGTTCCGGACATGTGCTGCTCCGCGGGCTGATCACAGGAAGGGCCGAGGGCTAACCCGGGAGGCCTCGCGTGTTGAGCGGCCCGCTCGCCTGACGCAGGATTGTCGGCAGGTTCCGCGTAGTCTCGCCATCGGATACGCGCCCCCCCCCTTTGGAGTCCGTGTGTCGTCCGACCGCAACACCTCCGCCTCTCCCACCGACATCATCTGGGTGCTGCTCGCGCTGCCCGTTGTGATGGCTGCGGTGTGCGCCTTCTTGGGCATCGGATGGCTTCGGGGCGGGCCCGATTCCGTGGTGGTGGCGATGGCGCTGGCCTTTCTGGTGCTGCCTCCGCTCGGCACTACTCTGTCGTGGCCCGGTGGCCGCCGGCTGTCGATGCTCGGGCTGTCGTCGGGCGCCTGGGCGATGGTGGTGCTCACCGTCTTTCCGCTCTATTTTCCGGGCGAGCGGGCCGCGGCCATCGACCTCGGCGTGGAGCGCCTGGCCACGCTCACCGGGCTCACGCCGCCGCCCTTGGGCACCAGCCTCGACGGGTGGCTGCCCGCAATGAATGGTCGTCCGCCTGCGCCAGAAGCCACACCGGTGGTCCCCGAGCCGGAAGTCGCGGTGTCGGTGCCGGTGAAGCGCACGCCGCATCCGTCGTCTCCCCCGCCGGCTGCCGACGAGGTCATCCTTCCCTACGAAGGCTCGGGTTCCTCCCTCATCGTGCCGGTCGGGCTCGCAGCAGACGGGGAAGAGCTCGACGTCTCGATGATCTTCGACACCGGAGCCAGCTTCACGAGCGTCGACTCCGACACCCTGCGCGCCCTCGGCGTTCGCGTGCCCCGAGATGCCCCCGAAGTCACGGTCCGCACGGCCAACGGAGAACGGGTGACCAAGCTCGTGCTGCTCGACACCGTGTGGCTGGGAGGCTTTGGTGTAGAAGGCGTGACCGTGGGCATCTGCGACGCCTGCGCCCACGACGACCAGGTGGGCCTGCTCGGCTTGAATGTGTCGGGCCGCTTCCTGGTCACGGTCGACCAACAGACCAAAGAGCTGCGCCTACGTCCGCGCGAGAACCCCGACCGCACGGCCGACGTGAAGTATTGGGTGCACCCGGCCGCACGCGCGACGGCATGGCCGGATGGTCGGGTGGACGTGGAGGTCACGCTCGAGAACCACAGCCCGCGGACGGTGCGCGACGGGGTGGTTCGAATCGGCTGCGACGACGGCTACGACGTCCAGATCCCCGACATCCCGCCCGGAGAGACGGGCGAGAGCCGGGTCAACCTGCCCCCCGGTGCAGACTGTGAGGGCTACACGGTGGAGCTGATGTCGGCGGGGTGGTGACCCCTTCGCTCACTCGGCTTCAGCAGCCTCGGGCGCTTCGAAGGACTCGGGGTCCCAGCCCTCGGGGGCCTGCCACACCATGTCGATGGCTTCCACGGCGGTCCAGAGAAGGACGTAGATGAGGGCCTTCTGGTGGTCTTCGAGGTGGGCCTGCTCGGCGTTTTCGTCGGGGCGGTCGTAGAGGGCCCAGAGGACTTCGTCGAGGAGGTGGAGCTGGGCGCGGTCGGTGTGGGCCTTGGCGCGCTCGGAGAAGCCGTCGTCGGCGGGGAAGATGCCGCCGAGGGCGTCGTTCACGCGTGCGGTGGCGGCTTCGATGTGGTTGGAGTTGACCTTGTACATCCGGCCACCGATCTGGTCGACGACGCGGAGGCAGACCGACAGCATGTACAGCGCGACCTGACCGGGCACGAGGCCGAGGGGAGCGGCGTTCTGCTCGAAGAAGCGGGACAGGCGGCGCTGCTTCTTCAGCAGGCGGGTGGCGATGGGCTGGAAGTCGTCGGGGGCTTCGGAGCACTGCTCTGCGAGGAAGTGCACCTGTGCGCGGGTGATGGCCGGGTTCATCGCGTTCTCCTGGATTTGGATGCGCCGTCGGGCGCCGTAGATGAAGACGCCGCGGCCTATTGCATGGGAGAACGGCCAGCAAGGGGCCCGGTCAGCTCGTGGGCGACTCGCGGATGAAGTCGCGGATGGTGCGGAGCACGGCCCGAGTGGGACCGGTGGTGCGGCGGGCGGGAGGGAGCGACTGCAGGAAGATGCGGCCATACCAGCGGTCGATGACACGACGGTCGAGAATCAGGACGGCGCCGCGGTCTGTGCGGGTGCGGACCAGTCGACCGAAGCCCTGTCGCAAGCGGAGCACGGCCTCGGGGAGCATGTGGGCGCGGAAGGGGTCGAGGCCGCGGGACTGGAGCAGCTCGGAGCGGGCCTGCTGGACGGGCTCGGTGGGCACACGGAATGGGAGGCGCGGGATGACCACCAGGCGCAGCGCGTTGCCCTTCACGCTCACGCCCTCCCAGAAGCTGTCGGTGCCGAAGAGCACGGCGTCGCCCGACTCGCGGAAGCGGTGGAGCAAGCGGGTGCGGCCCATTTCGCCTTGCTTGAGGAGAACCAGGCGGTCGCCGAGCTTCTCGCGGGCGTGGGCGTGGAGCCGGTCGACCATCGCGAAGCTGGTGCACAACACGAAGGTGCCGCCGCGCGCGACGTGGATGGCGGCGGTGGTGGCGCGGGCGATGACGGAGGCCCACTCGGGGGCGTCGGGTGGGGGGAGGTCGCGGGGCAGGCCGAGCAGCGACTGGCGGGGGTAGTCGAAGGGGGAGGGGAAGACGGCGGTGTGGACGGTGTCGCCGGCGAGGGGCGCATCGGGCTCGGCGAGGTCTCCGAGGATGTCGTCGAGCTCGATGTCTTCGCGGTTGGGGTTGGCCGGTGCCTTGGGGAGCACGAGGCCCACGCGCCCGCGGAAGTGGTCGAAGGTCTGGCGGACGGCGAGGGTGGCCGACGTGATGACGGTGGCGTGCAGTGGGTCGAAGACGGTGCGACGCAGGACGGGGCCCACTTCGAGGGGGGCGGCGATGAGGGCGGCGGTGGGCGGGCCCTTGCGGTTGCGGGCGGCTTCGAACCAGCGGACGAGGGGCTCGGGACCATCCGAAGGCTGGGAAAACTCGCTGCACTGCTTGGCCTGGCCGCCCATGAGACGGTGCACGCGGGTGAGCTCGAAGACGGGCTGGGGGTCGGCGAGGCGTTCGTTGGGGGGGAGGCCGTCGAGGAGGTCGCCCAGGCGGTCGAGCATCTGGGCCACCTGCCCGAGCACTGCGGCGAGCTCATGCAGGCCGGGCTCGATGGTGGACGCCCACAGCTCGTCTTCGCGGAGGGCGGGCGTGAGCCGACGGGTGGTGTCGGTCTTTGTGAGCAGCGCGCTGGCCAGGCCTTCGAGGGTGGCGTCGGCGGTGGTCTTGGCGCGGGGCAGCATCGACATCAGCGCGCCGCAGGTGCGGGCGAAGCGCTCGCGGTCGTGCTCGGTGAGGGGGCTCTTGGTGCCGCCAAAGCGCTTGTACAGCTTCTGGAGGCTGCCCCGGCGGCGCTTGCTCCCGAGCAGTCGGCCGATGGCGCGGGTGATGGAGCGCGCGGTGACCTGTTCGCGCAGCAGGCTGGTGGCCGCCCCTTCGAGGTGGTGGCCTTCGTCGAGGATGAGGCGGTCGAATTTGGGCAGGATGCCGTCGCCGCCGGAGGTGGCCTTGATGTGGAGGTCGGCGAGCACGAGGTGGTGGTTGACCACCAGAAGGTGCGACTCGGCGGCCTTTCTGCGGGCCTGGTAGTAGAAGCACTTGTCGAAGTGGGGACAGCGGGCGCGGAGGGTCTGCTCGTGGTCGCTGCGGACGTCGTCCCACACCTCGGGGTCGACCGAGAACTGCAACGCCTGCCGGAAGCCTTCGCCTGCACCCACCGCCCGCACGAGGGCTTCGAGGAGCCGCCTGCGCTCGGGCTGGTCGTCGTCGTCGGGGGGAGCGGATGGACGGGGCTCCCCGCCGGTGACCGGAGAGAAGTCGACTCCCAGCTCGGCCGCCGCTTCCACCAGCTTGCGACGGCAGATGTAGTTGGACCGACCCCGCAGAGTGGCCCACTTCACGGGCAGCTTGGCCTTGGCGAGCACGGGGAGGTCGCTCGATGCAAGCTGTCCCTGGAGGGTGAGGGTGTGGGTGGCGACGACCACCTTGCCGTCGTTGGCTTGGGCCCACATCGCCGCAGGCACCAGGTAGGCGAGCGACTTTCCGGTGCCCGTGCCGGCCTCGAGGATGCTGATCTGGCCGTCGTTGAGCGCCTCGGCGACCGCGGTGGCCATCGACACCTGAGCGGGACGTGGCTCGTGGCCGGGCATCACCTGCGGCAGGGTGGTTCGGAAGACCCGCTCGACCTCGGCCTTGGCGACCCGGATGGCCTCGGAGACGTGCGGCTCCACCACCCACCGGCTGCGCCCGACCGCATTGTCGACAATGACCACACCTACGCCATCTTCGCCGTACTTGCCGGCGAGGTGGAGGTCGGCTTCGGAGGGCTGGAGGTTGCCGGAGGGGTGGTTGTGGATGACCACCTGGCCGGGCTTGGGTCGACCGAGGAGTGCTGGGACCCGGTCTTCGGTGCCCCGACACGTGACCTCGACCGACACGATGCGCCCGTCGGCCACCTCGCCGATGGCGAAGACTTCGTCTCCGTCCACATCGGCGATGGCAGACCGCAACACGGCAGCGGCCTGCGGGGCGACCCGCGCATCGGACATCGGTGCTCCAGGGGTGGGCCCGACGGACGAACGCGGGGCGACGGATGCCCTAGCGCTCGGGACCCGTGCTGTACAGGTCTCGGGCGTAGTCCTCGACCATCCGGTGCGTGTTGAACACCGGCGCGCAGGTGGCCATGGCGGAGGCGCTCATGCGGGCCCAGCGCTCGTCGTCGGCAAAGGCGGGCACCACGTGCTCTTCGAGGATCTTGTACAGGCCGAGGGCGTCTTCGGCGTCAAGCTCGGGCAGCGTGGCGTCTTCTTCCACGAAGGCGGGGTTGCGGCCGTCTTCGATGGCCCAGCCGTTGTCGCCGTTGAAGGCTTCCGGCCACCACCCATCGAGGATGGAGAGGTTGAGGTTGCCGTTCATGGCGGCCTTCTGACCGCTGGTGCCGCTGGCTTCGCGGGGCCTGCGCGGGTTGTTCAACCACACATCGCAGCAGCCCGTGAGCAGCCGGCCGATGGCCATGTCGTAGTCGGGCAGGAACACGATGCGGTTGCGGAACCGGGGCTGGCGCACGAAGTGGAGGATGCGCGCGATGATGGCCTGGCCCTTTTCGTCGGCGGGGTGGGCCTTTCCGGCGTAGACCACCTGCACGCCCTGGTCGAGCAGCTTCTCGAGGCGGTCGGGGTCGGCGAAGAGAAGGTCGCCGCGCTTGTAGGTGGCGAACCGACGCGCAAAGCCGATGGTGAGGGCGCTTTCGTCGAGAACTTCCAGGCCGGTGCGCTGGCGGACGTCGGCCACGAGGCGCTTGCGACGGGCATCACGGGCCGCGAGGATGGCGTCGGACGACACGGCCTCGAGCGCGCGCCAGAACGGCGGGTTGGACAGGTGCTGCTCCCAGCCGGGCAGGAAGCCGTCCCACAGCGCTTTGGTCTCGGGGGTGAGCCACGCGCCTGGGTGCACGCCATTGGTGACGCTGGTGATCTGGTCGACACGGGGCAGGCGCCGCCACATCTCGCGGGTGACCTCGCCGTGCAGCTTGCTGACGCCGTTGACCTCTCGGCTGCCGCGCATGCCGAGAACGGTCATGCACAGGGGTTCGTCGACGTCGCCGGGGCGCTCGCGGCCGCGGTCCATGAACGCACCCGGGGGCAGGCCGAGGCGGTGGCGCCAGGGGCCCAGGATGGGGTCGACCATGTGCCAGTGGAAGCGGTCGTGGCCGGCGGGCACCGGCGTGTGCGTGGTGAAGACGCACTGGCTGCGCACGCGTGCCCAGGCGGCGGAGGCGTCGAGGCCCTCGGCCATTCCGCGGGCCCACAGCTCGAGCGTGACGAACGCGGCGTGGCCTTCGTTGAGGTGAAAGACCTCGGGCTCGATGCCGGCTGCACGGAGCATGCGGGCGCCGCCGATGCCCAGCACCACTTCCTGGAGCAGGCGGGTGCGGGTGTCGCCGCCGTAGAGGCGGTCGGTGAGGCGCCGGTACTCGGGGGCGTTGTCGGAGATGTCGGTGTCGAGCAGGAACAGGCGCACCTTGGCGAGGCGCAGCTCCCACGCGCGAATGGCGATGCGGCCCACTCCACCGGGTGCGTAGACCACGATGGGGTGGCCGTCGGGGCCCACGACAGGGCGCACGGGCAGGCGGTCGGCCTCGCGGGGGCAGAACGCGGCTCCTTGGCGACCATCGCGGATGACCTGGCGGAAGTAGCCTTCGCGCCACAGGAAGCCGACGGCCACGAGGGGCAGGTCGAGGTCGGCGGCGCTGCGCAGGTGGTCGCCGGCGAGCATGCCGAGGCCGCCCGAGTAGATGGGCACGCTCTCGTGCAGGCCATACTCCATGCACATGTACGCGGTGCGGGGCACGCCGGCCTTGAAGGGGGCGGCGAGACGGGCCGCGTGTTGGGCCATCAGGGCTTCCGCACGCGCTTCCCAGCCGTCGGGCATCCGCTCCAGCGCACCCTCTGCGATCATGGCGCCGGGGTTGTGGTCGACGGCGTCGTACAGGTAGGGGTCGAGGTCGTGCCACAGCTCGTGGGCCGCGGGACGGCCGGTCCACCAGAGGTCGGCTGCAAAGGCTGCGAGCCGCTGGGCGAAGGGATCTCGAGGCGGCTCGTTGGCCTCGAGTGCCGGCGTGACGTGCGGTTCTTCGGTGGCGGGGTCGAAGTAGGACATGGTGCTCCTCGCGGGCCGAAACCGTGACCCATACTTGAGTCACTATACCCGGGAGGCCGACTCGGCACGCAAGTCGTGGGCGGATGACGAGACCGGTGGCCGCGAGAACAGCGCACCCGGCGCCATTGTGGTGGGGCCGGGTGTGTGGGGGGACCGGGGGATTGACGCGGGGGCTAGTTGAGCCACTCCCAAATGCCACTGTCGAAGTCGGTGATGGGCGTGCGCTCGGACGGGCTCGCATCCTTGTGACGCCACCAGGCCACGGCCTTCTCGCCGAGCTTCCACGACAGCATCACCTCGCGACCGGACCGCATCGCCGGGAAGTCGAGCGCGGGTGGGTCGATGCTGCGGACGTCGACCCCCTCTTCTGCGATCTCTTCGACGGCGGCTTGGACGAGGTCGCGCTGGCGGGCCACTTCGTTGGCCACAGCCACCCGAGCATCTTCTTCCATGGGCTCGTTGGTCTCGAGGCGCTCGCGGAGCTCTCGATACGTGCCGAGGGACCGGGCCGCGCGCTCCAGCTTGGGCAGGACGCGGCTGAGGGCCACCGATGCTTCGGTGGGCGTGAAGTAGCGGAGGCGTGTGGGGGTCTGCATGCCGTCGATCTAGCCTGCCGTGGGCGGAGTTGCACGGGGTGTCGATCCGCCTGTGGGGCTGTGCCGTAGACCCACCCAGCACCGGAGGCAGTGGTGAGTCCGTCGATGACCAGCCCCAAGGCGTTTGCGCGGCGTTGTGCCAACACGCCAGTCCGCGTCCGACGCCTCGGACGAAGGGGCAGACCCCGCTATGCTCGCGGGACCATTGGAGGACGCGTGCACAAGCCCGGCAACGGCGCTCTCGCCCGCACGGCCGAAGCGGAGCTGCTCGGTCGGGTGGCCGACGGCGACGAACAAGCCCTGTCAGCGGTGTACTCCGCCCATGCCGGGGCGGTGATGGGGCTCGCCATGCGGATGATGGGGCGCCGCGCAGAAGCCGAAGACCTCGTCCACGACGTGTTTGTCGAGGCATGGCGTACCGCGGCACGCTTCGACGCCACCCGTGGATCGGTGCGCACCTGGCTGCTCGTGAAGTGCCGCGCCCGCGCCCTCGACCGGCTACGGTCCCCGCGAATCAAGCGGCGGGTGGCGGAGATGCCTTCGGGCCTGGAAAACGCGGTGGTGGCTTCACCCTCGGCCGCACGAAAGAGCGACTCCGCCCGCGCGATGGGGGCCCTCGACCACCTTCCGCCCCCCCAACGGGCCGTGCTGGAGCGGGCCTACTTCCGGGGGATGTCGTCCCGTGAGATTGCCGAAGACCTGGGCATTCCCATCGGAACCGTGAAGTCCCGTGCCGCCGCGGGACTGCGGGGGCTGCGCAAGGCGTTGGCCTCTCCCACATCGGGCGCCGGCGGAGGTGTCGCATGAGCCGCGATGATCTGCTGCTTCACAGCCTGGGCCTCCTCGCAGACAACGAGCTGGAGGGCCTTCGCCACGAGCTGGCCACCGGCTCGGCCGACCCCGGAGAGCTCGCCGAGTGGCAGGCTCTGGTGGCCGACCTCGACGACGACCTCCCCGCACCGCCCCCGCCGTCGCTCTTCGACCGCATCCGCCAGACCGCCGATGCCCAGCGCGAACCCGAAGCACTGGTGTCCAAGGTGGCCGGTCTCCTCGGCGACACCGCTCGCCGCGCCCGGTACCTCCTGCGCATGCTGCACGACGCCGAGCCCTGGATCGAGCTGTTCCCCGGCTGCAAGCTCATGCACGTGCAGCCCGGTCCGGTCATCGCGGGGCCGCGGATGGATGTGGGCTTCGTCACCCTCGACGCCAACGTGCCCTTTCCCGAGCACGAACACGTGGGCGAAGAGACCGTCCTCATCATCTCGGGCGAGCTGGTCGACCTCACATCCGGCGCGCGGGCCTCGGCGGGTGCCCTCGTCACCATGGCCGCAGGCACCGAACACACCGTCGCAGCCGGCCCCGACGGCGCCGTCACGTACCTCGTGGTGGTCGATGGGGGCGTCAAGATCGGCGGCATGGAGTCCATGGAGCCGCCGCCCGAGTTCGTCTGGTAGCGGCGTCTGGTAGCGTCCCCGCGCGGTCCCCCGCCGGAGAGCCCATGCCCCGCCATCCCGCCGTCTCGCCCACCGTCCGCACCATGCCGGGCAGCGTGTTCTCGCGCCTCGCCCACCGCATCGCTGCCATCGAAGGAGAGCGCTACCCCCTCCACGTGGGCGACACCTGGATGGAGCCGCCCGCCGGCGCACGCATGGAAGACCTCCGCGTCGACCAACACCCGGGCCTGCACCGCTACCCGCCACCCACCGGACACCGGCCACTCATCGACGCCATCGCCCGCACCCGCGGCATCGACCCCGACCGGGTTCTCGTCACCCTCGGAGCCACCGGGGCATGGCATGCGGTCGGTGGTGCCACGCTCGCGCCAGGCGATGAGGTGTTGGTGCTGGCGCCCTACTGGCCGCTGTTTCCGGGCATCGTCCGCAGTGTGGGCGGTGTGCCCGTCGACGTGCCGTTCTTCCGGTCCGAGGCCTTCGTTCCCGGTGCGTCGTCGGTCTCGGCGCTGTCCCCCGAAGAAGCCGTCGCCCAAGTCGCCCCGTTCATCACCGAGCGCACCGTCGCCATCTACATCAACTCGCCCAGCAACCCCACGGGCGTGGTGCTGTCGCCCGACGTGCTGAAGGCCATCGCCGAGCTGGCCCGGTCGAACGGGCTGTGGATCTGGTCCGACGAAGTGTACGAGCTCTACAGCTACGGTCCCGAGGTGGTGCCCATCGCCACGTTTGCGCCCGAGCGCACCTTCTCGGCCTTCAGCTTCTCGAAGGCGCACGGGCTGGCAGGGTGCCGTGTGGGGTACGTCGTGGGGCCCACGCTCCCCGGAATGCGCGACGAGCTGCGCAAGATGGCCATGCACTCGGCCTATTCGGCGCCCCTTCCGTCGCAGCTCGCCGCCCTCGCCATCCTCGACCCCGCCGTCGGACCGGCCTGGGTCGACCACGCCCGGACGGCGTACAAGCAGGCCGGTGACCGTGCTGCCGACCGCCTCCAGCTGCCGCGACCCGAAGGCGGAACCTTCCTCTTCGTCGACGTTCGGGCCGGCCTGCGCAACTCCGACGACGACCCACTGCACGCCTTTCTCGTGCGCTGCATCGACCGCGGGCTCGTGCTCGCTCCGGGTCGGTCGAGCGGCGCACCCTACACCCACCATGTTCGGCTGTGCTTCACGTCGGCTGCACCGGATGTGGTGGACCGCGGCGTGGGCGTGCTCGCGGAGCTGCTGGGCATGGGGTGAATTGACGGCTGGCGCGTAGATGTCATCGCCCTGCCGCCCCCCCCTCTCGACACATCGAATAGGCTCCTCGGACGTTGTTGCCCAAGCCCTTGGGCACGGAGGTCTCGATGCGCTCGGCAGTCCGCACCGCTGGAGCCGTGGTCGGCTTGCTCGCCACCAGCCTGGTCGGGTCGGTGGCAGTGGCCCAGGAAACCCGGATTCAGATCCCGCCGCCCAAGATGGACACCCGGCTGTACCGGCTGCCCATCGACTCCGAAGCGATGATGTGGACCAACGACGCCGGCACCGCGCCCACCGGTCACTGGCGGGCGAAGGTGGGCTTCCACCACATGACCAACCCCCTGGTCTTCAACTTCGCCGACCAGTACAGCGTCGACGTCGTCACGGCCGTGTCCGAGCTCAACGTGGTGGGCGGCGTGAACGTGGCCTTCCTCCGCTTCGGTGTGGATGTCCCGTTCCTGCTGAAGGTCGACGGCGAACAGATCGAGTCCGTGAGCGGCATCGGCGACATGGCCTTCGACGTCAAGGCGTCCATCACCGACCGCGAGACCACCGACGTCCCGGTGGGCGTGGCTGCACTGGTCCGGCTCACCGTCCCCACGAGCACGGTCGATGCATCGGTGGGCACCGAAGGTGTGGGCGTCGAGCTGGAGGGCATCGTCGACAAGCGAGTGGGGCCCGTGCTCCTCGCAGGCAACCTGGGCCACCGCATCCTGCCCAAGGCCACCGTGGGCACCCTCGAGTGGGGCAGCTACGGCTACGGTCGGCTGGGTGCAGGCTGGTTCATCGTCGAAGATGCCGGTGTGTCGGTCGATCTCGCAGGGCACCTGGTCTACGGCATCCCGTTTTCCGAGCCCGCTGGGCATCCCGCCGAGGGCATCCTGGGCGGCTTCGGTCGCCTCAACGAGTTCCTGGTGCTCCGCGGCGGTGTGGGCACAGGGCTGAGCGGTGGTGTGGGTGCACCCGACATCCGGTTCATCGGGTCGGTGGGCTTCGAGCCTGAAGAGGTGCGCGACCGCGACGACGACGGCATCCGCGACAAGCTCGATGCCTGCCCGCTCCAGCCCGAAGATGCGGATGGTTTCGCCGACGACGACGGCTGCCCCGACCCCACCCAGAAGGTGATGCTCCGCGTCCGAAACCACCTGGGCGAGCTGGTCATGGGCGGGGCGATGGCTCTGCAGACCGAAGATGGTGTGAAGGAAGGCGGCACCGAGCTGTCTCTCCAGATGCACGCCGGCACCTACCAGGTCACGGGCTACGCCGAGCGCTACGCCGAGTCCACCACCACCTTCACGGTCGTGGAAGGCCGCGAGACCGTCGTGGACGTCGACCTGGAGCCGCTCTTCGGTGAGGTTCGGGCCGTCGTGCAGGATGCCGGAGGCCGGTACTTGTCCGGTGTGCTCGAAGTCGACGGAGAAGACGCCGCTCGGGTGGCCGGTGGTGTGGGACGCTCCGATGCCATGGCGGGCAACCGCGCGGTTGTGGTGCGGGTCGACGGCTTCCAGACCGCCACCCGGTCGGTCGAGGTGATGGCCGGTCAGCGGTCCACCGTCGAGTTCGTGCTGGAGCCCGCCAAGGCCAAGATCACGGCCGAGAAGATCGAGATCTTGGAGAAGGTGTTCTTCGACGTGGGCAAGGCCACCATCAAGGCCGAGAGCTACGCCCTGCTCGACGAAGTGGCCGCCATCCTCGTGGGCCATCCCGACGTCACGAAGGTTCGGGTCGAGGGCCACACCGATGCGCGCGGAAGTGCAGCGGCCAACCGGCGCCTCAGCACGGCACGCGCCCAGAGCGTGAGCGACTACCTCGTGAAGAAGGGCGTGGCAGCCGAGCGTCTCGAAGCGGTGGGCTACGGCCCCGACCGCCCGCTCGACCCCAGCCGCACGCGGGCCGCCTACGACCTGAACCGCCGCGTGGAGTTCGTCATCGTGGAGCGTGTCGCCCCGAGATGACCGTGTGTCGGCGGGAGCGGCTCAGGTGTGGGTGGGCCGCCGGGCAATCGGCTCGCCCAGTCGCACCGGCGCACCCTTGGTGAGGGTCCACTCCAGCGCACCGGGCTCCGTGAACAGGATGACCGTGCTGCCCAGCTCGAAGCGGCCCAGCTCCCCGGCCCGTTCGAGACGGGGGGCGGGGTCGAGCGTGCGGACTTCGTGGGCCTGGCCGCGGTGCGTGACGAGGTCGCTCACCGTGGTGGACATGCGGCCCACGCCGAAGGCCCCAATCATGCTGTAGGCGATGGCGCCGAACGGGGTGTCGAGGTCGAACACCAGGCGCTCGTTCCGGCCGAACAGCTCGGGGATCTGGCGGGTGGCGGCCGGGAAGACGGGCCACAGCTGACCGGGGAGGTACCGGTAGCCGCGGACCGTGGCCTTGCAGGGCGTGTGGACCCGGTGGTAGTCGCGCGGCGAGAGGTACAGAACGGCCCAGCCACCGCCATCGTAGCGGTCGGCCACCGACTTGGGGACGTCGGGGCAGCGGGGGTCGCCAGCGCCCAGCAGCTCGGCCACCGACGCCCACTTGCCGTCGGCCTGGAGGAACTTGCCGTTCTCGATGGTGCCGAAGGTGTGCACGCGGGCATCCACCGGACTCACGAGCACATCGGGGTTGGGGTCGATGGGGCGCACGCCGGGACGCAGCGGCCGCACGAAGAACTCGGCGAGGCTCGCATAGTCTTCGATGCCGCCTTCGCACTCGGACAGGTCGACCTTGTAGGTCTTCACGTACCAACGAAGGAGGGCGCGCTGGAGGAAGGTGGGCAGCCGCAGGCGGGCGTTCCAGCCCATGAAGCGGGCGGTGGGATGCTTCGGCACGACCGAGAGCATGGAGACCACGAATGCATCATTCATGACGGATGGCGTCCGGGAAGGGGAAGCCGGCCAGCAGCCGGAGGCCCGGCCGTGTATCCCGCCTGTGATAGCAAGACAGCGAAACGTCGCTGTGCCCCACCCCCGTGCCCCGCTTTGTGTGGGCACCCGTCGTGTCCAGAGGCCCCGTGCTGCCCACCTTGTTCGAGGTCGGAGGCGTCGCCGTCCCCGCCTACTTCGTCACCACCACCCTCGGGTACACCGTGGGGTTCTGGTGGCTGCACCGGTCCGCCTCCAAGGTGCTCGCCGATGCCGACGGCCTGGTGGGCCTCTACATGTCGCTCTTCGTGAGCGGCTGGCTGGGGGCGCGGCTCATGCACATCGTGGGCGGCCTGGGGCGCCTGAGCCCGGCCGACATCCTGGGGGCGTTCTTCGAGACGGGCGGTGGGGTGGCCTTTCTGGGCGGTGTGTTGGGCGGCACGCTCGGCGCGGTGGCGTACATGCTGTGGACCCGACTGCCGGTGTGGAAGCTGCTCGATGTCGCGGCGGCGCCCCTGCTGATGGGTCTGGCGGTGGGCCGGGTGGGGTGCACGCTGGCGGGGTGCTGCCACGGTCGGGCGATGGATGCCACGGTGCAGTCGGTCCTGGTGTCGCTCACCGGAGGAGACCTGGTGACGGTGGATGCGGCGCCCTTTGTGGCGGTGGTCTACCGACCCATGGGCCACGGCAGCATCTTCGAGGTGCCGGTCTACCCCACCCAGCTGTTCGAGGTGGTGGCGGCCGCGGGTCTCGCGCTGGGGCTTGCGTGGATCTACCGCCGCTTCCGTCGCTTCGACGGACAGGTGTTCGCGATGATGCTGGCGGCGTACGGGCTCGCGCGATGGGTGGGGGAGGGGATGCGCGGCGACGTGATTCGGGGGGCCGACCACGCGGTGATGGGCGCTTCGTTCAGCACGGGTGAGCTGTCGAGCATGGTGCTGTTGGGGCTGGCCGCGGGGATGGTGGCGGGCCGCTTCCGTGGGGGGGTGGGACCCGAGCCCGTGCCGTCGGCCGAGCCACTTCCCGTGGATGGCGTGGCCGACCTCTCCGATCTGGACGACTGAGGCACATCCGAGAACGACGACAGCCCGGACGGACCGGGCTGCGAAGGTGGCTCGGGGAGCGGATCAGGCGCCGGTGTCGCCACCGAGGCTGGCGCATTCCTCGCCGGCGGCGTCGTCGGCGTCTTGTGCGGCTTGGAGGGCGTTTTCGCACTCATCCTGCAGCTTGGAGTCGGCACCCGAGTAGGTGTTGGTGACGCTGTCGCAGGAGGGGTCGTTGCAGTCGCAGACGTAGTCGACGTAGTCCTGGCAGGGGTCTTCGTCGCTGCAGCCAGGGGCGAGCAGCAGAGCGGCACCGGCGGCCAGGCTGGTGAGGATGGCGATGGCGCCCTTGCGCGCGGGCGTACGGTTGGTCTGGGACATGGTTGTCTCCCCGGAGATTCGGACCCGCTCGATGGCGGGAGAGTGGGCCTGGCGCCGCGTGCACGTCAGGCGAGGGCGGCAACCCGTTAACGCGGGGGGACCATCCCCGGCTCGCGTCAACATCGGCGCAGGCGACCACAGCTGGAGTTTCGGTGGCTGGATTGCGTGTGCTGCTGGTCGATGCCGACATCGACACCGCCAAGATGGCTCGGGTTGTGCTCGAGCAAGCGGGGCACGCTGTGGTCCTCGGAGCCCGCGACCAACAGCGCCTGGCCGGACTCGACCTGTCGTCCGCGCTCGGCGTGCTCACCGTGCCGGTGGGTGATGGGGCCGACTGCGACGCAATTCTCGACACCTTTGCCGATGCCTGGGGCGCGCCCGATGCGCTGGTGGTCCCGGTTGGAAGCGCCGGTGGACGGGTGGAGGCGCGGGTGCGGCCGGTCGCAGAAGCCATGGCGATGGCCGAAGGGCTGGCGCAGGCTGCGGTGGCCCGGGCGCTGCCCGTGGTGGTTGTCGGCTCTGGCGCGTCGGCTGTGATCGCGTTTGCTTCCGAAGCGGCTGATGGCCCTCTTCAGGTGGTCGCGGTGGCCAGCCCCGCCTTGCTGCAGCTGCCCATCGAGGCCCCCACGCGGCGGCGCGACCGCTTGCTCCTGGCCGCCCGAAGCGTGGTCCACCGGGTGCGCCGAGGGGCCGACGAATGAACCGCGCGTTGCTGGTGGCGCTGCTCGGATGGATGGCCAGTCCGGTGCTGGCCTGTTCCGGACCGGGCGCTGCGGAGGCCATCGCCCGTGCGGAGTGGGCGGGCTGGGGACTGCTGGGCCTGGCGGTGGTGATGGTGTTGGCCGCAAACCTTCGGGCCAGGCGGCTTGGGGTGGGGGGGCGGTCGATGGCCGCGGGCTGGATCTTGATCTTCGCGCATCCGGGCATCTGGATGTCGGCGCGGTCGGGAGACTGTGGGGCCACACGCCTCGAGAGCAGCCTGCTGTTCACCGCTTTGGCGGCAGGGCTGGGGTTGTGGGGCATGCTGCGGAGCGGACCCGACCCTCAGGACGACCCCGACCGCTCTCCCCGCCCGTAGAAGGCCGGGACGCCCACCACCACTGCGGGCACCTGCGACACCAGCCACCACCCCACCGAGTACGCGAAGGCATCTTCTGGACCGAGGCCGAAGGCACTCAGCACGAAGACGGCAGCCGCGGCCGGGCCCGCACCGTAGCTGGGAGGGAGCAGCACCGACGCCAGCGACGAGATGGCGAGCACCCCCGATGCTGCGAGCGCGGGCAGGGCCACATCCACGCCCACCGCCGGGAAGATCATCGCGAATGCAGCGATCATGCCCACCACCTGGAGCAGCGCCAGGCCGGTGTTCACCGCGAGCGTGGCGGGCGCGGCCAGGTTGTCGGTGGCCTGGAGGATGGCGTCGCGGATGACCTCGATGGGACCGGGGCCGCGCGGACCTTCTTCGTCGCCGCCTCGGATGCGCCGCGTGATGATGACCGCCGTCACGGCCACCAGGACGCCCACCAGGGTGAGTCCGCTGACCCCCGACATGGCCTGGAACCACTTGTCGGGCCCCACCACCGACCGCCAGCGGTCGGCCCCCAGAGCGAGCACCACCACGAGCGTCAGCCCAAACATGGCGGCTTCGAGGAAGGCCACCACGCCCACAGCGGCGGCTGCAGCCCCGGGACGCACCCGGCACTCCCGGACCAACATGCCCATCGCAGCGAGGTCGCCGGCCCGGCCGGGCAGCACGAGGTTGAGCACACCCGATGCGAAGCCGATGGCCACCACGCGGGTGAGCGGGGGGCGAGGGGGATTGAGCGACACCCAGAGCCGCACTTCATGTAGAGCGAGGGTGAAGAGCTTGGTGGCCAGCGCCACGAACAGCCAGCCCCACTCGATGCGGGGACCGATGGAGGCGAGCGCGGTGCCGTCCATGTCGCGGAACAGCAGCACCAGCACCAGCAGCGACGCACCGACTTGTGCCAGGCGCCACCAGCGAGACGATGGGGAGGGCCGCTCGCTCACCGCGCCGGACGACATTCCACGTGCAGCTCGAAGTTGCCCGTGTTGCCTTTCTTGCCGTCGACCCACACGAGGTGTTCCTCGTCGCGGCCCACCGACACGATGCGCACGGTGTCCTTGGAGCCCTTCGTGGAGCCCTCACACTCACCGGTGCTGGTGCTCTGGGACGGGCAGCGGTCGGCGCTGCCCCAGCGAATGCTGAAGAGGTCGAGGTCGGTGCAGGGGCTCAGCAGCGTGATGTCGGCCTGCATGTTGGCCGGCACCGTGAGGGCGTACACGGCTTCGGGGCTGTCTTCGTAGTCGGCCGAGCGCGGGGTGCAGAACTTCGCCCGGTAGAAGGCGTCGTCGAAGTGCCCCTTCTGGCCTTGGGTGCTGGCCATGATGGTGTCGCCGCACGCGATGCGGTCGATGGCACAGGATGCGCCGCGCTTGGTGCCGAGGTTGTCGTCGCAGTCGACGTTGCTGTCGACGGGGTCGAGGGCGCTTGCACCACCGCTCGAACCGCTGCCCGAGCTGTGCGACGCGGACCCGCCAGAGCGCGAGGCGTTGGGGTTCTTGGACCCGATGTGTTCGACCTTGGGTTCGTCGCCGCCCAGTGGTCCGCACGCGAGCATGAACGCGAGCGAGACGGAGCCGACGGCCAGCAGGTGCTTCAGCGGTACTCGCGACACTTGACCTCCAGGCGGTAGTTGCCCACCGCGCCGAACTTTCCGTCGACCCAGACGAGGTGGGTCTCGGGCTTGCTGACGGTGGTGATGAGGATGCTGCCGCCCCGACGGGAGATGTCGCCTTCACACTGGTTGATGTTGGTGTGGCTGGAGGTGGGACACTGGTTGGGGCGGTCCCAGGTGGCGCTGAAGAGGTCGAGGTCGGCGCAGTCGGACGCGAGCGTGATGTCGGCCCAGGTGTTGGCCGGCAGCTCGAGGAAGTAGGGGGAGTCGGGTCCCTTGTCGTAGCCGTTGCGCTCCACGGCGCACTTCTGGGAGACGTAGAAGTCGCCGTCGAAGTGGTAGAACGAGTTGTCGTTGTTGGCTTCGATGACCGAGCCGCAGGAGATGCGGTCGATGCTGCAGCCCTTGGGCGCTGGCTTCGGGTAGTCGCGGTCGCAGTCCACGGGCTCGGTGTTGTACTCGGGGTCGAGCTCGCGCACGGCGGGAATGACCTTGTTGACGGTTCTTCCGCAGTCCACCACGCCGCCGCATGCCAGCAGCAGGGGCACGATGAGGGCGAGACCGGTGCGGGCGCCGGCTCGGGCTCGTGACAGCCGTTCGTTCGGATTGCGGGATGGCGGTCGCGGGTGCAGTCGATGCATGCCTGGCCTCCACGGGGGCGCCCCGGCGCGGGGATGGTCGGGGCAACCCATGCGTTGTCACCCCCTTCGGGCGGGAAGCCTACTTCGTTTCACCCTCGTCCGGGGTGACCGCCCTCGAGCCATGCGGCCAGACCGCCGTCCAGGTGCCAGGCATCCTCGAAGCCACGCCAGCGCAAGAAGCGGGCTGCGTCGGCAGCTTCCGTGTCGCCGGTGTCGTCGAACACGACCACCCGCACATTGGCCGGTGGCAGCTCGGCGAGTCGGATGCCGAGGGTGGCGAGGGGCAGGTTCATCGCGCCAGGGAGGCTCTGGGCTTTGTGGGCTGCCGGGGTGCGCAGGTCGATGAGCTGGATGGCGGTGCCGTCGGAGAGCTCACGTGCGACCGTGGCCGCGCTGCGGACGGTGGTGCCCGTGGAGAAGTCGGCGGGGGTGTCGAACTCCGGGACATTCTCCAGGGAGTCGAAGTCGTCGCCCGACGTGCCGTCGCCGTGTGCAGCCTTCATCGCGGCGTCTTGGCGGTCCTGGAACTTCCTGGCGGCCTTGCCGAGCACGCGGAAGGGCAGGTTGACGATGCGGCGAATCATGGGGGCTCCGGTCTCCGGCTGCGTGCAGCGTAGCGCATCGGGAATGGGCGTCATCCCGCGTGGAGCGGTGTGGCAGATCTGGCCGGCCCATGCCGGTTCATTCGTCGGGACGGGCCTGCACCGATGCGCCCGGCAGGCGACCGTAGATCTGGGTCATGGTGCGCAGGCGGTCGGCGGCGCCGTGGTCGAGGTAGGGGGCCCGCCAGGTCCAGTTGCCCTCGACGGTGCCCGGTGTGTTCATCCGGTGCGTGGTGTCGAGGTTGTAGACGTCCTGGAGTGGGGCCACGGCCCAGTTGGCCACGCTCGCCCAGGCCAGTCGCACGAGGTCCCAGCCCGGCTCGGAGCCGTCGCGGCCCACGTACACCCGGTACCGGTGCTTGGAGCGGTCGTCGGTGGACCAGTACCAGCCCAGCGCGGTGTCGGTGTCGTGGGTGCCGGTGCAGGCCATGCAGTTGGCGTGGGGGTAGCTGTGCGGCAGGAAGGGGTGCGCGTTGCCGCCACCGAAGGCGAACTGGAGCACCTTCATGCCGGGCAAGCCGAAGTCGTCGCGGAGGGCTTCCACATCGGGGGTGATGATGCCGAGGTCTTCGGCGACAAACGGCAGTCGGCCGCCCAGGTGGTCGCGCAGGGCGGCAAAGAGGGCGCGTCCGGGGGCCGGTCCCCACCTTCCTTGGGTGGCGTCGTGGGTGTCGGCCGGGATCTCCCATGCAGCCGCGAAGCCCCGGAAGTGGTCGATGCGGACGTGGTCGGCGAGGTCGAGCGCGTTGTCGATGCGGGCGCGCCACCACGCGAATCCGTCGGCGGCGTGGGCGTTCCAGTCGTAGTGGGGGTTGCCCCAGCGCTGGCCTGTGGGGCTGAAGTAGTCGGGGGGAACGCCCGTGACGGGGTCGGCCCGCCAGCCGCCGGTCCAGTTGTTGGCCGAGCCGCGGAACAAGTGGCGCCTGGCCCACACATCGCTGCTGCCGCCCGACACGAAGATGGGCACGTCGCCGATCACTTCGATGCCACGGTCGCGGGCGGCCCGGTGCACGGCCTTCCACTGGCGTCGGACCAACAGCTGTGCGGCGATGCGGGCGTGGACGCGGTCTGCGTATCGATCGAAGGCGTCGGCCAGAGCCTCGGGGACCCGGTTGGCGAGTGGGGCCGGGAAGTGCTGCCAGCCATCGACGTCGTGTTCGGCGCGGAGGACCTCGTACAGTGCGTGGTCGCGGGCCCAGGGGTGCGCATCGGCGAAGGCCTGCACCGCTTTTGGGTCGGTGCGTGCGAAGCGGCTCGCGGCCTTGTCGACGAGGGGGGCGTGCCAGGCGTCGAGGGCGTCGCGATCCACCTGGTGGGGGCGGTGTGGGACGTCACCCAGCTCGTGGGGGCGCAGCAGGCCGGCATCGACGAGCCGATCGAGGCTCATGAGGTGCGTGCCCATCGCGAACGCGCTGGGGCTGTCGTAGGGGGACAGGCCGGCGCCCGGCGGCTGCAGTGGAAGGACCTGCCACAGGGTGCATCCGGTCTTTGCGAGGAAGTCCAGAAAGCGGATGGCGTCGTCGCCGAGCTGGCCGGCCGGACCGCCGCCCGGCAGGCTCGTGGGGTGCAACAGGATGCCTGCGCGGCGCATGGTCACTCCATGTGATGTCGAGGCGGACGCGGGTATCCGAGCGCCGTCCGAGAGGCGAAGACGGACAGGTTGGCAGTCCGTGCTTGAGATCTTCGAGGGATCACGATAGCCGCGCGGGTCTTTCCCCGTTTCGGAGGTGTCCCATGTCGGTTCGTTCCGGCAAGTCCGCGCGCCATCGCGCAAAGCTCAAGGCGAAGAAGCGCAAAGAGCGTCTTCGCAAGTCTGGTCTTCTCAAGGTTCGCAAGGCTGGTTCGCGCATGCGTCGCGTCAAGCCCCACGCCATCGTGAAGATGAACTAGGCGCTCGTCACGTGCGCAGGCTGGTCCTGCACACCAGGCGGGGTGGCTCCATCAAGGGGTCACCCCGTTTTCCATTCTTGGTTCTCCATTCTCGGTGGGCGGTCCGGCCGCTGGCGTGTCCGAGCAAGGGACGCCCGATCGATCGTGGAACGCTTCGGAGAATCGGTGGGTTCGGAAACGGCGACGATGCACACCTGGTGGGTATCTTGGTCTATTTCCGGAAGTTGCTTCAGAGGGTTCCCCTTGACGTGGCAAGAGGTTGCGGGTTCCAATGCCCCGGTCGTCCTTTCCACCGGGGGTCCCGGATGCGCCGGCTGCTTCGGCTGACCGTCATGTCGTTCTTCTGCACCGTCATCGTCGTGATGGCCGGTGCCTTGCGTGAGCAGCTCAAGGTGCGCACGCACACGCTGCCGCCCGCACCGGGTGAGGCACAGGCGGCCACCACCGATCCCCCCGTGCTTGCGGCTGCCCATGTAGAGGCCTCCACCCTCGACCTCGGCAGCTTCGGAGCCCCCGCGCTGGGCATCTTCGAGATGACCCTCCTGCAGCCCGAGCCCGAGGTCGCGCCCAAGCCGGCGGTCGAGCTGCCCCCGCTGCCCTGGGCGCCGCCCGCGTGGTTCCCGGCCGACCAGGCCGAAGCGCTCCACGCCGTCGATCACATCTCCGACTCCCCCGACCGCGTGGGCCCGTCGCTCGGCCTGAAGAGCCGCGCCGTCTTCGTCTACGACCTCGAAGGCGGCGACGTCCTCCTCAGCCGCAACGCCGACGACCGACGACCCGTGGCGTCGCTCACCAAGGTGGTCTCGGCCCTCACCGTGGCCTCCGAGTCGCCCGACCTCGACCGCGAGTTCTGCCTCGACACCTCCACCCGGCCCAGCTGGCCCGGCGCGGTGTCGCGGATCCGCACCGGCACCTGTACATCTGGCTGGGACCTCCTGGGCGCCGCCCTCGTCCGCAGCGACAACGGTGCGGCCATCGCCCTGTCCGATGTGGCCGGTCTGCCCCACTACCCCTTCATCGAGCGCATGAACGGCGTGGCCGCCGAGCTCGGCATGGACCAGTCCACCTTCTCCGACCCCTCCGGCGTCGAAGACGACAACCTGTCCACCGCCCGCGACATGACCCGCGCCATCGTGGCCGCGTCGCTGCACCCCACTGTGCACCCGGCCGCCAGCGCCCCCTACTGGGACTTCACGTACCACAACCGCGGCCGCACCAAGCGCCTCTACACCACCAACAAGCTCGTGAAGCGGGGTGGTACCGAGATCCTCGCGGCCAAGACCGGCTACACCGACACCGCCCGCCACTGCTTCACCGGCGTGTTTCGCCTCCGCGACGGCCGGAAGGTGGCCCTCACCGTACTGGGCGGCTTCTGGAGCCGGCACCGGTGGTCCGACATCCGCAAGATCCTGGCCTGGATCGAGCGGGGTGCGCCGCTAGCGGGCCAGCCGGCCTGAGCGGTCAGCCCTCGGCGTGCGTGCGCCAGATGGTGAGCATGCGCCGCAATGGCTCGGCCGCACCCCACAGCAGCTGGTCGCCGAGCGTGAACAGGCAGATGTGGTCGGGAGACGTGCCCAGCCGACGCAGCCGACCGACCGGCACATCGAGCGTGCCCGTGACCGCTGCGGGCGTGAGCTGACTGCGGGTGGCGTCGGGGGTGTTGTCGATGAGGCGGGTCCAGGGGCTGGTGTTCCGGATGATGTCTTCGAGCTCCGACAGCTCGGCTGGACGGTTGAGCCCGATGGTGACCCCCTGCGCATGGCAGCGCAGCGACCCCACCCGCACCGCGATGCCGTCGATGGGGACCGGGGTGTCGAGGTCGAGGATGCGGGTGGACTCGGCCTGACCCTTCCATTCCTCGCGAGACTGGCCGTCCGGCATCGGCTTGTCGATCCACGGCAGCAGGTTGGCGGCGAGGGGGCTTCCGATGGCGCTGGTGGGGTGCTCGGCCGCGCGCATCCGCTGCGTGACCACTTCAGACACGCCCAGGCCGCCCATGGTGTCGGCGACCGCCACACCCGCTGCACCGAGGTCGTGCATCTGGCGCACCAGCTCGACCATCTTGCGTGCGCCGCCGCCGCTGGCAGCCTGGTAGGTCATGGTGGACACGAAGCGCACCAGGCCGCTCGAGATGAGGCCACCGATGCCCATGAGCAGCAGGCTCACGGTGCAGTTGCCGCCGATGTAGTCCTTCTTTCCGGCCACCATGGCACGCTGGATGAGCGGTGCGTTGATGGGGTCGAGCACGATGGTGCTCTCGGGAGCCATGCGCAGAGCGCTCGCGGCGTCGATGAAGACGCCCTGCCATCCCGCACCGCGGAGAGCGGGGTGCATCTGGAGGGTCCAGCTGCTGCCTTGGCAGGTGACCAGGACGTCGCAGGACCGCAGGACGTCGAGGTCGAAGGCGTCTTGGAGGGGAGGGGGGGCGTGGGCTGCTCCGGGGGCTTCGGGTGGGGGCCCGCCGGGCGAGGAGGTGGAGAAGAACACAGGCTCGAGGCCGGCCCAGTCGCCTTCTTCGGTCATGCGGGCGCGCAACACGCTGCCCACCATTCCTCGCCACCCGATGAATCCAACGCGCATGGTCGCCTTCCGGTTCCGAAGTCTTGACGGCACGTGCCCCGCTCGGGCTACGGCCGCAAGTGCCGTGTGGATGGGCTCTCGACTGCGGCCCACCGGTGCCCTCGGTTAGGCTGCGTCGGCTCGACGTGGTTGCGTCGTCGATGGAGGTCCAGTGGCACTACCAACTCCCGACTCGGAGCAGCGGTCGTCCGACCGATGGGCACGGCGCTTTGGCTCGGTGCTGCTGCTGGGAATGGGCGCTTCGGTGGTCCTCGCCGGCGGACCGGGCTGCAAGAAGGAAAAGGTCACGCTGGTCTGGCCCGACACCGGCTCGGGCGGCACGTACGACCCCTCCGCAGACAACGACCTGGACGGTGTTCTCGCCGCCGACGACTGCGACGACTACGACGCCACCATCTACCCGGGCGCCGATGAGCTGTGCGACGGCAAAGACAACAACTGCAACGGCCTCTTCGACGAAGAAGCGGTCGACGCCGGCACCTACTACGCCGATGGCGACCTCGATGGCTACGGCAACCCCGACGTCTTCGTGGTGGCCTGTGAGCGCTCTCCCGGCTTCGTCTCCGACGGCACCGACTGCAACGACGAAGTCGAGGAGATGAACCCGGGCGAGACCGAAGTCTGCAACGACGGCATGGACAACAACTGCAACGGCGACGACACCGAGTGCCTGCGCACCGGTCAGCTGGGCCTCGGCGACGCCGACATCGTGCTGGTGGGCACCGAAGAAAACGGCGGGGCGGGCATCGACGCCGCGATTGTGGGCGACATGGACGGCGATGGCCTGGCCGAGGTGGCGGTGGGCGCGTGGAGAAATGACGCGCGCGGCACCGACAGCGGCGCGGTGTACCTCGTGTCGGGGGAATGGCTCCAGACCGGTCCGGTGTCGGGCGTGGGGCTGCTGTCCGATGTCCCCATCGTGCTCGAAGGCACGGCCTCCAGCCACAACGCCGGCAACTCCGTGGCGGCTGCGGGCGACGTGAACGGCGATGGCTACGCCGACCTCGTGGTGGGCGCCTTCCACGCCAAGGGCGGTGGCAACGACTCGGGCGAGGCCTACCTGGTGTTGGGGCCGGTGAACGAGGGCTTCATCCTCACCGACGCCGACGCCCGCCTGATCGGTGAGTACGCCTACGACGTGGCCGGTACCTGGGTGTCGGGGGGCGTCGACCTCACCGGCGATGGCCGCGACGATGTGCTGGTGGGCGCCACCGGCTACGGCGACAGCAGCCTCCAGAACCAGGGCGGGCTCTACATTGTCGAGGCCAACACCACCGGCAGCGCGAGCTTGAGTGGTGCGGTGGCGGTCGTCGAAGGGGCCGAGCGCTACGACCGTGTGGGCACGTCGGGCGCAGCAGCCGACCTCGACGGAGACGGTGTGGCCGACGTGGTCGCCGGTGGTGAGACCGCACCGCAAGGCGATGGAAATGGCCATGCCATCGTTGTTCTCGGTCCGCATAGCGGGCGCTCCACCAGCGCGGATGCCGACGCGGTGTACGTGGGCGAAGACGAAAACCACAACGCCGGCCGCGCGGTGGGGGCTGGAGATGTGAACGGCGATGGCTACGGCGACATCGTCGTAGGCGCACCGGGCTGGGCCACCGGAAGCTCGCCGGAAGGCGCGGTGTATGTGGTGCTCGGACCACCCGGAGTGGGGGAGCTCTCCTTGGCCGATGCCCCCACCCGCATCACGGGCGACCAGGCTGGAGATGCCTTTGGCAGCGCACTCTCGGCCGATGCCGACATGACCGGCGACGGCCGCATCGACATCTGGGCCACCGCGCCGGGCAACGACCAGGCCGCCAGCAACTCCGGAGCTGCAGCCGTGTTCTACGGCCCCGTGTCTGGCTCCCTCACGTTCACCGACGGCGACTTCCGCGTGTTCGGCGAGGAGATCGAAGACGGCACGGGCCGCGCGGTCTCGGGCTTCGGCGACATCGACGGCGACTCGGTCCCCGACATGGTGGTGTCGTCTGCAGACAGCGAACGCGGCGCGGCCAGCGGTGGTGCGGCCTACCTGGTCTTCGGAACCGGACTCTGATCCAAGGCCCTCCCCTGGCGGTGACATGAAGCTGTTGATGAGCAGTCCGCGACTGCCGCCGGACGAATGGTCGGGTGCGGGTCGGGCCTTTCTCGACCTCGCCCGGCACGCCCGGCCCCACACCGAGGTGCGCCTGGTGGCCGGCTGGAAGCGTGGTCGTGGTGGCGCGCCCCTCGAGGCGGTGGGCGTCGAGCTGTCCGACCTCACGGCGATGCAGGCCCGGTCGCGCTTCGGGCAGGCGGTCTGGAAAGAGGCCCGCCGGTTCCGCCCCGACATCATCATCACCCGAACGGTCGCCCTGCCCCCCATGCCCGCCCCCTTCATCGCGGTCGTGCAGCAGGTGGTGCGGGTCGACCCCAAGCCCCGCGACCGCATGCGCCAGCGGGCCTACGCCACCGCCGCCCGACGCGCAGCAGCTGTGGTGGTCCCCGACTCCGCCACCGCGCGTCACCTCGTGGGCGCTGGCCTGCCGGAAGGCAAGGTCCGCGTGATTCCCGTCGGGGTCGACGTCACGCACTTTCAGCCTGCCCCGCGACCACCCGGCCGCGACCCCCGTCTCCACGTCGTCTGTGCGGGTCGCATCCTCCCCGAGAAGGGGCAACACCTCGCGCTCGATGCGGTCGCTCGGCTGTTCGCCCGCGACAAGCGGCACGTCCGGCTCACCATCGCCGGTTCCGTGGGCGACCGGGTGTACCTCGACCAGCTCCGGGTGCAGGCGTACGACCAACCCGTGTCGTTCGTCCTCGACCCTCCCAAGATGGCACCTGTCCTCCAAGATGCCGATGTGGTGGTCGTTCCGTCCATCGTCGAGGCCGGCTTCTCCACCACCGCCGTCGAAGCGATGGCATGTGGCGTGCCCGTGGTGTGGTTCGACCAACCTGCCCTGCGGGAAGCCACGGGCGGCCGCGGTGTGCCGGTCGAGCCCAACGATGTGCCCGCCATGCGGAGCGCGCTGCGAACGTTGCTCCACAACCCCGATGAGCGCGCGCGTCTGGGAGCCGAAGGGCGCCGATTCGTGGTGGGGACGATGGGCTGGGACCGTGTGTGGGACCAGTGGCATCGGCTGGTGTCGTCGCTGGTCTGACGGGAACCCCGGTCCGCCGCAATGGTCCGACGTCGGGCCACGCTTGAAGATGAGGGTGAGATGCCGAGCCTGTTGATTGTGGGCCTGCTGACGACCGCCGGGGCCCTCGCCACCGACCCCTGGGGACGGCCCGACCACCTCCGGGCGGTTCGCGTGCCGGCCCGAAGCTGGGCAGACCGCAGCCGACCCCGACCCGTGCGTGTCTTCTGGGATGGCGACCAGCAGGCCACCGTCGCGGTCCTGCTGAATGGGCGCTGGCGCACGTTGTCCACCGATGCGCGCTCGGGCTTCACCACGCCGGTCCTGCCCGTGGGCACCCCCATCCGAGTGCGGCTCCAGGATGGCGTCCGCTGGAGCCCACCCCTCACCGCCGACCCCGTCGACGACCCTGTCGCGACCGGCCGACTGGGGGGGTGGGGTGGAGCCGATGTCGTCGGTCAGATCACCCTCGACCGCAGCACCGGCGACGTCTACGCGAGCACAGTTGGGGGCGGGCTGTTGGTCCGACCGGCCACCGACCAACCCCTCGCAGGCACCACCGCCACGGTCGGCAGCTGGCAGGTCCTGGGCCGCGCCGATGGCCTCCCCGACGCCCGGGTGGTCGCGGTCGATGCGCGCGATGGCACCGTGCTGGTGGGCACGGCCGAAGGGCTGGCCGTGGTCGAGTCGGGCCGAGTGTCCGAGGTGGTCGACACCGAGCTGCCCGACCCCTGGGTGCAGGCCGTGCACGTGGGCGCGGATGGCGCTCTGTGGGCCGGAACATTCCGTGGGCTCGCGGTCCGTGCACCCGATGCGCAGGCGTTCGCCACCGTGCTCGAGCCCTGGTCGGTCTTCAGCCTCTCAAGCGCGCGCACCGGTGGGGTGTGGGCGGGCTACGAAGGTCTCCAGCACGTCACTTTGGAGGGAGACGCCACGCCGTGGCTCGACGGCGTGCACGTGTATGGCTCGGTCGATACCCCAGATGGCCCGGTCGTCGCCACCACCGAGTCGGTGGTGCTCACGGTC